>Ga0209452_1000005_pt1 | contig 549119 bp, 454 predicted proteins | sample WorMetimpBELIZE1_FD_187388 | JGI IMG/M metagenome (GOLD analysis project Ga0209452, IMG submission 187388) | Marine gutless worms symbiont microbial communities from Max Planck institute for Marine Microbiology, Germany - Olavius imperfectus... | ecosystem: Host-associated > Annelida >... | reverse complement strand
GACACCGCCCTTTCACGGCGGTAACAGGGGTTCGAATCCCCTAGGGGACGCCATTTTATCGCGTCACAGTCGATTAAAACTGTGAAATAGGCTGGAGTTGATATTTCAACTTCTGACTGAAAGTTTCAGTAAGGATAAGCTCGGTTAATACTGTCTTATACTCACAGAAATTTAGTGAAGTACATATTCACTAGAAGATTTTCAGTCCCCTTCGTCTAGAGGCCTAGGACACCGCCCTTTCACGGCGGTAACAGGGGTTCGAATCCCCTAGGGGACGCCATATCGAAAAAACCAGCCATCCGGCTGGTTTTTTTGTATCTACCCTTAAAACTTAGTGGACAGACACTCCGTTTATTAACGCCCCAAGCAATCCGTTGTGGACAGACACTTCCCTTATTTGAATCTTTAAGCAAATAAAGTTGAAGCTGCCCTAATAAAGGCTACAGTTAAGCTACAGCGGACAGACACTCTTCTTTCCTTAACTAATCACTAACGCACCGAGAATTACTCCAATCCTTTTGGTCGGAATTAGCTATTTTTTTTCAAAGGGAGGTCAACACTAGCGAGCAAACACTATTTCAAAGATTTGGCGCGTAAAGAACTTATGTCACAACCATTAAGGAATCTTTAGTGGGGTAGATACGTGAGCTTATTGAACTGTTATGATCTCTAAAATACAAAAGAGGTGTTATATGCAGAATTATCCAATTGGAACTCCAGGTAAGCCATGGGGCGAAGAAGAAAAAGCCCAATGGAAAGCACGGCAGAATGTGAAAAGAAGTTATCAAGAAGAAGTCCTCAAAAAACTCTTTAAAATTATTCCTGAAGGTTTTGATTTAAAGCAGTACGGCGCACTTCCTTATGACACTGCTCGCTACCCACTATATGCTGTAACTCCCAAGAATTTTGATGCAAATAAGCCGTCTGCACTTATTACAGGTGGAGTTCACGGCTATGAAACCAGTGGCGTGCAGGGAGCCCTCCAGTTTATAGAAACAAAACTGAGTCAGTACGCTGAGCAACTAAACATAGTAGTTGTTCCATGTGTAAGTCCTTGGGGGTATGAGACGATAAATCGATGGAACCCGTTGGCGTTAGACCCAAATCGCTCATTTTACAAAGACTCGCCAGCCCCTGAGTCTGCTCAGCTTATGAAATTGGTGTCGGATTTAGCGTTATCTCTAACACTCCATATTGATTTACATGAAACGACGGATACGGACAACAGTGAATTTAGGCCAGCGCTAGCTGCGCGGGATGGCGTTACTCATGACAATTGGAACATTCCTGATGGTTTCTATACGGTTGCTAATACTCCCAGTCCACAAATAGAGTTTCAAAAAGCCGTTATTGAAGCGGTTAAGAAAGTAACGCATATCGCACCAGCCGATGAAAACGGAAAGATTATAGGTGCAGATGTGGTGAGTGAAGGAGTAATTTGCTACGACAAAAAAGCGTTGTATCTTTGCGGAGGTATGACAGATGCCAAATACGTCACAACTACAGAAGTTTATCCAGATAGCGATAATGCGACACCCGAAAACTGTAATGACGCTCAGGTAGCGGCGATTTGCGCTGCTCTCGATTATATAAAATAGACGCTTGAACGTTTAGACGTCTAGATGTATATTTGAGCCTCTTTTTTAGGAGGCTCTTTGTGTTTACTTATTCTGCGGTTATCTACGACGGCAAAAAACAAAATTTGGTGAGATATGATTGTGGGACAGACACTGAGTTTTCCTCATATCTTGAGTCGCGTTTTGGTTGCCATGTTTGTCTATGGTCAAATAAAGAACTATCTGAAACTACAATGGCGGCTATTGCTGCGTCACGAGCACAGAGTAAAAAAGACGGTTTAGATAAAACAGAAGTATTATGAATTTGATTTCCCCATGTGTAGCTTTGTGCAAATTAAGCGAAGACGACATTTGCATTGGGTGTAAACGTACGATTGAAGAAATTATAAATTGGCGGACATACACTGATAATCAAAAAAAGGCGGTACTCGCTCGCCTTGAAAGTACGGAAAAAATATAGCTAAACAGTCATAGCCTTGTGAATAGGCTAATAGCATCTAGTCGCCTGAAAAGCACTGTCCACGAATGCAATGAATGGACAGACACTCATATTCCATAACACCAAGTTTATTTATTAGTGATGCAGAGCCGCTTAAAAACATGCCTGAAAACGGACAGTCACAGAAGTTGAAAAACTACGTATTGAAATCTGGCTGATATAAGCGCTTTTTGCTAAACTCCCGCGCCGATTTTATGTTCTATTAAACTGAGATGTTTGCAATGAAAGTAATGCTAGCCCCGATGGAGGGCGTTGTTGATCACTTAATGAGAGATATGCTTACTCGCGTGGGTGGTTTTGATCAGTGCGTTACTGAATTTGTGAGAGTGGTCGATCAAAAGTTACCAAAGAAAACGTTTTATAGACTTTGTCCTGAGCTTCACAATGGCGGCAAAACTCCGTCAGGCGTGCCTGTTCGAGTTCAATTATTAGGGCAACACCCACAGTGGCTTGCAGAGAATGCACAGACAGCGATAGAGCTGGGCTCTCCAGGTGTTGACCTAAACTTTGGTTGTCCTGCAAAAACTGTTAATAAGAGTAAGGGCGGGGCGGTGTTGTTGAAAGAGACCCAAACCCTTTACGACATAGTGAAAGCTGTAAGGGAAGCTGTTCCAGCAGAAATCCCGGTTTCAGCCAAAATAAGATTGGGCTTCGAGGATAAATCTTTAGCTATCGATAACGCAATTGCAATCACGGAAGCAGGCGCCTCTGAGCTCGTTGTTCATGCGCGGACCAAAACGGAGGGGTATAAACCACCGGCTTATTGGGACTGGATAGCGAAGATCAAGCAACACACCGATATTCCAATCGTAGCTAATGGCGAAATTTGGAATGCTGAAGACGCTAAGCGTTGTCAAAGCCAATCAGAGTGCACTAATTTAATGATCGGAAGAGGTGCATTGGCAATGCCTAATTTGGCGCTGAGTATTAAAGAGGGCAATGCACCTATGCCATGGTCTGAACTAGCTGCACTATTAATACAATACTCTGGCTACGAAATTTTTGGTGATAAGGGCAAATATTACCCCAACCGAATTAAGCAGTGGTGCGGCTACCTGAAAAGACAATACCCCGAAGCTGAAGTTTTATTCAACGACATTAGACGCCTAACGAATTCTCAAGACATCGTTGACGTACTAGCTCGCCAAGCAGACGTCTAGCCCAACACTTTTGCAATAGAGCCAGAGGATCACGAGAGATACCTTTGTGCATTTGTGACGTTAGGGCGACACGCCCTTTGACAGCATCTCGCAAAATCCTCCATCATCTCGGGGCAGCCAACAGGACCTGTAAAAAGTGTTTCAAAATTACTGGTTACTAATTCCCAGTTCTCTTTTGTCATCCCAAGTTTACTTAGCAGTCGGCTAGGGAGCTTAGTGGTTTTGTAGGTATCGTTATTGCGCTCCGCGTTTAGTGTATCAGTGATAAGCTGCAAATAATCGGTAAGTGCGAAAGGTAAGGCCACCGTCTTAATGTATTTACTATCGTTAAAAGGCATTAAAAATTTGGGCGTTTTGTTCGAGCGTTTGGCGTTCAAGCGATATTGGATACTAGTATGATGTGAGTTGCTTAGCGTTGTCGCTATTTTTGCTCGAATAGGATTTAAATCGACGTAAGCCATTACGCTGGCAAGTGCTTTCTCATCGAGTATAGCTTGTGACCTAAACCTTCTTTCCCAGAAATAGCCCTTACATTCATCTTCTTTATTAGCTCTTCGAGCAATGTATTCATTGAGCATGCGCATAAACCAGCTGATGCTTTGAAGGCGTTCTCGATATACAACAGATAGTGATTTTAATTCTGCAAGCTCTTCTGACGTTACTGAGTCAACGTTTTCTAGATACCGCTGCACTACGGGCGGGCATTTATAAAACATTCTCCACCGAAGCAAGACCTCATCCATTGTCCAGCCTTCAGCTCTACCCTTTGCTATATGCAGTACAACGTGAATGTGATTGTGCATGACAGCGTATGCGCATAAGTCGATGGCAAAAGCCTGAGAAAGCTTATGGAGCCTGTCTTGAATCCACTTTCTTCTATGCTCATAGTTTACGCCAGTGCGGGCATCGCGACCACAAAGGTAAGATTGCCTCACGCATCGAGAAATGCAGTGGTAATAAGGTGTAACATCGGTATTTATTTGCTTGTAACGAGGTAAAGGCATGTCCGTATCCCATAGTTATTTATAGGTATTATGAGATTTACGGCGTCAATTTTAAGTGGTCTTTGGGACAGTTTTAGGCGGAGATTACTTCCAATGAGTGCACTTTCAATCAAATATCATAGAGAGTCTCAGTCGAAATTGGATAACTAGAACTTAAAATCGTGGACAGACACTCAAGCTTAATAGCGGATAGGCATTTATCATTGCGTCAAACAGACTAAAAAGAAAAAGGACAGACACTCATATTTAGTAAGTGTCTGTCCTTTCTAATTTCTCTTTAATTCCCTTATTTTGCTCATACACCTCTACTTGCTAGAGGACTAGACAAAAATCTGGACGAGTGTCTGTCCCTAACAGTTTTCAATGAAAAGGAGTTTAAACATACACATCAACTCTAGAACCCACACGCCCATCATTTGTGCTCGAGGTCTGCTGTGTGCTCTGGGGCTGAGGCTCGCGACTTTCTTGCACATTACGGGGCTCAACCTGTTGAGTAGGTCGCTGTGGCGATTCTAAGACAGTGGAAACGGGTGACGAATTGACAGAAGAAACGTCCATAAACAAACCTCGTATTTAACAAATCACTCAATAAGATTAGCACAATTACTGAGCGTCAAGAATTAAACTTCTTAAGTGTCTGTCCATAAAACTAGCGATCAAAGGCTGTGCCTCAGCATTGGGATGAATACCATCGTTTTGCATTAAGTCCTTATTTAGCGCTATCTCTTCAAGAAAAAAGGGAACTTTTTGCACGTCCTGAGCTTCCGCTACTTTATTGAAGTTTTGCGTAAACATCTGCGTATAGCGCTTGCCGTAATTAGAAGGAATTTGCATTTCTTGTAGAAACACTACGGCATTACTCTCCTTTGCAACGGTTACCAGAGAGTCTAAATTATCCCTAATCTTACCGATATTATGGCCCTGAAGGCCGTCATTACCGCCCAGTTCAATCAATACATGGGTAGGGTTGTGTTGCTCTAATAAACGGGGAAATCGCGCTAAACCACCGTCAGTAGTCTCTCCGCTTACCGCAGCATTTACAATATCAATCGGAATGTTGTCGTCTTGCCACATCTTTTGTAACAAACTGACCCAACCCTCATGTTGCTGTAATCCATAAGCCGCGGATAAACTGTCACCTAAGATAAGTAAAACCGCATTTTCGCTTGTGTCGCTCTGCTCGGCTTGATCTGATAGCGCTTGAAAGGGTATTAAAAGAATAAGTAAAAAAGCGAACAAATAACGAAATTTAACAAACACGAATTGATGACCTCTTATGATAAAAGCTAATGCTGTAACCAAAGTAGTGGATACGAGTGAAGGTTCACTGCAGATCCTTCGTCCTATTTCTTTTGAAGTCAAGTCTGGTGAGTCCGTTGCCATTATTGGCGCGTCAGGCTCGGGTAAGTCAACCCTTTTGGGCTTGTTAGCTGGACTTGACCAAGTTACAGAAGGGGAAATTTTCTTAGATGGCGAAGCACTTCACAGCATGAATGAAGAAGAGCGCGCGATTTTAAGAGGAAATAAAGTAGGCTTCATTTTTCAAAGCTTTATGTTAGTTCAAAGCTTAACAGCCTTAGAAAACGTGATGCTACCGGCAGAAATTGCAGGGCTTGATAACCCAAAGGCTCTAGCTTTGGATATTCTAGAGCAAGTTGGTTTGAAACATCGCGCGCATCATTTTCCTAACCAGTTATCGGGGGGCGAGCAGCAGCGCGTTGCCATAGCGCGAGCGTTTATTACCTCTCCCAAGATACTTTTCGCCGATGAGCCAACCGGCAACCTAGATGCCAAAAATAGTGAAAAAATTGAAGCACTGTTGTTCGAGATGAATAGAGAAAAAGGCACAACTCTCGTACTCGTAACTCATGATAACGAGCTTGCGGAACATTGTGACAGGCAACTCACTATGAATGCTGGCGAATTAGTTGAAACAACTGGCGCGAACACAATGAATAAGAAAGAGGCGGTTTAGATGTCGACGTCTTTTAATTTAGCTTGGCGGCTTTTCAAGCATGAGGCTAGACGTGGTGAACTGACCATCATATTGCTGGCTATTGTGCTATCTGTGGCTGCTGTATTGTCGCTGTCACTTTTCAGTGAGCGTTTACAGGGCGCACTAAAGTCTCGCTCTGCGGCTTTTATTGCAGCAGATGCTCAACTTCGTTCAGATGATCCTATAAACGAGGAGTGGTTAGCTAGAGCTCAAGAAGAGGGCCTTGCGACGGCAAAGCAGGTGGCAACACGTTCAATGGTATTTAAAGGCGACGAGATGTCGCTTGTTGATTTACGCGCCGTGAATGACGCTTATCCACTGAAAGGGACAGTCAATATTACCGACCAGCCTTTTGGAGAAAAACGCAATACTGCAGAATTACCTCAGTCTGGGGAAGCATGGGTACAGTCTCGGCTTTTTCAGAGCTTGGGGCTTTCTATTGGCGATAGTATTGAAATTGGTGATGGAACTTTTACCGTCACCCATGTGCTGGTAGATATTCCAGATGCTGGCTTCAGCGTTTTTAATACCGACCCTATTGTGCTGATTAACTTAGATGATTTGGAAAAAACTGCGATAACCGGGCCAGGAAGTCGCGCTCGTTATGTGGGCTTTTTTGCCGGTGATGCGGGTGATATAGAAAGTTTCAATACCTGGTTATTGCCCCAATTAAACGATGACCTACATTCGTGGCGGACAGTCGAAGATGACGAGTCAGCGATAGGGCGTTCTGTCGCAAGTGCTGAGCGCTATTTTCTGTTAGCAAGCTTGTTAGCAATTGTACTAGCAGCAGTTTCCATTGCCGTTGCTGCTCAGCGTTATGCTCAACGTCACTTTGACCCTGTGGCAATAATGAAGACCTTGGGGGCAACAAACAGCACCATTAGGAAAGTCTATTTGTTCCAGATTTTATTCATTACTGGGCTTGGTATATTTATTGGCCTCGTAATTGGTTTTATCGGTCAGCAAGTGGTGGTTTCACTAATAGCGGATAGGGTGGATGTATCTCTTGATGTGTGGCATTGGCGCCCTCTTTTAATAGCTGTTGCTACAGGCGCTACGTGTGCATTGCTTTTTTCCCTATATCCGCTTTTACAGCTTTTTTCAGTTCCCCCGCTTCGCGTATTAAGAAAGGACATATCAGCGAATTTACGTTCCAGAAGCATTCAGTTCGTGGCTTCCGGTGGTGCAATATTCTTACTGATGTGGATGTATAGCCGTGATTTAAAAATTAGCGCAATTCTTTTCGTTTCTGGCGCTGCGCTGGTTCTTGGACTGCTTGGCGCTACATACATCTTGATTGCTGTGGGACGCAAGTTGGGCAGTGGAAGGATGGGGGCGTGGCAGTTGGCATGGGCACGTATTAAGCGACGTGCAATGGACAATAGTGTGCAGCTTATTAGCTTTTCCGTCACCATTATGTTGCTTCTAGTGGTGCTAGTAATGCGCAACGATATGGTTTCGCAATGGCGCTCGCAACTGCCCGAAGGAACACCGAACTACTTCTTAATAAACATTACTCCAGACATACAACCAGAGTTGGACAGACACTTCGCTGACAACGGGGTAGATATCGAAGAGTTTTATCCTGTCATCCGAGGTCGATTTGTTTCGGTAAATGGAGAAGGGGTAAACACCGAGGTTTCTAAAGAAGATGAGCCGAATCGAGAAGGCCGAAGAGGTTTAGGCAGAGAAGCAAATCTAACTTGGAGTAACACGCTTCAAAAAGAAAACGAGGTTATTGATGGGAACTGGCATGGCGATGAGGATAAACAATACAGCGAAGGATGGTTCCCGGTTTCCGTTGAAGAAGGCGTTGCAGAAAGGTTGAACATTAAAATGGGCGATCGGCTTACTTTTAATGTGGGCAGCGAGATTGTCGAAACGAAAGTAACCAGTATCCGTACGGTGAATTGGCAAACCATGCAGCCCAACTTCTTCTTCGTTATTCAACCCGAGGCAATGGCTGCATTTAGTCCAACGTATATTACTAGTTTCTATCTTCCTACCGAGAGAAAGGCTGAGTTAACCAACCTACTTAAGCCGTTTGCATCAATAACTATGTTTGACGTTGATGCTCGAATTAATCAGTTGCGAGAGATTGTGGATCAGGTGTCTGTTGCCGTTGAATTTATTTTGGTGCTGGTATTGTTAGCGGGCAGTCTGGTATTGATTGCACAAGTACAGGCGAGTATGGATGAACGCAGACAGGAAATAGCCATACTTCGGACGCTCGGTGCAAAGGGGGCGTTGATAAGAAAAAGTGTTATTTTTGAATTTGTTATCATTGGTGTGGTAGCAGGCTTTATGGCAGCAATGGCCAATGAGTTGAGCCTTTACTTACTTCAAACCTCTGTGTTTCAAATGGAAGCAAGCTTACACCCAGAATACTGGGCAATAGCGCCAAGTGTTGGCGCTGTCGTTGTAGGCATATTAGGTGCGTTTGGATGCTGGCGTTTGCTTACACTTAATACCAGTCAGATGCTGCGGAATATGGTTTAGGTATTTTTGTGTTTAGAAGGCGCTTTAATTCAAAATGGACAGACACTTAAATAAGCGTTTCTTAAAGTTAGCGAAGCGGACAGTCACTCAATTCAAATGAGTGTCTGTCCACTGCGTATTTCACAGCAAAGTTCGCTAATTACGAAAGAGTGAATTTCGCTAAGAGTTTAAGAAGTACTCTGGTTTGAAAGTGAATAGAAGTTTTTGAGGTCTGTGACTAAGCAGAGTACCTAGCGATAATGTTGTGCAATAAATGTGGACACACACTTGCTTAGCAATTCAAGTGACTGTCCACAAGGCACATAACGAATTTCAGTAATTCAATTAAACGCGATATATCTCACTTAGTGCCTCGTCGATAGAAGGGAATTCAAAACTGAAACCGGCGGTAGTGAGCTTTTGAGGAATGACTCGCTGCCCTTCAAGTATCATTGTCGATGATTCGCCCATGACTACTTTCATAACAAAGCCAGGGACATTGAATAGGCAAGGCCGGCCTAGTGCTTTTGCGAGCGCTTTAGAGAACACCTTGTTCGTGACAGGCTCCGGTGCCGTTAAGTTAAATGCACCAGAACATGCATTATTCTCGAGCAAGAAGGAGATAGCACGCACCATATCTTGTAAGTGAATCCAAGCCAGGTATTGATTTCCACTCCCAAGTGTACCTCCGGCCCCCAATTTAAACGGTAGTGCCATTTTCCCTAACGCTCCGCCTTTTTCGGTGAGAACTACACCAGTTCGAAGCGTTACGACACGTGTCTTAGCTTGATCTACACTTTGGGCAATAGTCTCCCATTTAGCGCACAATTCATGGGTGAACTCGTTATGAGGAGGAGTTTCTTCAGTTACAAGCTTGTCTCCTTGATTGCCGTAGTAACCAATCGCAGAGCCCGATAAGAAAACGGACGGAGGCGTATCACAGCTATTAATTTTTGAGACTAGCTCAGAAGTGATGTCCCAGCGGCTATCACAAATTATTTTCTTTTGAGTGTCTGTCCATCGCTTATCGGCGATAGGTTCACCAGCCAAATTAATTACCGCGTCGAAATTCTCGAAATTTTCTATCGAAGAAACGCTCTCGACTATTTTGACGTTATCCCCCAATATGCTTTTTGCCTTTACAGCGTTGCGAGAAATCACCGTGAACTCATGTTCATGTGAATATTGCCGAATAAACTCGCTACCAATCAGTCCTGTACCGCCAGTCAAAAGAATGTTCACAATTAACTCCTTGAGGTATGTCTACCCCGACTTATTGCATGATAGCGTTAGGGATACTGAATCAGAGAATCTAAGGGCATGTGGCTTATCGACTTCAACCTCAGCGTAACGCACCGAAGAGTGCTCCGCGGCAATACTTAGCACATCGGCTGTAAGTTTTTCTAGAAGAGAAAAACGGTTGTCTTCCACGAGTTTGATAATCGCCTTTGTAATCGTTTTGTAGTTAAGTGCGTCACTCATATCGTCGGTGTTTGTCGCTTTTTCTGCGTCATAATCAATTTTTACGTTCACGACAACATCCTGTTTGTTCTTGATTTCGTCTTCGTTGATACCAATGTACGTGCGTAATCTCAGGTTTTTAATTTTAATAGTGGCAAGATTAAAGTTCATTTAAGTCTCTTGTTTGTAGTTGTTTATAAGTCGTTGTAAAGTATTGTCGTTTCAGTCAGGAATGTAGCACAAAATGTCAATGGAACTACGCTCGCCAACAGCAAAAATTCTTATCGTATTAGCATGTCTAGTTGTAGTAATGGCCGGTATAAAAGCCGCCAGTGCGATAATGGTGCCATTCTTTCTCTCTATTTTTATAGCGATCGCGTGTAGCCCCATAATACGCTGGACTTCGAAATTCGGCGTGCCTAAATGGCTTTCTATAACTTTTGTTATACTACTTATCGTCGTTTTTGGTTTTCTTTTAGCTGGCTTAGTAGGCCAGTCTATGACCGAGTTTAGAGAAAACTTGCCAGAGTATCGAAGCAAGCTTGATACAGAATTTGCTTGGGTTGTGTCCAAATTGGCTGAATTTAATATCCATATCAATCGGGAGTTGATCGCTTCTCACCTCGACCCAGCAACGGCGATGTCTGTAGCGACGAATTTTATCAGTGGAATGGGGGGCGTACTTTCAAACCTTTTCCTAATTCTTCTTACCGTTATTTTCATGCTTTTTGAAGCAGATAGTATTCCTCGCCGTCTCCATATTGCGCTCGCAGACCCTGGTATGAAGCTTAAGCATATCGACAGATTTATTCGTTCTGTAAACAGCTACTTAGCAATAAAGACAGTGGTTAGTTTAGGGACCGGTTTGATTATTGGTGTTTGGCTGTATGTGATGGGGGTAGATCATTTCATGTTATGGGCTGTCTTGGCATTTATGCTCAACTTCATTCCAAACATCGGTTCTATAATCGCAGCAGTGCCAGCAGTGTTGATAGCCTTTGTACAACTTGGTCCGGCCTCTGCGGGCTTCGCTGCACTCGGCTTTGTGCTTGTTAATACCATAATGGGTAATATGGTGGAGCCTAAATTAATGGGCAAGGGCATGGGGTTGTCTACGCTCGTAGTATTTCTGTCTTTAATATTTTGGGGGTGGTTACTAGGTACAGTCGGGATGCTGTTGTCTGTGCCTTTAACCATGGTAGTGAAAATAGCATTAGAGTCTCGAGAAGAGAGCAAGTGGCTTGCAGTCTTGTTGTCGAGTGAAGGCGAAAAATCTACATCCTAATTTTAGAATGAGTTAACAGTGGACAGACACTTGTTCGTTTTTTATTAAAGTACTGAATTGGGCGGGTCGTAGAAGTGCCTGTCCGATTCAGGTCAGGCGTTTACATAATTAGAATAAGTGAGCGAAAAGGGACAGACACTAAAAAGTTTGTAGCGGCTTTGTAAAAGCGGGTATTCAACTATTGTACATAACAAGTGTCTGTCCGTTTCTAATAGGGTTCTAATATCTGGTCTCAATTAGCTTTAGAAATATTGAGTGTGTCCACTTCCATGACTAATCATGATTGGGAAATTGAATAACAATACAAGCGCCACCGAGCGAACTATCTTCAATCAGCATTCTACCTTCATAGATAGAAACTAAGTCTGCAGCCAGTGCCATGCCTATTCCGTGCCCCTCGGTATAGGTATCGAGGCGTGTTCCTCGTTCTAATAAAATTACCTTTTTGTCGTCGGGGATACCTGGGCCGTCGTCTTCTACTTTAATTGTTAGCCAACCAGCACTCTTCGTCACTGATACGATAATTCTATTGTTCGCTGCTTTACATGCATTGTCTAAAAGATTGCCACAAAGTTCCATAAAGTCGGTCTCGTCTCCTTTAAACTGAACCTCCTCATCCATTTCAAATTCAATAGTAAGGGCTTTATCTTGGTAGACCTTATCCATCGCATCCGCAAGCCTGTGCAAAATGGGTAATATATCGATAGCGTGTTGCCAGCCAGATTTTCCTGCGCTCGCTCTTTTCAACTGACGTTTAATGATTCGGTCAATTTGCTGTAATGCTTCGTTTACCTCCAAAGGTAAGTCTCTATTGCCGGATGCTACCGCCAGTGGAGTTTTCAAGCTATGTGCCAAGTCTCCCAAGCTGTTTTTGTATCTAGCCCTTTGGGCAGCCTCAGTTTGAAGTAAACCATTAATGGATTGCTTTAATGAATCAAATTCAACAGGGTAGCGAGAGTCCAACTGACGCTTATGTCCGCTTGAAGTTTGTGAAATCTCTTCAATTAACTTTCTAACAGGGAGGAGAACTAGGCTAATCCCAATAATGATGAAAATTAGGAGTGCTATACATAGCGTGAAAATCCACTGCCACGTCGTGTCCAAGAACGTATTTCGCTCTGCTTCAAAAAGAGCTTTATTATTAAATATATAAAATCGAACAGGCTCAAAGTCTCTACTTGAAGCAAATTCCGCAGTAAAGGCGTACACAAAAAACTCGGAATCTTCTTCAAAGGTAGGTGTATAGGAGTCCAAAAATAGCTCGTTACCCACAGCAACGTCTATTTCAGGAGGAGAAAATGTGTATTCAAGTGCGGATGCTGATTGCCAAATAACTTCGTTTCGAAAAACGATAATACCAAGATAGCCTGAGCCCGGAAGATTTAACTGCTCTTCGTATAAAATTTCAGGCATATAGGGCAGGTCGCCATCTAACTCGAATGCAGATAACAAGCCTAAATTCATCAACCGAAGTTCGCTCATCTTCGCTTGGGTAAGGCTATCTGTGTACGCCTCATCCAAGATTACAACGGTGAACGGCGCAAAGAACGCCAGAAGAACAATCGCTAAAAAGATACTTCGAAGGCGAAGCGACAACTGCCTCATAAACTTCTATTTATCCTATATCCTCTACCTCGAAGGGTTTCGATTGGCTTTAATTCACCTGTCGGATCCAGCTTTTTTCGCAATCTTCCCACGAACACTTCAATGACATTACTATCTAAATCGAAATCCTGATCGTAAATGTGCTCGGTTAGCTCTGTTTTTGAGATGACCTTTTGCGGGTTCAGCATCAAGTATTCCATGACTTTGTATTCGTAAGCGGTTAAATCCAAAGCCTGGCCATTTAATGATAGTTCTTCACTCACTGTATCTAGCGAGATAGGGCCGAACTGAATGGTAGGGTTCGCTTGTCCTGAAGCTCGTCGAATTAACGCTTTCGTTCGAGCAAGCAATTCTTCGTTATGAAAGGGTTTAGTGAGGTAGTCGTCGGCACCAGCGTCGAGGCCTTCTACTTTCTCTTGCCATCTATCTCTAGCAGTTAAGATAAGTATCGGGCACGAAATGTCTGCTTGGCGAGCTTTTCTTATAACCTCAAACCCGTCTAGCTTTGGCATGCCAATGTCAATTATAGCCAAGTCGTAACTATATTCTTTAATTAGAAAAAGTGCGTGTTCGCCATTGTCTGCCAAGTCTACGCTATAGCCATTTTGCTGAAGGAGCGCGTCAAGTTGAGTTAATAATCTGCTATCGTCTTCGGCTACGAGGATACGCATGTTAATCCTTATCTTTACTTGTTTTTACCTTGCCTGAGCGTTTATCTACGTCTACCGATACTACTCTCCCTGATTTCTTGAGCACCTTTACTCGGTAGTTTTTTGAGGTTTGTTCAACTTTTAAAACGCGGCCATTTACAGCAGTGCGTGCACGTTCCGCAGCTTCGCTTTTTGATATATCGCCGCCAGTGTCTTGAAACGCCAAAGCTGGCGCTGTGTTAGACAAAGCTAACACTAAACAAACTACTGCAACACGAAGCGATAATGTCATACAACCTCACAATTATTATCCACTCAGTCCAAATTACTGATAAGTATAACTTGGTTAACTGAACCCATTCTGAACTAGGTTCAGTCTACCTTGCGGATTAAAAGCTGTATATACGCCTTAAGTAAATGGGTTTCACAAAAAAGCAAATCTTGTGGACAGACACAGATTTGAGCATCAAGTAAAAAGACATTGGGGTTGAAAGTAAAGGAATAAAGTACAGGAAGGGACAGACACTTAATTGCTTTAAATTTCAGGTTTAAATGAAAGTGTATGTCCACCGCTTCTTTTTAGATAACACAATTTCAAATTTATTAGAGCGCTCCAGATGCTATGGATCATTGAGTAATCTTTACTTTTCCTTTGAAAAAGTGACTGTCCAATTTGTTTGTTTAAGCTACGGCTGATGAATGTCTATCGTGCTGATGAGTGAGTGTCCACGGTTACAGTTTAATGGTTTACAAAGTTCAAATAGAGGTTTGAGTGTGTGTCCAAACCTGTACCTGCCTCGCATTGGGCGGAGATGCCCTCGTTTCTCAATAGTTTTTTTAGCAAGTGAGTTCGGTGACATCGATTTCTTTGGCATGGCATGTGCGAGGCATTGGCTCCGTATAAATCAACAAAGTGAAAATAAGCTGTTCAGCTCAACTACTTAACTAGATAGTAAAGTCGGACAGACACTCATTTTCAACAAGGAGAAATTATGTCTAGCGATATTAAGAAAACAATGTGGAAAGCAATGTCAGATAGTCCAAAAGTAATGGTAAGTCTGGTAGGCGAGGATATGCATGCCGAGCCTATGTACGCCCAGCTTGATAAAGACGCTGATAGTGAGTTTTGGTTTTACACTAGTCGAGACAACCGCATTGCTAAAGGTGGAAAAGCCATGGTCCACTTTGCATCCAAAGGGCATGATGTATTTGCTTGTATCCGGGGCAACCTCACTGTTGAATCACGTAAAGAGGTGATTGATAAATACTGGTCTAATCCAGTAGAAGCATGGTTCGAGAAAGGTGAAGATGATCCTTCTTTATTAATGCTTCGCTTTGAACTTATAGATGCAGAAGTGTGGGATGCAGATCCTTCGCTAAAAGGCATGTTTAAAATGCTCACTGGTAAAACGGTAAAGCCAGAAGAGATGGGTGAACACGAAAAGGTCGAACTTTAAACGCAGTATTATGCGCCAATTTTATGATGAAGCTTTGAGGCGCTGGGACACTTGCTCAGAGGAGCGAGTGTCTGTCCACAAGGGATTGCACAAGGGGTTGTTTATTGCGATTGTTGGCTGATTATTAAGTGACTGTCCACTATCAATAATGTGAAGCTTGGTGAACGATTACAAGTGTGTGTCCACATTATTTCGGTAAATAAGTGTCTGTCCATAATTGGCTTCACACCAGACAGTAGTCTAGCAAATAAGTGTTTGTCCAAAGTTAGCTTCATTATAGTTGAAGAAACAAAAAAGCCCCTGAAAATCAAAGTAATCTGATTTTCAGGGGCTTTCGCTATTCAACATTAATTACGATATAACGCTTAGCTCAAAATCTAAGGCAAAACCTTTTTGTAAGGTTTAACTACAACACTTTCGTAAACACCGGCTTCGATGTACGGGTCGGCATCTGCCCATGCTTGAGCAGCTTCTAGCGAATCAAACTCTGCTACTACTAGAGAGCCGGTAAAGCCGGCTGGGCCAGGATCTGGGCTATCTACAGCAGGGAAGGGGCCTGCCATGACTAAACGGCCTGCATCTTTTAACGCATTTAAACGTTCAAGGTGAGCAGGTCGCGCCGCTAGGCGTTTTTCTAGACTGTCCGCAACATCGGTTGCACAAATCATATATAGCATGCGTTTATCCTTTCGCCGTAGCTGCTTTCATGCTTTCAACAAAGCTGCCGAGCTCGCTTAGCATTTTGTGACTGTCCGATAAATTGGCAGCGATAATATTCACTGTCGCCGAGCCTGAAATTGCGCCAGCGGCACCAGCGTTAATAGCAGATTTAACCTGTTCCGGTGTAGAAATACCAAAGCCTAACAATGCTGGTGCTGCTTTGTGTTTGTTCAAGCGCTCAATAAGCTCTGAAGCAGGCACGTTTGCAGCAGTTTCTGCACCAGTTACGCCCGCACGACCCAGCAAATACGTATAGCCTTTCGAGTATTCACCAATTTTTTCCATGGTTTCTTCGGTGGCATTCGGTGGGGCAATCAATATTTGTGAAATGCCTGTTGCTTTGGCAGCTTTTTGGAAAGGCGCCGCCTCACGAATTGGTACGTCTGCAACCAAAATTGAATCAACGCCTGCTTCATGCGCTTTGTTGTAAAAGTTCTCAACACCTTGAGCCATAACCAAGTTACTGTAAAGCAACAAACCAATTGGAACGTTAGGATATTTTGCGCGAACCCGTGAAATTACGCCCAAGCAATCTGCTACCGTTACCTTGTTGCTTAATGCGCGAATGGCTGACGCTTGGATAGTTGGGCCATCAGCGATAGGGTCAGAATAGGGGATACCCAATTCAAGTGCGTCTGCACCGCTTTCTACCAGCTGGCAAATAATGGCTTCAGATTGCGCTAAATCGGGGTCACCTACCATTACGAAAGGTACGAAAGCGCCTTGGTTCTTTTTATCAAGCCCGGCAAACATTTGTGCATATCTATCCATTATAAATCGTCCCCTAAAATGTTGATAACGTGCGCTAAATCTTTGTCGCCACGACCTGATAAGTTAACTACGATGATGGTTTCTTCTTCCGCTTCATCTGCCATATTAAGTGCGTGCGCTAAGGCATGCGACGATTCAAGAGCCGGAATAATACCTTCTTTTCTTGCAAGCAATTGGAATGCGTTCAGCGCTTCTTCGTCGGTAGCGGCCACGTATTCCGCTCGGCCAATGTCGTGAAGATAAGCATGCTGAGGGCCAACAGCAGGGTAGTCCAGACCAGCAGATACGGAGTAGCTCTCTTCAATCTGGCCTTCTTTGTCTTGCATAATGAAGGTGTAAGCGCCGTGAAGAATACCTTTTGTACCCGTCACGATAGTGGCGCCGTGCTCTTTGGTGTGCACACCTTTACCCGCAGGCTCAACGCCCACTAAGCGTACAGATGGCTCATCAATAAAGTCTGCAAACATACCGATAGCATTTGAACCTCCGCCCACACATGCTACTACGGCGTCAGGTAAGCGACCTTCTTTTTCCATAATTTGTGCACGAGTTTCTTCACCAATCATACGGTGATATTCACGAACAATAGTCGGGAACGGGTGTGGGCCCGCGGCTGTGCCTAACAAATAGTGGGCTTTATCATAGTTCGCTGACCAGTCGCGCATGGCTTCGTTTACGGCATCTTTAAGCGTACCAGAACCGGCATTTACAGGAATAACCTCTGCGCCCATAAGCTTCATACGGAATACGTTTGGCGCTTGACGCTCAACGTCTTTCGCACCCATATAAATACGTGCTTTTAGCCCCAACAATGCACATGCTAACGCGGTGGCAACACCGTGTTGGCCCGCGCCTGTTTCGGCGATAACTTCTTTTTTACCCATTCGCTTGGTAAGTAGCGCTTGGCCTAACACCTGGTTAGTTTTGTGTGCACCACCGTGTAGTAGGTCTTCACGCTTTAGGTATAACTTCACCTTTGGGTTACTTACCAGATTGCGAGTTAACGTCATTGACGTTGGGCGACCCGCATAGTCTTTTAACAGAGATAAAAACTCTTCGTTAAATGTCGGGTCGTCCTTGGCATCCAAAAATGCTTTTTCCAGCTGGTCTAGTGCTGGAATAAGTAGCTCGGGCACGTACATGCCACCAAATTCACCAAATTTTGTATCTAACTGGTTCATTACGTTGTCCTGTATTTAAATTAGTAACGGCGGCAAATGGCAAAAAGCGCGTCGAGTTTTTCTTCGCTTTTCACGCCGGGTGCGGTTTCTACGCCTGAATTCACATCAATAGCACCACTGCCGGTTGCAATAGCTTCTGCAACGTTCTGGGCGTTAATACCGCCAGCAAGCACTAACTTATGCTTCGCTTCGATATCGTTTAATAGCTGCCAATTGAACGCTTCGCCTGTACCGCCTTTGGCATCACCCACTTGGCAATCCAGAAGAACACGGCTTACAAGGCTATTATTTAAGTGTCTGTCCACTGCTACTGGTAGTTCGTCAGAAGAGGTTGCTTTAACACCTTCGACTTTCCAAATTTCACAACCTTCTGGAAGCTTGGCAGCAAGCGCTGAAATGTAGGTGTCATCTTCGCTGCCGTGAAGCTGCACGGCAAAAAGGTTGAGCGAGGCGGCGAGTGATGCCACTTCATCAATGTCATGATTAACGAATACACCAACAAAAGCACCGTCAACGCTCTGCGTTATAGTCAAAGCCTGTGCTTCGCTCACACAGCGTGGCGATTTTTCAGCGAAGATAAGCCCGCCAAAGCTAGCGCCTTTATCAAACGCCATTTGCGCTTGTTCAGGGTTGGTAAGCCCACACACTTTAACTGCACCATTCACTAACGTTTTCACTGCGCGCGGTAGGTCAGACTCTGCCATTAACGCACTGCCCACCAAAAAGCCTTGGGATACAGGCGCTAAACGAAGCACGTCTTGGTGTGTGTAGATGCCCGACTCTGAAATAACCACGTAGTCATGCGTGGCTTTTTCAAGCATGGGCACAAGGCGTTCGGTGGTCGCTAAATCGGTAGAAAGGTCGCGTAAGTTGCGATTATTGATACCAATGATGTTGGCTTCAAGGGCAATAGCGCGCTCCATTTCTTCTTCATTACTTACTTCGGTAAGAATGTCTAATGACAGAGCATTGGCAACGCTTGCCAACTCGCGATATTCGTCATCATTTAGCACACTAAGCATTAATAGCACTGCGTCGGCATTATAGTGACGGGCTAGATACACTTGATAGGTATCAACGAAGAAATCTTTGTTAAGCACAGGGTGAGCAACACGCTCAGTAACATAAGCTAAGTACTCAAATTTACCTTGGAAGTACTTCTCGTCTGTCAGCACAGAAATACCGGCAGCGTAAGGCGTGTAAGCAGCTAAGATCTCGTCTAAATCGAAATGCTCTCGAATAAGGCCTTTTGAAGGCGATGCTTTTTTGCATTCGAAGATAAAGCCTGCATTTGGCTCACTAAGTGCCGCAAATAAACTCTTTTCAGAAGGAACTAGATTCGCCTTGAAGCTTTCTAGCGGCAATGCTTCTTTGCGTGAGGCCACTTCTTCTCGTTTGTCTGCAACAATGTTCTCAAGCACATTAGCCATTCGTGCTTACCTCCTGAGTAATTTTGGCAACCTTCGTTAATAACTGCATGGGTAACCCTTCGGCCATAGCGTTCATCGCCATTTCAGCCCCTTCTTTGAAGGTTGAGGCTTTGCCGGTTACTTTCAACAGTGCCCCGCAGTTCATAGCGATAGCGGCACGGTGCGCCTCTTTACCTTCGCCGTTTAGCGCTGCTTCAACAAATTGTCTGTTTTCTTCAGGTTCACCGCCTTCAATCGCGGAAAGAGGATAATGAGGTAAACCAAAGTCTTTAGCGGTAACGGTAAGCTTGCGAATATCGCCGTGCTCAAGGTCGTAAATCATTGATTCGCCATGAAGCGCCAGTTCATCCAAGCCATCGCCATGCACTATCATCGCGCGGTGTTGGCCAAGCAGCATAAGGGTTTTTGCGTAAGGTTCAAGCAGTTCAGGCGAGTATACGCCGAAAACGCCATGAGTTGGACCCGCCGGGTTTGCCAGTGGCCCCAGTATGTTAAACAAGGTTCTGGTCTTCATCGCAGCGCGCACGGGGGCTGCGTGGCGCATGCCTGCGTGATAAACCGGTGCAAAAAGAAATGTGAAATTTGCTTCATCTAAGCACTTGCGGGAAGTTTCTGGGCTTATTTCTAAATTAAGACCAAACTGTCGAAACAAGTCAGCAGAGCCAGACTTACTCGATACACTGCGATTACCGTGTTTCGCCACCTTCACGCCACAAGATGCGGCAACTACACCGGCTGCACTGGAAATATTAATGGTGTTGTGGCCATCTCCGCCTGTACCAACTATATCTGCAAACTCATAAGACGGTGTGGGAAAGGGCAGTGCATTGGCAACCATGGCACTCGCCGCACCCGCAATTTCGCTGGGAGATTCTTTTTTCATTTTCAGCGCAGTCAGCACTGAAGCAATCATCACCTCGCTTTGCTCACCGTGCATGATGCTGTTAAATAAGCTGTATGCCTCGGTTTGCGACAGTGATTCTCGCAACATAATTTGTTCTAGTAGAGGGCCTGCGTTAAGCATGGTTCGCTCCCTTTAACGTTAAATAGTCAATACTTTGCTTTAACAGCAAACTGCCATGGGCTGTTAAAATAGATTCTGGGTGAAATTGGAAACCCAACATGCGATCTTCGCTATTGTAAACTGCCATTACGGCCTCACTGCCGTCATTGTTTATTGTAGATGCGCAAACAGTAAGGTTTTCAGGCAATGAATGTGCCACTAAAGAGTGGTAGCGTGCTACATGTAAGGGCTGCTGTAAGCCTTTGAACATGGCGTCTTCAGAATGGGTTATGGCAGACGACTTGCCGTGCATAACTTGGCTGGCGCGACCTACGGTGCCGCCGTAATGCTCAACAATAGCTTGATGGCCTAAGCAAATACCAATCACGGGGAATACACCGTGTACCTTTTTAAGTAACTCAGGCATACAGCCGGCTTCACTTGGTGCGCCTGGGCCTGGCGACAACATAAGAAGCACTGGGCCTTTCGTTGCTTGTTCCTGCATTCTTTCAAACAGAGCATTTGCTGAAACTGTGTTGCGATAGACCTTAATGTCTAGGTTTAAGGTGCGCAGTTCGTCCACAAGGTTGTAGGTAAATGAGTCTACATTGTCGAGCAAAAATAGGGTGGTCACTTGCTGATTCATGCGTTGCCTCCTTCATTTAACGCAACGTTGATACTTTCAGCTTCTTCTTGTAGCGCTGCTTTTACTGCACCAATTACCGCTTGCGCCTTAGCGCGAGTTTCATCAGCTTCAGCTTGTGGTACCGAGTCATATACTACGCCTGCACCCGCTTGAATATAAGCCGTGCCGTTTTTCACAAATGCTGAACGAATGACAATACAAGTGTCCATATCGCCTTGACCATTTAAATAGCCAACCGCGCCGCCATAACTGCCGCGGCGTTTTTTCTCTACTTCGCGAATTAACGTCGCTGCGCTTACTTTTGGTGCGCCAACTAGGGTGCCCATATTCATGCAGGCTTGATAAGCGTGCAGTGGATCTAAGTCGTCACGTAGTTGGCCAACCACGCGTGACACCAAGTGCATCACGTGAGAGTAACGGTCAACCTTTAGCAAGTCTTTCACATAGCGCGTGCCTGGGCGACTCACTTTTGCCACATCGTTTCGGGCAAGGTCAACCAGCATAATGTGCTCAGACTTTTCTTTGGTGTCTTCGCGAAGGTTAAGCTCAATACGGCTGTCTAAATCTCTGTCGATACTGCCATCAGGGCGCTTGCCGCGTGGACGGGTACCGGCAATCGGGTAAATCTCTACCTGATTGCTTTCTCTTTCGTATTTAAGCGCTGATTCAGGAGAGGCACCAAATATGCTGAAAGCGGCATCTTGCATGTAAAACATGTAAGGGCTTGGGTTTGATTCTTTAAGTTTAGCGTAAGCAAGTAGTGGCGACGGGCAGGGGAGAGAGAATGTGCGCGAGGGCACAACCTGAAAAATGTCGCCGGCTAAAATGTGCTGTTTTAAGTCCAGCACATGGTTGCAGAACTGTTCATCGCTTAAATCAACACTAACTTCAACGCTTGGGTTAAAAGAAGAAAGTGACTGTCCGTTTTGAGTTTCGTTTGAGTTTTCTGAGTCGGAAACGAGTGACTGTCCACTTTGTACTTCACTTTCTACATCAGTAATTCTTGCTGTCTTTGCACCCACTAGCACGGGCTTAGCAGGCATATCGTGTAGCTGCTGATGAATTGCTTCTAAGCGCTGTGCGATGGCAAAGTATTGCTGTGCAACGTCTTGACCGCTAAAAACACTGCCAATTAAATGGGTCTCGCGGGTTTGGTGGTCAACGGTAATTAAAGTTTCTGCTAAGTAAAATACAAAGTCTGGACAGTCATTTTCACCTTCTGGAACGTCAGGTAATTTTTCAAAGCCTGCTAGCATGTCGTAGGCAAATACACCGCCTAAGAAAACCGCGTGGGGATGTTGGCGGATTGGCGTTATCTTATTGATAACAATGCGAAGCGCGTCCATTACGCTTGCGGCCTTTAAGCGGCTGTCTTCGTCAAGTTCACCGTCGGCTTCATCACATACCAACGTAATTGAAGTGTCTGTCCTTTCTTTGATGTGTAGGCCGTCAGGGGCGTGGTCAACAAATAAAGGTAACACTGAAGCGCCGTTGCCTGTCAGTGCTTTCACTTCAACGCGGTTGCCCAGGCATTCCATGCGCAGTGCTGCGTCAACCATTAACAAGCTTTGTAAATCGTCTTTAGAATCAATTTCTGCCGACTCTAAAAGCAGTGCGTTATTTTTATTGCCACACAGGTGGGCAAACGCGGCCAGCGGGTCGTCTACATAATGTCCCACCTGCTCAATTGTCTCTACCTTACCTGGAGAAATCCCCAGTTCCGCTAAACTCATTTTTGCTACTCTCCAACTGCAAAAAGACAAAAAAAAGGCCCGTATAAACGGGCCTTTATGTGTATTCATTCACGCACTACAGTGCACACCGCCCGTTAAGTTAGGGAGTGCCACCACCAAGCTGCAACTGTCATTGCTGTTGAAATATTGTATGAATGCATGAATTACTCGTTGTTTTTCCAAACTTCAATAGGATTTGAAGCGGTTAGTACGTATACTTTGTGTGTATAGAAGAAAACAAATTGCCGTTTGTGTCAACCTAAAATTTGCATAAGACATTGAAAATAGATCTACACAGTCATACAAAATTCTCTGATGGCCACCTAACGCCAGAAGAATTAATCCTTCGCGCGCACACCATGCAGGTGGATGCGCTTGCCGTTACCGACCACGATACCGTAGCCGGTTTGGAAGAAGCACATGTTACCCAATCGAAGCAAAAACGTGCATTAACCATTATTGATGGTGTTGAAATTTCCACCACTTGGCACAGTTTCGATATCCATATAGTTGGATTAAATGTGGACAGACACTGCACAACGTTTCTTGAGCGGCTGCAAGGCCAGTCTCAAACCCGAGAAGCCCGAGCTGAAAAAATTGCTGATAAGCTCGAAAAGTGTGGGTTTGAAGGTGTTCTAACGCGAGCAAAAGCGCTAGCGGGCGTTGGTCAAGTAACGCGGGCGCACTTTGCGCGAGTATTGGTAAATAACTACGGTGTGCCCAGTATGGACGCCGCGTTTAAAAAGTATTTAGGAAAAGGCAAACGCGCGGCGGTTAAAGCAGAGTGGCCAAGTATTGAAACGGCTATCGAGTGGATCCACGATGCAGGTGGACAAGCTGTACTGGCTCATCCTGCTCATTATGATATGACAGCGAAGTGGCTACGGCGTTTGGTGGCCTTGTTCGAACAAGCCGGTGGCGACGCCATTGAAACTGCATTCCCAGGTATTAATAAAACCAAACAAGAGCTTATTAATGAGCTTGCACAAACCCATCAGTTACTAGCATCGGCGGGCTCTGATTTTCACTTTCCGTCTCGTTGGACTGAGCTGGGTAAAAACCTCGGCATTAGCAGTAAGCTCACACCCGTATGGCATAATTGGAAACAATTTGAAGGGCAGATGGCCAAGAGCTAAGGAAATCTAATTTGCAACGCTCTCGGTATAAATGGGCAAGGTAAGGCAAATGGTTCACGTACGGTTGATGAGCGCTATAGCTAATTAAAATGCCGAGAGTTGGTTAGTAAAAAGCTTAAAAACGAGTTTTACCAACGAGCTTAACCAGCAAGCTTTACGAGTGGACAGACACTTACCTCGTTGGCAAAGTAGTATCGTTCTGCGCGTTTAAGAAAAGGAAGTAATTATGAGTCAATTTTTCTATGTGCACCCCGACAACCCGCAAAAGCGCCTAATTAGTCAGGCTTGTGAGTTAATTCGAGAGGGGGCAGTGGTGGTGTATCCGACAGACTCAGGCTACGCCATAGGTTGCCAAATGGAAGACAAAAAGGCGCTTGAGCAGTTGTGTCGTATTCGTCAAATCGATAAAGATCACAACTTTACCTTAATGTGTCGAGACATGTCTGAGCTATCAATTTACGCAAAGGTAGACAACACGGCGTTCAGGCAAATTAAGAACAACACACCAGGGCGTTACACCTTCGTGTTGAAAGCGACCCGCGAAGTACCAAAGCGTTTGCAAAATCCTAAACGTAAAACCATAGGTATTCGCGTGCCCGATAACGCCATTGCACTTGCATTATTGGAAGAGCTGGGCGAACCATTGATGTCTACGTCTTTGATTTTGCCAGGCAATACCATGGCTGAATCAGACCCAGATGTCATTCGCGACAACTTAGAAAAGCAAGTAGGGCTTATTATTCACGGTGGTTACATTGGTGAGCAGCCCACTACCGTGGTTGATTTGTCGGAAGACACACCAGTAATTGTGCGACATGGCACGGGCGATCCGTCTCCCTTTGAGTAACTTTCGTTAGGCTGACTTTTTGAAAAGATAGTTTTAAATAGGTTATTTTAAATAGCTTCTTTTGCTAGTTGCAGGTGGGAGTTATAGTAGGAAACCGTAAGCTAAGTTTCTAAGGGCTGTAGCGCTTCGGTTTGCAGCGAAGCACTACAGGCCCTCGCGTGAACGCGTAAATAATAATATCAATAATCGCCGCTTTGTTAGCGCGTAAAAACGGTTGTGGAACTGTGTCAGAGCTTGTTGAAGACAATAATAACGATAATGACGCCTCTGTTGAGAAGGGGCTTTCGACACCTGTTCAGCAGCCGTTGCCACTTGCGTTTATTAATGGCGAAGCGCTAATTGAAAAGCCTGAAGATCTCTTCATTCCCCCCGATGCCCTAGAGGTCATATTAGAAACCTTCGAAGGGCCGCTCGACTTACTACTTTATCTGATTAGAAAACAAAAGTTTGATATCACCACACTGCCCATCGCTGATGTTACCAAGCAGTATATGGAGTATGTGGATGCCATGATGTCGCTAAAATTAGAGCTGGCGGCAGAGTACTTGCTGATGGCAGCCATATTGGCAGAAATTAAGTCCAGGCTTCTACTGCCTAAACGCAGTGACGATTCCGACGAAGAAGAAGACCCTCGCGCAGAGCTTATTCGCCGATTAAAAGAATACGAGCTAGTAAAGCAAGCGGCAGAAGATTTAGATATTCAGCCTAGACTTGAACGGGATATTTTCACCACTCACGTTGAACTAAGTGAGAATGTGGCGCCAATTCGCATTGAGCCCGATGTGTCTTTAGCTGAAATTGTATTGGCGTTCAGTGCGGCTATGAAGCGCGCTGAAGCGTTTGAACACCATACCATTGCACGGGAAGCACTGAGCACGCGAGAGCGCATGTCACTCATCTTGTCGTTACTCACAACAACAGAATATACGCCACTTGAACGCCTATTTACGGTTGAAGAAGGTAAAGCTGGGGTAGTGGTTTGCTTCTTAGCAATTTTAGAATTAGTAAAAGAACAGCTAATTTTATGCATTCAGGCAGGTCCTTATGCAAAAATTCATGTAAAATTAGGTGCCCATGAAGAAAATTAACACGGCGCAGCTTAAACAATTGGTAGAGGCAGCAATATTTGTTGCTGATAAACCTATTTCAAAGCAGCATTTAAAAGAAACGGTACTTAATGAGTTTACCGTAGCTGATAGAACCTTGAGTAAGGTGATTAACGAGCTAAAGTTAGACTATCAGCCAAGAGGCATTCAGCTGGTGGAAGTAGCAAGTGGCTATCGCTTTCAGTCGTTAGATGCGTTAAGCCCGTGGTTAAGCAAATTGTGGCAGGAAAATGCGCCAAAGTATTCTAGAGCAATGCTCGAAACCTTGGCACTCATTGCCTATCGTCAACCTATAACCCGCGGAGAAATAGAGCAGGTAAGGGGCGTGGCGGTAAGCAGTAATATAATAAAGACACTCACAGAACGAGACTGGGTAAAGGTAGTAGGTCACAAAGAAGTGCCTGGGCGACCAGCGCTTTATGCAACTACCAAAGCCTTCTTAGACTATTTTTCGATGACGTCGTTGAGCGATTTGCCCAATGCTGATGCTTTCGAAAACATGGCTGAAAGCGTTGCGTCAGACTCGCCGCTTAAGGTGTTAAATGAGGCACCGTCTGAATAGACCGTGCGACCGTAAACAAGCAATTAAAGAGTGAAAACCCATGACTGAAAAGTTGCAAAAAGTACTGGCTAACCAAGGGCTAGGCTCGCGACGAGAAATGGAACGTTGGATTGAAGAAGGCCGAGTATCGGTCGATGGCACCAAAGCGACATTAGGAGATAGAGTTGATCACACTGCACAAATCCGTGTTGATGGTCATTTGCTATCTCGTCAAACAGAACAGCCAATTTGCCGAGTGTTGATGTACAACAAACCCGAAGGTGAATTGTGTAGCCGTCACGACCCTGAAGGTCGCGATACGGTATTCGACCGTCTACCCGCTATTCGACTAGGGCGCTGGATCACCGTTGGTCGTCTAGACATGAACACCAGTGGCCTGCTGTTATTCACCAACGATGGTGAACTAGCCAACCGCCTAATGCACCCAAAATGTGAAGTAGAACGCGAGTACGCAGTGCGTGTATTCGGTGAGGTAACGGGCAAAACGCTACATACCCTTCAAAAAGGTGTAGAGCTGGAAGACGGCGAAGCAAAGTTCCTGACAATTTCAGGTGCGCCTACGCCGCAGCATGCTGAAGATGAAAGCATGAACCGTTGGTACAACGTAACGTTGAAAGAAGGACGTAATCGCGAAGTACGTCGTCTTTGGGAGTCGCAAGGCGTGCAGGTTAGCCGCCTGATCCGTGTTAAGTATGGCCCAATTGAACTGCAAAAGCGTCTACCGCAAGGTGCATGGGTAGAACTTGGGTTAGAAGACGTGAACGCGCTTCGTAGCCATGTTCAATTGCCGGATGAAACGCAAACTATGGTTAATGTACGCCAGGGTAAACTTGACCACGCGCGATTAAGCCGCATGCGTCGCTCGGTTAAAAAGCATAAAGTGCGTAAGCAACAAAGCTTGAATAAACGAGCTGGGCGTCCCGCCAAACGTAAGTAATGTCTTATTTATCCATCACGTGTAAGTGAATACTCAAAGCCGCAAGCGTTCGCTAGCGGCTTTTTTATTTTAGCAACGCGTATTCTTCAACTTAATCACTAAGTTTGTCTCCCATTTAATTCTGATTTCAGTCTCGATGATTACGATCTTCTTTCTAAGCGATGGCGTAGCAAAGTGTGAAGCTGCTACGTCAAGTAGCGTAAGACCAACACGGAAAAGGAGAACGTAATGAAAGATATGCCTCAGTTAGGAATGGGAACGTTTCGGTTGAAAGATGATGAGGCCCGTGAATCAGTCAGTAAAGCGCTAGAGGTTGGTTTCAGACACATTGACACCGCACAATTTTATGACAACGAAGCACAAGTTGGCGATGCCATAAAAACCAGCGGCCTTGAGAGAAGCGAACTGTTTGTCACCACCAAGGTGTGGCACGAGTCGTTGGGTGATGCTCATTTTATTCCAAGTGTTCACGAAAGCTTAGAAAAGCTGAAGCTAGAATATGTTGATTTGCTTCTTATCCATTGGCCATATCCTGGCAATGATATTTCACTTGAAAGTTACTTAGGCAATCTTGCGAAGGCCAAAGAACAAGGGCTTACTCGTCATATTGGGGTGTCTAATTTCACTATTGATTTGTTGGAGAAGGCCGAAAAGGTTCTTGGTAAAGGCGAGATTTACACCAACCAAATTGAAATCCATCCTTTCATGCAAAATAAGAAGGTTGTTGAAACGTGTAAGGAAAAAGGCATAAAAGCGACCGCATATATGCCATTTGCCGTAGGAAAAGTAATGAAGGACGAAACGTTATTGCGAATAGCGCAAAACCACGATGCGACGCCAGCGCAAGTTGTTCTGGCGTGGATGGAAAAACGCCACATTTATGCAATCCCTTCATCAACCAGTAAAGTCCACTTGGCGGAGAATTTAGCTTACGGTGGTGTACATTTAACTGATTCAGAGCTCGCGCTTATTGATGACCTAGATAACGGCGACCGAATTGTAAACCCAGATTTTGCTCCAGATTGGGATTAACGCTTTATTGGACACGCTTGTATTTAGACTTCTAACAGGGATAGCGTTTAATTTTACCTAGCTCTGTGTACTGGGCTAAAATCAGGGGACGCCTTTGAGGTACTGATGGCGGCCCTTGAAGAGTCTTTGAATTACCGGTTCAGATTAAATCAATAGATGAGGTTTTGTTATAACTCATTAAAAAGCGTTACACGCTTTGTTCGGGCTGTTCTATTTCTTTGATGACTTTGGCTGGGTTCCCGCCTATGACCACATTGTCCCCAAAAGACTTGGTTACGACTGCGCCAGAGGCCACAACCACATTGTCTCCCAACGTTACACCAGGGTTTATGACCGCCATGCCACCAATCCAGCAGTTGTCGCCAATAGTTATAGGCTTGGCAAACTCGATGCCAGTTGCCCTTTGTACCGGATCTAACGGGTGCGTAGCGGTGTACAAACCGACTTGAGGCGCAATCATGCAGTTATCACCTATCGTGACCTTCGCTGCATCTAAAATCACACAATTGAAGTTAGCAAAAAAGTTCTCGCCTACGTGGATATTTTCGCCGTAATCGCATTTGAATGAAGACTCGATGTAAAGCCTTTTTCCAGTACTACCAAACAGCTCTTTTAATATTCTTGTACGCTTTTTGTGGTCGCTTTGACAAGTTGCGTTGAGCTCGTCTAATTGCATACGGCAATGCTTTCGCAATGCCGATAATGTTTTGTCTGACGGATAGTATAAATCGCCAGCAAGCATCTTTTCTTGTTCAGTCATGTCATTCCGAAACGTTAGGCTTAGATATTCGAGCCGATACGTTACTGTGCACCACCGTAGCTTACAACGACTTTTTGCTTTAACTCATCACTTTCAATGTCTAGGTTAACAGGGCGGTGCAAAACAATGCTGCCGTCCACAGTAACCGATGCACTAATCGATAGAGTAGGTTTTTTATCAGATTTTTTGCCCCAAGAACTCTCGCTTTCTTTATATACGATATCGCCTAAAACATGAGAAGAGCCAGATAAAGTAATATCGCCGTTGAGTGTTTTGATGTGTTTTTCAATGGTTGTATCAACAGCTGTTATGTCTCCATTCACTGTTTCAACGCTACCGCCAATTGTACTTTGCGTAGGAAGCGTAACATTTCCATTCACGGTCTCTACACCCTTAAGCACATTGAGGTGTGAAGCTGCACTTACATCGCCATTTACAATGTCGATATTTCGGACAGACACATGGCTACCCATTTCAAGATTTCCGTTAACGATGCTGACTTCATCCGCGCCACCATGATCGCTAATTTCCACATTGCCATTAACAGAAGAAATATCGCCAGCGTGCTTCCCTTCAGCTATGTCAATATTGCCTAGAATAGAACTGAAGTCACTGCCTTCTAATGCACTAGCGTCGCCAACATGGATAACGCAGCCCGTAAGTAATGAAGCTGATAGCAGCATAGCTGCACTGGCAATAATAGACTTTTTCATATTCTTATATCCTAAAGTGTTTGGTGAGTGTGATGAATAACACGCTTATGTCACTGTGTTATATCATTTTTTTCTAAAGTTTTAGTGAAATCTTTACCTGCATAGTAATTGTTATCATATTTCGTGCCACTCATTAAAATTCAATGTAATCATGGGGTTATGCAGTTTTTGTAAGAGCCTGAAACTTCTAAGCTAGTGAAATTCCTCACTAAATTGCCTCATCGACTAATGCATTGCGAATCTGACCAATTCACCATTCGGTTATTAAAATAAAGCGTGGTGCAGGAATGGACAGACACTCATTTAAAAGCAAAGAAGGTGCTGCGGCAGATAAATGCAGTACAGTAGTGGACAGACACTTGCTAACAGTTGCAGAAGCGCCAGCAGTACAGGAATGGACAGTCACTTGATAGTAGAAGCGTGATTGACAAGTATATGGAGGTCAAGAGGATGCCCGAAGAGCAAATAGGCCAAATATAATCATTTAAGTGTGTGTCCAGAGGGGACAGGTAAAAAGCGGATTATTTAAGTGTGTGTCCGGCGAGGACAGGTTGAAAAGTAAATGCTGTTTTTTTTTGAATAGGCCTAGTGTTTGCATTCTTAAAAGTGAATATGGGAAGCTGGCGGCTCTAGGCTTTCTGTGTTTGTTTCCCCTGAAAGAGCTTCTTGCTAAGGAAGTCGGTGCAGTACAAATCGGCCTCTATGCTGGTCGAATATTTTGAATGGAGTAGTAGATGCAGGACAAATACACGCAGTTAAACAAGGCGAAAAGGCTAGCTTTGGCCTGTTTAATTTTTGCTGCAAGTGTTTTTATCGGAACAATATTAATTCCAAAATTTTATTCAAGTTTGGAAGGTGCATGGTGGTTGGGGCTAATTAAAATGGCCAGCGAGGCGGCGCTTATCGGCGGCCTTGCTGATTGGTTTGCCGTGACTGCACTGTTTAAGCCAATACCTGCTCAATACCCCATTCCGCACACCAATATCGTAGCAAGCAACAAGTCTGTTATTGCTAATAACTTGTCTTTGTTCGTTAAAGAGAAATTTTTTCATCCTGAAGCGATAGAACGTCTTATTCGAAACAGTGACCCAGCCAAAGGCGCAGGAAGATGGTTGTCACAAGAGAGAAACGCTACCCGGTTAAGTCGCTTTCTATGTGATGCTTTTGCAGGTGTTCTCCGAGTGCTTGATGATAAACCTGTTAAAGCATTTATCACTAAAACAGCACAGAAGGGCATTAACCAACTTGATCTTAGACAGTTGATGGCGACTTCGTTGGGCGCTGTGACGAAAGAACGTCAGCATCAGGTTGTCCTTGATAGAGTGCTGGGAAAACTGGCCAAACTGCTCGCAGAGCCAGAAACCCAAGTTTATATAGCAGACACTTTAGTGGTTTGGTTGAAAACCGAATTCAGTCGTATTGAAAAGTTATTACCCTCTAGCTGGTTAAGCGAGCAGGGGGCGTTAATTGCGGTTAAAGCTGTTTCAAGCATCTTAGAAGATATATATGCGGATGAGCACCACCCCATCCGCCATGCGTTTGACGAGCAAGTACATGAGTTTCTTTATGAATTACAGCACAGTCCGTTAATGGAGAAAAAGGTAAACAACTTCCGCGAAAAAATCATCAACGACCCAGCGTTAAACGCATACGTTCAGCAGTCATGGGCTAAGTTTCATCAATGGTTGTTAGCGGTTCTTGAAGAGCCAAATGGTAAAGCTGAGACCAAAGTATCTGGACTTCTAAAGGACTTGGGCACTACGTTAACGCAAGATACAGAACTAGCAAAGGCGTTCAATAAGCACATTGGAGAAGCAGCAAAATATATGGCGCCTGAGCTGGCTGAATTTCTAACACGTCACATACGCGATACCATCAATAGTTGGGATGAACGTGAAATGGCACAGCAGGTGGAGCTAAACATTGGTCGCGATCTTCAAAAAGTGCGCATTAATGGCACGATTGTAGGCGGGCTTATAGGTGCATTATTGTTTGGCGTAGAAGCGCTACTTGGCCTCTAGCCGCAATTCAAAGCAATGCCATATGGCAATGCTTGACCCTCGCTTTTTAACTCTAAGCTCGGAATAAACTGCATTTTGTTTTAAATAGTATTTGTCGGCCACAAAAAGCAAGAAAAACGCCTATTTTGCCGATAGCGCAAAGACTAAATTATCAGCGTCTACTTTGCCTTTCAAACCGCCTTCAAGCACTGAGCGTTCTAGCCTTTGAATGTTGTAATCGGCAGAGTAAAGAGAATCAACGGTCTTTTCATTAACGCTAAAGGGAGGGCCAGCCATTTCGTTTTGGTCGTAATCGAAAGAAATGATAAGCTGTGGCGCACATTGAGTGATCTCAATTAAGTGTGCAGAATATTGTTCGCGAAGTGGGCTAGGCAGGGCCACCAATGCCGCTCTGTCGTAAACACCCGTAACATTACCTATGTCGCTTGATGTGAGCTTGAATATATCACCCACATATACGGTCAAGCCGTCTTTTGCGTAAACCTTACCGTTAGTGGAAGTGGAAATGGTAGGCTCGACGCCTAACTCTTCAAACAATTGTGTAATAGCAACCTCGCTTAATTCAGCACCAACTACTTCACAACCTTGAGCCAGTAGCCAACCAATGTCACGGGTCTTACCACAAAGTGGGACAAATATGCGGCTTGATGATGAGCTAGGGCTATCGTCGCCAATCAAAAACGATGAATATTTGACGAGAAGCGCATTGCCCTCAGGCTCGTGAAATCCAATTTCATTTTTTTGCCATTTACTGTGCCAAAAACTGTGTTCCATATAGACCTCAATTGGGTAAGCGACATATTTCTAAAAACAGGCGTCTTTAAGAAGGGTATTAGAAACAAAAAAAGGTAGCGTGAAATCGCTACCTTTTTAAAATTGCTTAGTTATCAAGCGGTGTGTTGAAGTCTTCAGATAGTTCGAAGTCACCTTCAACCGTCGTCACTTTGTTGTCCACAAAGTTAATCACCATTTGCTTTTGAAAATCTTCGCCACGTTTTTCCATACCGCGCTTCATATCGTAAACATAGTACCATGTGTCATCGTCGAACGAGTCTTGAACAACTGGGTTACCTAGTACATAGACTACTTGTTCTTTTGTCATTCCAACGCGTAGCTTTTCAACGTCTCTTTGATCCAAGAAGTTACCCTGGGGAACGTCGATTCGATAAATCCAGTTCGAGCAAGCGGTTGATGTTAGTGTGATACCAAGAATTACTATTAGGTGTTGCAACTTCATGCGTTAATTTGTCCAGTATTGCCTTTGTTAGTGTCAAAGAATTTCGCTAGAGCGAAATTCGAGACTGTTTTATTGCAAGCGCGAAGGCATGCTACATTGACAACTATGACCAATCAACTGCATTTTAGTTCGATGCTGCGCTTTTAAGCAGTTCTTTTGCATTCGCTAGCGCCGATTTGGTTACTTTGTCACCAGCTAGCAGCCTGGCAAGCTCATCGATTCTGTCTTGTTTAGTCAGTGCTAACATTTGCGTTTCAGTACTTTCCCCATCGGTAAGTTTGGTTACAAACAGTTGATTGTGCGCTTGCGCCGCTACTTGAGGTAAGTGCGTCACACACATTACTTGCGATTGCTTACCTAATTTACGTAAAAGCCCGCCTACGATCGATGCTGTAGGACCGCTAATACCCGTATCAACTTCATCAAAAATCATTGTGGGTGTGGCATGGTTGCCGCTCGCTATAACCTGAATAGCCAGCCCTATACGAGAGAGTTCACCACCTGATACCACTTTTTCAAGCTTATCAGCATCTTGACCAGGGTTAGTAGACACTCTAAATTCGACGGCATCTAGCCCCGTACTTACAGGCTTTTTAAGCTCGTCGTACTGAATTTGAATATCCACTTTGGCATGGGGCATATTCATTTGACGAATTTGAGCTTCAATATCTTCACTTAGCTTAGTTGCTGCACGCTGTCTGCTCTCAGAGAGTCCTTTAGTCGCAGTTAAATAGGTTGCACGTGCATCTTCTACTTCACCTTCAAGCGTACCTAACAGTGTTTCCTGTTCTGAGAGCGAATTGAACTCGGCGGCTAACTCTTGGTGATGTTGATATAACCCTTCTGGCATCACTGTGTGCTTGCGAGCAAGTTCCATAGCCTTCGCATAGCGCGCTTCAACTTGCTGTAAGCGAAGCGGGTCTATTTCTAGATGATCGCAATAGCTACGAAGTTCTCCTGCTGCTTCTTCTACCTGAATTGCCGCATCATTGAGCAAGGCAATAATTGGCGTTAAGCTAGCGTCGTGGGCCTCTAGTTCGCCAAGACGTTCAATGCTACTTTGAATAACCGATAGAGCATTACCTTCATCGCTTTCATACAAATTGTACACACTGGTCTGGGCCTGTTCTAAAAGGCTTTGGCCATTGCTAAGACGTTTGTGTTCTATTTCTAACTCTTCAAACTCACCTTCCTCAATGGCAAATTCATCGAGTTCTTGCACTTGATAGGTTAATAGCTGAATTCTATCTTCGCGCTGCTGAGCTTGCTCTTGAAGCGCTTTTAGGGTGCGTTGTTTGTCGCGCCAAATGGAATAGGTCTCTTTAACTTGGGCTAACATGTCATCATGCTTGGCGTAGCCATCGACTAGCTCTCTTTGATGGTCTTCTTTGAGCAATTGCAAATGAGTATTTTGACCGTGAATAGCCAGCAAAAACTGCCCTAAGCCTTTCAATTGCTGAAGGGAAGCGGGAATGCCGTTGATAAAAGCTTTTGAGCGGCCTTCTTTTGAAATAACTCTGCGAATAAAGCAGCTATTCTCATCTTCGTCTGAGGTGAGCTCATGTTCATCGAGGAAAGCCTTAGCTAAAGCATTTCCGTTTAAAGAAAAGTGAGCGATGATCTCCGCTTTTGCACTACCTTTTCTCACCGCATTTGCGTCGGCACGCTCGCCCAAGCACAAGCTTAAAGCGTCAATAGCAATTGACTTACCCGCACCGGTTTCACCGGTTATAGCAGTCAACCCGTTTTCCAGTTGAACTGATAATTGTTTTACAACAGCAAAATTAGAAATAGAAAGATGCGCTAACATAACCACACTCGAAAAGTTGAACATGATGATATATACAGTAACTGATAATATATACAGTATTTTTTCAGTGTAAAGTTAAGTCGTAAAAATTCTACTTAAAAATTAAAGTGAATTGTGAAAAGTTCAAAGAAATCAATATTTTAAATGGAGTTTAAAAAAGGGGTTATGAGTAACCTATTAGTAAAAGGCTGCGCTAGATGCGTTCGTTACAGTGGTTATACAGTAGTAAATTAGCTCAATGCTAAGTAGCTGAATAACTCAAAAACTAGCGGTGAAGAATTCCCCAACGCAGTAGAGAACCTGATAGCAAAAAGGAGAGCGTAAGCTCTCCTTAAAATTCAATTTTAATTAAAAAGCAGATAGTCCGAATGACTATGTGGTTTACCAGCAATTATACATTACTGCTGAAGTTCACCACTACCTGACTCAATATGAGCACGAACGAACCACTGGAACTGCTCTAAATCGGCTAACTGGCCAGTTATCATATCTTCCGATACGGCATCAAGTTCACCCAATGTATCAATAGCCTTGCGGTGATCGCCGTTCACTCCTTCGTACACTGCATCAAGCGCTTTCAAGTGGTCTAAAACTAGACCTTTTCCAATCTTGTAATCTTCCCAGCTTCTACCTTCCACAATGGCTTTTGGTGTGCCTTTTGGAACACCACCAAGGGTAGCAATACGCTCAGCAATGGTGTCCGTCATGTCACGAACTGCATCTACTTGGGGATCAAGCATTTCGTGTACGCCAATAAAATTAGGGCCGACTACGTTCCAGTGAATATGTTTTAGCGTAAGCTGTAAATCTAATAGCGCAACCAATCGTTGTTCCAATACCTCAATTGTTTTGGCAGCGGCATCGTTATCTATTCCAGGGGCTGTAAATTTGATATTGGTGTTACTCATGATATCTCCTATTGAATGCAATTAAATCAGCAAGATGCGAGGCATCTGTAAGTCCAGACGTTAACTATCCTCGCGCTGACAACTTGTGATGATAAGTGCAACAGATATGCCGAAATCTAGAAGTTTGATAAGTCTTGGTTTTCGTTGAAGAAATTGGGAAAGATTAAAAATTCTTTATTTTTCAAGCCTGTAGCAATTAAGAAAATGCTACAGGCTTATGTAATAAATGCACATGTGACTCGGTGGAGAAGAGAGGAGGGAGCTAATAGAGCTTACTACCCCAACCTAACTTTTTGCGAAGTACATTGAAATAGCTATAGCCTTTAGGATGAACAAGGTGGAGCTTATCCACGCTTTTGTTTATACGTATTTCATCGCCAGGTAGTACGGGTAAAACAATGTGACTGTCGCAACTAACCTGTAGTGAATCGCTGTTGACCTTAGACACTTTCATCGAAACCTGACTGTCTGCGTCTACGACAATAGGGCGGCTACTTAGTGTATGTGGAAACATGGGGACTAGGGTAAGCGCGTCCAGCTTAGGCATAATTATTGGTCCGCCAGCAGATAGAGAGTAAGCTGTTGAACCTGTAGGCGTGGCTACTATCAACCCATCACTGCGCTGACTGAAAACAAATTGATCATCGATGTAGATTTCAAATTCCATCATATGAGCAACTTTTCCGTGGTGAAGTACCACTTCGTTTACAGCCGAGTTATTACTTTTGAGCTTCTCGTGTCGATAAACTTCAACTTCAAGTAAGAAGCGCTCTTCAACCACGCACTCACCGTTGAAAATGAGATCAAGCTGTTGGGCGATGTCATCAGGGTGAATGTCTGTTAAAAAGCCTAAGTTTCCTCGGTTAACGCCGACCACGTGAATATCAAAACGAGAGAGAACGCGTGCAGCGCCAAGCATGCTGCCATCGCCACCTACCACCACAGCAAGATCGGCTTCTTTGCCAATAGTAACAAGGTTACAGGCGGTAAAGTTCTCTGTTTCAAGCTCTTCAGCAATACTTTCCTCAACCAATAGTTTGCATCCTTTAGCCAACAAATATTCGGCAAGAATGTTTAAGCTGTCATGAGTTGCAGCGTGTTGAGGTTTTCCAATTAAAGCAACGGTTTGATAGGGCATGGAATGCTAATGTCCTTTCATTTCCAATGGTTGGACATTAGCACAGGTGTTTTGTAAAAGAAAAGTGTAAAACGGCGCACAGTGTACGGTTTAGCGATCTTCTAATCGATTGTAGTCCAGAAGGCCACCCTCAATGGGGTAGTGCTTGCTAGACCACTGAATTAATTTATCACTAAACGCCCAAAAATCTGGGTTTGTTCTGCGCATGCCAATATCGTCAAGCAGAGCCTTATAATCGGCTTCGCTTTTAATTGATTTGAGCCTTTCTATCGACGCCGCCACTTCTGATACTTTGATATACCAAAATGCATCTGGGTAGCTGCCCAACAATCCGTAGACAAGTGTAATTGAGTCTTTGGACGGTTCGCGATTTTCTTCTTCCTCGAACAGGCTATTAACGTTGTAGTGGGCGCTATTTCTAAGGGCAGTAAACACATCAATGTTGTCTGGGTTTTGATCATCTTGAATGACAATCATCGTAGTCTCTGGCATCAATGTGGCCTGCTGAGCAGGTAGCGAATCTAAGCTTGCTAAAACCTCATATTGTTGGGTAGTTAGCATATTTTCATTGAAGGTCGACATGCTCGGCTGAACCGCTGATAGGTGTTGCGATAGCATTTGGTAAAGTTCATTTTGTGGGTTATCTGTTTTAAACGTGATACCCGAGGGCTGTTCAAAACTATTGATATCACCTTCTAAATAATCAGTCAGCTCAGGGCCGGCATTTTGATACCAAGCGTTGAGAAGTTCATGGCGAGTGGTTGGAGGAAGCAGATTAAGGAAGTTTGATTCACCCTCCATACGCAAGAAATCCATATACAAACGGGTCAATAACTGATGGCCATAATTGCCGTACACATCGAAACCTGCAACAAGTAAATAATGAATGCGCTCTAATAGCGCATAGTCAATAACCCATGCGGTTTTAGTTGGTTTTCCAACCATCCCTTTAACGACAGTGGCATTATCAAAGTGACGAAAAACGGTCAAGCTAGCATTCGTGTTACTGCCGTCGCCGTCCCATATACTCGACATATTTAAATGCTCTTCATTTTTAAATTCATGGTTTAAAAAGGTGGTTCTGGCACGCATATATTCGCCCTGGCGTTTTGCGTATTTCACCCAATTAACGGCAAGAGCTGTACTATCTTTTTCGGCAGGGAGGTGAAGGTTTTCTCTTTGAGAGGCATAAAAAGCATTAACTTTTTCAGATGCTGCGATGTCTGGGTCGACAAAGAAAACCCAAAATCGGTCGTTAATAACGTTTAGAGCTACTTGACCTCGGCATACTGGCCCTTTGATATAACCCATAATAGTGTTTTGCGCGCGCTCTAACATAAACCGATAACGGCTTTCCACTGGCAACAAGGTAAAGGCGGTAAGTGGGTTTGCCGCTACTTCGGGCTTGTAAGAAGGCAATGTTTCAACAGAGAATTCTGTATCAATAAACCACAAGCGCCATTTATCCAGTAGCGGTTCGTTAATAGCGTAAGCCTGATGTGTTTTACTCACGATAGTCGAGAGCACAGGTTGCAGACGATAGTAAACGCGGTCAACTTCTGGATCGTCGAAGGGCCTGCGGGTTGCAATGATATCTAACGTTTGTCCAGGTGGAGTGCGTGAGCGCACCAAATTAAAAAACTGAGGGGTTTTATCTTTTTCTGAGATATCTTCAAAATAGAGATGCGACGTAAACAAGTGCTCGTAAATGTAACGGGCAGAAAGCTGCATCTCATTGCTATCACCATTAAGCCATGCCTCCAATTCAGATACTTTCTCGTTAATCTCCCTCGCAAGCGTTTTGGGCGAAGATAACGGCGCACCATGGTTTAACCATTGAATGAGTGTGGTGTGCTCAGCATCGGACAGGGCTGGTAATGCGTAGGGCATGCCTCCTAGGGGCTGCCCTGCTATGTATCCGCCCATTTCATCGATGGTTGGGCATTGGTTTTGTCGGTTTAAGCTTATATCAAAACTGTCACCTAAATGGGCAGTTTGGGGGAGAGGGTGTTGTTGCTTCAGCAAAAGCATTTGCGCTAGCACTGACAATTGGGTCGGCGAAGTCTTGGTGTCTTCTTTAAAAGGAAGTACGTCAAAAAAGCCACGCTCTCGCCACGAATTTACGTCGTGAGCATCGAGAAACATTCGATTTGGTTGGGCTGCGGTGAGTCGCGTGCCTTCATACACTTTTTCTTTGCTAGCTCCTCTGGCTATACCCTCTGGTGACGACATTTTAAGTTGGCACGGTGCATCATAACAGGCGTGACACACTACACAGCGTTGCGTTAATACAGGATTAACGTGGGTATCAAAGAAGTTATCAGGTAATTGCGCCATGGCTGGCACAGCATCGTTCGATGAAAGTAATGGAGCATCAGGTTTCGGCCACTGCCATATCGCTAAAGCGATAATTGCCATAAGCAACGAAATCACACCGAATTTTTTCATAATCGTCGTCCACATGAAGGTTCTATCCAGTCTATCACTCATATTTAGATAAGGTGATGTTTTAAGCACTTTTTGTTAAAAACCCACACATGAAAAATGCTTGCAACATTATTTTTACATTGTCATTGCTTTAGGCGTTGTACTAGGTATGCTGATGAAAAGAATTCGCAGCGAGGGAAACATGTCTCATCAAATTATTCTGCCAAGAGTGATGCACATAGGGAAAGGGGCGAGTCAGCGGGTTGCTGAAACGCTAAAAGGACTCAATTGCCATAAACCTTTACTGGTTACCGATAAGGTAATGGTTGAGTTGGGATATAGTGCTGCCATAGTACAGGTGCTGGAAGAGGCAGGAATAAGCGCCGATGTGTTTTCAGATACAGTGCCAGAGCCTACGGTACGGTCGATTTATCGCGGTGTGGATGCATTCAAAACACAAGCATATGACAGCATTGTCGCCTTAGGTGGTGGAAGCCCCATCGATAGCGCAAAAGCCATCGCTATTTTGGGCAAGTACGGCGGCGAAATGCGAGACTACAAATTCCCGCGGGTTGTAGATGAAGCGGGGTTGCCGATCATTGCTATTCCCACAACAGCGGGAACGGGCTCAGAAGCAACGCGATTTACCATTATCACCGACGAAGATACCACAGAAAAAATGTTGTGTGTTGGTTTAGGGTTTATGCCAACGGCAGCCTTGGTCGATTATTCATTAACGCAAAGTTTGCCTGCCCGCGTGACAGCCGATACAGGCATTGATGCGCTTACTCATGCTATTGAAGCGTTTGTTAGCCGCAAAGCTAATCTTTACAGTGATGCACAGGCGTTGTCAGCCATGGCATTAATTGCGCCTAATCTGCGTACGGTATTTGCAGACCCAACAAATGAAACGGCGAGAGAATCAATGATGCTGGGCTCAACGCTCGCGGGTATTGCCTTTTCAAATGCTTCAGTGGCCCTTGTTCACGGAATGAGCCGACCCATTGGCGCTGCGTTCCATGTGCCCCACGGCTTGTCGAATGCCATGTTATTGCCCGCGGTTACCGCCTTTTCTATTCCTAGTGCCTCTGTGCGTTATGCACAATGCGCTCGCGCTATGGGTGTTGCTACGCAAAGTGACTCAGATGAGGTGGCGAATCAAAAACTTATCAACGAACTAAAAGCACTGAATGCAGATTTGCAGGTACCTACGCCTGCCGACTTCGGTATTGATAAAGAGGCATTTTTTGCAGCGACGTCAACAATGGCAGAACAAGCTTTGGCATCAGGTTCTCCCGGTAATAATCCACGCGTACCTACCATTGAAGAAATGGTTGCCATCTACGTATCTCTTTGGGAATAACGCTTTTGCGAAAACATTAAACGAAAAAAGACTGCTTATTGCAGTCTTTTTTATGTGAAAAGAAATATTCTTTAAAAAACTAAGCGTTAAATCGCTTACGGGTTATCTAGCCGTCCAGCCCCCATCAAGCACCATGGTGTGCCCTGTTATATTGCGGGCACTGGGTGACATTAAGAAGCTTGCGGTATCTGCAAGCTCTTCAACGCTAACAAATTGCTTTTTAGGCATGGGTTCTAGCATTATTTTTGTTATTACCTCTTCTTCGGTAAGATTGTTTTCTTTTGCCTGAGCTGCAATTTGTTTTTCCACCAATGGTGTTTTCACATAGGCAGGGCAAAGGGTATTGATAGTTACATCGCAATCCCCAGTTTCAAGCGCGATAGTTTTTGCGAACCCTAACAGCCCATGCTTCGCCGCTACATAAGCAGACTTATAGGGCGAAGCTACCAACGAGTGAATAGAGCCTACATTGATAATACGCCCATAATTTTGCTTGCGCATGGCTGGCAAAAAAGCTTGGGTTAACAGAGCAGGGCCAACAAGCATGATATTTATAAGCTGCTGCCATTTATCTGTAGGGAAGTCCTCTATGCGTGAAACGTGCTGAATACCGGCATTGTTTATAAGCACATCAACGGTATGCTTCCCTAGTACCTCAGGTAGCGCTGCGACTTGCTCTGCATCGCAAACGTCTACCGCTACTGCGCTGGCCGAACCGTCTAAATGCGCAAGTCTGGTCACAGCCTCTTTCGCTGCCTGTTCGTTTATATCGGCGATGATCACATGGTGTCCTTGTTTCATCATTGACTCAGCAATGCCAAAGCCAATGCCGCTTGCCCCACCCGTGATAAATATTGTGCGCTTAGTCATTGTTACTTCCATTGGATTTATTTAGTGAAGGTGCACTATTTAATGAAAACAGCAGCTGTTTTACTGCGCTTATTTGTGCGCCGTTCCTGTTGGCGTAATCGCCAGAGGCATAGCCCCACCAATCCCAACAACCTTGTGGATTTAACGGCATGAATAACGACTTCTTAGTTTGTGGATATAGCACCACAATATGGTTGTCATCAGCCCATTCATTCAGCCCTGTTTGGGTGGTGTAGGCATCGCCAACGGCATCGGCATACTGGTTACAGCCGTGGAAACTAATATGGGCTCTGCACGGCTCGCCTTGTGCACAGCTTTCAGGCACATACACAAAACCTTCGCTTGCTAATGTTTTGGCATCGCTACCGGCTATTTTTTGCTGATCAATAGAATGTATTTGCCCTGATAGTGACTCGTCAGGTGTCGACACATTTTCAATAAGATGAGAGAGCATGGCACCTGCTGCATCATAGTCGCAGTTCCCAATGAAGGGGCTTTCTGATTTCATGCAGTTAACCCCATTGTTTTGGGTGGGAAAAAGGTGTGCCATCGGCTTGTCATTGATATAGGTAATATTTTGAGTGTCTGTCCACAATTTGTATTGCTCAAATAATAAATCGCTCACTGGTGCAATCACTCTGGTGTCTTGCGTACCGTGAAAAAGCCAGACTTTTGCGTCTTTCATATTGGAAAGCGACGCAATTTTTCCTTCAGTTTCATACTGCCTGGCTTTTTCATTCAGCGCTTCAAGGTTAATCTCTCCCTCAACCTTATTCACGCACTGCGCAAGGGCAGTGGTTATATCACCTTGTGCACAGAAATACGGGCCGCCAGCGATGACGCCCACGCCTTTTACCCAGTCACTGTGTGCTAACTGAAATTGTGTTGCCATGTAACCGCCTGAGGATAAGCCAGATACGGTAACGTTCTTTAAATCAAGGGTGATCGACGGAAGCGCGTCTTGCGCCGATGACTCGTTACCGAATACCGGTACACTAAGGGAAAGTGCGCTTAATACAGACAGACAAAGCGCGTGGCGTAAAAAGAGGGTAGATTTCATCATTGCATTGCTGCCTTATCATTTTCTAAAAATTGGCGAATAGCCTGAGCCTGAGCGGATACATTCGTCACGCCTTCCAAATGACCTAATTTGCCATTTAGCGTAACCAATGTGCTGTCGTTATTCATTGAAGTTAAACCATGGTGTGCACTCTGCGATAAGTAGGGCATAAGAAGCAAATCAGTTTGGGCTGGAATAAACAGCGTTTTCGCCTTTATCGACGCCAGTCCTTGCTCAAGATTACCTTGATGCCCAGCAACGAAGAGCTGGCAAGCTCGAACCAAATACAAAAGGTGGTTTGCGTCCATGGATTTTGCCCGGGTCTTTGCTCGCTCACGTAGCCAATTCACAATACTGTGTGATTGACGTATATCATTAAGCGGCGCCGACTCAACATTTTTATACCCTAACGTGTTGCCGGTTTGGTTGAAAAAAGAAGGGGTAAGGGCATTTTGCGTAATTAACATGAGCGAGGCAGCTAAGCCATTAAGGGGCGCTTGCTCTTTGGAATAAGCGCCGTTGTTCCAGTTTTTATCTAGAGTGATAGGCGTTGCCCAGTGTTCCAATGCCGCGGTAGTCCATGCATCGCTTTGACCTGCGCCGATAACTGAAATCATACGTTCAACCCAGTCTGGGTAAGCGCTCGCCCAATCGATAGCTTGCATAGAGCCCATAGAAGGCCCAATAACCGCATACAGTTTGCTAATGTCTAAACTTTCGAGAAGTGCTTTTTGAACATTTACAAAGTCACGTATTGTCACGACGGGAAAGTCTAAGCCATAGGGTTTTCCTGTATCTGGATTTATTGACGTAGGACCGGTTGTAATAACGTGCGGGTCGTAAGCATTTAGATTGGCCAGCGTATCAACGCTTATTACATAAAAGCGGTCTGTATCAATCGCCTTGCCGGGGCCGATAATACTATCCCAGTAGCCTGGCGCTGGATCGTTTTCATTGTACTTTCCAGCTGCGTGAGAAGAGCCAGAAAAATAGTGGGTAATGAGGATCACGTTACTTTTGGTGTCGTTTGGTGTTCCGTACGCCTCCCAGCCAACTTTTACGTTTTTAATTTTTTTACCGCCAAAGGTTGTGAAATGAGGCATTTCAAAAACGCGTTTTTCTACCATCAGCGAAGCATTGGAACGCGAAGCAATCGGCGAGGAGGAAGCTGCCTCAGATGAAGGTGCTTTTGAAGAACTGAGCAATGACGATGTATCTTCGAGTTCGCCAGCAATGCCCTGACAATGTATCGTCAACATTAGCGTGGCAAATAATCCTACCAATGAGCGTTGCTTTTTAACTAAAAACACCTCAACCAAGTTTGCTAATGCTACCGGTTTCTGTACTCGTAGTGAGTCTGGCTGTTTCAATAGCTTATTGATGCCTTTGCTCTTATTCCACACTAACGTGGAAGCAAGCGACTTGTTCCAATTCATACTTTCTTATCCTTTTCTCAGACCGCATTTTTAAATGGCAATATTTTGCAAGAGTGACCTATTTGTCATGCGGTCTTCGACTATATCGTTGGCTTTGACTAATGCTACATAATGCTAAACAGGCCAATGGCCATAGCAAGCCCAATAACTGGCACCACTACAGTTAGTGCGCCAACCGCCCAGTAGGCAGCCTGATGGGTCTCGTTACAAATGGCGCGTATGGTAGTAACCACATAGCCATTGTGAGGTAACGAATCTAATGCGCCTGATGATATAGACACAATTCTATGTAGCTGTTCTGGCTCTACGCCTTGATCAAGGTAATGCGGAGCCACCAAGGGTAAGGCAATGGCTTGTCCGCCAGATGCACTTCCTGTTAACCCTGCAATCACGCTTACGGCAATGGCTGCACCAATAAGCTCGTTACCAGGAATTTGGGTCATGAGCGCTACCGTTGTTTGAAACGCTTCGGTGTTCTTTGCTATTGAACCAAAACCTACAACAGCGGCGGTGTTACCTATGGCGATCAATGCCCCGGTGGTACCTGCATTAATGGCAACCGGCAAACTGTGAAAATGTTTGTAGTTAATAGCTAGCAAACACAGCACGCCGCCGCCTAACGCCAGAATAAGCGCAAGCTGAGCGAGTTCTTCATGGAATAAAAACGAAATCACCAACACCACAACCAAAGGCACAATACCGGTAAGCGGGTGGGGTAGCGCTCTGTCTCGCACTTCAGGGTCGCTTGCTCTGGCTTCAAACACCTCGCCGTTATTAACGGCTTTTCTGATCATCTTAGCAAGCCACCAGTAACCGAAGCATGCCATGAATATGGCGACGACAAGGCTAACTTCCCACGCAGCAAAAGGGGAGGTACCCAAATACTTTATAGGGATCCAGTTTTGGATTTCTGGCGAGCCCGCGGAGGTCATCGTAAATGTTACCGACCCGAATGCCATGGCTGCTGGTATGAAGCGACGGGGTAGGTTGGCATCTTTAAACAAACTCACCGCCATAGGGTAAACAGAAAACGCTACCACAAACACGCTTACACCACCGTAGGTCAAAATAGCGCAAGCTAGCACAACAGCTAATACGGCACGCTTGTAACCAATTTTGGTGATAATCCAGCGAGAAACAGCATCTGCTGCGCCTGTGTCTTCCATGAATTTACCGAATAACGCACCAAGTAAAAACATGAAAAACCAAGAGGCGATAAAGCCAGAGAAACCACTCATATAGGTTTGAACGAAGTTTACGTCGCCGGTGAAGACGCCGATATTATTGGTAATGGCAACTACAAGCGCACACAAAGGTGCAGCAATAAAGAGGTTCATTCCGCGTATTGTCAAAACAATAAGCAACAACAGACCGCCTACTAAGCCAATCATACTTAACATAGTTATTATTCCTTAAAAAATCTGTGACCGCAGATGATCCGAAACAGTTAAGTCGATTTAAGATTTGCTTACACTCAAAACCACAAAGTGTATACAAATCAGATAAAAAGCGTTCATAACAGACATAAAGTTTGACGTTACTTTTATCAAAATCCCATAGTACGATGGTACTACATACTATTAACAATTAATTAACTAAAGTGATTTTGACCGTAGGCAATACATCCGGCAGTGACCAGAACTTAGAACAACAAGGACTCACTATGTCTCAATCAGTACACACAAATGGCTTGGTTTCACCCTTCCAACCACATTCAGCCGCTGTTAGCACAGAAAAACGCAAAAGCGCTTCAGTTAAGCACCCCATGCACAGCCTATGTGCCCTAGCAGTGGCTAGCGTGTTAAGTACAGCGCCTGCATTTGCTCAGGATGGTCAAGCCAATGCCGATGCCGAAGCGCAAAAAGGGAAATTAGAACGCATTGAAGTGACTGCGCGAAAAACTGTAGAGTCGCTACAGGAAACACCGGTTGCTATCACGTCTATTGGCGCCGCTGAACTTGGCGAAAAAGGAATTAGCGTGCTGACTGAAGTGCAGCAGTTTTCGCCCAATACAACGCTACAAACCAGTCGCGGTACCAACTCAACCTTAACAGCGTTTATTCGTGGACTTGGTCAGCAAGACCCGCTATGGGGTTATGAGCCGGGTATAGGTATTTACGTTGATGACGTCTATATTGCTCGCCCACAAGGAGCTGTACTTGATTTGTTAGACGTGCAGCGTATTGAGGTGTTGCGCGGCCCCCAGGGCACGCTGTATGGAAAGAACACTATTGGTGGCGCAGTTAAGTACGTCACAAAAGAAATGACGGGCGACACACACATGAACGTTGAAGCTACGGTAGGTAGCTATAATCAACGGGATATTAAAGTGACGGGGCAAATACCGTTGATTGAAGACACGGTATACCTTGGCGTGGGCTACGCCAACTTAAACCGCGACGGTTTTGGCGAGTATCTGGTAAGCGCGTTGCCAAACCAAGATAAAGAGAACTACAACAAAGACCTGTGGGCAGCACGTGTAACGCTTGAAGTGCACCCAAGTGAAGATTTGTTTTTCCGAATTGGCTGGGATAAGACTGAAGATACATCAAATGCGAAGGGCGGTTACCGTTTACTTCCAAGTATGTTAACTGATGCTCCGGTACCTGATTCGGTATACGACTCATACACTAGCTTACCTACATGGAACAAAGTCGAGTTAGAAGGCTATAACTGGCTGGCTCGATACAGAGTGAATGATGACTTAGAGCTTAAATATATTGGCTCGCATCGTGAGAGCTATTCACCTACCAATATCGATTTTGACAACACGCCTCTGCCAATTTTCGATGTGCCAGCAGAATATGACGACAGCAACGATACGCACGAGATCCAGGCAAATTATACGGGTAATGCATTTAGCCTAGTCTCAGGCCTGTATTTATACGATGGTGAAAGCTGTGGTAATTTTGATGCTATTCTCGGTGTGTTAGGGCAGTCGCTTGGCGCCCCAGGCTTGACGCGAGAAGTGACGGGCTGCAACAACTCAGAAAGCTGGGCTGCCTATGCGCAATTGAACTACGACATTACTGATAAGCTATCGCTTTCACTTGGTGCCCGATACACCGATGAAGAAAAGACCGCATTTGTAAATAACGGTCTGGTATTCGCCAATGTTTATCCTTATACCGACTGGATTGATGGGTACGTGCGTCCCGACGGACAATTAGTGCCTCAAGTACTTGGTACAGACACTGACGGCGATGACGTTCTGGATGCACCAGCGGTAGAAAGCTGGTCTCGCTTTACCCCGCGAGTGGGTGTGGAGTATCAGATGGACCGGGATACCATGTTCTTCGCCAGCTATTCACAAGGTTTCAAATCGGGCACATTTAACCCTCGTGCTCAAACTAACGAGCCTGGTGTTAAACCTGAAGTAGTAGACAGCTTCGAAGTGGGTGTAAAAAGCGACTTAAGCGACGCGCTTCGCTTGAATATCACGTTGTTCTCTTACGATCACAAAGATCGTCAGTACATTGGTGTGGAAGGGGATTTATCTGACCCAACAGCTCTTGACCAGCGTTTACGCAATGCAGCAGAAACAGCCGCAAAAGGCGCTGAGTTGGAGATGACCTGGGTGGCGTCAGACAATCTACAATTTGATATGGCCTACGGCTTTATTGATTTTGAGATTAAAGAAAACAATGCCATACCTCCTCTTATTGGCTTGGCAAGCACGCCAGAAAACACGTTTAATTTCAATGCCAATTACTTGCTAGAAACGAGCTTCGGGGATATCACTTTTAACGCCAACTATTACTATCGCGATGATTACTTACTCTTTGAAACCAGCGACCTCATTCAACAAGATGCCTATGGCATGGTGAACTTGAGTGCACGTTGGGAGAGTGTGGAAGGCGATTGGTATGTCGGGTTACACGTTAAAAACCTGACCGATGAAGAGTATTTGGTTGGCGGTTATGACTTTGTCACCCAAGACGATGAAGGTAACTTTGGTCCTGGCCTTGGTGGCGATACGACACTTATTGGTTATTACGGAGACCCGCGAACTGTTCATTTGACAGTTGGTTATCGTTTCTAATCAATACTCAATTAACACGACACGCCTAAGCCCATGTGCTTAGGCGTGTTTATTTGTGCTTTAACCTACCTGCGAGTATGTTGTCGTGCGAGTCTGTCGATAAGGTAAGTACGCCGATAGCGTTAACCTTTTTTAACCGGCGTGGTAGTATGTTAATTAACAAGGTTGTTACAAGTTGATAGCATTATGTCCGTGAAAATTCTGATTGCTGACGATCACCCTCTGTTCAGGGCCGCAATGTGCCACGCATTAACTAGCGTGGAGCATATCGAACTTGTAGAAACATCCACGTTTCCCGATACGCTCGATTGCCTTAAATCAAACGCTGACATCGACCTGCTTTTTTTAGACCTTACCATGCCTGGCAACGAGGGGTTAAACGGTCTGGCCGAGATACATGCGCTATACCCTGATGTGCTGGTAGTGGTTATTACGGCTCAAGAAGAGCCTGACGTTATGGCGAAATCACTTGCTTTAGGTGCAAGTGGGTTTATTCCCAAATCTGCGTCAGTGGATTGTATTATTGAAGCGGTAAATACGGTATTAGACGGGGAAACATGGGTTCCATCTTTGGCTCAAATGGCTACTGGTACGCTGAACAAATCATCTGCGCTAAATCAGAATGGCTGGTCTGGTGACGACGACTTTACTAGTCGGTTAAAACAGCTCACACCTCATCAACTTAAAGTGCTTCGAATGGTGTCAGACGGCTTGCTTAATAAGCAGATTGCTTACGAATTAGCTATTTCAGAATCTACGGTTAAACAGCATGTTTCTGCTGTATTGAGAAAGCTTGGTGTAATTAACCGAACCAAGGCTGGCATAGCGTTCAAAAATGCCATGCACTTAAGCTAAGCGCAATACAAAACATAAAATAAGCTAGGTTAGGTTATATTTTTTTGAGAAAAAGCGCGCTGTTCGTTACCCGTACTTGCACTTTTCCCTTTTGAGTTGTTACTTCGAAATGCAATTCGTCGTGTTAAATCGACCTTAATTCATTCTTGTGTTAGCGTAAAATTTCAATGGATTAACTGCCAGGCATAAAAGGAGATTTATGACCCGATTTATTTTACTCTCCCTTCTTTTCAGTTCTTTCAGCGCACTAAGTGCCGTCACCGCATGGACAGATTTCACGCTAGATAACGGCCACGTTTTTCTGCCCGTCACCATCGAGGGTATCGAATCTCGCGTAATGTTAGATTCCGGTGCTCAGATAAACAGTATCAATCGCGCGTTCATTGGAAAGCACAAACTAGACCTCGATAAAGGGCGTCCAGTCAATGTTAAAGGTGTATATGATGTTGAGAGGCGTAACGCTTATAACAACGTAAACGTCGAAATATTTGGTACTGGCTTTGAGCTAGATTCACTAGTTGAGTCCAGTCTAGGTCATCATTCCAATGGCATGTTATTGGGTGCTGGCTTTTTCAATAACTTCATTGTCCAGCTAGATTACCCTCACAGAAAAATTCGGTTGGTGACACGTGATTCATTGGATATGGGGGAAGTGGCTAACGTTCGCGCAGACTCTCAACAGGGAAGCGGTATGCCTATCGCACAAGTAGAGATTAACGGTGTAGCCTTATGGCTGCTTGTCGATACGGGTAACTCAGGCACAATTTTAATTGACCGTCGTGCGGCATCCAAGGTGGGATTGCTCGATAAGGTCGAAGGCACAAGTATGTCTTTCGGCGCAAACAGTTCTGGTGTAAACGAGTTTGCTATGTCTGATGTAGTGAAGTTTGGCCCCTATGAAATTGGCGATGTAAAAGTTAGCTTTCCTGCTGAGGGACAAAAAACAAACTTGGAAAGTCAATATGAACGAACAGGCAGCCGGATAGGAGGAAAACGAGTAGTAGGCTTAATTGGCTACGATCTGTTAAAAGATTTTGTTGTAACACTAGATTATCGTTACGGAAAGCTGCACATCGCGTTGCCACAATAGTAACAATACTCTTTTGGTGTCCTACTACTTGGGTTACATACTAGTAAACAAAACTTAAATTATACTTCGGCGTCAAAGCGACCATGCTAATTTCGCGTTTAACTAAGCGACTGTTTCAGCAGTCGCTTGAGCGCCGCAGGCTTTAGGGGTTTTGGCAGGTAACTAAACTGTTGCTCTGCCGCTTCTTCTCTTATGTCATTACTTCTATTGGCCGTGACCAGAATCTTCACGTCAAAACTCACGCTATTTTCAGCAAGCCTTGCGGCTACGTCAAAACCGGTTTCACCATAGTCTAGATGGTAATCGGCGATAAGTGCGTCAAAGTGTTGTCCGGGCATATTCGATGCATCTGTTACGCTTGCTATCAACGAAGTATTAGCGCCCCAATCGCTAAGCAACGCACACATTGCGTCTGCTACTTGCTCATCGTTTTCTACAAGTAAAAAGCGAGCGCCTTTTAAAAACGGTTCGTTGTTATCCTTTGCCGAGCCAGCAGCGGATAAAGGCCTAGAGAGTGACTGTTGGGGAGATAAATGAACGCCCGACACTGCCTTTTTATTAACAGTGTAATTAGTTGGTTCGTTTTCAGAATTCACCGTTAAGATTGGGGCGGGAGTAACGGCATCGACATGATTAGCGTTATTTGTTCGCGCATCTGATAGCGAGTATTCACTTTGACTTGCTTTTGACACAGCTACGCTAAAGCAGCTTCCTCGATTTAGCGACGAAGCTAGCTCAACCTTATGACCAAGTAATCGGCATATCTTATCTACAATCGTCAGGCCTAATCCAATTCCTTCTCCTTTATTATTGCTTTCAAGCTGATGAAATTCGCTAAAAATCTCGTGCTGTTGGTGAGGGGCAATACCCGAACCTGTATCGTATACACAAAGTTTTATAGTTTGCTCGGCGTCTGAAAAGTGCGCGCGCCTAACGCCGACGAGTATGCTGCCTTTTGTGGTATAACGCACAGCGTTAGACAACAAGTTTTGAAGCACCCTACGCAGTAAAATTTTGTCCGAGTACACCATGACTGTGCTCGGCACATACCTAAGAACAATACCTTTTTGCTTGGCAATCACACTAAACTCTTGTACCAGGGACGACAGCATTTCATCGATGGGAAACGCAGTCTTTTGTGGTATCAGTACGCCAGCGTCTAATTTTGTCATATCCAGTAGCATGGAAAGCAAACTTTGAGCGTTATCCAATGAATTCACTACGCCTTCAGACAACGTGGCTAGTTCGCTGCCTTGTGTCTTTTTACTCAGCATGCTGGCAAATAATGTAGCGGCGTTAAAGGGTTGCATAAGGTCGTGCCCCGCCGCGGCCAGAAATTTAGTTTTACTCTCATTGGCCTTATCAGCTTGAAGCTTTGCTTCTTCTAACTCGGCGGTGCGCAGGGCAACCCTAGCTTCTAGATCTTCTTTTGCGTTTTCTAATTCTTTTTGAATAGCAATGTATTCGGTAATATCGCTGTATGTGGTTACGTAGCCCCCGCCGGGAAGCGGTGCGCCATTAAGTTCTATTACTTTTCCGTCGGGCTGTTTACGGATGTGTTTATGACGGGTGCCCTCAAGCATGTAGCTTACACGCTTATCAATAGATGAGGGACTGAAGAGACCGCGTTGCGCGTTGTATTTTAGTATTTCAGTAATGGGCATGCCTGCTTTCAAAAAGCCTTTGGGGTAGGCAAATAGCTCCACATAGCGCTCGTTCCACGCCAGTAGCTGCAGCTTGTCATCTAATACACTGATGCCTTGTTCGATATTTTGCACTGACGATTGAAGAACTTCGTGATTGAACTGAAATGACTGGGAAGCCTCTTCCACCCAGTCAACCAACTCTGGAAAGCTATCGCTGCCAGTCTCCGCAATAGCGCCCAATAATATGCGTGCACTAGGGGCGCCCACTTGTGCGGCAAGTAATTTGTTTACTCTGTCAATAAGAGCCTGGCTTGCGTAACCACTACTTGAGGCGCGATTGACGTCAACAGAAAGCTGCTGAACAAGTTGAGAATGTGTGGCACTTTCCAATACACGCTCAGTAAGCGCAATTAAATCCCGTACTTTTACCAGTAAGCGGGGGGCATCTTCATCAGTGGTAGTGGAAGTGTTTTGCTTAGCGCCACGCCCCGAGGTTATAAACGCAATTGCGATGAAGGTGGCGCAATTAGCTAAGAGGGAAAAGGCAAAACCTTTGCCGAGTGCTTGGTCGGTAGGGGCGGGGTCAAAATAATAACTCGACAGTAAACTTGGGTAGAGAAGAAATGCTGCCCAACAAACAAAGCCCACTACCAAAGCGCTAATGGCAGCCGCCTTGTTGCTTCGCTGCCAATAGAGACCAAACATTAGAGATGGCATACATTGGGCTAACAGGGCAATAGCGATAACGCCGCTTTTAACCAAAGGTGCAGCTTGGCTTATGTTGAGGTGATACCAAAGAGCGATGCTGAGTACGACCACCACGGTAAGACGACGTATCGACAATATTTTACCTGGCTGCATTGAGCGGTTGGGCGAGGTTTTTAGTTGAGCTTTAAGCCATAGCGGCGTGACAACGTTGTTCGAAATCATTATCCCCAATGCTAACGTTGCGACAATCACCATGCTGGTGGTTGCAGAGAGACCACCAATGAAAGCAAATGACGACAGTGCAATATTTTCCGCATATAAAGGAAGAGCGAGTACGTAGGCATCTGAGCTAGTAGATGCAGGCAAAAGCATTTTACCTGCAAGGGCAATAGGAATAATGAAAAGGGTCATGCCGAGCAAATAGAGGGGAAATAGCCACCTTGCAGTTCTTAGCTCTCCCTCCCCATTTTGCTCAACAAAGTTCATGTGAAACTGCCGAGGCAACACGAACATAGAGCAAACGCCAAGCGCAACATGTGATACATAAACCCAAGGGGCACTATCAGCGTAAATGACTTCTCTTGCACTGGTATTTGAAGCAGCGTTTGATACCAGATCAAGAACCCCATCGAATAAATAGAAGCAAACAAAAATACCCACAGCCCACAATGCCACTAGCTTTATTATCGACTCAAAAGCAATAGTAAGCAGTAACCCCGGGTGTTTGTCGGTTAAGTTCAGTGTACGAGTGCCGAAGATGATGGCAAACAGGGCGAGCAGGATAGCCACATAAATACTTAACCAAGGCGTACTGGTATGCGCGTCGCCAGTTAATAAATTTATCGATTTTGTAATGGCATCTAATTGCAAAGCTATGTATGGCACAACGCCAAAGAAGCATAGCAAAGTAATAAGCGCAGCAATTAGGTGAGAGTGCTGATATTTAAGTGATATAAGGTCAGCCAAAGAACTGATGTTGTGTTGCTGGCACAAACGGCTTATATGAAGTACTACGGGAAACGCAAATGCCATTGTCAGCATGATCCCTAAATAAGTAGGGATGACAGCCCAGCCATATTGTGCCGCCTGCGACGTTGTGCCGAAAAATGCCCAAGAGGTACAGTGCACGCCCAATCCAAGACTATACAGTACAGGGTGCTGCCTGTTATCGCGTAAACGCTTATCTCCCCAAAATGCTAAAGCAAATAACGCCAAAAGGTAAAAACCGACGATAGTGCCAACGGTCCAGATACTCAGCATAGAAATTCCGTGTTGTAACGCACTTTGATAAGGAGTTGTTTTAGTGCGCTTTTCGATAAATTTTACATTAACACGGTTTTTACACTCGTCACAGATTCAAAGCTTGAAGTAGAGACCGTTAACTTTTTCGCATTACATCCACAAAAATATTGTGGATACCCTTGATCACCTTAAATCTAGCCCCATAACTAAGCGCAACAGACTTATTCCCAATAATTTTAACGTTATTGGGCAATGCCTAATTAAGAAAAACGTTTGGAGGTAGGCATGAGCGATAATCGCGACGTGCAGGCAGAACAAGAAAATACAGTTGATGAAACTGTTCAAAATGCTGAAGAAGCGCAAGTAGAAGCGTCAGAAGCAGAAGGCGTCGAACTAGATGAAAATGCACAGCGCATTTACGAGCTAGAGACGGCACTTTCTGAAGCGCAAGCAACGATTAAAGAGCAGCAAGATGGTGTGCTTCGCGCACGTGCAGAAGCTGAAAACGCACGTCGCCGTGCTGAAGGTGAAGTAGAAAAGGCGCGTAAATTTGCCCTTGAACGCTTTGCTGGTGAGTTGCTTCCGGTTATTGACAACCTAGAGCGCGCTATCGAATTGACCGATAGCGACAATGAAGCGGTTAAACCGCTGCTAGAAGGTGTGGAAATGACCCACAAAACTTTCTTAAGCACTATTGAGAAATTCGGATTAAGCCTTATTGATCCGCAGGGCGAAACCTTTAACCCTGATTTGCATCAGGCTATGTCGATGCAAGAAAGCGCAGACCACGAGCCGAACACGGTGATGGCGGTTATGCAAAAAGGTTATCAAATTAACGGCCGTTTGTTACGCCCAGCCATGGTAATGGTATCGCGTGCACCAAGCGGTGGTGTGGATACGCAAGCGTAAGTCACGTCTTTTGCGATAAACACACAAAAATGTCAGTTTTTTTAATTGGCAACTATTGAAAAGTTCGGGGAATAACCCCACTAAAAGTACAGAATTAAGAAACTTTTTCGGAGACACGAAATGGGTAGAATCATTGGTATCGACTTAGGTACAACGAATTCATGTGTCGCAGTTCTTGACGGCGACAAACCTCGCGTAATTGAAAACGCGGAAGGCGACCGTACAACTCCTTCAATCATCGCTTATACAAACGATGGTGAAACACTTGTAGGTCAATCAGCGAAGCGTCAGGCAGTAACAAACCCGACCAACACATTATTCGCAATTAAGCGTTTGATTGGTCGTCGCTTCCAAGACAAAGAAGTACAGCGCGACATCGACATCATGCCTTTCAAAATTGTAAGTGCTGATAACGGTGATGCGTGGGTAGAAGCGAAAGGCGAGAAAATGGCGCCACCGCAAATTTCTGCTGAAGTACTTAAGAAAATGAAAAAGACCGCTGAAGATTATCTTGGCGAAGAAGTTACTGGCGCAGTTATCACTGTTCCTGCTTACTTCAACGACTCTCAGCGTCAAGCAACTAAAGACGCGGGTCGTATCGCAGGTCTTGAAGTTAAGCGTATTATCAACGAGCCAACTGCTGCTGCTCTTGCCTACGGCATGGACAAAAAGCAAGGCGACAACGTTGTTGCAGTATACGACTTAGGTGGTGGTACGTTCGATATCTCTATCATCGAAATCGATGAAGTAGACGGCGAACACACCTTTGAAGTACTAGCAACTAACGGTGATACTCACCTTGGTGGTGAAGACTTCGATAACCGTGTTATCAACTACCTAGTTGAAGAATTTAAGAAAGACCAAGGTATCGACCTTCGTAAAGATCCGCTTGCTATGCAGCGTCTTAAAGAAGCCGGTGAAAAAGCGAAGATTGAGCTTTCTTCTTCACAACAGACTGAAGTTAACCTGCCATACATCACTGCTGATGCAACAGGTCCTAAGCACTTAGCTATTAAGCTTACTCGTGCAAAACTTGAGTCTTTGGTTGAAGACCTAGTTAAGAATTCACTTGAGCCGCTTAAGAAGGCACTAGCTGATTCAGATCTTTCTGTAGGCGACATTAACGACATCATCCTAGTTGGTGGTCAAACTCGTATGCCGCTAGTACAGAAGTATGTGACTGAATTCTTTGGCAAAGAGCCACGTAAAGACGTAAACCCTGATGAAGCAGTTGCAGTAGGCGCGGCAATTCAAGGTGGCGTACTTTCTGGTGACGTTAAAGATGTACTACTTCTAGACGTTACACCTCTGTCTCTAGGTATCGAGACAATGGGTGGCGTAATGACGGTACTTATCGAGAAAAACACGACGATTCCAACGAAGAAGTCGCAAACTTTCTCAACTGCTGAAGACAACCAGTCTGCGGTAACAGTACACGTACTACAAGGTGAGCGTAAGCAATCAAGTGGCAACAAGTCTCTTGGTCAGTTCAACCTAGAAGGTATTCGTCCAGCAGCACGCGGTGTACCGCAAATCGAAGTAACATTCGACCTAGATGCTGACGGTATCCTACACGTATCTGCGAAAGATAAAGATACGGGTAAAGAGCAGAAGATTACTATCAAAGCTTCTTCAGGCCTAAGCGATGAAGAAGTAGAAAAAATGGTAGCTGACGCGGAAGCGAACAAAGAAGCTGACAAGAAGTTCGAAGAGCTGATTCAAGCGCGTAACCAAGCTGACGGTATGGTTCACGCCACACGTAAACAGCTTGAAGAAGTTGGCGATGCACTAAGTGCAGAAGACAAAGCGCCAATCGAAGAAGCACTTTCAGCACTTGAAACTGCGGTTAAAGGCGAAGACAAAGCGGACATCGAAGCAAAAACGCAAGAGCTTATTCAAGCTTCTAGCAAGCTGATGGAAGCGGCGCAAGCACAGCAGGCTGCAGCCGGCGGCGCAGAAGGTGCAGAACAGCAATCTTCTGGTAAAGCAGACGATGACGTTGTTGACGCTGAATTTGAAGAAGTGAAAGACGACGACAAGAAGTAAACTGTTGTGTCAGGCCCGTTACCTAGCACGATAGCGGGCCGTATAAGCAGTTCAGGCGCATCAGGAATTTCTTGTTGCGCCTTTGTTGTGTAAATGACTTGGCGTTATTGAATTTATATTCAGGTTATTTTCACAACAGTCAGATGTAGATTCGATGAGCATAAAATGCTTATCGACAAAAAGTAGGATATGTAAACGATATGTCGAAACGAGACTACTACGAAGTACTCGGGGTAGATAAAAGCGCAGGCGAACGCGAAATTAAAAAGGCGTACAAGAAGCTTGCGATGAAGTATCACCCTGACCGTACGCAAGGCGATAAAGGCCTGGAAGATAAATTTAAAGAAATCCAGGAAGCCTACGAAATTCTGTCAGATTCGCAGAAACGTGCAGCATACGACCAATATGGCCATGCGGGAGTTGATCCAAACCGTGGTGGCGGTGGCTTCGGTGGTGGTGCCGATTTCGGCGATATTTTTGGCGACGTATTTGGCGATATCTTTGGCGGTGGCCGAGGTGGTCGTCAATCTCGCGCACGTCAAGGTTCAGACCTTCGCTATAACTTAGAACTAAGCTTGGAAGAAGCGGTTCGCGGAAAGAGCGTGGACATTCGCGTACCCACCTTAGTTGAGTGTGATGTTTGTGATGGTTCTGGAGCGAAGAAAGGTTCTTCACCTAAAACCTGTCCAACCTGTCACGGTAATGGCCAAGTTCAAATGCGCCAAGGTTTCTTCGCTGTTCAGCAAACCTGCCCAACGTGTTCAGGTAAAGGCAAGATCATTGAAGATCCGTGTAACAGCTGTCTTGGCCACGGTCGTAAAGAAAAGACCAAGACCCTTAACGTTAAAATCCCAGCTGGCGTAGATACGGGTGATCGCATTCGTCTATCAGGCGAAGGGGAAGCCGGTGAGAACGGTGCACCTCCAGGTGATTTATACGTGCAGGTTCACGTACGTGAGCACGATATCTTTAAGCGCGATGGCAACAACTTGTACTGTGAAGTACCGTTAAGCTTCACTACGGCAGCCCTTGGCGGCGAGCTAGAAGTGCCAACGTTAGACGGTAAAGTGAAACTGAAAATTAGTCCTGAAACGCAGACTGGCCGAATGTTCCGTCTACGTGGTAAAGGTGTTAAATCAGTGCGAAGTGGTGCCATGGGCGACTTAATGTGTAAGGTTGTGGTTGAAACACCAGTAAACTTATCATCTCGTCAAAAAGAACTACTTCAAGAGCTTGAAGAGTCGATGGGTAAAGCGTCAAGTAAGCATAGCCCTAAAGCACAAGGTTTCTTCGATGGCGTTAAGAAGTTCTTTGACGACTTAACGAACTAAGATTGTAAAAAAGATTAGTGTTTTAAAAAGCCCTCAGTTGAGGGCTTTTTTGTTTTTTGTGTTGGTCAGTTTGATTTAAACGGCTAAAAGAGAGCAAGTAAGGGGTTTTAGTCTTTTCTTTACTTACTTTTACCGCTAAAAATCTTGCGCTTCACTCGACTATTCGTCACGATAACCTGAGAAATCTAAGATGATGTGGAGAAGCGCAATGTCGCGCTTGTTCACTTGTCGAAAACCGAAAAATAATAGTTACTCAAATAGGGAACAGGCATGAAATTTTCAGGTAAATCACTAGTGGTAGCTGCCACGGCGGGCGCAATCTTATCGGGCTCTGTATTGGCTGCTGAAGTGACAGAAGCAACATCAGAAAAGCATGCAGCCGCGGCGACGCAATACCGTCAGGCTGTTTTTCAATTGGTCCGCAGCAATATGGGGCCATTAGGTGGAATGGCGAAAGGTGCGTTACCTTTTGACGAAAGCGTAATGGAAACAAATGCCGTACGTCTAGAACAGCTCGCTGACATGATGGGCGATTACTTATCTGTCGATACCCGTAAGTATGACGTGGAAACTGGCGCCAAAAATGAAATCTGGGAAAATTTCTCGGATGTAGAAAGCAAGGTGATGGCGCTTAAAACGGCAGCACAAGGCCTACAAGCTGCTGTTAAAGCCGGTGATGAAAGCGCATATAGAGGTGCTATTGGTAAAATCGGCGCAAGCTGTAAATCATGTCACGATGACTATAAAAAAGACTAACCAGAGCCTGTTTTTATACCCATAAAACACTCTGAACATGGGTCGGCAATAGTGCCTTTTGCTGACCCCAAATTATTGACTAATATCACTTACCTTCGAAGACTTATTTAAGGCGTACTACTACAGTACCTTTAATTCTGCCTCAGATAAGCGACCTTCCAATTACTATCCCAGACCTTTAACAGCGAAATCGTAGATATAAAGACCTTGAATTTCGTTAAGGTGACATGGTGGTTTTGCTGGAAATTTGTACAATCATTGGCTATGTTAATAAGAATAGTTGACGATTTTCTTCTCATCGTTGGAAACTGCCCTTGGAATTCCTAATTGGTAGCGGTTTCTAACTTGATAATATAAAAACAACTCGTCGACTGTGTACGCAGCAAAATTCATTAAGCTATTAAAAGCACGACATGACTTCTCTTCTTCACAGTGTCGTGTCGCTTTCGTTTGTGCTGAATTCGAAGAGATATTAAAAGGTTTGCTTAGATGGATTTACGCAGTGAACGCATGTTATCAACCATGCGTACAACACAGCAGGACATTTCTGTTTTGCTCAATGAAAGTCGGACGAAAACAGAGGCGCTGTGCGTTTTACTTGCCTCGGTAAACCCAAATAATGGTAGGGCGACTGTTGTTTCTTGCGACGAGAACCACTCAGCATTAGAAGCACAAAGTGTTGTTTTCCCTTCCCATGTGCTGCTTATGCTTCCGCTGACAAATTTAAGCGCTCCCATTCCTTGTAAAGAATTTTCGTTTCCCCCTTCTTTAGCGCACTATGCTGAAAGTTACGTAGTAGTTGCCACAGTACGTGATATGCAAAATGAAGTGATGGGGGTCGTACTCACTTTTGTGCGCCAGTCCGTTTTAACCCCTTTGCAGCATACATTAATTGATATTGCTCGCCAGAAAGTCGAGCTTAATTATCAGTACGAATTAGCACGCCACCCCTATTCGGACAAGCTTTCTGAACAACTTTCCTTGTTAGAAGAAGTGAGTTCAATTTCTAAAGTGGGAGCGTGGGAGATCGATAGGTTTTCTGGCGTGCTTACGCTCACTGAGGTGATGAAAGCGCTAATAGGCCTACCTCGGGTAAAAAATGTCAGTTTGCACGATGTACTCGACTTACTAAAACCTAGCGATAGAGAGAACCTCAAGCAGCGAGTTTTCAAAGCACTTAGGAATGATCGGCAGTTCGTAAAGCATTTCGATTTCCACGACAAACAAGGTCGTAAAAGAAGTATTAAACTCACGGTGTTCTTGCAGGTTCAACAAGGCGCTTTTAATGGTATTAAGCTTACCCGGCTATATGGAGCGGTGCAGGATGAAACGGAGATTCAACGTCTATCTGATTCACAACACAATTACAGCGACTACCTCACAAGCTTACTGAATAATGTTGATAGTGTAGTGCTGAGTATTGATGAGCATGGCACCATTTTAACAGCAAACGAACGCGTCTATCCTATTCTGGGTTTCGAACCCGAAGAGTTGATAGGGCAGGATATAAAATTAATTTCCACGAAATTGCAAAATAGTAACGTGCCTTCTTGTTTTATGAACTTAGCAGAAGGATTAGCGTTATGTAGTGAAAAAGGTCCGGTGAACGAATGTCTTCGCCACAAAAATGGAAAACGCATTGCTTGCGAGGTTAATTTATCCAAGTGCTCAGTACACAACCAGCAACTGATCGTAGCTACGGTGCGTGACATAACCGTTCACAATCATGAGGTTGAGCATTATAAGCAACTTGCGTTAACTGATTTGGTGACAGGCCTGCCAAACTTAAATCAATTCGAGCGTTACCTTAGTGAAAACTCCAATGTTGATAGGTCATCTAAGCCATTCGCGACCTTTTTGCGGGTTGCCATCTGCAATGTGAAAGAATACGAAAACGCATTCGGTGAGCCAACTATTGACTACATTCTTCGGATTTTAGCCAGTCGCTTTATTCGGGTTTTCGAAGTCACTCAACGTAATTCAGCCAGCGTATTTAAGTGTGAACGAGGCGCATTTTACATCCACCTTCACCAATACGTCGGCGAAGAAGTGCTATCATCGAATGCGGCTCGCGACTGTGCGAACCTTATTCACGACCATGTTTTAGCACCAATAACACTGCACAACAGCCTCTTGAGTATCGAAACGCAAATTATTAGTTGCACGGTCCCAACTAAACACTTCTCGTTTAAAAAGATAAAAGAGTTACTGTCTAGAAAACCCTTAAGAGACACGAAAAGTCGATCTGCATTACCTACAGGGCATGAGTACTTCCATGTTAATGCTAGTGACATTGAGAGATACAACTACATAAAACACTCTCTTAGCAGAGCAATTTCCAATAACGAACTGTTTGTTGAACTTCAGCCTCAATACGATGCAAACAATATCGTAATAAGCTCAGAGGTTTTACTGAGATGGAAGCATCCTCATTTAGGTTCGGTCAATCCTGCTGAATTTATTCCTATCGCGGAAGAAAATGATTTTATCTCCGAACTTGGGTTATGGGTGTGTAACGAAGCGTGCAAACTGTTAAGCGAATGCCAGTCGCTGAAAATTAAGACCAAATTGTCGGTGAATATTAGCGCTAAACATCTAGCGCGCGCTGACTTTGTTAGTAAGTTTGTGGCCACCGTAAACAGGTGGCGAGTGCCCCATAAAGAATTGACCCTAGAGCTTACCGAGGGAGCATTAATACGAGGAGTGAGTATCATTCAACGCCGTGTGAGAGAGCTAGCAGAGCACGGGTTTAGCTTATCTATCGATGACTTTGGTATTGGTGATTCAAATTTAAATTACCTTCAAGACTTGCCTATCACTGAACTGAAAGTAGACCGAGTATTTATTGAAGCTATGGAGGGGTCACAGCAGAAGACCTTGTTAGTTACTAGTATTTGCAATATGGCTAAAGCGCTACACCTTAATACTGTGGCTGAGGGTATAGAAACTACCGGACAACTAGATCAAGCTAAGGCTTGTGGTTGCAGTGCATTTCAAGGCTATTTTCTAGATAAGCCTATGAGTATAGAAGATTGGAGACTGAAAATTGCTCAGCCGCAGGGGGAAGAGGGTTGATATTAGATGGCTTACAGAATTGGTCTTGAAAATACTCTTGTCGCAAAAGGTTTTACTTCGTCTTTCACCTCGTGTTGCTCAATGTTTAAATTTATGCAAATCAATTTGTTAGGGGATCTACGCCTGAAGTCTTATTCGCAGACTGGTTGTAACTGTCGTAGGGTGAAGATAAACCCTACTCAGGACATGGTTATGACTTACAAGAATGAATACATTACCTCAATAGAACACCCCGACGAGTTTTGGTTAGAACAAGCAAGTAAGATTGCGTGGTTTCAAGCACCACAAAAGGGATGTCAACAAACGGAAAACGGGTACTATGACTGGTTTAGAGGCGGGCAACTCAATACCAGTTATTTAGCGCTGGACCATCATGTCAAACGTGGTCGCGGTGACAAGACTGCGCTTATTTACGACTCACCGGTCACCCAAACAACTCAGCAATTTACCTACAATGAGTTGCTTGCTGACGTGGCTAAATTTGCCGGGGGCTTATCTCGCTTGGGCGTAACAAAAGGCGACCGGGTCATTATTTACATGCCGATGATCCCGCAAGCTGCAATTGCAATGCTTGCTTGTGCTCGATTGGGAGCAGTGCATTCCGTTGTATTTGGAGGCTTTGCTGCAAATGAACTTGCCGTTCGAATTGATGATGCAAAGCCTAGCGTTATTGTTACTGCTTCTTGCGGTATCGAGGGCAGCAAAATCTTACCGTACAAGCCCCTTGTCGACGAAGCAATATCAATAGCAGAGCACAAGCCACAGGCGTGTGTATTATTTCAACGTGCTCAACTTACTGCTGAATTGAACGACAAGACCGATCATGATTGGCAAACTCTGGTTGAATCCAGTGAACCAGCTTCTGCTATTGCTGTTGAAGCAACTGACCCTCTTTACGTACTTTACACCTCGGGCACCACGGGCAAACCTAAAGGCGTAGTTCGTGATAACGGGGGGCACGCCGTTGCACTAAATTATTCAATGGGCTCAATTTATGGTATCAGTGAAGACGATGTATTTTGGGCGGCGTCGGACGTTGGTTGGGTGGTGGGGCATTCCTATATAGTTTACGGTCCACTAATAAAAGGGGCTACCACAGTGTTGTATGAAGGAAAGCCTATCGGTACTCCTGACGCTGGGGCGTTTTGGCGCATGATTGAGTCGCACAGAGTTAATGTGCTTTTCGCCGCACCTACGGCGTTCCGTGCAATACGAAAAGCCGATCCTGACGCTGAATTCCTTTCTAAATATGACACGTCGAGTTTGCGCACGCTGTTTATGGCCGGTGAGCGTCTAGACCCGCCTACCTACTACTGGGCCAGCGAGAAGGTTGGCGTACCTGTTATCGATCATTGGTGGCAAACTGAGACAGGTTGGCCAATCTGCTCAAACCCTATGGGCATTGAACCATTGAAGACCAAGCCTGGCTCGTCAAGTGTCCCCACTCCCGGCTTTAATGTAAAGGTACTGCAAGCTGCTGATGTAGAGCAATCTACGGGGGAAAAAGGTGCTATTGCGATTAAGCTACCGCTTCCCCCAGGCTGTTTGACGACAATCTGGCAAGACCATCAACGGTTCATTGATGGTTATTTACGAGAGTTTGATGGGTACTACAGCACTGGCGATAACGGCTACGTAGACGATGACGGCTATGTATTTATTATGGGACGTACCGACGACGTTATAAATGTAGCTGGGCATCGCTTATCTACCGGTGAAATGGAAGAAGTACTTGCAGCACATCCGGCTATTGCTGAATGCAGCGTTATCGGGATCAACGATGCGCTTAAAGGGCAATTACCCGTTGGGTTAGTGCTACTTAAAGATGGCGTGACCGTTGACGAGAAAGAGTTAGAGCAAGATTTAATTCAACGCGTTCGCGATAAAATCGGGCCAGTGGCGTGCTTCAAGCGCGCCATTGTTGTGAACCGGTTGCCAAAAACTCGGTCGGGAAAAATACTTCGAAAACTGCTGCGCCAAATTGCTGCCAACGAATCCGTTGCTGTACCTTCAACCATTGACGACCCATCAAGCGTAAGGGAGATTGAGTCGCTGATGCGAGAGAAGGGGTTAGTTAACGAGCCCACCACCGTTTAATGTAAAAGGGGAAATTCGCAATAGGTTAAAGAAAGGGGCGTTAGCCCCTTTTTTATATGTAGCGACGCATCCAACATAGCGCGCTTGAGTTGGCACCTGCGTTTAATTCAGTGCTCTATTATATTAGTAGTAATATTCATCTACCTGTGGAGCAGGCGGATATACTTCAATGGCAACATATACTGCTGCCGCGGCGATCAGCGCCACAATAAGAGCGCGAAAAATTCGAGAGTCGGTGATCCCCACTGTATTAGTCACCTTGTTACCATGCACCATAGCAGGCACTAATTTTTGCTTTTTATATACGCTGTAAAAAATGACGGCACCCACATGAAGCGCAATTACATAAAGCAGCACATCAAAGGCTAGGTGGTGCAGACTATTCATTATCTCTAATGTATCTTCGCCTACTAACTGGCGGTAAGGGCCATCCAAAAAAATATCGTCTGTCATAAACAGGCCAGATATGGCTTGGACAGCAACCAGCACAAGCATAACAATTACAAACCATCCGCCTAATGGATTATGGCCAATTGCAGGCTCAGATTGTCTGTTGAATAAGGTTTTTACATAGCTACAAACGGTTTGAGGGCCAGTGACAAAACTACTGAACTTGGCGTGTTGCGTGCCAAATACCCCCCATAAAATGCGGAAAACCACAAGAAATAGGGTGAAGTACCCTATATAAAAATGCCACTGAACTTTGTTTTCAAGCCATTCTACCGTTGCGTATTGGGCAAAAAGGCTCGCAACAAGTAGCCAGTGAAATAGGCGGGTAGGTAAATCCCATATAAGCGTTTTTTGCATAGTGATTTTCACGTAAAAATTATCGAATTATTATTTGCTATAGCGTCGCTTAACTCATTGTATAAAACAAGTAAGCCCATCGGGACAAAACTTCTATTTATCTTAACGAGCTCCCAGTCCACCATGCCCAATGACTTAAGACACCCTAACTCGGATAAAAACGCGCAAAAACAGCAGCCACGACAAAGTTAAAATTTAACCCGTTCCTTATTATGCGTATTTAATATGAATCTCACATTGCAATAGTGTCGGCATTTGGCAAAATGCCTGATAGTTGAAGGTTAATAAAAGTGTAAAGCGAAAAATGAAAGTAGGACTGTTTGGTGCCAATGGGCGCATGGGACGTGTTTTGGTTGAAGCGCTAGATTTAAGTGAAGACGCAGAGCTTAGCGTTGCCACAGTGCGCGATGACTCGCCTTGGGTTGGTCTTAATGTCGGTGAACTTGCCGGCATTGGTAAAAAAGAGGTCGATTGCACCGCGCTATCAGATTTAAGCGGCAACGATGCAGACGTAATGATCGACTTTACTCTGCCTTCTGTTATTGAAAGTAACCTGGCGTGGTGTGTAAAGAACAACATGCCTGTGGTTATTGGTACTACTGGGTTAAACGAAGCGCAGCTAGCTGCACTCGATGAAGCTGCAAAGCATATTCCTATTGTATTTGCAGCGAACTATAGCGTTGGTGTAAACCTTATGCTTTCCTTAGTTCGACAAGCTGCTAGCGTACTAGGTGACACAGCTGACATCGAAATCACAGAAGCGCATCATAGATTTAAGCAAGATGCGCCATCAGGTACCGCTATGGCTATTGGCGAAGCCATTGCCGACGAATTAGGTCGTGACTTAAAAACTTGTGCAGTCTATGGCAGGGAAGGGAAAGAACCAGAGCGCGACCAAGGTACCATTGGTTTTGCAACCATTCGAGCTGGAGATATTGTAGGTGAGCACACCGCCTTATTTGCAGATATTGGTGAGCGTCTTGAGATTACGCACAAGGCGTCAAGTCGCCTTACTTTCGCTAAAGGTGCAGTGCACGCGGCAAAGTGGTTGTATGGAAAAGAACCTGGTCTATACTCCATGGTTGATGTACTTGATTTAAAGCTGTAGGCGTTTTGGATGTCAGCATGCTGTAGCTTAAATGCTTGCTGACTTTAGGGCGTTATCAAAGTGTTAAACTAAAGTTGCACTTTTAATGAGCAATAAGCCGTACTTTCGGTGGTTCTGTGCAAAAAAGGTGGTATAAGCGTTATTTTAGTAAATTATTACAAATAAATTTGCCATTTTCGGTCAGTAATGTATACTCGCCGGAATTTGCCAGAATTTCGTATTCTGAAGCCTTAAAATAGGCTGAAGAGTGCGGTTTTATTAGCTGCAAAGATCGTAAAACGGGATGTATTGTTATCAATAACTCCCGTTTTTTGTGGGGTTTGTGCAGAAAACTGCACAAACACATAGTTATCCTTAATCTGGAGGTTGACTTGGCTAATTCTGCCCTTTTGGTGTTAGAGGATGGTTCTGTTTTTAAAGGTACGGCGATAGGCGCTACAGGCTCCGCCGTTGGGGAAGTTGTTTTTAATACTTCCATGACCGGCTATCAAGAAATTCTCACCGACCCATCCTACGCTGAACAACTCATCACCCTTACTTATCCACACATTGGCAACACCGGCACTAACGAAGAAGACGTCGAAGCAGATAAAATCTGGTCGAAAGGTCTAATCATCCGTGATCTACCTCTTGTTGCTAGTAACTTTCGTCAACAGCAAACTTTGTCTGAATACCTTAAAGCGAAAGGCGTTGTGGGTATTGCCGACATTGATACACGTCGCTTAACGCGTATCTTGCGAGACAAAGGTGCACAAAACGGCTGCATTATTTGCTCTGATGAATTAGACGAGTCTAGCGCACTAGCGCAAGCAAAAGCTTTCCCAGGCCTTAAAGGCATGGATTTGGCAAAAGTAGTAAGTATTACAGAGCCGAAAACATGGACAGAAGGTAGTTGGGAACTTGGTAAAGGCTACGTTACGCCAAGTGAAACAAAGTACCATGTTGTTGCTTATGATTACGGCGTTAAAAACAACATCCTTCGCATGTTAGCTGACCGTGGTTGTAAAGTTACGCTAGTACCAGCGCAAACGCCTGCAGAAGACGTATTAGCCATGAATCCTGACGGTGTGTTTTTGTCAAATGGTCCGGGCGACCCTGAGCCATGTGACTATGCGGTGACAGCAATCAAAACGATCGTCGACACCGGTGTGCCGGTATTCGGTATCTGTCTTGGCCACCAATTACTTGCAATTGCGAGCGGTGCAAAGACAGTTAAGATGAAGTTTGGTCACCACGGTGCAAACCACCCGGTTAAAGACCTTAAGCGCAATGTAGTTATGATCACCAGCCAAAACCACGGTTTTGCCGTTGATGAGTCTAGCTTGCCAGATAACCTAGAAGTAACTCACATTTCGTTGTTCGACAAGTCGCTGCAGGGCATTCACCGCACCGACAAACCTGCGTTTAGCTTCCAGGGACATCCTGAAGCGAGTCCAGGTCCTCATGAAGCGGCACCGTTATTTGACCACTTCATCGAACTTATTGAACAACACAAGCAGTAGGAATTAGCCCGCTATGCCAAAACGTACCGACATACAAAGTATTCTTATCATTGGTGCTGGCCCTATTGTTATCGGCCAGGCTTGTGAATTCGATTATTCAGGCGCTCAAGCGTGTAAAGCCCTTCGCGAAGAAGGCTACCGTGTTATTTTGGTTAACTCTAACCCAGCAACCATCATGACCGACCCAGAAATGGCAGATGCAACCTACATCGAGCCTATTCACTGGGAAGTGGTTCGCAAAATTATCGAAAAAGAACGTCCAGATGCCATCCTGCCTACTATGGGTGGACAAACTGCACTTAACTGCGCACTAGAGTTAGATAAGCACGGCGTACTTGAAGAGTTCGGTTGTGAGCTTATTGGTGCAACCGCAGATGCCATTGATAAAGCAGAAAACCGCGAACGCTTTGACAAAGCAATGAAAAACATCGGCCTTGAATGTCCTCGTGCGGAAATCGCGCACAGCATGGATGAAGCGCACGATGTGTTAAGCCGTATTGGCTTCCCGTGTATCATTCGCCCGTCTTTCACTATGGGTGGAACCGGCGGTGGTATTGCGTACAACATTGATGAATTCAATGAAATTTGTACCCGCGGTCTTGACCTTTCTCCTACTAACGAACTTCTAATCGATGAGTCGCTACTAGGTTGGAAAGAGTACGAAATGGAAGTAGTACGCGATAAAGCAGATAACTGCATTATTGTATGTACTATCGAAAACTTCGACCCAATGGGTGTGCACACGGGTGATTCAATCACCGTCGCTCCTGCGCAAACCCTGACTGACAAAGAATTCCAGCTAATGCGTAATGCCGCAATGGCTGTACTGCGTGAAATTGGCGTTGAAACTGGTGGTTCAAACGTTCAGTTCGGTGTTGACCCTAAAACTGGTCGTATGGTTATCATCGAAATGAACCCACGTGTATCGCGTTCATCTGCGCTTGCGTCAAAAGCCACAGGCTTCCCAATTGCTAAAGTGGCAGCGAAACTTGCGGTAGGTTACACACTAGATGAACTGGCTAACGATATAACAGGTGGATTAACGCCTGCGTCGTTCGAGCCATCTATCGATTACGTAGTTACCAAGATCCCACGCTTTAACTTCGAGAAGTTCGCCGGTGCAAACGACCGTCTTACTACCCAGATGAAATCAGTGGGTGAAGTGATGGCAATAGGCCGCAACCAGCAAGAGTCACTTCAAAAAGCCCTTCGCGGTCTTGAAGTGGGAGCTTCAGGTCTTAACCCTATGGTTGACCTTGAAGATCCGGAATCGCGCAATAAGGTAGTATACGAACTTCGCCAACCTGGTGCAGAGCGCATTTGGTACATCGGTGATGCATTCCGTATGGGGATGACGGTTGAAGAGGTATTTAACCTTACTAATATCGACCGCTGGTACCTTGTACAGCTTGAAGACCTTATCCTTCTTGAAGCTAAAGTGGCAGAGCTTGGTTTGCCGGGGATTGATGCTGACTTTATGCGTGCACTTAAGCGTAAAGGCTTCTCAGATGCGCGTCTTGCTGAGCTAACCAAAGTAGCGGAAAGCGATATTCGCGAAACTCGCCGTGGTTTTGGAATCTCTCCAGTCTATAAGCGTGTAGACACCTGTGCAGCAGAGTTCTCTACCAGTACAGCTTACATGTACTCAACGTATGACGAAGAGTGTGAAGCAGCGCCAACTGACAAAGATAAGATTATGGTACTGGGCGGTGGTCCTAACCGAATCGGTCAAGGTATCGAGTTTGATTACTGCTGTGTTCACGCCGCGCTTTCAATGCGTGAAGACGGTTACGAGACCATTATGGTTAACTGTAACCCTGAGACAGTGTCTACTGATTACGATACTTCAGATCGACTGTACTTCGAACCAGTAACGCTGGAAGACGTACTTGAGATTGTAGAAAAAGAAAAGCCAAAAGGCGTTATCGTGCAGTATGGTGGTCAAACACCACTTAAGCTTGCTCGCGCCCTAGAAGCTGCTGGTGTTCCAATTATGGGTACGTCACCAGAGGCTATCGACCGTGCTGAAGACCGTGAGCGTTTCCAGCAAATGGTGAACAAGCTTAACCTTAAGCAGCCGGCAAATGCCACGGTAACGAATGTTGAGCAAGCGCTCACCATGGCCGAAGAAATTGGCTTCCCGCTGGTGGTTCGCCCCAGTTACGTATTAGGTGGTCGTGCGATGGAAATCGTATATGACCTTAAAGACCTTAAGCGTTACCTAAACGAAGCGGTTAAAGTGTCAAACGACGCGCCAGTGTTGTTAGACCGTTTCCTAGATGACGCGATCGAAGTAGATATCGATGCTATCTGCGACGGCAAAGAGGTTGTGATTGGCGGTATTATGGAGCATATCGAACAAGCCGGTGTTCACTCTGGTGACTCTGCCTGTTCACTGCCGCCGCACTCGCTATCTAAAGAGATTCAAGACGTAATGCGTGAGCAGGTTCGTGCAATGGCGCTTGAGCTTGGCGTAGTTGGTCTGATGAATACGCAGTTTGCGATTAAAGACGGTGAAGTATACCTAATCGAGGTTAACCCTCGTGCAGCGCGCACGGTTCCGTTTGTGTCTAAAGCAACGGGTGTACCTCTTGCTAAAGTCGCAGCGCGTGCAATGGCAGGTGTGAGCCTTGCTGAGCAGGGCGTTACCGAAGAAGTAATTCCTCCTTTCTACTCTGTAAAAGAAGTTGTGCTTCCATTTGCTAAGTTCCAAGGCGTTGACCCACTGTTAGGCCCAGAAATGCGCTCTACCGGTGAGGTAATGGGTGTTGGTGATACCTTTGAAGAAGCGTATGCCAAGGCAAACTTGGGTGCAGGAGCTCCGCTACCTAAGCAAGGTAAAGCGCTTATCTCTGTACGTGAAACTGACAAGCCAAAAATTATTGAGCTTGCTAAAGCACTTGTCGCCGCAGGCTTCAGTATTGAAGCAACCCGTGGTACAGCCACTGCGTTATACGATGCTGGTATCATGAGCACGGTGGTGAACAAGTTATCTGAAGGGCGTCCTAATATTGTTGATGCTATCAAAAACGGCGAGTACGCGTATTTGATTAACACAACAGAAGGCCGTCAAGCCATTACCGATTCAGTTTACATTCGTCGTGAAGCCTTGGTGAACAAGGTAACGTATACCACAACGATGAATGCAGCGTTTGCGACAATTCGCGCAAAATCTGCTGATGACCGTAACAAAGTGGCGTCAGTTCAAGAACTACACGCTAGACTTAAACACTAATGACATACGCTGGGATACGAGGTATCCTAGCTCTATTACATTTGTGTGAACGAATAAAAAGTGCGCCTTCGCGGCGCACTTTTCTGTTTAAATTACTAGCTAAGTGAGACGTATTCATGAGTCAGTATCCAATGACAGCGCGCGGCGCTCAAATGCTGCGTGACGAATTAAATGAGCTAAAAACCAAAACACGCCCACGTATTATCGAGTCTATTGCCGAAGCACGTGAGCATGGTGACTTAAAAGAGAACGCTGAATATCACGCAGCCCGTGAGCAGCAAAGCTTCTGTGAAGGCCGTATTCAAGATATTGAAGGCAAGCTATCGAATGCGCAGATTATCGACGTTACTAAGATGGAAAATACCGGTAAGGTAATTTTCGGCACAACGGTGACCATTCTCAATGTCGATACCGAGGAAGAAACTACCTATCGCATTGTTGGCGATGATGAGGCTGATATTAAGAATAACTTAATTTCGGTAAATTCTCCTATTGCTCGTGGTTTAATTGGCAAAGAATTAGATGATACGGTTACTATTCAAACGCCAGCTGGCGCAGTTGAAGTAGAGATCATTGAAGTAGAGTATATTTAATTACTCCAGCCAGCAGAGCCTTTCTGCTGGCTATCTCCAGCCCCACGCTTTTCAGCTATTCTCTTTCTTTTTACTCGTGTACGCTCCCACTTATTATTAACTCATTTTATCCATAGCTTATCTTCTGCTTTATGGTGGATATAGACAGACGTTAAGTAATGATTGCTCATGGCGTAATGTCTAAGTATGATTTTTCCTTTTGTTTTCGAAAGGATGCATCATGGCTTACGATTTTGGTTCCCAGACGTTAGGGATAAAGAACCCATTTAAAACAGAAGGGACGCTTAGGACGCTTGGTGGTGTTTTAACGTTATTGTTGGCGGTTTATGTTGTTTTCACTGTACCAGCGATATTTGAGGCGAACAAAGTAAAAGGCTACACACTACTTGCGGTAGGCTTTATCTTAGTCGTATCCGGTATACGCCATACCGCTGTGGGTATATTGCAGCTTATGCGCTTTTTTGTGGGGAGAACGGTGCCCACTTCACTAGCCTACAATTTTTCTAAATCTGAACAGGACGCTGCTCAGGCAGAAAAAAAATCTCTGCTTTATTCAAAAGAGTCTTTACATTCTATGCTCATGGGCAGAAGAAATACGACATTTGAAGAGCCAAAAGGGTGGCTGGCGCGTCTAGTTCACAGCATTTTTCCAAAGCTTGTATTCTTACCTTATCCGTTACGTCATCTTGCCCAAGAGATTTTGGCCATGGGGGCAACCCTTATCGTGGGGTTAGTTACTTACGCAATCGTTTATTTTTTAGTAAGCAACGGGTTTGCTGGCGAAGTAGCGAAAATTGTCGTTATGCCTGTTCTTTCTTTGGTATTGCTTATCTATTTTGTCGCCAATTGGACATCCACCGCAAAAGGTATACACAACGAAGGAAACTCTCAACTCGCCAAGGCAGGTGGGTTATCGATTGGCGTGATTATTGGTCTAGCTCTCGTCGTTCCCCTAGGTGCGGGTGTGTTCCTTGACGGCGTAGTGGGGAGTAATATCGATGAGCTTAAGACCTGGTCAGAAGAACATGCCTTTTTTAGCGCTTGGTTAAATTTCGTGTATTTGTTTATAAGCATTGGGGTAGTAATAGGTCTTGTGTTTCCTCTACTTAAAAAGCGCATGGATTTAGTGACACCACAAACCGAAGTCAGTGAATTTCGAGCAAACATGCAAGAGTCTGTTCATCCCAATGAGATTTTTATCAATATAGAAAATATCGTGCTTGCCAATCGCCGTTACAAGGAAGTCCCAAACAGAATATACGCAGACTTTGTTCCTAAGCTTAAAGAGCAGGCTGAAGGGAAGGGGAGTTTCGAAGGGGAATTACTGATAGAAACTCAGCCAACGCTCAGTGAGGGTTTGGCTTTACCCAAAGGCGCTAAAGTAACGTTAAGTGCTATCGCACAAGTTGCAGTGGTTGCTGCAGCGGTATTGTTTTATTCTTCCGGCGTACAGCTTGCTGAGCTTCTTCACTTGATTATTAACATCAGTGTAGATAACAGCGCACTACTGAACAATGCCTTTTCAATGGTAAACAATTTACTCATGTTGATCTTTGCCTGGCTTACTTTCAGAGCGGCGGGCAGTATTTTGAACAATGCCTCTCACATGTTTTGGGGCGAGCTAAACTTTAACTCTTTGCTGATGTACATGAAAACCGAAGGTACTTATACCGAGTCGAGAGTTTCGACAGGGATGGCAATTCACGATTCCACTCGCTCAGAAAATGTTGTGGTAAGAAGCAGTATTACGCCTTGGATCATAACTAGTCGAATTAATACGTCGATTTTTGCTACTAGTGGTATGAACAACTTGGAAGCGCCGCGGTTTGTTATGGGAATGAATAAAAACGACGGAGAGTTGAAGGAAATTGTCGATGAAATCAAAGCGTTCTTGCGTGGTAGAGAAACCATCGCGTCTATTACCAATGAATCAGACTTAGCCAATGCGAGTACCATTCATCAAGTAAATCAACAAACTCGTGCATTCAATCAAAATTCCGACGAACGTCTTACCCTTAAAGAAACTGAGGAAAGTGCAGGCTTTTTGCGAAACGAAAAGGACAAAGAGTGAGGGTAAAGCATGGCAGAAATTGAAACGCTTGATTCAAACGTGGTCTACGAGAATAAATGGCTGCGTGTAAGAGAAGATAAAATACGACGCAGCAGCGGAAACGAAGGTATTTATGGTGTAGTGGAAAAGCCGGATTTTGCCATTATTTTACCTATCGAAGGTAATACGGTTTTCATGGTCGAGCAATATCGCTACACCATAAAAGAGAGACAGCTTGAGCTGCCTCAAGGAGCCTGGGAGAGTAGCCCAGATGCCGATCCTATGGAACTTGCAAAAGGTGAACTTAAGGAAGAAACAGGGCTAACTGCCAGTACGATGGAGTACGTGGGTTTTCAATACTTAGCGTATGGCTTTTGCAATCAGGGTTATCACATCTACGTAGCTAAAGGATTAACACAGGGCGAGCAAAAATTAGATATTGAAGAGGAAGATTTACGGGTCATACCACTTCAATTGGATGAATTAAAAGAGAAAATAATAAACGGAGAGATAAAAGACGCAAGCACGTGTAACGCAGTGGGTTTAGCCATGTTAAAAGGGTTTATTTAAACACCCTGTTACAATTTGCTGACTGTTTTTTTCTTTCTGACAAGATAGGGTTTGCAGTCCTAACTATTATTCATTTTTTAAAGAGATATTCATGGCGTTCAAAGGAAGTTTTACCATTACTCAATGGGACGAAGACACTCTCAGTGAAAGATCAGAGGGAATTAAGGTTTCTCACGCCAGCATAAAACAAACATATACTGGTGATATGAGTGGTGAGTCGAGCGTCGAGTTTTTGATGTCCTATCAATCTCAGATGTCAGCTAAGTTTACGGGGTTTGAAACTTTCATCGGTGTTGTAGATGGCATGCGTGGCACCGTTACTTTTCAGCATGATGGTAAATTCGAAAGCGGCATCGCTAGTAGTGAATTCGTTTCCATTGACGGGGCGGCTACAGGGGAATTGGCGGGCAAATTACTTCGAGGTAGCTTCACATCAGGTGAGTCGGGAAAAGCGGATTACACCATAGAAGTCGTCTCACGCTAAACAGCCAATACGCCTTTGTTTGCAAAGGTTGTTTCTGTAAGTAAAAAAACGGCGCCGGAAGGCGCCGTTAAAAGTTGGGAAACAAACCAAGAAACTAATTATTAATTCTCAAGTAGACGAGAACCAATTTCTATTTGACGAGGCTTCTTGGCTTCAGGAATGACTCGCTCCATATCGATATGTAACAGGCCGTTTTCCATATCTGCAGCTAACACTTTTACATGGTCGCCAAGTTGGAATTTACGCTCAAAGTTGCGCTCTGAGATACCTTTATGTAAGAACTTACGCTCTTCACTCTCTTTATTTTCTGCTTCCGCTTTTTTCGTACCAGTAATTGTCAATGTGTTCTCTTCAACCTGAATTGAAACATCGTCTTTACTGAAGCCCGCTATCGCCATGGTTACGCGATATTTGTCATCGCCAAGTAACTCGATGTTGTACGGCGGATAAGTGCTTTGCTTTTCTGCACGAGATGCTGCATCAATTAGTGATGCTAGGTGATCAGAACCAATGAATGAACGGTAAAGTGGAGATAGATCGATAGTACGCATAGTCATATCCTCAAAATTAAGCAATATGTTTAAAATTTAAATGCCCCGACTTTGCGGCGGCGGTTTTGTCGACCTGACCTTTCAGCGCCGACAAAACAGATATAGGAATGGCATAAATACTTTTCAAGAAAGAAATTTCATTTTTTTTCAAAAAAAATGAGTGTTTATTTGTAAGTGTTTGATTGTTATTTGTTTTAATCGATAAAAATTTTCTGAAAAAAGAGTGGTTGGGAATAGCCACCGCGAAAGGACAATGCAAAAAACCTTGCAAACTATACGTGTATGCGATGTTTTTTATAAAACATTTAGCAATTGTTTAACCAATTCAATTGTTTATAAATGCTACAATTAATGTCAACAAATGTCTTACCACTTTTATTTGTAAAATTTCAAACATGAAGAAAGAAGTTATAGTTCTAAACTGCGGCAGCTCATCAGTAAAGTTCGCGATAATTGATGCCGAAACAGGTGAAACTGGCCTGTCTGGTATCGCTGAAGCATTAGGTAATAGTGATGCAAGTTTGTCTTTTAAGTTAAATGGCAATAAAGAAAAGCGCGCATTACCTGTGAAGGCAGGGCACACCGAAGCATTAAATGCTATATCAGAGGTTATTGCTAGCACTGGTGTACAGCCAATAGCTATTGGACATCGCGTAGTACACGGGGGCGAAAAATTTAAACAAGCGGCACTTGTCGACGAAAGCGTGTTAAAAGCAATCGAAGATTATGCGAGCATGGCTCCGCTGCACAACATGGCTAACTTAAAAGGAATTATAACGGCGCAAGAGGCGTATCCAGACCTGCCTCATGTAGCGGTTTTTGACACCTCTTTCTTCCAAACTTTACCAAAAAAAGCATTTATTTATGCTTTACCCATGTCCCTTTATCGCGAGCACGGGATAAGACGCTACGGATTTCACGGTACCAGCCATAAATTCATCCTTGATAGCATGGCGAAAATCCTCGAAAAACCAGTTTCACAGACCAGCATCATCAGCGCCCATTTAGGTAATGGCTGTAGTGTATCAGCAATTGAAAAAGGACAAGCAGTAGATACAAGTCTTGGTTTTATTCCATTAGAAGGTTTAGTTATGGGCACTCGATGCGGAGACTTAGATCCAAGTCTACCGGGTACCTTACAGAAGAAGCTTGGCAAAACCGTTGATGAGATAAGCGATTTACTAAATAAACAGTCGGGACTTCTTGGTATTTCTGAATTAAGCAACGATTGTAGAACTCTTGAAGATGCTGCAGGTGAAGGTCACGAAGGTGCATTATTGGCTATCGAGATTTTTTGCTATCGCTTAGCTAAATACATTGCAGGTTATATGGTATCGGTTCCTACTTTAGACGCTATTGTTTTCACTGGCGGAATTGGTGAAAACTCGTCGCTTATTCGAGAAACGACTATGGGATACTTCGCTCACTTTGGTATTCGCCTGGATGAGCAAAGAAACACCGACGCGCGTTTTGGTCAAGGTGGAAAGATTTCTACTGATACAGCGTCAACGGCTGTTTATGTTGTTCCGACCAATGAAGAATGGGTAATTGCCGCAGAAGCTGCAACTTTCGCGTAAATTGAACTAGTAACGCCAAGCGTTAGCAAAAGCAGGAGTATCTATGTCTCGCAGAATTATGTTGATCCCCGTGGGCACCAGTGTGGGCCTAACTACGGTCAGCATGGGCCTTGTTCGTGCTATTGAAGAACAAGGTATAAAGCTCAACTTTTACAAGCCTGTGGCACAGCCGCGAAGAGGCGACAATGGTGAAGAGCGCTCTACGGCAATTATTTCCCATCATGCCAGTGTTACGCCCATCACGCCTTTCGGTCTTGAATACGTAGAGCGGATGATCAGCAATGACAACACCGATGAACTGTTAGAGGAAATAATCGAACGGTTTGAAAAAAATAGCGTTCAAGAGGCGGTGACCGTTATTGAAGGGTTGGTGACAACCCGTCATCATCCTTATGCTGAGCGTCTGAATTTAGAAATTAGCCGGGCACTTGACGCCGACATCGTCTTCGTGGCTGTGCCGGGTAACGACTCGACGACAGATATCAACCATCGCCTTGAAATTGTTGTAGATACTTATGGTGGTCATAAAAGTCAGAAAGTAGTGGGCTGTATCTTTAACAAGGTTAATGCGCCTTTCGATGAGCATGGTCGCCTACGCGCTGATATCGGCGCAATTGAAGCCCCTGAACACGACGAAGAGCGAACACAGGCGTTACGCGAACTTCCTATTTTCAAGAAGGGATTGAGCCTTCTAGGCAACATCGACTGGAGTGCTGATTTAGTGTCTCCCCGCGCGACCGATGTAGCGAAGCATCTCAATGCTAGCTTGATCAATGAAGGCGAATTGGCTGAGAGGCGCTTAAGCAGCGTAACGTTTTGTGCGCGAGAGATTCACAATATGACGCACACCCTAAAGCCAGGTGCACTACTGGTAATGTCGGGTGATCGCGGCGACGTGTTTGTTTCGTGCTGTTTGGCCGCGTTAAACGGAACCAAATTAGGTGCGCTTTTGCTTACTGGTGGCTATCAGCCGGATGAAAACATCATGGCGTTATGTCGCCAAGCCATGGAAACGGGCTTACCAGTTATGTTGGTAAACTCCAATACCTGGCAGACAGCTCAAGCGCTCCACGCATTTAACCAAGAAGTGCCGGTGGACGACAGTCAGCGGATTGAAAAGGTGATGGTTCACACCGCGGAAAGTTTAGATGCGAGCTGGGTAAATTCACTTACCCAAAAAGTAACACGTCAGAAAAAGCTTTCTCCATCAGCCTTTCGTTTTTACCTGACAAATCGTGCACGACAGGTTAACAAGCGCATAGTTCTTCCTGAAGGCAACGAGCCTAGAACTGTGGTAGCCGCCTCTATCTGCGCTAAGCGTGGACTTGCACGACCTGTCCTGCTAGGTGACGAGACCGAAATTAGACGAGTAGCCGAGCAGCAAGGTGTAGTATTAAGTGAGGGCGTTGAAATTCTATCGCCATCAGCCATTAAAAAGGATTATGTTGAAGGTTTGGTAGCGCTTCGTGGCCACAAAGGTGTTACTGAAGTGGTCGCCCGAGAGTTATTAGAAGACAATGTCACCCTTGGCACTATGATGCTTCAACAAGGCGACGTGGATGGATTAGTATCGGGCGCGGTAAATACAACTGCTAATACTATACGCCCGGCGCTACAGCTAATAAAGACAGCCGAGAATGCGTCTTTGGTGTCGTCTGTATTTTTCATGCTGTTGCCCGATCAGGTTTTGGTTTATGGCGACTGTGCGATTAACCCTGACCCGGACGCGAAACAGCTGGCTGATATTGCTATTCAATCTGCGGAATCTGCACAAATGTTTGGCATTGAACCGAGGGTTGCGATGATTAGCTACAGCACCGGTTCGTCAGGTGCAGGCAGTGATGTAGAAAAGGTGAGAGAAGCGACCAAAATTGCGCAGAGCCTTCGCCCTGATTTACTTATTGATGGCCCACTTCAATACGATGCTGCGGCTATTGAGAGTGTGGGTAAGAGCAAAGCGCCTAATAGCCCTGTTGCAGGCAAAGCAAATGTATTTGTTTTTCCTGACCTCAATACCGGAAATACCACTTACAAAGCGGTACAGCGTAGCTTCGATTTAGTGTGTATTGGCCCAATGCTGCAAGGTATGAGAAAGCCCGTTAACGATTTAAGTCGTGGCGCATTGGTTGACGATATTGTATTTACGATTGCGCTTACAGCAATACAAGCTGCAGGCAATGTATAACGTGCGATTTAACGGGGTAAACTACCTGTCAGTGGTAAGGTAGTTACTGCTAATAAAAACGGCGCTATTTCACACGAAGTTAGCGCCGTTTTTTATTTCTGAGTCTGATGTAGTGTGAAGTATTGTTGAGCTACTAACCCTGCGTAGTGATTGTGCTATGCTCTGTGCAGCAAGCTACAATCTATGAACTACAAGCTAAAATATTTTTAGCGACCATTCATTACATGGCGTACTGCTTTACAATCTGTCCATCTTTCATAACAAAGCCCACTTTCTCCATCAGGCTCATATCATCCAGTGGGTTGCCGGGTACTGCGACGATATCTGCCAGCTTACCTTTATCCAAACTGCCGAGCGTAGCTTCTTGTTTCAGTAAGCGGGCAGGGTTAATAGTAGCAGCTTGAATAGCCTGAATGGGGGACATACCGAATTTCACCATTCGGGCAAACTGCTTAGGATTATCACCGTGTGGGTAAACCCCTGCATCAGAACCAAACACCATATTTACTCCGGCTTTGACTGCCTTCTCAAAGTTTTCCCGCTGAGTTTTGCCCACAATACGTTCTTTATTCAGGCTTTCCTCTAAAATACCGGCTTTCTCACCTTCGCCCAGAATATATTCAGTTACGTAAATATCCATAGAGAAGTAGGTGCCGTTCTTTTTCGCTAACTCTATTGCTTCGTCATCAAGCAAACTTACGTGCTCTACTGAATCTACACCGGCTTTAATTGCTGCTTTAATACCATTAGTGCCATGAGCATGAGTCGCTACCGTCAAACCACGCAAATGGGCTTCATCAATAAGGGCTTTCATTTCTTCGAATGTGTACTGCTGTGCACCTACTTTTGTGCCTTTAGACAAAACGCCACCTGTAGCGCAGAATTTGATTACGGTAGCGCCGTACTTAATATTTCGACGTACTTTTTTGCGCACTTCCCACGGGCCATCGGCTACACCTTCGCTGTAATTGTCATACTCATAGGGTAAAAGATTGCTGTCACAATGGCCGCCAGTTACGCCTAGGCTTGGCCCAGCTACAAACATGCGTGGTCCCTGTACATCACCCGCGTTGATGGCGTCTCTTAACGCAACGTCAGCAAAACCAGGCGCGCCCACATTGCGCACAGTGGTAAAGCCTGCATCTAAGGTTGCTTTAGCGTGCTTAACACCTGTAATAGCAGCGCGAGGCAGTGATACCTCTAAACGCTTGTATCCGTGACGTGTTGCATCGCTGGTTAAGTGTACGTGCATATCCATTAGACCGGGCATTAACGTGGCATTGCCTAAGTCTATACGTGTTGCTTCATTTGGTAGCGCAAGGTCTTTAAGTCGACCTGAAGCGGTAATAACATTGTCTGTCACAATAACAGCCGCCTGCTGTACAACTCTTCCGTTAGTAACATCTATCATACGATCAGCAGTTATTACGGTTGTCTCTGCTACAACAGCAGTAGAGCAAACAATGGCGGTAATAGAGAAGGTGAGTAGTTTTTTTGAAAAAAGAGAAACCCAGTTCACAAGCATTTCCTTAACTAGGGCGCATTGACCATTTGCTTAAGCAGGGAAATCAATACGACCTACATTGAGTTAGTATTATTATTAAGTGTTATGTTAAGAGTACGCTGACCTTTTACTGGTATTTTTGATTCCGCTTAAGATACAACGCACAAATAAATAGCATAATTACTATAAACCAAACGCCCAACTCTTGAAGATGGTAATACGGTGTAAACCCGCTGGTTGCGATAACTGGCGCTGAAATGTTGCCTTCCATGAATTGGGGCAGACGAGTTGTGATCACACCTTTGTGGTCTATGAAGGCAGTAATCCCGTTGTTTGTTGCTCTAACGACAGGGCGCCCTAACTCAAGGGCTCGCATTTGTGCAATCTGCAAATGCTGAGCAGGCCCATGTGAGTGACCAAACCACGCATCATTGCTCACGGTTATGATCATGTCGGTATTTTCATATACATTTGCCATCACTTGGTGAGGAAACGCAATCTCGAAACAGATAGCGGGCGCAAGGTGAATGCCATTAGCTTCAAGGTTTGCCTGTTGATAATCACCACGAGAAAAGGATGACATCGGGAGGTCGAACAAGGGAGCGAGCGGGCGAAGCCAGTCTTCAAAAGGCACAAATTCGCCCACAGGCAAAAGGTGGTGCTTAGAAAATCGGTTATTGTGGAAATATTGATAGTCGGGATAAGCGGCATCTGGCGTGCGCTTGCCAAGTACAATAAGATTGTTCCACGCTTCATCTGTTTCCCAGTTATAGTTAACAATACCGGTAATAAGGGCGGTGTTTTCTTGGAAGGCTCTTTCGTTGACTTTAGCAAGATAAGGTTGGGCCAATGGTTCTAACTTGGGAACGGCGGCTTCAGGCCAAATGATAAGGTCGTTATCCCATAAGCTTTCAGTTAATTTCCAGTAGGTGTCCATGGTAGGACCATCTTGCTCTGGCACCCATCGCAAACTTTGCGCGATATTGCCCTGAGCCATCCCTATGGAGTACGTTGTTTTAGGCGTAACCCAAGTGTGTTGCTTAAGAAGGTAACCGCTGGTAAATAAACACAGCGCCACCAATATGGCGTTAGCAAAAGTGCGCTTGTTGTGTATTAGTGCAAACAAGGTGGCGCTAACGACGATAAGGGCGCTTATTCCCGTTTCCCCGATGATTGGCGCAAAGCCAGACAGCGGACTTTCTAGCTGACTATAGCCCAAAGACAACCACGGAAAGCCGGTTAGCATCCAGCTTCTTAGCCATTCAGCTGCAACCCAGAAAAGAGGCAGTGTCATTGGCCACAAATGGGGGGAGAAATACTTGGCAGTTAGCTTGGTGGCAAGCGCAGGATAGAGCGATAAATAGCCGCATAGCAACGCCATAATTCCGATAGATGCTGCAATGGGAAGCCCGCCAAAATCGGCAATGCTCACATGAACCCAGCTTATCCCTGCTCCAAACCACCCCGCACCAAATAACCACCCGGCTAGAAATGGGCGATGTTTAAGCTTTATGACCTGACGTATAGCCAGTGCTAATGCAGGAATAGTTAAAAGCCACATGTTAAAGGGAGCGAAAGCTAGCGTTAAACTTGCGCCGCTTAACAAAAGGAGTAGGTGGGGAATAAACCGTTTCAGCATAGGAGTCATCTGATCGTGGTTAATAGGATTGTTATGACAACACAGGGTGAGCAGGTTCAAACCCGCGCCGCCCTGTGCTGAAACAGGAGTCTTGTTGGCTAATTCACTATTCTAGTGAAGGCACTGAAACTTTAAGCTGTATAAGTCGGCGTTTATCACAGTTAGTCACTTTAAACTGAATGTCGCCAATGGTGATTTCATCATTGGTTTCAGGCATATGACCAAACGCTTTTAGCACGATGCCGCCAATGGTGTCGGCTTCCTCTTCGCTAAACTTGGTTTCAAAGAATTCGTTAAAATCGTCAACTGGCGTTAAGGCTTTAACAGAGTAAGTCGATTTATTTAACGGGCGAATATCATCGGTACCATCTTCTTCCGTATCATATTCGTCTTCAATTTCACCCACGATAATTTCAAGGATATCTTCGATGGTAACCAGACCAGACACACCGCCGTATTCGTCCACAACAATGGCCATATGGTAGCGTTGCTGGCGAAACTCTTTAAGCAGAACGTCCACGCGTTTACTTTCTGGAACAATAACCGCCGGGCGAAGAATATCGCGAAGGTTAAATTCTTTTTCCGCGTTAAATGCAAAAGCCAAAAGGTCTTTTGCTAATAAGATACCTTCAATGTGGTCTTTATCTTCGCTGATAACGGGAAAGCGGGAGTGGGCTGATTCAAGCATAACGGGTAAAAATTCTTCTACCTTTTGCTCTACATCGATGGTGGTCATTTGAGCGCGAGGGATCATGATATCCCTTACTTTCATTTCATTTACCCCAATTACCCCTTCAATCATTTCACGGGTCTGTGGGTCTATGATTTCGTTCTGTTCAGCATCAGTTATAACCGATACTAACTCTTCTTTACTTCTCGGCTCGCCAGAAATTGAATTTTTTAGTTTATCTAACCAACTCTTGCCTGATGAGCCGTTGGTAGAGTGAGGATTATCGTCGCTCATAATGTCCGTTTAATTGTTAGTTCAACGCCAACGTTAAAATGGTTCTTGCTGGTCGTCAATGTTTTATTGTTATTAAGTGTTAAAGTTCTTACATAACAAATGTTTATGGTGAATTGTTAATCGTTAGCCTCGTAGGGATTCGCAATGCCAAGGGTCGCAAGAATATCGATTTCTTTACCCTCCATTTCCTCGGCTTCCACATCATCAATATGGTCGTAACCCATTAAATGCAATAGCCCATGGACAGTCATGTGTGCATAGTGATCGCTCACTTCTTTTTGCTGCTCATTTGCCTCACGGCTAATCACGGGGGCGCAAATAACCAAATCGCCTAACAAGTTAATATTTATGCCTGGAGGTGCTTCAAAAGGAAACGACAAAACGTTCGTCGGTTTATCTTTTCCTCGGTATTCACGGTTAAGGCTCTGACTTTCTGCTTCATCAGTAAAGCGAATGGTCACTTCTTGCTCTGTTAACCCTTCGTACGTGAGCACGGCGTTAGCCCAAAGCTCAAGCTCTGAAGGTGAGGGAATGGCCGACACAATAGCCTCGTCACCTTCAAACGCTTGCTGTACATCAATTATGGCGCTCACGATGCGTTGTCGTCTTTCGCTTGTGTCGCGTTATCGTCTTGCGAAGCCTGTTCACGTTGAAGTCGCAACGCTTCTTCTTTACGTGCTTTGCGAAGACGCTCTTGCTCAGCATCGTGCACTTCGTATGCTCTTACAATACGCGCAACCACAGGGTGGCGGACCACGTCTTCAGCGTTAAAGAAGTTAAATGAAATGTCATCCACTTCACTTAACACTTCAATAGCATGACGAAGACCTGATTTTGCACCGCGAGGTAAGTCTACCTGCGTGATGTCACCGGTGATCACCGCTTTCGAATTAAAGCCGATACGGGTCAAGAACATTTTCATTTGCTCTACCGTAGTGTTTTGACTTTCATCCAGAATGATAAAGGCGTCGTTCAGCGTTCGACCGCGCATATAGGCCAGCGGCGCAACTTCAATGACGTTGCGTTCCATAAGCTTTTCTACTTTCTCGAAGCCCAACATTTCAAATAGGGCGTCGTAAAGCGGACGCAAGTAAGGGTCAACTTTTTGCGAAAGATCCCCTGGCAGGAAACCTAGCTTTTCGCCGGCTTCTACCGCGGGGCGGGTAAGCAATATACGGCGAATTTCTTGACGCTCTAGTGCATCGACAGCAGCCGCTACGGCAAGGTAAGTTTTCCCTGTACCGGCAGGCCCAATCCCAAAAGTAATATCGTGGTTTACAATGTTTGCCACATATTGCGCTTGGTTAGGGTTACGAGGCTTAATAACACCACGCTTAGTCTTAATATTCACTTCTTTACCATAGCCGCCAGTTGCGTCTTTCTCGATGACGCGGGCTTCTTGAATGGCAAGGTGAACTTGTTCTGCTTCAAGCTCAGGAATGCGGCCTTTGATAGGCTGAGTTTCTATATAAAGAAGCTTAAGTAATTCGCTAGCGCTTTTTATTTGCTGCGGTTCGCCCAACACCTTGAACGCGTTATTTCGGTAGGTAATTTCTACCCCTAACCTGCGTTCAATTTGCTTAATGTTGTCGTCGAAAGGGCCACATAAACTCGACAAACGTTTACTATCTGCCGGTTCTAAATCAAATTCGTTACTAACCAATGTACTCAAGCTGCTTTTTTCCTCGCTTAAAAATGTATTTAGGCTGGGTTAAATTGACCCACACCAAGTTCATCTGGCAAATCTGCCTGATGCTTTGCCATGATAGATTGGGGCGAAACGGCTACACGCAAGCCCATTTCACTTTCTCTTCTCACAACTTCACCACGTAGTGAGTTGGTAAACACATCTGTGATGTTTACGTCAACGAATTCGCCAATCATGTCAGGCGTACCTTCAAAGTTCACCACACGGTTATTTTCAGTACGTCCAGAAAGCTCCATTGGGTTTTTCTTTGACGGACCCTCAACCAAAATTCGTTGCTCTGTGCCAACCATGTGACGAGCAATACGTAGTGCTTGTTGCGTAATACGCTGCTGCAGAAGGTGGAGACGCTGCTTCTTCGTTTCTTCGCTTACATCATCTACCGCGTCGGCAGCCGGTGTACCTGGGCGAGCACTATAAATAAAGCTGAAGCTTAGGTCGTAATCAACAGCCTGAATTAAATCCATAGTGGCTTCAAAATCGGCATCGGTCTCACCTGGGAAACCAATGATGAAGTCGCTCGACAAACTAATGTTCGGGCGAATTTTCTTCAACTTACGCATTTTAGACTTGTATTCAATTGCCGTATGCCCACGTTTCATCAAGTTCAAGATACGGTCAGAGCCGCTTTGAACAGGTAGGTGAAGGTGGTCCACTAGCTCTGGGATAGACGCGTATGCTTCTATGATATCGTCAGTAAATTCAACCGGATGAGAAGTGGTGTAACGAATCCTATCGATGCCGTCGATGGCGGCAACCAATTCAAGCAGCTCAGAGAAGCGACAAATTGTACCGTCGTAATTCTCACCGCGGTACGCGTTAACGTTTTGACCTAGAAGGTTTACTTCACGTACGCCTTGACCTGCAAGCTGAGCAATTTCAAGCAATACGTCGTCAACCGGTCGGCTTACTTCTTCACCACGAGTGTAAGGCACTACGCAGAAAGTACAGTATTTTGAACAGCCTTCCATGATTGAAACAAACGCCGTTGGGCCTTCAGCACGTGGCTCAGGCAGGCGATCAAACTTTTCAATTTCCGGGAAGCTCACGTCAATCACTGATTTTGCGCCGCCCTGAAGTTGATTAATCATTTCAGGTAAACGATGCAGTGTTTGTGGGCCAAATACTAAGTCTACAAACGGCGCGCGCTGACGAATAGTGTCGCCTTCTTGAGAGGCTACACAGCCGCCTACACCGATTATAAGTTCAGGCTTATCTTGCTTAAGTGTCTTCCAACGGCCTAGCTGGTGGAACACCTTTTCCTGTGCTTTTTCACGAATTGAGCATGTGTTAAGCAAGATAACATCGGCCTCTTCAGCACTTTCTGCAGCACTGTAGCCATGCGTTGAGTCTAGTAAGTCTGCCATTTTCTCCGAGTCGTACTCGTTCATTTGGCAGCCCCAGGTTTTGATATACAGCTTTTTAGTCATAACAACTATTCGATAACCTGTTAATGTTCCTGTAAGTGAGAGCAGTATTACCTTCGTTTGTGAAAGGTGACCGCCAGATTGTTATTTTGCCTGCGGCACTTAAATTGCCCCGCGCAAAAATCACTGGAAATGTCAGTTACAGGAAGATGTTCAAAATAGCCGCATATTTTACCTGTTATGCAAACATATTCCCAGTATCTTACGACGATTCGTTAATAATTGATCTGGGGCAAGCCACTTATACGTTTTACTTCACAGCGCTTCGCATTTTAAGACATAATGCAAGTGCGTGTTTTAAGGAGAATAAATGTTCGATTTTTGTATAAATGGCGGCGGAATGGTGGGGGCTACATTAGCGCTGGGGCTTGCTCAGCAGCAATTCAAAGTCGCCGTCATTGAGCCTTATTTACCGGCACCTTTTAAGCCTGAGGATGGCCCGGACTTAAGGGTTTCAGCTATCAGCGAAGCATCGGTGACGCTGTTAAAAGCGCTTGGTGCTTGGGAACACATTGCCGCCATGCGCGTTAAACCTTACACCGGCCTTAGTGTATGGGACGATCCTTCCCATCGAACAGACTTTACCGCACACAGTATCGACATGCCCCAATTAGGCTACTTTGTGGAAAATCGATTGTTGCAACTGGGGTGTCACAAGGCGTTAACGCAATTTGATAATGTTGAGATCATCAGTGGTCAAAAGGTTGAAGATATTCGTTTAACCAATACTGCTAACGTCAACATCTCGAACGGCAGAACTTTAGAAGCTAAATGGCTCGTAGGCGCAGACGGCGCGAACTCTCAGGTAAGAAAAGCTGCAGGAATAGGCACAACGGGTTGGCAATATGCGCAGCAGGCGATGGGCATCACCATTAAAATGGAGAACGCCGTTGAACCTATCACTTGGCAGCAATTTACATCGAGCGGCCCGAAAGCGTTTCTGCCGATGTTCGACAATTACGCCTCGCTTGTGTGGTACGACACGCCCGATGAGCTTAAGCGAATAAAAAGCTTAAAACCTAGTCAGCTTGAAAGCGAAATACTTAAAACGTTCCCCGAGGAATTAACCAAAGGCAAAAATAGCTTTTCGGTTATCGATAAAGCGATTTTTCCGCTTACGCGTTCTCATGCTAATCACTATGTTAAAGACTGTTGCGTGTTAATTGGTGATGCAGCACACACCATTAATCCGCTTGCCGGGCAGGGCGTTAATTTAGGCTTTAAAGACGTAGAAGCATTCCTTTCTGTTTCTTCTAATTTCAAAACCAACTCTACAGCAAACGATTTGCTAACTGACGGTGCATTTTCTCAAATGCTTTTCAGTAATTATGAAAGGCCTCGAAAGCGAGATAACTTGATGATGATGACTGCAATGGATGGCTTCTATACCTTGTTTAGTAATGACGTTGCCCCCATAAAATGGATTAGAAACCAACTTCTTTCTGTGGCGCAGCGCATAGAGCCTGCCAAACAAGAAGTGCTTAAATATGCGATAGGGTTGCGATAATGGAAGTGTTAATTTTACTAGCGGTATTGTTTGGTGCTTTAGCCTTAATTGTACCGCTGATTGAACGTTCTAAAATGCGTATCAGCAATGAGGATGCTGCGAAATGGGCCAAGTGGATTTGGCCTTTAATGGGGATTTTACTTATCGCACAGTTGTTGCGTTTGCTGTTCTCGTAACCGTAAATAAACTAATGCGTTTGTTGTGGCCATTGCCCTTTTAAGTCAATCATTACTTTGTCAATCATCTGAATAGTTGCTTGATTTTCGTCTTGTAGTAGGGCAAACGCTCGTAAGCCAACGAACTGATTTTGAAGCCACTCTGCGGCTGTTGACGTTGGCGTATATTCTGGCAGCTCACCTTTTTCGATACAGGCTTCAATAATATTTCTAAAACCAGCCTTGAGGGTTTGCATGCTCTCAAGTACCGCTTTTTTGGCAATATCACCAATGAGTTCTAATTCTGCAATAGACTTAACCAGCAAACACTGGCGCATATAGCGCTGCTCATCAGGCCCAGTTAAGGCAGCTTCGAAAAAGCTTCTTAGCTCAGTAAAGGGGGAATCAGCCTGCGCCACTTGTTTTAGGCGCCTCGCACTGTTTTCAGCATAATGTTCAACAACAAGTTTGAATAAACCTTCTTTACTCTGGAAGCGGGCGTAAATACTTCCGGGGCGCATGTCCAAAGCTTGCTGGATATCGCGCATACCTGCAGCCTGAAAGCCCCGCTGCCAAAAAAGCGTTGTTGCTCTCTCTATAATATCATCGTGGTCATATTTCATTGCTGCATACCTTATATGTCAATATTTTGAACATGTGTTCAATTGTCGCTTGAACGATCGTTCAAGTAAACCTATTATTGTTACTAATACGAGGTGAGGGACGCATAGCAATACTCACAGTTTCAGTTCACATCGATAGGAGATTCATATGAGCGATTTTACTTTGCATACGAAAGAGACGGCGCCAGCAGCAGCGAAGCCTCTACTTGATAATTCAAAAGCGGCGTTTGGTATGATTCCAAATTTACATGCAGTAATGGCAGAAGCGCCGTCGCTATTGGAAGGTTATCAGGTGCTTCACAAGCTAGCGCAAGAAACATCGTTTAACGCAGAAGAGTTGACGGTTGTATGGCAGACCGTGAATGTTGAGCATGCCTGTCATTACTGCGTGCCAGCGCACACGGGTATTGCTAAAAGTATGAAAGTGCGCGATGACTTGATTGAAGAGTTACGTAATGATGAAGCACTGTCTGATAGCAAATTGAATACGCTAAAAGACACCGTTCTTGCTTTAACTCGCGGGCGAGGAAATGTTGATAGTGCACAGCTAGATGCATTTTACAGAGCGGGTTACAGGCATCAGCAGCTTTTAGAGATCATTCTTATTTTGGCGCAAAAAGTGATGAGTAATTACACCAACCACTTGGCCGAAACACCGGTTGACGAGCCTTTCAAGAAGTTTGAGTGGTCGCCGAAATAAGCATTAACCCATTTTTTCAAACGGAAGCTAAGCTTCCGTTTTTTCCTTCGGGCTCACGCGTAAGCGCGCAAGTTCACAGATACTGAGCAGCAGAACGCTAAATAGCGTGTAAATGAATAGCGCAGCCAACATTATTCTAATCCAGGTAAAATTCAGTTTTTAGGATGCTAGAGGCAGTTGAGGACTCAATTCTTCTACGGTTTCTATGGCAACTAGCTCTTCATAGCCCTTTTGCTGCAACAGTACTTTCAAGTCGTCACGATTGCTGCACTTATTCTGTTTTGCGATAGCTACCGCTTCAATAAAACACGATAGATGCGCTATAGATTGTGTTTGTGTCATGATTTACTTCACTTTATTTGAACGTAATGCGTTTATTCTGTTTGCCTGGCAATTACTTTGGCTCAGCCAAAAGGCATTAATATGACGCCAGCATGATACTTTTATGAATAACGGCAGTGAAAAGTTCAAAACATCTTGAACAGCATATACATAAGCTATACATTTTGTGATTAGGTAAAGGATGAGTGTGGGTTTGCAAGGAACCAACGTGTCTGAAAAAAACAAAAAAAAGAAAAAGAAGAATAGTCAGATGATTATTCGTATAAATGATGAAGAGCGCGCTCAATTTATTACTTTATGTGAAGAATTAGACACGTCTGCCGCTCGCGAAGTTAGGCATTTTATTCGAGATTTTATCGCCAAACACGGCGAACAATAACGGCTTTGCTATACTTGAATTGAGTGAAGCCAACGCGACGAAACAAGATAAGGATTACTATTATGTCTAAGAAAAAAGAGCTTAAAAAAGAAATTAAAGCAACTAAGGCTAAGATTTCAAAGCAAGAAGGAAAGTTAAAAAAGCTCAAGAAGAAACTTAAAAAAGCATAAGTTGTAGCGTTGTAGAGTTGTTTGTAAGAGGCGTTCCGTAAGGAACGTTTTTTTATGGCTGATGTACCAGGTTGAAAATCGGTGAGTAACGCTTCTCAAAACAGACCTCAAAATTCACTGCAATAGATAATTCCGTCGCTTCATCCTTAAAATTCAGCCTGTCGTCGATATTAAGAAATTATTACAACTTTAGTATTGTGCGAGCGAATCTTTTTGTGATTTACTCAGCCCATAAGCATCGCGTGCTTACCATCTCTAATAATAATAAGTCTGATCAGACAATCTGGCGTTTAGCAGTACCCCAACTTCAGAAAGAAGATATTGTATTTTAAAGCGTTTTCATTTCGCCAAAATACAAAACTACACACTTCGAAAAGTAAAATTTAAAAGAATTCAGGAACAACACAATGCAACAGGCAAAATTTAACGCTTCTGCTTTCAAGCTTTCCCTCATTGCTTCTGCAATTGCTGGAATGTCTTTTTCTTCATCGGTGCTTGCACAGGAGCAAACCTCAGTTGATGAGCAAGATGTTGAACAAATCCAAATTGTAGGTTCACGTCGCGTTGGCCGTACTATTAACGATTCTCCCGTTCCTATCGATATTATTGATGCCTCATCGATAGAAGCGACGGGTCTGACTGAAACCAACATGATCTTAAATCAGTTACTGCCTAGCTTTAACTTTCCTCAGCCTTCTATTACCGATGGTACCGACCACGTACGTCCAGCTCAGCTTCGTGGCTTAGCGCCTGACCATACACTGGTGTTAGTTAACGGTAAGCGCCGTCATACATCAGCACTACTTAACCTAAACGGTTCGGTGGGTCGTGGTTCTTCGGCAGTAGATTTAAATGCTATTCCCGCTAACGCAATAAAACGTATTGAAGTATTGCGTGACGGTGCCGCGGCGCAGTACGGTTCAGACGCCATTGCTGGTGTTATTAATATTGTTTTAAAGGATGCTGCCGAGGGCGGTGAAGTGTCGGCAACGTATGGCGCAAACGTTACCACAATGGATGGTGTACCCAACCTTGAAAGTGTGAGCATTGGTGCTGACGGCAACTTATCATTCACAGAAGGTAGCGATAGAGACGTAACCGACGGGCAAACTTTTACGCTTCGCGGCAACGTAGGCTTCGAATGGGGCGATGATGGTTTTGTTAATGTATCGGGTGAATACCGCGACCGCGGCCAGGCGAACCGCTCAGACTACGACCAGCGAGAAAACTATGCTCGTGACGCCGACGGCAATTTAGACCCACGTGAGCTTACTTTTAATCGCTACAATCACGTTTACGGCAATGGTGAAGTGGAAGACTATGCCTTATTCATCAATGCGGGCAAAGCACTTACCGATAGTGTTGAGTTCTATACCACCGCAGGCTACAGCACCCGTGATTCTGTAGGTGGTGGTTTTTATCGTCGCGCTCAAGATTCGCGAAACGTTGTAGAAATTTATCCAGACGGTTTCCTACCCTCTATTCAAACAGACATAACCGATATGTCGTTGTTAGCGGGTATTAAGGGCTATGGTGAGGTGTGGAATTACGACTTGTCTGTAACCCATGGTGGCAACGAACTAGAGTACGGCGTAATCAATACACTAAATACCTCTCTTGGCCCAACGAGCCCAACGGAATTCAACGCTGGTACGCTTGAATACAATACGACTATCGTGAACGCAGATGCGTCACGCTTGGTAGACACAGGCTATTTCTTTAGCGAGATGAACTTCGCAATGGGCGCCGAATATCGTCATGAAAGCTACGAAATTACAGCAGGCGAAGAAGGGTCCTACATTCAAGGTACGTTTGGCCCAGGTGGCGTAGTGACTGACCCGGTAGACGGCCCGTTTGGCGCCTCTGGCTCGCAAGTATTCCCAGGCTTTACCCCAGAATCTGCAGGTGAAAATAGCCGTCATAACTACAGCCTTTACGTGGATGTGGAAGCGGATGTGGTTGAGAACTGGAATGTGGCAATAGCAGGGCGTTTCGAAGACTATTCTGATTTTGGCAGTACATTTAATTGGAAAATGTCTCACCGCGTAACGTTAAGCGATGCATTTGCACTTCGAGCGTCAGTATCTACTGGCTTTAGAGCACCGTCGCTACAACAGCAATTCTTTACGTCTATCGCAACGGTATTCGTTGATGGCGAACCGACAGAGACTGGTACGTTTGCCCCATCAAGCGATGTTGCGCAAGCACTGGGTAGCCCAGGCTTAGATGCAGAAGAATCTAACAACTACAGCGCAGGTTTTACCTACTCGCCAACAGCAGATTTCAACCTGACAGTAGACTTCTACCGCATTGATATCGACGATCGTATCGTGCTGTCTAACAACTTATCTGGAGAGGGGATAGAAGCGCTACTTGCAGGTACGGGAGCGAATCAAGCACGCTTCTTCTTAAACGCGATAGATTCGCGCACACAAGGTGTTGATATCGTTTCTACCTATACGCTTAATACGGCTGATTATGGGGCATTTAACTTCAACGCAGGGGCTAACTTTAACGATAATGAAGTAACCAGTGTTATTGATGCTCCTGAGGTATTGCAAAATGCAGGCTTTGATCAAGACAATTTGTTTGATGACGTAGAGCTACGTCGCTTTGAGACTGCATCGCCTGATAGCAAACTGAACTTGGGTGTTACGTGGAATTACGACCGTTATACAACGACGTTACGCACTACTCGTTATGGTGAAGTGGAAGATCCATCGTCAGTTGCAGCACGCAATGAAATCATTCCATCAGAGTGGATCACAGACCTTGACGTTCGCATTGCGTTAACAGAAGGGTTAACCGTTTCTGTGGGAGCTAACAACCTCTTTGATGTGTACCCTGAAACGACGCGTGAGCTTGTGGATGATGTAACTACGTTCTCGCGCTTATTCCCGTATTCAGGCTTTTCGCCTTACGGTTTTACAGGCCGTTTTGTTTACGGAAAAGTCTCGTATAGCTTCTAGGTAGCATCTATTACCAAATCACAAAAAGCCAGTTGAATAACACTCAACTGGCTTTTTTATGCATTAAACTTAGTCATTCTTCTCGAAGGTGACACTACAGCGGTGTTCGTCTAAAAGCGCGACGTCTTCCTTGGGAATGAACGCGTCGTAATCACGTTGTAGCTTAACTTGTGCTTCCTTACGAATTTTACTACGGCGGATAGCGGTCACAAAATTGCGCATTTCATGGTGAGTAGATAGCTCCAGTTCAGGTACGGTAACAGGAGTGCCTCTGTCATCTTTGGCTACCATGGTAAAGAAACTGTTGTTGGTATGCTTAACCTCATTGGTTTTAATATTTTCCGTTGTGACTTTTATCCCTACCACTAAGGATGTATTGCCGACATAGTGGACGGTAGCATCAAGATGAAGCAGGTCACCGACTTCCACGGGCTGTAGGAACTCAACACCATCAACAGTAACGGTTACACAATATGCCCCCGCGTGCTTACTCGCGCAGGCATAGGCGACCTTATCCATTAACGATAGAATGACTCCACCATGCACCTTTCCGCCGAAATTAGCGAAAGAAGGCACCATTAACTCAGTAAGTCTTGTTCTTGAAAAAGCGACACTACGTGCAGTCATAAACAACCTTTAATGTTTAGCACTTGAAAAGCGCCATGTGAGCGTTCATATCAGTAATAATTCACCCTACCACAAATAGTAAGGAATGGTTTTGTCACAAACGCATTTTTATCAACCAAAAGAAGGCCACGGTCTGGCTCACGATCCGTTTAATGCGATTATCGCACCGCGCCCAATCGGATGGATCTCTACAAAATCAAAAGCGGGTGTGCTGAACCTCGCCCCTTACAGCTTCTTCAATGCCCTAAATTACACGCCACCTATCATTGGTTTCTCAGTAGTAGGCAGTAGGAAAGATTCGCTGGTAAACGTGCAGGAAACCGGTGAGTTTTGCTGGAATCTGGTATCGGAAGATTTAGTTGAAGCGATGAATACAACAAGCAAACCTTTAGCACCAGAAGAAAGCGAGTTCGACCACGCTGGACTTCACACTGTAGAAAGTGAAGTGGTAAACGTTCCCCGAGTAAAAGCGAGTAAGGTAAGTATGGAGTGTAAGCTTACTGATGTGGTACAGCTTAAATCGGCCTCAGGTGAGGATGTGAATAGCTGGTTTATCATGGGTGAAGTCGTGGGTGTACACATTGATAAGTCGCTTATAGAAAACGGCGTTTACAGCACGCTGAAAAGTGCGCCAGTTAGTCGTGGTGGTGGGCGCGGAGATTATTACAAAATTTCTCAGGAAAACTTCTTTGAAATGTTAAGACCAGAGTAATGGTCTTTGTAGAGTAGCAAGAAAGCTTGAATATCGATCGGTGTCCTAAATGTTAAATATGAACTTTGATGAACGCTTGGCGATTAATACGCAAATGCAAGAGTGGCAAGCGTCACCGTCTTCTACGGTATGGCGTAAACCCTTAGAGCGTGAAGCAAAAGAGTCAGGTCATACAACTAGCGTTGTAAAGTACGAAGCAGGCGCGAGTTTTAAGCAGCACAGTCATCCTTATGGTGAAGAAATTCTGGTGCTTGAAGGTGTGTTTTCCGATGAACACGGTGATTACCCTGCAGGCACTTACTTGCGTAACCCGCCAGGCAGTAAACACAGCCCGTTCAGTAAAGAAGGCTGTGTTATTTTAGTGAAGCTGAATCAGTTTGATAAACGCGATTTGGCTGAGGTTAGGGTGAATACTAATACGGCAGAATGGCTGCAAGGGCAGGGCGGTTTAAAAGTGATGCCGCTACACAACTTTGAGCATGAACATGTAGCGCTAGTTAAGTGGCCAGTTGGTGAGGTATTTAAACCTCACAAGCATTTTGGGGGCGAAGAGATTTTTGTACTTTCGGGTACGTTTAAAGATGAACATGGTGAATATCCAAAAGGTACATGGATAAGAAGCCCACACATGAGCCAGCATCATCCCTACGTTGATGAAGAAACAGTGATTTGGGTTAAGACAGGGCATTTGCCAGTGGCGTTGTAGGCCGCCATTAAGTTTGTTGCAGGTAAACCAAAACCAGCGGTTTACTTGCGGTCAATTGTTACAAGCGAAAAAGGCTAACCCGAGGTTAGCCTTTCTTTTTCTAAAACTTACGCCAGAACTTACTTGGTCAAAGTTAGCGTGGAAACACCTAACTTTAAAACACTATCCTAGTAAAAGCCGGGCTCAATCCCACACACCATCTTCAGACCTACCTTGAATTTCACAATCGCCAACTTTGTATTCCACCTTTTCGCCACTGTCTTTTTTCTTAAAGTAGTCTTTACTGATAGATACGATGGTTGGGGTCATCCACACAATAGCGATAATATTTATAACCGTCATTAGGCCTAACGCCATATCGGCCATTGCCCACACTTGAGGTAGTGCCGCCTGTGCGCCCCAGTAAATCATGCCTAAGTAACCAATGGTGTAGACCGCTCGGCCTATTTTATTATCTAGCTTGAACATGTGTAGGTTACTTTCGCCATAGGCGTAGTTTGCTACCACAGACGTAAACGCAAACAAACTGATAGCGGCTGCCACGAAGTCAGTACCGCCTTCGCCTAAATGACTGCTCATGGCGTCTTGCGTTAAGCGTATGCCTTCCATTTGATCAGAGCTTGAACCGCCAGCAAGTAAAATGATAAAGGCAGTAGACGTACACAATACAAGAGTATCTAAGAAAACGCCTAGCATCTGAATGTAACCCTGTGATACGGGGTGATTCGGGTTTGGAACCGCACTCGCTGCTGCGTGCGGTACAGAGCCGCTGCCCGCTTCGTTTGAATAAAGGCCACGCTGAATACCATTTTTAATCGCAGCCCCTAGTGCACCAGCGCCAGCTTCTTGTAAACCAAATGCCGACTTCACAATATCGAGCAACATGGCTGGCAGCTCAGAAATATTGATAAAGGTTATAGCTAGTGCCACAAGCACGTAGCCGATTCCCATAAATGGCACAACAAACTCGGCAAAGCGGGCAATGCCTCTAAGCCCACCAATAACAATTAACGCTGCAAGTGCGATAATAGCTAAGCCCACGTATTCGCTAGGAAACGAGTATGCGTTGTTTAATGCATCGGTAATGGTGTTGGCTTGAACGGCGCTAAACACAAAGCCGTAGCCAAAAAATAAACATAAAGAAAATGCGACCGCAAGCCAGGTTTTGTTCAAACCCTGCTTGATATAATAAGCTGGGCCACCACGAAACTCACCGTTTTCGTCACGGACCTTGTATAGCTGACCTAGTACACTTTCGGCAAAGCCAGTGGCCATACCTAAAAGGGCAATCATCCACATCCAAAAAATAGCGCCAGAGCCACCTAGCGATATAGCAACCGCTACGCCCGCTAAGTTACCCGTGCCTACACGCGCCGATAAGCTGGTACATAATGCTTGGAATGAACTGATCCCATCCTTAGTAGAAGTGTTACTGCCCTTTAATAGGCTGAACATATGGCCGAAGTGCCTAAGCTGCACACCGCCAAGTTTAACGGTAAACCAAATACCACATGCAAGCAGCATAATGATAAGTACCTGACCGTCTCCCCAAAGAATATTGTTAACTAATGAAACGAATTCGTTTATCACGCACTTTCCTTCGTTATTGTTTTAATTATTGCTCGGCGTGTAGAAATGAACTGAACATGACAGGTGCGTTGTCAGAACAAACGCTTCGGCTTAAGCAAACTCGTATTTGCTAAACCTTAGAATAAGCCGAGCTATATCGATAAAAAACCAATACTAGCACGACAATTAAATGATTGGACAATGAAAACGTGCTGAAGCTATGACGATTTATGCTCGCATATAGCAAATTTATTCAATCACGGGGAAGGGGAAAGCGTTTGTAGTACAGAAAATGAGTACAAACGAAAAAGCCGCTCAAAAGAGCGGCTTTTTCAAGAATATGGCTGGGGTAACAGGACTCGAACCTATGAATGGCGGGATCAAAACCCGCTGCCTTACCAACTTGGCTATACCCCAATATTGGTGCGGAAGGAGAGACTTGAACTCTCACGCCGTGAAGCACTGGAACCTAAATCCAGCGTGTCTACCAATTCCACCACTTCCGCAATGTAGACTTCCAATTAAGGAATAAGTAAAAGTTGGTGGCTACGGCGAGATTCGAACTTGCGACCCCATCATTATGAGTGATGTGCTCTAACCAACTGAGCTACGTAGCCTAAACTTTTATCTTCAATAAAAAGCCGCTCAATGAGCGGCTTCTCAAGAATTTGGCTGGGGTAACAGGACTCGAACCTATGAATGGCGGGATCAAAACCCGCTGCCTTACCAACTTGGCTATACCCCAAATGGTGCGGAAGGAGAGACTTGAACTCTCACGCCGTGAAGCACTGGAACCTAAATCCAGCGTGTCTACCAATTCCACCACTTCCGCGTAGACGCTAGCTATAATAGTCATTCAAAAAAGAATGGCTGGGGTAACAGGACTCGAACCTATGAATGGCGGGATCAAAACCCGCTGCCTTACCAACTTGGCTATACCCCAGTCGTGGTGCGGAAGGAGAGACTTGAACTCTCACGCCGTGAAGCACTGGAACCTAAATCCAGCGTGTCTACCAATTCCACCACTTCCGCGCAGCTAGACTTTCCTAAAAGAGACAAGTGAGAATTGGTGGCTACGGCGAGATTCGAACTTGCGACCCCATCATTATGAGTGATGTGCTCTAACCAACTGAGCTACGTAGCCTTGCTATTCTCTTCCCTCTCAGGAAGTGGCGCGTATTATGCGTATATGACTGGCAACCGTCAACCCCTTTTTTACTAACTTTTTTTAAATGCTCATTAAGTGTGCGCATTAGGGCGAAATACGCACAAAAAGCCGTGAATTTGAACAACTTGCACGAAATAAGTTAGCAATTTACCACGCTTTGTCGCTTGTTTTTGTTTGGTAATAACACACGTCAATTGGGCGCGGCCCATAGGTATTGTCATGAAAAAATGGGTTATCTAAGTTTTTTCCTGTATTCGCTCGTTTTTTATATTCTTCATGATGCGGCGTTTGTAAGAAATAAGGTGCCGCGTTGTTTGCATGCACAAAAGCCTGCTTAATTTTGCTTTCTTGCGTTATATCATCTAAAACACCACCTCTGTCCATATTTCCTCGCGGCAACTTTTGAAGCACATCCATGCCGTGCAGTACGCGACCAACGACCGACATATTTCTGTCTAAGTGTCGTGGTGCTTGCCCAATCACAATATAAAACTCCGTACTGGCTGTATCTTTCTCGCTATTGCGAGCAAACGCCACAACACCTGGGCAATGAAGCCCCCACATTTCTCTGCGGCTTTTATCAATGCCTACTGGAAAGCCATCTAAAAATCCGGTGTTAGGCGCAAACATATCCTTATTCTCAACCACGTTTACATTGCTATTAAGCGGTTGCGTAAATTCAGCGTTAGTAGGTGTAAGCAGAGTCGGCGGAAATTGTGATGCGTCATGCGTATCGTTGCTGCCTGCCTGTGCCACAAACCCGTCTACTACACGATAAAATGCTTGTTCGTTATAAAAGCCTGCGTCTATTAAACTTTTAAACCTGGCCACATGTTTTGGTGCAAGGGTAGGGTGAAGCGCAATAACTACATCGCCATATGCAGTCTTAAACGTCACAGTATTACTTTGAGGTACTTGATACCAACTGGCGGTGTTACTCGCTATTGCTGATGTCTTTTCAACAGCGTCGCTATTGATTTGTGAATTCACTGGATTAGTTTGAGGTTCACTGGCAAAAGAAAAATTAGCCAGGCTTAGCAAGCATAACGCTTTAATTGAGGTCTTTATTACTGAAAATCGTTTGGCTCGCTGTGATTTGCCGCAAGCCAAAGTAAAAGAGTGCGATGAGGTAAACTGATTAGAAGTCATTGCAAAGGCCGTTAGTTTTTTTCTAGTTATATCAGGCCTATGTGCGCTTCACAATTATTCGCAAGAAACAAAAAAGCCACCTTGCGGTGGCTTTCGTAAACAGTGCTAATTTCTACTTTAGAAATTACACGTTAAAGCGGAAGTGAATAACGTCACCGTCTTTAACAATATAGTCTTTACCTTCTAAACGCCATTTACCTGCGTCTTTCGCACCTTGCTCGCCGTTGAACTCAACGAAGTGATCGTAGCCAACGATTTCAGCGCGAATAAAGCCTTTTTCGAAGTCGGTGTGAATTTTACCTGCCGCTTGCGGTGCAGTTGAGCCCTCTGGGAAGGTCCAAGCACGTACTTCTTTTACGCCTGCAGTAAAATAGGTTTGTAGCGTAAGTAGGCTGTAACCGGCACGAATTACGCGGTTAAGACCTGGTTCTTCTAGACCCATGTCTTGCATAAACTCTTCACGCTCGTCATCTTCAAGCTCAGCAATATCAGACTCGATTGCCGCGCACACTGCAACTACAGTGGCATTTTCGCCTGCTGCAATTTCTTTAACCTGATCAAGGTACGGGTTGTTTTCAAAACCGTCTTCATTCACGTTTGCAATGTACATGGTTGGCTTAAGGGTAAGCATGTTCATGTAGCTGATTGCGGCAAGCTCTTCTTTAGTTAGCTCAAGTGAACGCAGTAACAAGCCTTCATCTAGGTGCGGCTTAATCTTCTCAAGTACTTTCATTTCGTACTTGGCATCAGCGTCGCCACCTTTTGCACGCTTAGCAACACGGTGAAGCGCTTTTTCTGTCGTTTCTAGGTCAGCAAGTGCAAGTTCGGTGTTAATAACATCGATATCGTCTTTAGGGCTAACGCGACCTGCAACGTGAACAATGTTCTCATCGTCAAAGCAGCGTACTACGTGACCAATAGCGTCAGTCTCACGAATGTTAGCAAGGAATTTATTTCCTAAACCTTCACCTTTAGAGGCACCTTCAACCAAGCCAGCAATATCTACGAATTCCATGGTAGTAGGAATAACGCGCTGAGGCTTTACGATTTCAGCCAACTTGTCCAAACGAAGATCTGGCACAGGAACAACACCTGTGTTTGGCTCGATGGTACAAAACGGGAAGTTTGCCGCTTCAATACCTGCTTTAGTTAATGCATTGAAAAGTGTTGATTTACCTACGTTTGGTAGGCCAACAATACCGCATTTAAAACCCATGGTATGGATCCTTAGTTTGGAAAAGTGATAACTGGCTAAAGGCTACCCTTTGTGCGAGTGTAGCCTGTTTTGTGCTTGCTTAAGGTCTTCTTTCAGCAAAATTTCTGTACAGCGTACCGCTTCATCGATGGCACTTTCAATGGCTGCTTTTTCATCTGCTGAAGGTTTACCTAGAACATGGCCGGTAACGCGGCTTTTATGACCTGGATGACCAATACCTATGCGCAAACGCAAAAAATTCTTGTTGTTACCCATTTTAGCCACAATGTCACGTACGCCGTTTTGACTAGAGCTTCCACCCACTTTGTACTTTGCAACACCTGGGGGTAAATCTAATTCGTCAAACGCTACTAATATTTGTTCTGGTTCTATACGGTAAAAGTTAGCCAGTGCTGCTACGGCTTGTCCACTTTTATTCATAAAGGTAGTGGGGTAGAGCAAACGGATATCTTTGCCTGCAATGGTAATGCGAGCAGTTTTACCGAAGAATTTGGTTTCTGGTTTTAGCAGGGCGTTGTAGGTGTCGGCTAGTTGGTTTAGAAACCATTCACCGGCATTGTGTCGGGTATTTTCATATTCGGGGCCTGGATTACCCAGACCCACGATAAGGCGGATATCAGCCAAGAGGATTATTCCTCAGAAGCTGCTTCTTCGCCGTCTTCTTCTGCGTCAGCCGCTTTAGGAGCAGGCTTAACAGTTACAACCGCTAGGTCGTGAGCTTCGTCGTTCTTCGCAAGTTCTACTGAAGAAACGCCAGCAGGTAGAGTTAGGTCAGAAAGGTGTAGCGTTTGACCCATTTCAACACCAGCCATGTCTACTTCGATGAACTCAGGAAGGTTCTTAGGTAGACAAGTAACTTCGATTTCAGTTACGTGGTGCTCAGCAATACCGCCAGCTTTAACAGCTGCAGATTTCTCTTCATTTACGAAGTGAAGTGGTACGTTAGTGTGAACGTCTTGACCAGCGATTACACGTTGGAAGTCAATGTGTGTGATCTTTGGCTTGAACGGGTGACGTTGCATATCTTTAACTAGAACTTCAACAACTTTACCGTCAAGGTTAATCTCAAGAACGTGAGAATAAAACGCTTCAAAGTCAGCAGAGTTGTTTACTTTGTTATGATCTAGTGTGATAGAAACTGGTGCTTCTTCACCACCGTAGATGATACCAGGAAGCTTATCTTCGCGACGTAGGCGGCGGCTCGCACCTTTCCCTAGGTCTGTACGAACAGAAGCATCTAGTTTGAAATTTGCTTCAGACATTGTCTGTCTCCAAAAATATAAGTCTAATGATGTGGGCTTTTGCGACCAAAACCCACTGTAAAATGATGTGAATTACGTTTAAAAATAATTTTTTATGCGCAATAAAACACCAGCCCAAAATTCAAGGGCGGCGAATTCTAACACCACCTACCAAAACATACAATTGCCAACACAGATAAAAATACAAGCGAGAAAAGGCAGTACACACGCCACTAATATTATAAGCATGTATAAAAAGCGTGCCGTGGCACGCATTTTATACATTCAATAACCTTATTATGCAGATTTATTAGATAGCAATATAACAACCATCACTAAGGGAAACATTGACGGCACCGCCTTTCAAAAAAGCGTTTACTTCGTCAATACTACTCTGTAATGAGCTTTGCCTTCTCTTAATCGAGTAATAGCGTCATTTACGTCGTCAAACTTGAACGTCTCGGTAACAGGTTCAATATTGTGGTGAGCTGCAAAATCTAGCATAGTTTTAATGGTCGCAGGGCTACCCACTGGCGAGCCTGACACACTTTTCTGGCCGCCAATTAAGTTAAATGCGCCAATATCAAGAGGTTCAAGCGTAGCACCTACAAAGTGAAGTCGGCCTTTAGGTGCCAGTGTAGATAGGTACAAGTTCCAGTCTAGCTTTACGTTGACGGTTGAAATAATTAAATCAAATCGACCGCGCGCTTTTTTAATTTCATCTTTATCACGGCTATTAATTGTATCTGACGCACCTAGCTCTAACGCTTCTTTCTTTTTAGATTCACTTGAAGTGAAAGCGACCACTTTGCATCCCCATGCATTTAAAAACTGCAAGGCGAGATGGCCTAGACCGCCAATGCCAACCACACCCACTTCACTGGTTGGACTAATACCAAACTGCACAAGCGGATTGAATACGGTTATACCGCCACAAAACAGAGGGCCTGCTTTTGTGCTGTCGATAGCATCGGGAAGGGGAATAACGGCACGAGCTTGGGCGCGCACTTTATCTGCAAACCCTCCGTGGCGACCACCAATGGTCATCGTAGCATCGGCACACAGATTATGATCGCCTTCTTCGCAGGTTCTACAGCTATTGCAATAGCCTGAATGCCAGCCCAATCCTACACGCTGACCAACTTTCAAAGATGTTACATGTTCCCCTACTTGGCTAATTGTGCCTACAACCTCATGGCCTGGGACAAAAGGGTATTCTGTCATGCCCCATTCATTATCGAGCATACTAAGGTCGCTGTGGCAGATGCCGCAGCTTTCAACATCTATTTCAACATCGTGAGAACCGAGCTCTCCGGGGTCGTATTGAAACTTTTCCAGTTTTCCACCCGGCTCTTTAGCGGCATATGCATTTATCATCAATAATCCTCCTTTTTAGTGCTTAATTGCACTAGTAGCACGAAAGCAAAATGTTTTATTTGCTACATTTCACACTAAAATCTTGATCATTGTGTTTGTAAATTATCAATCACCTTAGTGGTATCAAGCACCTTAACGCTTGTCACCTGAAGCACAGTGCCGAACTGAGTGAACGTCATCATTTCAGGCTTAGGGGTGCCTTTTACTTCAACGATAAGTCCGTTCTTTTGATAGGTTTCGTCTAGGCCATGTAGCGTATAGCGGTCGCCGTTTTCAGCAATAAAAGCGTAAAAACCGCCTTCGAGGTCTTTATAAATAATACTGCCCTTCATGGTCACTTCGCCTTTTGCATTATCTTCTACTGCTTCAGCTTGAGTAACAGGCTCAGCGACCAGTTCTTTTGGCATAGACTCTGTCTTAGACTGTATTTGCTTTTCTTTATCTACCATTGTGACGTCCTTATTCTCTTCTTCTGAAGAGCAAGCGATAAGTGTAAGTGCAGAAGTGAATATAAGTGCTAGTTTTAATCGATAGTTTTTCATTCTTTTATTCCTCTATCAAATGAGCATAGGGTCATAACATTAGCGCTGAAAAAACAGTAAATCACAATTTAAACCGTGTTACTGCCTATTAACTCTTTTCCCAAAAAAACAGTCTTCCACGCCGTTTAAGTAATTTCTACAAAAAACACAGAATCGTATACATTTTTTTTACACTACAGCAGAAAATCGCGCTTATATAAGATAGAAGTAAAGTTTACAAATTTTCTTAACGAGACAAGGATACGCTTGAATAAAACCGCATGTATTTACCGCTATAAAAAGACGCTCTACTAACTGATTCTAAAAATACGTTTAACTATACCTTTAATAAGTCACTGAAATTCAGATGCTTTTTGAACTTATTGTGCGCGGCATTATTTTGCACATTTTCTCAATTAATTACACTGAGCCAGGTGGTATAACGTTTTTATTATTTTGCGGTAGTTGAATTTGGGAAAGGGGTTGGCATAGACCCTGCTACATTCACGATGGTTTATGTAATGACACCGATAGGGTTACCTACGATTAATCCGAAGTTAATGTCGTACATATCAAATACACCTTTAACTAGGGTTATCCATAGCAACGTTTTTAAGGAGAGAAAATGAAGCATTTAACTAAAATTCTTGCAGTATCGAGCCTAGCACTAGCGGCAAGTGCATGTGACGTAAATAAGACCGATGATGGTGAAATGCCTGATGTCGACGTGGAGTCTGGCGAACTACCTGAATATGAAGTAAAGAAAACCGATGACGGCAAAATGCCAGATATTGACGTTGAGGGCGGTGAGTTGCCTGAGTATGACGTGGATACGGTAGATGTTGATGTGAGAACAGAGACTAAAGAAGTTGAAGTGCCTGTTGTAGACGTAGACATGCCCGAAGACGATGAAGAAGACGAAATTGATAATTAATCAATATTTCTTATAAAAGAAGCGAGTGAAACAATGCTATTGAAAGACATTGTCTCACTCGCTTTTTAGTGCGAGTTAGTACTCAAACATTGCTGAAATAGACTCTTCGTTGCTGATGCGACGAATAGTTTCAGCAAGCATCTCAGATAAAGTAAGCTGTTTTACTTTTCCAATTTGCTTCATCTCTGCACTTAATGGGATAGAGTCGGTAACGATAATTTCGTCAATAACAGACTCTTTAAGATTGTTTGCAGCGTTACCTGAGAAGATAGCGTGAGTTGCGTAAGCATAAACACGGCGCGCGCCATGCGCTTTAAGCGCTTCTGCTGCTTTTGCAAGTGTACCGCCTGTATCAATCATGTCATCGACAATGATGCAGTCTCTGTCTTTTACGTCACCAATGATGTTCATTACCTGAGCCACGTTCGCTTTAGGGCGACGCTTATCGATAATGGCAAGGTCAGTGTCGTTAAGTAGTTTCGCAGTAGCACGTGCACGCACAACACCGCCAATGTCAGGAGAAACGACTACAGGGTCGGCAAAATCACGTCTTACCATGTCAGCAAGAAGGATAGGAGTACCGAATGCGTTATCTACCGGAACATCAAAGAAACCTTGGATCTGTTCGGCGTGTAGGTCGATAGTAAGTACGCGGTCAACACCAACGTTAGACAGGAAGTCAGCCACTACTTTCGCAGTAATTGGCACCCTAGCTGAACGAACACGACGGTCTTGACGTGCATAACCAAAGTAAGGAATTACTGCTGTAATACGACCAGCTGATGCGCGACGTAGTGCGTCGATCATCACAATAAGTTCCATAAGGTTATCGTTAGTAGGCGCACACGTAGACTGGATAATAAAAACGTCCGAGCCACGGACGTTTTCATGAATTTCTACGCTGATTTCACCGTCACTGAAACGGCCAACTTTGGCATTTCCAAGTTTGGTGTAGAGGCGATCGGCAACTTTCTGGGCAAGTTCTGGTACGGCATTACCTGCAAAGAGCTTCATATCTGGCACAAGTGGTTCCTCAGTGCGTTGATAAAAGAGGTTTGGCTGGGGTAGCAGGACTCGAACCTACGAATGGCGGGATCAAAACCCGCTGCCTTACCAACTTGGCTATACCCCAATTTTTAAGTTCTTGTCCGATGTGGCGTACACGCTATTTTTGTTGTTCTAATTTGTCTAATAGTGGTGAGCGATTCACACCTTTTGCGACAAAACTCTGCCAAGATTCAGGCATTTGAGCCCTAACTTGCTCGGCTAAAGTGTAGTCAGAAAAAGTGGCAAACACGCATGCACCTGTGCCCGTCATTCGCGACGGTGCGTAGTGTACCAACCACTGTAATAATTTTGCAACTTCAGGATAGCGATTCGCGACTAATTGCTGACAATCATTCCAAGTTTTTTCAAATTTGTAGTCTTCCCAGCGTATCGCTGGTGTATTTCTGGGCAAATCCGGCGAAGTAAATACCTCAGCTGTACTTACGTGAACATTTGGGTTCGCCACAAGAAAATACTGTTCTTGCTGAGGTGCTGGGGTTATGTCTTCTCCAACGCCTCCTGCAAACGCTGTTAGACCTCGCACAAAAATAGGTACGTCAGCGCCTAAAGCTAGCCCGAGCTCAGCCAGTTCATCTTCACTTAGCTCTGTCTTCCATAGGTGATTAAGCGCCACTAACGTGGTTGCTGCGTTCGATGACCCGCCGCCGATGCCGCCCCCCATAGGAAGGCGTTTGTCTAACGAAATAACGGCACCTTTATTACATTTTGTTTTCGTTGCCAGCAGTCGCGCTGCTTTTACAATTAAATTGTCATCGTCTGGTACCCCATCCAGTGGGGTTTCCATGCGTATGGTTGTGTCGTCTGTGCTTATGTCAAAGGCGAGTGCATCGCCGTAATCCAACATTTGAAACAGGCTTTGGAGCTGGTGATAGCCGTTGTCGTAGCGGCCAAGAATATGTAAGAAAAGATTCAGTTTAGCGGGGGAAGGCCACCAATCTTTTTGTTTAGAAACAGATGAGTTCACTACAGGGTCCACTGATAAATTTTAATTTTAAGCTGAGTTTGAGGCATATCCGGCGTTTCGTTTTGAGTAAGCGTTATGCTGTGAGGCAACCATACAGATGTGCCATCATCTAGCTCAACACTGCCGTAGTTACTATAAGCAACTTGCCAATTTCGACATCCTTGGCAATAGCTTTCAAGGGTATCAACCAACCCTTTTTCAGTTAGGGTAAATTTATCACCGTCCAGCGGTAGTCCTTTTACCCAAGACAACAGTGATTCCACCGGAATTACCATTCCCGTAATCTGGTAAATAAGTGGTTCCGGTAGGGCATCAACGTACGTTTCGCCGTCCGCTTCTAATACTGACTGTTGCTGGGTAACATTAAGGTTAACCAGACTTACCCCTAAAAAATTGGTTAATCGAAAATCAAAATCACCGGAATCGTTTTTCCAGACTAAATTAAGGCTGGCCGCTTCCTTACCTTGGCGAAATGCAATTTTTCCGCGCATTTGCCACTGGTGAACTTCAGCAACCTTTTCAAGTTGAGCCGTAAGGTTTACCGCGTTTTCTGGGCCTTTGGGAGCGGTTGTACATGCACTTAATATAAAGCAAAAGGTCAACAGTAGGGTAGTTAAGCGAATCATTAAGGCGTGTTACCTGTATAAAAATAAAACATATTTAGCCATGACATTATGGGAACACAGTTTCACCAACACTTTCAATCATTTTGGGTTTTTCGTACAATGCCGCTCCGACGTTGCCAGCACAGATTTTAATGACTTTACTCGCCCTCGGTATTAACCACAAAACAGCACCAGTAGCACTTCGTGAAAAAGTGGCCTTTACACCAGATTCTCTGGTGGAAGCGCTTGCGAGTTTAAAAAAGCTGGAAGGGGTAGAAGAGTCTGTCATCGTATCGACCTGTAACCGCACTGAGCTATACGTCAATACTCAAGACGATACGGGCCAAAAGCTTCTACAATGGTTAAGTGACTTCCATCATTTAGATGTAGAAGAGATTGCCAATAACAGCTATGTGCTCGCGCAAGATGAAGCGGTAAAGCATATAATGCGTGTAGCGAGCGGGCTTGATTCACTGATTTTAGGTGAGCCTCAAATCTTGGGTCAGGTGAAGCAGGCGTTTGGCGATGCAAAACACTCAGGTATGGTGAGCAGCGAATTTGATAAGCTGTTTCAACATACGTTTTCAGTGGCGAAACGAGTTCGCAGTGAAACAGATATAGGTGCAAACGCGGTAAGCGTGGCTTATGCAGCCGTGCAGCTGGCAAAACATATTTTTGCTGAGCTACCCAAGCGTTCAGTGTTACTAGTGGGAGCTGGCGAGACCATAGAGCTAGTTGCCCAACACTTGAAAGAGCAGGGCGTGAGCTGTTTGGCGGTGGCGAATAGAACCGTAGCCCGCGCAGAGGCCTTAGCCGAAACATTAGATGCGAGTGTGTTTACCTTATCGCAGGTGCCAGAGCACTTAAAAGACTTCGATATCGTGATAAGCTCTACCGCAAGCCAACTGCCTTTAATAGGCAAGGGCATGGTTGAGAAAGCCCTTAAGCAGCGCAAAAACATGCCGATGTTTTTGGTTGACCTTGCAGTACCACGAGATATCGAATCAGAGGTTAACGAGCTAGGCGATGCCTATCTTTATACCGTTGATGATTTGCAGCATATTGTTCAGAAGAATTTAGAAAACCGCGAGCAAGCAGCAAAAGAAGCAGAAAAGCTCATCGACAAGCAAGCTAGCGACTACATGACGTGGAAGCAGTCTCAGCAATCGATTGATTTAGTTAGACAGTATCGCCAGAAAGGCATGGCACAGCGTGACGATATTGTGGAAAAAGCCAAAGCGCAATTAGCAGAAGGTAAAAATGCCGAAACGGTATTAGAAGAAATGGCGTATAAATTAACCAATACGCTATTGCACCCAACTACCTTAGCGTTACGCGAGGCTGCCATGCACGATGACCCGGCGTTAAGCCGATGGATGGGACAGGCATTAGATTTATCTGACTTTTCGTCAGACGATAATAAATAAGGTAATAAAAAGCATATGAAAGAGTCGGTAGTTAGGAAACTCGAACACTTAGTCGAGCGTTTCGAAGAAGTTCAGGCGTTGTTAGGCGACCCTGGAGTTATCGGCGATCAGGATAAGTTTCGCAACTTGTCAAAAGAGTTCAGTCAGCTAGAAGATGTAGTGGCAGGCTTTAATGCTTATCAGCAAGCACAAGAAAACTTGGCTTCAGCGCAGGAAATGCTGAATGAAGACGACGCCGAAATGCGCGAGATGGCACAGGAAGAGATGAAAGAAGCCAAGGCGGAAATTGAGCGCCTTGAAACTGAGCTTCAGGTTTTACTCCTGCCTAAAGATCCTAACGATGATAACAACTGTTTCTTGGAAATTCGCGCTGGTGCGGGTGGTGACGAAGCGGCTATATTCGCAGGTGACTTGTTCCGCATGTACAGCCGTTACGCCGAAAGTCGTGGCTGGCGTGTAGAGTTGGTTAACGCCAATGAAGGTGAGCACGGCGGTTATAAAGAAGTCATTGCGAATGTTAGCGGCGATGGCGTGTACGGCGTATTGAAATTCGAGTCGGGCGGTCACCGCGTACAGCGTGTACCAGAAACCGAATCACAAGGCCGTATCCATACCTCGGCATGTACCGTGGCGGTATTACCAGAAATTCCAGAGTCGCAGGCAATTGAAATTAACCCTGCAGAGCTTCGCATTGATACCTTCCGTGCATCAGGTGCGGGTGGTCAGCACGTTAACAAAACCGACTCAGCTATTCGTATTACTCACTTGCCAACAGGCTTGGTAGTGGAATGTCAGGACGAGCGTTCACAGCACAAAAACCGTGCGAAAGCGATGTCGGTACTTCAAGCGCGCTTAAATCAGATTGAAGAAGAAAAGCGTGCAGCAGAAGAGGCTTCTACTCGTAAGAGCCTAGTCGGTAGCGGTGACCGCTCTGAGCGAATTCGTACTTATAACTTCCCGCAGGGACGTGTAACCGACCACCGTATCAACCTGACTATTTATCGTTTAGACGAAGTGGTGGAAGGTGATCTGAAGCAGCTTATCGACCCAATTTTGCAAGAGCATCAGGCCGATCTGTTGGCCTCTCTTTCTGACGAATAACGCTGTCTTGTTACATAAACTGTTTATAGAAAAACAATGCGCATAGACAACGCCTTAGCATGGGCTGCTGAGCAACTAGAGGGTGGGGAGTCACCCTCTGTTGATGCAAAAGTCATGTTGGCGAACATTCTAGGTAAGTCACAAACTTATCTATTCACATGGCCTGATAAAACCTTGGATGCCGACCAGAAAGCGCAATTTGAAGCGGATGTGGCCAAGCGTAAACGGGGTGAGCCCGTGGCGTATATTATCGGCAAGCGTGATTTCTGGACCCTGTCACTGTTTACCTCGCCAGATACATTAATTCCACGACCGGATACAGAAGTATTGGTTGAGCAGGTGCTTAATTGGGCAAATCAACAATCCTCTGCACCCTTATCAATCTGTGATTTGGGAACCGGTACGGGCGCTATTGCGTTGGCATTAGCGAGCGAACTGCCAGAAGCATCCGTTACTGGCGTAGACTTTCAAGCTGGGGCGGTGAAGCTTGCTACCCGCAATGCCGAAGCTAATAGCATAGCCAATGCGCATTTTGTGCAAAGTGACTGGTTTAGTGCACTGGCAGGCCAAACCTTCGACATTATTGTTTCAAACCCACCTTACATAGAAGAGTCCAGTCCATACCTTAATGAGGGTGACGTGCGTTTTGAGCCTAAAACAGCATTAACCTCGGGCAGTGATGGTCTAGACGACATCAAACACATCATTAATAGCGCGCCGCAATATCTCAATAAAGGTGCCTTACTTGCATTCGAACACGGCTTTGACCAAGGGGCAGCGGTTAACGCTTTGCTTGCAGATGCGGGATTTATAGACGTCAAAACTATTAAAGACTACGGCGACAATGACCGTGTAACGCTAGGACAGTGGCAGTAGTTTTCAACCTTCAAAGAAATTTTCTTTCCTGTAGTTATCAAAATTTAATTGCAAACTTGCTAATATTTTGTTTTACATTAGTATTTGGTAAGCGACTATCACACTCCAAAAGCGCTAAGTTAAACAATCTCTTACACTACAGGACGTACCAGATGAATGATGACTTTCTTTTCGCAGAAGATGACGATGAAAATGAAGTAGATGATCTGGGTAGCTGGAAAGTACTCATTGTTGATGATGAACCCGAAGTACACGCCGTTACCAAGCTGGCGCTAAATGACTTTAGTTTAAATGGCAAAACCCTTGAGTTTGTTAGTGCCTATAGCGGAGAGGAAGCGAAGGCCATTTTTAAAACCCATGATGATATCGCCGTTGTGTTACTTGATGTTGTTATGGAGACTGACGACGCCGGTCTTAAAGTGGCGGAGTATGTTCGTAACGAATTAGACAATCATTTCACGCGTATTATTTTGCGTACCGGACAACCTGGCCAAGCTCCTGAAAAAGATGTCATCATTAATTACGACATCAACGACTACAAGTCGAAAACCGAACTCACCGCGCAAAAACTTTTTACTGTAATCATTGCAGCGCTCCGCTCATATCGAGATATTATCGTTATCGAAGAAAATAGACGCGGCCTTGAAAAAATTATAGATGCGTCTGTGGATTTATTTTCCTCCCGTTCCCTCGAAAAGTTCATGCAGGGTATTATTCAACAGCTTGCATCTATTTTGGGCTGTTCAAAGGATGCTGCCTACATTACCACTGCGGTGGCAACCACATCGCGTACTATCAACACCAGCAACAACAAACTGGGTGACGACGAATTATATGTTTTTGCTGGCAACGGCGAGTACGCCAGTAAGGAAGGGGTGCCTTTAAAAGACGCGATTAGTGCTCAGGAATACGCATTGTGTGCAAGAGCCATGCGCGACAAACAAATAGTCTATGCCGAAGATCACGTGGTGGCTTATTGCAATAGTAAGACTCACAATGGCGCACTTTTGTACCTGTCAGGGTTGCCTAGAAGAATTGGGGAAAGCGATCGTCATCTGGTGAAACGCTTTTCAGACAGTGTTCAGCTTGCTTTCGATAATGTACTTAAAACCGTTGATGTTGAAGCAACGCAAAAAGAAATAATTGAGCGCTTAGGCCGTGCGTTAGAGCATGAATCGAATGCCTCTAATAACTTGACAAGAACGGTTGAAATGGCGCAACTTTTAGCGACTAAAGTCGGACTAAATGAGCAAGATATTAACGCGCTGCGCCTTGCTGTGCCGCTTCATGATATCGGTACTTCTATCGTTCCAAAATCTATTTTGCAAAAAACAACGCCGTTAACCGAAGAAGAAGTATTCAAAATACGTCAGCACGCCGAATTTGGCTATCAGATATTGCAAGACTCCAGCCGTCCTACTATTCAACTTGCGGCAATGCTTGCGAAACAGCATCACGAACGCTGGGATGGGAAAGGGTACCCGGATGGACTTAAAGGTGAAGAAATTGATATTAAAAGCCGCATAGCGACCTTGGTAGACGTGTTTGATGCATTATTAAATGCTAGACCGTACAAGCCTGCGTGGACAGTTGATAAAGTCGAAGCGGTGCTAAAAGAGGAAAGCGGTAAACACTTTGACCCTCAATTAGTACAATACGTGCTAGATGACCTTCCCGCTTTTCTAGCTATTCAGGCTGAGTTCCCTGACGTAAAGTAACTCATTTCCCGTTATTTACGAAAGGTTATGCGTTACAATAACGCGGTAGGCGCTAAAAATTAAGCTACAAACAGGTGCTCATAAGCACCTGTTTTTTTTGAAGCCAATACTCGTATACTTAGGCTACCGTTTGCTTAATCTATTGAAGCTTGTTTCTCGTTAAGATTGGTTAACTTAAATCTGGCAAGCCTTTGAGCTAATAGTCTTGAAAAGTAACCCATGTGTTAAAGAAACGAGTTGCAGGCTTACTATCTAATAAGAACAGGAACACATTATGTACATGATGGCAAAACACCTTCACATGACCGCCGTTGGCTTAAGCATTTTATTGTTTGTTTTTCGCTTTATATGGAGCCAATTCGATGCCTCAGTTTTAAGCAAAAAGTGGGTTAAAATTCTTCCTCACATAGTTGATACTGTGCTATTAGCAAGCGCTATCTGGCTGTGCGTTATTCTGTCACAATATCCGTTTGTGAATGCATGGCTAACATTTAAGGTTGTTGGTGTGGTGCTTTATATTGTGTTTGGGTTATTTGCGCTGAAAAAAGCTAAGACAACCATGGGTAAATGGAGCTTTTTCGTAGCAGCACTTGCTGTATTAATGGCAACGGCGATGGTTGCTGTCACTAAACAACCTCTTTTTTAAGATTTAACTGGAAATAGATAATGTCTGAATCTCAACAGATTATTAATGTGGGTAACGTTGACGTTGCCAACCACTTGCCTTTCGTTTTGTTTGGTGGAATGAATGTACTTGAGTCTCGCGATCTCGCTATGCGTATCGCAGAGCATTACGTTGAAGTTACGCAAAAGCTAAATATTCCATACGTTTTCAAAGCATCATTTGACAAAGCGAACCGTTCATCGGTTACCTCGTACCGCGGGCCTGGAATGGAAGAGGGGTTGCGTATTTTCGAAGAAATTAAGTCGACCTTTAACGTTCCACTTATCACTGATGTGCACGAGCCTCACCAAGCGGCTCCCGTTGCCGAAGTAGTAGATGTTATTCAGTTGCCCGCTTTCTTAGCGCGCCAAACCGACCTTGTGGTTGCAATGGCAAAGACTGGTAGCGTTATCAATGTGAAAAAGCCTCAATTTTTAGCACCACATGAAATGCGTCACATTATTGGGAAACTAGGCGAAGCGGGTAACGATAAGGTTATTCTTTGTGAGCGTGGTAGCTGCTTTGGTTATAACAATCTAGTTGTGGATATGCTTGGCATGGACGCAATGAAAGAATATGCGCCAGTAATATTTGATGCGACTCATGCGCTTCAAATGCCGGGCGGTCGTGCGACGTCTGCAGACGGTCGTCGAGCGCAAGCTGCACAGCTGGCCAGAAGTGGGATGGCGTTAGGTTTGGCAGGACTATTTATAGAAGCGCATCCTAATCCTGATGAAGCACTTTGTGACGGTCCTTGTGCGTTGCCATTGACTAAATTAGAGCCTTACTTGCAACAGATGAAAGCATTAGACGAGTTAGTGAAAGGTTTTGACGCGTTAGATACAAGCAATACCTAAGCAAGTAATTGATGGCGTATGCCGGTGCAAGCACCGGCATGCGTATCAGGTGTGTGAGTTGCTTATTCCGTTTCGGAAACGTTTACGCGCTCTTCACCTTTTGTCATTGCTAATAAGTTCTTGTGAAGCTGAACTTGCGTTTCTTCAGCCAAAATTGCTTTCGATTGTTTTTTCACAAGGATATGTGCGTCGTTTTCTGGCAATACTTCAGCCATCTTAACGCTGGTCATTGCAGTGTTGATTAACGATTGTAGATTGATCTTTTCTGGTTGTGCGTTAGCATTTGCAGCAGCGCTCACAAAAGCCATTACAGAAACACTAGCTAAAAGTAATTTTTTCATTTTCACACCTAATAAAAATAATTAAATAATTGTTGATGAATGTTAAAATGTTTAACAAATGTTCATCATAAAGTGCTGAAATTAAATGCTCTTTTTTAATTTCGGGTAAATTATAGTCAGCAGGTGGTGGAAAATAAAACGAGTAAAAGTATGGGTTGTCATTAGAAAAACTAATGCATTTGTCATGCTTCGGTCACACTGGATTAAAAACGATATATGCACCGACGTTTACCCCCTCTTAACGCCTTGAAATCGTTTGAAGCGGCTGCGCGCCATTTGAGCTTTACGAAGGCTGCTGATGAACTTTTTGTTACTCAAGCAGCGGTGAGTCATCAAATCAAAGCGCTTGAAGATTTCTTGTCCATGAAATTGTTTCTACGTAGAAATAGGACTCTGCTTCTTACAGAAGAGGGGCAAGCTTATTTTCTCGAATTAAAAGATATCTTTAAGAACTTACAAGACGCGACAGAAAGATTGCTTGCAAAGGGAAGCAAAGGTGCCATTACGGTAGCCATGCCACCAAGCTTTGCAAGCCAATGGTTAGTGCCCCGTATCCATAAATTTAGTTTGGCACATCCAGACATCGACGTACGCATCAAGGCGGTTGATTTCGACGAAGGCTTCTTAGAAGACGATGTAGACGTTGCAATATATTACGGTAAAGGTCGTTGGGCTGGTCTTCAAGCCGACCAACTACATCGGGAATTCCTGACGCCGCTTTGTTCGCCTATGCTTTTTCAAGGCCCCAAACCTTTATCCAGTTTATCCGACTTAAGACATCACGTGCTGCTTCACGACTTAAGCCGTACGGCATGGAAGAATTGGTTGAAGCATGTAGGTGTGGTTGGCGTAAACGTTAACCAAGGCCCGGTTTTCAGTCACTCTATGCTAGTTTTGCAGGCAGCGGCGCTAGGGCAAGGTATTGCGTTGGGTAACACGGTACTTGCAAGGCCGGAAATTGAAGCGGGGAGACTGGTTATGCCGTTCGAGGAGCGAGTGGAGAGTCGTGACGCGTTTTATTTAGTGTGTGAGGAATCACAAGCTGAATTAGGAAAGATTGCTGCATTTAGAGACTGGATCTTAGCGCTGGTTGAAGCTGAACAAGAGGACTTACTGTAATATGACTACATCGAATGCCACCGCTGAACAGCCTGGTTTTGACATTGAATTGCATGAAGCCGATAAGCCTATAGCGTGCTTGATATTGGGCCACGGAGCTGGTGCGGGAAAGGAACATGAGTTCATGCAAGCGATGGCAACGGAGCTTGTTGCAAAAGGCATATCGATCGTGCTTTTTAACTTTCCTTATATGCAAACCATAAAAGCTACCGGTAAGCGTAGGCCTCCCGATAAAGTCGATAAACTTATGTCACACTTTACTGCGGTGATTGAAACCTGCAGTAAAGACAACAAAGCCTTGCATAACTTGCCTGTGTTCATCGGTGGAAAGTCGATGGGCGGGCGAATGGCGACTATGGTGTATGAAGCGGTGAGCAATGTAAAAGGCGCGATAGCGCTGGGCTATCCGTTCCACCCTCCTGGTAAGCCAGAAAAAACACGCACCGAACATCTGCAAACGGCGTCTAAACCTTTGCTTATTATTCAGGGTGAACGAGATACCTTTGGTACGAAGAGCGAAGTGGAGAGTTACAAAAAGGGCGGCGTGTTATCTTCCATGATTGAGTGCGCTTATTTAGAGGACGGCGATCACAGTTTTAAGCCTCGAAAAGCAAGCGGAAAAACGCAGGAAGAACATATTGCTAAAGCTGCCACACTTACCGCGTCTTTTATAGAAACCAATTTAAATAATTAATGATGAATTAGAAATCAGAGCGAACGACTAATTTAATGAAAACTGAAAAACTTGGGTTAGCTACTGTTGCTAAACCTTACCTTATTGCAGGCGCATTGCTAGCGGGCCTTTCGGTCATATTAGGTGCGTTCGGCGCACATGGATTAAAAAGCGTGTTAACTGCACAGCAGCTCAACACTTTTGAAATTGGCGTGCGTTACCAAATGTATCACGCATTAGCCTTACTGTTTTTGCCAGCCCTTTCAGGGGTTGTCTCATCAACGTGGGCCAACAGAGTAGCGTTTTGTTTCGTTACCGGTACAGTGTTGTTTAGTGGAAGCTTATACGCGCTAGGAATGAGCGGCATAAAATGGTTTGGACCGATAACCCCTTTAGGGGGCATGTTCTTTATTATCGGTTGGGTGTTGTTAGTAATTGGGCTGATAAAGGGTCATAAGTTCACGAAGCAACATCTAGAGGGGCAAAACAGCGTTAATGAAAGGTCGGGGGCAGATAATGTCTAACACCAGTATTTTAGGGTATTGCCGACCTGGGTATGAAAACGATACGGCTAACGAACTTACATCTCGATATGGTGAAGCCCAATGTTATGGCTACCCAGTGTCGAAGAAGCACAGTGGCTTTGTACTTTATCACTTATACGATCCCTCGCAGCTGGAACAAACCATTACTCAGTTTGCTGTTCACGACAGTATCTTCCCTCGTCAGCTGGTGGCAGTTTTTGCCACTCTTAACGATATAGAAAAAGAAGACAGAGTAGGGCAAGTGCTTGAGGCCCTAAAAGAGGTAGAAAAACCGTTTTCTATTTTCGGAGCTATTGATGTTGAATACCCAGATACCGAAGAGGGTAAAACCCTTGCTAAGTTCTGCCGTAAGTTTACTGTTCCTCTTCGCCAAGCATTAAGAAAGGCGGGGTGGCTCACCGCAAAAGAAAATTTAGGTAAACCTAAGCTACATATTTTCTTTGAATCATTTGAGATTTGCCATATTGGCTATACATTACCCAGTCATGCTAGTGGCGATCACTTGGGTATTTGCCGGTTAAAGTTCCCAAGTGATGCGCCGAGTCGCTCGACGCTAAAACTTGAAGATGCCTTAGTGAATATGCTTAGTGATAAGCAGCAGACTAAAGTACTTCGAAGCGGCGGACGTGCCGTGGACTTGGGTGCATGCCCGGGCGGTTGGACTTATCAGCTAGTTAAGCGCGGAATGTATGTTGAAGCTATCGATAATGGACTTGTAGCAGATAGTTTAATGAGCACAGGGTTGGTTGAACATCACGCGGCAGACGGGTTTACCTATCGACCACAATTTGGTCGTGTAGATTTGCTGGTATGTGATATGATAGAGCAACCCGATAGGGTAGCTAAATTGATGGGTGATTGGTTAGTTAAGCACTGGGCAACGCACGCAATATTCAATTTAAAGTTACCTATGAAACAACGTTATGAAACTGTAGTTGAAGCCATGACGTTGCTAAGAAGCCGATTAAATGCTTTGGAAGATGCATTTGCGGTGAAGGTGAGGCATCTCTACCACGACAGAGATGAAGTTACAGTAACAATTGTTCGCACTTCAAAAGATGAGGTGTGATTTTGTTATTTTTCAAAAAAGTGTCATTAATTAATAAGTTATTGATACTTAAAGAAAAGAATTAATGGTGGCGCGGATTTTGGCAAACGAATTTAAGGTTTATGCTAAAAAAGGTGTAAATCTGGTATAGAAATCCTTTATAATCCGGCCGTTTTTTTACTCTGAACCAATGAAAGTGAACTAATGTCAGACTTATCTCATTACAGAAACATTGGTATTTTCGCCCACGTAGACGCGGGTAAAACTACCACAACAGAACGTATCTTGAAGCTTACTGGTAAAATCCATAAAACTGGTGAGGTTCACGATGGTGAATCAACAACTGACTTCATGGAGCAGGAAGCTGAGCGTGGTATTACCATCCAGTCAGCGGCAACAACCTGTTTCTGGAAAGATCATCGCATGAACATCATCGATACTCCGGGACACGTTGACTTTACAGTTGAAGTATATCGTTCACTTAAAGTACTAGACGGCGGTATCGGTGTATTCTGTGGTTCTGGCGGTGTTGAGCCTCAGTCAGAAACTAACTGGCGTTATGCTAACGAATCAGAAGTTGCGCGTGTAATCTTCGTAAACAAACTAGACCGTATGGGTGCAGACTTTTACCGTGTAGTTGGCCAAGTTAAGAAAGTACTTGCTGCTAACCCACTAGTAATGACGCTTCCAATCGGTATCGAAGACGAGTTTAAAGGTGTTGTTAACCTTCTAGACATGAAAGCGTACATCTGGGACGATTCAGGCCTTCCTGAAAACTACGAAATCGTAGACATCCCTGAAGACATGGTTGAGAAAGCTCAAGAATATCGCGAGCAAATGATCGAAACTGCTGTTGAGCAAGACGACGACCTAATGATGGCTTACATGGATGGTGAAGAGCCGTCTCTAGAAGACATCAAGCGTTGTATCCGTAAAGGTACTCGTGACCTAGCGTTCTTCCCAACTTACTGTGGTTCTGCATTTAAGAATAAAGGTATTCAGCTAGTTCTTGACGCGGTTGTAGACTTCCTACCTTCTCCAACAGAAGTTGATCCACAAGATCTAACTGACGAAGAAACTGGTGAGCCTACTGGTGAAGTTGCAACAGTATCTGTTGACGAGCCGTTCCGTGCACTTGCGTTCAAAATCATGGACGACCGTTTCGGTGCCCTTACGTTTATCCGTATTTACTCTGGTAAACTTAACAAAGGCGACACCGTTCTTAACAGCGCAACGGGTAAGACTGAGCGTATCGGCCGTATGGTTGAGATGCACGCTGACGAACGTACTGAACTTACTTCAGCACAAGCGGGTGATATCCTAGCTGTTGTTGGTATGAAGAACGTTCAAACAGGTCACACGCTATGTGATCCTAAGCACCCTTGTACACTAGAGCCAATGATCTTCCCTGAGCCAGTAATCTCGATTGCTGTTAAGCCAAAAGACAAAGGCGCTAACGAAAAGATGTCTATCGCTATCGGTAAACTAGTAGCAGAAGACCCGTCTTTCCAAGTTGAAACTGACGAAGATTCAGGCGAAACCATCCTTAAAGGTATGGGTGAGCTTCACCTAGATATTAAAGTAGATATCTTGAAGCGTACTTACGGCGTTGAGCTAGAAGTAGGTCAACCTCAAGTTGCTTACCGTGAAACTATCACACAAGCAGTTGAAGACAGCTACACGCACAAGAAGCAGTCTGGTGGTTCAGGTCAGTTCGGTAAGATTGATTACCGCATCCGTCCGGGCGAAACTAACTCTGGCTTCAAGTTCACATCTACTGTTGTGGGCGGTAACGTACCTAAAGAATTCTTCCCAGCCATTGAAAAAGGCTTCAAAGGCATGATGGAAGTGGGTCCACTAGCTGGCTACCCAGTACTAGACGTTGAAGTTGAGCTATTCGACGGTGGTTTCCACGCAGTTGACTCATCAGCAATCGCGTTCGAAATTGCTGCTAAAGGCGCATTCCGTCAGTCAATGCCAAAAGCAGGTCCTCAAATTCTTGAGCCTGTGATGAAAGTTGACGTGTTCAGCCCAGAAGACAACGTTGGTGACGTAATCGGTGACCTTAACCGTCGTCGTGGTATGATCAAAGACCAAGAAGCTGGCGCTACTGGCGTTCGCATCAAGGCTGACGTACCTCTATCTGAGATGTTTGGCTACATCGGTCACTTACGTACTATTACATCTGGTCGTGGTCAGTTCTCTATGGAATTCAGCCACTACTCAGCATGTCCTCAGAACGTAGCTGACAAAGTAATTGAAGAAGCGAAAGCACGTAAAGCTGCTAAGTAATTAGCCTTTGCGAACGTAAGCTGACCTTGGGTTAGCTTACGCTTCAAGAAATACTAAAAAGCCGGTCGTATGACCGGCTTTTTTTATGTCGAATTTCCCGTCCTGAAATACTTTTAGTACATCATATACGGCAGAAACTTCCCTGACATAACTACGCTTACACGGTCGCCTTTAGGATCGTTTTCTCGCTGTAAATCCATAGAAAAATCAATGGCGCTCATGATGCCGTCGCCAAACTCTTCATGAATTAATTCCTTCAATGTAGTGCCATACACATTCACCAATTCATACCAGCGGTAAATTAGCGGATCGGTAGGGACTTCTGTTGGTAACGAACCTTTGTAAGGCACAATTTGAAGCCAGGCAATCGCTTCGTCGGTAAGCTCAAGTAATTCGCCCACGGCTTCAGCTTGCTGCTTTGTCATGGCCATCTGGCCTAAACAGGCGGCAGTACTCCATTCTTTCGATTGGCCAACAACCTCAGCAATATGGCTCCATTTTATGCCTTTTAAAATCTTGGCTGACTGGATCATGTCGGTAACTTGGGTTCTCGATGTAATCATTTGCATTTCCTTAAAGGGTTAGTTAAACAAAATGAGCGTAACTAGATTGCTGAAAATAAGTGCCAGTATTAGCACCTTGTACACAAAAAGAGGGTGTCGTTTTACTAACGGCTCGTACTCCGTATGTTGTGATGGATTTGGGTAGCGAAGCGAAAAGAGAAACTCAGATAGTGTTGAGAAGCGTTTGTCAGGGTTCACATGTAAAGCGCGTTTAAGGGCGCTATCAACCCAATTGGGTACAGGTCGTTTAGGGTCTAGTGCGGTTTGGTATGTTAACTTTTTCTGCTCGGCCAGGGTGCGACAGTGAGCGAGCTTTGTACGATAGGGGTAGCGACCGCACAAAAGGTAGTAGGTGAGTACGGCTAAGGAGAAAAGATCAGAGCGCTCTGAGCCGACATTTCCTATAAAGTACTCAGGTGCGGCAAAAAGTGCCGCGCCAGGAATAGGTGTGTCACTATAAAGGCTTGGGGCATCGGCTAAGGCTGCTGATCCCAAGTCTATAATAGTACAGTGCCCTTGTTCGCTAATAATAATATTGTCGGGGCGTATATCCCTGTGAAGAATTCCCTGACGGTGCATTGCCTGTAAACCTTTACCAACCTGCTCAATTATATTCCTAACTTGCTCTAAAGACGCCGTAGGATTATCAACAGCCCATTGAGCTAGCGTTTGACCTTGTACATACTCACTAACGCTGTAAAAAGCAGAGGGAGAGTACGGTAAACCCAAATCAGTAAACGTTGGGCTTTTAATAACATGTGACGAATTAATCCGTCTCGCAAACCAGCTTTCTATTAAGAACCCGTTTAGCATTTCCGGTGATAGGGCAAAGTCTGTAGCCGGCGTTTTTACAACCACAGGGCTGTTTGTGTGTATAGCTTCACTAGACGAATTGGTGGCAATAAAGACATGACTTCGGGCCGACGTATAAAGCTGTCGCTCTAACTTCAACCCATCAATTTCATCACCCGTTGAAAGGTTTGTGGTAGCGGGTTCTTCGCATACTTGTAAATCAGACTGCTGATTTGAGTAATTGACCACAGCATCAGATACCTCGGAATTTGGTATCAGCTGGTCGCCCAACGGCCTGTTAAGTACAGATGAATGAGGCGAAGTTGAAACGCCTTCATACGGTGGGTGTCTGTGAACGTTTAGGCCATCTGAGCTAGCTACAAGAACCTTTACGAGAAGTAAGGTGAGGTTGTCGTCGCTTCCTCTACTAAATGCCTCATGTACTACCAACGCAGCTTGGTTTTCAGGAAGCGTTTCGGCCTCATTGATTTTCTTTAGAATGGTAGGTAGCGATACAAATTCATAAACCCCATCGCTACTTATCGAAAGCGTACTCGATGAATTCAGGGTGAGCGTTGTATGATCGATGTCTATGTTCGCTTGAACACCTAAAGCCTTAGTGAGGTAACTCTGCGAAGGCTCACTTTCCGATACTTGACGATGAGGCTTTGTGAGTAAGATAGGCGATTGTGCGTTCTTAGAAAGAACTTGAATTTGGCAATCCCCCACATGAAACACATCCACGCGATTGCCCGTTACCGCTGCCACTGTAAACGTGCACACATAACCTTTTTCTGGTGTATAGCAAAAGGGGCTTTTCTGCGTACGAGTATAAAGTAGCGCGTTTATTTCCTTGATAATGGTTTCAGCGCGCGTCTTAACTGACCATTGTTCCGGCGCCATGTTAAACAGTTTAATAAACTGCCTGGTCGCAAAGTCACTAGCAATCTGACTAACCGTACTGCTACTCACACCGTCAGCGATAACAAAAACACTGCTTTGATTTGGGTTATTAGAAACATGGAAAGCGTACGCATCTTGGTTTATCGCTTTTACGCCGGCTGTAGAAAATGCACTTACACTGAGCGTGTTAGCTGGCGGATTAAATGGGGCGTTAAGCGGGGCTTGCTCATTCATGTTTTATTGCTTCTTACCTGCATATTTAATCTTGAGCCCAATTAGTTACATCCAAGGAGAGCGGATAACGCCATCATGCCTTATAGGGACAAGGCATGATGGCTTCAAGATAAGTGCCTTAATTAAATAGGTAGTGTTTGCGAGGCAGTGGCCTTATCAACAGGGATAGTACGTTTTGGTAGCGTCTTAACATGGGTGGTGTATAGGGTTAGTCCAGTAAAGGCGAGGCCACCAACAAGGTTTCCGAGTGCCGTTGGGATCTCGTTCCAGATGAAGTAGTCCATAACCGAGAAATCGCCGCCCATAATAAGTCCAAATGGGAAAAGGAACATGTTTACCACTGAGTGCTCAAAACCCATAAAGAAGAACAGCATGATTGGCATCCACATGGCTAATACTTTTCCGCTAACATGGGTTGAAATCATTGCTCCCACTACGCCTAGCGACACCATCCAGTTACACAGCATGCCGCGAATAAAAATGGTGAACCATCCTGCAACGCCGTGTTCTGCATAGCCCAATGTACGAGCTTCGCCAATGCTGGCTACCTTAGTCGCAATGGCACCGCCATCCACGTTATACCCCATGGTAAAAATAAACGACATCATAAAGGCAACGGTTAATGCGCCACCAAAGTTACCTAAAAATACTAACCCCCAATTCCGGAGAATTTGTTTTGGCGTGACGCCAGGTCGCTGTGCAAGCCAAGCAAGTGGGGTAAGTACGAACACGCCGGTTAATAGGTCAAACCCCATTAGATAAAGCATACAGAAACCCACTGGGAACAGCACTGCGCCAAGAAGAAACACGCCGGTTTGAACGGCAATGGTAACGGCAAAAACAGCAGCTAAAGCCAGGATTGCACCTGCCATATAAGCTCGGATTAAAGTATCTCGTGTAGACATATAAATTTTGGCTTCGCCTGCATCTACCATCTTGGTTGCAAACTCAGCGGGGAGAAGATAAGCCATGGTTTCACCTCACGTTGTCGTTATTAATAAGTTGTCAGTTGTGTGTTGTGGTTTACTGTTTCAGTGCGTTCCAGAAGATCAAAAAAAGGCGTCCGCAGCGCTCTCGTAAGAAAGAACTGGGGACGCCTTTGTCCGAAACTCATGCATTGTAGTAGCTAACAAATAAACCGTTAGTTATATGTACGCCGTTGTACTCTAAAGCCCATTAGCACCTAAAACTTGTTTAAGCGCCCTCGTACTTTTGTAATTCATTTGTACAAAGCTAAAAAAGTGCCAACAACCAAAATGTACGCAAATGTGTTATTTATTGTTCTTAAAAACAATGACTTGCACAAAATTGTGGTTGTGTTGATAGGCACTTGCGCCAAGCCACCATAAATTAGCCTGCACTAAAAAGGGGGGAGTGTGAGTGTTTAAGGTGCAACCGGTTTTACCATTTCCTACTTTAATGCCTGTTTTAACATTTTTAGCTGACGCTTCATGGCTGGATAAACTTTCGCCTCTTGGGTCTGCTGTGCGTATTTTTCGAGCTCAAATCTCTCAAACAGTAGCGTTAATGCGTTGGCAGCATCTTCATTTATTAAAGGATTAACCTCAGCCAAATAGGCTGACAAGGTTTTGTTTCCTCTTTCTTTTCCTGTTTTAGCTTCAACGCGTTTTATTGCGTTTAGTAAAACTCTGTGTGAGGGCGACAACGTGGTGCGATGCGTTGTGGGTAAAAAATACAGTGCTAAAATAAGCCCGATTAGGCCGATGGCGGAAAGAAATACAGCACGCATTTTTTGCGGCGTTAGCGAACCTAGTAAATCTTCAAGCATGTTGGTTTGCGCAGCATTGTCAAAACCCAGTACCCACTTACTCCACGAGTAATCGAGCTGTTGCAACCAGCTTTGTAACGTTGCAAAAATAGCAGCGTTGCTAAGGTCGCCCAAAATACTGGCTTCACGTGACTCCCCCAGCTCTTCCAGCGCACGTTCAAGTCCAAAGGTTAAGCGAGACGGTGCCACCATACTCGTTGGGTCGTGTCGAACCCAAACACCATCGATAAATGCTTCCACCCATGCGTGTGCATCGTACTGCCTTACTTGAAGCACATTGTCATTAAGTGCGCTCCCGCCCTGATAGCCCGTCACCATTCTTGCCGGTACCCCTGCGGCGCGCAGCACGTACACCATGGCGCCTGCGTAATGGGCACAAAAACCTGAGCGCTCTTCAAATAAAAAACGGTCGATGGGGTCGGTAGGCATGGCGTTCGGCGATAGGGTATAGCGGAAGCCCCCTTGATTGAATTCACGCATTATTGCGTTAACTACTTGCTGTGCGCTTGAATATTGTTTGGCAAGTGTCTGTCCCCATGCCCTGGCTTGTGGGTTGCCATTCATGGAAACCTGAAGGTTTAGTTGCGATTCAAAATTTCCTATTCCGCTAGTGATTTGAGCATTTGGATAGTAGCGCAGATAAAACGCTTTCTTACTGGATATTGGGCTATTCGCCCTTAACGTAAAATCAAAAAGACTTCTTACGAAAATACTGTTCTTGCGGTTGTTGGGTGTCGAAGGCGCTAACGCAAACAGCCACGATTGCTGTGTAGGCTCCACGATCAATTCATAACTTATTACTTGAGGCGTGTCTTCCTCGGCCAACACTGACAAAGGCGATGACTTGCCCATGTAAGCTAGCTGCTGCTCTGCCTGTTTACGTTTGTCGCTAATAGACCAGGTTTTCCCGTCAAAATGTTCTAATGTCATAGCGCGCCAATACCTGGACGGTGCATCGGGGACTTCTTCGGCGCTTTCAAATGTAGCGCTGAAAGCTAATTCAGAGGAACTCGCTAGTGAAGCAATATCACCTGGTGTAACCGTGTCAGAAAGCCCGGTTTCAGTCGACTTTGACGTGGGCATTTGCCAAAGCGGAGGGAGTTGGGGAAGCAGTAAAAACAGTAGTAGCGCGATAGGGAAGGCCTGGACAATAAGCACGGTCACGAATTTAATACTTTTTGATTTAGGAATTCCTGCGCCATGATATATGGCAGTCGCGAAAAGGAGCAGGGCCAGTATTCCTGTATAGCCAATCCACGCAAATACGCTTAGAGACGAAATAAATCCACAGCCGATTAAGAACAAGCAGGTACAAATAAGTAGGTGAAAATCTCGTTTTTTCTCAACCAGCATGATTTTGAGCGCGCACGCGACGGTCAATAGGTTGATCATGCTATCAAGCAAACCTACTGAGAAGCCAAACCACGATAATGCGAACACTGCCAATATCGCCAGTAAATTAACCGTGCGTGTTGTCGGCAAACTATTTAACGTACTAAGGCCTGCCATCCGCACTATCACAGCACATCCACTTAGCATAATTACCCATGTCATAAGTGGCGCGGTAAGAGTAAAAAGAATAAAAGAGAATGCTATGCAGAGCATAAGCACAGCCACGGACGTTGGTTGGCTAAACACGCTTTTAACAACGGTTAATTGTGACAAACGGCCTAAGATAGCGGAGCTCATTTTATTGACCTCGCGCTTTCACTCTTTATGGAAGATATTGATACCGTTTTATTTGAGGTTGAAGAAGCTTGTGATGAATGCGAATTCAAACAAGCAAGTGCACTAAGACATTCGTGCCTATGTTTTACCCCATGAGCAGGGGCAATGTTAAGCCTTTTGTACTGTATTCCAAATACCCGGTCTGCGCCTGCCCAAGACAATGTTGCATAGGTAAGTGCCGACACGGCAGTTTCCACATCTATGTTGGAGGGAACTGAAAGTACAAAACTGTCGTTTTGCAAAGAGGTAAAGGATTTCGAAACCCAATTTCCGTTTTTCGCCACATGCTTCCAAGATACTCGGTTAAGCGGCTGTCCAACTTCATAATCGTTTAATGCATAGAAGTCTTCGTTACTTGTAAGATCGTTCACCTGACTGACGCTATCTGACTCATTAGAACTGGCAACCTTATTAATAGTGACCGGGCCTTCTTGAGGTTTTGCATAGACAGTAACCTGTTGATCAAAATCGAGGTGGGTCCAGCATTTGTATAATCCCAGCGGAAAATCGCATGCAATGGTTAGTCTGCCCAGTGCAAATTGGCCCCGTGCTGGTATTTGAAGAGGCACGCTAAGGGTATGCGTCTGTTTTGTATCCGCAGCTTCATTGTCGTTTAAAGAAAAGCTGTACGTCTGCTGATCCACCGAGGTGTCTTCATTACTTGCATGAACAGCGGTTTCCATGGGGCGTACTGTATTTAGCCACTTTATTGCTAATACACCATTGCACGTTTTCGCTGGTGCTGCCGCGTGAGGGATAACCTGAAGCTGCAATTCACCCTGTAAGTTACAGTGAAACGAACGTGGGGGAGCCGCTTTAAGCGCTAAACGCGCAAAGTTTTGGTGAGTATAAAATAGCGTTAATAGCATAATGCTTAAGCACAAATAGCTAAGCAGTAACATCAAGTTGTTTTGGTAGTTAGTGCCAAGTAAAAACAAACACAGCGATAAAATTATAAAAGACCAACCGAATCCGCTGGGCAATATAAAAATACTGTTCAGGTTGAGGTGATGTTCGTGAGAAGCCGGAACTCGCCTGTCTAACCACTTCAATAGCCTGTGCTTAAGGTAATTTGACAGTGAAGTTAGCATTCTACGCACCTTTAGCGCTCCGGTAATTCATGAATGCTAGGCTGCCAGCGGGTCAATACTATCAAGTAATTTCTGGCTCAGTTTTTCACCGTCAAAAGCATGGGTTTGCTGCCCTTGTGCCAACTGATGTGAAGACAACGTTAGCCTATGAGCGGTAATGGCCACGAAGACGGCCTGTACATCATCGGGAGTAACATATGATTTTCCGGAAACAAACGCCCAGGCTTTGGCGCCTTGGAGTATCGCTCTACTGGCTCGTGGCGATAGCGGGTTAGGGTACTCATTACTTTCTCGGCTTTCACTCACCAATCTTAGTATGTAATGAATAATGGCATCGCTGGTATGAATAGCGGCCACCTCCCGTTGCATCTCGCGCAAATTCTCCTCATTCAGTATTTGTGCAAGTGGTGCTGATGAATCCTGTTGCAATAGCATGGCTTTTTCTGCTTCCCACGCTGGATAGCCTAAAGAGATACGCATAAAGAACCGATCGAGTTGTGACTCAGGCAAGGGGTAAGTGCCCGATTGATAGCTTGGGTTTTGTGTCGCAATAACAAAAAACGGAGACGGCAGCGCATGGGTTACACCATCTATACTTACTTGTCGCTCTTCCATCGCCTCTAACAGGGCGCTTTGTGTTTTGGGGCTGGCTCTGTTTAGCTCGTCCGCTAACACTACTTGGCTGAAAATAGGGCCGTGCCTAAAAGAAAAGCGCTTTGCCTCGTCTTGTTCATGACTATGAAAAATGTTTACGCCTAGCATATCCGAGGGTAGTAAGTCAGAAGTAAATTGAATGCGGGAATACTGAAGGCCAAAAACTTGGGAAAGCGCATGGGAAAGGGTGGTTTTACCCATTCCCGGTAAGTCTTCAATCAATAAGTGGCCATTAGCAAGAAGGCAGGCTATCGCGAGTTTTAGCTGGTGATCTTTACCAATAATTTTCTGACTCAGAGCATGCTGTACGTTAATGATGTCTTGGCGCATATAATTGTCACTTAAGTTTAAAATTACTCTGTCACATTACACAACAAGAAAGCGATTGAGGCTTCCTTAAGGATGTTGCGCAGCGATGTTTAAATTCATGTTTAAGTTCATGTTCGAGTTTACTTGTTTAGCGAACGATAACGCGTACTGACAACGCGTACCGACAACGCGGGGTTCAAAGATCACTACTTCTTAATAATAGCAACGATAGTGAAAGGCTTTCTATTGAAATGCCTGTTAAATTTCATACGCAGGTATATCAGCGTTTCACAGGCGAGTCTCGTGCCTTTTTAAGGGGAAGTTTCAGTGCTTGAGCTTTGTCAATTTTGACAAGATGAAAGCGGTTTAAGCAGTCATTATCTAACGCGCATGTGACGCGGTTGTGGGTACGAATAAAACACTTTATTGCACAATCTGTATAGATTCGGCAAAACATCTGTTATTAAGTGCTGCGTAGTTTATCTGTGTTGTCTATAATGGTGCCTCTTAAAAAGGAAGTAGTTATGAAAAGCATTGAAATAGATGACGATTTATATGCCTTCATCGCCAGCCAAACGAAGCATATTGGTGAGAGTGCATCACAAATTTTAAGACGTTTACTTTTGCCTGAAGACGGTGCCGTGTCCCATGGTGTCCAATCTGGTGTGGTTTCATCAACATCTGCAAAAACAAGCGAATCAAAAAGTGCGGAAGTGGTAGAAACAGTAGAAAGTGCAAGTGAATCAAAAGCAGCAGCTGAAACGCAAGTGGCGTCTAAAACACCAGCCAAAGCACCCACCAAAGCAACAGCCAGTGCAGCAGTAAAAGCAGCGCCAAAAGCCGCAGCGAAGAAAGCACCAGCTAAAGCAACGGCAGCAAAATCTCCTGCAACTTCAAGGGCAACTAAGAAAACGCCGGAAGTCTCTTCAGCAACGCCAGTAACAGAAGCTCACTCGAAAAGAGACATTCTTGATGCGGTATCGAAAGATGCACTGGGCACATTTACCAAACGCGTAGACCAGTTCTTGTTTGTTTTAAGTGCAGCGCACAAGCTTAATGCAGAAAACTTTGCTCGTGTTGAAAGTATAAAAGGTAAAAACCGTACGTACTTTGCGACAAGTAAGGCGGCATTGTTGGAAAACGGCAGCAGTACTAACCCCAAAGCAATCCCTGATAGCCCGTTCTGGGTGGTAACCAATAACAATACTGCCAAGAAAACGAATATGCTGGAACAAGTTTTGCGTAACTTAGGTTATCAACCTGATGTTATTGAAACCGTGATTGCGCGTTTCTCTTCAGAAGGTAAATAGCAAGCCAAGGTATAGAACAACGAAACTTCTAAATAAGGATTTTTTTCATGGCATTACATCCGCAGGCTGGACAGCATGCAGCAAAAGAGCAACTCATTAACGTAGCGCAGTTAGTGAGCCAATATTACAGCTTCAAACCGGATATCAATGATCCGGGTCAAGCGGTCTCTTTTGGTACCTCGGGTCACAGAGGTACAGCTTCCAACGCTACGTTTACCGACACCCACATCAGTGCAATTTGCCAAGCACTGGTAGAGTATCGTAAACAAGAAGGTATCGACGGCCCGCTATTCGTTGGTAAAGATACCCACGCGTTATCTGAGCCTGCCATGATTACCGCTATCGAAGTTTTGTGTGCAAACGGTGTCAATGTTGTTGTGCAGCGTGCGGACAATGAAAGCATGGGCTATACGCCGACACCCGTAATTTCGCGTACTATTATTCGTTACAATCGCGCTGGCAACACCGACAAGGCAGATGGTATCGTCATTACGCCTTCTCATAACCCTCCTTCAGACGGTGGATTTAAGTACAACCCGCCTCATGGTGGACCTGCCGATAGCGACGTAACCAAGCAAATTCAAGAACGCGCGAATGAACTAATTGCCGATGGCAATAAAAACGTTAAGCGCATTGATATTCGCCAAGCTACCGCACGCAAATTGGTTCGTGAAGAAGACTTCATGGAACCTTATATTGAAGACCTAGCAAACGTTATCGACATGGAAGCGATTGCAAAAGCTAACTTAAAACTAGGTACAGACCCACTCGGTGGTGCAGGTGTCGGTTATTGGTCGCGTATTGCTGAAAAGTATGGCTTGGACATTACAGTAGTTAACGACGCAGTTGACCCACAGTTTGGCTTTATGCGCCGCGACAAAGACGGCAAGCTTCGTATGGATTGTTCATCGGCTTACGCAATGGCAGGTCTTATCGAGCTTAAAGATAATTTTGATCTTGCTTGGGGCAACGACCCTGACTTCGATCGTCACGGTATTGTTTGCAAAAGTGCTGGCTTAATGAACCCTAACCATTATTTGGCTGTGGCAATTAACTATCTGTATACCCACCGTCCAGAATGGCCTAGCGATTTAAAGATCGGTAAAACACTGGTGTCTAGCAGCATGATTGACCGCGTAGCCAACAGCCTGGGTAAACCTTTGGCTGAAATGCCAGTTGGCTTTAAATGGTTTGTTGAAGGTTTATCAAACAGCACTATTGGTTTTGCGGGTGAAGAAAGTGCAGGTGGCATCTTCCTTGAACGTAATGGAAGCACCTGGGCGACAGACAAGGACGGCTTTATTCTCTGTTTGCTGGCAGCGGAAATTCTAGCCGTTACTGGTAAAGATCCTGGCGAGCACTATAAAGCGTTAACGGAAAAGTTTGCGGCGCCGGTTTATAACCGTGTTGACGTGGCAGCAACCCTCGAGCAAAAGCACAAGCTTTCGGCGATGGATGCATCTGTCGTCACAAGTGATACGTTGGCGGGGGAGCCTATTACTGCTGTCCAAACCCATGCACCAGGAAATAATGCAGCTATAGGTGGCGTTAAGGTTTCGACAGAAAACGGTTGGTTCGCAGCGCGTCCATCTGGCACCGAGCAAATTTATAAAATTTATGCGGAAAGCTTTAACGGTGAAAGCCACTTACAGGAATTAATCGCTGAAGCTGAAGCTTTAGTAGGAAGAATCATTAAATAAGCTCAAAAATAAACCGCTTCAAAGTTTTCTTTGTAAAATAATTGTTAAAATTCGCATGAATGCATACGAATTCATGCGATTTTTTGTTATTTTAACAAAATTATTACAACATAATCGTTTAAGCACTGCTATATTGCTGTCATATTCTGAAGTTATTCTGTAATTAAATTACGTTTTCGGTGTGTATACACCACTTCTACTTAAGAGTGAGACGCAAAATGAACGCAAAAGCGACCAAGACGCAACCCTCTCCAGTGATCGATAAAGCTGCATTCAAGGCAGCGGTTATTAAACACTTACACTGCACGCTAGGCACCGACGAAAATAAAGCTAACAATCACGCCTGGTGGAAAGCAACCTGTGCAGCCATTCAAGAACAAGTGCTTGAAGGATTGCGCAAAACCCAAAAAAGTCATTACCTGAACGACACCCGTGCCGTTCATTACTTCTCTGCCGAATTCCTAATGGGGCGTTTACTTTCAAACAACCTGCAAAACTTTGGCTTGTTCGATGTAGCGAGTGGTGCGCTAAAAGAGCTAGGTGTTGAAATTTCAGACATTCTTGAAGAAGAGCCTGATATGGCGCTTGGGAATGGCGGTCTTGGTCGACTAGCGGCTTGCTTCATCGACTCACTAGCAACCATGGAATTACCTGCCATTGGTTATGGTATTCATTACGAGCACGGCTTGTTCCGTCAGGAAATTAAGAGTGGTGCGCAAATCGAGCGTCCAGACAGTTGGCGTGACTACGGCAACCCTTGGGAGATTTGCCGTCCAGAATCTATTCAAGAAGTATCGCTTTACGGCTATGTAGAGACTAAATACGGCGACAACGGACGTGTGCTTAAAGAGTGGCATCCAGGCTCAATTGTAAAAGGTGTGCCGTGGGATATTCCTGTTGTAGGTTATGAAGGTAAAACCGTAAACGTATTACGCTTGTGGCAGTCAGAAGCGTCTGACTACTTCAATTGGGACGTATTCAATGCGGGTGGTTACGTTGATGCACAGCGCGAAAACGTTCAGGCCGAGACCATTTCAAAAGTACTCTATCCAAACGATGAAACCGAAGCGGGTAAAGAACTACGTCTTATTCAGCAGTACTTCTTCTGCTCGTGCTCGCTTAAAGACATTATCCGCCGTTACAAGCGTGCCCATGGCGACGATTGGAGCCGCTTTGCAGATCAGGTTGTTATTCAGCTTAACGACACGCACCCAGCTATCTCTATTCCTGAGCTAATGCGCATTCTTGTAGACCGCGCAGAGCTTGGTTGGGATGAAGCATGGGGCATTTGTACGAAAGTATTTGCCTATACTAACCATACCCTGCTGCCAGAGGCACTTGAGAAGTGGCCTGCGCGCATGATTGAAAAGATCCTTCCTCGTCACTTAGAAATCATTTATGAGATTAACCACCGCTTTATGGCTGAGGTTGATAAGAAGTGGCCTGGCGACAATGCTATGAAAGCTAAGCTTTCAATCATTGAAGAAGGTAACGAGAAGATGGTTCGTATGGGCCACCTGTCAGTAATCGGTTCATTTGCCGTTAACGGTGTGGCAGAAATGCACTCTCGTCTTGTTAAGTCGTCTCTGTTCCCAGAGTTCGATGAACTATATCCAGGTAAGCTAACTAACGTTACCAACGGTATTACGCCACGCCGCTGGTTGAAAGCGTGTAACCCCGCGCTGTCTAAGCTAATCGATAAAAAGATTGGTGAAGACTGGCCGCGCGACTTAGACAAATTGCAAGGGTTGGCTAAATTTGCAAGCAATAAAACGTTCCAGAAGCAATTCATGAAAGTGAAGCTTGAGAATAAAGAGTTGCTAGCAGATGAAATTCGCAAGTCACTTGATATTGAAGTAGACGTTAACGCTATTTTCGACGTGCAGATTAAGCGTTTGCACGAATACAAGCGTCAACACTTAGCGCTTCTGAATATTATGGCGTTGTATCGTCGTATTCTTGAAAACCCTGATTACGATATGCACCCGCGTGTGTTTATATTTGGTGCAAAAGCAGCGCCTGGCTATAAGCTTGCGAAAGACATTATTTACGCGATTAACAAGGTAGCGGATAAGATCAACAATGATCCGCGCGTAAATAACAAGATTAAAGTAGCATTCTTACCAAACTACCGCGTGTCACTGGCTGAGAAAATGATCCCAGCAGCTGACGTATCTGAACAAATCAGTACGGCAGGTAAAGAAGCATCAGGAACCGGTAATATGAAGCTTGCACTTAACGGTGCGGTAACTATCGGTACACTTGATGGTGCGAACGTAGAGATTGCGGAAGAAGTGGGCGATGACAACATCTTTATCTTCGGTCTTACCGTGGAAGAAGTGAATGAGTTGAAAGCGAATGGCTACAACCCATATGACTACTACTACAAAGATCCTGAAATTAAAGCCGTGTTGGATTGGTTAGAAACGGATTACTTCACACCAGGTAAGCCGGGTGCATTGGTATCAATTAAGCAAAGCTTGCTTGATAACGGCGACCCGTACATGGTGCTAGCAGATTTCCGCGCTTATTCTGATGCACAAATTGCAGTTGATGCCGCATATCGCGACAAAGAGCGCTGGGCGGAGATGGCTATCATCAATACAGCGAAAATGGGCAAATTTACCTCAGATCGTTCAATTCGTGACTATGTAGAGCGCGTTTGGAAACTTTCACCGTGTAAGATTGAAAGCTAATCGCGAAAGCTAAACGAAAGAACCCGGCAGTGTTACACTTGCCGGGTTTTTTATTACCTTCATTTATTAAGTTCGAATCGCTTGTTGTTTGCAATGAAAGGGAGGAGTTCAGGTTTAGCTTTATTCATTTCCTCTAACTAATCATTGTTTTAGCCATGTTTCTGGCCAATATCAAAGCAATGTTGTACAAAAGTATAAGACGGTATACAAAATAATACGCTACTGTCGTTGCGCCTTTCGCATCGCCATGGTTTTATATCACTAGTTGTTTTTAGTACCTCGAAGCGTAAAGCTCAAGGAAAACATCATGAGCCAACACACATCACTGGCAACCATCCCCAATCGCTATGCGTTTATCGATAGCATCTCAAAGCAAGCGTCTCGCAGCGCTTCTATTTCATTAATGCTGGTTGATGTGGTGCGTTTTTCTGATGTGACTACCAGCTTAGGCATTCACATTGGCGACCGCTTCCTACTTGAAATAGCCAACCGCATTCAACTTCTCTTTGGGCAATCGGTATCAATTGGGCGAATTAGCGGTGATGTTTTCGGCATTGTTTTTCCTAATGAAAGCAATGAAGTTGTAATGCGACAGATGTTCGAACGCTTAGTCGAGCATTTCAAAACGCCTATGCACTATGACGGCACGGCTTTTATTGCAGACTTTAACGTTGGCGTGGTATGCAGTATTAAGCGCGATTTTGATATCACTTCCTTCGTGTCTCGAGCAGAGACAGCACTGAAACAGGCGAAAGAGAACAAATACGAAAATTACTTTGCGCTGACTAAATCGGACAAAACCGATACTGGGAGAAGTTTAGCGCTCAAAGCAGATTTAAAGCGCGCTTTAGCACAAAATGAACTTGAGCTTTACTATCAACCGAAAGTTGATCTAACTTCGCTAAAGGTCGTTGGTGCAGAGTGTCTGCTACGCTGGAATCACCCTCTTGATGGCGTATTGTTTCCCGGCCCCCTCATTGAAGCGGCTGAATCGTATAATATGATGAGTGAGCTGGGCTATTGGACACTGGAGCAAGCATTCAGAGCGTTGGCTGAATTAGACGTACTGAGAATTCCCATTGTCTTGTCTGTTAACATCTCACCGACTCAGCTTTACGACAACCAATTAGTGCCTACACTGACTATGTTAAGCCAGTCTTACGCAATGCCTTTGTCACTCATTGAGTTAGAGCTTACTGAAGATGTGGCTTTATCAAATTCACTCATGGTGAAAAAGCAGTTAGATGAGTTACGTAGCTTGGGAGTGTCTATTTCTGTGGATGATTTTGGAAAAGGTTATTCTAACCTTGCTTACATCCGAGATTTAGACCTTGATGCCCTAAAAATAGATAAATCATTTGTCATGGAGCTTGAAGCACACCCTGTTAATCGTGCCATTATCGAAGCGGCGAAAGTTATTGGTCATGCTAAGGGGTGCTGTGTAGTTGCGGAGGGGATAGAGACAATAGAGCAACTGCACATATTACGTGATGTCGGCGTTTCTCAAGGTCAGGGTTATTTATTTTCTCGTGCCATTCCTTTTAACGACTTCGTTCAACTAACCCAACGGGAAATAATTGTTGGTAACTCGCCAAGGCGCGCACAAGCATAGTAAGCTCGAAAAGCTAACTATATTTCCACCTGACACCCGCACATCTTTTACCTTATCAGACAGCAAAGCCATTGATGAGCCGTACCTGTTTAGCTTGTTTAATACCTGCCGGTAAACCGTGTGCTGCGTTGCTTTATGCTTACAGCCTCAACTAATAAAAAGGTGGGAACAGGTGATTTTGAAGGCCTGTCTGGGTACACTGGAAATATTCTAGATTAGACAAAGTTTAAAAAGCTCACACCTATGCAAGAACTTATCGAAAGCGGCCAATTTTTAACACTTTCTCGCCGCAACCCTGCATTATTTGAACGTGCTCAACAATTTACTTTAGCTAATGGCACACGAGTTGATATTTCAGCCCCTGGCATCATTAGCTTTACTGTACCTGCGACTTCTCAGCAAACGAAGCGCATTATTTTGTCATGTGGTGTACACGGTAACGAGACCGCACCCATAGAAATTTGCGACGACCTGGTAAAGGGCATCCTTACTGGCGCACTAACGCTCGCGCACGACGTACTCTTTTTATTTGGCAACTTACCCGCCATGGATATCGCAGAGCGTTTTGTTGAAGAAAACATGAACCGTTTGTTTAGCGGTGCCCATTCTAAAGGCGAGGGTTTGGTTAACGCTGAGCGTGTGCGAGCCAAGCAGTTAGAAGAGGCCGTAGCGTCGTTCTTTGAAGCAGGTGAGGGCACTCGATATCACTACGACCTTCACACAGCGATTCGTGCCTCAAAGAATGAAAAGTTTGCTGTCTATCCTTATCTTCACGAAAGAGTGCACAGTAAGGGGCAGCTTGCATTTCTTGCTGCTTGTGGAGTTAAAACCATACTTTTATCAGAAAGCTCGACGACCACCTTCAGCTATTTCTCGTCGTATCAATTCAATGCACATGCATTTACCGTTGAACTAGGCAAGGTACGTCCTTTTGGGCAAAATGATATGAGCCGTTTCGAAGATGCTAGACAAGCAATAACTCAGCTCATTACCCAGGCCGAGTACGCGCCAACCGTCGATATGGATGAGTTGGATATCTATCGCGTTAACCAAGTCATTAATCGAAATGAAGAGCAGTTTACGCTTCATTTTGATGACGATACTCCCAACTTCACCGACTACCCTAAGGGCACTGTACTGGCATCAGAACCGGGTAAAGAGTACGTAGCTGAGCAAGACGGTGAAGCCATAGTTTTCCCAAATGCTAAGGTTGCAATTGGGCAGCGCGCTCTGTTAACCGTTGTCCCTACCACGCTGGAAAAACTAGATGTTTAAACTTGATAGCCGTTTACACAATGATACATTTTTTGTCTGTGATCTCTCGCTGTGTCGTGTACTGTTAATGAACGATAGTCAATTTCCTTGGCTCATTTTAGTGCCAATGAAAAACGACATTGCGGAGATTATCGACTTGTCAGAACAAGAACAAGTTACTTTGCTTCAGGAGTCTGCGCAGGCTTCAAAAGCGTTACAGGCTTTGTTTTCACCGCTAAAACTTAATGTAGCAGCACTTGGCAATGTGGTAAGACAGCTTCACGTTCATCATGTTGCACGTTTTGACAACGACTGTGCATGGCCGAAGCCAGTGTGGGGCAATCAGCCCACTGTTGCGTATGACCCTGACAAAGCGAAGGCACTTGTCGAGACGCTGAAACAGTGGTTTAACGACAACACTTAAAGGGTGCTTGCCCTAAAAAAAACGGTAAATAGACAGTTCACTTAAAAGGAGTTACGCATGATTGTTTCAACTACGCCGACATTAGAAGGGCACAAAATAGAAGCTTACTACGGCATTGTCGTAGGCGAGGCCGTGATGGGCGCAAATGTATTTAAAGATCTCTTCGCCTCAATTCGCGACATCGTGGGTGGCCGCTCAGGTTCATATGAAGAAGAACTAACCACTGCACGAAAGTTAGCGTTTACTGAGTTAGAGCACGAGGCGAGAAGCATGGGTGCAAATGCCGTGGTTGGCATTGACCTAGATTACCAGGTGATTGGCGATAAGGGCAGTATGCTTATGGTCAGCATCAGCGGTACAGCGGTGAAAACAACCCCTTTATAAAATCAAAAAGCTCGCACACCTTAAAATATGCAATTACCTACTTGATCGAAGCGAGGTGTTCGCCAGTTGTTCATAACTACGGCAACACCTCGCTTTTTCGTTTCTATCTACCCTCAAAAGTTCAAACTAAGGAAATGTAATGCTAAGAAAATGGATGTTTGTCCTACTCGCCGCATGCTCCTGTCAGCTATTTGCGCAGGACGCACTGAAATATCAAAAGCCGTCTAAAGAAATTCTCGATTTGGTTGACGTTACGCTAGCTCCAGCGACACTGGTAGATGATGCACAACAGAATATGGTGCTGTTGTTTCGCGACAACTATAAGTCGATAGAGGATTTATCTAAAGAAGAGCTTCGCTTAGCTGGACTAAGAATTGACCCCACTACCAATATTGGAAGCCGCGTAACGTATTACAACAATCTTCAGGTTCAACGGGTAGGTAGTAAAGATAGCCTTACTATTAAAGCTATGCCAGAAACGCCTCGTTTAACCAATTTTACTTGGTCTCCTAACCAGCGCTACATGGCATTCACCCATACAGCAAAGAAGGGCGTTGAACTTTGGGTGCTTGATATTGAAGCAGCAACTGCCAGAAAGATCTTTGACAAACCTATCAACGCAAATATGAGCGATACGTTGAATTGGAATGCGGACAGTCGTTCTCTTTTGGCTAAAGTGGTACCGAAAGACAGAAAAGCGTTAATTGATACCAGTGTTGCCGTGCCAAGCGGCCCAACGATTTCAGTGAGTGACGGCAAAAAAGCACAAAACCGCACCTACCAAGACTTACTTAAAAACAAAAACGACGAGTTTAATTTTGAGCAACTAGCGCGGTCTGAAATTTATAAGGTTCCACTAAAAGGCAAGGCTTCGCCTTGGCTTGCATCAGGTATGTATGGCGACGTTAGCGTTTCTCCTGCCGGCGACTATGTGATGGTCGAGGAATATAAAGCGCCTTTTTCTTACTTGGTGACCTATCAGCGCTTTGGGCACAGCATTAACTTATACGATAAAAAAGGCACGCTAGTAAAAACGCTCGTAGACGTTCCTCTAATTGAAGACCTACCACAAGGTTTTATGGCTGTTCGAACGGGTCCTCGCGATGTTCAATGGCGCAACGACAAACCCAACACGATTGTGTATGCCGAAGCGCTTGATGGGGGCGACCCAGAAGTTGAGGTGACTCACCGCGATAAGCTTATGCAGCTGGAAGCACCGTTTAACGGTGAAGCAGAGCAAATTCTTAAAACAGAAGACAGGTTCTACCGCTTCATTTGGAATAACGATAGCGTTGCCATCGCCATGGATTATTGGTGGAATACACGCAATATTAAAACGTACTTGTTTAGCCCAGACCAAAGTCAGTCTGCGCAAATTATTTCAAATCGAAGCTATCAAGATAAATACAGCGACCCTGGCAACTTTGTTACCCGTAAAAATGGCTATTTTAAAGATGTGCTAGCAGTAGAAGGAAATAATGCGTTTTTGTTAGGGGATGGGTTTACACCTGAAGGACAGTTCCCATTCTTGGATAAGTTAGATTTAGAAACCCTTGAAACATCGCGCGTATATAAAAGCGCGTACACAGACAAATTTGAGGACTTGCGTGATTTCAATATTAAAAACGATCGCTTGTTGGTAAGAATTGAGTCTAAGCGTGACTACCCTAATTACTATTTCCGCAATTTAAAAAACAATACGTTGACGCAATTAACACACTTTGAAAATCCGTTTGAAAGTATTCAAAACGTTAAAAAAGAGGTGATTACGTACAAGCGTAACGATGGATTGGACTTAACGGGCACTTTGTATTTGCCAACAGATTATGAGCAAGGCAAGCGCTATCCTATGATCTTATGGGCTTATCCAGAAGAATTTAAGGACAAGTCAAGCGCAGGTCAAAACACGCAAAACCCCAATCGATTTATTTACCCGTGGTACGGTTCACCTATTTATTGGGTTACCAAGGGCTACGTTGTATTGGACGATGCCTCATTCCCTATCGTCGGAGAGGGTGATGAAGAGCCAAACGATACCTTTAGGCCGCAGCTCGTTGCTAACGCAAAAGCGGCGATAGATGCACTTGATCAAAAAGGAATTATTGATCCAGCGCGTGTTGCGGTGGGCGGGCATAGTTATGGTGCGTTTATGGTGGCTAACCTGTTGTCGCACTCTGACTTATTTGCCGCAGGGATTGCACGTTCTGGTGCTTACAACCGCACACTCACACCATTTGGTTTTCAGTCGGAGGAGCGCCATTACTGGGATGCACCAGAGGTGTATTACACAATGTCGCCATTTATGCATGCTGAAAAAATGAAAACCCCGCTTTTACTTATTCATGGTGAGGCTGACAATAATTCCGGTACATACCCAATGCAAAGTGAGCGTTATTTTAATGCGCTTAAAGGCTTAGGCGCGGTGACACGTTTAGTTATGTTGCCTAAAGAGAGTCATGGATATCGTGCCAAGGAAAGTGTTTTGCACACGCTTTGGGAACAAGATCAGTGGCTTGAAAAGTATGTGAAAAACAAGGGCGCTACGCAATCACAGTAGCGTGTTGTTTGAGTTGCTAACAAGACTAAAAAGGTGGCAAAGGCCACCTTTTTCTTTTGCTGTAAAGCGCAGCTTTATTTGGCCGTATTTTCTATTGGCCGATCTTCAACAGCATCAATGGCAATCGTATCTACGATTACTGCGCATGCGGCATCACCGGTAATATTTAGCGCAGTGCGGATCATGTCGAAAATTCTGTCCAAGGCAAATAGCAGGGGTAATCCTTCAATAGGGATGCCGGCAGCAAGTAACACGGCAACGACTAAGAATGATGGGCCGGGAACCCCTGCTTGGCCTACAGCGCCAAGAGTCGAAGTTAGGATAATGGCGATATACGCGCCCATTGATAAATCTATATTGAAAAGCTGCGCAAAAAACACCGCCACCAAGCCATAATAAATGGCATTTCCACTCATATTAATAGTGGCACCTAACGGCAGTACAAACGATGCCGTTGCATTTCTAACACCTAACTCGTTCTCTACTGTATTCATAGTAACTGGTAGCGTAGCCATTGAGGACGCGGTTGACAGTGCTACCGCTTGCGGCTTTTTCATCGCAACCAAAAAAGACGTCGCTGAGGTTTTTGTGAATAGCTGGACTAGTAAAGGGTAGACCACGAAACCAAACACCAATATTGCCGCAGTGAACACTAAGAAAAGCTTGAATACGACCATAAGCGCCGAAAAACCGAAAGTGCCAACGGCTTCTGCCATTAAACCAAATACGCCGATGGGGGCAATTTTCATTACGCAGTTAATCATCCAAACCATGGCATCAACGATAGTGTTCACACCATTTAAAATAGGCTCGCGGCTCTTTTTTGGCTGTTTAGAAAGGGCGAGGCCGAAGAACAAACAAAACACCAAAATTTGGAGAATATTAGCGTTAGTTAACGACGCAAACACATTGGTTGGGATCATGCCCGTAACGGTGGCCCAAAACGAGGGGAGCTCCCCTTTCGATGCGTACTCACCGGAGAACATTCCTTCTACCGATGATACGTCGATACCAATACCTGGCTTAAACACTTCCCCCATAATGAGTGCAAGCGCGACAGCAAGTGCTGACGTTAAAGCAAAATAGGCTAGGGTAGATAGCCCCACCTTACCCGCATTGGTGCTGTTGCCAAGCCCTGCTGCGCCAGAAATGAGCGCCACGGCTACCAAGGGAATAACCAGCATTTTTATTAGATTGATAAAAATGGCGCCTAGAGGCGCGAACATATCAGCACGTTCGCCCATAAAGGCGCCAACGGCAGTACCAATGATCATTGCAACAACGACTTGTACGCCGATATTACCTAATAAGGATTGTTTTTTAGACACGTCTAGAACCTCTTAGAGTGTGTATAGCTGTGAGAAGTGGATGAAGACTGTTTACTTGGTAGGCCTGATATGAAGCACTTACGTGAATATAAATATTGGATGTGCGCGTTTGATTATAGATCCTGGCTCAAACGCACTATTCCAAAGCCTTCACCACTATATGGGAGAAGGGCTACTTCACGGGTTTATCACTGTTATCGCCGTCTTTTCCTCTGCTTGGCTGATCAACATTGTTTTCTTCGCCGTCATCATAGGGCTTAGATGGAGTCGGAAATTTAAACCTAGCACTGTATTTAAGCAGGGTGATATTTCCAATCACAACCCCCAATACTAAAACAATAATGATAATGACCCAGGTAGTACTCATGTGATTTCCGTAGGCTATCGCCCTTTATTCAAAACGTATCGATGATACAAGCTTGGCAGCTGGGGCAAAATACAAGTTTTGCCTTCTATGCGGCTTTGTTCAATGGCGGTTGTAAAACCATTCAGGTTTCTAGCGTTTTCAAAAATACTTGCCGTACTTTTAAAGCTTAAATGCCAAGGCTCAACTGCCACACCACCAGTATTCACTGAAAACGGGCGATAAAAGCCAAACTGCTCCATATTGTCAGCTAGCCAACAGGAGAGAGCGTGGCACGGTCCGCCAGACAGATATTCGCTTTCGACAAGATTAAAGCTGCCGCTCCAATTTTTGACGGCAGCTCTATCATAAACATCAATATCAGTACCCCAATGATGACGGCTACCACCCGGTAGCGCAGACCATGTTAAAATGGCGTGAAGCTTTTCATCATCGCTAAGCGACGCGAAAGGCAGTTCGTTACCATTGATATCAAGAAGTTGCGCTTGACCTGTCCATTTGCGGTTAAAAATAGCAGTTTGTCTGTCGAAATCTCGAAAGCTACTGACTAATTGTAAGTCTACACCATCTTTTTGTGCAGCATCTTGCATAGCAAGAAACGGCGATATCACATCGCGATGGAGTCTGTGGCCGTTGCCAGCATCAACGAGATAGTCGTTTTGCTGGCCCAACCACGCTTTTTCTGGCACTTGATTCATAACCATCAATAGCGGCTATTGAGCCAGCAAGCGTTCTAAGATACCGAAGTACATATCAGCAAGCTGTTCAAGGTCAGACATTTTCACGCACTCGTCAATTTTGTGAATGGTAGCGTTTACTGGGCCTAGCTCTATCACTTGTGCACCTGTTGGCGCGATAAAGCGACCATCTGATGTACCGCCAGCAGTAGACAGAACGGTAGGTGTTCCTTTAACCGCCGCTATTGCACCTTGAGTGGCTTCTAACAGTGCACCCGTATCGGTCAAAAAGGGTTGACCGTTAAACGTCCATTTAATCTCGTACTCCAGCTCATGGGCATCTAAAATTGAAGTGACTCGTTCAATAAGAATCTGGTCGGTTACTTCGGTTGAAAAGCGGAAGTTAAAGCAAACGTGTAATTCACCCGGGATCACGTTGCCCGCACCTGTACCCGCGTGAATATTCGATATCTGGAAACTAGTGGGTGGGAAGAAGTCATTACCGTTATCCCAGTGAGATTTAGCCAACTCATCAAGGGCGGCCATCGCGCTATGCACTGGGTTTCTGGCTAAGTGAGGGTAGGCAACATGACCTTGAATACCTTTTACGATTAAATCACCCGTTAGTGAACCTCTGCGGCCATTTTTTACAATATCTCCCACTTCGTCAGTTGAAGAAGGTTCGCCAACAATACACCAATCAATTTTTTCATTGCGGGCTTCAAGGGTATCAATAACGCGGGTGGTACCGTTTATAAACGGACCTTCTTCGTCGCTGGTAATAAGGTAGGCAATGCTTCCTTTGTGATCAGGGTATTTGTTCACAAATTCGCGGGTGGCCACTAGCATAGCGGCCAAACTGCCTTTCATGTCAGCTGCGCCCCGCCCATGCAGATAGCCGTCAACTTCTGTGGCGGTAAATGGCGGTGTTTTCCACGCAGATTCTGGTCCGCTGGGTACTACATCAGTATGGCCTGCAAAACAAAATACCGGCCCTTCTTTACCCCGACGAGACCAAAGGTTGGTCGTGTCTTCAAACACCATGGTTTCATTAGCAAACCCCAGCGCACCCAAAAACTCGCCCATGGCTTCTTGGCAACCTGCGTCTTCAGGCGTTACAGAACGACGGTTTATTAATTCTTTCGCAATTTCAATAACAGAGTCGTTTAACAAAATATTTCCTCATACTGCGCGGGTTTGAAGCCAATATAAAACGCGTTGTCATGAACAAGGATAGGGCGTTTAACCATGGCAGGATGAAGCTCTAGCAGGGCCAGTGCTTTATCTTTATCTAGATTCGCTTTCTCTTGTTCTTCTAGCTGACGAAAGGTTGTTCCGCGTTTGTTTAGCATCGCTTCCCAGCCAAGTTCTGCTTCGGCACGCACAAGAAAATCGTTATCGATCCCGTCTTTGCGATAATCGTGGAAGGTGAAGGTGATATTGTTATCGCTTAGCCACTTCTTTGCTTTTTTTATCGTGTCACAGTTGGGGATCCCATAAAGGATTGTGCTCATGGTGATTTCTTCCGTACTACTTTGTTGTTTGTGAATGAACGACGCTGTTTAAACCAACGTCTTTATATGGCGCTATTATGGCGAGCTATAGAAAATAGAAAAAACGCTATAGCCCAAAAACAGTGCGCCTGTACTTTCCGTTTTTCAATGTGGTTACATCATACAAGCTGTTGATACGTTGATAAACTTACTTACGATGATTTTTGAAAGCAACGCCTTTTGAAAAGCGCCATACAAAGCCCGAAAAAGAGAGCATTAAAGATAAAGCGTTAACAGTGTATCTTCGCCAGCTTCTACGAACTTTTGGTGTGTGGGTAATACGCCTATAAGTGCTTGTGCATTAAGCAATGTTAGTGTGCAGGTATTGCTAACCCCGCGCTGTTTCAGCCATGCAGCATTTACGGTAAAAAGTACCTGTTTAGCTTTTATGGCGTCGCCACGTTTAAGTGAACACATAAATTGGGCGCCATGAAGGTGGCTTGTATCACCGCCATATTTAATTTTGCACTTAAGACCTGCGCTAGACTGTATGTCTATAGAATAGTCTAGCGGTGAAACGCTTAATATCTTACCAGCAAATGGCGAAACCACACTATTTGACGTAGAGCTGATTGCCGCTCCCGGACCCATGAGCCCGTTTTTAAAAAAGGGCTCATCAATGGTTGAGAGTGAAATTACTTGCCCTGAAAATGGACTTAATGTCGCAAATTGCTTAGTAAAAGAGTCTGGTGCGTATTGCAGTTGTTTAGCGTTCACAGTTTAAACGTCCTCGCTTACCGAGTAGCCAGCTTTCTTCAGTGCATTAACCGCATCTTTTAACTTGTTATTTTTCACCAAAAAGAAGTCGGTATCGAAAGTTGAGACCACGAAAATTGCAACTTTTGCTGATGCCAATACTTGGCCTATTTGCGCCATGATCCCAACCATGGACAAATGTAATGGACCTAACAGCTCAAGTGCTCGCCAACCTTCATCACTATCCAGTGACGGTACATCTACAGAATCTGGCACAACAATAGATAATTCATCTTCTGTTTTACCTAGGAAAAAGAGGGGGCTATTGAGTACAGATGCAGGGATGTCGCTCTCAGGATCCAAGCTGTGAATTGTAAATAAAGATTCTCTGACTAAAAGTGTTTGTTTGGGCATGAGAAACCGAAAAAAAGATAACGTCGAAGATATTCACATTAAACCACTAACTGTGATTAAGTGCTACGTGTTATCCACTTAATCTGTGGATAAGTTTGTTGAGTAGTTTGGGGCTTTGTTGTAACTCGTTGATATTAAATGAATAAATAAACTGTACAAACAATGCTCAGTGGATAACATTCTCTATTTTGCAAGCATTTTCCACAGGCCATGTCTACAACTAAAATAAAAAATGTTTACTAATTTTGCAATTTCTTAGCTTGACAATAGATGCCTTTTAAAGAAATTCACCATCGACAAAAAGCTAAATTGCGCAAGATCCTGCCTATGAAAACTTTGAGTTTTTGCTTCACAAGTAAATTACTAGTTAACAAAGCTTTATTAAGGTGGCACAGTCGGTAATGCAAACGTGTATCAACAAACCTTAGCCTCTGATGGCGAAGATCAACAGCCCTTAAATACTACAAGAAAAAAGGAAAGACTATGTCAGATTCTTCATGGTGCGACATTACAACGGAAAATGCAGAGGAGCTCGTCAACTTTTATCAGTCCGTAATGGGCTGGAAAAAAGAAGCTATAGACATGGGCGGTTATAACGATTACGTAATGATGAAAAGCGATGGTACGCCTATAGGTGGCATTTGTCATAAGCGCGGTGTCAATGCTCAGTATCCGGGTGGGTGGATAAACTATTTTACTGTAGATAGCCTAGAGGCTGCGTTAAAAGCAGTTGTAGAGAAAGGTGGTAAGCAGGCGGGAGAAATACGCCATCACGGAAACGACAGCTTCTGTGTAATTATTGATCCCAGTGGTGCAGCGTGTGCGCTATACGAAAAAGGCAAGAGCTAAGCCGAGAAGCAAGTGTTTTTAGCCATAAAAAAGGCAGCATGTATTAAATACTTGCTGCCTTAGTTTCGTATTCGCTATCGAGTTACTTGTTTAACACGCCACGATTTACCTGGTCGCGTTCAATCGACTCAAATAGTGCCTTGAAGTTACCTTCACCGAATCCTTCATCTTGTTTGCGTTGAATAAATTCAAAGAATACGGGGCCGAAAACTGTCTCTGAAAAAATCTGAAGCAATAGACGAGGTTCACCATTCTCTGTAGTGCCATCCAATAGAATACCGCGCTTTTGCAGTTCATCTACATTTTCACCGTGTCCCGGAAGACGCTCTTCAAGCATATCGTAATATGTATTTGGTGGGGGCGTCATAAACTTCATACCCTTAGCTTTAAGCTTATCTAAACACGCTACTAAGTCGTCACAAGCAAATGCGATGTGCTGAATACCTTCACCGTTATACTTCATTAAGAATTCTTCGATTTGGCCACCACCGCCAACCGCTTCTTCGTTTAACGGGATACGAATTTTACCGTCTGGCGCCGTCATGGCTTTCGATAGAAGGCCGGTATATTCACCTTTGATATCGAAGTAACGGATTTCTCTGAAGTTAAATAATTTTTCGTAGAATCCTGCCCAGAAATTCATGCGTCCACGATATACGTTATGGGTAAGGTGGTCGAGCGTATGGAAACCACATCCTTCAGGGTGACGATCAACGCCTTCAATCCAGTTGAAGTCGATGTCGTATATGGTGTTTTCGCCTTCATAACGGTCGATAAGATAAAGCATTGCACCGCCAATACCTTTAATGGCAGGAAGTTTTAGTTCCATTGGACCGGTGTGCGTGTCCATAGGCTGTGCACCGCGAGCAAGTACTTCTTTATAGGCATGCTGCGAGTCTTTAACGCGAAACGCCATACCACACGCTGAAGGACCATGCTCTTCGGCATAGTACGCCGCGTGGCATTTCTTTTCATAGTTACTCAATAGATTGATGTCGCCCTGGCGCCATAACTCTACGTCTTTTGATTTGTGGCGAGCGACAAGAGTAAAGCCCATAGCTTCAAAAATGGGTTCCAAAATGCCTTTCTTCGGCGCAGTGAACTCTAGAAATTCAAACCCGTCCAAACCAATAGGGTTTTCAAATAAATCAGCCATAGCGATACATCCTCAACGTAAATCACATTTTATAATTGTTAGTTGATTGTAAGGGCGCAGTGAAAAATCAAGCAATAGGTGATCCGCTGAAGGATTTTAAGCATGGAAAGAGAAACTGTAACGTTTACTTTTCACTTGAGATTTTGAGGCTGAGTTAGGGTAAGTGAATTTACCCTAACCAATTGAAATTAATTGTTATTAATAAGAATTCCTGGTGCTCTGAAGTGTTCATAAAACAGTACAGGTGTCAAAATCAATATGAGTGACCGTGTTATCCCAAGTATCAGAGCACTTACTTTTCACCGTCGTAATACTTTTTAAGACCTTTCCAGCAAGCCAAATAATCTCGTTGACGAATGTCACTGTTCAAAGCAAATTCCGTTGGAGCAATGGCATAGCGAGACTCGAACATGAATGCCAGCGTGTTTTCATAACGCTGCGGCGCAAGTTCTGCATTAGACGCTTTTTCAAACACTTCAGCTTCAGGCCCATGAGGTGTCATACAGTTGTGAAGGCTCATACCACCCGGCACGAATCCGTGTTCCTTAGCGTCATACATCCCCTCGATCAGCCCCATAAACTCGCTCATAATATTTCTGTGGTAATACGGCGGACGGAATGTGTTTTCCGCTACCATCCATCTAGGAGGAAAAATTACGAAATCGACGTTTGCTGTACCCTCCAATTCAGACGGTGAGGTAAGCACCGTAAATATCGACGGGTCAGGGTGGTCGAAGCTGACAGTATTCATTACATTGAAGCGTGATAAATCGTATTTATAGGGAGCAGAGTTACCTACCCAAGCCACTACATCAAAAGGCGAATGCCCAAGTTTCGCTTCAAAAAGGTTGCCGCAAAATTTGTTCACCATAGTGTGTGGTGTGTCATTGTCTTCAAACCAAGCTGTGGGGTAGCAGAAGTCACGCTGATTAGCATAACCGTTTGCGCCAACAGGTCCTCGTTCTGGAAGCACAAAAGGATGGCCGTAATTTTCACAAATATATCCGCGAACTGGACCGTTAATTGGATTTACAGCGAAGCGCACACCGCGAGGAATTACGGCTATTTCACCCACCGATAGATGGAGCTTTCCAAACTCGGTAGTAAACAGCATGTCGCCAAGCTGGGGAACAAAAAGCATTTCTCCGTCTGATGAGTAGAAAACACGGTTTTGCATATTGGCATTGGCACTGTAGCAGTGGATGCCCATGCCCACTTGCGCTTTAGCGTCACCATTAGTGGCAATGGTTACAAGCGAGTCTACAAAATCTATCTCTTTTTCGGGTAGTGGGACCGGGTCCCATCTTAGTACATTGGGTGGGCAGTGAACGTCGGTTTCTGGAGCAGTTCTTACCAACCCGTTATCAATCTTTTCAAAGTCGCCCATGGCAATAGAGGGGCGCAAACGATAAGTCCAGCTACGGCGGTTCTCTGCTCGTGGCGCGGTAAATGCGGTACTGCTAAATTGTTCAGCATACAGCTTATAATTGACTTTCTGCGGGCTGAATTGGCCTTTAGGAAGCGCACCTGGCAAAGCTTCTGTTTCGTGCTCGTTATTAAAGCCTGTTAAATACGATAAGTTGTCCATTTACCCTCCGAAAGGCAGCCAGAAGTTATGGCTTAAATCCCAAACGACATTAAATTAGTTACAAATGAAACTATGTGGTTTAGGCTAGAGGTAAATGAAATGTAAATCAATGTTCGGGCTAAGCAGATAAAGTTATCGCAACATGCATTTTGGTGCGCTAGCTTTACACCTCGTATCTCAATGCTTAATAACTTTCACTAAAGCAATGGTGACTCGCGGCGGTATTATCTTTATCGCTACAGTCAATTCTTTATGCGCGACGCGCCTTTGACTGCCACACGGCAACAAAGAGTAGAAGTTATAAGTAGGAAAGGAAAATAACGTGCAGCTAGAAGACATGCTTGCCTACAAAGTGGCCATGCTTGCAAGCGATTTAAGCGAGTCGCTATCCAAGGAATATGCGTCTTATCAACTCTCCATGCCACAGTGGCGCATATTAGCCACGTTAGGCGCGTTACACGAAAATTCGCCACATTCAGCTTTAACCGCAAAAGACATCGCTGTTGCGACACGTCTTGATAAAGTACAAGTTTCACGTGCACTTGAGCGTTTAGTCAACCAAGATATTGTTCACAGGCGTGTGAGCGATAGTGATAAACGCGCTACTCTCGTTTCCTTGTCTTCAGAAGGGGAGCGGATATATAGAACCCTCTTACCTAAAATAGTCCGTTGGCAGAATAAACGGTTAGAAAATATCACTGACGATGAGTATCAAATATTTCTAAAAGTGATAGACGCGCTAAAGCCTTAAAACTCGGGTGAAATCGTTGTTTAATCTGGTCTGAGGAGAACTGAGATTCGTGTCATAAAGGTTACTTTCACACCTTTAACTGTTAAATTTCTCCGAATTAGTCAATTAGGGCAATTTACGTACTTGATAATGACCGTTTGTTAGCCCTAAGTTTTGAACCATCGCTTCGAACAAGCGCTTAAATCTATACCTAAGCAAGGAAATTGAGTGGCACCCTTAGACATATATGCAGGTAAAAAGGCACGTGAAACCATTATGAAAAATGGTTTCTCACCTGAGTTGTTCAATTATTTTCTGGGCGCCTCTGGCGGTCCAAAATGGTTTTCACTGGCAGGCTTGGATCGTGTGTTATTCCCTGAATGGTTTGCCAATGTGGATCACCAAATACACGTAATTGGCTCGTCTGCTGGTGCGTTTCGAACAATTTGTGCAGTGCAAAATGACCCGCTTGCAGCGATAAACCGTTTAGCCTCTTCTTATTCAACAACCACTTATAGCAGCGACAAACCTACGCCTAGAGAAATTACTGAGAAAGCCGAAGACTTGCTCAAAGAAATGGTGAATGACGCTGGTAAACAGGAAGTGTTGTCTAACCCTCGTTTTAAAGCCCACCTGATTGTAGCTAAATGCTTAGGCGCCACCCGTTTTGAAAGTAAGTTTAGGCAGCTTTCTGGCTTGGCCATGAGTGCAGCTGCAAATACGGTCAGCAGGAAGCACCTTTCTCGATTATACACACGATATGTGTTTTCTACGCCCAACACGGAATTTCTAATAAAAGACCCATATCAACTGCCTACCCAGTATTATTCCTTAACCCAGGGTAACATTCACACGGCTTTGCTAGCGTCTGGTTCGATTCCTGTGGTTATTGAAGGTGTACAGCAAATAGAAGGTGCGCCAAGTGGAATGTATCGTGACGGCGGTATTATCGACTATCATTTCGACCTATCTTTCGGGCCAGATGACGGATTAGTGTTGTACCCGCATTTTTATGACAAGCCCATTCCGGGCTGGTTTGATAAAGGTTTGAAGGGCAGGGTTCCTCATCGCTCAAGCTACGATAATGTTGTGATGCTGGTTCCATCAGCGTCGTTTGTGGCTAATCTTCCGTATAGTAAAATTCCCGATCGAAAAGACTTCGAAGTACTGGATGCTGATACGCGCATAAAGTATTGGCAAACTGTGCTTCAGGAAACTGATAGGTTAGGAGAATACTTTATGCGTGCGGTCAACGATGGAACGTTAGTAGACGCTATTAAGCCACTTCCATTTAAAATGATTTAATGGAGTACTGTTGACCGAGAAAGTGGCGAATTGCTGTCAAATTAAGCACTTGAATTAGCTTTTGTTAAGTTTTTCTTGCAGGCAGCGCTCGTGCTAAGTATTATACGCGCCGTTGTCTGGCATTCGCCCACCTCTCAGGTGCAACAAAAATCTATATGCGTCTATAGCTCAGTTGGTTAGAGCGCTACCTTGACATGGTAGAGGTCCCCTGTTCGAATCAGGGTAGACGCACCAATTCCCTACGTAAATTCTTCTTTTTGATTCCAACTAGCGCTTTTTTGCGAAGTTTCATTAGTTTTATCTAACATCAGTTTTTTCATTCAACGCCATATGCATGCCATTAATTTATTAATGTCTGTGGTATTTGTGTTTTCGACTACACTAAAAAGAAGGTCGCAATTCTATATCTAAGCTAACCAACAACTTGGTACTTGCGGGAGTAAGATGAGCTTACAGAAATATCAAAGGCCCCCGTTATTTGAACAACATGGTTCGGCCGAAAGGCGCTTCCTACAGCTTATTAGTGCCTTACCGAAAGTATCAGTGCAAGGATATGACAAACACCGCAACGTCATTTATTGGAATCAATCAAGCGAAGAGATGTATGGCTTTAAGGAATATGAGGCGATAGGTCAGAAACTTGAGGATTTAATCATCCCTTCATACATGAAAAGTGAAGTTATTCGACTGCACCAGCAATGGATTGAACAGGGTGAGTCAATTCCTTCCAACGAGCTGGTGTTAAAGAAGAAAAATGGCGACCCTATTCACGTGTTCTCATCACACGTCATGTTGAAAGAAGACACTGATTCTCCGGAAATGTATTGCGTCGATATCGACTTAAGTGAGCAGCATGCTATTCGGCAAGAACTTGAACGAATGGCCTCTACCGATTTGCTCACTGAATTGCCAAATCGCCGCTTGCTAACGCAGTTTTTAACCGACGCTATCGAACGGGCGTCTGTAGAACAAACTAGCTTTGCTCTGTTCTTTATTGACTTAGACATGTTCAAAGAAGTTAATGACACCTTAGGGCATACCTGGGGCGACGAATTACTGCGTTCAGTTTCTAAGCGTTTATCGAAATGTATAGGCGAACAAGGTCTACTAGCACGATTTGGTGGAGATGAGTTCGTTTTTGTTGCCACCGAGGTCATGTCTGAAAAAGAAAGTGCGGGTATTGCTAAAAAGCTTACTGATTGCTTTAAAGAGAGTTTCGCGCTCAGTAGTGAAAACGTGCATATCACCTCTAGTATTGGCATTTCTCTCTACCCGAAAGATGGACGGGAAATAGACGATCTTCTAAAAAATGCCGACGTCGCTATGTATCAAGCTAAGGCTGAGGGTTGCAATCGCTTTCACTTTTTCACCCAAGCTTTAAGCGAGCAAGTACGTCGGCAGCGCAACATTGCCGCTTACTTGCACGAGTCTTTAGCGAACGATGAGTTTGAACTCTTATACCAACCTCAATTTGATTTAATCACTGGAAAGGCAGCATCCTGTGAAGCGCTATTAAGGTGGCGTCCCAAGGATGAGGGAAGAGCCGTTCCGCCACATATTTTCATTCCCATCGCAGAACGCAGTGAGTTGATTGTTCATATTGGTAACTGGGTGTTGGAAAACGCGTGCCAGCAGGCGCAAATGTGGAAATCGCAGGGTATCGATATACGCATTGATATAAACGTGTCGGGCAAGGAACTTGAGCAGAATGATTACTTTGAACGATTAAAGGAATGTCGAGAGCGATACGGCTTGCTGCCTAAAGATATTGGGTTAGAGCTTACTGAGAACGTACTTATTAGTTCTGACAACACCATTTTAGAGAATTTAAGAACACAGCGCGATCAAGGCGTTGAAATATCTATTGATGATTTTGGTACGGGCTATTCGTCGCTAAGCTATTTAAAACAGTTTCCCGTTAGCCACTTAAAAATAGATCGCTCGTTTTTAAGAGGCGCACCGGAAAATGCGTATGACAGCGCATTAATGGAAGCGATAGTAAATGTGGGCCACAAACTCGATTTGAATATTGTTGTTGAAGGGGTAGAAACACAAAACCAATCTAATTACTGCAAAGCGCTCAATGTTGAATATGTTCAGGGCTTTCTGTATTCAAAACCCATCACCTCTGATGCCGTTGAACGCCTGATTAAAGAACAGTAAAAAGTAATTGCAAAGAAGGTGTATAAGAGAGAAGTACACCTTCCCAAACAAACCCAAAACCGAATATCGCTTTATTCAATGCTAATACATGGTCCATAGCGAAGGCTTCGCAAAGTAATAGCCCTGCTGGTGTTCAACGTCTAATTTGCTTAGCGCCACAGACTCTGCCTCATTCTCTACCATCTCCGCGATTACATTGATGTTAAGGCCTTTGGCAATGTTGATAAGGCTAGAAACAAATAGCTGATTATCTTTATTAGTATGGATCCCTTGTGTTAGCCTTCCCGAGAGCTTCACAAATTGAGGCTGAATTGCCCTTAAACCAGAAAGAGAAGCGAAGTTATCGCCAAAGTGTTCGATGGTAACTCGACAGCCTAACTGTATGAGTTGACGACAAAACGCTTCTGCTACTTCTCTATGATGAATAAGTGCGGCGTCTTCAACTTCAAATATGAGTCTAGAACACAGTGTTTCTCTTAGCCTTAGCTCTTCAACTAACCATGTTCTGAATTCGCTATTGGCAATTGATGCGTTGCTGATATTTACAGCAACTTGATGTGACGTAACCTTTAATTTTTTAAATACGATACTCACTACCAACTTGTCGACCTGAGGAATAAGGTCTAAACGCTCTGACGCAGGGATAAGTTGCGCCATGGGGATGATGTCATTGGTATCTTTGTCTTTAAATCTTGCGAAGGTTTCGTAATAGGCTGGTGCATTTCTTTCTACGTTCATCACGGGCTGAATTAGAATGTCAGCATATTGTTGTGACACAATGTAATTAAGGCGTTCGCGCCATTTTGAGTTGCTGTGAACCTGAGACACCTCAGAAGCAAACTGCCAGCCCTTTTGCGTTTTCATCGCAGCTATTAACGCACTGTCTGCGCTTTCCATAATCTGCTGTAATGTCATCTGACTTGTAAAACGGGTGATGCCCATCCAAATTACTTTGCTCCCGTCGCGCAGGGGCGTAGCGTTGGCAAACTGTTTCGACATGTTTTCTAACATCAAATCGCGTTCATCCCGCCCCATGACCTCACTTATCAAGGCGAAATCGCCGCCTGAAAGCCGAAATACAAAGCCACTTTTGCAGCTACGCTTTGCTTCATGCAAGAGAACGTCAGCGATAGATTTCACATAGTTGTCACCGGCAAGCATCCCCAACTTTGTATTAATGGCAGAAAGCTGAGCGAGCCTGACAAGAATGAGTTCTTTTTCATGCCCGGTAGATGTGTCAGACAATAGTGCGCGTGAATGGCGCTCGAATGCACTTCGGTTTGGCAACTTGGTCAATGTGTCTTTGTTAGCTTCTGCTTTGAACCGCTCAGATTGCTGAGCAATGTCATTAAATTTTGATGCTAATGATGTAGTGAGGTCGTTCACCGTGTTAGTAAGTTGGCGGTAATCTGTAGTAAACGCATTTACCTGTGAAGGAGAAAAATTGTGACTGTTAATTTCATTAAGCTTTTTTATGGTATTAACGATAGGGCGCTTAGCGAATTTGGTTACCGCTAATACATACAGTGACAGAATGAAGAATAGCCCACAAAAGATGACGGCGTTTTTGATAAGTATCGTGATGATTTCAGAGTAAATATAAGATTTGTCAGACGTTACCAGCAAATAACCCTCATTATTCGCTAAGGGAATTTTTCTATCAAACGCAGGTGTAGAGTCTAACTGCAGGTACCAACTTGGTATAATAATGTTTGGCGCACGTTCGTACTTAGCGAACACATTTCCCTCGACATCAATAGCTTTTGCTGCAGACAAAAACGGCTGTAACACCATTTGACTAAGTAGTGCATCAATTATTGACTGTTTCGATTGCGTAGAAAGTGAGGAGGTTTTTACTACTGTCGATTCATAGCTTAGCAGTGCTTTTTGAGCCTCTTGCTTGATTGACGCTGAGGTACGAGATTTAATCTCGCTTAACTCAATACTGGATAAAACGGTAAATGCAAAAAGCATAAGGGCAAACACGCCCATATTGATTTGACTAGACAGCTTCATTGCTAGCAGTTAGCTCCTTTAACTGAGAAATTTATTATTCGCCTCAAACAGGCTGTGCGCGTTAACCCTGATTGAGGCTTTTGTTATACCCGCCAGCAGTTTCCTTGCAGCGAGTAATAAATGTACTGCAAAACATAGTGTTAAGCGAGAATTAATAAAGTTTAGAATAATGAAGCAAGCATTATCCCTGCGCTACTCATCTTTCGTCTAACCACCACGTTTTATTCGGTGCTTCGCCTGCACGCTTAACTGGCACTATCTCGCCAAAAATAGGAATGCTGGTGGGGACGCCCTTAGCCTCCGCAAGGTCTGTTATTTTAATTAAAGGCTCGTTCCAATTGTGTAGTGCCAAATCAAATGTACTATTGTGAACTGGCATCATTACACTGGCTTGAACATCGACATGTGCTTGTAAGCTTTCCTGCGGCAGCATGTGAATGTCAGACCAAAGCTCGTTATAAGCGCCGGTTTCGATCATAGATAAATCAAACGGACCATACTTTTCGCCAATAGTTTTAAAACCGTCAAAATAGCCGGAGTCACCGCTGTAGAAAATGTTGGTGTTCGAAGATCTAATAACCCAACTTGCCCAAAGGGTTTCATCTCTATCGAACAGGCCTCGCCCTGAGAAATGTTGAGAAGGTGTGGCGACTATTTCGATGCCGCCTATTTTTGTATTTTGCCACCAGTTTAGTTCTACGATTTTGTTCGCTTCCACACCCCAGTCTCGTAAATGATTACCTACTTTTAACGGAGTAATAAACACGTCGACTTTATCTTTAAGGACTTCAATGCTGCCTTTATCTAAATGGTCGTAATGGTCATGACTAATAATAACGGCATCTAATTTAGGTAACGCTTCAAGAGAAATAGGCACATGATGGAAACGCTTTGGACCCATCCATTGAACGGGCGACGCGCGTTCACTGAAGACGGGGTCGATCAAGATGTAGCGCTCGGCAAGTTTCAATAGGGTAGTAGAGTGTCCAAGCTTAATCACGCTATCTTCTGTCACAGCGTCGAGTTTTTGTGGCGTTAGCGCTAACACTGGAATATCAAATGTTGGCGTTGCGGCATCTCTACTATCTTGAAAATACGCTTTGGTGACATTCCACATGTCTCGCCATGTTGTCTTATATTCAATATGGGTATTGCTGAATTTTTCAGGTAATGGCGCGCTTGAAGCAAGGGTGTTTGTAGTACCACAAAAAGTTGTCATAAATAAAGCTCCAACAAGAAAGCGTGTGCGATTGAAACCGGGCATGCTCTCACCTTAAATAAAAGTATACTGCACAGTGTAGTTTACCGATGATATATTATTTTTCGAGAAAGTAAACTGTGGAGTGTAGTTTTTGTGGGGGTATGGGGGTGGAGTCAAGCGAAAATAAAAAGCCAGCGTTAGAAAGGTTCATAACGCTGGCTCTTGTTGATTAACGGTGTGTTACTTAACCAAGTTAAATCATTTCATGAAAGAGATACGCTTATTTAGCTTTGATGCCGTGAAACGTACAATGCAGCACTGGTAAAATAAGCAGTGTAAGGACGGTAGCGACCGTGAGGCCAAACACAATGACTACCGCCATAGACGCAAAGAACGCGTCTGAAAATAGCGGGATCATGCCGAGTATCGTAGTGATAGCTGCCATTGAGACTGGGCGCACACGGGAAACTGACGCAGCTACTACAGCATCGAATGCACCACTATCGCCTTCTGCTTGTACATTTATTTCTTCCATTAGTACGATACCGTTTTTAAGCACCATACCGATAAGGCTTAAACTGCCCAATAGCGCCATGAAGGTAAACGGTGCGCCGACCAGCACTAGGCCGCCAATAATGCCGATAGTGGTAAGCGGTATTACGCCCCATATCGCTAACGCCTGGCGAAGCTTACCAAACAGCAATACGGTAATGATGAACATACCTAAAATGCCTATGGGCATGCTTGCGAATAGGGCACTTTGTGCGTCGGTTGAGGTTTCATATTCGCCGCCCCATTCGATACGATAGCCATCAGGAAGCTCAAGTTCCTCGACAAGTGGGCGTACTTTAGCTTGCACACTAGCTGCTGTTTCACCAGATAACGGCATTGGCTCGGCATAAACCGCCAGCATCCGCACCCGATTACGGCGCTTAATAATAGGGTTATCGAGTGATACATCCACATTACTAATAACGTCTGCCATGCTGATGTATTTACCTTGCTCTTGGCTCCATACATTGAGTGAGGCAAGATTATCAATGTCGTAGCGTTGATTTAGATCGTTGCGCATGACAATGGGAATTAAATCGCTACCTTCGCGGTATAGGCCAACAGTTTTACCTTCGTTATTCAGTAGAAATGAAGTATGCACAGCATCGCGGGTTACGCCGATACGCCTGGCTTGCTCTTCAAGAAATACAGGCTCAATGAATGGGACTTTGTTGCTCCATGACAAGCGCACGCTGTCCATGGTTTTCTCTGCTTGGAATATTGCTTCTATATCGCTGCTGATTTCCCGCAAAACTTCTGGTTCTGGCCCGTAAATCCTTGCTTCAATTGCCGCTTTTGCGGACGGCCCAACCTGAAGTGCTTTTACCTTATATTGCACATTAGGAAAGTCTTGTCTGACCAACTCGATAATTTCTCGCATACGAGCGTCACGAGCCTCGACCGTATCGGTTTCAACGATAAGCTGGCCATAGCTGGCGTATCTGTCTTCTGGTGCGTAGGTCAGCGTTAAGCGCTGTGCACCACCACCAATTACACTGGTTACGTTCGCAATGTTTTCCATGCTTAGCACTTTATCTTCTAAGCGGCGTATAGACTGCTCGGTAGTTAAGATGTCGCTACCCTCAGGCAGCCACAAATCGACGAAAAACAGCGGTGTCGACGAATCTGGAAAAAACGCGTTTTTTACAAATTTGCCTGACGCTACGCTGCCTACCAGTGCAACGAGCACCAGTAGTATCGTGACGTAACGATGATTGATAGCAGCAGTGAGTACACGTTTGTACACCGTGAAAATAATGCCTTTGTATGGGTCATCATCTTCATCATTAGCGCCTCGCTCTTTTTCAGTTTTAAACAGTAAGTCGAAAAAGAAGGGGGTGATGGTTAACGCGGTGAGCCAACTTAAGAAAAGCGAGAAGCACAGTACCCAGAAGAGAGAGCCAACAAATTCACCGGTAGCGTCTGGCGACAGACCAATGGGAGCAAAAGCGGTAATTGCAATAACTGTGGCGCCAAGAAGCGGCAAACCGTTTTGAGACACTACGTCTTTGGCTGCCTGCAGTTTGGTTTGCCCTTTTCTCACGCCAATTAACATGCCTTCGGTTACCACGATAGCGTTATCGACCAACATACCAAGGGCAATGATAAGTGCACCTAAGGAGATTTTTTGCAATTCGATGCCTTTTATCGACATCAAAATAAAAGTGCCAAGAATGGTTAGCACAAGAATAAGCCCCATCAGCACGCCACTGCGCCAACCCATAAAAAGCAGAAGCACAAAGATTACAATGGCGACCGCTTCAACCAGATTAATGAGGAAGCCTGTCACAGAGTCGTCCACCACCGTGGGCTGGTTGTAAACAGTGTTAAGGGACATGCCTAGAGGCATGCGCTGTTCTAACTCCGCAATGCTATTTTCGAGCCGTTTGCCCACTTCAACTACATTAACACCTGAAGCGAAAGACACGCCTATCGAAAGAGCTGGTGTACCGGCGCTGTGATACAAAATAGACGGTGTATCGTTAAGCTTGCGTTCAATGGTTGCAATATCTGTTAAACGAATAAGGCCGCTTGCCGGAGAACCAATTACCACTTGGCCTAACGCCTCTAAGTTGTCAAACTCACCGGTGGGCTGAATAGAGAGGCGTTTCCCCTGAACCTTAATTGACCCTGCGTTGCCAACCACGTTTTGTGCGGTTAGAAGGCCTGCAATTGAGTCGGCAGAAACGTTTAAAGCTTTCATTTTATCGTGATCTAATGACACGATAATTTGCTCGTTAACCGTACCGGCAATCGACACCTTTTTTACCCCGTCAACAAGCTGAATTTCTCGCTGCATTAGATCTGCAAAGTCTTCCATTTGCTTAAGGGAGTAGTCTTTACTTTTAAGGGTAAGCAGTAACCCAAATACGTCACCAAAGTCATCATTCACAATAGAGGGGCTGGTTCCCGGGGGCAGTGAAGCCTGTGCATCAGCCACTTTACGGCGCAAGTTGTCCCAGTACTGCTCTAGCTCCTTGGCCTGAACGCTACTTTTAAGTTCAACGGTAATCTGCGATAGCCCAACCATGTTTACTGAGCTGATTCGTTTAACATTGGGTATACGCTGAATTGCCTTTTCAAGCTGCAGAGTGACTTCTTCCTCAACTTGCTCAGGCGTCGCTCCCGGGTATTGAGTTATAACCAGTGCGTTTCGAATGGTGAATTCGGGAAATTCTAGCTGACCTAAGCCAAGAAAGGTCACAATGCCGCCAACACCAAGAATGACGGCAACCATCCAGCTTATTACCTTTTGACGAAAAAAATACTCGACCATGGCCTACAGGCCTCCCTCTTTCGTCCACTCTGAAACAGCTTGACCTTCTTTTACCAGATGAGCGCCAGCGGCAACGATTTTATCATCATCGTTAAGCGGCCCTTCAACTAACAAGCCGTTAGAAATACCCCGTGTTATCATCACTTCCACCGCTTCGACAGTACCTTTCTTTTCATCTTCACTGCCAGGCTTAAAGCGCCATACAATGGCTTTATCCGGCTCGGCGTTGTCGGTAACCACCGCGCCATAGGGTACCAACCAAAGCTTAGCGTCAGATTCGATGAGCTTCGACATATCAAGTAATACGGTGGCGCTCATGCCGGCAAGCACATTGATGTCATCTGGTTCTGGCAGAGTAATGGTTACCTCGTAGCTAAGTTCACCTTGGCGTGTGGTACTTTCGTGATCTTTATACATGGCCGCGTAGCGTTTTTCTGGCATTCCGGAAAACGTCACCCACGCCATTTCAGACGTTCGGTTTTTACGGGCTCGAGAACGGTCAATCATACGCATCTTTTGCTCGGGCAGTTGAAATGTCACATCTATTGCCCCTGGCATATGGAGCTCGGCAATGGTTTGCTGCGGAACCACAACTTGGTAATTTTCAACGGGTACCGAAGCAATTAGTCCTGCGAAGGGGGCGCGGAGCTCGGTATAGCTTAATTGGTCCTGTGCATTGGTAAGGCTCGCTTTTGCCGCTAAAAAATTAGCTTTCGCTTCGTCAAAGGTAGAGCGACTTACTGCCCCTTTTTCCACCGATGCTTCCATGCGTTCAAACATGGCCGACGCTACATCGAACTGCGACTGGGCTGTGGCTAGCTGCGCTTTTGCGTCTCTATCGTCAAGTCGAGCAATAAGCTGGTTTTCTTTAACTTCTTCGCCTGCTTTTACCTTGAGCTCTTGTAATTTGCCGCCAATGCGAAATGAGAGGTTTGAATATTCAGCCGCTTCCACTTGCCCCGGGAATTTAGCTATGGTTTCGTCTGAGTGCTGCACTTTGTAAAGTGTTACAGGTGAAGATGATACGGCTTTTGGTGGAGTAGGGGCTTCATCACAGGCATTTAATACAGCGAGCGCAGTAAATATAAGCACGGTGCGCATTGTTAGGCTGTGAAAGCGACTTTTTTCAGACAACATGGTAACTCTCCATATTAATAAACTACCTTTTATTCCCATTCGATAATGGGTGAATTATGTGACGTATCGAAGCGACATTTATAGGAAGAAGCGCAGAAGTTCACAATATACGCTAAGTTTAATATTCATACAGGTTATAGTGATTTCTTAGGTTTTCGATCAGCTTTTTATATTTTTTTACAAAGTGATATTTAACGCTTTATTTGGGTTTCTGAATTTCGTAACTACCAAAATAGCTTTGCTACTGCGCCAAACAAAGCATAATTTATCCCTCGGTTTTATCAGGCTCTTCGTCTGGTGCTAGCGTGTCGGCGTATCCTTTTGGCGGCGGTGTCCAACCGCGCATCTTCGAATGCCTGTCGTGTAAATCTACTTTTAAGGCATTCTCTATAAGCGATTCAAGTTCGATGAAAAGCTTAAGGTAATTGTTATCTACCCTTTCTCCGCTGGCATCATCTACCCATGCCCGATAAAGCACATCATTTTGTTGCGACTCAATTGTCTTATAGGCCATTTTTTGTCGCTCAACTTGAAAAGGGTGAATATTGAGTGAGCGTAACGCTTCGGCGCCCATTTCCAGCGCGCTGTGGTATGTCTCTGAAACTACAAAGTCTGCGCCTAACTGACGTAGTCGATAGCCATGTCCGCGGTCAAAAGCGCGGGCAAGTACTTTAACGTGGGGGAACGCGTGCTTAGCGTACTTCACCATATTTGCTGCGGTCGCTCTGTCATCAATAGCAATGACCAATAACGACGCCTCGTGCGCACCTGCGGTATGTAAAATGTCTGGCTTGGAGGCATCGCCAAAATAGGCTTGTGTACCAAGGCGTCTTATAAGATCTACTTGCTCAGCGCGTATATCAAGAACAACTGTCTTAACCTCGTTTGCCACTAAAAGGCGGTTAATAATTTGACCAAACCGCCCAATTCCAGCAATAACCACTGTGCCTCTTTCATCGATGGTGTCTTGTGCTCGCTGAGACTTCGCGTTTTTATAGCGAGGAATAATCGCCTTGTCGAAAAGAATGAAAAGCCCTGGTGTTAAGAACATAGAAATGGCAACAACAAGTGAAAGAACTGAAATGATATCGCTGGGCAGGACATAGTTTTGCGAGGCAAAACTTAACAGCACAAAGCCAAATTCACCGGCTTGTGCGAGGCTAAGTGTGAACAGCCACTTGTTAGTGCCTTTTATTTTAAAAATTAAGGCAATGATAAACAGTACAATGGCTTTCACAAGCATAACAGCGATGGTAAGGCCTGCAACTAGCATAGGGCTTTCAGACAGCACAGAAAAATTGATACCAGCGCCGACCGTGATAAAGAAAAGACCTAACAATAATCCTTTAAACGGCTCGATATTGGCTTCAAGTTCATGACGGAATTCACTGTTAGCCAAAACCACGCCAGCTAAGAAAGCTCCAAGGGCGGGAGACAGTCCAACAAGACCCATTAACGCTGCAATACCAATGATTAGCATAAGCGCTGTGGCGGTAAAGATTTCCCTTAAACCCGACGCTGCAACAAATTTAAACAAAGGTCGGCTTAAATAGTGACCTCCCACCGTTAAGAAGGCATTTGAGCTAATAATCACTAAGCCCGATGCCCAGGGAGCAAGCCCTTCAACAAGGTTTAGACTATCGTGCGACCCTGCATCGCTACTCTGTGCGCTTCCTGCAGCTACTAGTTCAGGTATGGCAAGAAGAGGAATAAGTGCAAGCATAGGAATAACTGCAATATCTTGAAACAGCAAAACAGAGAAGGCGCTTTTACCCCCTTCCGTTTTCTGAAGGCCCTTTTCTTGTAAGGTTTGTAAGACAATGGCAGTTGAAGAGAGCGCGAAAATCAGACCTATGGTAAGGGAGATACCAAGAGGCTGGCCAAGTATCAATGCGGCGCCTGTGATAAAAGCTGTGGTCAGCGTTAATTGAAGACCGCCAAGTCCCAGCAGCTTTGACTTCATCGCCCACAGCGAGCGAGGCTCTAGCTCAAGCCCAACCAGAAACAGCATCATTACCACGCCAAATTCCGCAAAATGTTGTATGGCGATAGTTTCGTCACCAACAAGTCCGAATATTGGTCCAATCACTAGCCCCGCTATTAAATAGCCTAGTACAGACCCTAAGCCAAGACGTTTCGCAATTGGCACTGCAATTACAGCGGCGACCAGATAGATAAATGCATATAAGAAATAGCCAGTCACGTTACTCTCCTTGCGACGTACAAAGGTCTGCGAGATTCTCGATGCGCTTTGCTTTTTCTAGATTCAAGGTGTTAGTGGTCAATTTGTTTAGCAAGGTTGTCCACTTACCTCTATGTTCAGCAACGCGATGCTCTTCTTGCGCAGTGCGAGAGCTAAAGATCGCAAAAGGAGCAATGTAGGTCATGTGCGTGATCTGAGCCATTTGCTCTAAAGGCTGGAGCAACTGCCTGATGGTGTAATGATTAAAACCATCAGTCTGATAGGCTTCTTCCTTACCGCCTGCACTTAATGCGCAAAGAAATAATTTATCCTTAAGAGCAGTGCCTTCATGACCATAGGCAAACCCATATTCCAACACTAAATCTTGCCATTCTTTTAAGATTGAAGGTGTGGAATACCAGTAAAGCGGAAACAAAAAAACAATGACATCGTGGTCGATTAAACGCTGCTGTTCCCGTTCAATATCAATATTGAAGTCGGGGTATTCTGCATACAAGTCAACAGCAGTAACGTACTTATTCATTTTTGCTTCGTGAAAAAGCGGTACGTTCACTTCTGAACGGGTTTGCGCGGGGTGAGCGAAAAGAACCAGTACTTTTTTGTTACTTTTCGAGTTCTCTATTGTCGTTGTATCTGCTTCATTCATTCGGTAGCGGCCTAGGGTTTATTCGTAAAACTGCTTTCATCTTAAACATTACGCTGTGTTTAAAACAAAATCGAATGGCTATTTCTTCTAAGTTATAAGGTAACTAATAGTTACTAGGTTGAAAAAAGTGACTTGATTACTATTGTTGACTCAGGGACAAAGGATCATGAATGGACACGCATCTACACATAATTTTTGCTTAGAACAGTACAAACATGAAAACATGCTTTAAAACACTTGCCATTTTGGTTGCAGCCGCAGCAATCTCGTTTTTCTCTATTACAACGTATGCGTTGCCTCAAGGAAGCGAGCTAAAAGCTGGGGCGGCAGTTTGGAATTTATTTGATAGCGCTGATAGAAATGCCATACATACTGCGTACGTGCACAGCCCGTTAGAGGATTACTATGGTCTTCGTCCAACGCTTTTATTGATTTCAGCTGATGAAGGTCAGCATTACTTCTCTGCAGGCCTTGCTAAAGAAGTTTATCAGCGAGGTAAATTCAGCGTTAGAGTTGCATTTCATGCAGGTATTGTGGATGAGTCTGATGATTTAGGCGACACCATTGAGTTTTATTCGTCGTTGTCCTCTTTATATGAACTAAATGAAAAAGTAATACTTGAAGCTGAAATCGGACACATTTCAAATGGTGGCTTAGGGGACACTAATCCAGGCTCCGAGTCTTTCGTTTTAAGTGCACTTTATCGTTTCTAATAGGCTAGTGCTTTTTTGATACCTTTAGATAATGTACTTTATTAGACAACGGCTACCTTTGTGGCCGTCAGTCACGGGTAGGATAAAAATGAACGATAAAGCAATCATTGATGAAAAGAGTAAAAATTCCATTTTGAGTACCTGTAACGAACCGTGTGCTATAGAACGAGGCATGCGGTTAATAGGAGGAAAGTGGACGGGTTCTATTATTTATCATCTCAAAGATGAGCCTGTTAGATTTAACGACCTGTGTAGAATGCTTGGCGGCGCCAGTCGGAAGATGGTCGATCAGCGCCTTAAAGAGCTGGAAAACAACGGTATGGTGATCCGCAATGTTATCGACTCTCGTCCTGTCGCGGTTGCTTATAGTCTCACCGAGTTTGGGCGCTCAGCGCTAGATATTCTTGAACAGCTAAGAGTCTGGTCTGAAAACCATACGAATGATTAAATACCGCTAGCGGTGAGCATTTATTTCACCGCATTTGCTTTACAAAGTGCTAGACCGACACTAGCGGTAATCGAAGTACTTTTTCAACAAGCTCTCCGGCTTTTTCTTGGAAACCAACAAAGTGTTCAGTAGCTTCATGAGCATCAAGGGCATCCTGAGATTGCCATTTCTCCGTAATAACAAATACACCCTCTTCACATGCATGTAGGTCATACATCACTGCGCCGACTTCTTCTCGGCTTGATTTAACCAAGGGTAACAATGCGTCTAAAAGTGCATCTTGTTGGTTTGGTTGAGAATAGATAACGACTGAAAACTCGATCATTTAACTGTCCTATTGAGAAAAAACGCTAACATAGGCAACTAAAGAAGTAATGGTTAGCGTTTAAAGCTGACTAGCAACTTTTTTCAGGTGAAAAGCAATCTCCACCATCAAATGTCTTTTACCGCTATGTCGCAGTTAGACGCTATCTAAGCCTTTTTCTTAGGTTCAGTTTTTAGCGATTGAAAAAAGTTAATCTATAATGGCTTATACCAAAGTATAAATGGGGCTCATTATTGTTTGAGCGCCACTTCTTGAGGCGACGGAATGCAATTACTTAGCGGGGCAATGCCCTATGTTTGAAAAAACCTTTCACTTTTGTCCAGTGGGGCTTGCGCACGTGAGCGTGGATGGAAGCTTTATACGTGTTAATAAACGGCTGTGTGACTTCTTAGGGTATTCTGATGAAGAGCTGACTAAGTTAACTTTTCAAGAATTAACCGCGCCGGACTATCTAGATGAAGATCTCAGTTATCTAGAACGCCTAATGGCTGGCGATATCGACAATTACGCAATAGAAAAGCGCTATGTTAGGCGTGACGGTGAGTTGGTTTGGGCGAAGTTAACGGTATCGTTAGTCAGAGACCAGCACAATAACCCAGACTATTTTATTTCTATCGTAGAAGATATCGATGAGAAAAAGCGAATTCAGGCTGAGCTTTTTCAAGTAGATGCCTTGTTCAGTAAAATTGTCAGCGCTTTTTCCGACAGAACTTTCATCTGGGTGGCGACACCTGATCTTACCAAACTACAGTATGTGAACGACGGGTATTCTAATATCTTTGGCCGTAACGAATATGAGCTATATTGCAATCCAACAAGCTTTATTGACCATGTTCATGAAGACGATAAAGCACGGGTTTTAAAATTGTTTCGACAGCGTCCTTTACAAAATTGGGATATTCAATATCGAATATATGACTCAAAGGGCGAAGTGAAGTACCTTCACGACCGTGGAAGCTTGATTTACGACGATCGCGAAATGCAGTCGCTTATTTTGGGTACGGCTGACGACATAACAAGAGAGAAAGCGCAACAGCAAGCGTTAATGAGTGCGGTGACTAAACTAGAGCACCTTTCTAAAACTGACTCGCTTACCGGGCTTGCCAATAGACGAGAAATATTTAGTCAATTAAGCGATGAAATTTCTCGCATGGATCGCGGTGAACAAAACTCGACCCTTGTTTATATCGACTTAGACAAATTTAAAGAGATAAACGATAAATACGGGCACAAGGTAGGTGACAAGGCACTTGTCGAATTCTCTGAAAAGATGAGCAATCTGCTGCGTGATAGCGATAGGTTTGGACGCATTGGTGGCGATGAATTTGTAATTTTATTGTATGGAACAGATGAAAAAGAGACCGAGGCTTTTTTCAACCGAGTTGCTGAAAGCAAATTTGAAGTCGAGGTAGATGGTAATAAGGTAGTGCCTATCAGTTTTAGCGTAGGCTGGGTTGAGTGGAGCGAAGGCATTGAAACCGTGCAGGAATGGCTAGACAAGGCCGATGAGGTAATGTACGGAAAAAAGCGTCATCAGCAAGTTTTAACCGCGATTGACAAAGCGATGTAGATAGTTACGGTTAGTGTTATCTACATCGCTTGCTCGAATTTATTGCTGTCTTTGAGCAAACCAGCGAGCTATTTCTTGCCGCTCTTTGTCTGTCATTTTGGTTTTATTTAAAAATGGCATGTCTTTGGTCACAGTGGTTCTTCGAACCACTTGTGGCGCGAACCTTTCAATATCTTCCCATGTATCTAACACCACGCCCAAAGGGGCGACTTTAAATATATCGTCCGTTGGTGTGCGCGAGTGACAGCCTACACAATGAGTTGTAATTAAGTGTGTTACGCGCTCATTACTTATTTCAGAACTCGCTGCGCCGACAGCCCTATCAGGGGCTTCTTTGCGGATTTCACCATTGGCGTGGCTCGCGCTATCTTGGTCTTTATTTGATGTATTTAATGTTTCATTTTGACTGAGTATTTGGGGTGATGTTGCTTGCGGCCACGACACCCATAGGGCGATTGCTAGCATGGCGACTGCGCCAGACACTAAAATACCAGGTTTAGTGGTACCAATATGACGCAAGTTAAAGAAATGACGTATCCAAGCGGCAGTGGCCATTATTGCAATGAGTACCAGCCAATTTTGCGGATGCTGATATGTCATGGGGTAGTGATTTGAAATCATGATAAACAGCAGCGGCAGCGTGAAATAGTTATTGTGTACCGAGCGTAATTTTGCGCTCGCTCCCCAGTTAGGGTCGATATCTTTTTTATCGGCTACAGCGGCCACCATTTTGCGCTGGTTCGGCATAATGTTAAAAAAGACATTGCCTGCCATGATAGTGCCAATAAGTGCGCCAACGTGAATATAGGCACCGCGACCGCTAAACCACTGCGTAGACAAGTAGCTGACAATACAAACAAGCGCAACTAATCCGATACCAAAGGCCAGCGGATATTTTGCTAAAGGGCTACGGCAGGCAAATTCGTATAAGGCGAGTCCGCCAAAGATTAACCCTAAACCTAAAGATATTGCTGTGGCGGGTGACATGGCGTTTACTGAAGGGTCGATAAGATAAGCGCTTGCGCCAAAGTAATAAACGATGATCAGTAAAGCGAAGCCCGATAACCACGTGGTATAGGCTTCCCACTTAAACCAGTGCAGTGTTTCTGGCATTTTCTCTGGGCCATAAGCGTATTTGGCAACCTCATAAAACCCGCCGCCATGAATAGCCCATAAGTCGCCTTTTATGCCTTTGTCTCGCTTCCATTTAGGTGGCGTGCGTAGATTGTTATCCAACCAAATAAAGTAGAATGACGCGCCAATCCACGCTACACCCGCTATAACGTGGAACCAACGTACGAATAAACTTATCCAATCTAGCCACGGCATTGTTGTTCTCCTTTTTTAGGGCCAAAAGGCCCTACAGCAGCCTGTTATTAATTATGTTCTTTTTTATAGCGGCAGGTACCGCTTATCCAGGTTTGGTCGATGGCGCGGTCATCACCTAAAATACTCAAGGCAAAAAACACATCGTCGAATTCTGCGTCTTCTTTTATCCTCAATCGTGTTAATTCATCAAACCTTGGCTCAACAACGATAAAGTCGGCGGTAGTACCTGGATTCAAGTTGCCTATTTCATGGTCAAGAGCATGTGCAATTGCTGCGCCTTGGGTCATTAAGTAAAACCCTTCTAACGGGCTGATGGGCTCGTTGCGTAACTGACTAACCTTGTATGCATCGCCGTAGGTTTTAAACATGTTAAACGTAGTGCCTGCGCCTACATCGGTGGCCATAGCTACATGCACCTTATTAGCGCGTGCTGCGGTCATATCAAAAAGGCCACTACCTAAAAATAGGTTCGATGTTGGGCAGAAGGCAACTGTAGCGCCGCTCTCGCCTAAGCGCGCCCATTCGTTTGGCGTAAGGTGGATGCCATGGCCAAATACCGCACGTTCGCGCACAAGGTTATAGGAGTCATATACATCCAAATAGCCGTCCGCTTTAGGGAATAAACTTTTCACCCACGCAATCTCATCTAAGTTCTCAGACAAGTGTGTTTGGATGAAAACGTCAGGGTACTGCTTGGCAAGCTCACCTAATGCCGCAAGCTGTGCTTCCGTGCTGGTAGGGGCGAAGCGTGGCGTTAGCGCATAGCGGTTACGGCCTTTGTTATGCCAAGTTTCGATTAACTGTGCACTGTCAGCTTGTGCTGTGTCAGCGCAGTCAGCAAGCGCGCTAGGGCAGTTCCTGTCCATGCACACTTTACCTGCCACTATTGCCATATCGATTTCACTAGCTGCGCTGAATAACGCCTGGCTACTACCTTTATGAACCGTAGTGAAAACAAAACCAGTGGTGGTGCCGTTCTTTAGCAATTGGCGCAAAAATACGTTAGCAATGGTTTTAGCGTGTTCACTGTCAGCAAACTGCATTTCTGTGGGAAACGTATAGTTTTCAAGCCAGCTCAACAGCTGCTCGCCATAATGAGCTATGCTCTGTGTTTGCGGATAATGCAGGTGGCTGTCTATTAAACCCGGCAAAATCCACTTGCCTGAAAAATCTGTCACAGTGGCGGCAGGGTAGCGCTTTGCTATCACATCAAATGCGCCAATGTCTTTTATCTCTTTATTATCTACCAACAAACCACCATCTTTGAAAATAGCGATGTCATTATCGAATTGTGTGGTTTGGTTGGGAAAGTGCGCAATGCTTGCACGAAAAAGCTGCATGTTTGTTAGCTGCCCCTGTAGCTGCTGAAACCGAAAGGAGAAATAAGAAGTGGTACGTGATAATGACCGCCATTCTCCTCAAGTTCGAAAGTAATATCAATGTGTGGGTAGAAACTGCTGCCATGCATTTCTACTAGGTAGTGCTTGCAGTGAAAGCGCAGGGTGTAAACGCCAGCTGCAAAGCCGCCTGAAACACCCCAGTTTTTAAAACGCCCGTCATTATCTGTTTCACCAGAAAGGGTGCTGCCGTCAGGTAGTGTAAGTGTAAGGGCAATGCCTTGTGCTGGCCTACCTAATGTAGTGTCTAGTACGTGGCTTGAAAGCGTATTCATACTGTATTCCTTAAAAACTATTCAATGCGTATTAATCGTATTTTTGAAAGTGCGGGTGTTAATCCAGCGCTTTGTTAATACGCAAAAGGGTTATCTTTATTTGCTCTGCAGCAGCATTGGTAATTTCTTGCTGTGTGGTATTTGGCAGCCTAGCCTGTAATGCTTCTAACATAGTCTGCGCAGAAAGACCGGTAGCACAAATAATGAAGATAAACCCGTGCTTGTCCAAATAGGCGTGATTGGCTTCTTTTAACTGGTGTAGTACAGCCTCAGGTGCGCCAGCTGTGCCCGACTGCTCGCCCGCAGCAATGGCTTTGGTATTAGCAAATTTTTTGCGCAACGAATCAACGTCGCCAATCATGGGGTGTGCCGTAAAAGCTTCCAAGTAGTCGTTGTCACTGCACTTGGCCCAGGCGCTTGTGGCTTGATTAGTAAGTGCATCGATATCGCTGTAGGGGCGTGCTTTCACCATCTGGTAAATCCAGGTTTTCGACGCGCAGCATTGTTCAAACCACGAAGAAGCCTCTTCTGTGCTAAGCGCATTTAAATCATTTAATGTCACTGGTGGTGTCCTTTTTATTTTGAAGCGCCGAAACTTGTTGTTTCTCATTGGCATGATGCGTCTGCTGTCTGTGGCGCTTACTCTCGGCACACGCTACCGAAACGCTTGATTTTTCAACAGCGCTTGCCGCTGGTTCTTTCATATGAAGACGCTCAATAATTTGAGCAGATATAGAGACAGCAACTTCAATAGGGCGCTTGCCAGGTATATCTCGATTGCCAATAGGGGTAACTAGTCTAGCCAGCGCATTGACGTCAAACCCGCGCTGAGTAAGCTTGGTAATAAAACGCTTCGCTTTTGTATCTGAACCAATTAACCCAACAAAGGGCAGGGAAGGCAGCTTTAACGCCTGCTCAGTAATACGATAGTCCAGTTGATGATCGTGAGTAAGTATAATCAGCCAACTGTTTTCATTAAGATGCCTCACTTCGCTTTCTGGCATTTCTTCTACCACTTTGTGCACATTAGCTGGCAAAGACGATGGAAACAGGTCCTCGCGACTGTCTATCCACGAAATGCGCACAGGCAATTGGGCCAAAATAGGCACCAATGCTTTTGCAACATGGCCTGCACCAAAAATGGCGATGTGCTGCTGGTGAACATTGCACACGTCAAACAGTACTTTCACTGCGCCGCCGCAACACTGCCCTAAAGAACTGCTTAACGGGTAGCTATGAAGTTCAGTACATGCTTCACCCTTCGCAAGGTAATCACGTGCACGGGCAATGGCATCAAACTCAAGGTGCCCGCCGCCAATGGTATCGATGCTCTGTGAAGCGGTAACCACCATTTTGCTGCCCGGCTCTCGAGGTGTAGAGCCAGCGGTTCCTACTACTGTAACCAGCACATAGCCTTCGTTGCGCTCTTGGCATTCGGCTATTCCCTCGTGCCAGTGCGTTGCGCGAAATGACTTTGCTGCCGTACGTGTCATACAACACCGCCTTGGTTATCCAACTGCTGAATAGCAGTTACAGCGTTCAGAACACGTTCTGGTGTGGCTGGTGTATCTAGTTGCGGATCAATCGTGTAGCCAGACAGGCTTGATATCGCGTCTTTTAGTGCGCACCACACTGAAATTGCCAGCATAAATGGTGGCTCACCAACGGCTTTTGAGTGGTAAATGCTATCTTCAGCGTTTTTTCTACCGAACAGCTTCACATTAAACTCTTTTGGCGTATCGCCAATTGCCGGAATTTTATAGGTCGCCATATTTTCACTAATTAGCCTGCCTGCTTCGTTCCACTTTAAGTCTTCTGTGGTAAGCCAGCCCATGCCTTGAATAAATGCGCCCTCTATTTGGCCAATATCAATGGCAGGGTTAAGACTGTGGCCCACATCGTGGAGCACGTTGACTTTATCTACGGTGTATTCACCGGTAAGCGTATCAACAGAGACTTCACTCATTGAAACGCCGTAGGCAAAGTAGAAAAACGGGCGGCCTTCGCCTGTTTCTCGGTTGTACTGCAATTTAGGTGTTTTGTAAAAGCCGCTAGACGACAGCGATACACGGGCAAAATATGCCTGCTGAACAAGCTCGGTGAAAGCAATGCTGTGTTCACCTAATACCACATGTTGATTGATAAACTGCACCTCACTAGCTCGGTCCTCCAGACTTAAGCTTTTGGCAAAGCACTCAGCCAAACGGGTTTTTAACGTAATACACGCATTTTGTACGGCTTTCCCGTTTAAATCAGTGCCGCTTGAGGCCGCTGTAGGTGAGGTGTTTGGTACTTTGTCAGTGCGCGTGGCAGTGACTTCAATCATGTCCAAATCAAGGCCAAATTCATTGGCTGCAATTTGGCCTATTTTGGTATGAAGTCCTTGGCCCATTTCAGTACCGCCATGGTTCACCTGAATACTGCCATCGGTATAAATGTGCACCAAAGCGCCAGCTTGGTTTAAATGTTTCGCGGTAAATGAAATGCCAAACTTAACAGGCGTTAGTGCTAAACCTTTCTTAATTACCGGGCTTTCTCGGTTAAAGGCTGCAATAGCTTCACGGCGCTGCCAATACTGAGCAGATTCTTCTAGCTCGGCAATCATCTCGGGTAAAAGGTTGTGCTCTACCTTCATTCCGTAGGGGGTAAAACTACCTGTCGTGGGGCCGTATAAATTACGTTTTCTTACCGATAGGGGGTCGCTACCAATAGCACGGGCAATTTTATCAATCATGGCTTCAGCCATAATCATACCTTGCGGTCCGCCAAAACCTCGATAAGCGGTGTGCGATACCATATTGGTTTGCAATCTGTGGCCAACAATGTCGCTATCACCCAAGAAATAACCGTTGTCCGCATGGAACATGGCTCTATCGACAATGGCGTCAGATAAATCAGGCGAGTGCCCACAAATACCATTGATTGTCATGCGGGTAGCTTCAATTTTTCCTGTCTCGTCAAAGGCTACGTCAAACTCGTTTTCGAATGGGTGACGTTTTCCAGTAACATGCATATCGGTGAAGCGCGGTAAGCGAAGCTTAACCGCACATTGATTTCGCGATGCCAGTAAAGCCGCTATACAGGCCCATTGCGCGGCTTGCGTTTCTTTTCCGCCAAAGCCGCCGCCCATACGTCGCATGTCTACCATTACACGGTGCAATTTCACATCTAGCACTTCGGCAACGAGTTTTTGTACTTCACTGGGGTGCTGACTAGACGTATAGATTTTCATGCGATCTTCTTCATCGGGGATCGCAAGGCTCACTTGTCCTTCTAAGTACATATGCTCCTGGCCACCAATACTCAATGTGCCATGTGCTTGATAGGTCGCTTTTTCAAATGTACTTTCAACGCGGTCAGTGTGTTGGCCAAACCGGTGTAGGGGACGCACAAACGTTTGCTGCTGGTGGGCAGCTTCTGCACTAAGTACAGGTTTGGCTTCACTCACCTCTACTTCCCCTTTTAGCGCAGCTTGTCGGGCAAGGTTTACCGAAGTGGCAAGCACTGCAAAGACTGGCTGACCAAAAAATTTAATTTCGCCATTGGCGAGTAACGGATCGCCTTCGAACACGGGGCCAATATCTTTATGGCCAGGTACGTCGTCAATCGTTATGACATCTACAACACCTTCACTTTGGCGAACAGCGTCAAGATTTATCGAGTTAATCGTGCCTTTTGCGCATTGGCTTACACCAACTGCAGCGTAAAGAGTACCCTGAGGTTCAATTACATCGTCAACATAGTTGGCACTGCCCTGTACTTGGCGTGTTGCACTCTCGTGCTTTTTAGAAACGTGAACGACACACTGGTTGTCGTTTTGTTGTAACGGATTAGAGGCATCAATTAATTTACGCATGCTGCACCACTCGTGTTTCAATATGGTTTACGGTTTGGTTTTCTAACCAGAAGCGGTGCCACAAGTTAGCTAAAACGGTTTTGCGGTATTCGGCTGTAGCGCGCACGTCATCAATGGGTGAAAATGCATCGAATAAAACTTGTTTACCTAGCGCCAAACATTCTTTGCTAGCAAACTGCTTACCTTTCAAAACCTTTTCTAACGCTTCACAGGTTGAAGGTACTGCTGCCACACCACCAAAACCACTGCTAACAGCTTCGACTTTGCCGTTGTCGAGTGTGACACTAAATACAGCGCAGACGGCTGAAATATCATCTTCAAATCGTTTCGATATTTTGTACGCAGCTAATGCTTGATTGGGCTGTTTCAATGGTATTTCTATAGCACTTATCCATTCATCTTTCGCCAGCATGGTCTCGCGATAGCCTGTGAAGAATGTGCTAATTGGGATCATACGAACGCTCTCGCCGTTATCTAAATGCAGTATGGCATTCAATGCGAGTAATAACGGCGGCATATCACCAATAGGGGAAGCGTTAGCCACGTTTCCGCCAATGGTTGCCTGATTGCGAATAGGCAACGAGGCAAATCGGGTAACAAGCTCAGCCACTTGCGGAAATGCATTAATTAGTAAAGGGGCCGCATCATTTAGCGGGACAGCTGCACCAAGAATAAGAGAATGCTCGCTTTTGGTGCATTGTCTTAGTGCATCTATATGCGTCACACTAATAAGCGTGTTTACATCTTTTAGCTGTTGCGTGAACTGTAGGCTTAAATCTGTGCTGCCAGCAACTAGCTGTGCGTTAGGATGCGCTTGAATCAGGGTCTTCAGTTCTTCGCGAGACGTTGGCGTATGGATATTGCCCGTACCTGTAGGCTTCTCACCAGATAATGATAGCAAAGTAGAAAGTGTGGCATCTTGACGTGCAGTGAACTGATCATCAGGTGTTTGCTCGCATACCGCCAATGTAGCGTCGATAATGGGGCGGTAGCCTGTACAGCGACACAAGTTGCCTGATAAGGCGTGTAGCACATCGTCGCGATTTGGTTTTGTATTGCTGTGATATAAGGCAAACATCGACATGATAAACCCAGGCGTGCAAAAGCCACACTGAGAACCGTGGTGGTCAACTAATGCCTGCTGTACGGGGTGTAAGTGTTTACCATCGTTTAAATGCTCAACAAATAAAAGCTGCTTCCCATGAACAGCACTCATTAACGTTATACAGCTATTCACTGTTCGGTAATTAAGTTCTGCAGAGCTATTTGAAGAGGCTGGCTCCACAAGTACAACGGTACATGCGCCACAGTCTCCTGCTGCACAGCCTTCTTTAGTACCTGTTTTTTTGCGATGCTCGCGAATAAATTGTAGAAGGGTGAGGTCGGCCCGCGCTTCATTTAATTCAACGACAACGTTATTTATTAGAAAGCGAATCATACTCACACCTTCTTGTTATATTCATTCTTGTATTCATTAATATAGCTGTATTTTTTTAATAAAAGTAGACCATTTGGTCAATTTATTGCTTATAAAAAAAGGCCGAGTTCTAAAAGGCCATGATTTTGCGCAAATTTGATTGGAAAAAAAGAAGTGATACCTTTCTATTTTTCTTTTGCTAAGCACTACGTCGATTTGTTAATAAAGAATAAGGCAAGATTCGTGCAAGGTTTTGAACTATTCGCGTAATTCGTGTTTTAGTATGGTTAACACTCCCTGCATAGGGTATGTATGATCTATAAGAGCATAGCAACTCGTCGGCAATAAATGCTAACCTATCGAAAAGGCATGCAGCATTTATACTGCCCGTGCGCTTGCAAAGTAGATTGCAAAGGAATTTTAATAATAATGATGAAGGTAAAAAGTGCTGACGCTGGCGTTGGCGCTATGAACAGAAGAAAAATACTCCAAGCCGCTGAAAAATGTTTTGCACAGTTTGGCTTCAAAGGTACAGCAGTACAAAAAATTGCTGATGAAGCAGGACTTCCTAAAACCAACGTTTTGTATTATTTCAAAACTAAACAAGAGCTGTACGTAGCGGTATTAGAAGAAACCCTTTCGCTGTGGAACTCACGTTTTGATAAAGCCACAGTAGAAGACGACCCTGCCGAAGTGCTGGCCAATTATATCGCAGAGAAAATGGAAGTGTCGCGAACGCATCCAATGGCCTCAAAAATCTTTGCGATGGAAATTATCAATGGTGCGCAAAACTTAAGTGGCTACTTTGACGAAGAGCACGCGCTTTGGATGAAAGGGCGACTTGCGGTTATTGATGCATGGGTAAAGGCCGGCAAACTGCCACCTGTTGAAGGTGAATACTTGCTTTACACTATTTGGGCTAGTACCCAGCACTATGCTGACTTTTCTGCGCAAATAACCCGCCTGCGCGGTAAAAAAATGACAAAATCAGATTTTGAAGATGCTACAAAACAAGTGGTTAAACTTGTGCTCGGTGGCTGCGGGTTATCTGTGCCAGAAAACTTCGAGGTGTAGCATGACTGAGTCTGTTTACCCTCGTGATCTGATTGGTTATGGTCAACATGTACCTCACGCAAAGTGGCCGGGCAACGCAAAAATCGCGATTCAGTTCGTATTAAATTACGAAGAAGGCGGTGAAAATTGCGTGCTTCATGGTGACGAGGCGTCGGAAATATTCTTATCGGAAATTATCGGCGCACAAGCGTACAAAGATCGGCACCTTAGCATGGAGTCTATTTACGAATACGGCAGTCGTGCAGGGTTTTGGCGTTTACACCGTTTGCTTAATAAATACGACATTCCTGTTACTGTATTTGGAGTCACTATGGCTATGCAACGACACCCTGACGCTGTAAAAGCCATGATGGATTCAGGTTGGGAAATCGCCAGCCACGCCATGCGCTGGGTGCATTATCAGGACATGGACGAAGAGCAAGAGCGTAAACAAATTGATGAGGCGATTATTCTTCATGAGCAGTTAACGGGCAGTAAACCTGTAGGTTGGTATACAGGAAGAACGAGTCCGAATACGTTGAAGTTGATTGCAGAACGCGACGATATCTTATATTGCGCAGATTCCTACGCTGACGACTTGCCTTACTACGATTGCCATTACAGCAAACCGTTATTGATGGTGCCGTACACGTTAGACACCAATGATATGCGCTTTGCCACGCCTCAGGGCTTCAACAGTGGGGAACAGTTTTTTACCTACTTGAAAGACGCGTTTGACGTGTTGTACGAAGAAGGAGAAGAAGCGCCCAAAATGCTTTCTATCGGCCTTCATAATCGTATTATAGGACGGCCTGCTCGACTCGCTGCACTTAAGCGCTTTATCGAGTATGTTAAGTCTCATGATAAAGTATGGCTAGCGACACGAGAGCAAATTGCCCGCCACTGGTTGGACATTCATCCTAAAGATGATAGTGACAAGCCGCGTACGTAGCGTTTACAGTACACGCACTATATTTAAAGTAGAGTAAAGCGAAGAAACGAAGTGAAACAAATCGGGCACTATCGCCTTCGCTTAATAAAGGATAAAACCATGAAAACAAAACTAGCCATTATAGCCCTTGGGGCGCTAGCGCTGACAGCATGTTCAAAGTTAACGAAAGAAAACTACGATAAATTAGAAATGGGTATGTCTCAGGCTGAAGTTGAAGCAATCCTGGGTTCAGCTGACAACTGTGGCAAGACAATGGGCACCATGGCATGTACATGGGGCAATGAAGACAGTAAGCACGTAAAAATCGTTTTTATGGGTGATAAAGCTGTTACCTTCACTTACGACGGATTGAAGTAAACGTATATCCTGTTTACTTGCTTAATTTAAAAAGGAAAGGTGGCGTTGAAAGCCACCTTTTTTTGTATTTAAAACATGCAGTTTGCACGCCAAATCATAATTTAGCTCTGCTAAATTATTTTAAATCCAGTAGGTACCTAAGCAAGAAAATAATCGCCAGTGCATAAGTGAGCGGTGTTACTTCTTTAAATTTACCCGTACCCACCTTAATGCCAACATAGGTAATGAAACCAAGGGCAATGCCTTCGCTAATACTGAATGTAAGCGGCATGGCGATAAGTGCAACAGAGGCGGTGGCTAACGCAGCTAAGTCGTCGAAATCAACCTGTCGAATCGACTCCATCATTAAAATACCTACCATCAATAGCGCTGGCGTGGTGGCCATTAGCGGGATAACTTTCATTAGCGGTGTTAAAAACAACGAGAGTAAGAAGCAGACTGAAACCACTACTGCAGTAAGCCCGGTTCTGCCGCCCGCCGATACGCCCGTAGCTGACTCCACATAGCTAGTTACCGGAGACGTACCAACGAAGGCGCCCGCAATACTCGCTGATGCATCGGCTGTCATGGCTGAACCTATCTTTGGTAGCTTGCCTTCAGGAGTAAGTAGATTGGCTTTTCGAGATACGCCGATTAAGGTGCCAATGGTGTCGAACATATTCACAAACATAAGTGCGAAAATGAGGTCCCACGTTTCAGCAATATGGTCAATAGGATACCAAAAATCCATGGCCATAAATGTGTTTGAAATAGACTCCGGCATGCCTACAACAGCAGAAGGTGTTGCAGTTAAAGTGCCGTTTTCAGTAGGAATAAAAGCGCCAATTAGTGTGAGTGTTACGATAGAGATTAAAATAGCGCCTGTGACGCGTTTAACCATTAGAACGATAGTAAAAATAATGCCTAGTAAGGCAAGCATTACCGCTGGCTCAGAAAGGTTGCCAAGCTGTACGAAGGTTGCGGGATTATCAACAATTAGCCCTGCGTTTTTAAGGCCGATAAAGGCAATGAATAAACCTATGCCACACTGCACGCCGATTTTAAGAGAAGGGGGTATAGACTCGGCTATTTTGGTTCGAACCCCGGTAAGAGAAAGGAGTAAAAAGAGAATGCCGTTCCAGAAAACAATACCAAGCGCTGCTTCCCATGGGATTTCACGACCAAGACAAATGGTAAACGCGAAAAAGGCGTTCAAGCCCATGCCTGGGGCCAACGCAATAGGGTAGTTAGTCATTAGCGCCATCATTAAAGTGCCAATACACGCCGCTATTGCTGTCACTGTAATTAGGCCCTCTATGGGCATGCCACTCAGCCCTAGAATACCTGGGTTCACCACAAGTATATAAGACATGGCTGTGAACGTAGTAAGACCTGCGATAATCTCAGTTCTTACTGTTGTTCCGTGTTCCTGCAGCTTAAATAGCCGTTCGATTACATTGTTGGACATCAAGAGTTCTCTGTTAATATTTCATTGAGTGTTTTGTTCGTTGAAAGCAATAAACTGACCAATTAGTCAACTTGTTGGTGCGTTTTGTGCTAACTTACTTTTCAGTACAATGACTATTAATAATCATTGCGTGACTCAAGGTCACTAGCCAGGCAGCACAAAGCCAGCCAAACGGTTAGTAATCAACATAGATGATGTTAAAAAAACCGCAAACAAAACCTAAATGAGCAATAGAACTCGTTTACAGATAGCATTAAAGATAAACTATTACGCACCAAGTAAATGCCATTGCATTGTTATGGTGCAAATAAGTGAGGGGCCATGTCGCTGTCATCAATAATTAAAAACATTCCAAAGGCCGAACTGCATCTGCATATAGAAGGTAGCTTAACGCCTGAACTCATGTGGCGCCTAGCTGAAAAGCACAGTGTATCACTTCCTTATGCTAGCGTGGAAGAGATTGAAGCGGCGTATAACTTTGAAGATTTACAAAGCTTTCTTGACTTATATTATGCAGGGGCGGGTGTGCTTCGCGATGAAGATGATTTCTTTGCTCTAATGTGGGAATACTTAACGCGTTGCTACGAGGACAATATCGTCCACACAGAAATTATGTTTGACCCGCAAACCCACACAGAACGAGATATAGGTTTTGACGTCTTTATGCCGGGTTTTCTAAAAGCGATGGAAAAAGCCAAAGATGAATACGGTATCAGTAGTTATTTGATCATGTCTTTTCTTCGCCATCTGCCTGAAGATGCTGCCTTCGATACGCTTTCTGCTGCTGAGCCTTATTACGAGCACATTACGGCGGTAGGGTTAGACAGCTCAGAGCTCGGTCATCCGCCGTCTAAATTCGAACGAGTATTCAAAAAAGCGAAAGCGTTGGGTTTTAAAATTGTTGCCCATGCTGGAGAAGAAGGACCGGCATCTTATATTTGGGAAGCCATTGAGTTACTTGATGTTGACCGTATTGATCACGGTGTCCGCTGCCAAGAAGACGAAGCGCTTATGGCTCTTTTGAAAGAAAGGCAAATTCCACTTACCGTTTGTCCGTTGAGCAATCTCAAGCTTTGCGTCATTGATGACATGAAAGACCACAATATTGTCCAACTTTTGAATACTGGGCTTTTGGTTACCGTAAATTCGGACGATCCTACCTATTTTGGTGGTTTCCTAAATGACAACTTCGAAGCGCTACACGAGTCGCTAGGTATTGACGAAAAAATAATTCGCACGTTGGTAGCAAATAGCTTTAAGGCAAGTTTTTTACCGCAAGAGCAGAAAGACGCACTTGTTGATCAGGTTCTTTCAGCTTAATCAGAAAGAAATACCAGTTCAGTGTAACAAGGCAAGAAACGTAGAACATCTGGGTTAGCTTCTGTGCTTGATGCGAGAAGCTAACGATTATTTAAGACTGCATAACCGCAACGGTTTGCTTAATAATTTTGTCTAATTCACTAACGTCTTGATCTATTTCGGTAAGGTCGTTTTGCTTGGCTTTATTTTCAATAGATGAAGCTTTTTCTCGAATGGCATCGGCACCCACATCACCTGAAACCCCTTTCATAGCATGGCTAGTGAATCTCACGGCTTCAATGTCTAATTTTGACGCTGCATCGTGAAGTGCGTGTTGCTTTTGCTCTATTTGGCCTAAAAACATTTCAACAATGCGGTTGAGTAGCCCTTCGTTTCCGCCCAGCCGACTTATCGCAGCATCGCGGTTCCATAACTGTTCTTTCGTAAGCGTTTCATTAGTGTCAGCTGTGTCCATGTCTACCACCGTAATTGAATTGTATGTCGAGTGTACAATATTTGTTCTGAACAAAAAACAGCTACGTCAATTGCTTAGATTACAATTTTATTTAATCAACATAAACCTAGACGAAAGACTAATTTTTTTTTACGTATCTCGGGCGATACTTAAACGGTCATAAGTTTAATAGTGTGGTATTTCTCATGGATAATGAGACACAGAAAGTAGTCATCATTGACGATGAACCAACAACACTCTTGTTATTGGAAAGTGCAGTAGAGCCTCTAGCCAAAGTTGTTACGGTTTCACAAAGTGCGAATGCATTTTCAGTGGTCAAGTCACAACAGCCTGATTTGATTGTTTTAGATATAAGCATGCCGGAGCTTTCGGGCTTTGACGTGTGTGCACAGCTAAAGGCTTGTCCAGACACGGCATCTATCCCCGTTATCTTCGTCACCTCACACAGCGACCCTCAAAATGAACATGAAGCCTTATCATTAGGTGCCATTGACTTTATATCCAAGCCAATTGATATCGAGCTGTGCCAAATGAGAGTGAGGAATCACCTCACTATTCAGGATCAAAAATCAAAGCTCGCGCGGGTTAATTACGAATTAGAAGCTGAGAAAAAGCAGCTTGCCATAACGCTTAATTCTATCGCAGATGGCGTTATATCCATTAATGCAGCAGGGGATGTAACCTTTATTAACCCAGTGGCGCAAAGGTTAACAGGGTTTAGTGGTGCTGAAGCACTTGGTAAACCTGTCGATGAAGTAATGAATTTAAGGGATGCCTCAACCAATGAAAGGCTGTTGAACCCCGCGCTTTACGCATTGGAGGTGATGCGTCCTGTAGCAATGTCCTACAACGCCACATTGGTTAGCCGACACAATCAAGTATTCAGGGTAGAAGATACAGCGTCTCCCATCATTGATGAAAATGGCCAGCTTTCAGGTGCGGTTATTGTTTTCCAAGATGTGTCTGAAGCCATAGAAATGGCTGTTAAAATGACACATTTGACAAATCATGACCAACTGACGGGCTTGCCAAACCGTGTTTTACTGCACGATAGAATTGTACAGGCAGTCACGCGTTGTTTTACCTCTAAGCAGAGCATCGCGCTACTGTTAATCGATATAGACAATTTTAAATACCTTAATGACAGCCTTGGACACCAAGTAGGTGACTTTATTATTTCGTCTATTGCGAAACGCCTTGCGAATATAGTAGGGGAAAGTGCTACCCTGGCTCGCGTAGGTGGTGATGAGTTTGCGTGCCTTCTTACTGAGATTGGTTCGGGCTATAGCGCAGACAGTATTGCTATGGCGTGTTTGCAGGCGGGTAGGGAGCCAATTGAAATTGACGGTAAATCTCACCAGCTTAGCCTTAGCATTGGGATTAGCTTGTATCCACAAGACGCTGTTAATGCAGAAGAGATGATGCGCCATGCAGACTCAGCCATGTACCGCTCTAAATCGAAAGGCAAAGACACGTTCAGTTTCTTCTCTAAAGATTTGCAACATGCAATGCATCATCGCGTAGAAATGGAAATCAAACTTAGACAAGCCATAGAAAACAACAGTTTAGCGATTTACCTACAGCCTAAATATGACTTTAACAACAGTACGGTTCTAAGTGCAGAAAGTTTAGTAAGAATGTTTGATGAACAAGGAAAGGTTATTGGCCCTGACGAATTTATTCCGTTGGCTGAAGAAACAGGGCTCATACATCAACTAGGTAAGCAGGTACTGCAGAAAAGCTGTGAGTTTGTGGCTAGATGTAACGAGCAAGGGCAAAACTTTAAAGTGGCAGTCAATGTAGCTGCAAAACAGCTTTCAAACCCTGGTTTTGCAAGGGAAGTCGAAAAAATTATAAGAGACGCAGGCATAGATGCGTCGTCTATAGAGTTAGAAGTGACAGAGTCAGCGTTAATGCACGACTTTGAACAAACGCGGGATATTTTGAATGCCTTAACATCTTTGGGCGTTACAATCGCGCTCGATGATTTTGGAACGGGTTATTCAAGTCTCTCTTATTTACGTCAATTTCCATTGAATGTACTTAAAATAGACCGCTCATTTGTAATAGATATGGATAAGGAGCAACAAGCTCACGATATTGTAACGGCGATAGTGCATTTAGCATTAAGCCTAGAGCTAACTATTGTTGCCGAAGGCATAGAAACCCAGTCACATTTTAATGCGTTAAAAGAGCTTGGATGCCACTTAGGACAAGGCTATTTCATGTGCCGACCTATGGCGATGGAGGATTTCTTCGCAAAGTTCATTAATGATTACCAAGTTGCGTGAAATTCACCTGGCGGTGTGTAAAGTGCCAATTGATAGCTTCCTCTTTATAACCTTGTCTTTCAAACGATACCTACTCGGAAGCAAACCAACTGACTTTTTGGTACAAATTTGGATGTGAGGTGTTAGACTTGTGTAAAGCGTTGTTATTACTTTGATATTATAAAGTAGAAGCAACTTAAGCGAGAATAGTCAACTTGGCGTTGTAACAATATAAGTACCCGATGAATCGAAAAGATATTAAACCCTACGAAGAATGCAACGTACTTATTGTAGATGATGAGCAGATGAGTCGTATGCTGCTTGAGTCTATTCTGGAGTCGGTATTCACATGTTTTACCGCCGAGTCAGGAGAAGAGGCCATTGCCTACTGCAAGGCAAATCTACCCGATTTAGTGCTTTTAGACATGAACATGCCCGACATCAACGGTCTGGATGTTTGCACTGCATTAAAAGCGTCGCCAGAGACCAACCATATTCCCGTTATTTTTGTCACCTCCACAATGGATATTGACAGTGAAAACGCGTGCTGGGAGGTTGGCGCGTCGGATTTCGTTATGAAGCCTGTTAATGCCTCCACGCTAACGCACCGCATCAAAACTCACCTTCAGAATAAGCTTCGCACCGAATTTCTTGAAATGATGACATTTCATGATCAGCTTACTGGTTTGTATAACCGCATGTACTTAACCAATGAAATTCCACTACTTATCAAGCAAGTAGCAAGGGATAAAAGTACGGTGGGCGCAATTATGATCGATATCGATTACTTTAAGCTCTTCAACGATACTTACGGTCACTTAGAAGGTGACATTTGCCTTCAAAAAGTTGCACAAATTGTATCCGATACGGTTAAACGCCCTAAAGATGCCGTGATACGATTTGGCGGTGAAGAGTTTTTAGTCATTCTTCCCTATATTGACCATCAAGGCACGAAACTGGTTGCCAATCAACTTGTTGAAGCGGTTGCTGATGCAAAAATTTCTCACGGCAAAGGCATAGAAAATCGTGTATCCATTAGCGCGGGTTTTGCTGTTTGGAAGGCTTGTGATGTGGTTGAAGAAGATGTCGCTGCGCTGATCGAAGAAGCGGATATATCTTTGTTTGAAGCCAAAGAATTAGGCCGAAATCAAGCTAAAGGCTAGGTCACAATAGCGATTTAAGGGTTACTCGTTAGGCAGAAACTTGTCTGGAAACAGTTGGTGCCTTGCCGACTGCAGTAAAATCCTATTTAAAAACTGTTTTTCTAGCCTATTGTTTAATGTTCTGCGTTTAAATCCCAAGCTATTATTAAAGTATTCAGGTGCCGTGGCGTGATTTCTTCATTGGTAAATATGCCGGCTAAACGTTTATGGTCTTTACGCTTGGGTAGCGAACCATGGTCTATTTTGACGAACAATCAAGTTTGAATGTAAAACTGGAACACCAGTTGAAATCATCGCTAACCGGTTTGGTTCAGCGAGGCTGTGATTCGTTGGGCGTGTTTCAAGGTATATTTATACAGTTAGATGAAGAGACGGTGAACATATTAGTCAAAGCTTCGTCGGCATATGCGCCTAACTTCAAGTCGGTTCCGTCCTTTTCTACCTGTATCCCAGTAGATAACTGTTTTCCGGTTAACAGTGCGAAGTGTTCAACTGCATTTAAACAATGGTTTTCCACGTATTTTAATGCAGAAAAGTATATCCGCGGACGTGTCCATTCACTCGATGGCAGACAAGTTTGTCTTGTCTTTATTAACGCGTGCCCAGATCAGTCAGTTAACCTAGATAAATTGTCGCTTTTAGACGATTGTTTAGACGTAATGCTTGAAAAGTTTCACCTCGAAAAAGCAGAGACAACGCAGAACACGCTTTACCAAAAATTACAAAATGTAGCGAATATTGGTACGTGGGAAGTAGATTTGACAACCAATGCCCTTAGCTGGTCTTCTCAAACACGACGAATTCACGAAGTGTCAGATGACTTTGTCCCTACGCTAGAAACGGCTATCAATTTCTACAAAGAAGGGTTTGATAGGGACGAAATTAATCGCATTGTTTCCCATACAGTGGCTACAGGGGAACCGTGGAGCGCAACCCTTGAACTTGTTTCAGCCAAAGGCAATTCGGTTTGGATTGAAACTCACGGTATGGCCGAAATGAAGCACGGGAAGTGTATTAGGTTGTTCGGCACTTGCCAAAACGTCAACAAGTCAGTGCAACTTAGACTTGAACTGGAAGAAAGAAGAAAAGAAGCAGAAGCTGCGTCAAAAGAACGTGGCATGTTGTTATCACGTATTAGTCACGAGCTAAAAACACCGCTTAATGGCATAACCGGCATGCTGCAGGCAATTAAGTTTGAAAATAAAGAAAACGTGCGCATGCGTAAAGCGGATGTGGCGCTGCATAGCGCTGACCGTCTATTGTCTCTTATCAACGATGTGCTGGATTACACGTCGATTATCAATGGCGAATTCTCACTCAAATACAGTGACTTCTGTGCGCGCTCGTTAATTGAAGATATTCTGGATGTGTTTAAAACCAAATGTGCAGAGAAAGGTGTAAGGCTTTACGCTGTACTTTCTTTTGACGAAAACACTTATGTAAATGGTGATGCCGCCAGAATTAGCCAAGTCATCACTAACCTGCTCTCTAACGCGGTTAAGTTTACGCCCAAAGGTTATATTTCGGTACAAGTAGCGTTAAAACACCAAGGTGACGTTCCTATTCTGCTTGCCTCGATTGAGGACACCGGTGTAGGCATGAGTGATGAAATACTGTCACGTATTTTTAGACCATTTCAAAATGACACTGCCAGTGCCTCTGAAGAGCTAAATGGTAACGGCTTGGGGCTATCTATCGTCAATCAACTCGTAGGCAAAATGGACGGTGAGCTTGAAGTAAGGTCGAATGTTGGTAAAGGCACCTGTTTTGATATTGCTATACCCGTAGAAATGGCGGTATTGGATAAAGAAAAGCAGTGTGACGTTGTACTATCTTCTGAGTTGTTAAGCGTTCCATTGAATGTTTTGGTCGTTGATGACAATGATATTAACCGCTTTGTGTTAGCGTCTATGCTAGAGAAGTTTAACTACCTTCCTGATGAAGCCGAAAACGGCGAAGTGGCTGTTCAATTGGCTCGCGTTAAAAAATACGACATCATTTTTATGGACTGCGCCATGCCAGTGCTTGATGGAGTTAGCGCGACTAAGATTATTATTCAGGAAGAGTTATTGCCTAAGCACGGCCGTATCGTGGCTGTAACGGCCAATACAACCCCTGAAGATAAGGCGAACTGTAGCGAAGCGGGCATGGCGGACTTTCTCGCCAAGCCCATAGTACAAAACGATGTCACACTTCAAGTACGTCATGCGCTTAACGCGAAATCAGTGACGGTCTAGCGACGGAAGCTGTTTTTCGTTAAAGCTCAATAGACGCCTGAAAGCCTGTTATATGTATCGAAGCGCATTTTAATGAGCAGCAGGGGGCTTATCCTTTACGGTTTCCCAATGTGTTACAATGTAGTCTGTCACCTGTGAACCAACATTATAGGCGGCTTCTATAGCTGCTCCCATTGCTGCATATCCATCGCCAGAACTCTCTAACTTTAGGTTCTCCGCTGCACTCAACGATGGTGGCTGCATGGTAAAATTGCTTGCGGTTCTAAGGATAAGCAGGCGGTCTTTGTTTACTAAGCCGGCATTGTCTAAATAGCTTAAGCTTTGTAGTGTGGCTGAGTCTTCCATGCCTGAGGTGACAAAATTTCCTTTGCCCTGCGTCCAGTAGGCCACCCAATCGTTTGCCCACGTGTTTAGCTTTTCTCCGTGCCAAAAGGTAGAGGCAGATAAATGCGCACCCATCGACACATTTGGAAGTGCTTTAGCATTAGATGAGTTGGTGTATTTTGCTCTAAGCGCATCCATCGCTTCGTTGTTTAAAAGTTTGGTGTCTTTTGTCAACGAATAGGCCCACTTTGCTAACGGTAAATTCAGTGCGTACACCTCGCCATTTGGGCTGTTGTTTACATCCACTTCATCTGCATTTTCAAAGGGCTCGTGAGTGAAGAGGGGGAAATAGCCCGTACTCCACTGAGACGGAATTTCTCTTGCGTCAATTTGATGTGCTAGGTCGCCATCGACTACATAATCGGTCCAAATTGCACTTCCAATGGTGTTATCCGCTGGGTCGACTCCCGCAATCCCTGCAACCAACCAATAGGCTTGGGATAAATCGAAGCGAGGGTCAAGACCTAGTGCCATTATTGCTGCTGATGCGCGCGCAATGCCCATTCCTGTAACCATACCAATGACACCTGTTTCAGGATTGGCGTAAATATCGTGAAAGCCATGAGGCAAAGGGTATTGGGTTGTGAGTTTCTGGCGAGCCTTCCACAATTGAAATTCACCAGGCGCGTCGCCTTCGTCGCTGCCAATTTCGAACATACTTACCACAACAACCTTCACTTTCATTGGCGGCTTAGCGTCATTGGTTTTAACACTGGCAGAATAACTACTGCTACAGAAACCCAAAAACATAGCCAATATAAGCAAAGCGTTGAAAAAGGCAGACCGTTTTTGTTTAGGCAGTGGATAAAAAGAAAGATGCATTTAGTACTCCTAAAAAAGAGCCCAGCATTATCAAACTGGGCTTCTTATCGAAAAAACTTACAGGCCTGAGAGCGTGTGTCGAACGTTCAATCTACACATGAGGCACGACCACGCTCAAAGAGTATGCGAACTTAGAATGAGTAAGTAAATTTAGCATTCCAGTGACGCGGTAGTTCAGGTAGTACAATTTGACTACCAAATAGATCAGGGAAGTTAGAGCGGAAATAACGCTCGTCAGTTAAGTTTTTAACGGTTAAGTTTAACGACCAATCTTCCGCCTGATATGACAAGCCAGCATTGACTAACGTGTAGGCTGGAAGTGTCACTGCAGCTGAGTAGCCAGACGCGACCTCATCCACATCCACAATACTCACGTTGGCAGCATAACCATTTTGGAAGTCATAGGTTGCTGTCAGCGTGTAAATATTTTCAGGAATACCGGCCTTTCGTCCGTCAGAGTTTGTTTCTCCTTCACCAACAAGGTTAAGACCTACTACGTTCCCGCCAAAAATTAACGAAGGATCATCAAGAGCAACTAAATCGTCAGCACCTAAGAACCCAAATTGGTTTCCATTGGCAAGTGCAGTTAAGTTGATAACTTCTATATTTGTATAGCCAGCAGAAACAACAAGGTTCTCATTGACTACCCAACGAAGTTCAAATTCGGTGCCTTCGTTATTGGTTGTGTTGTTGGTGACCGTATTCTGAGTATTGAAGTCGGTACGCTCTTGCTCAAAGAATGAAAGGGCAAAATAGAGTGTATCGTCAACGAGAGAACCTTTAATACCGTATTCCATCAGCTCAGAGGTGTCGAATGCACCGCCACCACCAGGTTGATTGAGTTGGCCAACACCAATCTCGGCGCCCTGGCCTGCAACAAGGGTAGCTTGCTCTGCTGCAGTGATATAAGGAATAAGGCCAAATTCAAATTCATATGAAATACTTGCGTTCCAAGACCATCCATCTACGGTTTCTTCAGCATAAACTGGTGCTTCATCTCCAGTAGCACCCAGAAGTAAATCCGTGCGCGATGTGCTTTCAATATCAATAGTGTCGTATCGTAATCCTAGTACTAAGTTTAAACCCCAGTCCCAAGTTAAATCGGTCATTGCAGCAATGCCTAAGTCTAAGTAATTACCTACGTCATAGTTGTCGTAGTTTTTACCCGAGCGGGTAGACAAAAGGCGGCGATCGAGCGCTGAAGACGGCATGGTTAGGTCGCGACGATTAAAAAACTCGTAAGTGAAGTCGTCGCCGTGCTCAAAGTCGGTATAGCGTACAGATGGAGAAAATTGAAATTGCGCTAATAGTCCGTCGTTCTCATATTCTGTCGCAAAAATTAGTTTGTCTTCTATAACCCAGCTGTCATGGAATTGTGAGAAGCCATAAGCATTTTCGTTTATGTTGTCGTATGCATCATAGAAAAGCTGGTTGCGAATTTCCCAATTATCCGTGTAATAAATGGTGTCGAAGTAGAGCGTTATGGCTTCGTTACCAAGTTGGTCATCAGGTGCTACCAAAGTTTGGCTACCACTTAAGGTCGTGGTGCCTGGGTTTTGTAATGCCATTAAAGGATCGAAAAAGTCGCCTGTAACCGAATCTAATGGAACAGCTGGCGTGAAAATAAACGGTGAAATTAAGTCGGCGACTTCAGCATATTCTTCGTGACTGATTTGACCGTCGCCGTCCGTATCTAATGGTTGAGCCGTACCTGTAATATAGGTTCCGTCGTCAACTAACTCCTGAGTTAATCGGTTCCAGCCGGCCACTTGGTTACCATCGTAGTCGTGGTACATACCACCAAATTCGAAGCGAAGGTTATCGGTAATATCGATATTAAATGATGCTTGAAGTACGGTTTGATCAGTCTGGGTATTGTCGTAGTAACTGTCAGAGTTTTCTAGCTCACCATATATGTAATAGCCCATTTCTTTACCGGCAACACTAGTTGGTCCACCCACCTCTGCAGTTAAAATGCTTTTGTTCCACGACCCCGTTGTGTAAGACAACGCGCCTGTTGGTGCATCTAAATACTGCCCCGATGACGCACGAGCAGACTTGGGGTTAAAGTTCAGATAACCACCAATTTTTGATGGGCCATAAATAGGTGATGCCGGACCACGAACGATGTCAATTCGGCTGGACGCGCCAATCGGCGTAGGGTAGTTACCTGGGTTGTCTAAGCGCTTAACACCGCGGAAGTAAGTTTCCCCAGGTGTGCCCCGCACATCTAGTGAGCCTGCAACACCAAAGAACGACTGTGTGAATGTACCTGGTGCGAATGCGACGAGTTCATCGATGTCAGAAACGTTGAAGCGCTCCATCTGCTCCTGAGAAATTGTGGACGCTGAGCGTGGTGTTTCGAGGATAGATTTGCCAAAGCCAAAAACTGACTCAACGTCTTGGCCAGGAAGACTTCCAAGGGATCCTGTTACCTGAATTTTTTCAACGTCTTTTTCTTTAACCTCTGTCTCTTCTTGAGCAAAAGCTTGTGGCGATAGCGCGATCGCGGTAGTCATCGCAAAAGCTTTTGCTAGAGGAGATAAATTGAATGTAGTGTTTTTCATGGTTTCCTCGTTATTTTTAGTTGCCCTTTTTTAGGGCTCTATTCACGCATTTGTTATGCGTTTTATTATTGGCAAGAGAGTTAGCAGGATGAGTGCCAACTACTTGTCCAGTTGGTCAACTTTTAACCTCTTCTTAAGTTGCTGAATTATAAAGATAAAAATATATAATGTTGTTCTTATATTGTTATTTTTATGTAAATAAACCTAATCGCATGAATGCATGCACTTTTACGGTGATTTTTAGCGAGCTTTTGCACTAAAAAGAGCAGAGGTTACGCCCGGTTGTCCGTCTATAGTTAAAATGGATGTCGAGTGTACTGAGTGTTTAACAACCTCATGGTTTACAACGGCTTTTTCATTGGGGGCTTTCGTTGCCCTACGGCTACTTTCTGCCTTTGGGTGGTGAATAGGCTCGAAAGTAGGGTTGTCCTGTGCAACGCCAGTGCTGCTTTCAACTTTTTGCGCACTAGCGAGCGGGGAAGCAAGGGGCTTTTTTCCTGGTAAGGTTAAATCAAGAATGACGGCGGTGAGTCCGGCCGAGGTTACTGGGGAAAGTAAGATGTTTTCCAGCCATGAAGGCAATTCAGCAAGGGCTTCTGGTACCATCATTACACCAATCGCCATACCTAGCGCACAAGCCGTCACCAAGCTACTGCGCCTATCAAGCGCGTAGCTGGCTAATAGCTTTAAACCTCCCACGGCCACCATGGCAAACATAACGAGTGTGGCACCGCCAAGAACTGGCTTAGGAATAGCCTGCAGCACACCACCTACAACCGGGAAGAAACCAATAACAACGAATAGCGCTGCAACAAAAAAGCCGACCTTACGGCTGGCGATACCGGTTAATTGGATAACCCCGTTATTCTGGCCAAATGTAGTATTTGGAAAGGTGTTGAACATGCCAGCAAGGAACGAATTTACGCCGTCGCCCAAAATCCCGCCTTTCACTCTTGCTAAATAAATCGGACCGCTCACAGGCTGCTTACAGAAAAGACTATTTGCGGTTAAGTCGCCGGCCGTTTCTATTGCACTGAACAAATAAATAAGCGCAATAGGTAAAAAGAGATTGATATCAAAGGCAATGCCGAAGGCAAACGGAGTGGGGATTGCTATGACAGAAAGTGAAGCAAGGCCGCTAAAATCTAACCCTTTGGTAAAGCCGACATAGGTTGCGCCAATCGCCATACCTATAAAGATGGCACTCAAACGCAGCCAATGATTTGTTGAGGCGTTCAAGAAAACAATAATGAGCAACACGCCAAGGCCGACGGCTAAGTTTTCTGTGCTGGCGAAGTCAGCCGCGTGAAAGCCGCCCGCAAGGTCAGTCATGCCTACGTTTATCAAGCTTAGCCCAATAGCGGTTATCACAACTCCTGTAGTTAATGGTGTAATGATACGTTTGAGTTTATGTACAAATAGACTAAACACCACTTCGACCATGGCACCCGCCATAGTTAATCCAAACAACAAAGACAAGACATCTTCGGGTGTTCCTCCATCCGCCTTGACCTGATTTCCTGCCAGTATCAACGCGCTAATAAACGCAAAACTGGTACCTTGGATGGCTACCAATCCACTGCCTACCGGGCCTATACGCTTTGTTTGAATTGCCGTGCCTAAGCCGCTTACAAACAATGCCATACTGATAAGATAAGGCGTGTATTCAGTAAGGCCCAGTGTTGATGTAACAATAAGAGTCGGGGTAATGACACCGACAAAGCTTGCAAGTAAATGCTGAAATGCCGCGGTAAGTGAAGGAAGAAATGCCGGACTATCATGTAAATCGTAAAGTAGTTCGCTGTGATTTGAAGACATGGTTATTTCCTTGTTATTTCCTTGTTATTTCCTTCATTGGCGCAGACCGAGGCGGCAAACTCGCAGATGAAATCACTGAAGCGTTCCACGTTGCTGTTAAGAGGTTGTACTTTGCTGTTTGCAGAAGGTATTTGGTTAGCGTTTTCTGCTATTAAGGCTAAAAACTGTGTTAGATCTCGGTTTAGCTCAGTAAGTAGTTGCTCTTTTTTCTCGTCTTGTAAAAAGCTGTACTTGATACTGTTTTGACTTAATGTAACTAGCTCACTCCAGCTTAGATTGAACTGGGTAAACGCCAGGTAATATTCATCTGTGAGTGTGGCATCCCACATCCCTCGGTCGTCGGTTGAAAGTGCAGTGGGTACACCGGTTCTTAAAAGTTGAGGAAAGGGATGAGCGCTCAAATCATCGATGTATTCTAACTTCAGGTTTGAAATTAAATTGGTTTCAATCAAATAGCGGCTATGGCGCATGAGCAAATACGTTGAAGGATCTTTTAGCAGATTAATGCCATGGCCTATTCGCTCTGCGCCTAACAATAAGGTGTCGCGAATATTGGTATCTGCTTGCTCAGATTCACCTGCATGAAAGGAGAGGCGAATGGCTGGATATTGAGCTCTTAGTTTCGTTATAGGCGCTAAAAAGCGCGTGGGTTGACCTCGGGGATCATCCTCCCTGCCAACCAAATTTATCCCTACATACCATTTTCTATTGGCGTCTACGAATTTGAAGATCCAGTCTAATTGGGCTTCAATGTTGTCAGTAAAACGAACCAAGGCATATTGAAAACGAACGGTGACACCAGTAGCTTTAGCTGCTTCGCTATCGAGCATGTCTGTAATAACTTTAAGTGCTTCAGCAGGAGGAAAGCGGCTCCCATCTGCGCGATTCATGAACCTAATGTTCATTTGCGTTTCTAAATAGCGCACATTTTCTTGTTGATACAGCTGCATGTTTCTAAGCAGAACTTGCGCTGTAATATAGGGGTTTTGAGTAAGCTCGCTTAAACGCTGCCAGTGAAACTCAAAAAACTCCTCTCGACCTTCTTCTGGCTTATCAAGTTCAACACTATGAATAAACGCGTCTTGCTCTTTGTTACTTAGGGCATTCAGTGCTTTATATTGCTTTTGTTCACATTTCGTTAGTTTTGAGTGGGTAGTGTTAGAAATAGTATGAAACAACGGCGCCGAGTCACACTCGCTATGATTCACCTTAGTGAAGTACTGATAGCCGCCGTTTAGCGCTTGATTAGTTGCTAGCTCATACCACCATTTGCCGTACGCCGAGCCTGATAAGTGATGGTGCAAGTCACCGCCTTTTGGAAACTGTTTAAGTAGTTGATAGGTCTGTGAGTCGGTCAATGACTGTGTATATTGCTTAAACCAACTGTTTGCGTCTTCTTCAGTAGGAAAGGGGCTTGCGGCGGAATAAAGACCAACAAAGGATAAAGACAAAATGAACAGGGTTCGTACAACAAATGACATGAGCAATTTTTCTTAGCAATAGTTGCTCTATGGTTGCAAGATATTGACCAGTTGGTCTGCTTGGTAATGTGTTTTTAAGCTGTTGTTTTAAAGTGTTTTTTATGTGGGTTTGGGTCAGGAGCAAATAATTAGGAAATTCGTAAGCCCCATTTTGGTGCCTAAACAAAAAAATGCGCTAAATTAGCGCATTTTTTCAGAGCAGTGCGAACGGTCGTTTTATAGGACTACGCCTTCATCTAACGTCACAAAAATTGAGTGGCGTACTTCATTGTACATTGCGCGGGAACAATGGCCTTCGCCTTCTGTGTCTTCTAGCAATAGTACGTCACCTGCTCCAAATACATGACGTTCACCGTTAGACACCGTAAATTCAGCACGCCCTTTAATAATGAAAAGGAGTTGTCGCGCCGGCGCTGGATGCCACTTAAAATCATAATCTGCGGGCGTTTCGCGAAAAATTATTTTATCTGCACCGAATTTCTCTGAAAGCATACCGATAGGACCGCCGTCTTTTAGCGCAATCTCCACTTCGCCAAAGTGACTTTTGCCTGCTTCATCGTTGTAAATCCTTGTTATTTTCATTATTAACCCTTCATTAAAACTTTACTGATTTGACCACTACGTATGCTTGAGCTTGCTAATGGTTTTATAAAGTACTGACAAACTTGCGGCCACGTCATCAATGGTAATAGATTCTGCAGGGTGGTGACTTATTCCGCCCTTACAACGTGTGAACAACATGGCCACAGGGCAAATATCTGCAATGGCCATAGCGTCATGACCTGCACCCGAGGCAAGTATTCTTGGCTTAATCCCGCTTTCTTCTACCCCCCGAACGAGTGCTTCTTTTAGCTGGCTATCGCAATGTACCGCAGGTGCGCTGTGGGTTTGCTCCCGTGTTAGCGTTATTTGTCTTGCATGCGCAATGGCATCAAACTTTTGCAATATTTCTGCCAATACAGAATCTCGCAATTCATCATCTTCGCTTCTGATATCGAGAGAAAAACGTGTGCGACCAGAAATGACGTTAACGCCGTTTGGCGCATTCTCAATTTTACCTACCGTAGCTACAACGCCCGGACGCTGCAAGCTTATGCTCTCTACAGCCAATAGCATCTCTGCACTTGCGCACAACGCGTCTTTGCGCATAGACATCGGCACAGTGCCAGCGTGACCCGCCATGCCTTCTACTGAAAAATTAAAACGTTTTGCACCAGCAATAGCACTGACAACGCCAACAGGCAGATTTTCTTGCTCTAAAACAGGGCCTTGTTCAATGTGAAGTTCTATGTAGCCCAAAATGTCGGTACGGGAAATAGCGGCACTGTTTACTGCGTCGAAATTAAGGCCGAAGTTCGCCATGGCTTGCTCTAAGTTCACGCCATTTTCATCTTTTAAATGACGCCATTGCTCATGCCATTTACCGGTGAGCGCGCGGCTTCCTAAAAGGGTGGTGCCAAATCGCGTGCCTTCTTCATCACAAAAACCCACAATATCGATATGAAAAGGGAACTTGGTTTGCGTGCCATCAAACATAGCGACCAGCGAAATAGCGGCGACCACGCCTAGCATTCCGTCGTACTTTCCGCCGTTAGGCACAGTATCGAGGTGGCTACCTAGAATTAATCGCGGTGCGTTGGGCACGCTTGATGTATAGCGCCCCCATATATTGCCAACGGCGTCTTGCCAGGTTGTCATTCCGGCTTCAATCATCCACCCTGAGGCGAGTTGATTTGCAAGCTTGTGTTGTTCGGTCAAATAGCGCCTGTCTAAACAGGTTGGGTCCTGGCTCAAGGTGCCTAATGTTTCGCACCTTGCCATAACTTGCGTAGCTAATTCAGCAAATTCTGCGAATTCACCCATTCGCCACTCCCGCCGCTTTAGCCTTAGCATAAACGCTAAGCGCAGCATCTACCCCTTTACCGGCAGGAAGCGCAAACCCTTGCATACGAAGCACAGTTTCAAGGGACTGAAGGGTATGTAACACGGCATCTTCTCTGGCGTTATAGCCCATAGTGCCAATGCGCCAAATTTTCCCTTTTAGCGGACCAAAGCTAGTGCCTATTTCAATGTTAAAGCGCAGAAGTAAGGTTTCACGTACCTCTTCGCCATGAACCCCCTCGGGAATATGAACACCTACAACGTTGTACATTTTGTGTTTCAGATCGCCAAAGGGCTCAAGTCCCATGGCCTGAATGCCGGCTAGCATGGCGTCGCCCGCTACTTTGTGACGAGCAATCACGTTCTGCTGGCCTTCTTCTAAATGCAGGCGCGCGCATTCACGGGCGCAATAAAGCATACTGGCCGCTTCGGTGTGGTGATTTAGTCGCTCTTCGCCCCAATAATCCATGATCATGGGCAAGTCGAAGTAGTTAGAACGAATTTTAGGGCCACGCGCTGCTTCATGGTGAGCATCGCGAATGCCGGCTTCAACGTGGTGACGGGTACGCACGGTTTTAACAAACTTGTCGCTTAGTGTAATAGGAGCACTGCCTGATGGGCCTCCCAAACACTTTTGTAGGCCAACTGACACCGCATCTAATTTCCAAGCATCAACGTCTAGCGGGTTCCCACCTATTGACGCTGTTGCATCGCAGTAAAACAACACATCGTTTGCTTCACAAATCGCGCCAATTTCCACAAGCGGTTGCAGCATGGTAGTGGACGTATCCCCTTGAACAATGGCAAGCAGTTTTGGTTTTACGTCTTTTATCGCCTTTTCAATCTGTTCAGGTGAAAACACTTCGCCCCACGGCACTTCAATGGTGTGAACTTCAGCGTCGGCGCGCTCTGCAATTTCAGCTAGCAAGTGCCCAAAACGCCCGAAGATAGGCACGAGGACTTTATCGCCTGGCTCAATTGCCGATACCAATACAGCTTCAATTCCAGCGCGCGACGTACCGTCAACCAAGAAGGTTTGCTGGTTTTTCGTATTGAAAACATCGCGGTAAAGTTGCATCACCTCATTCATGTAGCCAGTCATTACAGGGTCATATTGACCTACTAACTGGGTAGACATCGCACTTAACACACGGGGGTAGCAGTTAATTGGGCCCGGGCCCATTAGCAAGCGAGGCGGCGGCGATAGTGGAGCAAACGTTCTGTTAGAAGCTTCTTTAGACATGTGGGCACTCCTAGATAAGCACTTGCGCTAGCATGCGCAAGCCAGTGATGATGAGAACAACGGCGAAGATTTTCTTAAGTAAGCCAGCGTCTAGCTTGTTGGCTATGCTTGCTCCGACAGGCGCAAATAACACGGTGAGCGGAACAATGCAGACAAACCCCAGCAAGTTTACATAGCCGTACGTAGCGAAGGGAGCGTCAACAGGAGTGGTACCAACAAATAGCAGCGTGAGTGCCGCTGGAAGCGAAATAATTAAACCGACTGCAGCTGCGGTACCCACCGCTTTGTGTGCTGGGTAGTTACAAAATGTGAGAGTCGGCACGGTTAACGTACCGCCACCAATGCCTACCATAGAACTAAATAGGCCAATGCAGGTTGCCATAATCGACTGACCCGCGCGGCCCGGTAGCCCTTTAAATAGCGCGTCTTTCTTGCCAATAAGCATATTAATGGCAGACAAGGTTGCAATAATGCCAAACAGTAAGGTAAGGAACGTCGGGTTAACAGCCGTCACCGCATAGCTTCCGGCAAGCACGCCAATTAAAATGAACACTGCCCACGCTTTTAGCAACGCAAAGTCTACATTGCCCTTACTGTGATGAGCACGAATAGAGCTTACTGAAGTAGGGACGATGGTTGCCAGAGACGTTGCCGTGGCTATTACCATTGCGCTCTCAGGGGACACACCAAGGGCTTGGAACAAGAAAAACAGTACCGGCACAATAACAATGCCTCCACCTACGCCAAGCATTCCTGCTAGTATGCCTGCGAACACGCCTGTTCCCGCAAGCGATAATATAACCGTTAGGTTATCCATTAAAAACTGCATGTGATTTCTTTCTCTTTAACGTTTATTGGTTTAACTATTTGTCAGTGCTGCGTCTTAGCCACTGCGAATAAACTAGCGATGTCCAAAGTAGGCTTTGCCGTCACTTCTTGGGTCGCTTGCGCCACTCACTGTACCTTCTGTGTCGCGAATGATTGCACCAGCATGACCCATGAGTTCGTTGCAAGGATCTACCGTCACCATATCGTGGCCCCGTGCCAGTAAGCTCTCACCTACGTACTCAACTAAGTCACGCTCTGCTTTTAAGTTGTGACTCTGATCGCCCCATGTTCTACCAAGTAGCCAACGGCCTAGGGAAATAGCCTTGGCGATAGGTTGGCCGTGGTAGACATGACGAGCAAACAGCGCCGCTTGGGTTTGAGGCTGACCTTCACCACCCATGGTGCCGTAGCTCATGCGTCGACCGTCAACAAGCTCAGCGAAAGCGGGGTTAAGTGTATGAAATGGTTTTAAGCCTGGCGCCAAATATTGGTTACTGTTTGGATCGAGTGAAAACGAAGTGCCACGGTTGTTCCACACAATGCCTGTTTGCGGGCTCACTACGCCCGAGCCAAACTCCCAATATAGCGACTGTATATAGCTCACCATTCGACCTTCAGAGTCGCAGCAACCCATCCAAATAGTATCGCCGTGCTTGGCTTCATGGGGCCAAGGAAGTGCTTTATCTAAAGAAATGTTCTTCACCATTTCATCAAGTACATCATCACTTAACAGGCTTTGTAAGTTAACGGGCGTACGAGATGGGTCGGTAACGTTCGCGTTGCGCGCAATAAAAGCTTGTTTTGTGCACTCGATAAGTAAATGCACCATGTCAGCATCGGTGCTGCCTAAATGCTGAACTTTGTCGTACAGGGCTAAAATAATGAGCGACGCGACACCTTGTGTGGGCGCCGGCAAGTTATAAAGCTTGCCTTTGCTGGTGGATACTAACAATGGCTCAACAATTGTCGCTTTGTAATTATTGAAATCTTCAAGACGAATAGGAGAGCCGGCTGCCTCTAAATCTTCGGCCAGCTGTGAAGCTAACTCACCGTGGTAAAAATCATCTAATCCTTTTTCTGCTAAATGCTTCAAAGTTTCAGAGAGCTTTGTTAGCTTTAAAATTTTACCTTTTTTGAGGGCTTTCCCCTTAATCAAAAACTGAGCGAAGTTTTCATCCGCACTTAGCTCGTCAAAGGTTTTGTTGCTGGCATCCACCAAGCTCTGGGTAACTTCAATCCCCCAGTTAGCTTGGCTAATAGCAGTATCGAACAACGTAGTTAACGGTAAACCGCTTTGCCACTTGTGGCTTATTTCGAGCGCGGCTTGCCAACCGGCAACAGCACCTGCCATGGTTAATGCAGACTTTCCGCCTCGACTCGGTATGGCATCGCTACCCTCGTAGAAAGAAGGCGTTGCACCTTTTGCTGCTACACCAGATGCATCAATGCCAATCGGCTTTTTACCAGGCTCACTGATTAGCCAAAAACCATCACCGCCCATGCCATTCATGTGCGGATATTCAACCGCGATAGAGGCCGCCGCAGCTACCATAGCTTCTATAGCTGTGCCGCCTTTTTCTAGTATGTTTAAGCCTACTTGCGATGCTGCAAAGTGAGGGGCGGTAAACGCTATATTTGGTTTTTCACTCATTTTTAATTCCTTCAAAAACTCGGCAATCGCGCAGTCAAGTCAAGCCCAAACAAGGCAAAATGACGGGGCGCTTAGGTCTTACTTCCGCTTTCTACTTTCTACTTGAATGCGATAGGGCGCTAATGCTTTATTTGAGTGCAACTTAAATAAAACAGGCGCGCTTTACACGTTTAGCGAGTGGTTAGCTTTTTTGCTAACGCGAGAAGTGCAAGATCGTTGCCTTTTTTGCCCACTAGCGATAATCCGCATGGAGCGTTGTGTAGGGTAAACAACGGCAGATGAAGCTGGGGTAAACCCGCAAGCCCAGCTATCGCCGTAAGTGCGAGCAGAGCGTTTCTATCATTTGCCAGAGTCGTTTCATCGGCATCACATCGAGGTGCTACACCGGGTGTTGTGGGAACAACCAGTACGTCTATGTCTTCAAATAGAGCATTTAAATGATTGATTACCACAGATTGTTGCGTTTTAGCTTGTTGTACTTCTTGTGTCGTTATGGTTTTACACCAATCTAAGCGCAACATTATATCTTTAGCGATATCAGGTTGAGTATTTTCAATCCATTCGCCATGTTGCTGCCATATTTCATTACCCTGTAAGGTGCGAAAGGTAGCAGCTGTTTGTAATGCGTTTAAATCAAGCTGACTCTCTGACAACGTAATGCAGTCGTTGTTTTCAGCCAGCGCTGCAAGCCATGTTTTGCACAGCGATTTGTGAGCGGCCTGCTCGAATAAATGTGCAGCTATGCCAAATCGAGGCGTACCTGATATTTCACTTTGTGTTGCGCTATCTATGCAGACATTGGCAACTTTAGTTAGCGTGTTTAGGTCGCGTGTCATCCAGCCTACGGTATCAAACGAAGGCGCAAGTGCTACCATATTGTCGCAGGCCACAACGCCGTGCGTGGTGCGAAGCCCCCATAACCCTTGATAGCTAGACGGTACGCGAATAGAGCCGCCTGTATCGGTGCCAAGCCCTATGTCGGCAAGATGTGCGCTAACAGCCACCGCTGAACCTGACGAAGAACCACCAGGTATATGAGCCGGTGCCACTGGGTTTACCAGTGTTTCGTAGTGCTTATTCTGCCCGTGCAAACTGTAGGCAAGCTCATCAGTCATGGTTTTACCTTTGAACACGGCACCCGCCTGAAGCATCTTTGCTACACAACTGCTCGTATTTTCTGGAATCGAGTGGGTGACTAGCCAATCAGGGTTACCTGCTGAAGTTGGCAAACCTTGAATGTGAAACAAATCTTTTACTGCCAGACCTAAACCGCAAAGTGGTTTCTGCGCTTTTGGTATAGCTTTTCCCTCGTAATCGTCGTGATTAAAGATTACGTCTAAGTATTTAATTGCTTGTGTGAAATTTGCATCACAGGGCTTTAGTACAAAAGGAGAGCTCACAGCGCGTTACTTATTTATTGTTTCTTAATTGGTCTTTATCTCATGAAACAACTGTTTCACTTTAAAGTCAAGGGAAACGAACGTTACTTAAAGAGAAGTTGGGAAAAAATATTGATCAGGATTGAATAACGATAATTTAAATCGCATGCGTCAGTGCGCTCAAAGTTCAGAGCAACCCTAAAATCCTTGAGGGTTTTTCTCCAGGAAAGTAATTTCGTCAGGTGTTGATTCACGTCCTAACACCGCATTGCGATGCGGGTAGCGCCCAAACATCTCGATAACCTGCTGATGGCGCTTTTCGAAAATAAATTCCCGTTCAAGACCTTCTTGAGAAAATAATTCCAATGCCACATCGTGTATAGCTAGCGATTCACTGTGCATGAAAGGCATATACAGAAACGCGCGTTGTTGTGGTGTGAGTACTTTGTCGGCTTCCACGCTTACCGCTTCTTGCGCAAGGACTAAAGCGATACTGTCTGCACTGAACGCGTCCTTGTCATTGCGATGGATATTTCGTGAAAATTGGTCGAGTAGAATTATTTCGGCAAGTCTCCCTGTCGCCGTTGCTCGCCAAGGCCACAACTCGCCCCTCTTAGCTGCAGAATGCAACTTTGAAAATTGCGAAGTTATAGTTTTATCTAGTGCAGCATCTTCCTTAAACCATTGTTCTGGAGAGAGTTCTCCAAACCAAAAGTCTAGCACCCCGTTAGCTTCTTCCATGACTACTTGCGTTTTATCCATATCAACTCCAACCACACGCTTTTAGCAGTGAAATTAAATCAACAGGTACGTTTTTGTGCATTAAAAACCAAATAAGCAGTTCGAATTAATACTTATACCCGTTTTTAAGCGCTTTAGTTCCCTTTGCGCTTGCAAAATAACAATTCTCTGCTATTCGCTCCATTTACAGTATTGCTTAAAAAGTGTTCTAAGGGAAGGGCTAACGTTTTGGGCTCTCTAACTCATCCATTTGAATGTATATATCAGTGATAGCGTCAACGCGGTCCGCGGCTTCGCTTCCTAACACCTCATAAGTAAGATTACACAGCGAAGCAACTAGGCTCATCGGGGCCGCATAGCTATCAAAAGGCGAGTCACTGCCGATATGAGTTACAAGAAGATGATCAACTTCATGACGATAACCTTGCCCTGTTGGATCGGTTATAAGCACGGTTTTGCAGTGTTTAATACTATTTAAAACAAAGTTGAACTGGCGGGTTCTGCGACGAAAACCGAAAAGTACAACAAGATCGTTTTCGGTAAGGTCAATAATATCTTCACTAAGTGTTTGACCGGGCTGGGGAAGCACGCGGACCGACGCCCGAATTTGTTTCAGCTGCTGCCTAAAATGCAGCGCGATGGGGTAGGCGTTTCTAAAGCCGATCAACGTAACTTGTCCTGCTGATGCCAGCAATTTAGCGATATCTGTCAACGCCTCTGAGGAAGTGCTCTCGAATGTATTTGCTAAGTTCTTGCTATCACTTTCATGTTGCAAAACACCACTTGAAGGGCTAACTACGGGTACGCCTTGCTCACGTAACTGTACAAGCGCTTCTTTGGCTTGTTGATGTGAATCAAACCCCAGTTGACGAAAGAAGCGACTAACAGTGGCCTTTGACGTCCCCGTTTTTTCTGCAATGAGAGAAGTAGACTGACTTAGTACGGCGATTGGGTTTTGCTGAATATAATGCGCAATGGATTTGCCCGAAGGAGATAACGAGGCATAGTGTTTTTCAATTTGTTGTAAAACGTCGCTAGGGCTATTTTTTGTCATTGGTATCGCCTTATACATCTCATGCAATTATTTCACGACTTTTGTGCGATATACAATCACTACGTGATTTACTAACTGTCGCTCTCCTAAATATGCATACCTCGAAACTGTTGATGGGACCAAAGTACAACACATTATTCTGTTTTTCCGCGTTAAAACTTTGCCTATAAAACCCCAACATAGCTAAAAAACGTTGAATCTTTAAAGGGTTACAAATTCTGTATTCAGCATAAGGCTAAAGTATCATCTATTTGCCCCTTCATGCATTACAGATTGGCACTACAATTTCATAGTGTATAACCGTAAAAGTTCATGAAACTGTCATAGGTTGGTAATTATTTTGTTGGCTAAGCTTGGGTTCCATTTAGGCATACTATCTAGTGAATCGTACAGCGAATGCATCATTACCCAGATTAAGAGGTGAGTTGTGGTAAAGCTTTGGTCGGAATTGCTCCTACTATTTGTAGGGCTTCCCTTTGCAATTCTGTACTGGATAAAACATTTTGCAGACTATCTCATGCCTATCTTAGGTGTAATGGGCCTTTGTTGTTTAGCTATCTTATTGGCGGATAAGCAATTCAAGCGTATTAAGTTGTGGCACTGGGAAGATTATCGAGCACATTTTAAAAGTACGATTAAGTTATTTTTGCCTTGGGCCAGCTTACTCGCCCTTATTGTTTATTTGTTTAAGCCAGAGCTCTTCTTGCATTGGCCTATGAACCAGCCGTGGATGTGGATAGCGACGCTACTAATATATCCGATAGTTTCAGTAATCCCGCAAGAGATTATCTTTCGTACTTATTTCTTTCATCGTTACAAACGCATCTTGCCATCTAAATATGCGAGATGGGCATTAAGTACATTTTTATTTGGTTTAGCCCATTTGGTCTATGGTAACTGGGTAGCGGTTGTTGTTTCGTGGATTGGAGGTGCCATTTTTGGCTATCGATACATGCAAACAAACTCAACACCTGTGGTGGTGATTGAGCATGCTATTTGGGGCAGCTTTGTGTTTACTATTGGACTGGGATCTTATTTAGTTATCGTCACGTAAATATTCTTGCTCAGCACCTTCCGACTACTAGTGATCGCATGACGGTGCGGGTGAAAGAGGTGGTAATAATATCGTTTAACGTTCGACATACGCAGTACTTTCGATTGCATCTGTAGACATGCGATTTCGTCACACTGCTAACATCCATGAACGCCAAGGAGTAAGGTTATGTTCAGTGCTTTCCTAGTCATAAAACAGGTCATTTCAGCAAAATATATAGAAATTAGCTCTCAATATATTGGTACGGCTGCAAATCATCTCTTTGTCCAGAATTTGCTTCAACAAGACGGTGAAGCAGGCTCTATTAGCAGTCTATCAAGCGCACAGTCGTTGCTTTCGCAGCTTTGGGATAATTTTGTTTACCGTTTACCAGGCCTAGCGTTGGGCATTGTAATAATGGCAGCGTTTATTCTGCTTGCGCCACATATCGCAAAAGTGCTGGTTAAACCATTAACAAGAACAACGACTTCACCGTTACTGCGCTCAGTTATTCAAAGAAGTGTCAGTTTAGTCTTAATTTTACTCGGTATTTATCTATTTTTATTCTTAGCTGGGCTCACCGGATTTGCAATCGCGGTGGTGAGCGGTACAGGTGTGGTGGGGCTTATTCTTGGTTTCGCTTTTCGAGACATTGCAGAGAACTTTATTTCAAGCCTACTGCTTACTATTCAACGCCCCTTTAGAATAGGGGACATCGTACAAATCAACGATTTCACCGGCATCATTCAGAAAGTAACGGCACGTGCGACCACACTGGTTGATTTTGATGGTAACCATATTCAAATACCTAACGCCACGATTTACAAAGGAGTAATCAAAAACCTTACGGCCAATCCGCTAATGCGTGGTCAGTTTGTTATTGGCGTTGGCTACGATGCTGATATACAACACGCACAGCAGATGGCGCAAGAAATTACGTCAGCACAAGACAACGTGTTAATCGACCCTGAACCGCAAATTCTTATCGACGAATTAGGCCCCTCGACCTACAACATCAAGGTTTATTTTTGGGTGGATGTAGAGAAAACGAGTGTACTAAAAATGGCATCGGTGCTGATGCGTAAAATCACCCAAGCCTATTTAGAGGCGAATATCAGTATGCCTGATGATGCGAGAGAGCGCATTTTCCCTGAGGGTATGCATATTTACCATGCTTCCGAGAAAGACGCTTCAAGCGCTCGTCCTTCTGAAAATGAAGCAAATGAGTTAAGTGAAATAACTACAGGCCAAAAGAACGTAAAAAGCTTGGATAGCGAAAAGAATAGTGGAGCCACAGAAAATCGAAACGAAAGGTCAAGTGCTAAAGGGGCTGGAAATTCGCGCCCACAAGACTCGAAAATTAATGATGATGTGTCTTCCGAAGCTCATGAAATACGAGAGCAGGCTCGGAATTCGAGAGACCCTGAGGCAGGAGAAAATATTCTTTAACATTTGTTATGTGAAGGATTATTGGAATGTGTCATTTGCCCTCTTTTCAAATCTAGAAGGGAACCGAACATATTGAACGTGCTTCGGCAAAGCTGGCCAGAGGTGAGGAGATGTTAAGCAAAAGCTGGGCTGGTGGATTTGCTCGTCGCGCTATTAAACAGGCGCGACGGGCGATAGATTACATCTACCAAGGAATCCTTGCCATAAGTTGACATGCGCTTTCATGACGCTGCTGTATTGATTGAATCCGTCTTGTGACTGTTGCCTGATGTAGCGTTTGAATTCCTCGTGCAGCGACGGCTGCGCAAGCCAGTCTTCCCATAATGGCGCTAGTTTGTAATGGTATTGATTTACCAAACTTCCTACAGGTTGTATTTCCTCAATAAAGAAAAGATAGAATACATTACGCAATATTTTTGCTTTGTCGCTGGCGCGGCCTTCTGGGCAGCTTACAGCATCAAGCTCGGTTTCAAGCATATTCGTAAGCAATGAGAGGTTTTGCGTTAAGGTTTGTTGTGTATGCCAAAGTGTAGCGGGTAACCTGGCTGAACGTATAATTTTTAACTGTTGTTCAAGCTCGCTGCTCTCAATAATACTCTCACTATTATTTTCATTCGTAGCCTCTGTTTCTGTATCGCTCGATGCTGTATTGGAAGAATACATATCGCTCAAGAGCAATTCTTTGTTACTTAAGCTGTTGATGTAATAAAGCGCGTTTACGCTAGAAAGTGCATCTCTATTATTTTCAACTGAGAAAAGACGTTCAGGTGTATTAAGCGCCAGACGCAATTCTTGGCTCCCTTGGACTAGGTTTGCCCACGTTTTACTGTAGTCTTGTATCTTTTGTTCACGCCACGATGCGATGGTTGCTGCCAGTGCCGCGTTTCTCTGGTTAGACTCGTTTTCTTTCGTGAGCGCTGCTTCACAGCTGTTGAGTACATTAAGCAGCTTGCTCTCATAAACAAGCCGCTGTGATGGCAGCTGACTTTTTCCTAGCGACGTATTGCGTTCGGCAACCACTGTGCCTAACTCACAATCTTGCAGCGCATAAAACTCACGCAGGTTTATACTCACGCCCTCAATAGTGTGTTTAAGCGTGGCGGAGTCTGCAAGTTTGGGAAGCGGGGTGGTAATCTTATCGTTAAACGAATCGGGGAGGGGCGTATCGAGTACACGCGAGAGTCGTGCGGCGTAATCGTCAATGCTTTGCTTTACGGTACTACCGCCAAAACAGCCTAGCAAAGCAAACATGGCAACGCTGATGACACCAGCGCGGCAAGCGTTTCTTAGTTGCGAAACTTTTGGGGGCCATGGTTTTACTAGGGAAATATTCACGCGGAGGCACCAGTATGAAGTCCGCGCCCGCCATCGACATAAATGATTTGTCCAGTGATGTAAGGGGCCGATGCCAAGAACGACAATGTTTTAGCAATGTCATTTGGTGTACCTAGTTCACCCAGTGGAATACTCGATATCAGTTTGTCTTTTTCGTCCTCGTCCATTTCCCGTTCTGGCCACAAAATTGCCCCTGGCGCAATACCATTTACACGAACGTTGGGGGCTAAGTCTATAGCTAACGATTGGGTTAGTGAGGCAAGACCGGATTTAGCAATGAGGTAAACACTGTGTTTGGGGAGTGGGCGGTCGATATGCATGTCGACCATATTGATAATGCAGCCTTTACTTACCGCTAATGCTGGTGCCAATGCTTGTGACAAAAACAATGGCCCCTTCACGTTACTGCCTATCAGAGATATCCAGTCGTCTTCTGAAATTTCGCCCACCGGAGTGGGGTAAAAACTAGAAGCATTATTTACTAAAACGTTTATCTGACCCCAAATGCCTAATGCTCGCTGCCCAAGTGCACTTACTTCGTCTGAATTACAAAGGTTGGCTTGTAGACAGGTAGCAGAGTCCTCCCGCTGACTATTTAGCTTTTCAGCCAGTGCAAGTGCCTCGTCTTTAGAATGCCCATAATGGATAATAACGCGATAGCCTTCGCTATGAAGCTGACACGCCATGGCGGCGCCAATTCGCTTTGCTGCCCCGGTAATGAGTGCTACAGGGCCTGAGTTTGTCATAATAAAAGCTACTCTCTATTTTAAATCGACTTATATCTATTTACAGTTTGCGGTGCTTTCTTTCTTAATCCGCAGGTAAAACGGCTGATGGGCAACAAATGCAAGCGAATTTGTTTGTTACATCAACGCTTGTAAATGTCATCTATTATTTGTTTGGCTTGCGTAATGTAATGCGCGCCGAATAATAACCCGTGATTTAAAATATGGTAAAGCTGGTAAATTGGTTTTCTTAATGGGTAATTTTTTTCAATTGGAGTGTGTTGATGGTAGCCCTCAAAGAATGATTGGGGAAAGCCACCAAACAATTCGGCCATGGCAAGGTCGGTTTCCGCATCGCCAACATACACAGCGGGGTCAAATAACACCGGTCCTTTTTTATTAAAGCCTGCATTGCCCGCCCACAAATCGCCATGAAGTAGTGAAGGGTGGGGTTGATGTAAGCTCAAGAGATGTCTTACTCGAGTAACAACATCGTCTATATTGCCATCTCCGCTTTTCCATGTACCAATTGATGCCAAGCGTTCTAGCATGCTACCAATCCGTTTTTCTGCAAAAAAGTCAGCCCAAGACGCCATTCTTCCATTGGTTTGTACACTGGCACCAATGTAATTGTCATGCGGCCATCCATAGCTGGTGTAGGCGTTAACCGCATGAAGTGCAGCGAGTTGCTGCCCTAAAATGAAATAGTCATTTTCAGTAGGTTCAATAAATCGAACGTGAGAAAGTACCAAATATTCCATATTGGGCGTTTCATTGGCTGTAATTCCATGGCAAATGACTCGCGGGGTAGCAATGGTTTGCGTGTTAGCGATGGCCGCTAGTCCTTCGGCTTCATGAGATAATTGCTGAGTATCATCATATTTGCGGGTTTTAACAAAGTAGCGATGAGTCGTATCTTTTATGATGTGACTTTCGTGTGTATCTCCGCCACTTACTCGTTCGGCTTTTTGGCAGCTAAAAAACTGCTGGGTTTCATCTGAAATATGCTCGCTGATAAAATGCCACATATTGCACGCTCTGCTTGTTTTCATGCTTTTTTTCAAGGCGATTGGAGTGTTGAGTGACTACTTTCCTATGGCACACTAGAGCACCTGCAAAGAACCGGTCCAGCAACCTTTATCGCCTTACACTAAAGTATGGGATAAAAACGGTGAAATGCATAAATTCCTACTCAAAATCTTCCTAAACGAAATCAAACCTTCACAAATTAGCCAATAAAGGCTTTTCGATATTGAAGTTGCCCCTACACTGGTTATAATCCACAACTTGCTTTAATACTGAGAAAACTCAGTAAGTTCGACGCGTATGCAGTTTTGCAGTACCAATGCGCTGTATTTTTATGCTGCTTCAAATAAAGCAAGTTTCGAGTGCTATAAAGCACGATTAAATTTTCAAAAATATGCATGTGGCGCAGAGTAGGCGTCACCACTGTAAAGGAATTAAAATGCCTGTAATTACCCTTCCTGATGGAAGCCAACGCGCTTTCGATAACGCTGTTTCTGTACTAGATGTTGCAAATGATATTGGCCCTGGTTTAGCCAAAGCAACCATTGCAGGAAAAGTAAACGGTGAGTTAGTTGACGCCGTTGATATGATTGACGCGGACGCACAACTTCAAATTATTACTGCAAAAGACGATGAAGGTTTAGAAATTCTTCGTCACAGTTGCGCGCACTTGTTAGGTCACGCTATCAAACAACTTTGGCCTAACACCAAAATGGCTATCGGCCCTGTTATTGACAACGGTTTCTACTACGATGTTGATATGGAAGAAAGTCTAACCCAGGAAGATTTAGCTAAACTAGAAAAGCGTATGCTTGAACTGGCTAAAACTAATTACGACGTGGTTAAGAACAAAGTTAGCTGGCAAGAAGCACGCGATGCATTTGAAGCGCGCGGTGAAAGCTACAAAATGGAAATTCTTGATGAGAACATCAGCAAGGACGACCGCCCAGCACTGTATCACCACGAAGAATACACAGATATGTGTCGAGGCCCTCACGTGCCAAACATGAAGTTCTGCCATCACTTCAAACTGATGAAAGTGGCAGGTGCTTACTGGCGTGGCGATAGCGACAACAAAATGCTTCAGCGTATTTACGGTACTGCGTGGGCAGATAAGAAGCAGCTTAAATCTTACTTACAGCGCTTAGAAGAAGCTGAAAAGCGTGACCACCGTAAAATTGGTAAAGCTCTAAACCTTTTCCATTGGCAAGAAGAAGCGCCAGGCATGGTGTTTTGGCACAACGACGGTTGGTCAATTTATACCGAGCTTGAAAGCTACGTGCGTAAGAAACTACGCGAATACGGTTACGACGAAGTAAAAGGCCCATTAATGATGGACCGCTCGCTTTGGGAAAAGTCAGGTCACTGGGACAAATACGCTGAAAACATGTTTACGACTGAATCTGAAAAGCGTGAATATGCCGTTAAGCCAATGAACTGCCCAGGCCACGTACAAATTTTCAATCAAGGTTTGAAATCGTACCGCGACCTGCCTCTTCGTATGGCTGAGTTCGGCTGCTGTCACCGTAATGAACCATCGGGCGCACTACACGGCTTAATGCGAGTTCGTGGCTTTACGCAAGACGATGCTCACATTTTCTGTACTGAAGAACAGATCCTAGAAGAGGTGAGTGGCTGTATTAAGATGGTGTACGAGACATACGCTGCGTTTGGTTTCGAAAATATTAAAGTTAAGCTGTCTACTCGCCCAGAAAAGCGCGTAGGTGCTGACGAGATTTGGGACAAATCAGAAGCTGCGCTTGCAGATGCACTTAAAGCCAATGACATCGAATTCGATTATCAGCCTGGAGAAGGTGCGTTCTACGGACCAAAAATTGAGTTTACGCTGCACGATTGCTTAGACCGTGCATGGCAGTGCGGTACCGTACAGCTAGATTTCTCAATGCCAGGTCGCTTGGGCTCTACTTATGTAGCAGAAGATGGCGAACGCAAAGTGCCGGTTATGATTCACCGCGCTATTTTGGGTTCACTAGAACGCTTCATTGGAATTTTGACCGAAGAATTTGCAGGTTTCTTCCCGCTCTGGTTGGCTCCTCAGCAGGTTGTGGTAATGAATATTACCGACAAACAAGCTGAATATGCCTCAGATTGTGTAAAAAAACTGCAAGAATTAGGTTTTAGAGCAAAGTCTGACTTGCGAAATGAGAAGATCGGCTTTAAAATCCGCGAGCACACTTTGAAGCGTATTCCGTATATGCTAGTTGTGGGCGATAAAGAAATGGAAGCGGGCGAAGTAGCAGTGCGCTCTCGTCGCGGCGACGACCTAGGCAAAATGCGCCTGGAAGACTTTATTGCCATGGCTCAACAAGAAGTTGTTGAAAAGACGATTAAGTAGTTGAGCAAATTGTGTATAATACACAATCAAGGTGTCTGCTTTTGGTTTTACTTTGGGTCAACCGACCTCCCAAAAGCAGACAAAAGAATTAAATGTTTGGAGGAATAGCACATTAAAGGCGCTAACAACAAGGCTCAGGGCGACAAAGCCCGCATTAACGATGAGATTAAAGCCAGAGAAGTAAGATTAATTGGCAAAGACGGTGAACAGGTTGGTGTGGTTTCTTTAGCAGAAGCTACTCGTAACGCAGAAGAAGCGGGCCTAGATCTAGTAGAAATCAGTCCGAATGCCGAGCCGCCAGTCTGTAAAGTTATGGACTATGGCAAATTCCTCTTCGAAAAAAGTAAAGCTCAAAAAGAGCAGAAGAAAAAACAGAAGCAAATTCAGGTCAAGGAGATTAAATTTCGCCCTGGCACTGATGAAGGCGATTACCAGGTCAAACTGCGCAACCTGCGTCGCTTTCTTGAAGGTGGTGATAAAGCCAAAGTTACGATCCGCTTCCGCGGTCGTGAAATGGCGCACCAAGACATCGGTATCGATCTACTAAACCGCGTTAAAACCGATTTAGAAGATATCGCTACATGCGAGTCTTTCCCACGTCGTGTGGAAGGCCGTCAGATGATCATGGTGCTAGCCCCAAATAAGAAGTAGTAACGGTCTAAAGTTTTAAGGAATCTGCACCCTTAAACACCTTGCTGCTAAACATTAACCGGTATGAAGTGACTGCAACACGAAAAATACCGATATTAAACAATGCGGAGTTTTAGCAATGCCTAAAATGAAAACTTTAAGCGGTGCCGCCAAACGTTTTAAGAAAACGGGTTCTGGCCGCTTTAAAAGCAAACAGTCTCACTTACGTCACATTCTGACTAAGAAGAGCTCTAAGCGTAAACGTCACCTTCGTGGCAAAAAACTGGTTCATGACTCTGATACCAAATTGGTTCAGCGCATGTTGCCTTACGTATAAGACTTAGGAGACTGATTAATGGCTAGAGTAAAACGCGGCACTATCGCACGTGCTCGTCACAAAAAAGTCCTCAAGCAGGCAAAAGGTTATTACGGCGCACGTTCACGTGTATATCGCGTAGCGGTACAAGCTGTAACTAAAGCTGGTCAATATGCTTACCGTGACCGTCGTCAGCGCAAGCGTCAATTCCGTCAATTATGGATTGCACGTATCAACGCTGCTGCTCGTCAAAATGGTATGTCATACAGCCGTTTCATTAACGGTTTGAAGAAAGCGTCTGTTGAAATCGATCGTAAGATCCTTGCCGACATCGCAGTACATGACAAAGCAGCTTTCAGCGCACTAGTCGAAGCGGCTAAAGGCGCATTAGCTTAATTATTAACTAATTAAGTTTAAGTTCTTTCGGAAAAAGGCGAGCAGGATGCTCGCCTTTTTTCGTGTTTGGGGTAAAGATAAAAAAGCAGAACCGAAGCTCTGCTTATATTCATTATCTTAGTGTGAAGTACTCTTATTTCTTGTCAACACGGCCGTAGCGGTCGGAAAACCTAACTATGTCATCCTCACCAAGGTATGCGCCTGATTGCACCTCTATGAGCTCTAGAGGAATTTTCCCAGGGTTTTCTAAAGCGTGTACTGCTCCAAGAGGAATGTAAACAGACTCGTTCTCTGTTACCAATTTAGTATTGTCGTCAATGGTGACATTGGCGCTGCCTGAAACCACTATCCAGTGTTCGGCGCGGTGGTGGTGCATTTGAACCGATAGTTTTTCACCCGGCTTAACAGTAATGCGTTTAACTTGAAAACGGGCGCCGTTATCAATTGAATCATAGCTGCCCCAGGGACGGAAAACTTCACGGTGAAATTCGAATTCAGGGCGCTTTTCTGCTTTTAATTTATTTACTACGTTCTTTATACTTTGCGCATCATCTTTATGCGCGACCATAACAGCATCTTTAGTTTCAACTACAATAACGTCTTCTAAGCCTATTACTGAAACTAGGCGTTGCTCTGCATTTACATAGCTATTTCGGGTCTTTTCTAAGATGGTATCGCCTACACAAACGTTACCGTCTTCATCTTTGTCTGCGGTTTCCCAGAGAGATGTCCAGCTTCCTACATCACTCCATCCGGCATCCAAAGGCACCATCGCAGCACTATCAGTTTTCTCCATTACAGCATAGTCAATAGAGTCATCAGGGCACGTGGAAAATATCTCAGAATCTACGCGAATAAAGTCTAAATCAGGCGCTTCAGTTTCGATTGCTCGTCGACACACTTCTAACATTTCGGGGTTATATTTACCCAACTCCTCAATATAACGGCTTGCCTTAAACATGAACATTCCGCTATTCCAGAAGAAATCTCCTGATTCAACATACTGTTTAGCGGTTTCAGGTTGTGGTTTTTCTACAAAGTCAGCGACCTCAAACCCAACGTTTAGTACTTTTCCCGCTTTAATATAACCATAACCTGTATGTGGCTTATCGGGGACTATTCCGAATGTGACAAGCTTCCCTTCATTCGCTAGTGCCTCAGCTTTAACAATAGCACTGTGGAAAGCCTCTTGGTCTTTTATTAAATGATCTGCAGCGAGCACAAGAAGAACAGGGTCATTCCCAGTTTTTGTGGCATGTAAAGCCGCAAGTGCTATCGCTGGCGCAGTGTTTCGCCCCACCGGCTCTAATAAAATACCGTCATGTTCAATATTTTTTTTACGAAGCTGCTCAGCAACTAAAAACCTATGTGCATCGTTACATATAAATACAGGAGGCTCGGCATTTGTTCCATTAAGTCGAGTGACTGTATCTTGAAGCATCGTGCTGTTGGATGTAAGCGACAAAAACTGTTTTGGAAGTGCGGCGCGAGACTTTGGCCAAAGGCGGCTACCAGTGCCGCCAGCCAATACAACAGGTTTCATAAACTGATGTCCTTTTCTTGAATTAGTGTATTTCTAATACGCGTTTTTGTTTACGAAGCCATTGAAAACAGTCATAAACACAATTTTGATATCAAACCAAATAGACCATCGGTGTATGTAATCCAAATCATACTCAACACGCTGGACCATTTTGTTTGTTGTTTCCGTTTCGCCGCGCAAGCCGTTCACTTGTGCCCAGCCGGTGATACCAGGTTTTACTTTATGACGAAGCATATAACCCGTAATGATTTTCCGGTATTCCTCGTTATGCGCCACAGCATGCGGGCGAGGACCGACAATAGACATGCGACCTTGTAAGACGTTAATAAACTGAGGAAGCTCATCTAACGACGTGCGTCTTAGAAATCCACCTATCTTGGTTAAGCGAGAGTCGTTTTTCGTTGCCTGTTTCACAACGGCGCCGTTATCTTGCGTCGTCATAGAACGGAATTTATAGACAGTTATTTGCTTTCCATCGAGCCCATAGCGCTTTTGTTTAAAAATGACTGGTCCCTTAGAAGTTAGCTTAACCGCAAGGGCGATAGCTAGCATAGGGATGGAAATTAGCATCAAGATTATACTACTTAATACCACATCCTCTAGTCGTTTCAGCAGATCACTTGCGCCTTGGAACGGAGTGTCGTAAACACTGAGAGCCTGTACATTTCCAACGGTTTGCCAGCGAGCGTTTAGCAGGTTATACATAAAGAAATTTGGAATAACATAAACGTTAGCTGTGGTATCGCTGCATTGTTCGAGAATTGCACGAATACGGTTCTCTGCACTCATAGGTAGTGCAATGTAGATATAATCAACCTCGTTTCGCTTTGCCATTTCTATTGCGGCATCAATATTGCCAAGCACCGCACCTTGCATTTCATGCGGCAAGCGCTCTGCTTCTCTATCGTCGTATATACCGTTAAAACGAATACCTAAATGCTCGTTCTGTTGTATCTGAAGCGCTACATTCGCACCTAAATGAGTAGCACCAATGATAATAGAGCGGCGTGTATTCAGACCACTTTTACGAATTTGAAATAGAAATTTCCTCATGATGTAACGCCACAGAATCAAGACAACAAAAGAGGAGGCAAACCACAACAATATGGCCGGAGGTGGTGTTTTAATTTCTTGTACAAAAAAGTATCCCATCGACATCGTACCTAAAACACTCAGTGTCCAAGTAATTGCCGCAGCTCTAAGCATTTCAGGGGTTCTGTGTCCACGCCACGAACGATATAGCTCAACACCTTCTGCTGAGATTTGAAAGCAGATAACATTTACAAAAAGAAGAATTAAGCTGGTGGTGTCTATCTGGGTACCGTAATACGCTGCTGATGAATAATACAGAATTGTCACCAACGAAAGATCGATGAGCCTGTAGAAGGTAGAAAAACCACTCTGATTCCTTACTACCAAACCACCATTTGTATTAGGCTCTACCGGATGAGCTTTAAGTGCTTTGTTAGATTCTACTCTATTGTCCATTTAAGTAATCTCTAAGTGAAAAGTGAAGCCTGTAGCCAAAGCTAATGACAACATAAACAAGCCAAGCCATGAATTAAGAAGAATAGCGAAGACAACTAATAGAAATTAGGCAAGTATTATGCCCACTTTAAAAAGCTTTAGGATAAGACGTTACAACGTGCTGATTACATTCACGATGAAATTGATCAATTCTAAAGCTTAACCGCTCTAGTGTTACGATATTATATGGACATTGTAATTTTATTACAAAATCAAACTTCACGGCGTTCTAATTTGGTGCAAAATGCGTAGAATATAGCGCTAGCGCTTCTCATGGGCAATGTAAGTAAGATAGCATGTATCACAGTAATGGTCGTGTACACATGGCTGCAATAATACCGAGGTATAACTTGCAATACTTAGCTATCTCATTGGTGACACAAAAAATATAGCACTTAAAACCGTTCGCGCGAGCGCTGTAACATTGATGTATAAAGCGCGTGTCAGCAAAAACGGCACGCGTATTGCTGAATTCTGTAGAGCAGTGAACTATTAAGGTACTAGCTTTAATTGCTTTGTAATAATTACACGTGATCTATCTGTTTCGCTGTTTATAGCGCTTTTTCAAGAGTTTTAGGAAAAAGGCTATAGTGATAATTTTGCACCGTTTTAATACACCCAAGCCATCGTAGGAAGGAAATAACATGTTAATAAGGACCAAGAGCATTCTAGCGATGTCGGTAATTTGCGCCACACCGACCCTCAATGCCCAAGAGGCAGGTCGAATTCAAGCTGGGCAATTTGATTTGATCCCTTCGTTTACATCTTCGATGGCGTATGTAGATAACGTAGCGAATGCACGCGACAATCAAAGAAAGATTTACAGCTGGCGTACTATCTTATCGCCGGAACTAATAGCGGCCACTCAAGTGGACGGAAACCCTGTTCAAATAGGGTATCGGTTAGAGCGTGGCGTTTACTTCTCCAGTGACAACGACGATTATACCGATCACTTTGTTGAAGCTTCTGGGAACTTCGAGCTGAATAGTCGACATCGAGTGAGCGCGCTCGCCCAGTACGAAGATGGTCACGAAGATCGCGGTACCGGTTTTTCAATCGGTACTGGATTAGATATTTCGACACCTGATACCTATAAAAGCTCGAACCTTTCTGCTGAATATTCTTACGGTGCTGTTACCTCCGACGGCCTAATAACTCTCAAAACACGTCGACAGGCTCTCGACTATGATAGGTCTGAGGACGCCTACTTAATCCGTGACAGGGTAAAAACCATGGTGGGCGGAGAGTTTGGCTATCAAGTAGGCTCCGCCACAAGAGCAGTATTAGATGTAACCAAGACCTATGTTAGGTATGATGAACAATTGAATTTTGTTACACGTGACAGTGACGAAACGCGCGTCCTGGTTGGTGTTGTGTGGGAAAGCACGGCCGCGACAACGGGATTTGCGAAAGTAGGCTACAAGGAAAAAGATTTCGACAACCAAGCTCGCGGTACCTTCTATGGTACGGATTGGGAGGTTGGTATTGACTGGCAACCAGTCAGTTATACAACCTTCAGAATTTCAACAAGCGCAGACACATTTGAAACAAATGGTGAAGGTGACTTCATCCGAGGTCAAAATTATAGTGTTCGTTGGAATCATGATTGGCTTGAGCGCTTAAGCACTTCTTTTAGTGTTACTCAGCAAAACGACGAGTATGTGTTTAATGAGGTTGATATTGATAATAGAGATGACGAGCTGATGAATTACTCTGCGGCTTTAAATTACCAAGCGCGTAGGTGGCTAAAATTCAGTACTTATTATCAATTCACCGACCGCGATAGTAACCGAGAAACTATCGGATACGATAAAAGTGTCGTTGGCGTGACAGCTGAGGTAACATTGTGAGACAGCAGGCAATTAGTTTAGCTTCGATTTTATTCCTACTCGTGTTCTCTTCAATTTCCTTCGCCCAAGAGGGAAATTTAAGCATGAGTCAGTATCAACTTGGTTCTGGTGACAGAATAAAGATAAGTGTTTTTGGGCAAGACGATCTTTCTATGGAAGTCCGCCTGCCTGATGTAGGCACAATTAATTATCCTTTTTTGGGAGAAATCAAACTGGTTGGTTTGACCGCTGACGAGGTAGAAAAGAAAATCTACGACGGGTTGCTTGGAGATTATTTAGTAAACCCCTCTGTTTCAGTGGCAATTGTTGAGTACCGGCCATTTTTTATCGATGGTGAAGTAAAAAGGCCAGGTGGTTATCCATATCAACCCGGGCTTTCGGTAAACAAAGCCGCAGCATTAGCGGGTGGGTACACAGAGCGCGCAGCGCGAGACAAAATCACCATTATTCGTGAAAAGGATGGCAGAACTAACGAGTTCACTGTAACCGTCAGCGATATGATCCAGCCTGGTGATATTATTACTATCAATCAGCGTTTCTTCTAAATTACGTAGCGTGCAGGAAATAAAATGGCAGTAAATGGCAGGGAAGAGTTCAATGCTGGTGTGTTTGAAAATGAGACCATCGACATTGCTCATTACTTAGGAATTATAAAGCGTTACGCATTTCGAATTGTTTCATTAGCAATTGCATTCACAATTTTAGTGGCATTGCTAGTAATGCGAATGACGCCGATGTTTACCTCTACTACAACTATTTTGGTAGAAGCTGAAAAAGCAAATGTTGTTTCTATTGAAGAAGTATACGGCCTTGATACAAAGCGCAAGGACTATATGCAAACGCAGTTTGAAATACTGCAATCTCGTCAAATTGCAGAGCGGACCGTTGAAAGCTTATCACTGTATAACAACGAAGAATTCATGCCGGATGATGAAGGCCCCACGTTGTTTGATGAACTTAAAGCTAGCCTCATCGAAACTTTACCGTTTCTACCACAGGAAGAACCCACTGAGCTAACTGAAGAGCAAATTTTAGCTGCAAAGAAACGTAAAGCTACGTCACTGTTGATGAGCGCTTTAACCGTTGAAATGGTAGATAACACGCAAGTGATGAGAATTACCATTACTACGGAATCACCCACGCTTTCAGCAGAATTGGCCAACGCAGTCGCAGACGTTTATATTGAAAACTACCTTCAGGCAAAGCTAGATATGACCGCTAAGGCAACGTCATTCCTAACAGACAGCCTTGAAGGACTTAAGCAAAAGCTTACTGTGGCTGAGCGCAATCTCGCCAAGTTCTATGAACAGAATCAAGTCGTCAATATTGATGGGGTGGTGGGTCTTGCGGCTGACGAACTAGAACAATTGAGCAAGCAGCTACTTGATGCGCAAACCGCACTTAAGCTTAACGCGGTTATCTACAAACAAACTCGTAATGATGTATCGTTAGATGACATCGCTCGTCTTCCTGAAGTGCTGAACCATCCCACTATCAGAGATGTTCGACGTGATGAAGCGAAAGCTATGACTCGTGTAAGCGAGATCAGCAAGGTTTATGGACCTAAGCACCCTCGAATGATCGCTGCAAATGCCGAACTGACGTCTATTCGCGAAACATTAAGCAGCCAAATAAGGGATTTAATTACAAGCATTACAACGCAATATGAAGTGTCAGAAGATCGCGTTGCGCAACTGGAGCAAGAAGTCGCGCAAGCAAAAGCAGAGTTTCGTTCTCTTTCTGCTCTAGATAACCAACGCAGAGCACTTCAGCGCGAAGTTGATATCAACCAGCAGCTTTACAACTCTTTCTTTACCCGCTTAAAAGAAACCGATGAGTTAGGTGGCTTCGAGTCAGCAAATGCACGAGTGCTTGATGCTGCTCTACCCAAATATACGCCTTCTGAACCTAATACAAAGCTGTTAATCGGTGCCGCTTTTGTATTTAGCATAGGTTTCGGAGTCTTTCTTGCTATTGCAATGGAAACCCTAAACAGCGGCATTCGTTCAGTCGAAGATGTTGAGCGTAAGCTCGGACAGCGAATGCTCGGTCTTATTCCGTGGCTCCCGCATAAGAAAAAGACGGACTTACCTATACGTTCGTTCTTTGATGGTAAAAAACATCAATTTGCTGAATCGGTGCGTACCCTTCGAACAAGTCTATCATTGCTGAATTTGGATAAAGAGCAGCAAGCTATAATGATCACGTCGAGCGTGCCTAAAGAAGGCAAAACAACCGTTTCAATCAACTTAGCGTTCGCCTTGGGTCAGCTCGATAAAACAATACTGATTGATGCTGATTTACGCCGCCCGAGTGTGGGTAAGCAGTTTGGTATTCCAAATTACCAGCCCGGTGTAGCCAACCTCATCTTAAAGTCTCACACCTTCGATGAGTGTTTGGTGCAGGATGAAGAATCTAAAATCGATATCCTAACCGCCGGAACTATCCCATCAAACCCACAAGAGCTATTAGCCGACAAGGGGTTTGGCGAGCTTATCGAACAGCTCAAAACGCAATACAAATATGTTGTTGTTGATACAGCTCCTACTCAAGCGGTCAGTGACTCTATGGTGATTGCTAACTCATGTGATTCTGTGATTTATGTGGTTCGTGCGGACAGCACGAGCGAGAAACTAATCAACAATGGATTGTCTCGTTTCCTACAAGTCGGACATCGTCTTGATGGGGTGGTACTAAATCAAGTAGACTTACGCAAATCTGGTGCGGCACAAAGGTATGCTGGATTCTACGACCAATATGGTTACACGAGTCATAAAGACAGCTAATAGTATTTATTGATAGATTTACATAGTCATATTTTGCCTGGCATCGACGATGGTGCCAGGTCTCTAGATATTGCCTTAGAAATGGCTCAACAAGCCGTTGACTGTGGTATCAGTCGTATGGTTTGCACGCCGCATATACACAAAGGCTACTTCGACAATTCTCTCGGCACAATTAAACCTGTTTTTGACGAGCTTGTGACTGCTGTTCAGGCAGCTGAAATTCCGCTCGCTCTTTCCTACGCGGCGGAAGTTAGAGTAAATGAGCTTATTCCCATATGGTATAAACAGGGCGAATTACCTTTTATTGGTGAGCTAAACGGCAAGAAAATCCTATTGCTTGAAATGCCTCATAGCCACGTTCCCCAAGGGCTTGAAAGTTTAATAAAATGGCTCTTACGCAACAACGTGCAGCCCCTTATTGCACATCCTGAGCGCAACAGAGAGTTGCTGGCTGAGCCAGCCAAGTTTAGCTGGCTTCAGCGACAAGGTTGTTTATTTCAAGTTACGGCAGGCGCACTTACGGGGCGTTTTGGCGACAACGTCGCGCAATTTGCGTTAAGTTTAATGCATCGCAGAGCCTTTCATGTTGTCGCTTCAGATACCCACGACCCGATTCGACGCCCTAACGATATGAAAGGGGCCTTTGATGTGGTTTCCGATTTTGATACAGCTTTGGCTGAGGAAGTTTTCCTGAAAAGACCCTCGGAAATATTGGGTATTCCGCCTGAGAAAGATGCCTAATGACGCTTCTAAACATTGCTAAGTTTCAACACAAGGCGAGTATGGATGCTTGGCTTAAGTGGATCATTGCACTCATAGGGTTATGGAGCTTTGTATGGAGTGTACAGCTTTTTATCGCCGGCAATGCCTACTATAGCGTTAAGAATAGCATTGATGTATGGCAGAGAAAGCCAGAATTAGTGAATGCATTAAAGGTGGATCGTGCTCTTGGTAAAATAGAGATTGCGCTTAGCTATTTCCCTAAAAATGCACTTTATTACCAAATGCAGGGTCAGTTATATGAATGGAAGGCGTTCAGCGTAGAGGATGAAGCTGTGCCTAGCGACGTTCAAACAGTTCCTTCTAATTCGCCTGAAAATTTGAATCAAGCGTTTGTCGCCTACAAAAAGAGCCTTGAGCTTCGACCTAATTGGAGCGGGAGTTGGATAGGATTAGCCTCTGTTAAGTGGAAGCGGCGAGAGTTAGACAGCGCCTTTTACGCCTATTTGGCAAGAGCGGTTGAGTTGGGTCCACAGGATGCGATTGTGCATAAATTTGTCGTAGCGTATGGGTTAGACATGTTTGTCGCACGTTCATTACATTACGTAGAGGTAAAAGACTTACTAAAACGCCACTTAGATGCAGGGATTCGAAACCCGCTAAGCAGAAGCTTTGTTTTACAAGCGATTCAGCAGCATAACGTGACCGAGACAGTATGTCGGTGGTTGAATGACTCAAGCTATCCTGTTAGAAAGCGTATACCTAACTGTGTAACGTATAATTAGTGCCCTGCGCAATTAACTCTTTCCTTTCAACCAATCCCAAAGCCCCAATGAGAACCCTTCGAATAGATTTATTCCTAGCCAGCTTTTAAGAATATACAGCAGCACTAAGCCTAACCCCAAGGACACGCTGAAAAACAGCACAACGCTTGTAGCCATAGCAATTCTACCAATCCGACTTTCTGTTCGAGATAAGTCTCGTTTATCTTTTCCTGCTAATAGAACGAAATAGTAGCGGCTTCTTAATATACCGATTGTACCGCGAACATCTATCTTGTGATTCCCCCAACGCCTTCCAGACAGCGCGATATTCAAATGAGATAATTGTTCTTCAGAGAATGAGTCTGCTACTTTTTTGGGCATGCGTTCAAGCATGTGCTGAACGTTAGGCTCTTCTCTAACTGGGCGTTTAATTTTTAAAACCACATAAGATCCTTTTAAAGGAGATAAGATAAAAACACGCTAGTAAACATGCAACTTTTGCTATTTACGTGGTTGCCTTCCCATCGAAATATCTCTACTAAGCGTGCCTAATGCTAGAAGAACCACAAATATAGCCGTATTTGCCGGGGCTTGTAGGGGAAAATCCACACTACTGTGTAATGCCATACCTATGATAGCCATGACACTTGCAAAGGCGGTACCTCTAGGCAATGGATGGCGTCTGTGTCTAATGGCGCTTAGGGCATTCTTAGAGCACAACAGTACCAGCAACGCTAGAAGTGAAACACCAACGATGCCGAACTCAATACTGAATTGAAGGTACTCGTTGTGAGCATGGTCGTAAAAGTGCTGAATACTCTCACTTTGAACTTGGGGATAAATGGTATAAAAAGTACCGCCGCCTGTACCAATCAGCCCATATTTGCTTAGTAGAGGGAGTGCATCGAGGACTACTTCGTCCCGACTTTCCTGTGCTAGGTTGGTTTGCTCCAAACGCTGTTGCACTTGTTTAAGACCAAAAAGGCTACTCACCAACAAAATATCAATGATCAACATACTAACGAAAAGAGTGATATAGCTTTTTTGACGAGGCTTGAAATAAATCAATCCGAGGGTAGCTGTTACTGTCATGGCGATAAAGAATGCGCTGTTTCCCATTCGCGAGCGAGACATAACCAAGGCAATCACCATGATAATAATGCCTATGCGAAACAGCACCTTGTTGCTGAGCCAAAACTGTACAAGCCTTCGGAGTTTCTCACGTTTACTGGTGTCAGCATCTAAGTGTAAACGTGCAATTAAATACCCAATGGCTGCACTTAAGCAAAGCATCAAAAAATTAGCGTAATGATTTTTGTAGATAAAGCTACCTGTTGCGATATGTGATACAGGCTCTTTGAACACCAAGCTATACTTTAAGCCTGACATGACTTCCAGCGAGCCATAAATAGCTTGAAAAACACCTGCGGCACTAATAACAATAAGTGTGTACCTTAAGCGCTCGGCCGAGTTTATGAGGGTTAGCGCGATAAAAAATAAAAAACAATAAGCAAGGGACTTAAAAAAGGTGACATCGCTTTGACCGACGTCAAAGCTTAAAGATAGCCACATTGAAGTAACATTCTCTTGAAAACCTAATCCATTGCCCAGAAGGTGACTGACACGTTCCGGCCGAATTACTTCGACAAGCGAAAGGGGGAGGGGGACAATATTGATAAGCTGCCATCCAAGAAAAGCGAGCCATAAAATAACGAACAGCTTGTATCTTGTATAAAGCTGAGATAGCAATGAGGCTCTGATAATCACTAACATTCCGCCAATAAAAAATACTGACATTTGCATCAGTGCCCATGCCCACGGACGGTTTGCACCCAAAGACAGCGGAAGCCAGAACAGAGTAAATAAAAGAAAACCGAAAAGAAACTTTTCGGTTTTCAGAACGTTAACCATAAAAAACTACAATATAAATAGTTAAAGCTTAAGCAGTTATAAGTTGGCTAGTTGGCCGAGATTGTTGTGTCACCACCACCGGCACCCGCTGCACCCGTACCGACACCAAGAGGAGAAAATGTATTTCCGGTTCCACCCGCTGCTGTCGCCGTAAGTGTGCTTGGGTCTATTCCAGCATTAATGACGGCCAACAATGCATCCTCTTCACTTATTACCTGCATTTGCAGAGCAATGTTATAAACTTCACTGGCGCTATCAGGGAACATCAGAATAGTAATAGTAACGACTTGAGGTGCTTGATCGGGAAGTTGCGCAAACCCGGCTATTGCTAATTCAAATCCTGAAGCATTGTCGTTAAGTAAACCTACTAGAGACTCGAACACTTTCTGGTTTTCGGCAAGATAGGCAGTGCCTGAAGCATCAAAATAAAGAGCTTCATCAATTACTTTTTCGCTTACTTGGTTAGATGCGCCCTGAATGTCCGTACCTTTTTCAAGTTCAGTAACCAGCAAGTTTCTTACTTGAATGCCAGGAACGGTACCTTCTTGCGCTGACGACAATGGAGAAAGTGCAAACAGTACAACAAAAAACAAAGATAAAAAAACGTTGCTACGCATAGCTTATCCTTTTATTCATAAACTTGAGCCAGCTTCTTGCTAGCACCACTTGGTAATATTGTACAACAAGTAAACTGGCTAGGTCTTCACTTTGTTATACGACTTTTCGATAAGGTTTTTAATGTTGCCAAAGCGTAGGCTTGGCAAAATAAAATCCCTGCTGATAAGCCACGTCCAGTTGAGTTAGAGCCACAGACTCTTCTTCATTTTCAACTAGCTCAGCAATAACGTTAATTCCTAACCCGCGTGCTATGCTTAACAAGCTACTTACAAACAACTGATTGTCTTTGTCGCTTTGGATATCTTTTGTAAGTTTTCCAGAAATTTTTACGAAATGAGGCTGAAGTGCTCTTAACCCTGCAAGTGATGCAAGATTTTCTCCAAAGTGTTCAATTGTTACGCGACATCCCAACTCCATCAGAGTTTTACAAAAAGAGATAGCGTCATCTTTATAATGAATAAGCGCAGCGTCCTCGAATTCAAACACCAACTTAGTGCAAAGTGCGATATTTTGGTTCAGTTGTGACACCAACCAAGACCTAAAATCAGCACTCGCCAATGATGCGTTTGCAATATTAATGGCTACATCGCATTTGGTTTGGGAAAGCTTTCTTAGAACAAGGGTCACTACCAATTTGTCAACTTCTGGGATCAGGTTCAAACGTTCTGACGCCGGTATGAGTTGAGACATGGGTATAATACTGCCACTTTCCTTGTCTTTAAAGCGAGCAAAAGCTTCAAAGTAGGATGGGGTATTTGTTTCACTGCTCATAATGGGCTGGATGAGAATATCTGCGTTTTGTTGCTCCAAGATAATATTTAACCGCTCTCGCCAAGCTGTATTGCTATGAATATGAGAAAGTTCTGAGGCAAATTGCCATCCGCTGGCTTGTTTAGTTGCCGCCATAAGCGCACTGTCAGCATTTTCCATAATTTCGGAAAACGATTGCTCATCGCTAAATCGTGTCACACCCATCCAAACTGAGCGGTTACCGTCTTTCAAAGGGTTGTTGAGAGCTAGTGTTTCACTGAGTCTCCCAATTCGGTCGGCACATTCTCGTTTAGATACTGCTTCAGTAACTAGCGCAAAGTCGGCGCCAGATAGTCTAAATAAATGCGTAGTTTCTGCCGATTCGTGAGTAAATTGCTTGAGAATGTTGGCTATGGAGGTAACGTAGCTATCGCCTTCTTGGGCGCCAAGAGATGTATTGATTGCGTTAAGATGCGCCAACCGAACAATCACCAAATAGCCTTCAATTGAGTGGGCTGTAGAGCTCAATAGAGCGTTCATATGACGGGTAAATGCGCCTCTATTTTGAACCCCCGTCAGGCTGTCTTCGTACGCTTGAGCTTTAAAATGCTCTGCTTTTTGAGTGAGTTCCTTAAACATACCTTCTACAGAAGAGGATAACTTATTCACTGCTTGAGTGATAAACGTAAGCTCTTGCGTAAACGGCTTGTAGTTTATTTGAGAGAACTTTTGGTTTTGAATGTCGTTAATCTTGTGAACCACAATTCTCAGTGGCTTTGTAATAGTAGTAATAATGAAAAGTAACGCAATGTAGGCTACAACAAATGCGGCGAAAAACATAAAAGCACTTTGCTTGACGCTTTCATAAAGCGTTTCGTTTGCAAGCCCGGGATGGCTTTGAACTGTCAGTTCTCCAGCAAGGGTCCAGCCGTCATTTAATTCTGTACGTTGAACAGGTGGAGTGACTTCGACTAGGTTAGTGAACCACGTAGGCACTGAATCTTGAGTATGTGGGTTTTGGCGTTTAATAAGTAAGTTGCCTTCCATGTCAGTGACAGTAATGTACTGATAGAACCCTCTGTCGAATATGGCATTTACCATAGTTTCTGCAACAATTATTCCGTTAGGCTCGCCAATATAAGGCGTTATAGAAAGCCCTAGCGACGTTGCCGTATCTTGTGCGTGAGTCGCCAATTGCTCATTCACATACTCGCGAGTTAGCTTAACATTTATTATGAAAGAGCCAGCAAACACTAAGACCAGAAATATGGCCAAGCTCGTACTTAATTGGGTAGATAGTCTCATTATTTTTCTTTATCTCCGTACATTACGCGCTCTAGTCGCTCTACCATGTCGTCCCACATTTTCATCGGGCCACTTCCTCTCAATTTGCGGCCCGTACCCATTGCTTTTGCTGCCCACAATCCATTACCGTTAAAACTGTAGATAGGGGACAAGTCTCTACGTTTATTTGCAGGTAAAATTTGTCTATTAATATTGTCTAAAACCAACGGTATTGAGGTGGGCGTTTTGTAATAAGCTAACACCATATGTGGTTGGCGCAATTCTAACGCCGTAACATACATAAGCCTTAGCTGACTTTCGGGTACCCCAAGTTCAATCAGTGAAAAATATTTCGCAATGGTATAATCTTCACAGTCACCGGCGCCGGTGGCTATAAACTCTATTGGTGTGGCCCAGTAATCTTTCTCATTCCAGTGAACTAGATCATCCACAAAATCAAAGCGGTTAAAAAAACGGTTGATAGAATAGAGTTTTTCATCAATCGCTTCATGCTGTAATTCATCGATCAATTGTCGCCAATCTGCAACATCTTCAGCGGCATCGCTGCCATACACCATATCAATTCGCTGATAAACCTGCTCAGTAAAGACCGTCTTTTGCTGGGCAACACCAGAGGTAAGAAAGCAGGCGCAAAATCCTAAAACGGCGCCAACACGTGCAGCAGTAGTTAAACTGCGTGGAGTGGCTGAATTTTGTGTTCGCGTGCCGTAGCGTTCTTTTTGGTGCAAACCGTGGGTACTTAAATGCAATAGATTAAGGTGAGTGTAAAAAATGTTTCACTACAACGGTGTACGCTGACTCACCTGTGATTAGGTTAATGATGGCAAACTTGGTGATAACTTAAAAGGTTTTTGCTCAACTGAATTATCTTTTACTCAAAAGTGATCATAATTGGCATAATTCGTGTTTCTTAATTACAAGGTGTATTTACACAAGCCACTAGAAAATCACTATAATTTCGAGCCTTTGATTCAATTTAAAGGGTAGCAAGCGTGTACGGGTATTGATAACCCCTGTACTATTGCAAATGTTTGTAGCTTTATTACAACGAAAAGGAACTTTCATGAAGTACTCAGCGCGTCCAGCGGTGTTTATTATAAATTCACTTGAAGGCGGTGGCGCTGAACGCGTTATGGTTAAGCTATTAACCATAATGGAACCTTATTTCAATGAAAGAAAGACTCCCGTTCATCTCATCCTTTTAGATGACCTCCCCGAGTCTCATCTATGTCCCGTGTACGTCAACAAGACTGTCCTGAACTCACAGGGCAGCCTAATTAAGGGCTATCAACAATTAAAACCAATGTTGCAAAAGCTCAACCCAGAATATGTGTTTAGTTTCCTCACGCGCAGCAACTTCCTAAATGTCTCACTTTCCAGGCGGATGGGTTTTAAATCCATCATCAGTGAACGGGTCAACACTACTAGTCACCTTTCAGGTGGGTTAAAAGACACCGTAAGTAGGCTGCTTGTTAGATTGCTTTACAATAAGGCCGATAGTGTAGTTGCTGTGTCTGAAGGGGTAAAAGCCGACTTAATTCAAAATTATGCGGTGCCGGAATCTAAAATCGCTGTGTTATATAATCCCTATGATATTGAGCAATTGAGGGGGCAGGCAGCGGAAGGTGTTTCAGATTTACCATCAACGCCCTATGTCATCAGTGTTGGACGATTAGTAAAAAACAAAAATTTCTCACTTTTGATTAATGCGTATGCAAAGGCGAATATTTCAGAAGACCTAGTTATTCTAGGCGTGGGTGATGAAGAATTATTGCTTAAAGAACTGGCAAACGAACTCGGCGTGGGTAACAAAGTTCATTTCCTCGGATTTAAATCGAATCCATATCCTTACGTGAAAAGCGCTGAATATTTTATTAGCACATCGAATGCTGAAGGGTTTCCAAACGCTATTGTAGAAGCAATGTGTTTAGAGAAGGCTGTAGTCGCTACTAATTGTGAATCGGGGCCTGCTGAAATTATAGCTGAAAAGTATCCTTATCATGTGTCTGGTGCGAGCCAAGAAAAAAACGGTATCCTATGCGAATTGAAAAATATAAATGGTGTGTGCAGCGCGTTAAAACTGTTTGAAGACAAGAGCGTACGCATCTCATATGCAATGAAGAGTAAGGTCTGTGCGCAGCAATTCTCTTACCATGCCTTCCAAGAAAAGGTGATTGCGATAATCGATAAGGTTTGTAAATAAGCATGTTCGAAGGGTTAAAAGTTGTTGTTGGCCTGATCAGTTTCATTATGGTGTATCGCACTATAACTGGGAACTGTAACAAATACTTAGCGTTCGCCATTTGCGCGATCTGGCTTAGGTTTTTTTTAGCAGCATTTCATACTATTACGTACCCTTCACTGGTTGCGGGTTTTTCCATTAATGCTTTAAGCAGCATTAGCATTGCTGCTTTGGGCCTATTCTTTCTCCCGCTCAAAGTGTTTGCGCTTAGAAAGTTGGCACCTTTCTATTTTTTATTTTTGACAATATTTGTCAGTGGATTCATTAATTTAAAGATACCGGGCACCATTAATGTCTTGGTAAAATGGTGTTATTTTCTTGTTTTAGCGGGCGCAATATTTCTTTCTGTAAGAGTCCAAGGTCACAGTGAGACGTTTAAGAAACTATTAGTTTGTTTTTTTATGCCGGTTACTTTACAAGTTTTGTCTATCGCCCTTGGTGAAGTTAAGGCGACAGAAAATGACGGCTCAGCCAGTTATATCGGAGGCTATAACCATGAGGCGGCGTTTTCGATGATCATTGTGAGCTTCATATTTGTGTTAGGCTTAACAGAGCGAAATGCAGTAAAGTTTCGAACAACCTTGTTCACAGTCGCAGTTTTCTTACTGATCTTGGTTAATTATCGAACTGCTGTACTCACTATCCTTCCCATAGCTGCAATATTTTACTACTCGTTGGTCGAGCAACGTCTCAAGCCTTCTCAAAAAGCGCCTGTTTTGACTATAGTTTCCATGCTTCTTATTTTCGTATTTGTCGCCATTTCTTTTACTTTAAGAGAAAGGTTTGCGGATGTAGGTACGTTAGCTTCTAACCTGGATTTGATATTTAAATCACCGATTTATTTCAGTGAAGCAGAAAAAGATATCATGTCTTCTAGAGTTTATCTGTGGAGTCAGTACATCAACGCACTTACCAATTCAGACCTGCTTCGACAAATGATTGGCTTTGGCCCTGACTCTTGGAAAGGTGTATTTAAGCATTATGCACACAATACCTACGTTTCTTACTTCTATGAGTATGGTTACATTGGCCTAATGTCTTTTCTTTTACTCTGTCTATATGCGCTGTTTGTAACTGCAAACGTATCAGACAAGCGGTTGGCAAAAATTTTACCTTTATCCCTAATTGGCTTTTTGACAATGAATTTAGCAACTATGCCTTTATGGAACATAGAGGGGTTAATCTTTTTTGCAATCCTGATTGGGGTGTCTTTAGGGAATACAAAGCCTTCGAAAACCCACTTAAGCTTTAGAACTCAGCTAGCACTTTTAACGACAAGGGATTAGTTTTATGAAGATTTGTGCAATTGGCCTTCGCGGTATTCCAGATGTTATGGGGGGAATAGAGTCCCATTGCCAACAACTGTATCCCAAAATGGTGCAGCAAGGGGTACAGGTTACTGTGCTTGCTCGCTCCCCTTATGTAAATCAAAAGCGCTACAATTTTGAAGGTGTTGAAGTGATTAGCGTTTGGGCGCTTCGGCACAAACTATTAGAAACGTTCCTTCATACGTTCATTGCTATTATCTACGCAAGATTGTTCGTAAAACCTGATATCGTGCATTTACACGCAATTGGACCTGCACTTTTTACACCTTTGGCTCGACTACTTGGTATGAAAGTCATGGTTACCCATCATGGTGCAGACTACGATCGACAGAAATGGAGCTCTTTCGCTAAAAAAGTACTTAGATTTGGCGAGAAAATGGGGATTGTATTTGGGAATAGGGTGCTGGTAGTTGGCCGCAGTTTAAGCGAAGCGCTTAAAATTTCATACCCTGAGCATGCCGATAAAGTGAGTTTTGTTCCGAACGGGATGCTTCCCACATTTACCGGAAAACTATCAAGTAATTACTTACCCAAAGATCTAGATATAAATTCAGATGACTACGTTCTCACGGTAGGAAGGCTCGTTCCTGAGAAAGGTTTTCATGACCTAGTTGACGCTTACAAAAAATCAGATATAACGAAAAAACTGGTTATTGTTGGTGATTCAGATCATCAAGATGAATATTGTAGCAATCTACGAAAATCTGCTTCTAGCAATATCCTGTTCGCCGGAAGGAGGTCTGGCGACGAACTCAAGGCGTTGTTTCAACATGCATCCGTATTTATTTTGCCTTCATACCATGAAGGTTTACCTATAGTTGCATTAGAAGCAATTAGTGCTGGATGTCCAGTGTTATTGAGTGATATTTCTCCTAATTTGGACATTGATGCACCGAAAGACTGTTATTTTGGAGTGGGGGATGTAGAAGTGCTAGCGGGAAAATTGTCATCATTATCCGGCCTAGACTTAAATCTCAATAGAGATGCGTTTTTGAGTAAATATAATTGGGAAAGTATTTCAGATGTTACTTTGGGACACGCTCAAAATTTGCTAATTTAGCTCCTAATTTAAAAAATTAATTCCACGCAGTTAGAAAGGAATCTAGTTGGACATTTCAGTTGTAATTACGACACGTAATAGACCCGCTTTTTTGATAGAAGCATTGAGTGGCTTATCTTTACAAACGAAAAAGCCAAAAGAAGTCATAGTGATAGACGATTGTTCTGAAGAATCTTATCAAGAAGCTTTGAGCGCTATTCAGAGAAATAATGCAAAATTCGTCCGCCTAGATAAAAGGAGCGGAGCTAATAGGGCAAGAAATATTGGTATTACTAAGAGTTCAGGCGCAGTTATTGCTTTCTTAGACGATGATGACGTTTGGCTACCTGATTATCTATGCGAAATTTCGCGCCAGTATATAGAAGGGGCTGATGCAGTAGTAACGGGGTTTAGACAGTTAGGGAATGAGAGTGTAATAGTCGTAAATGACGACGTCAGAGTAACTGAAACTTCGTTATTACGTGGCAATACTTATTGCGGTATGTCTGGATTTAGCTGCAGAAGGGATTTGTTAGAAAACCTGTGGTTCGATGAAGAACTCCCTAATGGGCAAGATTGGGATATTTTTGTGAGGTTATTTTTGAGCAATGCCGAATTCCGAAATATTCCAAAAGCATTGTTTTCATATCGATTTCAAAATGCTGACGGTATAGGAGCGAAGCTTCGTCACTTAAGCCCTGAAAACATCTATCCCAGGTTAGCCTCGGCAATTAAGCATAGAAGCTTCCTTGGTGATTATTGGTTCAGAAAGCGAATCAGTGAGCAAGTATTGTTTTCACTTAAATACAAAAATAGCAAAACAAAATGGGTTTTATTATCTGTAAAGCTCGCTGGCGTTAAAGCAACGGTCAGTTTTTTCTATCGAGCTTTAAGAAGAAAGGTTTTAAAACAACCCATGTCTATTTAGTACAAGAAATAAAAGCTAAGGGAAAGTCGCAAATTGAAAAGATGTAAAATGAGTCAGGAAATTGCAGAAAAAGCTTTTATGTACCCACCTAGAAGTCAAAATGAGTTCTTGAACTTAAATAAAATAGCTCTTGAAAAATTAGGCTATGACGTTCAGCCTACTGATTTTGCATTTATTAAGTATTTAATTACTCGTCCAAACAAAGCAATTGTTATTTTAAATTGGGTAGAAGACAGAGTGTATGGCAGATCTTATAAAACAGCAGTCCAATACTTCTTCAAGATGATTGCTTTGATAACTTTTTCAAAGATTTTCGCTAAAAAAGTGGTTTGGGTGAAACATAATTTCAGGCCACATAATAGTAATGGAAGCACTAAACGTTTTAAATTTCTATGCAATCTATACACGTTACTGAGAATCCGCCCAGTGTCATTGGAAGATTACTTTAGTTCTCCTTCACTTGTTCACCCCCTATACAAGTCCGATAATGCGATTTTCGCAGATATGAAGCAGGGCGAGAGTGAATATACGACCGATGTTTTGTTTTTCGGAGGGATAAAGCCCTATAAAAATTTGGACGTAGTTCTGAGTAATTGGCCAGCAACGCTTTCACTTAAGATTGCAGGGAAGTGTTCAGATCCAACTTATACAAAAAAACTAATATCTATTATCGAAGAGCGAGGGCTTAACGTTGTTTGGGACAACCGGTTTCTTTCCAGTGAAGAGCTGAATTACCTTCTTCGAACGTCTAAGTTTGTCCTTCTACCTCACTCTGACGGCACAATGATCAGCTCGGGATCTTTTTATCATGCTATCGGGGAGGGGTGTAACGTCTTAATCAACGAAAGCGAATTTGGTCGAGTCAAGAATGGGCAACACTCTTTTGTCCATCTTGTGGACACTTCTAATCTCTCCGAGAAAAAATTGCAAAGTATGTTTGTACCCAAAAGGGAAGTTCTCAAGGAAGTGATCGCATGCTACGGAGAAGACAAAGTGGTTAATGCTTGGAAAGTTATTCTTTCTACAGTTTAGAATCTTAAAGAGAAATGGAATGAATTCAGATTATAGTTTTCCGTCATCTACTCCGAAAATTAGTGTCCTAGTCCCAGTATACAATGATATCGATAGGGTAGGCCTTTGTATCGAAAAGCTACAAGCCATCGACTACCCAGCTAGTTGCTATGAGGTGATAATTATCGATAACGGTTCTACTGATGGAACATATGAGTACTTGCAACAGTTAATGGAGGGGATAGCGAGCGATACTTTTCGTTTACTTCAATGTCTAACGCCAGGGTCATATGCTGCTCGAAATAAAGGTTTGCAAGTCGCATCGGGCGAGTATGTTGCATTCACAGATTCTGATTGTTTGGTGTCGACAGAGTGGCTTACTAACTTACTAAGATGCGCGGCGCAGCAGCATGGCGATGTGATAGTCGCAGGAAAGGTCTCATTTTTCTCCGATGCCTCAAAGCAAACGCAGCAAAGTGCGTTGGATTTTGAAAATATGTTTTCAATGAAACAAGATCAAAATGCTAACAGTGGAAAGTGTATAACTGCCAATCTTTTTTGTTCGATGTCGCTTATAAAAAAGCACAAGGGTTTTAACGAAAAACTAAAGTCAGGTGGCGACGTTGAGTTCAGTCAGCGTGTAGTTAATTCTGGCGGAAAAATCATATATTCAGAAAAATCAGAAGTTTTTCATCCTTCCAGAAATAAATCGGAATTGTTGATAAAACGGAGGCGGGTTGTCGGAGGAACATGGGATGCTGAGCTCTCAAAAGCGGGTTTTAAGGAGAAACTGAGGTTTTGTGTAGGATTGGTAAAAATGTTTTTGGGGAGAACAAAAAAAACCTGTTTGCACTCAGGCTTGTCAATAAAACGAAAAATCAGCTTGGTTTGGCTTTTGTTATTAATTTTTCTTACAAGCTTAAGTGAATTCACAAAGCTTCAGTTGGGAAAAGAAGCGAATAGAGCTTAATTTACTTTCCTTAAATCTCTTCAAATTCACTATTGAGAAACCCAATGTCGCTTAAGAAAAAAGCCACCAAAGGTAGTATTTGGACATCGCTTACAAGAACAGGGATCAATGTTGTAGACTTCTTAGTTTATGCATATCTTGCTAGAGTTCTAACGCTAGAAGAATTTGGATTAGCTGGTTTCTGCTTTCTATTCATTGAATTCGCTAATACTCTTGTAAACGCTGGCGTTAACCAAAACCTCGTACAGCGTGATAAGTGGGAAGATAGATACGCAGCAAGTACTATGACATTCGTCGCCGGAATGGGATTGGTTGTAGTTATCGGTATTCTCGGTATCGGTACTCCAATAGCTTATTACTCCTATTCTGAGTTAGCAGCATGGGTAGTTGCAAGCCTCGCACCGATTACTCTCGTAACAAGCTTACAAGTGGTTGTTAGCGGAAAACTTCTGCGTGAGTTTAAAAATAAACAAATGGGTATCGCAAAATTCTGTGCGACCCTCATTTCTGCAGCCACCATTATCGTGTTGGCTGAGAGTGGTTATGGACTATGGGCATTGATAATTGGTAAGCTCGTCAATGCTATCATTCAATATATTCTTCTTATCTACGTTGCTAAATTCAAACCTTATTTTCACTTCAATAGAGAAGATAATAAAGAACTCATCAGCTTTTGCCTCCCGTTGTTTGGCATGACAATAATGAACTTTCTTCATAGAAAAGCGAGTAATCTATTTACTGGAATTGTGTTAGGACCTGCTAGTTTTGCGCTTTTGGCAGCTGCTCATAAAGGGGCGCTTGTGATAAATCAAGTAACCATGAGCTCCATAAATTCAATGGTCGTTCCAAGCTTTTCAAGAGTTAAGAAAAGAGATGACTTGGGGAACCTTTTTATAAAAATGGTAACTATAACAGCATTACTAGTGTTGCCGATTTTTATGGGACTAGCGGCGGTAGCAGACCCATTTGTAACTATTGCGTTTGGAGATAAGTTTGCTCCAAGTGCAGAGTTTATGGCTATATCGGCATTTACCATGTTCCCAGGTGTAGTTGCTTGGTTTTTACCAAACCTTTTAATCGCAAGCGGAAAGACAAATGATGCCTTTAAGTTGACACTGCTTAATTTGATTTCGAATATATTGGTCGCTGGGGCTACGATATGGTTTGGCATCAAATTTATGCTCATCAGTTTGGTTGTAGCAAGCTTTATCTCTTTGCCAATTAGAATCTTTATTGTGAATAGACATGTTTCAATAGACTCAAAGCGATTGTTTAGCTCACTCGTGCCACCTAGCTTCTCAGCGCTTTCAATGTACTTTTTGTTAATTACTATAAAGCCACACATAACCAATTGGGTAAATAGTGATGTTTTATCGCTAATCCTTCTGATTGCAAGTGGGGCTTTAATCTACCCCTTCATGTATATCACCTTGTTCTTTGGCCACGCTAAAGTGCAACTCAATGAACTTAAGGAAATGTTGGCTTCTAAAAAGCGCTAATGAAGTGTCAAATTATTTAACAAGAGCTGTTTTATTAAATGACTGTCAAATTCAAGTTTATGATTTTATTGTTGTTTTTATGTTGGCTTGATAGTTGCTTGATTATGGTGGTCTCAAAGGAGTTCAAAAAGCAAACACGCTTGATGAAGTAATTATTGTATATCCGGAGTTGCAATGAAGAGTATTTTTCTGAAAGCTATTTGTGCTTTCTGTTTTTTAAGTGTGAGTGTAAACGCCAACGCAGGGCTTCTATCTGTTAACGGTAGTGAAGTAAATGCTTTAGATATCAACAAATCTTTAGTTTCTTTCTATAACTTTTCAAAAAGTAACTACAGTGCCAATACTGGATTTGAATTAGCTAATCAGTTAGTGGGTTTTTTCGCTAATGATAATGCTGGACAGCTTGGTCTTTATTTAATATTTGGTGGTCCAGGGAGTGTCAAGGGAAATGTAAATTTTGATATCACTCTCAGTGACGGGGAAATCGTTTTTGTAGACGATCCAAATGTAGCTCTGAGAAATGATGTAATAACTACGACATCTTCTGGGTACAACGTTGATATGACGTGGGGAGCTAATCGTACTGATGGTCTAATTCTCTCTTCGTTTTCAAGTGATTTTTGGTTTATTAATTTAGATTTTAACGCCTTGACTGGTATCAATTCGTTTTCTTTTCTTACCTTCGATGCGAATGGCGTAGAAAGCGTACAAGTATTCGAAAAAGGCTTTAATAGCTTGTCGATCACTTCTTTACCTACAGGCAATGTTAGTACAGTCAGTGCACCTTCAAGTATTCTTCTTTTGTCGCTAGCCTTAGTGGGAATTGGCGCATTTAGAAGAACAAAACGTTAATAAAGAATTTACTTTTAAGCCAGCTATCATGCTGGCTTTTTTTTTGCTTATCGTAAAGGTAATTTTGGACTTTTGAAATGACATTGTGGTTTTAAAAGTTACAACGTAATTTTATTTACCAACAAGTTTGCCTGAAGGGAGTATACGGGATGAATCATCTTCACAGGTTTCATTACATTGTCAAACACCCAAGCCTCGTATGGAGGCAGCCAAAGCGGCTGTTCATGCTCAGCCATATGAGAAGTCGCTCTTCTCTATTATCACACATACTTGGTTCTAATGAAGCTATAGCTGGGTACAGTGAACTCAGCATTAGATACAAAAACACTGGCTCACTGCTCGATCAGAAAATAGCTTTGCATCAAGACGGACTGGAAATAAATTCCAACACAATACTTTTTGATAAGGTCCTCCATAATAGCTACGATTTTAAAAAGGCAGAACTTTTAAATAAAGATGAGTTTAAAGTAATTGTTATGGTTAGGCCGCCAGAAGCAACCGTCAAAAGCATAGTTACAATGGGCAGAAAGCAGGGTAACGCAAAATATGGCAATATCGATTGGGCATGTGATTACTACATTGGGAGACTGGATAAGCTAGTACGTATTTCGCAACACCTCGATGATTATATATTTGTGAATTCCGATGACATTGTGAATTGCCCTGACGAGACTTTGACTAGGCTGACGAACTTTCTAAATTTGAAGACTCCTTTATCAACAGAATACTCATCCTTTAATAAAACAGGAATGAAAAAGTCTGGTGATACCTCTGATAATATTAAAAAAGGGAAAATAGTACTTACACGTGAAAATAACGACATTACTATATCTGAGTCGTTATTAAAAAATCTAAATAACTGCTACGAGTCTTCGTTTCGTAAGTTAAGTGAAAAAGCTGCGTTATAAATCAGTAACCTTGGAGTAGAGCACTATTAATTTATAGTGCTCTTGGCAAAACTTAATAGTATGTTCTCCATGCAAGGAGAATGGAAATCTTCATACCAACCATCTAACTCAAAAGCTTTCAGTAAGTTTGATGCGAGCTCAACCTGCTCCTGCGTTATGTTTTCTTTCCAGATTGTCAGTGGATCTTTGTTCTCTATGACGGAGCTTCCTTTAAACGATACAATAGAAGATTCTCTTAATTTGTTTGGAGTTAACTCAGCGTTTTGCTTCTTCCCACTAAAAGCTAAAGCCTCACCTATTTCTCTTTGAGGATCCTCTAAAACTTGCTCGTAACAAATAATGTGAATTTCATCTAGTGTAAATTGCTTAGAAATGACCTTATGTATAACGCACCAATTCAATATTTGCTTCTCTATATAATCGTTCCTTTGTGCGACTTTTAAAATTACTTCACCCAACCCTTTTAGGTGCGTGGCCATTAACGCTTTGTCATTTAAAAAGATTTCTGGCGAACTTGGCCAGTTCCAACGTTTAGTGACATATTTGGATGCAGCCACTGACAGTGGGTTTCGTACGAGGAGTATTGGCTTAACAAATGGAAATTGGAGTACAGACCATTTCGCGTGCAAATTAGCGAAGACATCTTTTACCAATAAGCCCTCATAACTATCAGAAAGAAGCTCTTTATCTATCCATGAATTCGTAAGGGAACCGTTGAAAACAGAAGCCATGTACCGTTTTAACGCGGGGTTTTTTGAATCCGCATCTACGAACATATTTTCTCTGAACTCCTTTGCCCCGTTTACTTTTTTAGGGTGAAAAGGCTCAAACATTTCTCTATATGATTTATCCGCGTTTAATAAGCTTGCTATCCAAGTTGTTCCGCTTCTCCCGTCTCCAATAAGCCAGATAACATTTGAAAAATCACCACGTGAGGTTGCTTTTCTAACTCTGAAGAAGTTTCTAAATTCGGTCAGTTTGCTGCTTACGTATTTCGTTACAGATTTTCGCATTAGTTTACTTTCAAATTATGTGTTGATGTGTTAGCTCTTGGTGGAAAGCTACGATCTTAAGCTACTATGTTTAGACGATCGGATTTTGTTTCTTAGCAAGTAATAGGACTTGCTTAAATATTTTCTGTAACTGAAACTTCCATTTAGACTCTTCAACTTTGAGCCTACATGAAGCAAAGAAAGTGTGGTCTTGTACAAAGACTCATTACCTAAGTGATTGTTGTATACAACGCCTAAAGAAGACAATACGGCTTTGGAGCTTTTAGGTGCCAGGTTTCTATAAATTGCTTGTGAAGCAACTTTTCGCTGCTTGTCGCCATTTTGAGATGTAATACTATTAGAATGTATCCGATAGCCAAACAAAACCTCATTCAAGAGACCTATCTTAGTTTTTGATATTAGACGTGTCCAAAGCTCGAAATCTTCTGCGAGGTGATAATCTGCATCATAATATATATCGTTTTTATTGAGTTTGGTCATATCAAACATAGCAGTGGGATGACAAAGTGGACAACCAAACAGAAGCTCGACAGGTTCTATCGAACGTGCTTTTTTTGAAACTTTTGATCGCATGATATTCCCAGTCTCATCTAAAAGCTCAATTCCTGTAAACGCCACTCCAATTTGGTCATTACTTCGTAGAAAATCAATTTGTCTATTTAACCTGTCATGCAAGCAAACGTCATCAGCATCCATTCTTGCAATATAATCACCAGTACTGCGGTCAATCCCTTCATTGAGTGTTGATATTAACCCAAGGTTTTCTCTAGAAAAGAATCGAATCCGTTCATCATTGTAATTCTCTATTATCTTTTTGGACTGGTCTGTTGAGCCGTCATCAATCACTATTATTTCAAGATTTCTATAGGATTGTGTGCATATGCTATCTAGAGCTAATTTGATATATCGCTGCGCATTGAACACTGGAATAATAACCGAGACTAACGGTTTAGCATTTTCCATTCTACTTCCCTTAGTGCTATTTTAACCAATTTACAACTTTGAGATGCGCTTATTGTGACAATCTAGTAGTTACTAAAGATTATATCGTTAAAAATAAGCTCAGCCTTTTACTGTAAGTGAGTTTTATAAATATTATCTAGCAGAAATTGCGCCAAAATATTCATGGGACAATCAATCTCAAGAGTGTAGTTTAATTGAGAAATATTATCTGAGAGTGATATTTTTAATGACCATTCTATCCCTATTACGCCAACTCTCGATGTCATCGTTATCCAAAACCAGTAGAAGGTAGTTAACCTTACCCTTGACGTACTTTCCAATGGGGAAAGTTATAACTCCAGAGCTCGCATTATAGTAATCTTCTGCTCTAACCCCCCATGCCTGAGTACCATGGAACTTTATGACTCTTGAACTATTTAAATTTGTATCAGTTTCAAACCCTATCCCTACAACTTCAGGTCTGCCTTCTACTTGGAGTTCTAATTCCAGCACAGAATTCTCTGTAAGCGTGTAACTTATTGGGAACATTTGCCAATTATTTCCAGTAAGCGTTACGGTGTTGTCTTTGTCTATTGAAGTTTCGCCGTATTTAAATTGCTTTGGAAAGCCGACATGGTCTGTCGAATTAGGCTCAAATATCCATACGTTACTTTTGGGCTCAATAACAGACTGTAAAAGTATTGTTGATGAAAAATTAGGAATTCTGAACTCTTCTGAAATGAATAGAGTAGGGTCTGTGCTTTCTTTCAATGAGGTAACGTATGATATGTCGTCTGATTCTGGGTGCTCTAAAAGATTATCAATATTAAATTCATATCTAGAGTCCATTGTATCTTCGTTATAGCAAAGATCATTGGTGCTTGTGCTACCTATATACTTTTCTTTATCAAAGATACAGTAACCTACGGAGTAGCCAGTGTTTTTGGTAAAAACTATATTGTTTTGCGTCGTCACCCAGAAGGTGGTGTCGTTATTTACTTTAGATGCTGCAATACCGTTGCGGTCCACATCTATTACATTCTCGAATATGAATGTTCTACCCGCTGGCTTGGAAATGAGGCCGCCAGCTTTTATTGCAGTCCACTCTTTACCTGTTTCATCGCCAAGATTGTAGATGTGATTATGAAAAATATAGCTTGGTCCAAGCGTGTTAGGGGCAATACTTACCCCTACATAGCCTTGTTCCATTTCATTATCATAAACCAAAACATTTTGTTGTCCGCCATCTATTTCGATGAGGTCATCGTTAGCATAGGCGAGATAATTTCCATAGATCGCTGAATTTTTAACAAAACCACCTCGTCTTTCGAAATTCTTTCTTCCCTCTATTACATCATTGAATCTATGGTTAGGCGCACCGTAAAAACGATTGTTCCTAACTACAAATTCACCTCTATAAGCTTCACTATCATGATATGCCCAAACTTGAAGTGCATTTGCACCTTTTGGGTGCCCGGCTTCCCAGCTATTGGCACCTAAGTTTGGACTATGCACTTCACATTCCTCAATCACAGCGATGCCGCTTCTTTCGAGATAAATACCAGAATCGTAATTGATAGGGGAGTTTGTGGTCGGGCTCGCGTAGGCTACGCCATCACGTATATCTACAGCCTCTCTTCCAAATTCTGAGATATTGCACCCTTTGATCCATATGTGGTGGGCTTTCTTTGCAAAAATACCGTATCGTTGCCCTCCCTTGACGGTAAGGTTCTCTAACATGATGTACGACTGCGCTCCAATATTTACAGCGGCCAACTCATCACTAGATGCTTCGATTACTGGACCATCACCAATAATTTTTGCATACCCGTTTTCGCCACCGCTTATATTTAATGCTTCTAAATCAAGTTGGCCCCCAGTATAGATATCTGATAGATAGTATATTTTTTCCGGATCAATGGGAGGTGAATCTGGTTTGGTTTTGGTTCTAAAGGCATACTCCTGCTCAGCGCCGTTTGCGTCGGTAATTCGTACTTCGATATGGTAGGTCGTGTCTGCATTTAGGTACACGATACTGCCTGCAAACGAACCGAAGATGGGTTCCCATGATAAGTTTAAGCCTTCGCGCCACTGGGTTTCACTATCTTCCCTAAAGCGAACTGTTGCGGTACTCGACTCGTCTTGCCCATAAATAACCAATCCAATAGAGTTAATGAGTGGCGTTACTGTGTTTGTAAAACCAGCTGCAGAAGCTTTGAAAGTGGTCGAGGGATCTAATCCTGCAGCTATTGCAGATTCGTAGACTTCATTGTTTGTTAACCCTGAATGAGTTGAAATTAATTTCTTCCATTTAGCACTATCTATAGGGAACAGGGAAAATAATGCCGTTGCTTCTGCGCTGTTTATTGAAGACAAGCGTGTTTTGATTTCCTCTTCATCTGTAGATATGGAAACACTTAACACCTTTTTGCTATACAAACTCGCAATTTCGTCGCGATATAGCTTTATCTGGCGTTTCTCGGGGTTAGAATCTTGGTAGCGAAGAAGGAGTTCGTTGATAGTGTTACTATTTGCGTTGTTGGCCATCAGATAGGCATTAACCTTATCGCCTAATTGTACGCCGCTCCCAGTCATGGCGCTCTTATTACTATTACTCGCACACGAGACAATAAAGTTGAGAGAGAACAAAAGAAGCAAGAGACTGCTCGTAAGCATGGGAGATTTCATGATCTGTCCTTGTGAATGTGGAAAAAGATAAAAACGAAAAGAAGGACTGCTTGTAAAAGGGTAGTGGTATCTCATATACGTAGCAAGTGATGTCTGAAGATCTTTACAATCTAAGGTTCATAAAAATATAACCCCCAGAGCGTAATACTAAATGGTGGAAAAAACGGAACTTAAATTGCTTAAACTATTTTTAAGTCAAAAACGTAAAGATTTGGTTTCACATTGAAGTGAGTTTAGCCGCGCTTGAATGGCAATAAACTAATAGGCGTCCCAACACGGAAATTGTATGAAGAAAAAAATAGCAGTTATCCACCCCGAAGCAGGAATTTCATCAAGCGGTGGGTCGCAATTGAGTGCTTATGAGATGGCTGAACATCTTGCAAGTTTTTTTGATGTAAGGTTGTTAAGCGCTTCGAAGTGTAGCGACCTAAGTGTTGTTATCCCTTGCATCCCTAGAGGTAAAGTTAAAAAAGCGCAGAGAAACAAGGTTATAGATTGGTTGCTCACCCGCTTTGTCTCCAACCCTTCTTTACTCATTGAAGCAATTACGAGTTTTCTTACCTATACACCGTACCTGCTCTTTAAGAAAGCTGATGTCATCTATCCAAATAACGACTACGGCGGGTTAGCAGTCGCCTATGTTGCAAGAAAACTATATAAAGCCCCCATCTTGTATACCGAGAGGGCTGGCATGGTTTCAGGAGGGAAGGTACTCAGAAGGAATCTCAAATTTAAACCTGACTGCTTGGTTGTATTTAACGAAGAAACCAAGCGTTACGCACTGTCTATCAACCCTAAACAACGTGTAGAAGTTATTCCTAACGGTGTTAACCTTTCACTCTTTAGTCCAGTCGGTGAAAAATTTGACCATGGTTTACAAGGGCCCGTTATACTGACTGTGGGTTCTTTGAATAGAAGAAACCACAAGAGATTACACTTGGCTATTGAAGCCATGAGCAAGGTTTCTGATGGGGCTCTATTGATATGTGGAGATGGGCCAGATAAGCAATACTTCGAAGAGCTTTGCACGGATAAGCTAGGCCGTACTCGGTTCAAAATAGTAACAGTAGACTTTGCTGATATACCCAAAGTATATCGTTCGGCTGATTTATTTACACTGCCGTCTGAAGACGAGCCGTTTGGTAGGGTCTATTTAGAGGCGATGGCTAGTGGTCTACCTGTAGTTGCTACAGATGATGCTATGAGAAGAACGCTGACAGGCCAAGCTGGCATTGTGTGTAACGTCGAGAATTCAGTTGAATACGCTCAGGCAATTCAAACAGCACTTGAACGAGAATGGGGAGATCTACCGATTGAGCAGGCTTCTCACTATAGCTGGAAAAACGTGGCAGAGCGTTACGCTGAGGTAATCAACAGCATGTAATTACAGTGCTAAATAACGGTGCCTGATCATCTACCAAGGTTTAATTTTTGAATTCAACGCAGTTAAAGAATGGACGCATGTAAATCCGTAAGGAACAGTTGATGGCGCGAATATGTGTTATCGGGACGAGAGGTATTCCATCTTTCGTTGGTGGAATTGAGACAATTTGTGAAAATTTATATCCACGTTTAGTTGAGAGTCAGTCTAAATTTGAGGTCGTGCTTTTAAGTAGGCTTTCATACAAAAACATGGAGCGATATATTTTTAAGGGTGTAAAAGTTACCGTTTTGGCTGCGCCTAAAATTAGTGGCCTAGAAACGTTTGTACATACGTTTTATGCCCTCATTTACGCCAGGCTTTTTGTCCATCCTAAGCTCGTTCATTTGCATGGTATTGGTCCAGGCTTTTTCGCACCAATTTCAAGGCTATTGGGTTTCAAAACTGTAGTGACTCATCATGCTGCTGACTACAAAAGGCCCAAGTGGCGATGGCACGGGAAACTCATACTTAAGTTAGGTGAGTTATTCACGGTAATTTTTGCAAATAAAATAATATGTGTAAGTGCTTCTGTCTTAGAAGAAATTAATCAACGGTACGCTTTTTTACTTAGTAAAAGAGTAGTAATTAGAAACGCTGGTTCATTGGAGTTTAATGAGCACGAGGAAAGCAACTCAAACGTGCTATGTGAACTTAATCTTTCACCTAAGTCATACATCTTAGCCGTTGGGAGGTTAGATAAAACAAAGGGATTTGACGATTTAATAAAGGCCTTCTTAGACTCGCCTACATTAAACAAAAAGCTTGTTATCGTTGGCTCTAACTATGTTGAAGACAGCTATGTCTTACACTTGAAATCTTTCGCTAGCGAAAACGTTGTCTTCGCCGGGATACGCACCGGAAATGAACTCGTTTCTCTTTACCAGAATGCTGCGTTGTTAGTAAACCCCTCTTACATGGAAGGTTACTGTTTGGTTCTCGCAGAAGCCTTGTCTGCGGGTACCCCCATCATTGCAAGTGATATTGCTGCTCATCGAGAATTTGAACTAGCCGAGCAGAGCTACTTTCCAAGAGGTGATACAAACGTACTTCGTAACAAATTGAAAGTTGAAGATTTTGAGACCTACAAAAGTACCCATGCAGAGTCTCTTCAGAGAAACAATACGTGGTCCTTAAACGCTAAAAGGCACGAAAGTCTGTTTAAGAGTCTTTTAAATAAATCGTTTTAAAAATTGCCAATATTCGGCTGCAATTTTGTTTATGTGAAAATCACTAGCACGTAACTTACTCTTAGTTGAGTAGTTCAAGCGTATTTGACTAATCTGCATTTGATTAATAGCGAGCGTCAGCTTAGTCTCGTCATTCATTGGTACCAAGATACCAAACTTGCCAAAATGCAAGCCGTCACTTTCGAAATCCGCGTCTGCTTCGAGTATTTCCGCAGGTCCTGAGGGGCAATTTGTCATAATTACAGGAAGACCAAGGGTCATGGCTTCTAATAAAGCGTTGGGAAAGCCCTCATTGGTAGACGCAGAAATATAATATTTAGCTTTCGCTATAACTGAAAAAGGGTTTTTCGCGTAGCCTAATAGAAGCACTCTTCCTTCTGCGCCTTTATCGGCGATAAACTTTCTGAGCTCTTCTTTCTGCTCACCCTCTCCCAGAATACAAAGTGGCGAGGTTTCACTTGATGTGAGGTAAGCGTTTATTAGCTGCTTAAAGTTTTTAGCTTCAGTTAGTCTTCCCACACTGATTATAAAGCTTGAAGGGAGTGAAATTTCGGGCTTTTCCAAGCTCGCGGCCTTGATGCCATCAATATCATAGGGATTGTAAATAGTGTGCGCTTTTTTGGCACTAACGCGAAAATGTTCGACAAGATCGCTCGTCACACCACTAGAAACGCCTAGTACAGCATCTGCATTAGGGTAGCTAAGCCAAGGCATGACACCAGCTACCGCTCTTTTTACACCTGAGAATTGGTTATCTAGATGACTACTTAGGTGCATGCGCTCGCATAAAACTACTTTATGTTGTTTGCCTATACGTGTTAAGGCATTGCAAACATTAGCTCTTACTAAAAAGCTTACAACCAGTGATGGCTTCTCTCTTTTAAGAACCTGGTGGAATTGCACCACGCTGAATAGCAAAGAGCGTTTCGCATCGAGTTGATGAACTTTCACGTTAGATGGTAGCGGTCTTGCTAATGGCTCATCGTCTAGAAGAACGATGCTTACGTCCAGTTCAGCATAGTGGCTTTGAATACTTAATAAATTAACGAGTGCTCTTTCGGCACCGCCAAAGCCTATTGAATTAATGAGAAAGAAAACTTTTCTTTTTTCCATAATAAAAGGTCAGCTTGCTGACTGATTCGTGAGTGTCAGAGTCTTACCTTCCAAGTTTCTTTCTTATTCTATCCTTGTTTAATATTACCTTTGAGGTCGCTACTAATCCCGCCTCTCGCAGAGATAATGCAATCCAGCCGAGCTTGTTATTCTTCTTGCCTATTTGACTAAGAATCTGATTTGCAACTCTATCATTGTACGCTTCTTCCCCTAATAGCTCGCGATGCTTTTTGAATGCTTTTAGACGAGGGAATACTTTCTCAAGAGGCATATTTGCTACTTCAGTTGAAATACTTACATGACCTCTACGGTAAAAGTAAATGTCTTTGGGAATGTTTTTAAACACAGCGTTTTCAAGGGTTATGCGAACGAAGAAATCCCAGTCTTGACTATTTTTTAACTCTTCATCAAATCTAAGCTTTTTCGCTAATGCTGTTTTGCAAGTTACACCACTCATTCCGCAGAATTTGTTACCTTTCTTAATTACGTCTGTAGTGATGTTTTCAATTGGGTTGATATGCACCTTGTCTGGCGTTTCTAAGAAGCGATAGCCGCATGTCACTGCATCTGCACTATCGTGCGCTGCAATATGTTGCTCCAAATAATCGACGTCCCAAACATCGTCATCATCAAGAAACGCTATAATATCTGCGCTTGATTTATCAATACCCAAGTTTCGGGCAGCATTTGCGCCAGATGCTACTGGAGTTTTGATATAAGTAAAGTGCTCAGCAGGAAACAGAGACAACACTTCTTCATAGCTAACTGATGAACCGTCATCAATTACAAATACTTCCTTAGGGGGAACAGTTTGCTTTAATACTGCGGCAAGGGATTCTTTTAAATAATCTGGGCGATTATGCGTCGTAATGACAACTGAAACTGTTTTTTGCATCTTTTGTCCATGATGATTGAAGGGTGAGCGATGTTACCATTTTTGCGGCTTCAGCTAATTAACAAGCAAAAAGCTCACCACATTGGTAGATTCAATCGTTGTTACGACTTTATCTATACTTCTGGCGATTTTAAAAAGCTAGCAAAACAAAATAGTAGATATCGAATATTACAAGTAGTCGAATTGTTCGAGAATTTTTCTAGCACCGGCTTCAGTTAAATGACCATAGTCAAATTGTACAGGTATATCGTTTACTTCAGTTATACATACTGTTTGGTCAGCACACATTACATTAACCGTAGAAAAGTAATCAGCATTTAGATTTGTTAATTCCTTTTGCATTTCAGAGTCAATTTTTCGAACCTCGTCTAAATTGCTACTATTCATTATGGTTTCAACGCTATCTGACATTGCTAGTACACGAGGCAACGGTTGGAAATATTCGACTACGGGGCCAATAACTACTACCTCTAGCCCTCGAGACTGTAACAGTTCGATACTTTCACGTAGTAGGGCAATATCTTTTTCAAGCCATCTCGCAGAGATGATAACTTTTGAATACTGCTCGGACGTTATCGATTCACGATAAGCCCAATTCATGAGCTCTTCGCAACGTTTTGCTCCGCTGGTTTTCAACACTGGCTTACATCCACTGGCTGTAATTTGGCTAAGAGTTTGATTCTCTTTAATATTTGCCTTAAGAGAAGAGTACCAATGCGCGGCATGACTGTCACCTATCAAAAGGATATTTTCCTTGCCATCGTCAGTCGCAATACATGTAGTTTTATCGAAGTCTTCTATTCCCGTAGACTGTGACGTCAAAAAGCACGTACCTCCCCGAAAATGAGGCGTACGGTATGTTAAGAAACTCTCCAGCTGTTTTTGCTTTTGTGAAAATTGAGACTCCTGAAGGCTCTGGTTAAGCCACACTGTCGATGCTAGCAAACAAGTAAGACTTACCGTTGCGAAGCCTACCTTTAGAGGTTTGCTTGGGCCACGCCTGAAACGCTCTTCAATATAAAAATAACCAAGACTTCCTAATAGTATTGATATGAGCAATATGGCTACTTTGTGAAATTGCGTTGCTTCTTGCTGCAAAATTAGCGGATAGAAAATGATTACAGGCCAATGCCACAGGTATAGTGAATACGATATATTGCCAAAAAATTTTGCGATATTTAAAGATGAAAGCCGATATGCCCAATCGCCTTTGCGAGAGAGCCCGAGAAATAATGTCGTCGCTAAGGTCGGAATTATGACTTTAACACCAGGGAAGTCATCGTGACTCATCCATATAGTGGAAGCCATTAATACAAGTATACAAGAAAAGTTAATAATCTCTCTTAAGCGAGGTTTTATGGATAGGCGAGATAAATATATAGCTGCGAACCCGCCAGCAATAAACTGCCAAAATCGAGTAAACGGCGAGAAAAAAGCGAAGTTTATATCTGTGTTTGAAAGTATTAAACAAGCAATAAAGCTTACAAAACCAATAGCAAGTAGACCCGCATACTTCCATTTGCTGAACTTTGAGAAACAAAAGATTAAAACAAATGGCATTACAGCATAAAATTGCTCTTCAACAGAGAGTGACCATGTATGAAGTAACGGATTCCCCTGAAGTTCTGAGTCAAAATATCCAGATTTTGAATAGAAGTAAAAATTTGAAAGGTAAAGAGAGGAATAAATAAGGCTGATGGAATAACCTTTAAACTCACTCGGAAGAAAGAAAAAGAAGGCGAAAAGAGAGGTGATAGCAGCAACGGTAATGTAAGCTGGAAATAAACGTTTAAACCGTTTTACATAAAAATCAGATATGCTAAAACTGCCGGTAGAAAGGCGTTTACATATTTGGCCAATAATAAGATAGCCAGATATGACGAAAAATATATCGACCCCGATAAAGCCGCCAACTAAATGTTTGGGACTAATATGGTAGATAACAACGCTTAGTACTGCTAGCGCTCTCAGTCCTTGAATGTCGGTTCTGAATGAAGATGTCACCCCAATGTTTCCCCTGAATATTAATTCCAATTAAGTTTAAGCAAAAGATAAACCAATAATTAAACGTGCGAGATTGACATCTTATTTGGTGTACAACGGGCTACTGAAGGGGAGTGTGACTATTTTTATTTTGAATAATATCTTCCGCTATTAACGATGCACCATAATTAGAAACATGGTTGTCGTCAAAATATAGAGAACGGCCCCCTTTAGTTGAGAAACAAGCTTCGCTTCCGCAAAAGTAATGTGCAGGATTAATTAGCACTACATTGTCAGGGTAATCGGTACTTTTGAAGTGATTTATTATTACTTCGTTGCGCTTTTCGAACCAACTTCTCTCGGTTCCTTCAATGCTTACAAGATCTCCATTTACCGATAACTCGCTGTCGATAAGCTTTGTAACGTGGGAAGGTAATTCAGGTATAGGATATAGAACATAAACACGTCGTTTTGAGCTGGCTAGTTTGTGTATTGCCCTATCAATATTTTGCAATAACTCAATAGATTTATTATCAAACTTTAAATTACCTAAGTGAGGATAAGTTTTGTTACTGCCGCCCACAAGTTGATAGGAATACCTATGAACAAAAACAACATTCTGAATCATTGGTTCATTTGCAATAAACTCTATAGATGAGTTATACCATTTAGCGCACTTAGAATAATCGTCATTCTTTCCATAAGAGGGCCTGCACCCTGAAAAGCTGAAGTGCCTTAGACCTTCATCAGTTGCCTTTAATTTTTGACTTAACGCGTATGCAAGCTCAACAGAATGGCTATCTCCGAAAGTTGCCCATGTTGTATTTCCCTTTACAAAATATTCGCACGCCTCGCTAGGATCCCTATATTTGTTTGTATGACACTTGTTTCTGAAGGGGCTTGCTTCTACATCTTCAACTAAATTCTGGTATGCGACTGGGGCTCGTTGGATAAACCCATTGGTAAAAAACGAAAGGCTGCCAATTAGCACTATTAAGACTGCACATACGAGAGGTTTATTTGTCAAAAGCGCCTTGTGTGATTGTATTTTACTATTGAAGTTAATTGTTTCTATAAACCTGTAACTTAAATAACCCAAAGCAATAGACAGACTAAAGCCTACCAAAGCATAGGCTTTGTCTAAGTCATTCTTGTGAATAAAAACTACAAGCGGCCAATGCCATAAGTAAATAGAGTAGGACCAGGTTCCCAAGGGTTGTAGTAGCTTATTGTTGAGCAAGGCGTTACTACTTTGATTAGCAATGATGATTAAATACGCTCCTGCCACAGGTACCAAAGCCGAAAAACCAGGCCAATTTGTCTTCTCTGAAAAGATAAAGCAGGAGACAGATATAAGCAGTACACCTAATAAAGCGAGGATTTTGCTTAGCGGCTGAAGTTTTTTTATGGGGTATAAGAATGCTAACCCTCCGACCAGCATTTCCCATGCACGCGTCGGAAGGATATAGTAAGACAAACTTGGGTTCTTCTGCGTAAGCCAACCACTTAAAAGCATGCTTAAAAGAGTGGTTACGACTATAACCACTTTAAGTTTATGGCGAGTTAGAATTTTATTTAAAGCTGCTAAAACAAAAGGGTAGATTAAATAAAATTGCCATTCAACTGAAAGTGACCATGTATGCAGTAGCCAGTTTTCTAAAGAACTTTCAGAGAAATATCCTGACTCCATGTAGTATATTACATTCGATATAAATAAGGCGGATGAAGCCGCTTGTTTACTTAACTTCGAGTACTCGACGGGGGATAATGTGAAAAAACCTATTAAGAGCAAACTAGCACACAAAAAAGCGAGAGCAGGAATGATCCTGTTTGCTCTAGCTAGGTAAAACTCCATCAGACTAAAGCGAGATTTATCAAATTTGCTTATGATGATACTTGTCATTAAGTATCCAGATATGACAAAAAACACATCGACGCCGATAAACCCCCCAGGGAGTTTTTCCTCTACGAAGTGAAATATGACGACCGAAAGAACCGCAATAGCCCTCAGTCCATTAATATCATATCTAAACTGCACTAATTAGCCTTGTATACTAGAATTTTTAACGCTCAATTCTAAGCATAATTTGTACCGCTTATTTTTTCGAAGTTATCTAGCGTGTTTTATGTCGTAAGAATGATTCATATGGGGCGAGGATTTGGTTTAAATAGTCTAATAGGACTGCTTCAAATTTAACGCTCAATATGGAAAGTCATTATCGAATTGTGCTACACCATATTCTCCAGCAACCATACTACGTAAAACAATGCACGTGAACAGTTAGCTGTACAATGAGATGCAGCCAATTACGCTTTGAAAAAGTAGTTTACTTTGCCAGGACACACGTTACAGACGGTAAAAACAGCTGAACAATATTACGCATTTTATATGAGTTAATGTTGCTTAAAAGCGACTCTAGCGCCATAAAATAAAGGCGGGGCATTCTCACGTGGATGTTCTTTGCGCTCCAATAGTACTTAACACGTGTAAATCCTATTCGCTCAATGGCCTTAACATCTTTAAATTTCCACTCTTTCAAATGAAAACACTCTGGGGAATCTGAAAAATACTGAGAAACATCGTGTGGGCCGCAAAATGCGTGAGGTGTTCTGAATGCGTATGCTCCCCCTTTTTTTAAAATTCGCTTGATTGTCTCAAAGTGAAGTTCAACATCCTCCTCATGAAGATGCTCTATCAGCTGGTCGCTAAATATAAAATCAACGCTATCGTTGGAAATAGAAGATAGATCGTATCCATCGTAAACAATTACATCAACGTTATCAGGAAAGTGCTCGTTACTGTCTCGTTGATCAGATATATCTACGCCAATAGCTTGCCCACAATGCTGAGCGGCTTCTTTGAGCAGTCTGCCGTCACCTGATGCGAATTCAACGAATACTTCATCTTTTTTAAGAAAGCGTTTTATAAAAGCTAATCTATGACCCACCTTTTTTCGGCTTTCTGCTTCATCGTTTCGCTTTGTTAATCGAGGGTGATCTGGAACCTTAGAAAAGAGTTCGTCATACATAGTGCTGTATATTTCTGTGCGAGCTCTTCTATCAGCTTGTTTTAACTTGGAGGCAAGTCTTTTTTCAACTTGGTAATGATTAAATACTTGATCATATGACCGATTAGAAGGAAGGGGTTTCCTTAACTGCATTTTACTAATCCCTGTAAGTATCGAATTGTGATAGGCAATTTTATTTCCATTTCTTCAATCATTTATGATTGAAACCAAAGGTTCAAGTGTTTTCTACTCTTACACGGGGCGTGTGTAGAAAAAGTGCGCTAACCACTTGGTTAATCAGCACTCCACCTGAAGAGCTCTCTCAAATTTGTCGTTTGCATGCCAAATTTTCGCCATTATCAGCTATATAGGGTAGCGGTAATGTCAGTCACTCGTGTAAACTACCGCTTTTATTTCAGGCAAGCCTTAGCGCACAGAATAATTCTTCCTATGCTTTGGCCATGCAGTCATCATGTAAATTGAGGAAAACATGGAGCTTGACGCTATTATCAATCAGGCACAAAGCCAGATTGACGCTGCACAAGATGCAGCCACATTAGACCAAGTTAGGGTCGAATTCATGGGTAAGAAAGGTAAACTTACCGACTTACTTAAAGGGCTTGGAAAGTTATCTAACGAAGAACGTCCTGCCGCAGGCCAAAAGATTAACCAAGCTAAGCAGGTTATTCAGCAAGCTATTTCTGCAAAAGGTGAGTTTTTACGCACTGAAGAGCTTAACAAGAAGCTAGCAGAAGAAGCCGTAGATGTAACTTTGCCTGGTCGCACAGAAAAGCCAGGAAACTTACACCCGGTTAGCCGCACGATTGCACGCATTGAGTCTTTCTTTGGTGAGCTAGGCTTTTCAGTTAAGACTGGCCCTGAAATTGAAGACGGTTTTCACAACTTCGACGCGCTGAACATTCCTGCGAATCACCCAGCGCGTGCCGACCACGATACGTTTTACTTCAACCCAGACATGATGCTTCGTACGCAAACCTCTGGTGTTCAAATTCGTACTATGGAAGCGGAAAAGCCGCCATTGCGTATTATCTCGCCAGGCCGCGTGTATCGTAACGACTACGACCAAACACACACGCCGATGTTCCACCAAGTGGAAGGTTTGATGGTTGATAAGAATGTCAGCTTTACCGACCTTAAAGGTATTTTGCATGACTTCTTACATCACTTCTTTGAAGAGTCACTAGAAATTCGCTTCCGTCCGTCTTATTTCCCGTTTACTGAGCCGTCAGCTGAAGTAGACGTAATGGGTAAAAACGGTCAGTGGCTTGAAGTATTGGGCTGCGGCATGGTGCACCCAAATGTACTTAAAGCTGTGGGTATTGACCCAGAAGAGTACACAGGTTTTGCCTTTGGTATGGGCGTAGAGCGCTTAACTATGCTTCGTTACGGTGTTAACGACTTGCGCGCGTTCTTTGAAAACGATCTTCGTTTCCTTAAGCAGTTCAACTAAGGCAGAGAGTACACATGAAATTCAGTGAAAAATGGTTAAGAGAGTGGGTTAACCCGTCGCTGTCGGCACATGAGCTGTCCGAACAGTTGAGCATGGCTGGCCTCGAAGTAGACGGTGTTGAGCCAGTAGCAGGCGATTTTAAAGGCGTGCTAGTAGGTGAAGTAGTTGAGTGCGGTCAGCATCCTAACGCCGACAAACTGCGCGTAACTAAAATAAACGTGGGTGGCGATGAGCTACTTGATATCGTTTGTGGTGCGCCTAACTGCCGTCAGGGCATTAAAGTAGCAGTTGCTGTTGTTGGCGCTGTATTGCCTGGCGACTTTAAAATTAAGAAAGCAAAGCTTCGCGGCGAGCCGTCATTCGGTATGCTATGTAGCTTCTCTGAGCTAGGTATTAGTGACGACCACGATGGTATTATCGAGCTTCCAGCTGATGCACCTATTGGCACAGACATTCGCGATTATCTTGGTCTTGATGACAACGCAATCGAAGTAGACCTGACACCAAACCGTGCAGACTGCTTGGGTATTCGCGGCATTGCCCGTGAAGTTGGCGTATTAAATAATCTTGACGTTTGCGAACCTGAAGTAGCAGCGGTAGAGGCAACTATTGATGATAAATTATCAATTACGCTAAGCGCTGATGACGCATGCCCGCGTTATTTAGGTCGTGTGGTTAAGGGCGTTAACGTTAAAGCTGCATCGCCACTATGGTTAGTTGAAAAGCTGCGTCGCTGCGGTATTCGCAGTATCGACCCTATTGTTGACGTGACTAACTTTGTATTGCTAGAGCTTGGCCAGCCAATGCACGCGTTTAACCTTGCCAGCATTGAAGGCAATATTAACGTGCGTATGGCAAACGACGGCGAAACGCTCACACTACTTGACGAAACCGAAGCGAAGCTACAAAGCAACACCTTGGTGATTGCTGATGACAATAAAGCGCTCGCTATGGCGGGTATCTTCGGCGGTCTTCACTCAGGTGTAACTACTGAAACTCAAGACATTTTGCTTGAAAGTGCTTTCTTTAGTCGTGATGCGATTATGGGCCGTGCCCGTCAGTACGGTTTACACACCGATGCGTCGCATCGCTATGAGCGAGGTGTAGACCCCCAGCTTCAGCGTAAAGCGATGGAGCGTGCTACAGCACTAGTACTTGAAATTTGTGGTGGTGAAGCGGGCCCTGTGGTTGAAGCGGTAGCAGAAGACAAGTTACCTAAGCAGGCAACGGTTACACTTCGTCGCGAACGTTTGTCTCGCGTGCTTGGTATTAGCATTGACGATGCGAAAGTAACGGAAATGCTTAATCGCCTTGGTTTAGAAGTAACGCAAACCGAAGCAGGCTGGGAAGCAGTTGCGCCAAGCTATCGTTTCGACATTTCAATTGAAGAAGATTTGATTGAAGAAATTGCGCGTGTATACGGCTACAACAACATTCCAAACGTTGCGCCAAAAGCAACGTTGGCAATGTTACCCTCGCAAGAAGCTAAGTTGCCTTTGAACACAATGAAGTCATTGCTTCTAAGCCGTGGTTACAATGAAGCCATTACCTATTCATTCGTTGACCCTAAAATCCAAAACGCCTTGTTCCCAGACGTAAAGGGCATGGTTTTACCACACCCAATTTCATCTGATATGTCGGTAATGCGTGTAAGTTTATGGCCGGGATTAGTTGGTGCTACTGCTTATAATCAGAAGCGTCAGCAGCAACGTGTTCGCATGTTTGAAACCGGATTACGCTTTATTCCTCAACAAGATGCGCCAAATGGTGTATTGCAACAGCAAGTAATTGGTGGTGTAGTAGCAGGGCGTCGTAACGAAGAGCATTGGGACTTGGGCGACAGCCCAGTTGATTTCTTCGATGCAAAAGCAGATGTAGAAGCGTTATTGGCACTTACTGGTAAATCAGGCGAGTTTCAATTCGTAACAGGGCAGCACAGTGCGCTGCACCCTGGTATGACTGCAAAAATTTTGCTTAATGATGAAGAAGTTGGCTATATTGGTGCTATACATCCGCAATTTACAAAATTGCTCGGTGTAAACGGACGTGTATTTGTGTTTGAGCTAGTGGTAGATGCCATTACAGACCGCAAATTACCGTCAGCAGTACCGGTATCGCGCTTCCCATCGAACCGCCGTGATATTGCTATTACGGTTAAAGATGAAGTGCGTGTAGGAAATGTACTTTCTTACATAGAAAAAATTGGCGTAAATCAACTAGTTGCTCTAAACTTGTTCGATGAATACAAAGGCAAGGGAATTGAGCCTGGCTATAAGAGCCTTGCTTTGTCACTTCATTTACAAGATCCGGATAAAACCTTGGAAGAAGCTGAAATTCAGCAAGCTGTGGATACTGTGGTTAAAGGTCTGGAATCTGAGTTTGGGGCCGCGTTAAGAGAGTAAACTATGGCATTGACCAAAGCCGAGATGGCTGAACACCTATTCGAGAAACTAGGCATTAACAAGCGTGATGCGAAGGATCTGGTAGAGCTTTTTTTCGAAGAGATTAAAGGCGCTCTGGAATCTGGTGAGCAAGTAAAACTGTCAGGTTTTGGCAACTTTGACCTGCGTGATAAAAATGAACGTCCTGGCCGCAATCCAAAAACCGGTGAAGACATTCCAATTAAAGCACGTCGTGTGGTTACATTCCGCCCGGGTCAAAAATTGAAAAGCCGAGTTGAAAACTCTGCACCTGTCGACCAATAATCTTTAGGTCGTTACAATACTGAAAAAGAGCGGGGTCTCTCGCTCTTTTTGTATTGCTTCTTTTATACAGTGCCGTCGCACTGGTTTTCATATGCAATTTCTTTGGAGGAAAGTGTGAAGAAAGCACTTGTCGTTCTTGCTATTATTATTGCTGCTACGTTTTCATGGTTTGCTTATCTGTCGCTGGATGCAGACAAACGAGACCAAGACGCAGCCCAAGTTCCGCTTATTACGGTAATGGAAATTCTTCACGCAAGCGATTTGCAGGAAGGGGTTAAGCAGGCCGTGAAAGATGAAAATCTCGAAGTCGTAGATTCTTGGATGGCACAAGCCCGTGAAGTAGGACAGGCTGCTAGCCTGTCATCAGAAGATATGGAATATCTTAATTCCGAAACTGCGAAAGATTACGTTGTATTCAATGCCAAACGCCAGTTGTACAACGAAGCGTTTGAAGCGCGTTATTATGCGTTGGAAGAGGTAGAAACGCTTAAAGAGCAATATCCGGAAGCCAAAGACTTGTTTCCCCGCACTGATGCACTGATTGAAAAGCGTGATACGATCATTCAACAAATTGCTGTAGCTATTTCAGGAAGCGAGCAGCCTGATGAATCAGCGCTAAAAGAAGCGCGTGAGCAGTGGTTAGCTCAGGCTAGTAAGTAGCCAAGTAACGCACTATCTCAATCTTTGTTCAATCTACTGAAATATCTGCAAACTTAGCACCAGTGAGCGTAGCTAGATCAGATGGGGCGAGGGCCACTTCTAAACCTCGTTTTCCGGCGCTTACATGAATAGTTTGCAGATTTTCAGCGCTTTTATGAATGACGCTCGCTAACCGCTTTTTCTGCCCTAATGGGCTTACACCACCAAGTACGTAGCCTGTTGCAACCATTACTGCATTTGCTTGCGCCATTTCTACCTTTTTAACACCTAACGCTTTGGCCATTTTCTTTTCGCTAAGTTTGGTGTTTACAGGGACCACGGCCACGGCAAGCTTGTTGTTATCTGTACTCACTACCAATGTTTTAAAAACGGTATCCGCATTAAGGTTTAGCTTTTCAACCGCCTCTAGCCCGTAAGATGACGCATTTGCGTCGTGTTCATATTTTAAAACGCTGTGAGCGATACGCTTTTTAGTAAGCAAAGTGATTGCAGGTGTCATTCAACCTCTTTTCTATAAAATGTTCGGCTGTATATGGGCTCATTGGGGAGTAACGGTGTAGCAGCGTGCGTTGCGTAGTCGTTAAATCCAGACGCGTAAAATTCTGAAAGCGGGTGTCCAGATTGTCCGCCAGGTAGCGTTAAAATGGCATCTTCTAGATGGCCAGGGCTGACAAAAAATCGCTCAGAGGCGCCGAAGCTAGGTGCCTGTACGGCGGGCATGTATGTATCGCCAAACCCCTCCACTTGCTGCATGTTTAACATGTTACCAACTAGCGGAATTTGATCGGCAAATGGATGTTTCACAGACAGTGCGTTCACTTTGCCCCAAGCTACTGTTTCCATATTAGCTTCCACTGGTGAATACTTGTCTAATAACTTGTGTTTGGCGCGCCTGTAGGCGTCTACAAGTAGCTCGTCAAAACTTTCAATATCGGCAGGCAGCCAAGATTCAGGCTGACTATGAATAAGTTGCCACACAGCTGGTTCAATGCCACGTAACAGTGTACGACTGTTTACACCTTGTTGGTCTAATGTTGAAAGCACGCCTCCAAAAAGGGTTTGTACCACTTCTTGCCTAAAATATTTTACCAGGGTGTAGCCAACCGAATCTTCACATGCGCATTCGTCCCAAGTGTTTAGATATGCAAGGTCTGGCTTAAATTCGATATCTTGCATGTTGAGCAGCCCATATAAAAGGTGCTGCCAAGGAATAAGAAAGCGGGCGTGATTATCTAACTGAATGGCGTAAAAATCAGTCTCCGTAAAGGTGTCCTTTTCAAATAGGCGATCTCTTATTTGTTGTCCGCGTGCACCTAGCGCGTAACCACCGTCGCCCCAGATTTTGAAGTCATCAGCTGAAATTACTCTGGCATTCGCAGTCCATATTCTTCCCATATCGGGGTTTAAAACCATGGGAAGCTTTAGTGCACGCTTTGGTGTTATGTTCACTGCTTCTTGCTCTGGTATAGCGGTGAATGAAGCCTGTTGCCTTTCCATCACCGCGCCACCAGGAAGCCATACAGCGTTGCCGCCTTCATCCACAATTACCAGGTTTTGCGTGGGGATAGCAATGCGTTGGCCTATCTTTATTGCTGTTTGAATATTTTTGGCGGTGCCGAAATTTGTAATGTTCAAATTGGCGGCAAACGGATGATGCGCTACCCAATTTAGTGCATAGCGCTTGCCATTAAGTTCTTTTACTGGCCCATACGAACTTACTTCAAACTCAAATGTATGTTCACCGTCAGGTAAAGGAATACGCTCTGTTACCGTGCTTGTGGGCGTTGTTTCGTCTAACTCAATCCAATCTACATTGTCTAAATTTGCATTGGTAAAACCCCAAGCGATATGGCCGTTGGTGCCTACAACTATGCCAGGAATGCCCGGCAGGGAAACCCCGGTTACTTGCACATCGCTGCCTGATTCTTGATAGTTTAGCTGGGCGCGATACCAGATGATGGGAACCCGCAATCCTAAATGCATGTCGTTCGCTAAAAGGCCTGCGCCTGACGTGGTGTGACTCCCGGTTACCGCCCAGTTGTTGCTACCGATATCAGGAAGCTCAGTACCGTTATATTGTGCACGGGCGATAGCAGTATAGTCCTTATCGTTTAGGTTCTGGGCAGATTCGTCCTCAGGATCTCGCTCAAGGCTCTCGTCGTTACTATCTTCTGGTGAATGAGTAATTGGGCGTAGCGATGCAGGGTAGTCAGGAATAGGAGACTCAAGCAGTGGTATCTCGCTGGCATCTAATGCTGCCTGATAATTACTCGGCTGAGTAATGAAGCTGTATAAATCGTCCCCAAATGTTGAAAGCAGTGCCTCTCTTGCTAAATCAAGTTCTACTTGGCTACCCTGCAAATCCAAATACATACTGTAAATAACCAGAATACTGTCAGTGGGGCGCCATTGTTTTATATCAACGCCTGCAGCTAGGTATTCAAAAGGTGGCAACGTATATTCAGACAATGCGTCATTTACGCCATGGGCGTAGCGTACGAGTAGTTCTTGTTGTTTTGAGGGGAGGTTATCGAATACGGCTTTAGCTCGTTTCTCAAATTGATGAAAGCGGGCTTTTTTATCAACATCTAGGGCAATGTCACCCACCCATTGTGACAAACTTCCTGATGCGGCACGGCGCTGTAAATCCATTTGAAAGAAACGATCTTGAGCATGGGCAAAACCCAGTGCATAGGCTGCGTCAAAAATATCATTGGCTTTAATAACAGCCTGGCCTAGTTCGTCACGGCTTAGCTCAGTAGGTGCATTCACGTGATAAGTGGCACTGTTTCCGTCAAGTGCAGGTAAACTAAGACGAAGCGATGTATACAAGCCTAATGCTGTCAACAAAAGTAATGTTAAAACACTTAAAACCAACCACTTGAACCAATTTATCACGTGTAAAACTCCCTATTTTTCTCTATCCTAACTACAGAAATTGCAAATTTGAAGTGATGTTTTATGACACATACTAAGGCGGTGCTGTGGGACCACTAATGTTGGACTGTCAGGCTGAAGAACTTTTGCCTGAAGAAAAGGAAAAATTAGCACACCCGGTGGTGGGAGGCGTAATCTTATTTAGCCGTAACTATCACGACAAGCGTCAGCTCTCGGCGCTGGTTCAAGATATAAGACGCTTTGCGAAGCAACCGGTGTTGATTGCCGTTGATCATGAAGGCGGCCGCGTTCAGCGTTTTCGTGAAGGCTTTACTGCCATACCAGCAATGGGCGATATTTTAAGGCAGTCAGAGCATCAAGATGAAAGTGCGGCATATGCAAAAGCGTGTGGATTAGTATTGGCTTATGAACTCAAAACTTTAGATATCGATTTTAGCTTTGCCCCGGTACTTGATATAAATGGTGTATCGCAAGTTATTGGTGACAGGGCATTCTCAGACAATGCTGACGACGTTATTCGCCTTGCCGCTCATCTAATCCAAGGTTTAAAGGCTGTAAATATGCCGGCTATTGGAAAGCACTTTCCTGGGCATGGCAGTGTAGCGCCAGACTCTCATATAGCGTTACCAGTTGATGAACGCGAATTTGATGAAATACGCAGTACCGATATGGTGGTATTTGAACGCTTAATCGAGCGTGCGCTGCTTGATGGCGTTATGCCTGCCCATGTTATTTATAATCAGGTGTGCGATAAGCCTGCGGGTTTCTCAACTAAATGGCTGCAGGATATCCTTAAACAGGATCTAGGCTTTGGCGGTGCAGTATTTTCTGATGATTTGTCCATGCACGGCGCAAGTGTCGCAGGAAGTTACGTTGAGCGTGCTGAGGCAGCGCTGAAAGCAGGTTGCGACATGGTACTTGCCTGCAACAATCCGCAAGGGGCTGAGACTATCCTTGATGGATTGGAAACGCGCTTTGCTAACCTGTCTAACAACGATTTACAAAAGCAAGAACGCATTATGGCGCTTTATGACCGTGTTATGCCTGCAGGTCTAAAAGATAAATACGACAGTGGGGTTGAGCTGGTGAAGCGCTTAAGCGAACGGTAGTTTTTATAACTACCGTTTTTCGTTTTCTGATTTTAATGCCGGCCGCTTAAACTGGTACTTCGTCTACGCCAGCTTCTATGTTTATAAATCGTGCAAAAGTGAAGAGAAAATCGCTTAAGCGATTTAAATAAGCATGTACCACTTCTGGCACGTCATAATGTTTAGATAGGCTAATGACAGCACGTTCGGCTCGCCGGCACACAGCACGACAAACATGAGCTTGCGCAGAAGCCTTACTTCCGCCAGGCAGTACAAACGACGTATTAGGCGGCATTTGACGGGTAATATTGTCTATAAGGCTTTCTAGGTTCTCAATATCAGTTTGCGTCAGCGTTGAGCTTGCTGAAATAGCAAAGCCAGCTTGAAACAGGTTGCGCTGAATGTCTTGGAGCATTGGCTTATGTTTGTCAGTAACATGCGCTGCTAGTAGTCCGATATGGCTATTGAGTTCGTCCATATCACCGTAGCTTTGTACTACTAAATCATCCTTATCTACACGTACGGCTTTGTCAGCGTAAATTTGTGTGCTGCCCTTATCACCAGTGCGAGTGTAAATCTTCATAAAAACCTAAATCTCTCTATCAATCGCAAATATTATTTTTTGTTTTTAAAACCAAAGTGCTTACAGTAAGCGTTTACTCAAATCACTCGCTAACGTCAGGGCGGTTGTAGCGACGAATTTGTACTACAAAACCAAACAGCGGGTGGTCGAAATAATGCAGTTGCGTACTGATTACACGTCTTTGCTCAGCTAACGGAACCGAAACCAGCTTGTACTCTGTTGATGTCGCTTGATGAGGCTTAGCAGCATTGCCAGTGCTATCATCTTCACTGCTGAAGTAGCTTAGTGGCACCGGCTGGCGATAAAACATCTCACTATCAACATGAAGGTAGGGTACGCGGTTGATATATTTAAGAAATACTTTGATAGTGCCGTCAATTTCCCAAATAGGTGTTCTTAACGAAGCATCTATAGCGTCATCTTCACCTTGCTCTACAATCATCGGCGTATCAAGCGCTTTAAATGCGCCATACTCTATAGCCTGCGGGTTTGACAAACGGCGGTTCAAATCGGCAAAAATATCTGAAACAGCAATAAATTGATCAGTGTCTTGCGCTATAGGCTTATTAGCTTCAAAAGCAGTACTTACATCACTTAGGCTGTTTTTATCTGCGCCCGACGTATAATTGCTATCGTAATCGGAAAGAGCGGCGGTGGAGTCATAACCAAATTCTGTAGCAGAATTGTTCGGCTCATTATCTGAGCTATTAGCTAGCTTTTGCTCTCGCATATCACCGTTCATGTCAAACTGCTGCGCGTAGTTTTGCCCACCATAAAGGCGCACATTGAAAGCTTTGGTCTTACCAAACATAACAGGCTGACGCCAGGTAGCGTGGAACAAACGTTCTAGCTCGCGATTAGAACGTATTTGGCGAGAAATTGAAGAGAGTGCTTGCTGATTACTGGTTAGCAGATGCGCTTTTGAAGCAAGCGGCCAGTCGTGCCCTTCAATAATAATAGGTAAACTTGCTGGAGCGGGTAGCCTATTATCAGGCTGATTCACCTTCCATACGATTACAGGTTGAAGCGCGCTGCTTCTAGACTTACTCTCGCTTGTCGAAACGCCTGAGTTTAGTTCGTCGTCGCTTGGAGCAACAACGTTTAGTGCAGTGGTTACTTCAGCGCTAAGCCAAGGCATGGCCTCTTCACAGTACTTAATTGCAGGCACCGTGATAGGCGAAGTATCTTTTACGCCGAAGAATGACGTCCAATAGCTGGCGATGGTTGCAGCATCAGGAGCGGGTGTGACGTCGTCAGTGATGATCCCTTCATTTGAGTAGTCAAGGCTATCGCTATAGTCGGAGTCTGACGACGAATAAGAAGCGCCATACTCATCGCCATTAATGGTTTCGCTTTGTGCCTGACTCGCTACGTCTTGTGTAGGAGATGGCTCATTGGCTGTTAAACGAGATGTTTCATTATATCCATAGCCCATTTCTTCAGAGTAGGGGCTAGAAGGCATGTCACCGTACTGCGCACTGTTATCTTCAGGCAGCGACAAAAAATCTACATCTTTTGCGGGCACGCTCAAAAGTCCGTTGCTAGGCCACTTAACCGATGTATCAGCGCCGCAAACGGCTAACCCTTGTTTTAGATAGCTTATATCAGGCGAAATGATATCGCTGATGATGTCTGCCTGAGCGCGAGGGGCTGACAAGTTGTCAGCCAAAGAAAACTGCTCTTCTAACCCAGTTAGTGCCACGTTGCGCTTAAACGCAATAACTTCCACATCGAACCACCAGTTGTCATTGGCGTTAGCTGCAGTTGAAATTGTCGTTAAGAAAACGGCGCTTATTGATGCAACTAACGGGCACCAGCGAGATAACTTCATGTTACCGCGACTCCTTTGCAAAATCGGCAATAATATCGCTAATAAACGCGATGCGCTCTTTAGCTGTTTCGGTCTTTTTCACCAAACGCAGTTTTTGGCTTCCTTCAAACTTAAAGGTGTTTGGTTTGGTTTGCACCAAACTAATAATATAGCCTGGGTTAACCTTAGTGGTTTCTTTAAACTCTATGGTACCGCCTTGGGCCGACAAGTCTACTTTTAGAATGCCTAACGCCTGGGCTTTTAGTTTAATTTCAGCCACTTCTATCAGGTTTTTAGCTGGCTCTGGTAATAGGCCAAAGCGGTCAATACATTCTACCTGGAATTCATCAATGTCGTCTTGGGACGTACAGCTTGCCAGACGTTTATACAGCGATAGGCGAGTGTTAACGTCGGCAATATAGTCTTCAGGCAATAGGGCTGGAATACGCAGTTCAACTTCGGTATGGCCCGAGGTCGCGTCGTCTAATGAAGGCTCTCGACCTTCTTTAAGCGCGTTAACGGCTTTATCGAGCATATCCATGTACAAACTGAAACCAATACTCGCTATTTGCCCCGATTGGTCGTCGCCTAACAGCTCACCGGCACCACGAATTTCTAAATCGTGGGTAGCAAGCGCAAAACCTGCACCTAAATCTTCAAGCTGTGATATTGCTTCTAAACGTTTCACTGCATCTTTGGTCATGCGCTTTGGATGTGGCGTTAATAAGTAGGCGTACGCTTGATGATGCGAACGACCTACACGGCCACGAAGCTGGTGAAGCTGCGCTAAACCTAAATGATCGGCTCTATCCATAATAATGGTATTCGCACTTGGTACGTCGATACCTGTTTCAATGATGGTAGTACACACAAGTACGTTGTAGCGCTGGTGATAGAAGTCGCTCATTACGGCTTCAAGTTCGCGCTCGCGCATTTGGCCGTGACCCACTGCAATACGGGCTTCGGGAACGATTTCAGCGATTTCTTCAGCCGTTCGCGCAATGCTATCCACTTCATTGTGAAGGAAGTAAACCTGACCACCACGCAGTATCTCACGCATAATGGCTTCGCGAATAACGGCTTTATTACGCTGCTGAACAAAAGTTTTAATTGATAATCGACGGGCAGGGGCTGTGGCAATAATCGATAAGTCGCGCATGCCTGATAATGCCATGTTAAGCGTGCGAGGAATAGGCGTAGCGGTTAACGTTAGGATATCTACATCGGCACGTAAGGACTTAAGTTTCTCTTTTTGACGCACGCCAAAGCGATGTTCTTCGTCGATGATCACCAGCCCCAAATCTTTGTATTTAATATCGCTAGACAGCAATTTGTGTGTGCCTACTACGATATCTACCTTCCCTTCGCTGATGCGCTCAACCACAGATTTTTGTGCTTTACCGCTCACAAAGCGGCTCATCACTTCAATTTCAAACGGCCACGCAGCAAAGCGGTCTTTGAAGTTCTCGTAATGTTGCTGAGCCAGTAGGGTAGTGGGCACCAAAATAGCCACCTGTTTACCAGCATTAGCTGCAAGGAATGCCGCGCGCATGGCAACTTCGGTTTTACCGAAACCTACGTCACCGCAAACGAGGCGATCCATAGCCGATGGACTGCCCATGTCGTGCATAACCGCAGCGATGGCTTGGGCTTGGTCAGGCGTTTCTTCAAAGGGGAAGCTGTCAGAGAAGGCTTGGTAGTCATCCCAGTTAATTTTATACGCAAAACCTGGCTTGGCTGCGCGGCGGGCATATACATCTAAAAGCTCAGCCGCTACGTCACGAACTTTTTCGGCGGCTTTTTGCTTGGCTTTTGTCCATGCGTCAGAACCTAGGGCGCTAACTGGTGCGCTGTCGGCGTCTCCACCGGTGTAGCGTGAAATTAAGTGAAGCGAGGCCACAGGCACGTAAAGCTTAGATTGCTTAGCATACTCAATGCACAGATATTCGGTTGCTACGCCGCCCGCGTCCAATGTTTGAAGGCCTAAATAACGGCCAACACCGTGGTCGAGATGCACCACAGGCTGACCAATAGAAAGTTCGGCCAGGTTGCGGATAATGGCGCTTTCGTCGGTGGCGGTGCGTTTATCGCGAAGGCGGCGCTGGCTTACCTTTTGCCCTAATAGTTCGGTTTCGGTAATGAATAACAGCTCGCCTTCCTGAGTTTGCCAGCGGAAGCTGTTATCAACCATACCCACGGTAATGCCAAGGTTGTCGTGGCTTGCGATAAAATCACTAAAGCTATCAACAATCTTTGGTTTGATGCCTGCTTTTGCGAGTACGGTTAGCAAACCCTCTCGGCGACCTTGGGTTTCAGCACAAAACAGTACTTTAGCCCCGTTGTCAGTGGCTTGATTTACCGTTTTAATGAGTCGCTCAGCAGGTACTTTTTTCTGCGAGTTAATCGCGATGTCGTCAAGCTTTTCGCATTGAAGGTTGCTAGTACCTGATTTTTCTTCAAGTACCTTGCTGGAAAGAGATGCACGAGGCCACTGCTTTATGGCACCAAATAGCTCATTTATAGGTAAAAATAGCTCGTCTGGTGCAAGCAGTGGACGGGCTAAGTTATAACGATACTGCTCGTAACGTTCTTGTACGTCGGCCCAGAAAAACTCGCTGGCGTCTTGCACATCACCGTGAAGTAAAAGCAGGCTTTTAGGGTGGAGATAGTCAAAAAGCGTAGCGGTTTTTTCAAAGAAGAGGGGAAGATAATATTCCACACCGCTCGGCATGGTGCCCTTGCTTACCTGAGAAAATACGCTTTCAGATGCATTGTTTGCGTCGAACTTTTGTAAAAACTGCTGGCGGAAAAGCGTGATTGCTTCTTTGTCTGTAGGAAACTCTCGTGCTGGTAGCAAGCGAATTTCGTTTACTGCCTCGCCAGAGCGCTGGGTTTCAGTATCGAAATAGCGAATGGAGTCGATTTCGTCATCAAACAAGTCTATTCGAAATGGCTGGTCGCTTCCCATCGGAAAAAGGTCGATGATGCTACCGCGCACCGAGAATTCGCTGTGGCTCATTACCTGACTAACATGCAGGTAGCCGGCTTGTTCGAGGTTACGTCTAAACTGATCTCTATCTAAGGTGTCGCCCTTATTTAGCATAAGCAGGTACTTTGCTAAATAATCGGTAGGAGCTAAACGCTGCATTAACGTATTAACAGGCACTATGAATATGCCTTCGCCTTGCTGTGTAAAGCGGAACAGGGTTTCTAATCGCTGAGAAACAATGTCTTGATGGGGCGAAAACGAATCGTAGGGCAGTGTTTCCCAATCTGGAAACAGGGTAATAGGTGTCAGCTTTGTATTATCGCTTAAGAAAAAAGCTATTTCTTTTTCGAGTTTCATTGCCGATGGAGTATCGGCGGTAATCAGTACAATAGGGCCTTTGTATTGGCTGAGTGCTTGGCTAATGCACAGCGCGGCACTGCTGCCTTGAAGTTGGCCCCAGTGTTTGTGATCTTGTGATGAGGCTTCTTTTTTAGGCGCAGGTAACGGAAGCGATAATAAAGTGGCTGTCATGACGTCCTGTTTTTTAAGTGCAAGATGAGTTTTACGGCTTATATACTGATGTTAGGGTCTATTCAGATCCCGCTTTTTTTTCTTTCGCCCGCTTTCTTAACTGTTGTGTTTGAATATGTAAGCTAGCGCGAACCAAAAGCTCCTGGTCTTGCTCTCGAATGGTGTTAAAGATAAAGGCAATATGGTAACTATCTTCAACTTGCTCGCAAGTAATTACTTCGCCATAGCAAAAAATTGCTGCTGCTTCGGCATCCAAGAAAAGTTTAAGTTCCGCCTTAGCACCCACGTCCAACGCTTCTTTTGACTCGATGACCACACCGCCACCACCGAGCTTTACGGTTTTGAAGCGAAACTCTGGTTCGTCTTGCTGGTGCAAAACGAATGACATCATCAAATCGATTTTTCGTGCCTGATGGTTTAAGTAGTCAGCCAGCGACTCAGCGTGGTCACTTAGATTGCGAAGCGGACGAATTGCCTGTGCTTCTATAGCGGCCATTTCGCTGGCAATGCGAAATGCATAGGGCATCGACTCTTCCAAGTTCTCTTCATCAGGTACTATTTCGTCCGCGCCTAACGGGCGCACATTGGCGTTTATGCGATGTGCGATAGAAAAATACTCATCGAATTGGGCTTTTTTTTGTTCTAGGCTAAGTTCGCTCACATCATTCCTCTGCCACTAATTCTTGTGCAGTTAGTAACTTATAAGTAGTATACCGTTCACACGTAGTATACCCACTTTACTATTTTGGGGTTAACCCGTCATCTCGTCTTTGGGCTACTTATCTGAATTATTCATTCATTAAGCATAGCTAAATGTAAGGCAGATTACCGTATTACTGAAAAGCAAGGCGCTATGTTTTATCCTCTTTCTGCATTCATTGCTTATCGTTATGCCAAGTCTAACAAAGCAAGCCAAACCAGTTTTGTTTCATTTATTAATCGATTTTCAGTGGCGGGCATCGCACTGGGCTTAATGGCGCTTATAATCGTTGTATCGGTGATGAATGGCCTGGAAGGGCAGCTAAAACAGCGCATCTTAGGCATTGTCCCCCATATCGAAATTACAAAGACACCCATCATAAGCGAGAGTCCTAATGGGGCATCCAACGAACGAGAAGTGACAGAGATACCTCCGCAAACGACAGAAAAAAACCAAGCTCTTACTATAAAGAAAATTTTAGAGACACCTATTGAAGGCGTTGGTGCCACTATGGCTTACAGGGAGGCTGAAGCAGTAGTGCAGTCTCGCTCGGACTTGCGTGGCGTTCAGGTTCACGGTGTTCAACCTGACGTAATGATTGAGCACACATTGGTTGCAAACCATATGGAGCAGGGGCGATTTAGCGATCTAACCAAAGGAAGTTTTGCAGCGATCATTGGGCGCTCGCTTGCCATAAAACTTGAAGCACGAGTAGGAGATAGATTGCGTGTCATGGTGGCTGGTGCAAGTGTGTATACACCTTTTGGAAGAATGCCAAGTCAACGGCTTGTAACCGTGGTGGGTGTATTCGATATGGGTTCACAGATGGACGACAAGGTTATGTATATGAACCTTGAAGACGTTAACCGTTTAATGCGAGACCCTAAAGGCAGCGAACAATCCCTTCGGCTATTTTTAGATGACGCTTTTAATTACCAAGCGGTTGTAAGTGTATTAACAGATAAGATGAGTGTCTCTATAAACAATATCAGAACTTGGCGAGAGCGTCAGGGGCCGCTATTTGATGCAGTTAAAATGGAAAAGAACATGATGACACTTATGCTACTGCTTATTATCGCGGTGGCGGCATTCAATATCGTTTCTGCACTGGTAATGGTGGTAACGGAAAAACAAGGCGATATCGCAGTACTTCAAACCCAAGGTATGTTACCGAGTTCAGTAATGTGGATTTTTGTGTTAAATGGCTTATTCAATGGCATTAAAGGTGCGGGTGTTGGACTAATTTTAGGCGTGGTAATTACCCTACAACTCAACAATATTTTAGATCTCGTTGGCTCGCCTTTAGCCTTAGCGGCAGACGGAAAAGGGTTGCCTATTGAAATGGATGTGGTGCAAATCGCAGGCATTACTTTGTTGTCTTTGCTATTGTGTGTTTTGGCCAGCGTATACCCAGCGCGCAAAGCGATGAAAATTGCACCTTCTCAAGCGCTTCAAAACGAATAAATCGCTGAATTTACCGTGCAAATTAGTGCAAAATTCACTATACTCGCGGTCTTTTAAATTTTGCCCAGTGAGACGTCATGAATAAGAATTTTATCACCTCGCAATCGCTTCTACAGGATTCCTTTCGCCTAGCGGCAAAGGTGTATGAAGACGGCTTTCGCCCTGACTTTATTATTGGTATCTGGCGTGGTGGTGCTCCCATTGGTATCGCGGTTCAAGAATTCTTTGAATTTAAAAATACGTCAACCGACCATATCGCAGTACGTACATCGTCTTACTATGGAATAAACAAGCAGTCGAAAGAGATCCGCGTACACGGATTACACTACTTGGTCGAAAACGCGAATGCGGATGACAAGTTGTTGATTGTTGATGATGTTTTTGATTCAGGCCGCAGTGTTGATGCCCTTATTAAGCAAATCAATAAATTGATGCGCTTGAACATGCCAAAGGACATTCGTATCGCATGCCCATGGTACAAGCCTCAAAACAACACGACAGATATCGTGCCGGATTACTACGTGAACGAAAGTGACGAGTGGTTAGTTTTCCCTCATGAAATAGCGGGGTTGTCGGAAGAAGAAATTCGCGAAGGCAAAGGTGAATTAGCCGACGTTATGGACATACTGTTTAAAAAGTAATTGCTAAGTGGCTAAGAAAAGCGACTAAGAATTACTGTCAAATGTATCTAAACCGCACGTTTGTGCGGTTTTTTTGTCGGCTAATTTTATCGGAAATGACAACGTAAACTCGGTGCCTACATTTACCTCACTTTCAACGCTGATTGTTCCTCCCATCGCTTCGACAATTGAAAAGGAAATATAAAGTCCTAGTCCAGTGCCTTTGCCGGTCGGCTTAGTGGTATAAAAGGGTTCAAAGAGCTTTTGAAGAGCGTGTTTCTCTATTCCGCAGCCCGTATCCTTCACTGAAACAATCGTATTGTTTCCGTCCTCAAATGAAGAAATGGTTAGTTTGTCGCCGTCTTCCATTGCTTGGGCAGCATTCACAAACAGGTTCACCAAAACTTGGTTTAACTTTCCGGTTTTTCCTTTTATTAAAGGCACGTCAGATAGGTGCTGTTGTATTTTTATTCGGTGCTTCAACTCACTGTTCACTAGTCGCAAGGCATGAGCAATACAGTCGTTGACATTGATGGTTTCATCATCAGCAATATCCGCATCATGAGAAAACGAACGAAGACTGGTGATAATGTCGGTAACTCTATTTAGACCTTCCTCAGACTCGCTACAGATATCAGCAATTTCGTCGCTTAACGAGTCGATTCGATTCTGAGCCTGCCACTGCTTTGCGGCCTCCGCTATTTCTAACCTTTCATCGTCGCTTGTACTAGCAGCCAATTGCAAAACAATGTCCTGCATCTGCGATAGCGCCGGTAGTACGTTTCTTAAAAAGTGAATGTTGCTATTTATAAATGCAACAGGGTTATTAATTTCATGGGCAACACCCGCGGCTAATAACCCAAGTGATGCCATTTTTTCTGAATCTATAAGGCTCTTTTCAACTTGTGCTTTTTCTTCTTTTAACCGCACGGTTTCAAGCGCCATAAGCTTTGCTTGCATCCCCATCGCCATTTGCGCAGTGAAGGTACGGTATCTATTGGCCATATCGACGTATTCTTGCGTGTAGTAACCCAATGATTGGTGACAGAATACGATAACGGCGTGCTGGTTATGAACCTTAAATGGGCAATAGAGAACAGAAGTTACCGGTCTATCAAATAAACACAAATGTTGCTGCCATGTTGGCTGCTGTTGTATGTTGAAAAGCGCTACCGGTTCGCTTTTAACCGCGCGTGAGAGCGTGTCATCTATTTTCCACACCGTGTTGAGTAGAGGGGAGTGTGTACTGTTGATACACCTCATCTTACCGGCACTTTCATTTTCTAAAACAAAACAAACTTCATAATTGTATAGGCTTTTAAAAATGCTAAACATTTTGTTGTAAAGGCCTTGCTCATCTTCCGCAGTAAGCAGTGCTCGAGTACCTTCAAGTAAGGCGTCACTTTCTTTTTTGTGAGCTTCTGCCTGCTGTTTAAGTCGGTAAACAAGTGCTAGGTCTTCTAATACATTTTCGTAATCTTTATTCATTGGGAGAACACTACCGCTGATATCATGAGGTTGCCGTGTCTGTTCTTGCCATCTAAAAAGCGCCCCTGCTCGCCAAACGTGAAAGGGCCACAAATAGGTAATGAGGAAAATTTTTCTTGTAATGAGTACAGCATAAAATTGATTTCGTCTCCGACCATTAAGCGGCATCCTGCGCAATAGATCATTAAGACGCCAACGGGCTTTTTGCCCTCTGGTAACAGCATAATTGCATTGTTTATTACCCGCTCAGCGCGAGCGATGAGGCTAGAAATGCTCCCTTCCATTAGAACGAGCTCTTCACCTTCTTTTACTTCTGAAAAAACGTGTAGTGCGCCATTTGTATCTACAGAATCTGGATGACATAAAAGGTAATTAACAGCGCCGTTGTCTAAGGCTACGGGCCTGCCTAGCGGCGCGGAAGATGTCAGACCCAAAATTTGACCGCCATCCAACTGACTAGCGATAAGGTTATTTGTCGCTTCATTGTAAACTGCGCTAGCACGGTAATCGTTGAGTTGGTGAACTTGCCTCCCTTGGGCTCTGGTAGCTTTAAATACGGTCTCGGTGGGTTTGTATCCCGAACTGTAACTTAATCCCAGTGGAGTAGACGGGTACATGACAGCAACGGCGACAGTTTGTGAGCCACATGATGTTCTTGTGATAGTGTTCCAATTGCCAGAAACCGTGTTGTCTGCCATTGAACCTCCGAAAATAGGAACTTGAGTTCCCACAACGCTCGCAAAGCCTTCGAGTATTCTTTCTTCGTCTCCAGGCGGTAACGCACACCATATTAAGGTCGGGCTTTCGTACGGTCTCCCTGCATCATCCAGTGCGTGCTGCAATGCCTTGGCTCCCGCCTCAAATGAGCCACATTGCACTGAATCTGCGCTACCTACGCCAAAAGCTCCACCTTCATCAATCACACAGAACAGCGCTAAATTACACTCGGCATCAACAACGCCTTCGTCACAAAGTAAAGCTCCTCGGCATGAGCTGGATACAAAAAAGGGCGTTGCAAGGTTGTTAAGTGTCTGTCGCAGTTCCCGAAACGGTAAGTCAGCATTGCCGTAACCTATGACCAAGGAAGGTTTATTCTTGCTAAATAATGTATTTATTTCAGATGCAATAGCAGATGCATCGTCACACTTCACCGAGAACGTTTTAATATACATTTGGCCCTTACCACTCAACCATACTCCCTAATAATAGATAAAAATTAGAAAAAGCTTATTAAACATTAGTTGAAGTGTAGTCAGAGAGGAGAGGACAGTGTTAGTAAAGGCCTAGTTGTCGAGATAGAACTTGTCGTGGAAGGTGTACACCCAAGTAGGCTGATAAATAACTAAAAGAGTAATGGCCATGCCGTTGAGTAAAGCTTCAGGAAATACCAAAAGTGGTATAAGCAAGACGTAATTATCAAAGATGATATCCCAAGAATAGGTGCCCTCTATGTAATAGAACGCGCCAAGAGAGAGAGTTTTTAACGCAATAGATAGGGCGGCAGGGAAAAAAGCGCATACAAAAATGTACACGAAAAGCTGTCGAGGGATACGGTGAAAGGAAAGCATATAAAAAAGGTAGGTTATGCTTATGGGAAGAACTGTGCCCAGCAGAGCGTTAACTCCAAAGTTTTCCCACGTCCCATAGCCCACCGCATTTGCACCTAGCAGCGCGAAAAACGACGCTATAATGGCGTTTCTGAAGCCAAGCATTAAGGTCAAAACTGATAGGCCTAGAAAATGAACATCTAAGCCTTCAAAAATTCCAGCCTTAAACAACCAGAGAACGAAAAGCGAAGCAGCAGTTCCAAAAATGAGATGTTGCTGCTGCTTGTTACGGGCGAAGTGAGTGAAGTCAACATGTCTAATTGCGCCAAGTAGAAACGCGCCGTAAATAAACAATGTTAGCAATTGTAGTGAACTCACTTGTACTCCCTATTTTAAGGCCAGAACGGTGCTAAAAAGCGCGGTCTAACCTTTATACTCGGCCCATATAGGGGCATGATCAGATGGTTTATCGATGCCTCTAAGTTCATAATCGATTCCAGCGTCATGAAGTTTCGCGTGGAGCGATTTTGTGGCCAATATCAAATCTATTCGAAGGCCTCGATTGTCGTTGAACCCCTTCGAACGATAATCGAACCACGAAAATCTGTCGTTGGTTTCTGGATTTAGTGTGCGAAAACTGTCTTCAAAGCCCCAGTCAATGACTCGGTTTAACCATTCGCGCTCTTCAGGTAGAAAGCTGCACTTTCCTGTTTTTAACCAACGCTTGCGGTTTTCTTCACCAATGCCGATGTCCAAATCTGTATGAGAAATGTTCACGTCGCCCATAACAATTACCTTGTCATCTGGCGTGTGGTTCTCATCTAAATAGGTCATTAAGTCTTTATAAAACTTTCTCTTAGCTGGATATTTGGTTTCGTGTTTTTCATTTTCGCCTTGAGGGAAGTAACCATTTAATATAGTCACTGGATCGCCTGCATCATCCGTGGTTTTCAATATGATCATGCGACGTTGTGCGTCTTCCTCATCAGTGGGAAAACCCATAGATACTGAAAGCGGCTCTTTTTTTGCCAGAAATGCGACGCCGTAGTGGCTTTTTTGGCCGTGAAAATAGACGTGATAACCCATGGCCTCAACAGCTTCCACTGGAAACTGCTCGTTGTGAACCTTTATTTCCTGTAAGCCAATAATATCTGGCTGGTGGGCGTCGATAACTGCCTGAAGTTGGTGCAAGCGGGCGCGAATGCCGTTTATATTAAATGAGATTACTTTCATGCTTTTTTTGTAGTTGTTTCAAATTTGAATTGAGTTTACCAGAAACCTGACGACCGCTTAACGACGTTTTGCCATTATTGTAATGCATTCAGCCGATTGGCTAGATTAAGTTTATTTATAGCTAAGAGGGAGCTAGTGCGGTGCCACGGTTACTTTCGAGAGCGTAAAACTATTCACATCTATAGTTCACGCTCGGTTTCACGGCGCACAAGTGTTGGGTTAGTCGAGGTGTTACTTCCAAGTGATATTAAAAACTCAAACCACGTATTAGCATCTTTCACTGTGTCTGAGATAAAGCGTTCATTATCTAAACCAAGCTCGGTCAAAAGTGATTCGACCTCTTGTTTAAAGGACACCCATGATTTAGCACACCCTGACATTGCCTGATAATACTCGGTAGGGATATTTAACGCCGACGCTTCTAACCTTCTAACTATAATATTCGCGCCCATTGACGAACCTAGCCACACATAAATGGCGGCAATGGCTTGGCTGGTGGCGGTGTTGAAGTTAAAGCACGAATCCTTAGTGTTAAGGTTCAGCGTTGCAACTTCTTCATTATTACTACTACCCACAGGAGAAAGGGGGTTATACGCGTTTGGGTGGGGGGCTTTGCTAAATGCACTTGTAGGTAGTGTCGAGGATGACAACGCGCGGGTGTCATTGCTAAGTGCTAATAGAACTTCTTCTCTGTTGATCATTGATGCGACGCGGCCAATCGCTGGGTTTTGTAATACAGCCTGTTTTACTGCTCCCACTGTTGTTTGGTGAAAAACCCTCATAATCCTAAGAATGGCAAGGTAATCCTCATCATTAAACACGCTGTCTTTGTGGTACATCGAAAAGGGAAACGTGTTTTCCAAAATGGCGTGGTTTGCATGGGTGTCTTGCTTAAGGGCTGTAAATAGATTGCGCATGAGTTAAAGATCTTTGCGTTGTAGTTTTTTAGCGTTTGATGTTGTGTTTTAACTTTATCACGGGTGCCTTTGTAACGGGAATTAAATCGTAAATACATTGCACACTTCATATATAGGACGGTTACCGTGGATGTTGCTGCTAGGTTGTCTGTAGGGGGATGAGCAATAAGCATGGCGGTCTTATTATGTATTCTTTCTTTTGGTTGAAAGCAAACGCGAGTTTTTTCGCGCATTGCATTGCACCCGTAACTGGTGAGGGTATACTTGCCGCAAAATTTGAGATAGGTGAAATTAAGTGTTTCCAGAAACAATTGCAGACAAGTTAAGCGATGTGGTCATTGAACAGGCGATGAAGCTTAATGCAGAAGACCGACAGGAGCTTGTTGTAAGCTACATTGCAAAAGCAAACGAAATTTGGATGATTCAAGGGAGCGAAGGTTTTGTTATGTTCGAAGGTGGTGAAAGCGTTCAACTCCCTGTATTCCCGCATCGAGATTTGGCTCAGAAGTTCGTAGATATTAATGAAATTGAAGGTCAGTGCGTAAATGTAGCACTTGATGAGTTTACGCAAACTTGGTTACCCGGCCTTACTAAAAACGGCGTTGAGCTCGTTATGTTCCCTACAACAAGTGATGTTGAAAATTTAGTAATGACTGCCGAAGACTTAGCGGCTGAACTCAGTGAAAGCTAAAATTATGAGTTCGGACGAAGCTTTACTTCCTCTGGCTTCATCTTTAGCTGACGCGAAAGGATGGGATGCCTTTACCCGTACGCTTATGCTTGCGGGTAAATCGCTTGAGCCGCTTTCGCTAGACAAACGCACTGAAAAAACGGAAGTGGAAGGGTGCGAAAGCCCAGTGTGGTTAGCGTATTCAGAAGAGCAAGACAGCTTAATGGCTTACTCGCCAAGTAAAGTTATCCGCGGCGTGCTGGCGGTACTGTTGGAAAAAGCTAACGCGTTAACGGCACAACAGCGCAGTGAATTTGACTTTGAACAATACTTGTCTCGCTGTCAGTTGGAACGCTATTTAAGCCAATCCCGCGGAAATGGTATTAAGTCAGTGATATCAAAATTAAAGGGTATCTAGTCGCTAAGTGGACTGCTAGCCCTTATTTACTCTTCGCTTCTATCCACTGACTCATATATTTACTTGCAGTAAGTGTCTGATGCCAAAGTAAGCCTTGCATAAATAATCCACTTCTATGCGTTTGAAGCGTCTGTTTTAATGTAACTATCTTTTCAACCAAGGGCATGTCTGGCTGTTTGCTTTCAAATGCGTTAAGTACAGTTTTCGTCAAGTTGCTTGCCGCTTCCCACTTTGTCTTATCGTTGTAAAGGTCCACAGCTTGAGCAACATACTCTTCAATAGCCTCTGAGGCTGCCGTATCTGTACCGCAGATTGCGCCGGGCCAAATGACTGATTGGTCAGATTCACTTTCTTTCGTGATATTTCCAAAACTGCTCGTAACTTTCGGTACAATACCTTCTGCGCCTATCCACGTAGTTATGCTTGGGGTAGCGCAGCGCATTGCATCGAGTAGTTTACCTTTGATGCCTGCACCAAATCGCAAAGGGGCAATCAGCACTTTTGCGCTAATCATTACTGATTCCACACTTTCAGCCCAACCTTTTACCAAGAAACCTTGTTTCACATTGTGAAGTTGCGTGGCCTTTTTAGGGGGATAAGCACCATAAATATGTAATTCAGCTTTCGGTAAAGACTTGCATATTGCAGGCCAAACACTTTGTTTCAACTGCAGCACCGCATCCCAATTAGGCTCATGACGAAAGTTGCCAATGTGAACAAAGTGCTCTCGCTGTTCAAACGGTAATCCAGGCGATATGGGTTTTCCAACGACTAGAGGGTGGTATTGCAGTTGTCGCCTAGGGACTCCGTAGTACTCTGTTAATAAATCGATTTCATTTTCTGAAATTACTAACGTAAGGTCGCTTCGAAGTACCGCAGCAATTTCACGTTGTGCAAGCTCGTTATTTAGTTGAGCAAGGCTAGCGTCTCCACACTGCTTTACCGCTTGATGCCTTGCCTGACGCAGGCTGTGTAAATCTTCAGTATTCAACACGCGAAGTGCGTTAGGACACGCTTCTCGCACACGCCATGAAAATTGCTCTTCAGTCATATAACGATCGAAAATAACCACGTCTGGTTTTATATGTTCTATCAAACTATTAAATGAGCTGCAGTTAAGTGCGACAGGGTGTATCTCCACGCCCATGGCAGCAAGATCAGCTTTATGTTCGCTATCTGTGGCGGCAGTTAAAAAAGACACGTTGAAATTGGCTGATAAGCAGCTTTCGATTATAGAAAGCATATTTTGGCCAGCGGCCGAGGAGTTTGGCTCAGGCCACACGTAGCCAATAACTGCAATATTTAACATGGAATGAAATACAACTTTTGCTTCAAGAATTTAGCCCAAATAGGCACACTAAATATAGAGTAGATGCTACCATAAAACTTATTGAGTCATTACCAAAAGCTATCGTTCCTTAGAAATTCTAATTCTTATAGGTAATTACCCTAAGTTTTTCTGTGTATTAGAATTATTAGTATGTAAAAAAAGGTGAAACGCTATAATACGCACCTCTAAAAGACATGATGAAAACAGAGCGGCGCGTTGTCTCAGCGACGTAGCTTGAAAGTTTTGCGGTTGGCAAAAATATCAGAGTTTCACATTAACTATTGAATAGCGCGGTATTAAGGTTTTTGTAATTTGGGTTTAACTTTCTGATTAGTAAAGAAATCATACTTTTTTACTAGTTGATATTTATTGACCAACTACATTTTTGTGCCTATACCTTAATGGACAAAAGGCGAATGGAGGTGCCTTGAACGCTACATTGATAAAGGCGGCATTAAAGAGAGTGCACGAATGAATTTAGATGAACTAGTTTCGAAAGCGGAAAGCCTCTTTGTTTTACCGGACTCGGTAACACGACTTAAAGCTTGTATGGACGATGAAGCTTCAAGCATTGACGACATCGGCGATATTATTGCGTTTGACCCGTCACTGGCAACTCAACTGTTAAGAGTAGCTAACTCTGCGCTCTACCGTTTCCCCAACAAGATAGATACAGTAACCAGGGCGATTCAAGTGGTGGGTACCCGTTCCACCTACGATTTGGCGCTGGCCTATGGCGTTAGCCAAGCTTTCAGCGATGTGGATGGACAGCGAATCGATCTCGACAAGTTTTGGGAACAAAGTGTGTCGTGCGGTCTTCTAGCTAAGTATTTCGCTGATATGCGCAATATTCGTGAACCAGAGCGACTTTTTGTTGCTGGCCTATTGCACAATATAGGCGAGCTTGTAACGGTCTCTGTGTTACCAGAATCTGCAACTCGCTGTCAGGCATTCAATACTAGAGTAAGTCCTGCAGAGCTTCAGTTTGGCGTGTTAGGTTTTACGTACGCGGATTTATCAGCAAGGTTGATTGAAAAATGGGGGATCCCAAGCTCTATTTACACACCTATTGCTAATATTCATAAAGGCGAAGAGTCGGCGAGTTCAATAGATGAGAAAATTCTCCAGCTTTCTTACGTGCTGGCGCTCGATAATGTAAACCCTGAAATATACCCCAGCTACCATAACTTGAAACCAGAATTGCATGAGGCGTTGTCGCTTAATCGCGAGGATTTGGAAGACGCGCTAGATATAACCAACCTGCAGTGTATTTCGGTTATTTCCCTGTTTAACCCTAACGCGTTTATGTTGTACTAGTTTAAAGACTGTAATGCCTGTCCTTAAAGCCGTAGCGATTAATCAAAAATCGCTACGGTTTGCCTGCTAATGGCAATCACTTCGTTGTCTTTGTCCCAAATGGTTGCTTCAGTATGTCCGTAACCGTCAGCCGCTTGTCTGGTGTGTGCTTTGTAAGCGAACCAATCTGTTGGGCTCACCGGCTTATGTGGATGGATAAATTCTAAGTTCCAGCTTACCGTGCTGGCTGGTGCGGGCAACTTCATCATTTGTAAAAGCGTGGGCGGCCAAGCATCAATCATGGTAATGATATGCGCATCAGTAATCGCTTCAGGAGCTTGTTTAAAACGCATAAACCCATGGTAATGGCTGGTTTTTCTGCGCGTAAAAGGAATGCCGCCATCTTCAATTGCTAAATCAAAGTAGCGTAAAAATTTGGGCGTAACTTTAGGAATTTGCGGGATAAACTTTGCCTTATTAGGCTGCGGCATGTCGTGCTTTTCTGTATTTTCAACACAGATACCTGAGTATCGAGCAATGCCAAAACACGCTTGTGAAAAAACACAGCTCTTGCCGTCTTGAGTTGCATGAGCAGTGAATTGAGAAACATTCTTACCGGTTCTAAGTAGGGTTACTTCAATAGAAAAAGGTGCTTCAAGAGATAGAGGTCCAACAAAGTTGGTAGTAAAGGAGCGCAGCACGCGGTTATCAGTGACTTGCTGCTTTACTGCGGTATAAAGCATGCCTGCAGAAATTCCCCCGAACGCAGTTCGTCCTTGGCCCCACGTCTTAGGAATGACTAGCCCATCAACTTTCCATGTGTTTTCTGAAGTTTGAACTAATTGAGGAATATTGAGCAATTCATCTACTGTCATATTTGTTTATCTGGTCTGATGAGTTAAGTGTTTGTCATCGTACCTTAAGCGCTATAGAACGAAAAGCCTCAGTTAGAAATTTTCGTTATGTTAACAAATAAGTAACAATTAGTTGTTAATTTTTTTGCCTAGTGCTTAGACTGAGCTATTGTCACTCGAAAGGACTGTTATGGCCCATACTCATGTTGAAGGTATTCCCACTGCAGAAGCGGGAACATCTAGAAGTTACCGGAACTATGTTCTATTTATATTAACCTTGGTGTATGCCTTTAATTTTATAGACAGACAAATTATTGGGATCTTATCTCCTTTTATTAAAGCCGACTTGGGTTTAGATGACGCCCAACTTGGCTGGCTTAAAGGTATATATTTTGCGCTACTTTACACGGTTATGGGGATTCCAATTGCGTGGCTTGCCGACAGGTACAGCCGCGTCAATATCATCGCCATCTCGTTAACACTGTGGAGTGGTTTTACCGCTGCATCGGGGGTGGCCGCCAATTACATGCAATTGGCTATCGCACGCATTGGTGTGGGGATAGGTGAGGCGGGTGGTAGCCCTCCTTCTCACAGTATCATTTCCGACCTTTTCCCTAAAGAAAAGCGCGCTGGCGCCTTAGCTATATACTCGTTGGGCATTCCTTTTGGCGTAATGCTAGCGTTTTTTGCTTCTGCATTCTTTTTACAAGGCGGTTCTGCTGACTGGCGCACCGTAATGTATAGCGTGGGTATTCCAGGGGTGTTACTCGCTATTTTACTTAAGCTTACGGTTAAGGAGCCAGCGAGAACGGTCTCGTTACCAAGTGCAGATGACGCAAATAAGCCAAGTGTAAAGTCGTCACTCAAGATGCTTCTGAAAATTCCAACGTGGTGGGGAATGGCACTGGGTATTTCTTTTGGCTCTTTTGGTAACTATGCCATATCAACCTGGGTCATTGACTATTATGTACGCGCATTCGCGGGCTTAGACATTACACAATTGCTAATTGTCTTTGGAATTATCAACGGCACCGCTTATGCACTAGGCGTCTGGCTGGGAGGTTATATTGCTGACAGATGGGGCAAGCACAACAAAAAAGCTTACGCGCTGTTACCTGCCATTGCTCTGATAATTGGTGTTCCAGCATTTTATGCGTCTTTGCAAGTGCAAGATTTGTGGACGTCAGTTGCACTCATGGCGCTGTTGCTTTTTACTAGTGGCTCTTACTTAGGCCCAAGTTTCGCGATGGCACAGACGCTTGCTCCTATAAACGTTAGAGCAATGTCAACTGCGCTATTCTTCTTTGTTTTGAACATCATTGCTCTGGGCGGTGGTCCTACACTTACTGGTATTATTAGCCAAGCACTAGTACCTTCTTTAGGCGAAACAGAGGCATTAAGACAAGCACTCATCTACCTTGTTGTTCCTTACGCGCTTTCAATTGCCGTATTTTTATGGACAAGCACCAAGATTGTAAAAGACTGGGAAATGGCAGAAGCCAGAGGCTTATAGTATTATCAATCTTCCATGCTAAGGGGCTGATTTAAAGCCCCTTTGTTGTTTCAGTGTAAAGGAGTGTATCGGTGTCGCCTTCAGAGTTGAGTTTTCATTTTGCCCATGCAAACGGATTTCCTGCCGGTAGTTATAACGCGATGTTTTCGGCATTACCGAGCCATTTTAATCGCCTGCATGTAGAACGCTTCGGACACGACCCTCAGCTTCCCGTAAACGGTAACTGGCGCAATCAAGTTCAAGAGCTCATCAAGCACATAAAAAAAGAGAATAAGGACCCACGAGGCGTGTTTGGCATTGGGCATTCGTTTGGTGCAGTCATCACCTATATGGCGGCATGCGAAGCGCCAGAGCTTTTCAGAGGCATTATTTTATTTGATCCTCCGCTCGTAGTTGGCCCTTTGAGTTACTTTTTTAAATTTGCGAAACATACGCCTTTAATTAATAAGTTAACACCAGCGAAACTGGCCCAAACGCGCAATACCAGTTGGCCGAGCAATACAGATATGGTGGCGTACTTTCACGGCAAAGCATTGTTTAGAGATATGGATAAACGATGCGTGCGCGATTATGTGAAGTCTGTCACAGCGCTAAATGGAGACAACATTTCACTGACATTTCGAGCTGATGTAGAAGCTGATTTATTTCGCAACGTTCCCCATAATTTGGCTAAGTATAAAGGGAAGCTCAAATGCCCGGCTGTATTGGCCACAGGGAGCAAGAGTAAGGTATGTAAGCCAGAAATGTACTCACGCCTTATGAAGCATAATGCTATTGAACACTGCGTGCTCGACGGTGGGCACATGTTTCCGCTAGAACACCCTGAACAGGTTGCAAGCTTTATTGAGCGTACGTTAACGCAGTGGAATAATGAGGCAAATTAGGGCTTGTTGATTGATGGTGTGATTATTTTGGTCTAAACGTAAGCCTTTGAATTGCGAAACAGTCCTTTGAGAATAGTAGGCTAAGTTAAAGGGCTAATTTAAAGAGCTGAGATTGATTTAAACGTTTTTACGCTAAAATCAATCTCGCCATTACGATACGAATAATGAGTTAGTCGTGTTTACCCGGCTTACTTAGTCCGCCAACGGGCTGGCCTAACATTTCTCGCGTAACCAGCACCACGCCTTTTTCTGACACGCGGAATCCACGGGCTTTGTCTTGCTCGTGATCGTAACCAATTGTGGTACCTTCAGGAATGACACACCCACGGTCGATAATCACCTTTTTCAACTTACAATGGCGTTTAATTTCTACATCGGGAAGAATAACAGCGTCTTCAATAAGTCCGTAGGAATGTACGCGTACATTGGAAAAACAAATAGACGAGCGAAGCGTAGAGCCTGAAATAATACAGCCTCCAGAAACCACTGAGTTAATCGCTTCACCACGTCTGTCGTGGTCTTCCCAAACAAATTTTGCTGGTGGAAGTTGTTCTTGGTATGTCCATATGGGCCATTTTCTATCGTATAGGTTCAACTGAGGTACAGGAGCAACCATTTCCATATTGGCTTCCCAAAACGAATCGATAGTACCTACATCGCGCCAATAGGCGTTATCTCCGCCGCTTTTCTCAAATGGATAGGCATATACAGGGTGATCAGCGATGATTGATGGGATAATGTCTTTACCAAAGTCGCGCTGCGAGCCCATATTTTCAGCATCAACACGTAATTGCTCGAAAAGAAATTCAGTATCGAACACATAGTTGCCCATAGACGCTAGGCAACGAGTTGGGTCGTTAGGCAGTGGAGTAGGGTTAGCGGGCTTTTCTTCAAACCCGTTAATACGGTAGTTTTCATCGACTGACATTACACCAAACGCACCCGCAGCTTCTTGTAGTGGCACAGACATGCATGACACTGTCATTTTTGCACCGGACTCTTTGTGCTTAGCCAACATATCACCGTAGTCCATACGATAGATATGATCGCCTGAAAGGATCATGACATATTTTGGTAGCTCATCACGAATGATATCAATGTTTTGGAAAACCGCGTCAGCCGTCCCTTCGTACCAACTGTCAGAAAAACGCTGAGAAGCGGGGAGGATTTCAACAGATTCGCCGAGTTCTTTTTTAAAATGACCCCAACCTCTGACGAGATGACGAATGAGTGAATGGGACTTATATTGAGTAACCACGCCTATTCGTCGAATGCCTGAATTAACACAATTTGAAAGCGGAAAATCAATTATTCTAAATTTACCGCCGAAATAAAGTGCCGGTTTGGCTCGCCAATTTGTGAGCTCGTGTAGTCTAGAACCTTTACCACCCGCGAGAATTAGCGCATACGTATCGCGAGTAAGGTTACTGATGTAACGAGAACTTTGATCTGCCATTTCCTATAAACTCCTGTAAAAAAGCGACTACTGTGTATCGATAGAAATATAAAAAGAAAACGAAGTGTTGCGATTGACTGCGCTATGCATGATAGACCCGTTGAACAGGTTTTCTTGATGACCTAAACCCATATTACACAAGATAATTTATAATAACAGCGGGATTTCATCGCTTTGTGATGAATTGGTAAATTATTTTAAATTTATGTGAGATTGCAATGATTTACTGCTAGAGAGACATCGGCTTTACGCTTCAGCTATTCTCTATAAGAAAGACATGCTCTCAAGCTTTACTCAGGGGTTTTTAAGTACGAAAGAGACGCTTGAGTAAACCCCTTAGCAAGGTGCCCAATGCACTTATGAAAGTTTCACTAAACAGACATTTTTCAAAAACACTTTTTGATAGCATTCTGGAAAGTTGCTTTACTACTTATTGAGTTTGCGTTGTGCATAAGCTGGTCAGGTAACTTACAAAATGTGCCCGTTGCCTACGGCTAGTTGATAAAAGCCTTCAGCAAAGCAAGCTAAGCCAATGTGCAGTGCCATAACGCTAGTGCCATAACGCTAGTGCCATAACGCTAAAGTGTCTTGCTAAAAATGTTATCAATTTCCGTGAACATGATGGGATGGGTGGCTATCTAACGTCAATGCTACGATCGAAAGCGAAAGAACTTTAAGTGACAAATGTTAATTGAATGTTATATTTGAGTGGTCAATTTGATTATGGAGTCGCAGATGGGAGCATTGAAAAAACTTTTAATGGTTGTTGGTGTCGTTATTGTATTATTTATAGTGGCAAGCTTTTTTATTCCAAAAGACTACAGCGTTGAAAGAACAATTACTATTGATGCACAGCCATCAGAAATATATCCCTTCATCGTCGATTTAAAAGAGTGGAAAAAATGGGGAGTATGGTTTAAGCGCGACCCCAACATGAAACTTGACTACTCAGGACCTGATAGAGCAATCGGTATGCGTTCTGAATGGTTAAGTGAGACCGAGGGAAATGGCGAAATGGAGATCACGCAATTAGAGCACAATAAACGAGTTGTTTATCGTTTATATTTTCCCGATTTCGATATGGGCTCGTCGGGTGTTGTAGAAATAGAATCCACAACAAACGGGTCTGTTGTAACTTGGCGAGATGAAGGGGCGGTAGACAATAACCCCATTAACAAATATTTTGCTTTGATGATGGACAGCATGATCGGTCCTGATTTTGAGATGGGACTAGAAAACCTTAAAACGCTTGTTGAAAATGGTGGATAGCGCACAAACTTTTCCGATCTGATCAAATGAAAGCACCGTAAAAAGCTCAATAAATTGCGGTGCTTCAATCGTCTATGAAACAAAAAAAACTACTTATTGCAGGCTTGTCGCTAAATAAGCTTGCTGACCTTTTAATCTCAGCAAAAACAACGTTAACAGCACTTCTCGTAAGTGTAGGTGCTCCGGTTTGGATGATAGGTTGGTTAGTACCTATAAGAGAGTCGGGCGCACTTCTTCCTCAAGTACTTATTAGTATTTATTTAAGAAAGCATGCACAGCGGCACATCGTTTGGCGCATCGGCATGATCACACAAGTTTTTTCAGTGGTTGGCATGCTACTTTCGGTCATTTTATTTTCTGGCTTCATAGCGGGAATACTAGTTCTTGCCTCGCTGGTTTTATTGAGCCTTGGACGCTCTGCTTGTTCGTTAACAGTAAAAGATATGGAGGCCGATGTAGCCAAAAAAGGGGAGCGAGGTAACTTAATCGGAGTCGCCTCTACGGTTTCCGGCGTGGTTACACTTGTCATCGCTATACCACTTGTAATTTATGACGGCGCTCTCACTTCTAATATCCTGTTAGTTGTACTGTGCGCGAGTATGCTGGCTTTTATTTTAACCTTGATATGCGTATGGCCAATCAAGACAAGGGTGGAAGTAGAAAATAGTTCAAAGAATACGTTTAGCATAAATTTCGACACCACTATATACAAATTCATTTTTGTTAGAGGGTTATTTGTACACTCTGCATTGGTAGCCCCTTATTTTATGATTGAAAGAAATGGAGACGTAAAAGAGCTATTACCTATTTATATTGGCGCAGAGGCGACTGCTGCACTTCTTTCATCAATTATTTGGGGCAAGATCGCTGATAAAAGCGCAAAGCTAACGCTTCGATTATCGGGCCTGTTAGCACTAGGTGCTTGTGTTGGGCTATTGTTTTGGCAAACATCCTCAATCGTTACCTCAGCGCTTTTATTTTTCGTATTATCTGTGGCCCACGCTGGTGTGAGAACGGGCAGAAAAACTTACAGCTTAGATGTTAAAGAGGGGCATGACAGAACCGAACTTGTAGGTTTTTCTAATACGGCTATCGGGATAATTTTATTAGCATTTGGAGCGCTTTATGCTGCTTTGGCGCCTGCTTTATCGTTTTCGGTTGTATATATTATGGCGGGTATGCTTCTGCTGGCCGTAGCGACTACCGTTATTTTGCCTGACGAAAAGTGACCGGGGTAATCTCCAAATAAACCAAGGCTGGCGTTTTCTTAGCTAATCGGGTTCTATTGGTGCACTGTTCAATAAAAGAGGGTAGATGCGTTCACATCTACCCATTCCGTCAATTATTATTTGGCCAGTAGGGCGTTCGCAGCCTTTGATACTGGAGGGCGCCCTAAAACGTCAGAGATGTACGCAGAGGCCACTAGTAATTTCTCCATGTTGATACCTGTGGAAACCCCCATGCCGTCTAACATATATAGCACATCTTCCGTAGCAACATTCCCACTTGCTCCTTTGGCATACGGGCAGCCTCCAAGTCCAGCAACAGCCGAATCAATGGTTGAAATGCCATATCCAAGGGCAGTGTATAAGTTCACCAGCGCTTGTCCATAAGTGTCATGGAAATGGGCGGCAACTTTGCTGACATCAATTTCTTTTAAGACTTCATCTAATAGCAGTTTTGTAGACTTTGGTGTGCCTACGCCGATAGTATCGCCCAAGGATACTTCGTAACACCCCATGTCCAACAGCTCTTTACTCACTCGGGTTACGGCTTCAGGTGCGATATCACCTTCATAGGGGCAACCCATCACGCAAGACACATAGCCTCTAACTTTGATATTGCTTTTATTGGCCATGTCAAACACAGCTTCAAAGCGCTTCAAGCTTTCACTTATAGAGCAATTGATGTTCTTTTGTGAAAAAGATTCAGAGGCTGCGCCAAATACTGCAACCTCCTTCACACCCGCTTCTATAGCTGCTTCCAAACCCTTAAGGTTAGGGGTCAACGCAGAATAGTGTATGTTTTTATTTGGGTTGAGCGCCTTAAAAACCTCATCAGAGTTCGCCATTTGTGGCACCCACTTGGGTGACACGAAGCTACCGGCTTCTATTCGCTGAACCCCAGTATTTGAAAGGAGGTTAATCAGCTCGATTTTCTGCGCAGCACTTAACGCCTGTTTTTCATTTTGAAGACCGTCTCGCGGACCAACTTCAACGATACTTACTTCTTGTGGAAACATTACATTAGACCTCTGAAGTTTCTTTCGCTGAAAATGCTAAAAGTGTGGCGCCACCGTCAACTAATTCACCGGGATTGAAAAAGAACTCTTCCACTGCACCATCGTGCGGTGCAATGATGCTGTGCTCCATTTTCATCGCTTCCATAACCAATATGGGCTCGCCTTTTTTGACCTGCACTCCTTTCTCGACCAAATGCGCCACTATGGTTCCGTTCATCGGAGCACTGAAATTAGCGTCGCCACTATCATCGTTATCATCACCAAGAGACGCTGAGATTACGCTGAACTTAGCATGGGTATCTTTGTTGAAGAGTGTGAACACACCATCATTGTCTGAAAACGAAAATGTCGACTTATACCCATCAATTGTTGCTTGCAAAGTGCTATCAACAAGGTTGCCGTCTACTTTATAAGTTTTTTCGCCTATAGTTAGTTCCCAAGCATGTTCCGCTGAGAGGTGCTTAACCTCAACATGCACTTCGTCTTGGTTGGAAAGCAATGTAAGAGTTTCTGTATGATTTGCGTTAGCGCGCCATGCACCTGCAGTTGACCACACAGATGGGGTCTTATTACTTGTGGAAACTTTTCTATTTAAAAGTGAAAGTAATGCCATCGCAGGAAGGCTAGCTTGGATTTCATCGCTAGCTGTATCCTCACTTATCGCGCTAAACAACGAATCATGGTGTTTCTCTACAAATGTAGTTGTTAGCTCAGCAGCAACAAATGCTGGGTGGGTAGCGACACGCTTTAAGAAGTCGATATTTGTGCTTACACCGTCAACGTAGTAGTCACCCAATGCACTAATTAGGCGCTTGAGCGCTATCTCACGGTTCTCTCCCCAAACCACAAGCTTGGCAATCATAGGGTCGTAAAAAACGCTTACCTCATCACCTTCAACAACACCTGTATCAACGCGAACTACGTCATTTTCTTTTGGCGTGCGTAAAAGGCACAGTGTGCCGGTAGAAGGTAGAAACTCGTTGTTTGGATCTTCGGCATAAATGCGCGCTTCGAATGCGTGGCCTGTTAAGGTGAGTTCATTTTGTTGTTTAGGAAGGGGCTTTCCTTCGGCAATAGTTAATTGCCAGTGAACCAAGTCCTCACGGGTGATCATTTCTGTCACAGGATGCTCTACTTGCAAGCGTGTATTCATTTCCATGAAGTAAAACGAATCGTCTTCATCAAGTAAAAACTCAACCGTTCCCGCACCCACATAGTTAATGGCTTTCGCCGCGAGTATAGCCGCTTCACCCATTTTTTCTCTCACTGACTGAGACATATTGGGGGCAGGGGCTTCTTCAATAATCTTTTGGTGTCGGCGTTGAACCGAACAGTCACGTTCAAAAAGGTATACGCCGTTACCATGGGTGTCACAGAAAACTTGAATTTCAACGTGACGAGGACGCGTCAGGTACTTTTCAACCAGCATGTGGTCGTCACCAAAGCTCGCCATAGATTCACGTTTGGCTGCGTTTAATGCTTGAGAAAACTCTTTTTCACTCCACACTTGGCGCATGCCCTTACCGCCACCACCAGCAGCGGCTTTTAATAGCACAGGGTAGCCCATTTCATCGGCAGCACCTTTTAATACCGCTTCACTTTGATCGTCGCCGTGATAGCCCGGGACCAAAGGAACACCTGCTTTTTCCATAATGTGTTTGGCGGCAGACTTAGACCCCATCGCTTCAATTGCAGATGCTGGTGGTCCTACGAAGATAACATTGTTTTTGGCGCATAGATTCGCAAACTCAGCATTTTCTGAGAGAAAGCCATAGCCTGGGTGAATAGCGTCTACACCAAGCTGCTTCGCTTTCTCAATGATCAACTCGCCTCGTAGATAACTTTCCTTCGATGGAGATGGCCCCAGATAAACAGCTTCATCAGCCATTTGTACATGAAGGGCATTTTTGTCGGCGTCAGAGTAAACGGCGACCGTTTTTATACCTTGAGCGTTGGCTGTCTTTATAACGCGGCATGCTATTTCACCACGGTTTGCAATTAGTAATTTATTTATCATTCTTAACCTCCGCCCATGAAGCACTGCGCTTTTCTAAAAAGGCTGACAGACCTTCTTGACCTTCTTCAGATGTCCTAACTTGTGCGATAAGTTTGCTCGTCTTTGTGAGAAGGGCATCGTTAATTTCTTGCGTAGACACCCATTGCACTAAGTCTTTTGCTTTCGCCACTGCTTGGGGGCCGTTTTTCAGAATGTTAGATAAAATGGCGTCAATAGTGCTATCGAGTTCGTCTTCTGTTACTGATTCGCTTAAAAGTCCAAGTCGTCTTGCTCTACGCGCAGAAAATACTTCAGCGGTCTGGAAGTAGCGTCGGCATACTCGTGTGCCCATTGCTTCTACCACATAAGGGCTGATAGTTGCTGGAATAAGGCCAATTTTAACTTCACTTAAGCAAAATTTACTGAGCTTGCTTCCAATAGCAATATCGCAGCATGCAATTAAACCAACAGCACCGCCAAAAGCTGCGCCTTGTACTCTTGCTATTGTGGGCTTCGGCATTTTATAAAGCGTCTGCAGCATGGTTGCTAATGCAAGTGCGTCACTTTCATTTTGCGCTTCGGTATAACTGGCCATTTTTTTCATCCAGTTAAGATCGGCTCCTGCACTGAAACTTTTGCCTTCAGCTCTTAGGATTAGTGCCCTAACGCTTTTATCTTCCCCCGCTTTTTTAAAAACGCGAGTAAGCTCGTTTATCATTTCATCGTCAAAGGCATTATGTTTTTCAGCTCTGTTTAAAGTAACAGTGGCAATGTTTCTTTCATCTACGCTGTAAATAACTGATTGTTCCATTACCTGCACTCCTACATTCTAAATATGCCAAATTGGGTGTCTTCGATAGGCTTGTTAAGAGTCGCTGAAAGCGATAGGCCAAGCACTAATCGAGTATCCGCAGGGTCAATAACACCATCATCCCATAGCCTCGCAGACGCATAGTATGGATGCCCTTGTTTTTCGTAAGTGTCGATGACAGGTTGTTTAAATGCTTTTTCTTCTTCTTGCGACCATGACTCGCCTGAGCGCTCTTTTTGGTCGCGCTTAACCTGAGCGAGAACACCAGCAGCTTGTTCACCACCCATTACAGAGATTCGAGCGTTTGGCCACATGAAAAGGAAGCGTGGGTCATAGGCTCTACCGCACATGCCGTAGTTACCTGCACCGAAACTGCCGCCGATAAGCACTGTGAGCTTTGGTACATTCGCACATGCTACAGCGGTTACCATTTTTGCACCGTGTTTTGCGATACCGCCGTGCTCGTATTGCTTACCGACCATAAAGCCAGTTATGTTTTGCAAAAATACGAGAGGGGTTTTTCGCATGGCGCATAGTTCGACAAAATGCGCACCTTTAAGCGCGCTTTCACCGAAAAGTATGCCGTTGTTAGCCACAATGCCTACAGGGAAACCGAAAATGCGCGCAAAACCACAAACTAACGTTGTGCCGTAAAGCGGTTTGAATTCATCAAAATCTGAATCATCCACAATACGCGCTATGATTTCTCTTACATCGTATGTCTGACGACTATCAGCAGGTACAATGCCGTATATTTCTTTGGTGTCGTAGCGTGGAGGTTTTACCTCGGCCACGTCGAGGCATTCTGGCTTCTTTCTGTTTAGTCTGGAGACAGCATTACGCGCTAATGAAAGTGCGTGGTGGTCGTTGTTAGCGAGATGGTCGGCAACACCCGAAATTCGAGTATGAACGTCACCACCGCCAAGCTCTTCTGCGGTAACTACTTCACCTGTTGCAGCTTTAACAAGCGGTGGGCCGCCTAGAAAAATAGTCGCTTGTTCTTTAACGATAATGCTTTCATCAGCCATGGCGGGAACATAAGCTCCACCGGCTGTACAGGAACCCATTACAACCGCGATTTGAGGAATATTCTTAGCAGACATATTCGCTTGATTGAAAAAGATGCGACCAAAGTGCTCTCTATCTGGGAATACGTCATCTTGACGGGGCAAGTTAGCGCCACCTGAATCTACTAAGTAAATACAAGGTAGGTTATTTTGCTCTGCGATGGTCTGAGCGCGAAGGTGCTTTTTCACAGTAAGAGGGTAGTACGTCCCACCTTTCACAGTGGCATCATTAGCTACAATCATACACTCAATGCCAGCAACAATACCTATTCCGGCAACTACCCCAGCACAAGGTACATAGTCTTCATACACTTCCCACGCGGCCAGTTGGCCTATTTCCAGAAAGGGAGTGTCTGGGTCAATCAGTGCGTTGATTCGATCGCGAGGTAGAAGTTTTCCTCGAGATACGTGGCGCTCAGCTGCTTTTTCACCGCCACCTTGGCAAACTTGTTCGATTTTTTCGAGGAGATCATTTACCTGAGCCTGCATGTGTTCGGCATTTGCGATAAATGTTTCAGATTTCGTATTTATATTTGAGCGAAGAACGGGCATAACCCCTCCTTGTGTTGGGCATAGGCGACGGCTGTCGCGTTAACCACTAGTTAGCAAGACACCCATGCTGAGCGGGTTCGCTGAGATGGGTGTCTTTGTAATTCATTAGCCTGTTACTAGTTCAGCTTTCGTAAATCTACGTAATACGGTCTAGGGTGGAGGTCTTGCATAGTTCTGTAAAAACACGAGTTTCTGATTTTTCGTGTCTTAAAAGACGCTGCTTTCCACCCTCAAACCCACATTATTTAGATTCGTTAAATAGCTCGCGGCCTATAAGCATGCGGCGAATTTCAGACGTTCCCGCGCCAATTTCATAAAGCTTGGCATCACGTAATAAGCGTCCCGTCGGGTATTCGTTAATGTAGCCATTACCGCCAAGCAGCTGAATAGCATCCAGCGCCATTTTGGTTGCTAGTTCCGCTGAATAAAGGATAGCGCCAGCCGCATCTTTTCGCGTTGTTTCACCGCGATCGCATGATTGTGCAACAGTGTAAACATACGCGCGTGCAGCATTCATTTGGGTATACATGTCAGCTACTTTGCCTTGTACTAGCTGAAATTGACCAATTGATTGGCCAAACTGCTGACGGTCGTGAATGTAAGGTACTACGATATCCATGCACGATTGCATAATGCCTAGCGGGCCACCTGACAAAACAAGGCGCTCATAATCTAGGCCGCTCATAAGTACGCGAACGCCTTCGCCTTCTTTGCCAAGAATGTTCTCAGCTGGTACTTCGCAATCTTCGAATACTAATTCACAGGTATTAGAAGAGCGCATACCAAGTTTGTCGAGTTTCTGTGCGCGGCTAAAGCCAGGGAAATCGCGTTCTACGATAAACGCTGTGATCCCTCGTGGACCCGCGTTAGGGTCGGTCTTCGCATAGATAACAAAGGTATGTGCATCAGGACCGTTTGTGATCCACATCTTATTGCCGTTTAGGATGTATTTGTCGCCGCGTTTTTCAGCTTTCAACTTCATACTAACAACGTCCGAACCTGCATTGGGCTCGCTCATTGCCAGTGCACCAATGTGTTCACCGCTTACTAACTTAGGCAGGTACTTTTCACGCTGGGCATCGTTACCGTTTTTGAAGATCTGGTTAACACAAAGATTCGAATGTGCGCCATAGCTCAAACCGATACCACCTGATGCGCGGCTAACTTCTTCCATCGCGATAGTATGCGCAAGGTAGCCCATATCAGAGCCACCGTATTGCTCTGAAACAGTAACGCCTAATAGGCCCATATCGCCAAGTTTTTTCCACAATTGGTTCGGGAATTGGTTATCTGCGTCTGCTTGTTCAGCTAGAGGAGCAATCTCATTTTGTGCAAATTGATAGACCTGATCACGTAACATCTCGATGTCTTCGCCAAGTCCAAAATTTAAAGTAGGGTAGGAGGTGTTCATGCGATATTTCCTCGTTTGAGTTCTGCGAGTTCTTCACGGCAACGTGCTTCAACATCATCCAGTTCAGTCATTAACATCTGGATATCTTCTAACTGCTGTTTAAGCACCGCTCTTTTTTGTTCAGTCATTTCAAGCATGGCTTCTAACTGAATAGCCGAATTGGGGTTAGTGTCGTACATGTCGAACAGTGTTTTGACTTCAGCAAGGGAAAATCCAAGTCGTTTTCCTCGCAAGATTAGCTTTAAGCGCACTCTATCTTTGTTCAGATAAACGCGATTCTGTCCCGTTCTTGACGGTGACATTAGGCCTTGTTCTTCGTAAAAACGAATTGAACGAGGAGTAATGTCAAACTCTCGAGCGAGTTCGCCTATTGCATATGTTGTTTCGTCGTCGTACTTGCTCATTACACGTACCTTGTATTTCAGCGCTGTTTAACACCCTAGTTTTAACGTGGGTGTCTTTGTAATTAAATTCTCTGTAGTAGGTTGTGTGTTATTGCAATAGCACTATCGTTTTAAGGTAGATGGTTTTATATACCGCTATATTAAAACGTAGTGTTTGGTTGACACATACTTAGTACAGGTTTACGTTAACGTTAATTACATTTTACGTTAAGGTAAAGTAACATTTTGCTAACGTCAATTTTTCATGGTGAAGGCAAGACGTTGTAGCTGTAAGGGGTGTTTACTTTTGTATACATCTACGTAGCTTTCTTCACTTAACTCTATAATTTAAATAAATTTTAAGGGCACGGTTATGAGTAACGAATCAGTAGTTATTGTCGCGGCTAAGCGCACACCAATGGGCGGTTTCAACGGTAATTTGTCTTCGCTTGCTGCGACCAAACTTGGAGAAGTTGCGATTAAAGCAGCCTGTGAAGAGATGGATGTCTCTGTCATAGACGAAGTCATTATGGGGTGTGTGTTACCTGCAGGGCTTGGTCAATCACCCGCGCGTCAGGCATCGCTGGGTGCTGGGCTTCCGCTAAGTGCGGGGGTGACTACTATCAACAAAGTATGTGGCTCGGGCTTAAAAGCGGTAATGATGGCCCACGATTTAATTAAAGCAGGCAGTGCGACAGCAGTAGTGGCAGGCGGAATGGAAAGCATGAGTAATGCGCCATATATGTTGCCTAAAGCTAGAACGGGATATCGTATGGGCCATGGTCAAGTACTTGATCATATGATGCTAGACGGTCTGGAAAATGCCTATGACGGCAAAGCGATGGGCTGTTTTGCGCAGGATACTGCTGACGAAGAGAACATATCTCGCGGTGAAATGGATGAGTTTGCATTGAGCTCGTTATCAAAAGCACACGAAGCGATTAACAGCGGCACATTTAATGATGAAATTGTACCTGTTACAGTTTCTTCTCGTAAGGGCGATACTGTTGTTGATACTGATGAAGGCCCGGGTTCCGCTCGCCCTGAAAAAATTCCTACATTAAGACCGGCTTTCAAAAAAGACGGTACGGTCACGGCTGCGAATTCAAGTTCAATCTCTGACGGTGCAGCGGCATTGGTTGTAATGAGTGAAACGAAAGCAAAAGAGCTTGGACTAGCACCGTTGGCAAGGGTTGTCGCTCATGCCACAAACTCTATCGAGCCTGAAAACTTCACCGTTGCGCCTGTAGGTGCAATGGAGAAAGTGTTGGAAAAAGCAGGTTGGACGAAAGAAGAAGTCGACCTCTTTGAAATCAACGAAGCGTTCGCTATGGTTACTATGCTGGCAATCAAAAAGCTTGGACTTGATGAAAGTAAGGTGAATGTAAAGGGTGGCGCTTGTGCATTGGGTCACCCAATTGGTGCATCGGGTGCGCGTATATTAGTAACTCTACTTCATGCGCTTAAGCAACGCGGGGGGCGCAAAGGTATTGCATCTCTATGTATCGGCGGCGGTGAAGGTGTGGCACTAGCTGTTGAAATGCTTTAAGACACGATTGATGGCTAACATGTAAAATATTTAATCACGGAGCGTAATCACATTGGTTGCGCTCTGTGGTTCAATATGCACAAAAATACTAAAGCATGAAGACCGTTATTTACCTTATCTACACCACAACACTAGTGTTAGCGTTATTCACACTACCGCTTGTTGCTAAGGCTCAAGCTGGCTCATCGTTGTTAGTAAACACCTTTAACGATGACACCCACACTCTCACCCATACCAACACCAACACCAACACCAACACTGAGCAACCCATAAATAACCGACGGACGAAAAGTCAGGTGCCTTACTCTGCGCTGGGAGACTTGCCAACCAGCGAAGCAGATGAGCAATTTATTTACGGTAATGACGCACTACAAACGGTTTATACCTGGCATGGACGTTCGTCTGACAACGAAATGTATGCAGATAAGGCGATAATTTTTATACATGGCGGATGTTGGCTTAATGCCTACGGCTACGAACATGCGAAAGGGATGTATCAGGCGTTGGCTGAGCTAGGAATGGGGGTCTATGTACCTGAGTACCGGCGCGTAGGCGATGAAGGTGGTGGTTGGCCTGGTAGTTTGGACGACATAACACAGGCAATTAATACAGCCCTAAAACGAATTGAGAAAGAAGGGCGGTATATAAGTATTTTCATTGTAGGCCATTCTGCTGGCGGCCATTTAGCGCTTCTGGCAGCACAGCGCTTATCATCGTCTTCATTGAATCTAACGCGCACTAATCTTAAACGCGTCATTGGAATAGGGGCAATTACCGATATTCAAACCTACGCGCGGGGTCATAATAGTTGTCAGTCGGCTACTGCAAGATTTATGAATGGCACGCCAGAAGAACTTCCCGCTAAGTACCAAAGCGCAACGCCAAACCCTGAACTCAGTACAATGCCGGTTACGCTTCTCCAAGGCGATGCAGATAATATAGTACCAGCGCGTCATGCTGAGTTAATCGGTGCCAGTAAAAAAATAATAATAAACGGTGGCCATTTTGACTGGCTCCACCCGGAATCAACATCGTTTGATGCTTTACTTGAGGTTATTAGTGAACATGATGAATAAGGTTTTTTCAGCTCAGCAACTGGATTTGAAAGATCCACTTCGCAACAAGGCACAAGAGTTTTTGCTTCCTGACAACACAGTTTATTTAGACGGCAACTCTTTAGGACCTTTACCTAAGCAAGCTAAGCAGCGTGCAGACGAAGTGGTAAATAATCAGTGGGGGCAGGGGCTCATCACAAGCTGGAATAAACATCAGTGGATCCACCTTCCTCAAATAGTGGGCGATAAAATTGGCGGTCTGATCGGCGCTAAAAGTGGCCAGGTTATTTGCTGTGATTCCATTTCTATTAATTTATTTAAAGTATTAAGTGCGGCGTTAAAAATGCACCCCAGTCGAAAGGTGATAGCGACTACCCGCGATAATTTTCCTACCGACATATATATGGTGCAAGGCTTGCTTGACTTACTTGGTAGTGATTACAGTATTCGCTATGTTGATGAGGCATGTATTGGGTCACAGCTAACTGATGATATTGCCGTGTTGATGCTAACACAGGTAAATTTCAGAAGCGGTAACAAGCTCGATATGCAAACCGTTACCGAGCAGGCCCATCAAAAGGGCATTTTAACTTTATGGGACTTAGCGCACAGCGCAGGGGCATTTCCCGTCAGTCTCGATGCATGCAATGTGGATTTTGCGGTTGGTTGTACGTACAAGTATTTAAATGGTGGTCCAGGCGCGCCAGCGTTTATCTACGTTGCCAAAAGGCATCAAGCACAATATCAACAACCTTTATCGGGGTGGATGGGGCATAGTTCGCCTTTTTCGTTTTCGCCAGACTACGCTGGTGATAACTCAGTGAAGCAAAATTTGTGCGGTACACCAGGAATCATCGGTATGAGTATACTAGATGCGGCACTGGATGTTTTTGAAGATGTGTCACTTAAAGCGATTGATGAAAAATCTAAAAAACTACAAGCATTTTTTGTTGCAGAAGCCAAACGCGCAGGCCTTCTTGAAAAGTTTTCCATAGTCAGCCCTAACATCGACAATCGAGGCAGTCAGGTGGCTTTCGCTCATGATGATGCTTATGCCATCTGCCAAGCATGGATTGCAGAGGGTGTCATAGCAGACTTTCGTGCACCTAATATTCTTCGAATAGGGTTTGCTCCGTTGTATTTGAGTTTTGCCGATATCGAAAAAGCGGTCTCAAGTCTGGCGGAAATTATGACTGACAAACGTTATGAAAACGTAGAATTTCAACAAAAGCAGAGTGTTACCTAGAAGAAAAGCAAGATTATCAGCTAAATAATTGCTTTTTCTCTATTTACGCTTAATACTTCGCGGTTGTCATCGATATCTTCACATGTTTTGGGTGTGCAGTTGAAAAAAATAAGAAAATATCTGCTTTGCACAGTGTTGTTTGTAGGAGCGAGTTGTTCTAGCGCGTTCCTACAAGCAGAAACTGAACATAAAGCAGCATCTGAACAATCTAACGACGTAACATACTGTATAGATCCTAACTGGGCGCCTTACGAGGCAATCAGAAATGGTATCCACGTAGGTATCTCTGCACAGTATATGCAGCTCATTTCTGAAATATCTGAGTTAACGTTTACCCTTGTTCCAACCGAGAGTTGGCAACAAAGTCTGGAGTATGTTCAGCAGGGGAAATGCCAAGTTATCCCAATGCTCAATACTTCCGATTATCGCAAACAGTTTCTCGACTTTAGCGTGCCTTATTTTGAAGCCCCCAACGTGTTAGTGGCCAAGGCTGGAATGCCGATGCTTCAAGGTTACTCCGGAGTGGGCAACCGGACTGTAGGTATCGTTCAAGGTTATCGCCAAGTTGAATATATCTCCCGTCACTACCCCGGGTTGCGACTGAAGCTCATTCCTTCTGAAGAAGAAGGGCTTAAACAATTGGCGAATAATGAGTTTGATGTGATGGTGGGCTCACTTATGAGCGTCAACATGCACATCAACAATTTAAAGTTAAAAGACTTAAATATTGTTGGCTATGCTGAGCCCTTCGACTCTCTAGCCTTTGGTGTGAATAAGTCTTACGGTCACTTAGTCGATAAGCTAAATTTCGCGATTGAGCGTATTCCAGAAACGCGTAAGGTTGAAATTTATAAGCAGTGGAATAACGTCCAGGTTCGCTATAGCCGTAATTATATGGTTATGATTTTAAGCACAATCATCGTAATTTTAATCTTCCTACTCTTTATACTGAGAAATCGTAATGTGGGTGGCTATAAGCGTATAATTAATCAGAAAAATGATGAAATAGGTGCGCTTCAAGCGACGCTGTTAGAAAAAAACAAAACCCTCGCCTTTTTATCCGCTCACGATACCGTCACCGGGCTTTATAACCGTAATCATATAATTCAGAGGGCAGAAGAAGAAATCTCTCGTTTCCATCGATTCCATACTACGGCTTCATTAATCGTAATTGAATTGATTCCAGTGAGCGAAGATAGAGATGCAATTGAGCCAGCAGCCAGGGAAGAGGCACTAAAAGCTGTGGCAACAAATTGTTTGAATACGGTGAGAGAAGTTGATGTTGTATCTCGTTTTAGCGGCGAACAATTTATTATCTTGTGCCCTCAGACAGAATTAAAGGCAGCTAAAACACTAGCTGACAGGCTCTTAGAATGCACATCTACTCACCACACTATTGTTACCAACTTTAAAACCGCGATGGGCTTGTCTGAACTGAGGGAGTCCGAAGAATTTACCGAGTGGTTTGAACGTACGATGAAAGCACTGTACCAGTCAAAACGCCAAGGGTATGGTAATGTCTCGGTGGCACAGTAATTTCAAAAGGTCAGCTAAGCTAAATCAGCGGGTCGTAGTGCCACTGATGTGAATCGTAACGAATCTGCGCTCTGTCATACTCTCGCTCAGAGCGCCAGTTCCGATTGTTAAGCTTAGCTGAAACACCAGGGTAAAGGCGCTTATTTGCGATAAGCTTAATGTCAGACTGATAGTTTTCTTTCGCTGCTTTAACGTCGTTAGCTTTATTTTCGAGCCACTCTAGCAAAGCACTTTCGTTATTGAAAAGCTCTAATGCCTCGGCTACTTTACGCTGCAGTTCCTTGGGCACTTTTTTACTCTGAATAAGGTTTATCTTTTCTTTGTGCTTCAGGTTATTTTCACGAATTTGCTTCAAAAGTTCATCTAAAGAGTCTTTGCGCTCTAATAGTTGATTAAAACCAGGGCTAAAATCGACTTTTAATGTGCTACCTGAAACCGCACCTAATGTGCCCGCTTCAACGCGATCCTGGCTGATAATGTCGCACGCAAAAAGATTCCCCATGGGTTTATCAATTTGCCCCACAATCACCGCACCGCCGCAACGTAAACGACTATAAGCCAATTGGCGACCAACCGTAATATTGCCGCTACATTGAATATCTATGCCTTGACCGTGCTGCACGTGAATGCTGCCAGCTGCGACTAATTTACATTGAAACTCACCATGGGTGTCGTTAACTTTACCCATTGCACCTTCAGTGATAATAATGTCACCGCCTGACTCTATGTAAGCCGACTCGACAAAACCGTTAATAGTTACATCACCGGCTGCTTTGATCTGCATCTTTTCTGTAACGTCGCCGTTAACGAGTACTGCGCCTTCGTAGTTTACGTGCCCAGAGCCAACGTTAACGCCGCTACAAATGAAGGTGTCGTCAATGTTCATTATCTGGTCGCGATATTTGGGCATTCCAGAAATTGCTGACATTAACAAGTTGGCATCGCTGTCTGATACAACGGTACCGCTTCCCATTTTGAAATTTACCCACTCCCCAGCTACAGCAGGTATTTTATTTCCTTTGATGTCAAAGCCAGAACGCCCTTTTGTTGGCTCAGTTCTTCTCAATACTGGTGTATTTACTTTGACGCATATAACTTCGCCTAGGTTACGCATGTCAACACGCTCACCATCACCGGTTTGAGGTTTCAATACTCTTTCAAGCGCGTTTGGAACAAGAGGAACAAATTTAGAATTTTTGCCATTTCTCGCTGGCAAGCCTTTAGCGACAACTCTCTCAAGCACCGCGCCAGGGGGCGATTGTCTCGCTTGATTGAGCATAGACTCAATGACTTTGGTACTTAATCCGCGAACGATTCTGTTTTTTACCGCAAGAGATTTGATGGTGCCAAGCGTGGGGAGTTTACCGCCATAAGGCGTAGTTAGAATTAGACTTGCCTGCATCCCATCTTCAGGGATACGGAATTCAATTTCAGCATTTTTGCGCTCGCCAATACGTTCTTGAACAACGGTACTATCACCGGTTTTAAAGTAATGATTCGCTGTATCACAGGCCGACTTAAGGGCTTTTTCAGAAACATAGAGACGCTTAGTTTCACCGCTTTCTAATTGCTTTCTTATTTCCCTACTATCAACTTCTGAAGTGAAATCAGAAGGATTTAGCTGTAAGTTGATATAGGTTCTTGATTTATCGAAGCTTATTGTTACGCCATTCATAACATCTTTATTCCCTTGCGCACGTGTATTCTTTTTATCGGCGGCATCTATCGATTACTTGACGTTGACTTTTATCGGCCTGTCTATTTTTTACAGCTATTAATTTAAGGCGTTCTAAAACGCTCGTCAAAGGTTTTCGGCATATTGGTAAAGAGCACGTAATATGGCCTGTTTCTCAGGGTTGTCGCTATGCTCGTGAGCCAGTGATTCTAACCTCATCATATAGGTTTCCAGAGTAATCGAGCCATGAAAGGCAGGGTCGGTCAGGCGAGCCTGGCGATGATATTGCCATCTTGTCATTTCATCTGCTGTTAGCGTGTTGGGGAAATTTCTAGCTCGGTAACGGAACAATTGCTTTTTAAGTCCTTCGTGCTGAGTTTTATCACCCAATGTCGCTAAATCATCTGGCTGAGCGTTTATTACGCTCTCACACCACCTTCTGTCCTCGTCATTAAGAAACCCGCCACTGTATAAGGCGTGATCTATATCTTGTTCGCTACTTTGGATCTCTTCATCAAAAACACTGACTAGTTTGCTAGCGAGTTCGGGCAGTGAAGCAAGCGCTTTGTAATTGTCTAAACAGCGCTCGCGATTCAGGCCTAACCGTTCGGCGTTCTCTTCAGTCATGGCTTTAGCAGTGGTGATAAAGGGCGAGCGGTTTACATGAATGAGTTTAAGCCCTGGTCTCTCTGCTACATCGTCAAATGTATCTGACGGGGCGTAGAGCGCAGTTCTTATCTCTTCTGGCGTGTCATTCACTAAGCTGTCGATGTCGTGCGACAAATCAATAGCGATAAAGGCGTTGTTATTAGTTGGGTGTTTTGCCACAGGCATTACCCAAGTACAGCACCCTTGAGAAGCGGGTAACTTAGACGAGATATGAAGCAACACAGAAGGTTTGCTGGTATCGATTTGCTGCATAACGGTGTGCTTGCTGCGTAATGACAATGCATAATCGAATAGGCGCGGCTGCTTTTCTTTTATCAGTTTAGCAAGCGCGATAGTGGCGTACACATCACTTAACGCATCGTGAGCGTTATCATGACCAATATTATTAGCTGCCGTTAGCGCTTCAAGTTTAAAACTTGGCGCACCATCTTCTCGGCGCGGCCAATTGATACCTTCAGGTCTTAGTGCGTAGCAAGCACGCGCCAAATCAATAATATCCCAGCGACTATTGCCATTTCTCCACTCGCGTGAATAGGGGTCATAAAAGTTGCGGTAAAATAGATAACGCGAAACCTCATCGTCAAATCGGATACTATTAAAGCCCACGCTACATGTGTTCGGCGTCGACATTTCTTGATAGATCCGCGCTGCAAAGTCTGCTTCGTTTGAACCGTCCCTAATGGTTTGCTGAGGCGTAATTCCTGTGACTAAACAGGCTTCAGGGTGTGGCAAATAATCATTAGCAATGGCGCTCATAATATTGATCGGTTTGCCAACCACATTTAAGTCCATATCTGTTCTTACTGCGGCGAATTGGCAAGGAAGATCTTTTTGTGGACTGGTGCCAAAGGTTTCAAAATCGTGCCACAAAAATGTAGGTGCGTGCATAACCACTATTGCGTTGTTAGAGAAATATTGAGGGCAGTGTACACCGCGAGAAATTGAATACCAAATGCTGGTGTTATTATGAGCAGCGAATAGGGATTTCGACTTAATGAAAGCAGAACGATATCAGTAATTATCATCTAAGCTTTCTTATGTCTGCGAATAATCCAATGCCTGAAACTTGCACATTTTTTGAATGGTGACTAGCTTTAAGTTATCAAAATTTATACGGATATTACCTGCTTGTCGCTCTTCAAACCTAGCTCTTCCATCAATGAAGCTAAAAACACTTTAGGGTTAGCCTTAGTGCTTGCAACTGTGCTTGTTGTGCTGGTGGTGGGGCTTTTTGAAAGTAACATTAAGGCTACGGCAGAAGCACAAACTTTTGCGGCACTCGAAGAAAGTGCGGTCAGTGCAGAAAACGCAGCAGGCACTCAAGTGCGAACTTATATAAATGCGCTTAATTTTTTACACCAAACTCCTCCAATAAGCGGCATCGTTCGCGCAACTGAAAATGCCAATGTCGACCCTAAAGATGGCACGACATTGTTACAGTGGAAACAGCGTTTACAAACCATTTTTGTGGCGTTTATAGAGAATAATGAAGAGGTTGAGCAGCTGCGGGTAATCAAAGCTAATGAACAGGGGAATGAGTTTATTCGAGTGGAAAGGGATGGAGGGAGCGTTTCTATAGTAGATGATATCGACTTGCAACCAAAGTCGGCGAGAAACTACTTTAAAGAAAGTATAAAGCGCAACAAAGGCGAGTTTTACATTTCTGATATCAACCTAAATCGTGAGTATGGGCAACTCGAGTTTCCCTATAAAAGTGTCATTCGCCTGTCTCTTCCTATTTTTAATGACTCAGGCGACCGTTATGGTTTTATCATAATGAACATCAACGCACAGTTTCTTTTGTCTCAAATGGAACAGGCGTTAATTGGAAAGCAGATACTCTTTATTACTGATAGCGAAGGGTTCTTTGTGATCCATCCGGACACTAATAAATCATTTTCAAGAGACTTAAACCCTTCAGTAAATTGGGCAAGCGAATTTAACCGCCCCGTAAAAGCAGGCCAAGCCAAAATAAGCCTGGCAGCAGAGTCTAATGAAGCGTTGTACACTGTCACACGGGCTTTTACCATAAATGGGAATCATAAAACTTCGCCATTTTTTCTTCATACTTCGTTGTCTCAATCTGAAGTCAATGCACTTATTAATGAGAAGAGAATTAGCGTTTATAGCGTAATAGGCATTGTGTCGTTAATCTTTGTCAGTGTTTTACTGTTCTTTCACCGAAGTAATAGTAAAAACATCGAGCTGGCTAAGGTGCGTGGTGAGTCCGTTGCCATTATTGCCATATCTAAAGACGCCATTTTTAGCGTTGACTCTACAGGTGTAGTAAAAAGCTGGAATATGGCGGCGGAGGCGCTTTTCGGGATTCCAAGCCAACTTATTATTAATCACCATTATTCATCATTTGAACAGCTCTCATTATTAGGATTAGAAACCGTACTGAATAAAGGTGGAAAGCAAGTTACCTTTACAACCCCTTACTTAAGTGAGGACAACGAAGAGCACACGTTACTTATCACTGCATCTACCATTTGGGGGGAGCAGTCACAGTTCTCTGGCGTTGCGGTTGTTATTCGCGATGTAACCGATGAGCGAAAAGCCAAAGATGCCATTGAAAGGGTAAACCTTAAACTTGAAGAGAAAGTGGTAAGCAGAACCAAAGAGCTGGTTGAGGCAACGCAAGAGGCGCGCAAAGCAAGTCGCGTGAAAAGTTCGTTTATTTCCAACATTAGCCACGAAATGCGAACACCATTAAATGGAGTAATGGGGTCGTTGGCGCTACTTAAACGTCAGCCACTTAATGAAAAGGCCGAACAGCTTGTTTCTATGATGGAAATTAGCTGTAACAACCTGAGTGTTTTGATTAATGATGTCCTTGATTTGTCTAAGATTGAAGCCGGTAAACTCGAGATAAATAACCAGTACTTCGACCCTTTAGCGCTCATTGAGTCTATCGCCAAAGTTTTTGCAGTAAAGGCTGCAGCCAAAGGGCTACAGCTACTGGTTGATACAACAGGCCTTCCGCCTGTTGAAATAAATTCAGACCCACATCGAATTAACCAAATCATCAGTAATTTGTTAAATAATGCGATTAAATTCACTGAAAAAGGTCATATAAAGCTGCAAGTGTCGATAGGTGATGTAGATGAGGGCACGCAACAGCTTCATTTCAGCGTTTCAGATACCGGTGTGGGAATAGCAAAAGAGAACCAGCCCAAACTGTTTACTGCATTTACTCAAGCAGATTCTTCGGTAGCAACACAATATGGCGGGACGGGTCTGGGCCTGTCGATTTGCAAGCAGTTGAGCCAGCTTATGGGTGGGGATATTACATTCAATTCTGAAATCGGTGTTGGCAGTACGTTCTCGTTTTTTATCACGCTTCCCGAAACCACCTCTGATATCACTTTTGAATATAAAATGGCGATGGAAAACGAAAGTGTGCTTCTTAACGGGGTGAGCATAGGCGTCTCTGCAAATTATCCACCATTAGAAGAAAATATTTGTAGCTTAGCTTTGCATGTTGGCGCTGAGCCTCAAGTGTTAGATGGGCAATCTGGATTTGACGGAATAAACTGGGCACAGTTTAATGCGATAATTGTGGATGAAGCCAGCCCGCTCATTGATAACCTAGACGATATTTGGCAAACGCAAACGGCGAGTAAAAATGCGGGTTCAACGCCCGTGGTTTATATTCTTCAGAAATTAGAAGGCACCCCCTTTAAATTCAATCACGTAGTGCCACTTTATTTGCCCAAACCATTGTTTAGATCGAGCTTTGCCATAGTGCAACAGGGAATAGATGCTGCACTTTCAGGATATACATTAACTCCCTCAGATATCTCATTTGATCAAAGAAAAACAAAGACTGCTTCAGATGAAACAAGTGTCGAAGACGACACAGAACAGCAGTTTTCTATCGAAAACGCCAATCTATTGATAGTCGATGACAATATGATTAACAGAGAGGTAGCGAAAGGCGTTCTTGAAGGCTTACCTGTTAATTTATTTACCTGTAGTGATGGTGAGGAGGTGATAGCCTTTTTGGCCAAATGTGAAAGCAAAGGTCGACGAATTCATAGCATACTTATGGATTGTCAGATGCCCAATATGAACGGGTACGACGCCACCCAAGCTATTCGCGAAGGCAAAGCAGGATCATTACACAAAGACGTTCCTATAATTGCCATGACAGCTAATGCCATGCTCGGTGAAAAAGAGAAATGTCTAACGGCGGGTATGGATGATTTCGCAACGAAGCCTGTTATGGCTGAAGTGCTTATACCCAAGGTGAAGCAATGGTTAGTGCATCAGGTAACGCGTATAGCTGCTGCAGAGCAAGGCGATCACGAGACTCATAATGACGACGATAAAAAGGCACCACTGGTTGATAGTATGCTAAACGCCATCTCAAAAGAAATGGAACGAGGTTGGCCTTCCCCCGTTACTTACTCGCCCTCTTCGATAGTTTCCTCAACCGTATTAAACACAGATAAGGCCAGAGTGAATCAAGAAGGAACAAATAAAGGCGCCGACTCGTTTAGTGCTGAGAGATTAGATGGATGTTGGGAAAAAGATGATGCTATTGCACGAATTATGGGGGATAAAGCACTATTTTCTCGCGTTTGTGAACTGTACTCGAAGAGTGCGCCTGACAAGCTCAAACTGTTGCAACATGCCGTAGATAACCGCGACTTCGAGAAAGCTCAGGTACTTTCTTTGAAGCTTAAAGGAATGTCTGCAGACATTGGTGCAGTTCAGTTACAACGGGACTTTGAAAGTTTGTGGGAATTATCAAAAACGAAAAAATGGCAAGAGGCTGATGCACTTTTGCCCTCCATTAAAGAAGACCTTACTACATTTCTAGAACTTCTTGACGTAGCCTAGCATTTCTATTTGTGTCATCTTACGGCTAGCGTCATACAAAAAATGCATTCAAATGAGCCGAAAGAACCGTTACTTGTAGCGCAAGATATCGGAAAGATAACGCTCATTTTTTACAGCAATTAGGAGTAAAGTCATTGAAGCCATCTCAATTTTTTCACCCGTCAAAAAAGGTTCGCCACACACTTTGTGCGTTAGGGGCGCTAGCAACTTCCTTAGCCCTAACAAGTAACGCTGCATTAGCGACTGATACCGTTCAAGAGAAACCACGTGTTGCTATTGCTATTCACGGTGGTGCCGGCACCATTTTGAAATCAATGATGACACCAGAGAAAGAAGCAAACTACAAAAGGGTGTTAACCGAAGCGGTGCAACATGGGTATTCCTTATTGAAGGAAGGTGAAAAAGGTGAGGTTGCAGTGGTGGAAACCATTAAAATTTTAGAAAGCTCACCATTGTTTAACGCCGGCATAGGTGCGGTATATACCTTCGACGGTGAACACGAACTTGATGCGTCCATCATGCACGGCGGCAATAAAAATGCAGGAGCAGTTGCAGGGGTAAAAACAATCAGAAGCCCCATTGAGGCAGCGTTGTTGGTAATGAATGAATCTCCACACGTTATGCTTTCTGGGAAAGGTGCTGAAGAATACGCAAAAGAACATGGTCTTGAGCAAGTGGACAACACTATTTTTGATACTGAATTTCGCAAGCAAGCGCTAGATAAAGCGAAAGCACGCATGGAGCAAGCCTCTAACGGCTACGGTTCACAGGAAGGTAACGAACGTTTCGGTACGGTTGGCGCTGTAGTGTTAGACAGTAACGGTAACATTGTTGCGGGAACATCAACCGGCGGTATGACCGCTAAGCGTTATGGACGTATTGGTGATTCGCCTGTGATCGGTGCTGGTACTTATGCCGATAATGAGAGCTGTGCAGTATCAGCTACAGGGCATGGCGAGTACTTTATTCGATACAACGTTGCAGCTGATATTTGCGCGCGAATGAAATATCAAGGGCTAGCTTTAAGTGACGCTGCGAATACAGTAGTGAACGACGTACTAGTGAAAGCTGGTGGCGATGGCGGCGTAATAGCTATTGACGCAAAGGGGAATGTAGCAATGCCGTTTAATTCTGCGGGTATGTACCGAGCTAGCATCGACACAAATGGTGAAGTGAAAGTGGCAATTTACAAAGACTAACTGCCAAAAAATATTTGTTAGTTTAATGTTAAATATGCTGGCTTGTATTCAACGTAACGTCTAATCTTAAAGTGTGGGGGAATACTGCTTTCACATGTGGTTAAAAATAATTGAAGTGCCGTAACGCCAAATAAGTTGCAGTATCGGTCACATTAGGCGCCACGGCTGGAGAATTGAAAATGGAATCGTTGCAAGTCAGTGATTATATGAATACTCACCCAGTGAAGCTTAATGTCGATATGCCCGTTGCGCAGGCCGTCGAAGTGCTGTTAGCCAGTGGGCAGAGTGGCGGTCCGGTACTCGACAGCAAAGGAAGAGTAGTGGGCTTTTTGTCCGAGCAAGATTGTATTGCTCAAATGATTGCGTCAAGTTATTACCGTGAGCAAATTTGTAGAGTGGGGGAAATTATGAAAACCCCAGTATTGTCTATCAAACCTTACATGTCGGTAATAGAGCTTGCGCAGTTGTTGTTAAAGGAAAAGCCACGAGTTTACCCCATTGTTGATGATGATGGGGTGCTTCTAGGCTGTATTAATCGAACGGCGGTGCTGCGCGCTATTGATGTTCAATTAAACGATGGATACCGACGCGCGGGCTAGACGTTGGTTGGACTAACGCACTGTAATTTAGCTTGGTAGGATTTAGTGCTGCAGGTAGCGTAATGAATGAAGGTGAGGCGCTGGGTTAGAATGGCTAGAAGCTAGTGCGGCGCTATGTATTTATCATATACCGGAGAGGAGGCGTTAACTTGCTTAACGCCTCCTTTTTATTTACTTTTCGAATTATTCGTTACATGTCTGAGTGGCGTTCATGCTTGGCATTCGCTAATTTTCTGATCGCATCTTTAAGTGACACACCAGCAACTAGCTTAAAGTTTTGGGTCTCGCTAGGCATGACGTTTCTTCCATCTTGTACTACCCAAAGCCCTTCGGTGAACCTTCCTCCCAAGTTAGCGTTGGTTACATCAAGCCCATCTGTTTCCGACACGCCGTCAATTTGCGCGGCTTTATCTGCCGTAATTTGAACAAGCCCCATAAGTTCCAAGACTTCAGGGTTCTCAGTGTGTACGTGATAGATAGCATAGCTGTTATTACCCTGACTAGATGCGATTAGGTAAGTTTGTGCATCTACATTAAACAGAGCCAAACCTTCTACATCAGCTTCTACCGGGGTCTCTATCTCAGCGATGAACTGAGGCTGATTGCTGTTTGAAGTAATATCCAAGGCCCAAATCCCAGCACCTTCCTCACCTAAGTATGCCGTGCTCGTTTTAGTATCTACAACACATCCTTCTGGCTGTGAGGGCAGTGAAAAGGACTGTATTAAATGTCCATCAACAGATTTGTCTGGGGCGATAGACACGCTATATCGTTCGAAGCGACCACTGGTGTCGTTAGCAAATACATGAGCTATTCCGCCTGACACAAACAGACACATGCCGTATATATCATTGAGTGTAGTGCTTATGTGGCCAAGCTGAGTCATATGGCCGCGTTTATCTATTTCAAATACAGACAAACTGTTATTCGACCGGTTTGATGCCACTGCGATATCGATAAGTGGCGTATCGCTTTGCTGTGCTTTGATTTGTGCCATAGACACATTGTATCCCACATCAACGTTATTCACTCTGCCAACAGGAAGGCTTTGCACTAACTTGCCGGCTAAGTCATAGCTATTTAATGCGCCTTTTTTGTCGGTGCCGATTATGCGGCTTTGTGAAGCGCTGTGCGAGTTAACCCAAATGGCAGGGTCGTCAGCGGCGTCGCCATGATTTTCCACTGGGTCAGTTTCAACATCGGGTTTAACCTTGATAGTTAGGTTTGCATGTTGGGACGCTCTGTTATCTGTATACGCCTTCTCCATGTAATTTTCTTTTAGCGAGGTAGCTTTAAAATCGGTACTGCATTGTCGATTAAGTATAGCTGCGCTTAGTTTTGAAGGAAGCTCGGCAGTAAACATGTTGCCTGATTCGTCATCGTCAACAACAAAAGAAATGTGTGTGCCTTCTTCACTTAACAACAGGTGAACAAATTCAGGCTGAATAAAAGTAGACTTGTTGGTTGCTTTCAACTGGCGATCTGCTGAGTTACTTTCGTTCGCAGTATTCATTAGCGAGACAAATTGCGTAAGACATGGCGTTTTAAGCCATACCCCGCTGGCATCCGGACTCACCCAGGCAGCGATATCCACGCCATCTACCGTCGTTGAAGATAGGGTGGCTACACCTTCAATGGCAACATCTTGATCGTGAAAAATAAGGGTTTTTGCTAGCTCACTTTCAATATCGGTGGCTAATTGCCACACACCGGCAAATTCGTCAGCAAGGTATAGCGTTTCGGTGTTGGCATTTATCGCGCAACTTTTAATGCCTGGACCTATCGCAAAGTCTCTAAGCGATAAAAAGCGCCCGTCATGAAATTCATACTGATTCAGTGTGCCTGTCGCATCGATATTAATAATGTGCAGTTCGCCAGCGCTTGATGTTGTAGCACAAATGGCTTCAGAACCTTTGGTCAACTGGGTTTGCGGTTGACCAACCTCAAGAGACGCGGCGTTAATGCGATACACCTCTATGTACTGGGTGTTGTTATTGAACACTACTAAAGACACCCATTGTTTTGAATTAGACTCCACAACTTCGGCATTTGCTAAGGTGTAATGTCCCGCAATGAAGTGTTTTTTTCCTTCAGAGTTGCTTAGTGAAATACCCTTATGTTCGTTAACATTAATGTTGATAGCGTGGGTGTCATCGTAAGCTTTATGTTTGTTGTTGGCGCGGGCGTCCTTGCTAGTGTTGTTAGCATGGGTGTCTTTGTAAGCGTCTTTGTAAGCGCTTTTGGTGTTAGAATGGTCGGCGTGCGTTTGGTAGTGCAGAGTCAGGCTTAGACCATTTTTTAGCTTTGTCAGCGGTAATGTGATGTCTTGGCTTTCTGCTTTTACTAGCTGGCTTTCGCTGTGCGCTAACTTGATATTCGCACTGGTATCTGTGCTGGTATTAGTATCGTGATTGGCTGCGCAACCGAACAACGTCAAGAGTGCGCTCGAAAGTGCCGCTGTGGTAAATGTGGTTTTAAAAACTGTTTTGGTGTGACGCTGATTGGTCATTGTTGTTATTGTCCTGAATCTTACTGAGATCAAACCATGCATGGCGCATTGACTAAAGCATGGCCTACAGATTATTAAGAGCAGGTTTGAAGGCCAAACTACCTACGGCCTTCAAACCCGATAATTAACTTTCGATATACCTGCCTAGTTAAGCTGCCAAGTAAAGCCAAGTTCGAACGTGCGGCCGTATTCTTCATACTGCGCGTTTTGGTTACGCGTATCGAAATAGTGATAGAAAGGTTCGTCACCTAAGTTGATGCCGTTGAAATACACCTGCATGCTGTCGTTGATGTAGTAGCGCGCCATGAAATCAACCTGTACGTGGTCGTCTTCAATTCTGAGCATGTCACCATCAATCTCTTCGAAATTGTCGCTTTTATAGGTGGTGGCTAGACGTACACTGAAGTCATTCGCTTCGTACCCAATGGTGATATTGCCAATACGGTCTGATTGATTTGGTAACTGGGTTTCAAATTTTTCGCCATCTAAGAAGGTAGTCGCTTCAGAATCGGTAAAAGTAGCATTGGCGGAAATAATGAAGCCATTGTTAAAGGCTTTCACCCAAGAAAGTTCTAAGCCGGTTAAATCGGCAGAGTCGCCGTTAATTGGCTGTATGACTTCTTCAAAACCTTCCCAACCGGTTGTATCTGCAACATCAGCGTATACAACGAAGTTATCGATATTCTTGTAGAACAGCCCTGCTGAAATTACACCGATGTCACCAGGATAGTATTCAATCGACAAATCAACGTTTTGTGCTTCGTAAGGCTGAAGGTCAGGGTTGCCAACTTCCGCCTCTCGTTCAGTTACAAATACGCCATCATCTTCTTCTGTTTTACTCTCGATGATTTGAAATGCCGCTACATCTTCAAATTTTGGCCTTGAAATAGTTTGGGTGTAGGCAGCGCGAAGCTGAAGTTTATCTGAAACAGTGTATCTGGCATTTACACTGGGTAACCAATGATCGTAGTCGCGCTCTGCTTCCCATGGCGTATTTACCACTTCTTCCACATCGGTTTCTTCGTTTTCTACAAGCTCTACTCGCATACCCGATGTAGAAAAGTCAGTACGTTCATAGCGTACACCTGCTACCAAATGAAGTTTATTTATATCTACGCTGCCCATGATATAAGCGGCAAAAATATCCTCTTCATTCACATAGGTCGCGCCACGAGACTCTACTTCAGAATTTAGGCTGTCTAATTCCAAGCTCTCGCGGTTTTCGTTAAAGTAGTTGCGCATTTCACTTCGATTAAGCCCAGGCCCAAAGTCATCAAGAGAATAGTCTGGACTGGCAGCTCCGAATTGCGAAGCGTTTAGGTCGTCGAATTCTCCATCAAAAATAGCGATGCTGCTGTCGCGGTCTTTTTCTCGGCTTCGGTATTTCGAGCCAATTTTTAACTCACCGATATAGCCACCAAGGTTGATGGGGCGGGCGGCGTCGAATTTAATACTGGTTTCGGTATCTTTCGTGTAGTTATCTTCAAAGCTGATCTCATCGACTTCATAGGTTGATAAGTCCATGGCATCAGCGTTTTGTGACACGGTTGGACGCATAGTATTTAAGTCTGCGTCGATACTGTCACTTTCGGTTTTGAATACGTAATACAGTGCATCTGGCTCGTCTTCATCAGACTTTGCATAACCGAGCTGCCAGTTTGCTTTCCAGGTATCTAGTTGGTGTTCACCACCAAGCGCCACAGTAAAAATACTCTGGCTTTCAAAGCGGTCTTTACTTTCTCTTTCTATTTCTGAGTCTTCGCCATCGAACGTGAATATATTACCTTGACGGTATTCGTCGTCAGAAAACTCACTGTAAAGTGTGCGAAGAAAGTATTGGTTGTTGAAGTCAGGACGAAAATCGATATTTAACGCACTACCCAAACGTTCACGAGTGATCGTGTAGTGACGTTGCTCAAGCTCATCGTCACCGTTACTTTCAACATTGTCTGAACCAAAATCTCGGTCAAAGTAGGAAATAGCGCCAGCCACCCCCCATTCAGGGGAAAGCTTCTTGGTAAACGTACCAGAAAGCTTTGGACTGGTTTCATCGCGTAAATCATTTTGACTGGCTTGCACGGTAATGCTCGCGGTATCTCGAGCCTTATCAAACGCACTCACGCTTTTTACCGCGACTGAACCACCAATGGCGTCTCCGTCCATATCGGGCGTTACCGATTTAGACACCTCTAACGTTTGGATGAGTTCAGAGGGAATCACGTCAAGGGCTACTGAACGTACGCCTGATTCAGGCGAGGGAATATTCAAGCCGTTAATGGTTACGTTATTCAAGTTGGGGTCGATACCGCGTATGCCGACGAAACGACCTTCACCCTGATCTCGCTCAATCGACAAGCCAGGTAAACGCTGTAACGACTCAGCAGCATTTTGGTCTGGAAATTGTCCAATAGCATCTGCGGATACAATAGATGAAATACGATCTGACGTTCGCTGCTGGTTTATGGCACTTGCCTGACCGCTTCGTTGACCACGCACCAAGATCTCATCGATAGTATCGCCGCTGCCAAACTCTACGGCTGCGCGCGCAATGCCGTTGTCTGTCACTTTTATCGCTTGCGTAACCGTTTCCTCACCAAGATAAGAAATTTCTAGCGTGTAAGTACCCTCTGGAATAGAGGGAAACCGAAATGTACCGTCTGTACCTGCTTCAGTAACTAGTCCTAATTCTTTAAGCTTAATTTGAGCACCGGTATAGCTGCGCGTCTGTGCGGCGTCTTTTACTGAACCGATAATTACGCCATCAGCAGCTGAAGCAGGTGTAGCGACGCTAAGGCCCATTGCCGCTATGCAGGCAAGTGTTAGAGAAGAGTACGCGGTTTTGATTTTCATTTATTTTCCAATTAATTAAGCAGTAAAAAGGCGTTTTGAATAAGTGCTAAGTAAGTGAATGAGTACCCTAAGAATGCTGCATGACAGTTATATGACGATTTGATGGAACAAGCGGTACACAATCGGTAATTGTCGCCTATTTGCAATTGGCTGAGCTAAATTGACCCTTGCTTAAATTACTGATTTTGTTTGGTTTGTGTGTCTTTTTTTATGCACCTAAAGTTCGCTGCCATCAAGATGTCACATTGCTGAGCCAAACTGACCCTCGACAGTTTCATCAGATTTGGGCAAGACTCTCGTTTTGTTATAAACGCTGGCGCTGGCCGGACTAACGCGTGATGTATCCAATTCAAGAGATTTCCAAAGAGAGCACTATGTTTACCTTTACAAATTCAACACAATTTAGGCATCACAAGCTTTGGCTAGCATTTACATTTTGCGTAGTGGCGTTAGCGGTTTGTTTAGCTTTTATGTTTGGCAATGCAAAAGAAAGCACCGTGATATCAGGCCTCGATATTGTGGGGGAGGGAAGCATTGCTTTTTTAACTTTGGCGTGGATGCTAGCTGCGCTTGCCAGCCGTCCTCCAGGTAAAGTAACGAGCCTTCTCACGGTAGGACTCGGCTTCTTTCTATTTTCAGTCAGTTTAGATTTCTTGGATGAGTTTTTTCATTATCCCGAAGAGGCTTATTGGCTAAGCATGATTGAGTCTTATCCTGCGGCTGTGGGTATGGTAGTAATGACCGCGGCACTGTATCAGTGGCACCTAGAGCAGCGCGCGTTAAACTTGCAATTACGACGCAGAGAATGGGACTTTCGCGATCACGATGCTATCGACCCCATCACTCAGCTTTACCGCGCAGAGTATTGGAAAACACAAATTAATAAATTACAGCAGTCTGGCAAGTCAGCTGTCATCGCCATTATCGATATCAATAACTTCTCTTTGTTCAACCAAAAACATGGGTATACAGAAGGCGATAGGTATCTGCACGATATTGCGCAATTGGTGATCATGAATTTGCGTCAGCAAGATTTAGCGTGCCGCTATGCCGGTGATAGGTTTGCTATTCTGATACCTGACGTCTCGCCCATGCAGGCCGACGTTATCCTCAACGATATCAAAGTGAGCATTCAGCACCTTGCTTTTAGGCATAGCCAAAATGCAAACGCTATTTACACCACCGCTCGCAGTACTCAAGTGACTTTGTTACCTAACCAACGCCTTGCGACAGTGCTTAACACCATGCTCTTAGAACTTGAACGCGCCCATGATAGCGCAGCGTAATTAGGCCGGTTTGGTCAGTGTATTTGGCGAAAGTAATTGGTAGGGGTAACCGGTGAAGATGAATGAAGATGCCTGCAGCGAGTAACTTATGGATTTAATGTTACCAAGACTAAACGCACTACGAGACTCTGAGGGCGAAGCTGCATTTGCAGGTGCTGAGTACCGTCATTCAACTCGTCTTTCTGGGATGGGTGTCTCTCTAAAAGATGATGCTAAAGCGCTTGGCATGGGTGTCATCGAAAGTGTTGGTAGTGCTCATGTAGTGATGTCTAGCCAAGATAAAGTAATAGTTGGGTATTGGTTAGTGAGGGCAGCACTTAATGTGGCGCTCTCTCGTGGCGCGAATAAAAATAAGCTCTTGCGCGGTACAGGTATTTTTGAAGATGCGTTGAAACCCAATTCACTATTAAGCATAAAGCAATATTCATCGCTGTTAGTGAATGTTCAAAGCCAGGCGAGAGGCGGCGACGTTAGTTTTTTGCTGGGGGGAGCTTTCGCCTCGCAGTGGCTATCTAGTCCACTTAATGCGCTCAAAACATGTGAAAATGCAGAGCAGCTACTTTTACAGCTGACTCAACGTCAAACATACCGGTGGTGTAGCCTACCGCTCTGTCAGTTTCAGCGTTTTGAAAACGCAGACCAAATAATGTTAGTGCCTCAGTTTACAGGGATAAGCAGCAAACAGCTTCAGTTCTCCATTGAAGTGGCATTCGCAAGCGTTGTTGCACTTATGAAAAGTATAGCGAATAAGCGAATTCGTTTATCTTTCTCTTTTACCGATAGTCGACCAAGAAATATTGCTGATTACGAAACCCACCTTGGGCTTAAGTTGTCGTTTAATCGTGCTTTTAACAGTATTTGCATTGAGAAAGACGTATTACGCCAACCTTTGGAGCTAACAGCTCAGTCGGATTGTTCTGCAGAATCACATGTTTCTCTGGAAGGTGTCGTTAGTAATAGCGCAACGCAAACAAAAGAAGGGGCTTCTATTGAATTGCAAAACCGCTTGTCATTGCCTGATTTTGTGAGGCGTTATATTTATGCATCCTCCAACACACAGGCAGCAAATATCGGATTTCCTGAATTAGCGGAAACCTTAAACGTCAGTGTGGCTACGCTAAAGCGGAAACTAAAAGAGTACGGCACTAGCTATCGCGCGCTCTGCGAGGAAGTACAGCGCAATCATGCACTTTTACTTCTTTCGGTGCACAAAGTGAGTAACGAGACGGCGGCCAATGCAATGGGCATTAACGATTTACCTAACTTTCGACGAATGGTAAAACGGCTTACAGGTAAAACCCCTAGCGAGCTTAGAATTTAACGTGAATGACTGATAGCGCCTGTCCATATTTCTACGTAACAGAGCTATGCCACACACTTATGCAACACAGCTATGTAAAATAGCTATGAAAACTAGCTAGGCGGCAGTCGCGTTCTACGGCTAAATGGTTGTAGCTTCACTCCTTTAATAACTCGAAATCTAATCGTAGCGTCTGGCACAGTGCAGATGGGTTAATTATTGGAAAGTAAATTTCTTTTCAACGCCGTTAAAACCTTTTATCCTTTGCAGCTTTAGCTTTTCACCGTTCAAGACCGTCAAAATATGGTTTCGTTGAAGCTTTTTCTTACGCATTCGCAACCGGCAGGTGGCTTTTCCGCGTAGCCTTTAAACTTTTGCTAGCAGGCAATAAAACCCAAAAAGAGAGTTTTCTGTGCACGAAAATAAAGACATTGCACCAAATTCTATCGCACCCAACCCGTTAGGTTTAACGCCCATTTTGCTTTTTGTAATTCTTGTTGTAGTGACAGGAATTACCACAAACGATATTACTGCGATGCCTATTTTGGTGGCGTTTTTTATCAGCGCTGGGTATGGCCTATGTTTAAATCCGAAAGGGAAAAAGGTCAGCTTTTCTGAAAAAGTACAAACGTTTTGTAAAGGCGGCGGTGATAAAAACATTATTCTTCTAGTGCTTATATTCTTGTTAGCTGGTGCATTTTATGCGGTGACTATTGATATTGGCGCTCGGGATGCCACGGTCAATATGGCACTACAATTTGTGCCTTCCGCACTTATATTGCCAGGCCTCTTTTTGATTTGCTGTTTCATATCATTTTCAATGGGCACGTCCATGGGCACCATTACCGCGCTCTCGCCAATAGGTGCGGGCCTTGCCACAAGTTTGGGGCTACCGGTAGAAATGGCGCTAGGTATTGTTGTGGGGGGCGCAATGTTTGGTGATAACCTCTCGTTTGTCTCAGACACCACTATTGCGGCAACCCGTACCCAAGGCGTGCAGCTAAAAGATAAATTCAGGGCGAATTTAATGGTTGCTGTGCCGGCGTGCATTGTCACCATGGCGTTACTGCTTATGGTGGATGTCGATACTTCTGGCATCGTTGAAGGCGGCAGCTACGATTTTTGGCGCATAGTGCCTTACTTGTGCATTATCGCTTTTGCGCTAACAGGGTTTAACGTCATTAGCGTGCTTGCAGTGGGTATTGCCAGTGCCTGCGTAGTGGGATTGCTTCAAGGCAGCTTCACGCCACTTTCTATGATGCAAAGCATTCAAAAAGGGATGGGCTGGATGCAAGACTTGGCTATGATCGCCATAACCATAGGCGGTATTGTTGCGCTCATGCACGCTAACGGCGGTATAACATGGTTAATCGAGCGCTTAACCCGAAAGGTCACGTCAAAGAAAGGCGCTGAGTTCAGTATTGCTGGCTTGGTTAGCTTTTTGGACATTACAACGGCGAACAACACTATTGCGATTGTTACCGCAGGCCCAATTGCTAAAGACCTGAATGAAAAATACGGTGTTGACCCTCGTCGTACCGCATCACTTTTGGATATCTTTTCGTGTAGTTTCCAAGGTTTAGTCCCTTACGGTGCGCAGCTTTTAAGTGCCGCGGCCGTAGTGGGTATTTCACCATTAGCTATTACGCCGTACTGCTGGTATCCCATGCTGATTTTTGTGTTTGGTGTGGCGGCCATTTGGTTCGGTTTTCCCCGTTTTAAAACGCCCCAGGACGATGAGTTAACCCAAAGCACTTAAATTCTCGTAACGTTTAACACACTGGCTTTTTAGGGCGGTATCTTCTAGGATCACCGCCCGAATTTTATTGATGATTAGATACACGCTTTAGGATGTCACTTTGTCTTCACCATTTGCTATAAAACCTCTTTACAACAAACTAGACGATTGTTTAAGCGCAGATAAGTTTCGTTTAAAGCGACGCATTACGCAGCTTGCACAAAAAGTGAATGATACATCTGGTGTTGAAGGAAAAGGCGCGGAGAAAAAAGCTGCTAATCCCAAAGCTTCAAAACGTGACAGCGCGGTTAGCGAAGAAAGCTTAAAAGCGCAGTTTGAAAAGCTCGAAAGCGACATCAATGCATCAATAGAAAAACGCAAATGGCGTAAAGACAACCTTCCTAAAGTTGAATACCCACCGCTGCCGGTTAGCGATAAAAAAGAAGATATCAAAGAAGCGATTGCAAATAACCAAGTGGTGATTGTTGCGGGTGAGACCGGGTCGGGTAAAACTACGCAGCTACCTAAGATATGCTTAGAGTTAGGTCGCGGTGTAAATGGCATGATAGCCCACACCCAGCCAAGACGATTAGCGGCGCGAAGTGTAGCTACCCGTATAGCAGAAGAGCTAAACACGCCGCTTGGCGAAAAGGTGGGTTTTAAAATTCGCTTTAGCGATCAGGTGAGCGAGCGAAGCTACGTTAAGCTTATGACCGACGGCATGCTGCTGGCTGAAATGCAGCAAGACCGCTTTTTAAATCAATACGATACTATCATCATCGATGAAGCCCACGAGCGAAGCCTTAATATCGACTTCTTGTTGGGCTATCTGCGTCAGCTTTTAGACAAGCGCCCTGATTTAAAACTCATCATTACCTCTGCCACCATCGACCCAGAGCGATTCTCTAAACATTTTAATAATGCGCCTATTATCGAAGTAAGCGGACGTACCTATCCGGTAGAAATTCGTTACCACGCGCCAGAAGACAATGATGACGATATTGATCAAAGCGACGCCATCGTAAACGCAGTCGACGAGCTGATGCGTGAAGCACCGGGCGATATCTTAGTGTTTTTAAGCGGGGAGCGCGAGATACGCGACACCCAAGATGCCTTGAGCAAACAGCATTATCGCAACACTGAAATTGTTCCGCTGTATGCGAGGTTGTCGGCGGCAGAGCAAAACCGCATATTTCAGTCGCACAGCGGCAGACGCATTGTACTTGCCACCAACGTGGCAGAGACCTCGCTTACGGTGCCTGGCATTAAATACGTAATTGACCCGGGTTTTGCCCGTATTTCACGCTACAGCGCCAGAAGTAAAGTGCAGCGTTTACCTATTGAGCCAATATCTCAGGCGTCAGCGAATCAGCGGGCAGGGCGATGCGGCCGGGTGTCTGACGGTATTTGTATTCGTCTTTATAGTGAAGAAGACTATTTAGGCCGCCCAGAATTTACTGACCCAGAGATCCTGCGAACCAACTTAGCGTCGGTTATTTTGCAAATGCTTGCTTTAGGGTTAGGCGATATCGCTGCGTTTCCATTTGTTCAGCCGCCTGATAACCGCAATATCAACGACGGTTTCCGTTTACTTGAAGAAATTCAAGCTATCGCGAAAGGCAAAGATAACCGAAAAACCAAGCAAAGCGGCAAAATGCAGCTTACTCCGCTAGGTCGTCAAGTAGCACGTTTACCTATCGACCCTCGCTATGCTCGTATGGTGATTGAAGCCGAGCGTACTAATGCGCTTAGCGAAGTCATGGTGATTGCAGCGGGACTTTCAATTCAGGATCCGCGTGAGCGTCCACAGGAAAAACGCCAGCAAGCAGACGAGAAGCACAGCGAATACCACGATAAAGATTCTGACTTTATCAGTCTTTACAACTTGTGGGTGGCGTTTAGAGAGCAGCAAAACGCACTCAGCCAAAACCAATTGCGCAAATGGTGTAAGCAAAATTTCATCAACTATTTACGTATGCGTGAGTGGCAGGACATTGTTAGCCAGCTCAAAAAATCTATTGCTGAGCTGGGCTTTGGCATCTCAAAGCAAGAAGCCGACTATCAGGCTATTCACCAAGCCATCGCCAGCGGCTTGCTGTCGCACATGGGCTTTAAAGATAAAGAACGGGAGTATATGGGCTCGCGTAACTCGCGCTTTCTTATTTTCCCTGGTTCAGGGCTATCAAAGTCTCAGCCCAAATGGGTAATGGCAGCTGAGCTTGTAGAAACCTCTAAGCTATTTGCTCGCATGGTGGCAAAAATTGACCCAGCATGGGTAGAGCCTTTGGCCGAGCATGTTGTGCAAAGAAGCTATTCAGAGCCACACTGGTCTAAAAAGCGCGGTGCGGTGATTGCCTTTGAAAAAGTAACCTTGTTCGGGCTACCCATAGTAATGAAGCGTGCGAAGGTTTATAGCCTTATCGACCCGCCAATTTGTCACGAGCTATTTATCCGCGAAGCGTTAGTAGAGGGCAATACTAAGCTCAATTACAGTTTCTTACAGGAAAACCAGGCACTGCTTGAGCAGGCAGACGAATTTGAACAAAAGACCCGTCGTCGCGATTTGATAGTCGATGATGAAGAGCTTGTAAGCTTTTACGCGAAGCGTATTCCGGTTGAGGCCAATAATGATGCGGCGTTTAAGAAGTGGTTTAAGCAGCACGGAAGCAACGACAGTTTAACGTTTAAAGAAGAAGACGTGTATCGTCAGCAGCCTGGGCAGTCGGTAGCAAACGCGTTTCCCGATGTATGGCGCCAAGGCAATATTACGCTGCCGCTTCGCTATAACTTCGAACCTAACGCTGAAGATGATGGCGTAACTGTTGTCATCCCGCTGCCTGTGCTTAATCAAGTTGATAACGTAGGTTTTGATTGGCTAGTGCCGGGGCTAAGGCACGACCTTATAGTGGGGTTAATTAAAACCTTACCAAAACGTTTGCGTCGTAACTTTGTACCAGCGCCCAACTTTGCTGAAGCGTGCCTTGCTGATATCAGTGAAACGGATAAAAACAACCGTCCGGTGCCTTTGCTTGAAGCTGTAACCGATAAGCTACGCAAAATGACGGGCGTTATTATTGAAAGCGAAGAGTGGAATCTAGAACAGCTTGATAAGCACTTGAGAATGCATTTCGCGGTAGTTAACGACAACGGTGATGATATTGCTAAAGGCGACGACCTTCACGCGCTTAAACAGCAGTGTGCAGGGCAGGTGAAACAAACCTTTGAGAAAGCCGCAACACCGGAGTTAGAGCGCAATAACATCGAACAATGGGATTTCGAAAGTTTGCCGGAAACCTTCGTGCAGAAAGTTGGCGGGTTTGAAGTTCAGGCGTTCCCGGCTCTGGTGCAAAAGGGTGATAAGGTAGATATTGCGTTAATTGAAGAAGCGGATAAGGCCCAAGTGCTGCACAAGCAAGGCGTGAATGTCTTGATTAAAAACGCGATGCCGTCGCCGCTTAATTATTTGCAAAGCAAATTACCTAACAAAGCCAAGCTGGGTTTGTATTTCAATCCATTTGGCCAAGTGAAAGCGCTAATTGATGATTGTATTTTTGCGGGTATCGATGCCATTGTCAGTGATTACTGCAAAACCAATAACACCGACATTCGCAGCAAGGCCGATTTTGAAGCCTGTTTAGAGATTACTCGTGCAAACATTAATGACAGGGTGTTAGAAATTGCCAAACAAGTGGAGCAGGGGCTTACCCTTGCGCACCAGTGCCAGAAGCAAATGAAAGGGAATGTGCCGCTGACCATGATAAACGCCTTAGGCGACTGCAAAGCACACTTGGCATCGTTAGTTTTCCCTGGTTTTGTTTCTGAAATTGGCGAGAGTAGGTTAGATGATTGGAATCGCTATATTAAGGGCCTAGCCCGCCGTTTGGAAAAGCTTCCCATCGATCCTAACAAAGACAGAATGCATCAGGTAACGGTAGAAAAGTCGATTAAGGAATGGGAGAAAGCGTGCAGCAAGTACCCCAAAGGTAAAGTGCCGCCAGCTCTTAAAGACGTTCGCTGGATGATAGAAGAATTGCGCGTTTCCTTGTTTGCCCAGCAACTTGGTACCGCATATCCCATTTCGGCTAAGCGTATTACTTTGCACCTCGCTGATTTTTAGCACAATACGTTGAGTAACAGTTAAATCGCCGCAAGCAATTGGTTCGCAAAACGTCGAAAAGGAAGATTTTCCATCAAATTCAAAGGCAATTGAAGGGGCTGAATTAGTCATATTTTTTACGATGTGAAAATAGCTGAGATTAGACCAAAGTACACTTTTAAGATTTGTTGAATAAATATTGTACAGTTCGATTGACAAGTTATCAGCATCGCCCTATAACATCAGATGTAGTTGTCAGCGTAATGCTAAAAATCAGGAGAAGTAGACATGTTGGGATACGACGATAAGCGAAATTTTTTCAGGATGATGGTAAATTCGCCTTGTCAGTTACAGATAACTGATGATGAGTCGAGCCGCACCATGCAGGCAATGTGTAGAGATATCAGTGCAACGGGGATGTCGTTGGAAGTTGATGAGCCGTCAATTGAAGTAGGCACGCAGGTAAGTGTAGCAATTGAATCGTCTAGCTCACAAATTCCTTCATTAGCCGCGTTAGCCACAGTGGTGCGTTGTGAACCCGAGTCTGAGTCAAGCTGCATCATAGGTGTTGAAATTTCTCAGATGAAGTAACCACTTCTTTTATAGTTAGGCGAAGCAATTTCTTCGCCTTTATGCTATGGCTAATTACATAGCCATTCACTTAATACAATCAATCGCGTCTTATTTTGATAGGGCGATACGCTTTTACAGTATGCAAGCGGTAGCCATCCTTACTCAATTTATTCTCATTTCCACGGTTCTCATTCATTAAACCGAACACGCTGTTCAAATTTTTCAATTTTCCATTGCGTCTCTCATTGATAATAATTCTCATTAATGCGTAAGCAAAGTGATTTAATTTTGAGAGAGTATTGATTATGAAAAAGACGATTACCTTTGCAGTGATGCACTTTTCGGTAGCTTTTACTGTTGCCTACTTACTTACAGGTAGCCTGGTGGTTGGCGGTGCGGTAGCGCTGGTAGAGCCTGCAATTAATACTGTGGCGTTTTATTTTCACGAGATGGTGTGGAAGAAAGTTGAAAGCAAAGGAAACGCTATTGAAAAACAGACGAGTGAACGCTCGCAACAGCTATCGAGTAGTTTTTCGAATAATGATGTGACGTTTGCTTCGTAAGGAAATTTACTCGCTTCGAGTTCTTAGGTATTGAGAATTGCCATTAAAAACAGTTAAGCGCCCCGGTTTTCAGAGTAACCAGGGCGCTTTTATAAAATTAGTCGTCGGTGACTTCACACACCAGGCCTTTCAGATAATAGCCTTCAGGATAGCTACCGATAATAGGGTGGTCTGAGGCTTGATTTAGCCTTGCGATAATTTTGATTGTACGACCTGCATCAAGTGCAGCGTCTGCCACAACTTTCTGGAATAAATCTGCCGGCATAAGGCCAGAGCAGCTAAATGTAAGTAGCAGTCCGCCAGATTTTACTGCATGTATGCCGTACATATTGATGTCTTTATAGCCCCGTGCAGCGCGGTTTAATGTTGCCTTGCTGTCGACAAACTTTGGCGGGTCGAGTATTACCATATCAAACTGTTTGCCCTGCTCGTGATATTCACGTAGCGCCTTAAAAACATCTTGGTTTACGTAGTGCGCTTTATTTTCATCTAATCCATTAATGGCCACATGATGCTTTGCTAAGTCTAGTGCAGGCTGAGATACATCAACGTTTGTAACTGACTTAGCACCGCCAGCAAGTGCGTAGCAAGAAAACGTACCTGTGTAACTAAAACAGTTGAGTACGTCGGCATCTTTTGCATAATGCGCTGCCGCTGCGCGACTGTCTCGTTGATCTAAGTAAAAACCGGTTTTATGGCCGTTCTCGATATCAACCACTATGTTAATACCGTTCTCTTTTACCGTAACTTGCATAGGTGGTTCACCATGCAGTACACCTGTAACTGGCTCTAAACCTTCTTTCTTACGCACATCTACGTCGCTTCTCTCGTATATGTGCACATCAGGCATCAGCTTGGTAATTGCCCACACTATTTTATCTCTGTGCTTTTCTCCGCCCGCGCTCAAAAGCTGAAGCACTGCAACGTTGTCGTATAGGTCTATAGTGATCCCCGGAAGGCCATCACTTTCAGACGCTATCCAGCGAAACGCGTTGGTTTTGTTTAGGTCAAACAGGCGTTTTCGAAGCGCTAGCGCAGTTTCTAAACGGCGCAGGAAAAAGCCATTATCAATGCTTTCGTCTTTTTTGAACGTCCACATACGAACGCGAATTTTTGAGTTTGGAGAGTAAGCACCTCGACCCAACCAGTCGCCTTTAGAGTCAAATACGTCTACTGTATCGCCAACCCGCGCGCGGCCCTTTAGTTCAGCCACAGCGCTTTCGAATACCCAAGGGTGTTTGCGGCGAAGTGATTTGTCTCTGGATGGCTGTAATATGACCTGTGCTGACATGAAGGCTCTCGTACTAATTTAATAAATGTGAAACAGAGTTAAGCGGGTTTATCCGCTTATGAGAATGGACGCGATTATACGCAATTTCATACGTTCTGTGTTAATTATACCAGTCCGCATAGATAATTACCCACTCAGCGATAGTGAGCAATTATCTGTGCGGATTTGTATAAGAGTGCGTACATATGGTGAGTAACCACAGTTCGAACAGAGATTTTTAACACTTAGATTGGATGTAACTATGCAATATGTCGATTTTGAAAAGGGATGCGGCCCAAGCGAACTCGTTGTAAAAGAACGTGCAGGGCTGTCGTTAGCACCAGGGAAAGTGAAAGTTGACGTTAAGGCATTTGGCGTAAATAGAGCGGATACGTTGCAGCGCCAGGGAAATTATCCACCTCCACCTGGCGAGAGCGATATTCTTGGGTTAGAGGTAGCCGGTGTAGTGTCAGAGGTTGCCAGTGATGTCACTGCATTCAAAGAAGGTGACGAAGTATTTGGTTTGGTTGCAGGTGGTGGCTATGCCACTGAAGTGATGGTTAATCCAGCGCACTTAATGCCTATTCCCAAAGGCATGCCGTTTTTTGAAGCCGCGGGTTTGGCCGAAGTGTTTCTTACGGCATTTCAGTGCTTACGCACAATTGCGCATATAAAACCGGCTGAACGGGCGTTAATTCATGGCGGAGCAAGTGGTGTAGGGCTGGCTGCCACACAACTTTGTCGATATTGGGGCGTACACAGTGCGGTAACGGCCTCAAGTCAAGAAAAGCTTACCCTGTGTGAAATCAATGGCGCAGAACACCTTATTAACTATAAGCAGCAACAATTTGATGATGTGCTTAAAAAAGTATGGCCAGAAGGGGTTAATATGGTGCTTGATATGGTAGGTGGCGACTACCTTAACCGTAACTTAAAGGTTTTGAAGCAAGACGGCAAAGTCGTGTACTTGGCCATGTTGGCAGGCCGATATGCAGACAACCTTGATATGGCAATGCTTTTAGGTAAACGAGCGTCAATTATTGGCACCACACTTAGAAATCGAAGTGACGAGTACAAAGCGGATTTGGTGCGGGATTTTACTAACGTATGCTTGCCTGCTTTTGAGAATAAAGAACTTAAGGTGAACATCGATACGCACTACGGCATTGATGACATCAACAAACCCCATGTACGTTTAGAAAACAACGAAACACAGGGTAAGCTAGTGCTTTCTTGGTAAAGTGCGTGGTAGAAGTGCTAAGTAATAGCGCTTAGCAGCAAGCTTGTTTAATTGCCAACAAAACCTTCATCCGCTTTTGTTGGCTTCGCTTCTGCCGCACTTCGGGCTAGTTCGTCGCAGCGCTCGTTTTCAGGATGCCCTGAATGACCCTTCACCCAATGCCAGTTCACTTTATGTTTTTTTACCGCTTCATCTAAACGCTTCCACAAATCTGCATTTTTTACCGGCTTCTTATCGGCTGTGCGCCAACCGTTCTTGCGCCAGTTATGGATCCACTGATTGATACCATTTTTCACGTACTGGCTGTCAGTAGTTAGTTCAACATTACACGGTTCATTTAAGCTGTTAAGGGCTTCGATAGGGGCTAAAAGCTCCATGCGGTTATTAGTTGTGTGGGCAAAGCCATCGCTCAACTCTTTTCTGTGTTGCTTATAAATTAACACAGCGCCGTACCCGCCCGGTCCTGGATTACCCAAGCACGAGCCGTCGGTGTATATATGAATGGTCTTTTGAGCCACAGCGTTTCCTTTGATTTAACTAGCGTAATTTATCTTGTCTTTTCCCTTAGCGGATTGCGAAGGGGTTGATATACTATCAAAAAATGAAAGTGTAATTATAGTAGAGGTTCCATGCGCCAAATTGTTCTCGATACCGAAACCACAGGTATTGACCCCAAAGAAGGCCACCGCATTATCGAAATAGGGTGTGTTGAAGTTGTTAACCGCCGTTTGACGGGGAATCACTTTCACGTTTACATCAACCCAGGCCGTCACATTGAACAAGAGGCAATTGAAGTTCACGGTATAACCAATGAATTTCTAGCCGATAAGCCTACATTTTCTCAAGTGGCTCAGGAGTTTGTGAACTTTATCAAAGGGGCACAGTTAGTCATCCACAACGCGCCGTTCGACGTTGGTTTTATGGATCACGAGTTTGGCATGGAGGCATCCACCAAAGGCGTTATCACTAACCAGATTTGTGATGTACTCGACACACTGACCCTTGCTCGCCAAATGCATCCAGGTCAAAAGAACAACCTAGATGCACTGTGTAAGCGTTATGGTATAGACAACAGTCATCGTACCCTCCACGGCGCATTGCTAGATGCGGAAATTCTGGCAGATGTTTATCTGTTAATGACCGGTGGGCAAACTAAGCTAAAATTGGCATCTAGTTCGGGCAGCGACGCAGACTCCACGGCAATTCGCAGGATTCAGCGAAGTGCAAATAAATTAAAGGTTATTAAAGCTACCGCCGATGAGATAACACAGCATGAGGCTCGCCTGGATATTGTTGAAAAGGCAGGAGGCAAATGCTTATGGCGCCCTCAACCTGAAGAGGTGTCTTAACACGTTTAAATAGAAATAAAATAGCCAAACAGTGCAGGAGCAGCGTAGCGTGAGAGTGTGGTTTTATTGGGTAATTTTTTTATCATTGTTTGTACACTTAAGCGCTGGCGCGCAGTCGCAAGAAGCTGAACGCGACGCTGCTCGGCAGCTCACCGACAGTGCCCTACAAAATACGCAATCAAACAACGACGCACTGGACACATCCCCGCTCACCGATTTAGGTGATGAATACACCAATTCAATTCAATTATTGCAAAATCGATTTCGCGTCGACTATAACGTTAAAGAAATCACCATGGTTTTCTTCAGAGAATATGGCTCTGCGCCAGTGGTGCTCGTTAGGCCTGACGGATCAAAGTTGTTTCAGGGGCGAGTAGATGAAGAAAAAGTAAAATGGTTTGACGCCGATACGTTTGACATGATCACGATTAAAGATCCTGTACCAGGGCCTTGGCAGGCGGTGGGTCAAGTGTTGCCGCAAAGCAGAGTTATGGTTTTATCAAATGTAGAACTTCATGCTGAACCGTTACCAAATGTGCTTTTTGCTGGCGAAATATTGAAATCTACTGCCTACTTAACTAACAACGGTAAGCCGATAGAAAATAAGCAGTTTAGGGATGTCGTTGACTTGGATATAGAGTTCAAGAGTACCAATAACCCAAACTACGGTAATTTCGGTACGAATGACCAAAGCATCGCCACATTTAAAGACGACGGAAGGGGAATGGACGAGCGGCCTGGTGACGGGGTTTTTACAGGGCAGTTCAATTTGAAAATTCCGGCAGGCGAGTGGAAACCAGTTTTTCGCGTGAGTACACCAATGTACACCCGGGAACAAATAGGCGAGCTCATCATTTTACATGAAAATCCGGTGTCTATAGATGTAGAACTGGATGGTGGCGGCGATGGCTATCATAAAATTATTATTGATGTAGACCGTGACTTGGTCGACATTGAATCACTATTAGTCGACGGGAAAGTAAAGTTTCCCAACGCCGACATGCAGAATTTTTCGTTAACAGAGGGGGGAATAGACCCTCGTGAGCATCTAATTGTTGCTTATGAAGAAGGAATATTCAGGGTAAAGGTAACGGCTTACGGCACAACGATGGACGGTAGAGATTTTATCTTGGACGTTCCTGAGTACAGCTTTGTGGCACAAGGACCAACCCAGGCTGAAGTCGAAGATCCGTTAATTAATGGCAAAGACCCTATAGTTGATGGTAGTGAGCCATTAACGATGACTTCTGGTGCGCCTGGCTCGGTGGATGGTGAAAAAGAAAATTTTCCTGCAGATTCGGCAAAGGATGAAATGGATGATGGGACGCTCACTCTCATTCTCGTGGCAGTAAATGGCTCGATTGTACTTATTGGGGTTATTGCTGCAGTGGTCATTATTGTTATGCGTAAGCGGGCATCAACACCTAAGCAAGCTAGCGCAACTGTGAAATCGTCTTCACAAACTACCGATGCCGACCTTATTATGGAGTCTGAACCTAAAGGGTTTAAAAAACTGCTGGGAATATTTAAAAAGCGCGAGAAATCAGAATAAGGGCCGTCAGGCGATTCACTGTCATGGTTGGGCCGTTGTTAATTTGCTCACTTTGAATTTTATTTCGACATTATGCCTATTTAACAGGCAAACAAACCGCAGATGACAATTTTATTAATAAAAAGCGTTGACTCCACATAGGGGAATACGTATTATCTGCGCCGCAGTCAGGGGACAGGGCAACAACAGCCAAGTCAACTCACTGATAACATTGAAGATGTGGAGCGGTAGTTCAGTTGGTTAGAATACCGGCCTGTCACGCCGGGGGTCGCGGGTTCGAGTCCCGTCCGCTCCGCCACTCTTTCAATGGTATAACTAAAAGGTCTTCGGAGCGGTAGTTCAGTTGGTTAGAATACCGGCCTGTCACGCCGGGGGTCGCGGGTTCGAGTCCCGTCCGCTCCGCCATTTAGTTATACAGCGCAATCTCGATTATGTGGAGCGGTAGTTCAGTTGGTTAGAATACCGGCCTGTCACGCCGGGGGTCGCGGGTTCGAGTCCCGTCCGCTCCGCCATTAATCGAATAAAGCGCGCTTCCCATTATGCGGAGCGGTAGTTCAGTTGGTTAGAATACCGGCCTGTCACGCCGGGGGTCGCGGGTTCGAGTCCCGTCCGCTCCGCCATTAATGATAAGCTCTTCTTCTAAGATAATTCCCCTTTCTGGGGAAATCGTTATAAAATCTCTATCTCTATCTCTATTTTAGCCCCTTTTAATTGCGCTACTTAGTCCTGTCTATACTTCATTTATCCGTTTTAATCGGGTTTCTGTGCGCAGCGATTTCACAGGCATTCTTTTTTGTTATTCAAAGCCCGCCATTGCCTAAAAAACATCCAGTAAACAGTAACATGCCCTAAAGTCGTAATGCCTTTTTTCAAATTTGTACTAAAGTTAGGTCGTTCACGCTAATAAACAACGGAAATTATGAATAAAAGCGACCAAAAACAGTACTTTCTTGCTGATAATTTAAAGGCAATAGGGGTGTCACTACTTAGTGTTGTGGGAGTTACGCTACTACTCGCCATCATTATGTTTGTTTTCATTCGTGAGCAAGAAGAGAGCCGGGCTACCGAAATTCTGGAAAACGTACGCGTGGTGTTCAGAGATGCAGAAATTACTCTCGATTATCTTAATGCTCTGCCTTATCAAACCTGTGAAATGGACAACTTAGCGGAAATGCGGAAAACCCTGTTTCGCTCTCGATTCGTTAAGGAAATTGGTTTTTATCAAAACAACGAACTGCTGTGTAGTACTTACTTGGGCATTCTTGAAGAGCCCATGAAAGAGGTTAAGCCAGACTTTTATACACAACTTGGCGATGCATTTTGGATAAATACGCCACTTCAACTGTTCGATAAACAAGCCACTGGTACCATAGTGCAGCGCGGGCGATACAACGCGGTATTGGATATGGACAGCGTGATTGGCTATAGCTACACCCAGGATTGGCAGCTGTTTTACAATGGGGATCAATTCTACCATATGGCAGGAAACCCTAGCCTTGTGGGCTCAACGCTTAGCCAAGACGATATGGATGCGCGTACCGGCTATTTTTCTTTGCAATTTATTCAGTGCGACGAGCGTTACAATCAAACCTGTTTAAAAGTAAAGTCTGACCATGGACGGGTGCTTGATTTGCATATGGGTAAAATGGTGTTGTTCATTTTTGTCATGCTAATGACCGCTGCATTAACCCATATGCTTACATTTAACTATTTAAGGCGCCGCCGCTCGCTTGAATCTCGGGTAAGCAAAGGATTGAAAGAACGTAAGTTCTACTGCCTTTATCAACCTTTTGTGAATTTGGAGTCGGGCAAGGTCATTGGTTGCGAAGTCTTAAGCCGATTTGAAGACGAGTTTGGTCCGATTTATCCAGACGAGTTTATACCTCAAGTTAAAGAGCAGGACATGACCTGGGAATTCACCGTAGATATGATTACAACGGCCATGAAAGAGCTTAACGAAAATCCAGAGATACCAGAAGGCTTCAAAGTATCTTTCAATTTGTTCCCATTTGATTTTACGCGGGAAGGCTGTTTGGACTTAGATTTTGTTTTGGAAATGAACGTAAAAAACTTCAAATTGGTTTTAGAAATTACCGAAGATGAGCAAATCGCTACTCACAGTGCGGTAAAACACATTAAATCTTTGAAGAGTAAAGGCTTTCTTTTTGCCATAGATGATTTTGGGGTTGGTTACTCGAACTTGAGTCAATTGAAAACACTTAACTGTGACTACCTTAAAATTGATCGCAGTTTCGTTATGGATATGGAAGATAACAGTATTCGTTCATCACTCATCCCTCATATTGTGAGTATTGCAGAAGGGCTTAGTGTGGACCTGATAGCAGAAGGCGTTGAAAATATCGATCAATGCAACGAATTGAGAGGATTGACAATAGGATATGGTCAAGGATGGCTATTCGGTAAGCCACAACCTGTGGATGCATTAGCTAAATGCGTGCAAGAGACTTAATTACGCGTTTTCCCTCTGTTATTTTTCAGTTGGTGTTGGTAGTGTTTAACGCTACCATTCACCGTCTGGAAAATATAGAAGAACACTCGCATGCAGGACGTGCTAATTTGCCGCAATATTTTTAAAACCTATCAAGATGGCAGTAATGCCACCCCCGTTTTACACGATGTTTCTCTTTCAATAAAAGCTGGTGAACATGTCGCCATATTAGGAAGCTCTGGCTCAGGTAAAAGTACGCTTTTACATATACTTGGAGGGCTGGATAAGCCTTCCAGCGGCGAAGTTGAATTTAATGGAAAGTCACTCGGTCAATTATCTGGCAACGCATTAGCAAAGCTACGCAATGACCACATGGGGTTTATCTACCAGTTCCATCACTTGCTAGGTGAATTCACCGCTATTGAAAACGTAGCAATGCCACTGAGAATTAGAGGCTTATCAAGCAATGCAGCCCTTTCGAAAGCCCGTGAGATGTTAGAAGAAGTAGGACTTTCACATAGAATTGATCACTTACCCTCTGCCATGTCTGGGGGAGAAAGACAGCGTGTGGCAATAGCACGGGCCCTTGTTACCGAGCCTTCAGTGGTGCTTGCCGATGAACCTACCGGGAATCTTGATGATTCTACAGGTGAGCAAATCTATAAATTGCTAACCAGCTTAAGTGAAAAAAAGGGCACTGCGTTCGTGGTTGTTACTCATGACATCGCGCTAGCGAGCAAGATGGATCGGGTGCTTAAGATAAAAGACGGCAGACTGGCGAGCGAGTCGTTAACCAAGGAGAGCCAAGATGCTCGCCTTTGAATTGGCTCAACGCTTTAGGAAAACGCGCTCAGAGCAGCGCTTCATCTCATTCATTTCTATGTCATCTACCATTGGGATTGGTCTTGGTTGCTTTGTACTTATCGTATTACTGAGCGTTATGAACGGGTTCGAAAAAGAACTTACAAGTCGAATTTTGAGTGTAGTACCTCACGGTGAGTTATACAGTAAAAGCGAAAGTGGTATTGAGAACTTGGATGCGCAACTCTATCGCTTGTCTCAGGATAGCCGCATTGCCTCTGTGACGCCCTATACCGGTCTAACCGGTATGCTGCAGTCAAAGGGGGAGCTAAAAGCTATTAGCGTTACCGGAATTTTAGTTGATAGTGTGGCCGAAAAATACGCCGAAAGAGTCGCTAGCGAAGATTGGCAACGCTTTTCAGAGCACAAGAACGGCCTCATAGTAGGGAAGGGCATTATGTCCTCGATGGGTCTTAAAATTGGTGACACTGTACAAGTATTAATTCCTCAAACCACGCAGGATTTAACGTTTAAAGCCCCACGCTCAATTACCCTTTCAGTCTCGGGTGTGCTATCTGTTGGCGGTGAGCTTGATAACCAATTAGGTCTTATGCACCTAAAAACGGCTTCCGAGGCAATTGGCATAGCGTCACAGGCACAAGGTATTCAATTTACCCTCAGGGATCCATTTTCCGCCTACGACACCATGCGAGATATTGGTTACAACTACCCGCAGGCAGTGTATATGTCTGACTGGACACGCACACAAGGGCATTTGTACAACGATATTCAGCTAGTAAGGGCAGTGGTATATATTGCTCTGACGCTGGTCATTGCCGTTGCTTGTTTCAACATCGTATCGTCATTAGTTATGGCTGTAAGAGATAAGCAGGCAGCCATTGCAATATTAAAAACCATGGGTGCAACCGACCGATTAATTCGCAACGCGTTTGTATTACAGGGTGTTATAAACGGGGTCATTGGCATTTCAGTTGGCGTCCTGCTAGCTTTGCTAGTGGCACCTAACCTATCTGGCATTGTACGTTTCATTGAAGTGGCGATAGGGATAGAAATTCTATCAGGCGATATATATTTTATCGATTTCCTACCTTCTGATCTGCATTGGCAAGACGTTGTAGTAACTGTGGTTGTCGCTATGTTCTTGAGTGTTGGCGCTACTATTTATCCAGCACAAAAAGCGGCAAAAGTATCGCCATCGTCTGCACTTCATTAATGTGGTGTGTAATTAAAAGCCGAGGGGGCGTTCATTTACCAAATGAGAGGTGAATAAGCGTGCACAGCTTTTAGAAAGCTACCATTTTAACCTTTGCACTTCGCACATTTGGTTTAGGTAAATAAAAAGGCCAGCATTTAATGCTGGCCTTATAGTTTGCTAGTGCCTCTTCAAATTATGTACAACCCAATTTAAAGAGGCTTTTTGTAAGCATTACTTATTTCTTTCAAAGTGTTCGAAATCAACATCTTCTTGTTTCAAACCCGCTTTCGGGTCGTTATAAACGCTTTCATCTAATGCGCCTTCGCTTTTAGCTACAATACACGACACCATACAGTCACCCGTAATATTCACCGCAGTTCGCGTCATGTCTAGCAATCTGTCTACACCGATAATAAGTGCGATACCTTCAACCGGTAAGTTCACTTGCTGCAGTACCATAGCTAGCATAATAAGGCCTACACCTGGAACGCCTGCGGTCCCAATTGAAGCTAGGGTGGCGGTGAGTACTACCATCATGTAGTCACCTAGGCTCAAATCGACAGCGTAAACTTGGGCAATGAATACCGTTGCTACACCCTGCATAATGGCAGTACCGTCCATGTTAATTGTCGCACCTAGCGGTAGGGTAAATGATGATACCGAGTTACCAACGCCAAGCTTGTTTTTTGCTGTTTCCATAGTGACGGGTAACGTTGCGCTACTGCTGGATGTACTAAAGGCAAATAGCGCCGCATCGCGCATTTTTTTCATAAGAATAACGGGATTTAATCCCGATAGGGCTTTTAGCAGAACGGAGTAAGTGACAAGGCCGTGAAGAATTAATACGCCAAATACCAAGAAGAAGTATTTTGCCAGGCTCAGTATGGTATCGCCACCAATGGTTGAGAAGAGTTTTGCCATCAACACGTACACGCCATATGGTGCTAAGTTCATGATGATGGTAACAAGGCGCATGATCACTGTATTAATATCTTCGAAGATAGCGGTAAGGCGCTTGCCTGCATCGCCTGTCATCGCCATTGCTATACCAAACAGTACAGCAAATACAATGATTTGAAGCATATTGCCTTGAGCCATTGAGTTAATAGGGTTGCTCGGGAACATATTAACGATGACGTCTGAAAGACTGGGGGCCTCTTTTGCTTGGAAGGCTGTATCGGTCGTTAGATTTAGACCATCACCCGGAGACACCACTAAAGCTATACTCATGGCTAGTGTTATGGCGATCGCGGTTGTGACAACATATAAACCAACCGATTTTGCGCCAAGTCTTCCCAACTTACTTGGGTCTGACAGCGTACTGGTTCCGCAAATAAGGGAAACAAAGACAAGGGGAACCACGAGCATTTTTAAGCTGGCAATAAATATTTGGCCGAGAGTGGAAAATATACCTTCTACAAGAATGTTATACGTTGAGAACTCTAAACCGAATATCGAAAAAGTAAAATCTCCGCTATCATCAAACAATAGTTGGAGAAATACACCAGTCAAGATACCGGCAGCCATGCCGATAAAAATACGGGCGGTTAAACTATATTTATGTGCAGATGAAGACATTAATGTTCCCTGTGCATTTTTATATTTTTAATCTTTCGTAGTGTGCCAGATTCAGTTGATTTTTAAACATAAAAAACGACGCAATTGTCAATAAAAGAGGTTCAGGAACGAATTATGTCGACATTAGCGAAAACGCTTAGCCTAATTAGCGCATTATTTATGCTAACAGCATGTGGTGGTGGAGGCGATTCATCAGTCACTCGGGATAACACAGATGGTGGAAGCGGAGGCGGCGGTTCTTCATCACCCTCTTATTCAATTGCTTTGACGCTCGAAAACGAAAGTGGAGAAAGCGATAATAATCTCTCTGAAAATAATAGCTTGGTTATTGTTGCAACAGTGACAGATCAGGACGGTAATCCGCATTCAGACGCGTTGCTGACCTTTACCTTAAGCAATCAAGATTTAGCTGAATTTGGTAACGACACAGGTACAGCGCGTACTAACTCAGACGGCGTTGCTCGCTTAGGTCTTGAAGCTAGCACGGCATCTGGAGACGGTGAAATAACTGCGGCGCTGGGAACTGGTGAAACCGGAACCACCACGTTTTCAGCCACAGGCAGTACCACAGTTAGAGAAGAACCAGCTTCGTTAGAGCTTTATGCAAACAGTATTCAGCTTGCATCAAGTGGTAGTGATGAAGTTGAGTTGATAGCCCTGGTTAAAAACGAACAAAGCGTTTTGATGGAAGGGATTGAAGTGAGCTTCTCTGCAGCATCTGGCGATGGCGTTGAACTTCAATTAACTCAACCAGAAACTGCAGCTGATGGTACCGCGCGCGCAATATTAACGTCGCAAAACAATGCGTCGAATCGCACTGTAACCATTACGGCGGGCGCAGGTGGCCTTACGCAGACTGTTGAAATTACGATAGCTGGTACAGAAGTGACCATAAACGGTGCGTCATCGGTCATTTTGAACGACAGTGTTGATTACACCATTCGCGTACAGGACTCAGATGGCACATCAATCCTTAATCAAAATGTGACTTTAAGCGCCGTAAACGGAACGTTAAGCAGCACAACTGTTAATACGGGCGCAAACGGACAAGCGACGGTGTCTTACTCAGCATCAACATCTGGTGAAGATACTATCACAGCGACTGCGCTAAATGCCGAAACAAGCTTTACTGTGCAAGTTCAGCAAGACGAATTTAACTTTGTTAACTTGCCTACAGAGGAAGTGCCGCTAGGGCAGACTCAAACCATCACGGTTCAGTGGCGTCAAGACAACGCGCCTGTGGTTGGACAAAATGTTACCTTTAGTGCGTCACGTGGGGTCATTGCGGGCAACGCAACTGTAGCGACTGACGCAAATGGGCAAGCAAGTATAGATATCAGCGCAAACAACGCAGGTATCTCTTCAATTACGGCTTCAGCGAGTGATGGAAGCGGGAATGTGTTGGTTTCAGCGCTTACTCAGGTAGAATTTATTGCTACTACTCCACATACCCTGATTGCCGATGCATCACCTGACATCCTTGGCCCTGACGGTCAAACCAGCACAATAAGCGCTGTAGTTCGCGACGTTGACGGAAACTTGGTGAAAAACAGTGTGGTTAACTTCTCTGTGTCAGACGTATCGACCGGATTTGTATCACCCTCTCAGGCAACGACCGACAGCAAGGGGATAGCAACCACTGTCTTTACTTCGGGCTCGGTCTCTACCCAAGACGCGGTGGTTATTACTGCTTTTGTTGCCGACGATCCAGCCATTGACGACGAGGTTGTGTTAACGGTTGGTGCACGTGCTTTTGACATTTCGCTAGGTACAGGGAATGAGCTTGAAGAAGCTACATCGACCTCTTACTTGAAGCGCTTTGGTGTGTTTGTATCAGATTCTGCAGGCCAGCCAGTCAGCGGTGTTAATCTTACTGCCTCAGTCGCGCCGGTAAAATACGTAAATGGTGGTGAGTACAGAACCGGCTTCTGGGTGTTTGACGATGATGCCTCACAATGGGTTGCAATAGTTAATCAAAACTGTGAAACCGAAGACGTAAATGATAACGGTATTTTAGATACCACTCCACGAGATGAAGATACCAATGAAGACGGCTTGCTAACGCCTGGATTAATCGGAACCATCGCATTTGCTAACGGTGCGGCTGTGACAGACGAGAATGGCTATGCTGAGCTGGAATATCGTTACCCTCGCAGCTATGCAATCTGGTATGACGCTGTCATTTCAGTGTTCGGGCAGTCTACAGGCAGTGAAGCGAGTGCGAAGATGCGTTACACCCTAAGTATTTCAGCTGATGATGTGACGGATGAAGGGGCGTCACCGCCGGCTAATCCATTTGGTGTGACTGACCAATGTACGCTGGTTACGCCATAAAAATCGTCTAACCCTCAAATAACAAAAAGCCGGCTAGTTAGCCGGCTTTCTTTTTTGCTTAATTTTAATCAGGCTGAACTTATGCCTGTTGGAATGGGTAAACCGAACCAATCTTAAGGATTTGTGTTAGCTCATCAAGCGCAGTACGAGACTCAATTAATAATTGCGGATCGCGCAAGTCATCTTCGCTTAATTCATCGCGATAGTGTTTGTCGACCCATGCATTTAAGCGTGCGAACTGTGAATCGTTAATTAATGTATTTTGATTAACCGCGGCGAGTTCTTGGTCGTTCATTGCAACGCGCAAACGCAAGCATGCCGGACCACCGCCATTACGCATACTTTGTTTAACATCAAAATAATTAACCGACTTAATGGGCGTACCCAGTGTTACCAGCTTGTCTAAATAGCGCTTAACGGCTTCATTTTCCTCACACTCAGTTGGCGCAATGATGGTCATATCGCCGCTTGGAAGCGTTATTATTTGCGTATTGAACAAGTACGTTTTCACTGCGTCTTGTACAGAGACTTCAGCAGTCGGCACTTCAATAAAATGCAGCGGTTCGCTACCAAATTTAGCCTGAAGCTCTTTAAATCCAGCGTCTTTTTGATAAAACGCTTGCTCGTGGAAGAACAGTACATTCTGGTTGCCTACGGCAATTACATCGTTGTGGAATACGCCCTGATCGATAACATCTGGGTTCTGCTGCATGTAAACCACGCCATCGTCATCAAGGCCGTGCAAACGGGCTACAGCTTGGCATGCTTCTAACGTCTGGCGAGCTGGAAATTTTTTCGGCGCAGGTTTGCTGGTATCAAATGCATGACGACCGTAAACAAACAGCTCGACGCCTGCCTGACCATAGTTGCTGCAAAGTCGCGTGTGGTTGGCTGCGCCTTCGTCACCAAAATGCTCGTTATCTGGCAAATGCTGGTGATGAGCAAAATGCTTTTCATTGGCGAACGTGCCGCGCAAAATGTTGCCGGTTACCTGAGGCTCTAAAGAACGATGGAACTTGTTAGTTAAGTTTGCAGGGGTAAAGTGAACACGACCATCGGCAGTATCGGCACTAGGAGACACAGTGGCGGCATTTGCGGTCCACATGCTACTGGCAGAGCAACATGCAAGGAAAATCTCGCGAGATTGCTTTGCAGCGCTTTCTAGAACGCGAGCATCAGAGCCTGTAAAGCCTAATCGGCGTAGTGCAGCGATGTCAGGACGCTCCTGTGGGGCTAACACACCTTGAACCATTCCCATATCGGCTAACGCTTTCGCCTTTGCAAGACCTTGCTTAGCCGCTTGCTTTGGGCTGCTCTTCGCATTTGCATTGTTCAGGGAAGCGACATTGCCAAACGACAAACCGGCATAGTTATGGGTAGGTCCAACAAGACCATCAAAGTTAACTTCAAACTGCTTCATACTTTCCCTCATTCTTGGAGTTTTGGCGTTTGACCCTATATGTTACTTTTCCATACGCACTGCGATTAAATAGACTGCAGCGGTAACGCTTCTGTTTTTATAAAGGGGCAAACGATGCACTTCTTCACACCTGAACATGTCGTCAGGCTAGGTTGGAATGGCTGGCATTATACGGCTTTTAAGGCCAATGCCAATCGCACTGTTTATTTATTGTACAGTTTTTGCGCGTGTTTAAAGCAATGGAAAGAATAAGTATGAAGAAGATCTTGTTTTCCATTCACTTTGTAGATATATGTTAAAAAAGAGCGAGTACCCTATATATAGTGCGAGGTTGCTCCAATTTTCAGAATTTGACGTAAATAGTCATTAAAAATCAATAGGTTTAGTTCAATTATATGGCAAAATCACTGGTCATAGTCGAGTCACCAGCCAAAGCGAAAACGATAAATAAATATCTCGGTAAAAATTTTATCGTAAAAAGTTCGGTTGGCCACGTGCGAGATCTTCCGACGAAGGCGTTAGGTAAAGTAGAACCTAAAAAACCGGCTAAAGAACTCAAAACTTTAAGCGAAGAAGAGCGCCAAGAATATCTTCGCCGTCACGAATATTTGAAGCTTGTAGACAGAATGGGGGTGGATCCAGAGAAAGACTGGAAAGCTCACTATCAAGTGCTACAAGGTAAAGAGAAAGTCGTTAACGAACTTAAAAAGCTAGCTAAAGACGCTGATACCATCTATCTCGCGACCGATTTGGACCGCGAGGGGGAAGCGATTGCATGGCACTTACAAGAGTTGTTAGGCAAAAAGGATAAGACCTATCAACGAGTAGTATTTAACGAAATTACCAAGAACGCGATTCAAGATGCGTTTTCTGCGCCTGGTGAGCTAAACATCTCTCGCGTAAACGCACAGCAAGCACGCCGTTTCCTAGACCGTGTGGTAGGTTTCATGGTATCGCCATTACTGTGGAAAAAGATTGCCCGAGGCCTTTCAGCAGGACGTGTTCAATCGGTAGCAGTAAGGCTTGTTGTTGAGCGTGAGCGTGAAATTAAAGCGTTTGTTCCAGAAGAGTTTTGGGACGTACACGCAGATTTAACCAGCCAGCAAAAAGCGGCACTTCGCATGCTGGTGGCAAAACATCAGGGCAATGCATTTAAGCCCAAAAACAAGGCCGAAACAGATAAAGCGCTTGCTGACCTAGAAGGGGCTAACTACACGGTTGAAAGCCGCGAGTCAAAGCCTACGCAAAGTCGTCCTTCAGCACCATTTATTACCTCAACGCTACAGCAAGCGGCAAGTACTCGATTGGGCTTTGGTGTTAAGAAAACCATGATGATGGCACAGCGCCTTTATGAGGCGGGTTACATCACCTATATGCGTACGGATTCAACTAATTTAAGCCAAGAGGCGTTGGACAGTGCTCGTGCGTACATTTCAGATAATTTTGGAGATAAGTACCTGCCTGATTCGCCAAATCGCTACGGCAGTAAAGAAGGTGCGCAAGAGGCGCACGAAGCGATCCGCCCTTCAAATGTGAGCATTAGTGCTGCGAGTTTAGGCGATATGGAGCGCGATGCGCAGCGTCTTTACGAGCTCATTTGGCGCCAGTTTGTGGCCTGTCAGATGACACCAGCAAAGTACGATGCAACCACTATTAAAGTGGCGGCAGGTGATTACGAGCTAACGGCGAAAGGCCGCGTACTTAAGTTCGATGGTTGGACACGTGTACAGCCTCAGCTTCGCAAAAAAGGCGAAGAAGAGCTTATGTTGCCTGATGTGCAAAAAGGCGATGTGCTTGACTTAAAAGCGCTTGACCCTAAACAACACTTTACTAAACCTGTGGCGAGATTTAATGAAGCTTCGTTAGTTAAAGAGCTTGAAAAACGTGGCATTGGCCGTCCTTCAACATACGCCAGTATTATTTCAACCATTCAAGATCGCGGCTATGTGCGCTTAGAGAATAAGCGTTTTTATGCCGAGAAAATGGGCGAAATAGTAAACGATCGTCTGATGGAAAACTTTGACGATTTGATGAGCTATGATTTCACTGCCAACATGGAGCAACATCTTGATGATATTGCTGAAGGCAAGAAAGATTGGAAAGACGTGCTCAATGAGTTTTACAGCGGCTTCTACGACAAACTGTTAAACGCTGAGAAAGACCCTGAAGAGGGCGGTATGCGCCTGAATCAGGCGGTACCTGCAGGTATTGATTGCGACAAATGCGGCCGTGAAATGAATGTAAGAACCGCCTCAACCGGCGTGTTCTTGGGCTGTTCAGGCTACAACTTACCACCGAAAGAGCGCTGCACTAACACCATGAATTTAACGCCTGGTGATGAAGTAGTAAAAGTGGACGATGAAGAAGAGCTTGAAACAGAAGCGCTTCGCTCTAAAAAGCGTTGTCCTAAGTGCGGCACGGCGATGGACAGTTACTTGGTTGACGAAACCCGTAAACTTCATGTGTGTGGTAACACGCCAACATGTGATGGCACCTTAGTTGAGACAGGCACATTCAAAATTAAAGGCTATGATGGTCCTATTATTGAGTGTGACAAATGTGGCAGCGATATGGAGCTTAAAAACGGTCGATTTGGTAAGTATTTCGGCTGTACCAATGAAGAGTGTAAGAATACTCGTAAGCTTCTTAGAAATGGCGAAGCTGCGCCACCAAAAGAAGATCCGGTAGATTTACCTGAGCTTCCATGTGAAAAGTCTGACGCCCACTTTATGTTGCGCGACGGTGCTTCGGGTATTTTCTTGGCAGCCCATAACTTTCCGAAGTCGCGTGAAACTCGTGCACCGAAAGTGGAAGAACTTGCTCGCTTTAGAGACAGAATTTCGCCGAAATTCTATTATCTTGCTGATGCACCACAAACGGATCCGGATGGTAATCCTGCGATAGTTCGATACAGCCGGAAGACTAAACAGCAATACGTGATGTCTGAAAATGACAATGGCAAAGCGACTGGATGGTCTGCATGGTATGAAAATGGAAAGTGGCAGGAGCAGGCTGCTAAAAAGCCGGCGACTAAAGCCAAGAAAAAATAGCGCTATTGAATGAACTAAAAGGTAAAATATACCTTTAATTGAAAACTATAAGCCCGACTTTGCTCGGGCTTGTTACGTCTTATAACATTACTCAATGCCCAAGCAACGTAACATTAGATTCAGAATAATAGAGAGTGATTATGGCCTCCTTACAAGACCAACTACTGAAAGCCGGTTTGGCCGATAAAGCGTCTGCAAAACAAGCGCGTGCGGATAAACGCAAAAAACAAAAGCAGAAGAACAAACAAAAGCAACCCGTCATTGATGAAGCAACGGTGGCTGCTCAACAGGCGGCTGAAGAGAAAAAAGCCCGTTCTCGCGAACTTAACCAGCTACAACAGCAGGAGCGGGAGAAGCGCTCGATTGTAGCGCAGGTAAGACAACTTATCACTGTGAATAAGCAGCCACGCAGCGGTGAGACCCTGCTTAACTTTACACACGACAATGTGGTTAAGCGCATGTACGTAAGTGAAGAGATGCACAAACAGGTAACAAAAGGCCGTTTAGCTATTGTGTTGTTAGACGATGCCTACGAACTTGTACCTACCCCTGTTGCTGATAAAATTGCACAGCGCGACGAAGCCTCAGTTATTTATCGTGCTGATTTGGATAAAAGCGGGTCTGACGGTAAAGATGAAGAAGAAGACGATTGGTACGCTGATTATGAAATTCCAGATGATTTAACCTGGTAGCTCTCGCATACTTGCTCGCCACCACGCCCTGAACTTAAGGCGTGGTAGGTGGGAATTCACTAGGCGAGAATGTACTAGGTAAGCATGTAATAGATAAGCATGTAATAGGCGAAAAAGCAGGCGTAAATGATTTGCTAAGCATTAGCTGTAACGCTGCGAGTTACCCTGCTTTTTTGATAATACTTCTTGCCTTAAAGAACTTTACGCCAGTCAGCTCAGTAACAGCTCCTTTACCAAGCGTACAGCATGTCGATTGTGAATGGCTTTGCTTGAACCTATCGCACCTTAAAAATCGCCATTATTACCCTTTAGAAACTGACATTTCTGCCGCTAACTTATCATCTTAAACAAGTCTACATACGGTTGTTTTCTCAACTATAATTTTTAAAAAGCGCTTTTTGTTTATTGCCTTGTTGTTCTTAATTTTGGAGTGATGCCATGCGTGGCTTATTTAAGTGGTTATTAAGTGTTTTTGTATCGCTGTCTATGTCGTTTTCAGCCAGCGCAGGGTTATTTAAAATAACGGTTAATGATCTTGGAGGGCTAACGCCCTCACAGTCTAGTGCTTTTAGTGATGCAATCACGTATTGGGAGTCTTATCTCATTGGTGTGCAGAGTGCGTTTAATCACAGCATCATCATTGATGCCCGCGGTGACACCATTGATGGTGTGGGCGGAGTTTTAGGTAGCGCTGGCCTAACGAGTATCACTCAGCTGTCCGATAGTCCGTTTGTTTATGCAAACAGAGGTCTAATGCAATTTGATACTGCAGACCTTACTCGCTTGGAAAATCGAGGCAGGCTTTTCGATGTGATTGTTCACGAAATGGCTCACGTAATTGGCTTCGGAACGTTGTGGACGACTGACTTTGCTATTGCGGGTAGCCAATCTAATTATGTCAGTGGTTCAGGACGTTATACCGGAGAGTATGCTCTGGAAATTTATCGCCGCGAGTTTGTAGAAGGCGCTACGTTTATTCCTGTTGAACTCAACGGAGGCGAGGGGACTGCGAATGCTCATTGGGATGAGCCGTGGCCAGGTGGTTCGTCAGACTTAATGACAGGCTTTTTGGGGCCTTACCCAATCACGTTAAGTGATACCACTATTGCATCGTTTGCTGACATTGGTTATCTAACCACTGTTACTCATGCAGTAAGTGAAACTGCATCGGTGTGGCTGTTCTTACTTTCAATAGGATTGATAGTAGGAAGAAATAATCAACGACCTCGTGTGGCGAGCCTGAAAAGTGTTTAGAGCGACGGGGACGTCGCTCTATGAAATCGCGTAAATAATGACGATTGTGTTCGGTATATTTGAGCATACAAATTAAGTGATAGTTTTTATCAATCGGCGCGTGGGTTTCTGGCTTTGATTTCGCCGTTTTCTCAAAATCCTGCGCTTAGCACTTTTACAAATCAACCAATCCGTTGATAGAATCGTGATAGAAGCTATCTATCATGATTAAGGTATTGGTTTTTGGATATTCGTCAGCTGCGGTTTTTGGTCGCGTTAGGTGAGACGCAACACTTTGGTAAAGCGGCCAAGTCATGTAACGTTACACAACCCACGTTATCCTCACGTCTTCACAATTTAGAAGATGAGCTTGGTATTCAATTGGTGGAGCGAAACCACAGATTTCAAGGCTTTACACCGGAAGGTGAAAGAATTCTGGCATGGGCAAAGAATATCTTAGCGGCATGTGACGGGTTGCAAGCAGAAGCTGCATCATACAAAGGCGCTTTGGTTGGCCGCCTTCGTATCGGTGCCGTGCCTTTAGCAGGTGTTGATCCTATTGATATCATTGATGCCTTATCAAAACACCACAGCGCGCTACAATTTTCCTTACAGACTCACAGTAGCGAGTATATCGTTAACGCGTTACACAGAAACGAGTTAGATCTCGGTCTTTGTTATTTAGAAGGTATGAGCGCGCAGCATTTTCATATTCTTCCGTTTCATTCAGCGCCAATGGTGCTGGTGTATAACCCAAAATATTTTTCTTTTAAGCATGGCTCGGTTGATTGGCAAACACTTTCTGCGCTTCCTTTGGGCTTATTGACACCTTCTATGCACTTTAGACAGTCAATTACGCTAAATATGGCGAATGTAGGCGTAAACAATGAGCCCATTATCGAATCGGATTCTGTGCAATGTCTTTTACAGGCGGTGAAAAAGGGAATGTGTTGTACTATTGTACCGATAAATGTTGCGAGGGCTAATGCTGAATTGGGGCTTGCCAGTGTTGTTGTTGACGATGGTAAAACCATATCCCCCCTTGGGCTTATAATGCGTAAAGGGGAGCCAGATTCTCCAATTGCCAAGCAATGTTTCGAATTTTTAAAAGGGGCGGAAATATTTTACCAGAGAGGCGATAACGATGGATAAGATGGATTCAACGCTTATTGGCTTAGTGCTTGCGGGGGGGCAATCGCGTCGAATGGGGCAAGACAAAGCGCTAATGCTTTATAACGGCCGCACGCTTATTGACCATGCCTCATCTCTTCTTCGGGCAGCAGGTTGCAGCGAAGTGTTTGTTAGTCGCAACGCGCCTGGTTTTTTAAATGATCAGATCGAAGATGCGGGCCCGCTCAGTGGAGTGCATGCTGCATTGGATAAATTAGGTAATTCAGACAGTGAAAAGCATACTGAATTACTTGTTCTTCCCGTTGATATGCCGCAAATGACGCCAGAACTTTTAAAACGGTTAGTATTAGTAGGGCGGGAGGGGTCCCAAGCTTGCTATGTGGAAAATCGCTTCTTGCCCTTTTACTTGCCCTTTTCGCAAAATACCAAAGCCATTTTAACTCACTACTTGGTTGACCAAAGCAAAAGGCGCGTCGTGGGGTTTTTAGAAGAGGTTAATGCCGTTTGTCTAAAGTCGCACGCGTTTGAAACAAATCGTCTTGATAACGCCTCCCATGACGATGAGGCACAATGGCTGAATGTTAATACGCCTGGTGATTGGCCCAATGAAAAATAATACCGAACAACAAGCCACGGTTTTAGATACTACACCGTATACTCAGAGCTTCACTCTGGCTGAGGAAGTCGCGTTAAGTATTAGTTATAACGGTATCAATTACGCAGTAATGCTGGTGACTCCCAGTGATATTGAAGATTTCATTGTGGGCTTTAGTTTAAGCAATGACATTATCGAGCACCCTCGGCAACTTTACGGGATTGAATTGGAGCACCACAAAGAACATATCAATGCCGAAGTTGAAATTGCCAACCAGGCGTTTTGGAAATTAAAGGAAAATAAGCGGCAATTGGCAGGGGCGTCTGGATGTGGACTTTGTGGTGTTGAAGCACTGGACAACGCGTTGCCTCAACTAGAGCCTGTGACTCCATCAGCTTTACCTGATGCAAGCTGGTTTAAGGGGTTACGGGGTCTTATATCTAATGCGCAGGCATTAGCGCAGCAGAGCGGCGCAGTTCACGGGGCGTTATATGTTGATGCCGAGCGTAATGTATTGGCGTGTCGTGAGGATATAGGAAGACATAACGCGTTTGACAAGTTAATTGGTGCAATCGCTACCCATAAACTTCACCACTCTGAATGTGTGGTTGTTCTGACCAGTCGCTGCAGTTTAGAGTTGGTTCAAAAAGCGGTACGAGCCAAATTACCGGTCTTGGTAACGCTGTCTGCACCCACAGCGCTATCGGTTAAGTGGGCAAACCGATACGGTGTTACTCTAATCCATGTACCTAAGCATGATCCACCTAGAGCTTATACTTGTTAAATAAAACCCGCGAGCTAATCTGCGATAAGGGTAGAGCCGCACAAGCGTGAAAGGCCCCTGACAAGGGGCCTTATGATTAAGTTTAAACAGCTGAGACCTCTATTCGGTTATCAGGCTCAGATTTTGAAAGTTTGATAGCGATAAACTTAGAAGTCGGCGTGAATGTACCGTCACCGTAACTTTCTAAAGGCACTAGTGGATTAGTTTCTGGGTAATAGGCTGCTGCTTGACCTGGCGGAATGTCATAAGCCACCAACATAAACTGTTTAACCTGGCGTTTTTTACCGTCATTCCACATTGAAGTAATGTCGACCTTATCCCCGTCGCTAAATCCCAGTTTTTCAATATCACTTTCATTAACAAACAGTACATCCCGAGCGCCAAACACCCCTCTATAACGGTCATCCATTCCATAGATGGTAGTATTGTATTGGTCGTGAGAGCGTAAAGTTTGCAATATTAGGTCGGGTTTTTCGCCTTGTTTGACTAGGTCAGCGTTTAACAATGATTCAGGCAGAGCATTTGGGGCAAACTCGGCTTTTCCAGAAGGGGTTAACCAACGTCTCTCACCTGCTGCATTGCCCAAGTGAAAACCACCTGGCTGAGCTAACTTGGTGTTAAAGTCTTTAAATCCATCGATGGTATCGGCAATCAACTCGCGAATATTGTCGTAATCGCTAATTAAAAAATCCCAGTCTACCGGAGTATTACCTAACGTCGCCTTCGCAATACCGGCAATAATCGCGGGTTCAGAGCGAAGTTCGGGCGAGCTAGGCGGAAGCTGGCCATAAGAAATATGAACCATTGAAAACGTATCTTCGACAGTCACGCCTTGTTGTCCGTTAGCTTGCATGTCAATTTCAGTGCGTCCCAAGCAAGGTAAAATAAGGGCGTCTTTACCTGTTGTCAGGTGAGAGCGATTTAACTTGGTGGCGATATGAACGGTCAAGTCGCACTTTGACAACGCAGCATGGGTACGCGGGGTATCCGGCGTAGCCTGTGCGAAGTTCCCGCCCAATCCAATAAACACTTTGGCCTCACCTTTCTCCATTGCTTGAATAGCTTGTATGGTGTTGTGACCCCTTTCTCTTGGTACCGCAAAATTAAACTTACTTTCCAGCGCATCGAGTAATGCTTTCGGCGGTACTTCATTGATGCCTACGGTTCTATCACCTTGCACATTGCTATGACCTCTAACAGGTGACAGCCCTGCACCAGGCTTGCCTACATTCCCTCGTAATAGTTGCACATTTACTATTTCCTGAACCGTAGCGACAGAGTGTTTGTGCTGCGTTATACCCATCGCCCAGCACATGATCACCCGTTCTCCACGTTTGTACATGGTTGCTGCGTGGCGTATTTCGTCTTTTGACAAGCCGCTCTGCGCTTCGATCTGTTCCCAGCTCGTCGCTTCAACCACATTCAAATAGTCGTCCATCCCATTTGTATGTGTATTGATGAAGTCATGATCGAAGATAGGAGGCGCATTGTTCGCTTTAGCTTCCTGCTCCCAGGTTAACAGCCATTTGGCAATGCCGCGCATGACCGCCATATCACCACCAAGAGCAGGTCTGAAATAAGCAGTGTTAGTTGGCTCTGAACCATTAGTTAACATTTCCACAGGGTGCTGAGGGTTTTGAAACCGTTCTAGACCACGCTCTTTAAGCGGATTAAAACAGACCACTTGCGCACCTCTTCGCACCGCTTCGCGAAGGGGTTCTAACATGCGAGGGTGGTTGGTTCCAGGGTTCTGGCCGATTACAAAAATAGTGTCTGCTTTTGCGAAATCGTTGAACGTAACCGTGCCTTTGCCCACGCCTATCGTAGGTTTCATTCCTTGCCCCGACGCTTCATGACACATATTTGAACAATCGGGAAAATTATTGGTTCCGAATTTACGAACAAACAACTGGTACAAATAGGCTGCTTCGTTACTGGCTCGTCCCGAGGTGTAAAACTCCGCCTGATGCGGTGAACTTAAACCCTTTAGGTGTTTTGCGACTAGCGCAAAGGCATCATCCCATGAAACGGCTTCATAATGGTCAGTCTGGGCGTTATAGCGCATTGGGTGGGTGAGTCTTCCTTGTGACTCCAGCCAATAGTCAGTGTGCTTTTTAAGCGAGCTTACAGAGTGGTTTGAGAAAAACTCTGGGTCGACATAACGACCGGTAGACTCCCAATTCACCGCTTTAGCGCCATTTTCACAAAACTTAACTAGGCCGCTTTCTGGCGATTCACCCCACGCACATCCAGGACAGTCAAAACCTTTATCTTGATTGGTTTTAAGCATAGCCCGTAAATTTTTAAGCGGCTTTTCGCTTTGGATCCAGCTTTGGGTGACGCTCTTTAGTGCACCCCATCCGCCAGCGGGTTTGTTATACGTTTTGATGTTACGCTTATCACTCATGTTCTGCCCCTGTGTCTGCCCCGGGTGATTGGTCTTGTTTACAAAACCTTGCATCAAGACACCATAACTATTCTCTTTTCGGTATTCCAATTGATTACGCTAACTAGGTGATAGGGTTCATCAATTAACCGCAAAAGCTGGCTATATTAACCGGCTCTGTGGGTGAGCGCTTGCTAAGCGCGTTCATCATTTTGCTTTTTACATGCCTTGTATTGTTATAAAAACTAACGAGACATTTTGTGAGTAAGAACCGTTTCCTTTAGACTTAAATGAGTAGGGATAAATCCTTATAGTTAAACAAGCTTTTCATAAATGCTACATTCAAGCGTAAATAATAAAAACTCATCGAGGCAACATGGTTTCTTGGCAATCTCTCACATTTAATGAACTCACTAATCATCAACTCTTCGACTTGCTTAAGCTGCGTGTCGACGTTTTTGTTGTAGAACAAAACTGTGCCTATCCTGAACTAGATGAAAAAGACCGTCATCCGCAAACCCGTCATTTAATGGGGTTTCAAAATAACAAATTGGTGGCGTGTGCACGATTACTTGGCGAAGGGGTAAGTTATCCATCGGTTAGTATTGGCCGAGTGGCTATCAGCGAAGGGTTCAGAGGGAAGGGGGCAGGTAAAGGGCTTATGCGTGAGGCCATCAATCATTGTGAGGCATTATGGCCAGGCTGTGATATTGAAATTGGCGCGCAAGAGTATTTAAAACGTTTTTATGAGAGTTTTGGGTTTGAAGCCACCTCGACTATGTACTTGGAAGATGATATTCCTCACATCGATATGAAAAGAGCAGGCACGGCAACAGCGTAGCTCAGTGCCTAGCTCGAAATATTGGTTGGCATGACCTTTTAAGGCCCAGGCGTTTAACCTAATAATTATGTTTACCCGTGCCAACCGATAAGCTGTGCTTTTATGTGCACCTAGATACCATCAACCCTAACGCTTAATTGGCATCGGGTAATTGGGAGACTAATTCATCTAGTCCGCTTACCACTGTGTCAGGCGCTATTGCTAACGGGTAAAGTACCTTACCGGGGCGTGCAATGAACGCGGCTTGCCAGCCTGCCTGTTTAGCGCCAGCAATATCCCAACCGTGTGCCGCCACTAACATAGCGTCTTCTGCTGCTATACCCATTTTTTCAATAGCCCACTCATACGTGCGAGTATCGGGCTTATATAAGTTAATGTCTTTTACACTTAGACGCTCGTCGAAATAAGACAAAAGATCAGCATTCTTAAATTGAGTATATACGCCTTGATTAGACGAGTTGGTAAGGCTTACTAGTTTATAACCCTTGTTTTTAAGTGCCTGTAAGCCATCGCGCACGTCAGGATGGGGTGGTAGGCTTCGCAAAGGCGTGACAATTGCCGTTTTCGCTTGAGCTTTGGTCAATTCAATACCTTCAATTTCAGCGACCATCAGCAAGGAGGCAACGCCAATTTCTCCAAAGGTATGAAAGCGGCCAGTCGTTGAATCAACCAGTGAATGGTGCAGCATAGTAGAGAACCACAGTGGCAACAAATCATCTCGACCGCCCAAGGCTTCGCCTACCGAGCTGCGCATGGCGGTGAGGTCAAGCAAGGTCTCATTAACATCGAAAAAGATAACCTTTGGTGCTCTTAACTCGCTCGTAGACATTACCGTTTCTTTATCAGTCTGTGTCGCTTCACTGACGTATGTCTGAGAGAATACTGGTGATGATAATAGGCTAATGCCTACAGTTGTTGCGAAACAAAGCTTTGAGAGTACTGAGAAAGGTAAGCTAGCCATAATTATTCCTAATAATAATTTGAACGAGTGTTCAAGCTAGGTGGGATAATACATCAATGCAATAGCTAATGAGACGAAACGACCATTTTTTGATGGCCAATCAAAACCCGTTATACCGCACAATTTCAATAATTGTTGGCATTACTGATTTGAAGCCTTTAAGACAAACTATTGAAATATGCGTTAACCAGATTTGTTACCCGCTTGATATGCGCCAACTATATGAGTGAACGGCTTTTCTGAGCATCTTCCACTAAAGAGGACAAGGCAATCTCTGTTTGATACTGAAGCTCTTCATCTATTTTCCAGTGTTCTGGGCTCCAGCCTGCTAAAAAGCGATAAAAGTCTGCACAGGCAAACGGGTACAGGTATCTCCATTCGCGGATAATGCGGTCGATATCGTCTTGCTTAAAAGCAGGTGGAGAGTCACAGTGAGTTAAACGTGCGTGTAATGCACTGTTTAAAAAATGAAAATAGGTATTAAGCAATTCATCCCGGTGAGCGACGTGTGCTTGTGTTGAAAGTGTACTGCCCAAAAAGTACGCAACATCTTTTACCCCTGCACCATAACCCACATACTGAAAGTCGACGGCGGCACAGCCGGAAAAATCTTCGTTGAAGCAAAAGTTGGCGACTTTCGCATCGCCATGTACTAGCGTTTGATAATTAGCATCGGATAACGTTGTGGCTATAGCTACAGCATTTTGTTTTAAAGCTCCTTCGGGCATAACGTGAAACTCGTCTTTACGGGTTGCCAGGTGCCAATAGGTTCCTTCCTCCCAAAGGGAAGTACCACGGCTATCGAGCTCGTTTTTAGCGTTTAGAAAGCGCGCATGGAAATGAGCTAACCATTTTAATACTGTTTTACACTGTGCAACGGTTAGCGCTGAAGCAGTGCGTGTATAGCCACAATGTGCTAAATCTTCCATTACCAGAAGTGAAGCTTCGCCTTGTTGACTGTACCCAATGCACCTAGCAGTGCGGCATGAAGCATCAGTTAGCACCTGAATTTGACTGTAGAAATGGTTCTCTATCTTAAAAGACTGACATTTTCGTTTATGGCTTGCTTCACCATTCCATCCGCGGGGATGTGAGAGGGTGTTTGGTGGCGTGGCGCATTTTACGACGACTTTAGTGACCTCGTTAAAACTTGTTTTTTGTGTAGTTAGTTTGTTTTTATGGTTTTGATCTAAGGTAGGTTGGCAGAAAGCACCACTTTCGCTGTTTAACCTTGAATCAGTTTTACTAGAAAAGCGTAATGTAGCCCGAAAACATGCACCGTAGCCACTCCAAAGGGGCTGGATCATTTGCGTGTCTTGAACCTGTGCGTTGCATAGGCTGGCTAACCAATCTACAAATTGCTGGTTTACCACGTCTGTCATGTAATACCCGTGTTCGTTGCACTTTTAAAACAATCTAACAAACAAAAAAGCCGCTCGAAAGCGGCTTTTACGTTGTCTAGCTAGTAGAGCGCTAGCAACTGAAGCTATTCAGTCGCTGCTGCCTCTTCAACAACTTCGTCTGCTGATTTAGGAAGCGTTGTAGACGCTGACGCACGTGACGTTACATGCGACATCGCTGCTGCCTTACCAGATACTGCAAGCGCAGGTCGCGCTTCGTCAGACTTAGCTGTTAGAGCAACGTCAACGAAAGCATCGTTTACGGCTGTAGGTAACGCCATAGGATGCGAAGCACCGCGTTTCCCTTTGCCGCTTGCTGCTAAGCTAGTTGTAGGTGTTGATGCTTTCACAGTCGGCTTCTCGCTAACATCTGGCGCATCCACTTTCGCTTCTTGCGCAGGTGTTTGAGGTTCTACTTCAACAGGCGCATCAGCCAAGTTAATTTCAACTTGCTCTGGAGATGCTGTCGCTTCCTCTTTTGTTTCTACTGGTGCAGCAAGCTCTGGGGTACTATCAGCAGTTTCAGTTTGCTTTGATTCTGCTTCCGGCGCTTTTTCCTCAGATTCGCTTTCTTGCGTTGAAGTTTGTACTGCTTTAGAAGATTTGGCTTCATTCGCAATGTCTTCGCTCGCTGGTGATTCATCGCCTGTAGAAGGTTTTTCTTCCTCTGAAGGTGTATCCTTCGCTGAAGATGTATCCTTCGTTGAGGGCTCTTCCCCGGCTGAAGGCTCTTCACCAGCTAAAGGCTCTGCATCAAACTGAAGTTCGTCTTGAACGGCTTCAACGTCAAGCTTTGCTTTTTCTTGCTTGTCCTGTTTAGAAACAGCTTGCTCATCAGCTGGCGCCAGTTGCCCAGGCTCTTGTGCTTGTGTTTCTTCGACAACAGGCGCTTCAGCATTAACTTCTACTTTAACGTCAGCCTCTGGCTCTTGTGGTGCAAGTTCGCCAGGTTGCTTTGCTTGAGTTTCTGCGTCGTCAACTTGCTGCGCTTCTTTCTTACGACGTTGACCCGCAGCTCGAACATGACGTGGAGAGCGGCGAGAACGGCCACGACCTTCACGTTTTTGACCATACTCTTCACTGTTACCATCGGTATTCGCATCAGTGCCTTCAACAGCATCGCTAGTTACCGCAGATGAATCATGATCACCCTTTGAAGCATCCGAAACTGGCTTCGCTTCAGCAGGTTTCTCAGCCGCCTTTTGCGCAGCTTTGGCTGCTGGCTTTTGCTCACTCTGCTTCGGCTCAACAGTGTTTTCAACTGGCGCTTCTGCTTTCTCTGCTTTTGGCGCTTTAGGTTGATTCTCAGCTTTAGCTTTGTTTTGCGCTGGTGCTTCTTTGGCAACTGGTGCAGCTTGAGCTTCGCTTTGTCCGGCGGTATTTACTGCAACGTCATCTTTTTTCACACGAACGCTACGACGCTTGTCACGGCGCTTTCTGCGCTCAGCAACTTCACGCTTCTTCTGCGCTTGGTTTTCTTGCTGCTCGCCGTCTTGCTTCTCTTGCTTAGGCTTTTGTTGCTCATCGCGTGGTTGTTGAGCCTTACGTGGTTTACGGCCTTTGTTGTTGCGCTTGTCATCTTGATCTTGACGCTGGTCTCGTTGCTGTTCGCCGCGTGGTTTGCGGTTATCCTGCTGCTCACCATCGCGGTTTTGGTCTTTATTTTGAGACTGACTACCTCGACGATTGTTTTTATTACGCGGCTTGCGACGACGATCGTCGTTGTTGCGGCTACGGTTATTTCTATTCTTATTAGCAGACTGTGATTTCTTGTCCGCTTTTGTTTCTTCTTCGCTTTCGCTACCGAATAGATCACTAATCCACTTACCTAAACGAGCAAATAGTGAAGGCACATCATCGCCTTTTTTGGTTTGCTCTTCTTTAGGCGCCACAACTGGAGCCGCCGTTGGGGCAACAAGGCCTTTTAGTGCTGGCTCTTCACGCTTAACAGGCGCAGAAGTGGTAGTTTCTGTTTCCGCTTCAACCGCGGGCATCAATTCTACTTCGTAACTTGCTTCAGACACTACGTCATCTGGACGGCGGCGTAGTACTTGATAATGAGGTGTTTCTAAATTCGCATTAGGAATAAGCAGTAAATCGACACCGTGGCGCTTTTCAAGTAGCTGGATAGATTTACGCTTTTCATTAAGTAGATAGGTCGCTACTGGAACAGGTAATTGTGCTTCAATTTGGCCTGTATTTTCTTTAATGCTCTCTTCTTCCAAAATGCGAAGAATAGACAGAGCCAATGATTCCGTGCCGCGAATGGTACCGTGACCAGAACAGCGAGGGCACACGTGGTGTGCAGACTCACCTAAAGACGGGCGTAAGCGCTGACGGGACATCTCAAGAAGGCCAAAACGAGAAATACGACCTAGTTGTACTCGTGCTCTGTCGCTTCTCACTGCGTCTTTCATGCGGTTTTCAACTTCACGTTGATGACGTACTGGCGTCATATCGATGAAATCAATAACAACCAGACCACCCAAATCGCGAAGGCGCAATTGACGGGCAATCTCGTCTGCCGCTTCTAAGTTTGTGTTAAGCGCTGTCTCTTCAATGTCTCCACCCTTTGTGGCACGGGCAGAGTTGATATCAATTGAAGTGAGTGCTTCTGTAGGGTCGATAACAATTGAACCGCCAGAAGGAAGGCGAACTTCACGCTGGAATGCAGACTCAATTTGGCTTTCGATCTGGTAATGGCTAAATAACGGTACTTCACCGCGATAAAGCTTTACGCGACTGGCAAAGTCTGGACGCACAAGTTGAATGTGCTGCAATGCTTGCTCGTAAATGCTGGTTTTATCAATAAGGATTTCGCCAATATCGCGACGTAGGTAGTCACGAATAGCACGCACGATTACGTTACTTTCTTGGTGAATTAGGAAAGGCGCTTCACGCTCTTCAGCAACGCTTGAAATGGCTTCCCAATGGGTGAGCAGTACTTTTAAATCCCACTCTAGTTCTTCGTAAGATTTACCAACGCCCGCAGTACGAACAATCAAACCCATACCGTCAGGAAGGTCTAATTTGCTTAGTGACTCTTTAAGTTCTGTGCGCTCATCGCCTTCGATTCTGCGTGAGATTCCGCCTGCGCGCGGGTTGTTTGGCATAAGCACAAGGTAACTACCGGCAAGCGATAAAAATGTAGTTAATGCAGCGCCTTTTTGACCGCGTTCTTCTTTGTCAATTTGAACAATAACTTCTTGGCCTTCTTTGATCACATCTTTGATGTTTGGGCGGCCTTCGAATTTGTAACCTTTAGGGAAGTAAGTGCGGGCAATTTCTTTGAGGGGTAGGAAACCATGACGCTCTGCGCCGTAGTCAACAAAAGCAGCTTCTAAGCTAGGTTCGACACGGGTGATTTTACCCTTGTAGATGTTCGCTTTTTTCTGCTCGTGTCCTGGACTTTCTATATCTAAATCGTACAACCGTTGCCCGTCGACAAGGGCAACGCGCAACTCTTCTTGCTGAGTTGCATTAATTAACATTCTTTTCATTGTATCTAACTCTGTTTTCGTACAGCCGTTAAGACACAAAATTAAAGTGACATGTGCAAACCCTCACCGCGCAACCTCACGGCTGGACGGGGACCTTGTTGTAACGTCGCATTATCCCTGGTGGGTGATCATTTACGCGAATAAACAAGCGCCTTTTATCGTAAGCGCAAACCTATACGTTCGTGAGTTGACACGTAACATCGAATAGGTGCATTCGTAATCACACTGCTTTAAGGATGTCGGGAGCGACAAGCCCTTATTACTCGTTTCATTTTTTCAAGTGGCATCATTTACACCACTCAATTGTCATTTAATTCTGTTAGCTAAACGGCAAACTTATTTTATGTTCGCAAGCATGGTCTCGCTTCTTACGGCAGTGTAGTCGTTGCCTCTCTCGCGGGGTCGGTATGAATGTGTTGTTTCATCGAACACTTATCATTGCTGATGTCACCAACGCTCAAACCATGCTTTTATCGTTTACAAGTTAAAACAACACACGTTTTAGGCGTGCTGGTTTTTGGTCTTGTTGTTGTTTTTATAACGCTGAGTTCCACATTGTTAAAGTGCGGCAACGGAATGCCTGTTCCACACCTTTCGTTTTACGTGAATTTAACCGTGTTAAAAACATCGATGATTATCGCACTAAAACTCGAATTTTAGCAAGGAAAGCGAGTGAATAATTCGTATAAAGTGAATAGTTAAATGAAGGAAATATGCGCTTTGGATAAAAACTGTGCGGTAATGGAGGTTTCTTGGCTGTCGCTTGGTCTAGCAAAGCACCCACAATAATAATTATTTTAGTAAAACGTAAGTTTCAGTATGTTGGGCACTTTGCAATAGGGTATAATGCGCCTATGAAAGAAGAAGCTCCCCAAAAAGTACGATTTGTAACGGTTGAAGCCGACTTGGCTGGTCAACGTATCGATAATTTTTTACGCACCCAATTAAAAGGCGTGCCGAAAAGCATGATTTACCGCATTTTACGCAAAGGTGAAGTGCGAGTGAATAAAGGTCGTGTTAAGCCTGAATACAAGTTACAAGCTGACGATTTAATCAGAATTCCACCGGTTCGCGTGTCGGAAGGCGCACCTGCGCCATCGCCTAAGCTCGATAAAATTGCATCATTAGAGTCGCATATCCTTTTCGAGGACGACCGTATACTTGTTATAAACAAGCCATCTGGAATGGCAGTTCACGGTGGAAGCGGCTTAAGCTTTGGATTAATCGAAGGCTTAAGAGCCTTGCGTCCCGATGCCAAATTTATGGAATTGGTACATCGACTAGACCGTGACACGTCAGGCTGTATTTTGATAGCCAAGAAGCGTTCTGCCCTTCGCCACATGCACGAACAACTTCGCACAGGTAAAATGGACAAGCGATATAATGCGCTAGTTGCAGGTGAGTGGCCTAAAACTCGATTTAAAGTTAAAGCACCGCTTCGTAAAAATGTGCTGCAATCGGGTGAGCGCATGGTAAGTGTAAGTGACGATGGTAAACCGTCAGAAACTCGCTATCGCATATTAGAGGAATACGCGGGTGCAACCTTGGTTGAAGCGTCGCCTATTACGGGGAGAACTCACCAAATTCGCGTTCACTGTTTGCATGCGGGTCATCCTATTGCTTGCGATCCGAAATACGGTGATGCGGATTTTGACGCGGCAATGCGTCAGAAAGGGCTGAATAGACTGTTCCTTCACGCTCGCAGTATTTCATTGCTGCATCCAGCGACTGAAGAGCGCGTGACATTTACCGCGCCATTAGACGACACACTCTCAAATACACTTAAAGCGCTGTAAGTTATGCATTCAAAGAATCAGGCTGTGGTAGCACAGCCTTTCACTTCATTAAATGAAAAACTTCCAAAGTATAAACTAGTTATCTTTGATTGGGATGGCACGCTAATGGATTCGGCGGCGAAAATTGTTAGTTGTATGCAACATGCGGCGCAACAATGTGATATGCCAATTCCTACTTACGAAGAAGTGGGCCATATTATTGGTATAAGTTTAAAGCCCGCCATTAAACAGCTTTTTAATATTGATGATGATGAGTTAGCCGAGCGTTTAGTCGCCGCCTATAAAGAGGCGTTTGTTACCCGTGATACAACGCCGTGTCCGTTGTTTGATGGCGTTGAACGGTTACTTAGCAATTTGAAAGAAACGGGATGTACATTGGCCGTTGCGACAGGTAAAGCGCGTCGCGGTCTTGATAGAGCGTGGGCACAAACAGGGACGGGGCGCTTCTTTAGTGCATCGCGTACCGCTGACGAGGCAGAATCCAAGCCTTCGCCCGACATGCTCCTACAGTTGCTTGATGAACTTAGTGTAAAAATAGAAGATGCCGTAATGATTGGCGACACGACCTACGACATGCAAATGGCGAAAACTATCGGTATGGATAGGATAGGGGTCTCATACGGCGTTCATGCGCAGGTTCATTTAGAAGCGTTGTCACCTGTGGCACTTGTACACTCCATAAGTGAATTAGAGACAGCGCTATTCAAATAGCGCTGGTTTGTAGCACTGCTTTGATAGAGCTGCTCTGACAGAATTAGTGGCTTACTGTGCAGCCATTGCTAATAAATCGACATTGAAGTGCGCGCCCAGTAGTTCATTTAACAGCATTATAGGAAGGCCGATTAAACTGTTAGGGTCACGGCTCTCTATTTTATCAAACAGTAATATTCCCATGCCTTCGCTTTTGAAACTGCCAGCACAATCAAGTGGCTGCTCTTTGTCTACATAGGCGCGAATGGCAGTTTCACTGTTATGGCGAAAGAATACTCGTGTTTCATCTACCTGTGTTATCGTTTTATTGGCGCTAGGCTGGTGAAGGCAAAGTGCAGTATAAAATGACACTTGCTTACCTTGGCATGCCATCAACTGGTTTACAGCATTCTCTGACGTGCCAGGCTTGCCAAGTAGCTGCGGGCCTGCATCGGTTTGTACTAAAGCTACTTGATCGCTACCAATAATAATGGTGTCGCTATTTACCTTTTCTAATTCAGCGGCAACCTTGTGCGCCTTTTGTTCGGCTAAACGTAAACTCAAAGCAGTAGGGCTTTCGTTCGCAAAGGGCGTTTCGTCAATATCTGGTGCGTGGGTGTCTACCTGAATACCAATGTTGGCGAGCAACATTTTTCGGTATTGCGATGATGAGGCAAGAACAAGGGAGGCCACAGTTACTCCTTTTATGAAATCAATATGTTGCGTACTTTCAGTTAGTAGTACAATGTTACATTATCACTACGCACCACATACAGCGTTTTATTGTAAGTTAAAACGCAATTTTGCTTTGACAGGAAGGGGTTGACCCTATATCATGCGCGCCCTATGCAGAAAGTGAAACTCCCTCATTCGGTTGAACCGACTAAAAGTGCCATGAAACGTTCCGATTACCGGGGCGTGATTGCGTCTAAAGATATGGAACGATTGAGTGAAGCAGTTGTCCGATGCAATGACTATGTGGACGCAGAAGTACAGTTCGAAAAAGACGCGCAGGGTCTTACTGTCTTTCACGGCCATTTAGCCACGCAGGTAACACTTATCTGTCAAAGGTGTAATGGTGAACTCGATTATCCCGTGGAAGCGGAATTCTGTTTTACTCCAGTGCAGGGAGAAGAGCAGGAAAGCGATGACATCATTCCCGAGGCTTACGAACCGGTAGAGGTCAACGACCACGGAGAAGTTAATCTGCTTCAAATTTTTGAAGACGAACTACTGTTATCTTTGCCAATTGTGCCCCTTCATGCAGAGTCGGAGTGTACAGTGAAGCAAGACGATATGTCGTTTGGAAAGATTGAACCGGAACAAGAGCGACAAAACCCTTTCGCGGTTTTGAAAGAACTTAAGCGAGACCAGGAGTAAGTTATGGCAGTACAACAAAATCGTAAAACGCGTTCTAAGCGCGGTATGCGTCGCTCACACGATGCATTGACAGGCGCGACTTTGTCTGTCGATTCAACGTCGGGCGAAACTCACCGTCGTCACCACGTGACCGCTGACGGTTATTACAAAGGCAAGAAAGTAATCGGCGCGTAATACGGCGACTACATTTTGTCTAAACTAACCATCGCGTTAGATATCATGGGGGGCGATCATGGTCCCCCTGTTATCCTTCCAGCAGCCGTAAAGGCCATTCAACTTCACCCAGACGTGCACTTCACGTTGTGCGGTGATGAAGATACCATCAAAGCAGGTATTCAGCCCCTTACCGATTCTGAGCGCAAACGCGTTACTATTGTGCATTGCTCACAAGTGGTTGAGATGGGCGAAGCGCCTACGTCAGCGCTACGAAACAAAAAAGATTCTTCTATGCGTCGCGTTATTGAGCTTGTCGAGAGTGGCGAGGCTGACGCGTGCGTAAGCGCAGGTAATACCGGTGCACTGCTTACCTTATCGTTCTATTTGCTTAAAACCTTGTCAGGCATTGATAGGCCCGCACTTATTAATATGATGCCTACGACAGGGCACCATAACGTATTTCTTTTGGATTTAGGCGCAAACGTGAACTGTACGCCTGAAATACTTTTCCAGTACGGTGTTATGGGGTCAGTGCTTGCACAAGAGGTGGCGGGGATTGAATCGCCAAGAGTTGCCTTGTTGAACGTGGGCGAAGAAGATATTAAAGGTAACGCGCAGGTAAAATCTGCCGATCAGCTTTTTAAAGATGCGCCAGGCATAAACTACATTGGTTATGTGGAAGGTGACGACATTTTCACCGATCATGCCGATGTAGTGGTAACAGACGGTTTTACCGGAAACGTAGCGCTTAAATCGAGCGAAGGGCTGGCTAAGTTAGTGATAAACGAAGTAAAACGCCAGTCACAGAAGAACTTTTATACCCGATTATTGGCAAAAATTGCCTTCCCATTACTGAAATCTATCTATAACAGCGTGAACCCCGACCAGTATAACGGTGCGAGTCTGATAGGATTGCGCGGCATTGTTATCAAGAGTCACGGAAATGCACAAAAAGACGCCTTTTATTACGCCATCGTGCAAGCAATGAAAGAAGCAAAGATGCATTTACCTGAAAAGATAAAGACAAAGATAGAAACGGTATTGTTGGAGCAGCTTTGAGCAAATATTCACGCTTTATAGGAACAGGTAGCTATTATCCCAGCGACGTGCGTACAAACGCAGATTTAGAGCAAATGGTGGACACCAGTGACGAATGGATCACTGACCGTACCGGGATAAAAGAGCGGCGTATTATTGGAGCAGATGAAACCGCTGCTACCATGGGGGCAGAAGCTAGTAAGAAAGCCATTGAGATGGCTGGCATTGACCCGAAATCTATCGACATGATTGTGTGCGCTACCACAAGTGGTCGCTATGCGCTTCCAAGCACAGCATGTGAAATTCAACGTATTCTTGATATTGACGGTATCCCTGCCTTTGACGTAGCTGCTGCATGTGCAGGTTACTGCTACGCATTAAGTGTTGCCGATCAATACATTAAGTCTGGAATGGCGAAACGTATTCTTGTAGTCGGTACCGACTGTTTGAGCCGCTTGATAAACCCTGAAGACAGAACCATGGTTATATTGTTTGGCGATGCGGCAGGCGCGACGATTATTGAAGCAAGTGATGAACCTGGCATTCTTTCCACACATATCAACGCATCAGGCTCTCATGGCGATTTGCTGTACGTGGGTAATCCAACCCGTGGTGACGAGCAGTCGGTTCACGAGAACTGGGGTGTGATGCGTGGTAATGAAGTCTTTAAGGTTGCGGTAACCAAGCTTTCAGAAGTGGTAGAACAAACCCTTGCTGCCAACGGTATGCAAAAATCTGATCTTGACTGGTTAGTACCTCACCAAGCAAACTTTAGAATTATTAAAGCGACAGCTAAAAAGCTGAATATGTCTCTTGATCAAGTAGTGCTTACGTTAGAGCAGTATGGTAATACCTCTGCTGCTACTGTGCCTACAGCGCTTGATACAGCTATCAGAGACGGGCGCATTCAACGCGGACAGCATTTATTACTAGAAGCATTCGGAGGCGGATTTGCTTGGGCATCGGCGCTTGTACGCTATTAGCCTCGCAGATATTTGCCTTGGTGATTTTTGCCTCGATAGGGGCATTCCAACTCCGACGTTTTCTCGTTTCTAGTAAATTAAAAATAATAAGGAATCGACATGACAAAGACAGCCTGTGTATTTCCAGGACAAGGTTCTCAAAGCGTAGGTATGCTAAAGGAACTTGCTGAGACTTCTCCTATTATCGAAGCAACGTTTAAAGAAGCCTCTGACGCGCTGGGCTACGACCTATGGGATTTAGTCCAAAACGATGCAGACGGTAAACTTAACGAAACGCATATCACTCAGCCAGCGTTGCTTGCTGCTAGCGTAGCAATTTGGCGTGTTATTCGTGAGCAGGGCATAGACGTAGATTACCTAGCGGGTCACAGCCTTGGTGAGTACTCAGCATTAGTATGTGGCGGCGCCATGGATTTTGCTGATGCAATCAAGCTTGTAGAAGCCCGTGGTAAATATATGCAAGAAGCTGTACCAGCAGGCGCGGGTGCCATGTATGCCATTATCGGATTAGACGACGCTGCCATTGCTGATATTTGTCAGCAAACCGCTATTGCTACAGGCGATGTGGTTGCACCAGTTAACTTTAACTCTCCAGGCCAAGTGGTTATTGCAGGGGAAAAGAACGCCGCAGAGCAAGCTGCTAATGCGTGTAAAGAAGCGGGTGCAAAGCGCGCACTTCCTCTTGCGGTAAGCGTTCCTTCACACTGTGAGTTAATGCGTCCTGCAGCAGATAAGTTAGAAGACGCATTATCGTCATTGAACGTTAATGAGCCTGCAATCAATATTGTGAACAATGTTGATGTCACTATAGAAACCCAAGGTGATGCAATCAAGAACGCATTAGTGAGACAACTATATTGCCCCGTTCAATGGACACGTACTGTTGAATATTTGGCGGCAGCGGGCGTTGAGCGTGTTATCGAAGTAGGTCCAGGTAAAGTACTTACTGGATTGAACAAACGTATCGACAAGAGCCTAGAATCTCTTGCAGTTAATACACCTGATGGTGTTGAAGCATTAAAACAATAAGGAAACGCAATGAGTCAATTAGACGGTAAAATTGCGCTTGTTACCGGCGCAAGCCGAGGTATAGGCAAAGCGATTGCCACGCAGCTTGCTCAGCAAGGTGCTACGGTTATCGGAACCGCAACCAGTGAAAATGGTGCGCAAGCGATCAGCGATTATCTTTCTGAATTCGGCGGCAAAGGCTTTGCACTAAATGTCACCGACAAAGAAAGCGTAGATACCACGATTAAAGCGATTAATGAAGCACATGGTGGTATCGATATCTTGGTCAATAATGCAGGTATCACACGTGATAATCTGCTAATGCGCATGAAAGATGACGAGTGGCAGGACATTATCGACACCAACTTAACCTCAATTTTCACACTGTCAAAAGCGGTACTTCGCGGTATGATGAAGAAGCGTTTTGGTCGCATCGTGAACATTGGTTCAGTGGTGGGCAGTGCAGGTAATGCCGGACAGGCAAACTATGCTGCAGCGAAAGCAGGGGTCATTGGCTTTTCTAAATCAATGGCTCGTGAAGTGGCTTCTCGCGGTATCACCATCAACGTTGTAGCGCCTGGTTTTATAGATACCGATATGACAAAAGCGCTGACCGATGACCAAAAAGAAGCCATTTTCAAAGATATTCCGGCTAACCGATTAGGCGAGCCTGATGAAATTGCAGCCACTGTTGCCTTTTTAGTAAGCGATGGTGCAGCCTATATTACAGGCGAAACTATCCATGTAAATGGTGGTATGTATATGGGGTAAATTCGCAAAAATTGCGAATTTTCCTTAGTTTGGGGTGGTATTTACCCGAACTTGGATGTAAAAATAGTATTTTACGAATTTCGAATGTCGCTGGTTTGACCAGAAAATTTGTTTAAACTGGTGCTTGCAAGGATGCACCTTGCAAAATAAACTAGCGGCACTTTTATTATCTAGTGACGTTTAAGGGAAACCTAGAATTATGAGTAACATTGAAGAACGCGTTAAGAAAATCATCGTTGAACAACTTGGCGTGAAAGAAGAAGAAGTAAAAGCAGAAGCTTCATTCGTTGACGATTTAGGCGCTGATTCACTTGACACTGTTGAGCTAGTAATGGCTTTGGAAGAAGAATTCGATACTGAAATTCCTGACGAAGAAGCAGAAAAAATTACTACTGTTCAATCAGCAATTGATTACATCAACGCTAACAAAGACGCTTAAGTCTTAAGTAGCGACAAAACGGCTCTTCTAACAGAGCCGTTTTTGTATCTCCTACCTTAGTTCCAAAGCGAGGGCTTTTTGTGACAAAACGTCGCGTAGTGGTTACTGGTCTTGGAATGCTTTCACCATTAGGTCTTAATAGCGAAGACACATGGCGCAAATTGCTCGCGGGCGAAAGCGGCATCGGTGAAATCACCCATTTCGATTGTAGTAACTATTCAACCCGTTTCGCAGGTCAAATTAATGATTTTGATCCGCAGGAATACATTGAAAAGAAAGAAACCAAGAAAATGGACCGCTTTATCCAGCTGGGTATAGCAGCAGGCAAGCAAGCCTTGGTCGATTCTGGTTTAACTATTTCACAAGATAATGCGCATCGTGTAGGTGTAGCTATTGGTTCAGGTATTGGTGGTTTAGAACAAATTGAACAAAACCATTTGAAACTGACAAATAGCGGTCCTAAGCGCGTATCGCCATTTTTTGTACCTTCAACTATTACCAACATGATCTCAGGCTTTTTGTCTATCATGGAAGGGTTGAAAGGACCGAATTTAAACGTTGTGACTGCTTGTACAACAGGCGTTCACAACATTGGTATTGCCGCAAGAACGATTGCTTACGGCGATGCTGATGCCATGCTGGCCGGAGGCGCAGAAGCGTCTATTACTCCGCTAGGCATGGCTGGTTTTGCCGCGGCACGTGCGTTGTCATCTCGAAACGACAACCCACAAGCAGCAAGCCGCCCATGGGATAAAGACCGCGATGGTTTTGTCATGGGTGAGGGCGCTGGCGTGGTAATGCTAGAAGAATACGAAGCAGCAAAAGCGCGTGGCGCGACCATTTATGCAGAATTGGTTGGTTTTGGCATGAGCGGCGACGCATATCACATGACTTCTCCACCTGAAGATGGCGAAGGCGCGGCTGCGTCTATGCAAAACGCGATAAATGATGCGAAGTTGGATGCAAGCGAAATCGGCTATGTTAACGCACATGGTACGTCTACGCCTGCAGGTGACATTGCTGAAGTAGCCGCGGTGAAACGCGTGTTCAATGACCATGCTCACAAGCTACTTGTTAGCTCTACCAAGTCAATGACGGGCCATTTGCTAGGGGCCGCCGGTTCAGTTGAGGCAATTTTCACTATTTTGGCACTGCGTGACAAAATGGCGCCGCCAACCATTAACTTGGATGAACCAGGTGAAGGCTGCGACTTAGACTTTGTTGCACACAAAGCGAAGGCATTCAGTGAAGACTACGCACTGTGTAACTCATTCGGGTTTGGCGGTACGAACGGCTCATTGATTTTCAAGCGTATCTAATATAGCGTAATTATCACTGATTAAGTGAACTTCACGTAAAGTTAAAAGGCAGCTTCGGCTGCCTTTCATTGTTTATAGCGTTAACTTTCATGGCAAAAATGTAAGCGTGCAGTAAACAGCACATTTAAAGGGTGATGAAATCTCGGTAAGCTGGCTCCAAAGTTAAATACGGAGTGAGCAATGAGAAAATTTCGAAGCCCGGACGAGTGGCGGCAGATCCTAGATGACCAGCAGCACAGCAGAAGTATAAGATCAGGCAAGCTGTAACACTTCCTCTGCTAAACCAATATAAAACCTGGCTGGATAAATCGGCTTTGCAGGTGCCACCTAAAACCACATTGGGTAAAGCGCTTGGCTACAGCCTGAACCAATGGCGCAAACTGGTTCGCTATGTTAATGATGGTAACCTGACCATCGACAACAACCATGCCGAACGAGCCATCAAGCCCTTTGTCATTGGGAGAAAAAATTGGCTGTTCAGCAACGCGAAAAGTGGTGCCAATGCCAGTGCGATACTTTACAGCATCATTGAAACGGCCAAAGCCAATGGCTTAACACCGTTTGATTACATCATGCATTGTCTGAAGCACCTGGCCGCATCGCCAAGCAATGTCGAAGCTCTGTTGCCTTGGAATGTTAAATCGGGCAAGGTGTAGATCAGCAGACGGTTACGAAGAAAACTATATTTATGGAGAATTAGTCAAAATTGCAGGCAATTAAAATCAGTCTTAGGCAAGCAGGTAATATTTAAGGGTTATCTTTTTTCGATAGCCTTTTTTCATGGGCTTTCAGTCGTTGGTAGCTTCTGATATCAGTCAGAAGTTTTCATTTAGACCTTTAACTTATCGTAAATGCAATCAGAGTAACTTTGTGCACTTATCCGGAGTAGTGCGCTGTGTGATAGGTCTGCATGTTATTGTAGTAACCACACCCTACAGATACTGGTAGAATCGGTTCCCCGCGTCGCATGGCGAATATTAAAATACGAACCTATGTTTGCGCTAGAAGCCATGGACCAGATAATCGTCAACCTGCATAGTGTCCAAACCTGAGCCATCCCGCTGCTGCATGCGGCATCAATAATAACGCCAACCAGCATCGACCCTACACCTTGCAGCCTGTTGGCTGGGCTGTGTATGAACAAATCGGCAATCTCCAATGAGGCGTTTTTCACGCTCCGGTAAAAGTTGACAATCCGATACTTATGTATAACTTTTAGACTATACGTCTGATGAGGTAGATGTAAAATTAGCTAAATTTCGGGAGTTTTGTTATGAAAAAAATTCTGCTTCTGTGTCTGATTATGTTTTGTTCAAATCTTAATGCAAAAACTGAGGCTTGTGGTCTCAACGAGCAATATAGCCATGTCCAAAAGCTAGCGAGCGAGCTCAATGCCAACATCGGCAAAAATCAATTGAGTTTAGTGCATGTTTTAAACTCTCTTCAGACGGAGACTGAAAAACGGGTGTTTATCGCCAGTTTAACTGCTGACAAGCAAGTGTCACTATGGAAATGGAAGTTACAGAGAGTGCTTAAAGAGGATTCATTATCAGCGTCACAACGTGATTTCATAGATAGACTTACTATACTCGTCCCCGAAATATTCACAGAGAACGAACCTACCCCCGAGTTCTTACAGAAACTGCAACTGCTGGAGTTAGAAGCCGTGGAACTCTTTGGCTTGGAACAAGCCAAAGAGCTGTTCACTGTACGAAGTCAGTTGAATATAGCATCAGCAGACCTTGTGAGTGCAAACTACGACAACAGGCCTCCTTGTGAGTACAAACTACGACAACAGGCCTCCTTGTGAGTGCAGAACCGACTCAAGCTTTGCATGTATCGGGTGTCGTCTTAAAGGACAAAATTGTTACTGGATGAACCGAGGCTGTGGCTTCATGGACGCTTACTCCTGTAACGGCAAGTGTCCTATCCAGTAGTGGGGTGTTAATGATTGCCTACTACAATTAAACTAAAGATCTGACGTACCTATCCAGTTGTCTTTCAGAAAGGCATCCCAACTATAAGTATCAAAGTCCATTCTGTTCTAACGAGTCGTGAGTCCATACCTGTTCGGGCTCAATTTCTTTGTAAGCGTGCTGTTTACTGCACGCTTACGCAAAAATTATAAGCGTCGGGGCCCTTCCAGTATTGGTACATCCAAATCAATTCAGCTAGAAGTTGTCTGACCAACGCAAGTTGGTATACTTCCACCAACCATAATAACGGCGAACAAGAGTAGGCAGTGAGAATTATTCCTAGCACTACGCCTATTTCACCAAGTGACAGGGCGTTTAATTACGGTGACGGTGTGTTCACCACTTTGCTGGTAGACGAACACAAAGCGCAATTATTGCCTTATCATATTTCACGTTTAGAGCACGATGCTGCGGCCATCAAACTTAACATTAACATCCACGAACTAAGAGCGGCTATAGTTGAGCAAATAAACACGATCAAGCTCGCTTCAGTGGAAAACGCTTCGCCTAGGTATGTGCTGAAAGTCCATGTCTCTGGCGGACAGGCGGGAAGAGGTTACGCGCGAAGCGAAGACAGTGAAGCATTAGTAAGATTTAGCCAACATTCTTATCCTAGCCATTACGAAAGCCTTAAAGAAGAAGGTGTTGCTGTAATATGCGCGCAAACAAAGTTAGCTATTCAGCCTTTGCTTGCAGGCGTAAAGCATATGAATAGGTTAGAACAAGTCTTAGTTAAGCACGAAGTAGATGAGGCTGGTGTAAACGACGCTATCGTTTGCGATACGCAAGATAATATTATTGAAGCGAGTGCTGGAAATGTGTTTTTCTACCTCAATGAACAATGGTATACCCCGTCTTTGAAAGGAAGCGGAGTAAACGGCGTAGTCAGGCAATGCCTTATTGATTCGCTGCTAAACGACAACTGTGCGCTTCACGTAGGTCAATATGACCTAAGCTACTTGCAGAAAGCAAGTGCAGTGGTAATTACCAACGCCTTGATGGGAATAATGCCTGTTCGTCAAATACGAATGGCAGATTTTTCTCATGTTAATTTTGACGTAACGAACAAGGCAATTCTCGATTTAAGAGCACGGCTTACTAAAGCTCAAAATAGCTAACATACAAAACGACCGATAAGCGCTGTTGGCGGATGCGTACAATTAAAACCGCGCTTATCACGGCTTTACGTGCTACACCAAACTATAAGCAGTATACCAAACTATAAGTAGTAAGAATGGAATGTAAAATTAAACAAAATGGGGAACGGAAAGCATGAAGCGGGCTGTAGTCATTCTTTTGATGCTTGTTTTGCTTGCCGTTGTAGGGGCAGTCTCCGGCGTCATGTACATATCAGGCAAGGTTACCAATGAATTAACTTTAGAAAGTGAAACCTTATTCACCATAGAAAACGGCAGCAACGCTTATCGAACGGTTAAACATTTGCGTAATATTGGCATGACCGATGTATCACCTTTCGTGGCTAAGGTATGGCTTAAATTCTTCGCCGGCAGTACATCTGTTAAGTCAGGTACCTACATGCTTCGTCCCGGTCAATCGTTAGTGGATGTATTTACCTTATTTACCCAAGGTGATGAGCACCTCTTTGCAGTGAGTTTAGTTGAAGGACTAACCCTTGCACAGTGGCTTGAAGCGCTTAAGCAAAACCCAGATTTGGTGTTTGATTTAAATGAAGAGAAATTAAACCAGCTCACCCGAGACAATGGCGTAGACTGGTGCTGCGACAACGTTTCGCAGACAGAAGGTGTGTATTTAGCTGACACGTATTTTTTTACCAAAGGCACAACTGCCAGCGAGGTATTGAAAAGAGCACACCGCGCGCTAATCGACTTTGTCTCTAGCGAATGGGAGCAACGGGATGCCGAGCTTCCACTAGCCACACCTTACGAGGCACTTATCTTAGCCAGTATTATAGAAAAAGAAACGGCTGTGCCTGAAGAGCGTGACATGATTTCTGGCGTATTCGTCAATAGACTCAACAGAAATATGCGTCTTCAAACCGATCCCACCGTTATCTATGGCATTGGCCCAACGTTTGATGGAAACATAACCCGTAAGCATCTGCGAACGGCAACGCCTTACAATACTTATGTTATTAAAGGGCTTCCGCCCACACCTATAGCGATGGCAGGCAAAGCAGCCATTCACGCTGCGCTGAATCCGCTGACAACGGATGCACTATATTTCGTTGCGAAGGGCGATGGCAGCCATCAATTTTCTACCACGCTAGCTGATCACAATGCAGCTGTGCGAAAATATCAGTTAAAACGATAACCGTACGAGTAAAGAAATCCAGTACGTTATAGCTAAACAAAAAACAGAGTTTAAAAAGTAATGCGCGGAAAGTTTATTGTAGTTGAGGGCCTTGAAGGGGCAGGAAAAAGCTCAGTAATAGGGCTAATTGTTCAAGCATTAAAAGATGCGGGAAAACGCGTTGAGCAAACTCGTGAGCCGGGCGGCACACCTATGGCTGAAGCAATTCGAGAATGTGTAAAACACGACTGGGATGAGACCGTTAGTGAGGAGACTGAACTACTTCTTATGTATGCGGCGCGTGTGCAATTACTGACCAATAAAATCTTACCTTCACTTGATGCTGGTGCGTGGGTAGTAGGTGACAGACACGATTTATCATCTCAAGCTTATCAAGGTGGTGGTCGAGGCGTCAGTGAAAAAACGATGACGGCCATCAGCAACATCGCGCTTAAAGGGTTTAAGCCTGACCTAACCTTATACCTGGATGTCGAGCCAGCTGTCGGACTAGAGCGCGCCCGTGGGCGAGGGGAGCTTGACCGTATTGAGCAAGCGGGGCTTGCTTTTTTTGAGCGAACTCGTGCTAAATACTTGTCGCTTGCTAAGCAAGATGAATCTATCGTGGTGGTAAGTGCGATGCAGTCTATGGAAAAGGTTCATCAAGACGTGACTGCTATTATCAACGACTATGTGACGACCATAAACAGCGCAAGCAGTGACATAGCGCAAAACGAAAGTATGCAGGGGAAAGGCTAATGCAAGTACTGCCTTGGTTTGCTGCAACGTTCTCGACGTTACTGTCGCGCTATTTGGCAAAAAAACTTCACCACGGTTTACTGCTGACAGGGCCGAAAGGGATTGGAAAATACCAACTCGCGCTAGGGTTAAGCAGCACGTTATTGTGTAAGCAACCAAGCATAGATGGGCCCTGTGAACAGTGCCAAAGTTGTCACCTAAGGCAAGCAGGAAACCACCCAGATTTTCATGTATTGGAAAGTGAGAAGCAGTTAGGGGTGGATAAAATTCGCGAAGGCATAGCCAAGCTTTCAGGTACTGCGCAAATGGGAGGTAATAAAGTATTGCTGATCCCTCGCGCCGATACCATGACAGAAGCTGCGGCTAATGCACTGTTGAAAACCTTGGAAGAGCCCACAAATAATACCTTCTTACTGCTGATTACTGACAGTATCAACAAAATTATGCCGACCATATTAAGTCGATGTGAACGGCAGATACTATCGCTTCCATCAGTATCAGAGAGTTTGAACTACTTGAACGCCAAAGGCGTAGAAGACGCAAGCGAAGCGTTACTGGCAGCATATGGCTATGCGCCCCTTCGCGTGGAAGAAGCGCTCAGTGGTGAAGAAGACATTAGCTATCGCAATTTTAGCGACGGCATGCAGGCGCTCTTAGCAGGCGATGCAAATTTGCAAGTGCAAACACTTGCTAACAAGTGGCAGGACAATGCGCAACAAATCGCATTGTGGTGCCAGCAAATGGCCCATGATGAGTACATGAAACGTCAACAGGTTGTTGACTTTAAACGCTATGAAGCGTGTGTTGATGCAGTTAAAACCCTTCAACACGCAGGCGTGAACAAATCGATGGTACTCTTTGGGCTGCTAAAACAGTTTCAACGATAATAGGCAAAGCGTTAAGCGCGTATGCCTTTTGTCAGAAAGTAAATATTTAATACAGGTGTAGTTTGTTCGTAGATTCTCATTGTCATTTAGACCGACTGAAGCAAGGGCCAGAAGAGCTGGCTGAAACTTTAAATTTCGCAAGAACCCGAGGGGTTGAGCACTTCCTGTGCGTGTGTGTATCTGTTGGCGATTACGACAGCATGCTAGCCGCGGTAAGTCAGTTTGAAGATGTATCAGTATCCTGTGGTGTACACCCGCTTCATCAAGATGAAGCGTGCAGCTATGAAGAACTGTTAGAGAAGGCCCAACGTGAAGAAGTCGTAGCCATTGGCGAAACTGGACTGGACTATTTTTACAGCCCGGAAAGTAAAGATATTCAGCTAACCTCATTCGTCGATCACATCAAAGTCGCCAACGAAACTAGAAAGCCGTTAATTATTCATACGCGGGATGCAAGAGAGGATACCATCAACTTACTCCGCGAACATAAAGCCGCGCACACTAAAGGTGTTTTGCATTGTTTTACTGAGTCGTTAGAGATGGCGCAAGCAGCAATAGAAATGGACTTTTACATCTCTATTTCAGGCATTGTGACGTTCAATTCAGCCGATGAATTACGTGAAGTGGTAAAAGCTATTCCTTTAGAGCGGTTACTTATTGAAACTGACTCTCCGTGGCTTGCGCCAGTACCTCATCGCGGTAAACAAAACCAGCCTGGTTACGTAGTTGAAGTCGCTGAGTTTATTGCCGAACTTAAAGGAGTGTCGGTGAAAGAACTTGCTGAAATTACCACCCAAAACTTCTACACACTCTTCTCGTTAGCCGGTAAGAAGAAAGCCGCTTAGCGAAAGGTAGTTGGTTTACACCTGGAGGTAAGAATGCCACAGTGGCGACAAGGATTGACGAAGAGTCTTCACCAAACCCGTAGTATGCCAGAGAGTCGCTACTTTCAGTTAGCTACGGTGGACGGGAATGGTGCGCCACATTGTCGCACGGTTGTATTTAGGGGAATTACTGATGACAATCAGTTGGTAGTTATCTCTGATACACGCTCTGAAAAATATAGCCAGCTTGGTCATAAACCCCATGCGCAGGTATGTTGGTATTTTTCTAAAACCAGAGAGCAATATCGCTTCTCTTGTAATGCGGCGATAATAACGTTGAGTCAAGATTCTGACCTAGTGAAACAGCACTGGAACAAGCTTTCAGACGCAGGTAAAAAGCAATTTCTATGGGGTGAACCGGGCACGCCAAGAAATGATGGTTCAGCGCTTCAAGTAGAGGGGGATTTCGATGAAGTTCCGCCTCATTTCTGTGTGATATTGCTCGCGGTTGATAGTGTAGATTACCTGAATTTAAGGGGTAACCCTCAAAGCCGAGAGTGGCATCAAAAAGACGCGAACGGAAACTGGGTTAGTCAGTCGCTGATTCCGTAGTCAATTATCTACAATCATTAAGATGACGCTAAATTAGCGCGATTATGCGGTAGTTCATAAGCGCTCTGCGGCTCATTTATTACACCTAGACTGTGGTAACTGCTTTAAATAGCGAGACCCTCTTGGTTTTAGACCGCACGGTATCGCGCGTGCAAGTAGCAAGAGGGTCCTAGCAACTTAAAAAAACTTAAAACGCCACTTAAAAAATCTGCGAAATTGGCGTGTCGCCCTTAAACAGGTAGGTGATGAGGTTATCGTTATTTTCCCTTGCTACACTTTCCACAATGGCCGTAGCAACATCTTCTCTTGGGATAACCGCGTCGTCTTTATTAAGCGGCATGTCGGTGCTTACCAAGTGCGTACCCGGTTCATTTAATAGTGTGCCTGGACGAAGAATAACGTGATGCAAGCCGCTATTAATTAGATGCTCATCAGCCATATGTTTGGCAACCAAGTATGGTTTAATCGCTGATTCCACTGCGTCAGGGTCATCTGCACCAATAGAGCTGACCATAATAAACTTAGCTGTACCCGCAGCCTTTGCATAGTTGACAGCGTTGCGTGCAGCCCAAAGATCAATCATAAGTGTTTTGTCTGCACCCGTGTTACCCCCTGAACCTGCAGTGAATACAACAACGTCTACACCTTCAAAGTGTGCAGAAAAGTCTTTCTCTAAATCCTGCTCAGTTACGGTAAGGTTCTCATTTTGAATATCTGACAGTTTGTTAGGGCTCCGCACGGGGGCTAAAACTTTGTGACCAGCATCTAACAGTTTCACGGTTGCTTGCTTACCTATTTGACCCGATGCGCCAATGACCAATACATTTGCCATGTTTAAATCCTCCTTGTAGATGATTACGCTTGTCTAAAGCAAATAAAGAACTTGCAATACATAAGAGGGTTAAAAGGAAAGCGATCAATGACTGCGATAGAATGCATGGCTGAGAGGCTGCCTGCATGCACTGCCGTTTCCATGGCAATGCAAATCGTATCGTTCCAAGAGGTTACAACGAGCCGCTGGTGGCTATTTTACTACTGCGTTTCGGCCTGATTCCTTGCCTACGTATAGCTTCTTGTCGATAGCATGAATACAGGCCTCAACGCTATCGTAATCTCGGATATCGGCAACGCCACAGGTTATTGTGGCTGATACGCGATAGGGGGGGGCATCGATTTCGTGTTCAGCTACGGTTTTACGCAGCTTCTCAGCCACCCAAAATGCTTCTTGAACGTTAAGCGATGGAAGTAAAATAAGAAATTCCTCTCCGCCCCATCGAGCAATGACATCGCTTTCTCTTAAATTGTCTTCGAGAATTCGCGCTATTTTAACCAATACAGTGTCACCGATCTGATGGCCGTATTCGTCGTTAATACGCTTAAAGAAGTCAATATCAACAATTAAAAGTGAGAATGTATGATTGTGGCGTTTATAGCTTTGCCACGCCGCTTTCGCCCTCTGAGTGAAATAGCGGCGATTTTTAAGACCTGTTAATGGGTCCTGAGTGGAAAGTAGGGTTAGCTTCTCTACTACGGCTTCTAAGTCTCTGGTTTTCTCTTCAACCTTTAATGCCAGCTCAGCAGAACGCCTTTTTAACGACGCAATTCTAAGCCACACGATAGAAGAAATTAAGAGCATGCCTAACAGTATTATCACTGCGCGCCATATAGGCTCGTCCCACCATGGTGGGGTAACAATAATCTCTAGCTGGGCCTCGTTGCTGCTCCACTCGTTCTCTTGGTTAATGGCTTTAACGGTAAATCGATAGTGCCCCGGATCAAGGTTGGTATAGGTGGCCATTCTCGTTTTGTAATCGGTGAAGCGCCAGCTATTTTCAAAGTCTACGAGTTTGTAAGCGTATCTGAGCTCATTAGCATTCATATAATCGGTGGCAGCGAACTCAATGGTAAGTGCTATATCGTTGTGATTAAGCTCAATAGTGTCACCAAGACTCCGTCGTTGTTGATAAGTTGTCCCGTTTTGTTCGTCTTTACTGACAGTTTCAACGTTAGTAAGGTGGACGCCGGGTGACCACTTAACATTTGCTACCTGTGATGGAGTAAATTGCGTTACACCTTCTGCGCCACCAAATAATATGGTGTTGTTTTCGGTGACAGTGACAGAGCCAATATAGTATCCAGTAGACAGTGCACCGTTTTCGGCACCAAAGTAAGAAAGGTTAGTCAAGTCTGGTGCTAAATACGTTATCCCTTCAATAGTAGAAATCCAAAGGCCGTACTCATCATCTTCAACAATTGCACCGATAGATACTTTACTCAATCGGCTTTCAGGCTTAATTTGCGTGATTTTAATGGTCGATAAGTCATTGCCGTCTTTGGTCATAAAGAATAAACCTGCGGCTTGGGTTCCTATCCAATATCCGCCCCGTTTTGAGCGAGAGATCCAAGTTACTACAGTTTGGTCAGAAATTTTGTTGGTAAACTCGCTAATGCTTGTTAAGTCTCCGGTCAATTTATTCGCAAGGAATAAACCAGATACCGTACTTAACCATGCATTTTCTGTATCCTCCATCACAATTCTGGTTGTTAACGACAATGGCCATTGTTTAATGACCCTATCTTCAGATGGACGATAAACAAACACACCATCACTATAGCCTCCGTACCAAACATCGCCCTCATCATCGATATTAATGCTGTAACCTGATTTGCCTCTAAGTGCGACAATATCAAGGTTATTGGTTTGAGGGTCGAGCCTGGCAAGGCCTGTACGCGTTGTTACCCACAGCGTGTCATCTCTTTCGTGATACAACACGCCTAACAGCTTGTCGCTGGTTTCTTCGTTATTTGAGGTGGCACTATTGGAAGTAAATGGGCCTTGATGAGTTTTTCTGACTGTATCATACAGCCAAAGACCTTTTTCATTCGCTACCCATGCCTGATTGTCTTTGTACTTTGATACGGAAGAAATAATTCGACCTTCGCCTACTTCTTCTGAATAAAAGTTACTAAGCAGGGGATTACTGATAGAGAAACCATCATCTTTGGTTCCAACTACAATTAGCCCTACTTTTGTTTGGTATAGGCTGGAGACTCTTTCGTGGGCTGCATCTTTTTCGTTAATGGGTACCCGTAATACTGAATCTGGACTGTAAGACGTCAGAATATTTAAACCTCGCTCAGTCGATACCCATACATCGCCACTGCCTTGTAAAAGAATATCAGTGACGTAATTATCAGATAAACCATGAAGTTCGGAGGTACAGCTTTTGGTGATAGTTGAACTTTGTGAATCAGGATTAAACAGACACACTCCGTGGGTCGCAGTACCTAACCATAATCGAGATTTTTCTGCTGCTACTAACCTAGTAAAATTCACATTTTCGAATGCTACTAGCTCGAGTGACTTTTTAAACGGGTCAAGTTTATAAAGACCCGCTGTTGACGTTACATAAAGGGTATTTCCGATGAGCTCAATGTCGGTCAATGTACTTGTTGTGCTGGGCAGGTGGCTGACAAGTTCCACACTATCTGAACTTGAAGAATAGGTGTAAAGGTTCCTTTCAGAGATTATCCATAGTTGACCATTGTTGGTGGTTTTAAGCCTATTGATAACCTGCTTGTTAAACGGCTCAGAAGCGGGTAGGGAATAATGTCTGAACTTTTCAGTGTCTACATCAATACGGCTTAACCCGCTAAATGTTCCAACCCAAAGGTATTGACCGTCAATGCTCGCTTCAATTTGAAGCGCATAAAGGGTTTGAAGTCCTGTTGATCTGTCTTCTCCCCACAGCCCAAAGTTTCGAAACGTATAGCCATCAAATTTATCAACGCCAGACTGAGACGCCAACCATATAAATCCGTACTTATCTTCTGCGATATCTGCAACTGAAACGTGAGTAATTCCACTTTCCATATTGTAAGAATGAAACGCTGGTGCAATTGATTGCGCACGTGCGGATAAGCTACCCGCAATAGTTAAAATTAAGAAAAGTGAAAGTACCGGCAAAGTGCGCATGATGTGAGCAATCATTACATAAAATTTAAACACTCACGTTACGCTATTACACCGGACTTACAATCGTACAAAAGTTTAAAATTAAACAAAAAAGGCTTCGGAAACCGAAGCCTTTATAACAACTAGATTTGATATTTATATTAGCCAGAGGCTAAATATTAAGTCCCTTGTTACCAACCACACTGGCGTGTAGCGTTTTGCTCATCTAGCCATGTCTTAAGTGGTGCAAAGTAGTCAGCAATAGTGCTTGCATCCATTTGTGGCGAACCTGTTAGGGTCTCTAAGGCATTCTGCCATGGCTGGCTCATGCCCATTTCTAACATTTCGTTAAGTGCTTTACCGGCTTCTTCACTGCCGTAAATAGAGCAGCGGTTAAGAGGGCCTTCATCACCAGCTATGTCACACAGTGCTTTATGGAACTGGAATTGAAGGATATGCGCTAAGAAATAGCGAGTATATGGCACATTCGCAGGCACGTGATATTTGGCACCTGGATCAAATGCATCTGCGCTGCGCTCAACTGGTGCCATAACACCTTGATACTTCTCTCTCAATTCCCACCATAGCTGGTTATATTGTTCAGGTGTCACTTCACCCGACATTACTTTCCAGCGCCACTGGTCAACCATCAAACCAAATGGAATGAAGGCAATTTTGTCTAACGCGACTTGCATCAACATTCCAATGTCGTTTGATGCATCTGGGATCTCATCAATTAAGTTGATTTGCTTAAGGTACTTAGGCGTGATTGATAAAGCGATAGTGTCGCCAATGGCTTCGTGGAAGCCGTCATTTGCCGAACCGCGATAAAGTAGAGGCTGGTCTTTATAAGCACGCTGGTAGTAGTTGTGGCCCAACTCGTGGTGAATAACGTTAAATTCTTCACCCGTTTTTTGAATACACATTTTTATACGAAGATCGTCTTTGTCATCCAAATCCCACGCCGATGCGTGACACTGAACGTCACGACCCTCAGGCTTTTGAAACATAGAACGTTCCCAGAATGTATCAGGAAGTTCCTCAAAGCCAAGTGAAGAGAAAAACGACTCTGCTTGCTTTACCATAGCGACTTCATCGTAGCCTTGCTCAACAAGCGCACCCGTTACATCAGGTACTTTCATTTCTTGCTGAGGTTTGACGATATCGTAAATGTTGCCCCACGACTGTGCCCACATGTTACCTAATAAATGGGCAGGGATGGGCTTGTCTTGAGGTACTACATCTTCGCCATAGTGCTCGCCTAGTTTAGCGCGAACGTGGCAATGTAGTGACTCGTAGAAAGGCTCCACTTGTGTCCACAAGCGATCCAGTTCTTTAGGAAATTCGTCAGCTGGCATATCGTACTTTCCACGCCATAAGGCGCTGACATTTTCAAAACCTAGCTCTGCAGCACCTTCGTTCGCTAGCGATACCTGTTCTGCGTATAGTCCAGCCATAGGTTTAGAAACCTCGCGCCAGCCTGTCCAGTACTCAAGTAGTTTGTCGGCATCGCGTAGCGTTGCCATTTCTGAACTCATTTCAACTAAGCTTTTGCACGTTCCATCTTCACTGCAATACTCACCTGAGCCGTACATAGCGCTCAAGTCTGAGCCAATTTTTGCTAAGCGTTCTGCTTTGGCAGCATCTGCCGGTGGTGGCATTGTTAAGCTGTTTTTAAGTAAATCAAGCTGTCTGCGTGTGTCAGCATCAACGTCGACATCATTAAATTTAGCCGCTTCTTTCGCCAAGTTGGCAACCTTTGTTGAAAGCACTTCATTGAAATAAGCACTGACTGCAGCGGTGTCAAAATTGATATTTGTTGCGTAACTCCATTCCGCATGTGCGGCAGGAACTTGCATTTTTGCGATATCATTTTGAGCTTGCTGTAAAAATTGTTTAGCGTCTTGAGCGGTTAATTGAGGTTTAGCTTCTGCCTGAGTAGTACTTTCGCCACATCCCATAAGCGATACGCTTACTAATGCTGCTATCAGAGTACGTTTGTGATTGAGCATACTTTGTCCTTTAATTTTTTTGTTTTTAATGTGAATCGAAGTTCACATAGACATGCTCTAGCATTGTGTAACGCTGTGTTGCTTTTGTAAAACAAAATCGATATTACTCTCACAAAAGCACTGGCTTTTTTAGGCAATTTATAACTAGCAATGCGAACGGTTGGGGCCTGTTTTTAAATTTGCCTCAACGCCTGACGAAAAGTTTTTAATAATGGGTCAAAGTAATGCAAAACAATGACAATGTAATGTCTGCTACACCTGATTTAGAAAGGTTGTTTATCTACGGAAGCCTTGCTCCTAATTGCCCAAATCACCATATCGTCGCTCATATTGATGGCCAGTGGCAGTCTGGTACGGTAGAAGGGCACTTAGTTCAACAAGGGTGGGGAGCAACTATGGGGTTTCCAGGAATTGTTATTTCTGATCTAACTGAAGCAAAAGAAGAGGTGAAGGGCATGATGCTAACGTCTACTCAACTTGCCGAAAACTGGGCCATGCTGGATGAGTTTGAAGGTGAGCAATATGAGCGGGTCATTGTTCCTGTTAAGCTTGATGCCGGTCACACTGAAAACGCCTATATTTATCAAATCAAACCAACGCAATAAAAGGACCATTATGTCAACGGAAGAACCACTCTACTGGGGCTTGAACGCTCGAAGCTACTGTACACTCATTCATGTTTCTCAGTTATCCAGTTTCATTATACCTGGCTTAGGTATCATATTGCCTATCGTGCTATGGATCGCTCACAAAGATCAAAATGAAGACATCAATCAGCACGGCAGGGTGACAGCGAATTGGTTAATAAGCTTGCTCATTTACTCTGTTATTTGTTTTGTCTTGACGCTGATTATCATAGGAGCCCTAGGCTTCATCGCTCTTGGATTAATGAACATCGTCTTTGCTATCGTGGCAGCAGTCAAAGCGAACAAAGGGGAGTTGTGGGTGTACCCGCTAAGCTTTGAGTTTTTTAAACGTTAACCTAACGGAATTCTACGTTACGTTTAGTAAGAAAAACTACTACTGAAGAGCGCTTTCGATGGGCGTTTCCATATTGAAACGCCTTCGTGCTTATCCCATTGCAGATACTGCAATTGCCAGCGTGAACAATAACGCGATGTGTTTTGGTTTTAAAAGCATGTTCACCTCTTTCCTATGACTTCTTCTACTTGTTGTAATCTTGAAGATAGTTTTTAAATAGGTGTCGCGCTATTCATAATTAGTATAATTAACTTATATGTCGCTATTGTCGTTACGAGAGCGCTACTTTTTCAAAAGTGCTATGTCGTCGGTTAGCACTTATCTATGCGGATTGGTATAAATATTTGATTCGTAAAATACTATTGCTGCGTGTGCGATAGAGTAAAAGAGAATAATAAACGCAAAGAATGGCTTTAAATAAAGGATTAACCTGATAGACGAGTACTCGCCTAAAAATTACTTCGCGCTAAAGCGGTTGCTTGGCAGTACGCCGTGAATTAGGTATTGGCTTTTGAACTGTTTGCTGTTTTGAGACGACATATTGGCTGCACGCTTTACTGTACTGAGGGCTAGCGATTTATTTTGACGCTGCTTTTTTAGTAGTTGTGAAGAGGATACGTCTTTTATATCTACCAGAGTTGGTTGAACTTCTTGCGCGACACTAACATTGACAAGCGAGCATGCTACACAAAACGTTGTAGCTAAAAAAATGTTTTTACTTGGCTTTTTCATCACATTTTTCTCTTATTTTATGAGTTAATCGCTAGATAAATGGATTGAGCGTTTGCTTAGTTGTTACTTATCTGGAGTTCGATTGCAGAGGCGGTTGCACTCGCCTCATTCATCGATTTTGTTTGTTCCTCTTCATTACACCGAAAGTAGAATGAAAACGAAACATGGCGTGTCATACTAAGGTATGTCTAAAAATACCTTTTGAGGTGTGGTCCTTCTGACATGTTGTCCTTTTGATATGTTGTATAGATGGCAGCTAAGAGTATGGTAGAGCTTTACCACGCCGTAACACCACCATCTACTGCTATGGTTTGCCCGTTCATGTAAGAGTTCCCTGGGGAAAGCATTAGCATCATTGTGTTAACGATCTCTTGCGGTTCTCCTAGTCGTTTCATGGGGCTGCCCATGCCTAATTGCTCTCGTGCTTCAGGCGTATTATAACCATCCAGATTCAATATATTGGTCGGGCTGTAAAAAGGGCAAATAGCGTTAACGCGAACATTCTTACGACCATATTCAACTGCAGCGGTACGGGTTATTCCTGACACCGCGTGTTTTGCCGCGGCGTAAGCTCCACCTTTAGGCGCACCGCCTAAGCCAGCGAGTGAGCTAACATTTAGAACGTGACCTTGCTTTTGTGCAAGCATAACCGGTATTTGGTACTTCATGCCAAACATCACGCCTTTAACATTCACCGCAAACTGGGAATCCATGATTTCCTCGGTCATTTGATGAACTGGGGCTGGGTTATGCGCTATGCCTGCATTATTTACCGCAATATCCAGTCGGCCAAACGTTTCCATGGCTTTTTCAACCAAGGCCTTGTTGAGTGATTCGCTTGCGATATTACCCGCTAGCACCACGACGTCAGTAAGTGCCTTTACGTCTTTTGCTGTCTCTTCAAGGGCGGTTTCGTTAATGTCCGAAAGAACAAGTTTCGCTCCTCGGTTCGCAAGACCTAGCGATAGCAAGCGGCCAAAGCCGCTGCCGGCACCCGTAATTAATACTACTTGTCCAGAAAAATCGAGTAGAGCATCCATGATAATCTCCTATTAGTATTTATTTAATGTCAGTTAAAACGTGGCTATTTATGCTGCGTTTGGTTTATAAATTGAATAAGTAAATTGGCGAGCATTTCCCCTTGGTCTTCCTGAATAAAATGGCCGCCGTTTTCTATCAGTGTGTGTGACATGCCATTGCAGCCAGGAACAAGTTTTTGAAACACTTTTTCTCCACCTTTTGTCACAGGGTCACTGTCTCCAAATGCCGTAATAAACGGTTTATGGTACTGCTTCAGTTTTTCCCACGCTTGTCGATTCGCTTGTGCCTCTGCGTTGTCAGGGCTTGTAGGAACAAGAAGGGGAAATACACGTGCTCCCGCTTTGTAGCTTTCGTTGGGAAAGGGGGCGTCGTAGGCAGCCAGTGTCGTTTCGTCTAATTCGGTGGTTGTAGCATTTTGGATAATGGTTGAAGTCGGAAATTCGGGCACGTCCTGAGAGAAGCGGCGCCATTTAATGAATGCGTCAGTGGGTGCGTGATCGCCGGTGGGCAATCCGGTGTTTGACACCATTACCCCCGAAAAGCGATCAGGCATATCAGCAACAAGACGTAAGCCCAATAATCCTCCCCAATCTTGACAGAATAATGTAACAGGGCCTTTCGTCGTCTGTGAAAACCAATCTTTTAGCCATATCACATGCCGAGCATAGGAATAATCTTCTTTTCTTACTGGTTTGTCCGAGCGGCCAAAACCAATTAAGTCTGGCACGATAACATTGAAGCCGGCATCAGCCAGTATTGGCATCATCTTGCGGTACAAATATGCCCACGTAGGCTCACCATGCATTAAAAGAACTGTGTGTCCGTTTTCTGGTCCGCATTGGTAATGGGCTATTGTGATTTCGCTGCTTACGGTATCTGTTATGTCTGTGAAGCAGGGAGCGTAAGGAAAGTCTGTGATCTTTTCAAAGGCACTTTCCGGTGTTTTGAGCACTTGCATAGCCAACCATCCTTTTGTAAATAAAATGTAATAACAAGTGTTGCTCGCTTAACAAAAACACCGGTTTAATTTTCTGTCAAATAAACCTTAGGCAAGGTAGAACAGGGTCTGCATGAAGAAATGAATTCACAAAAGGGCTAGCGGTGAATATTAAATATTATGATAAATGTCTATAACACCAATAAACTTGGATGATTGACAACACTGCAATAACATCCAGTTAACGTGATAAACAGGACATGGTTATGACTGAGATGGAAAATAAAGCCGTAGAATATGCAGTACAACAAGGCGTCGCTACGCTGACAATGCAAAGCGCACCCGTAAATGCGCTTTCTCGCGCAATCAGAGTAGGACTGATAGAAGGCATAAATAACGCGTTGGAAGACGATAGCGTCAGTGCCATTGTTATTACTTCTTCACTACCTATTTTTTCGGGTGGTGCTGATATTAGCGAATTCTCTGGCGGTGACTTATCTCCCATGCTGCCTGAAGTGTTAGACAAGATAGAAAATGCGTCTAAGCCCGTCGTTGCTGTTCTCCCTGGACCAGCATTCGGCGGTGGCTTAGAAGTGGCGTTAGCCTGTCATCATCGCATTACCTTTGCCGACAACAAAGTGGGTCTGCCTGAAGTCAATCTAGGTATTCTGCCTGGCGCTGGAGGCACCCAACGTCTTCCGCGATTAGCCGATGCACAAACGTCGTTAGAAATGATCGTAACCGGCAAGCCAACGTCGGTGGTTAAGCTTCCAGGTGTCTTCGACAAAATTTCCGATAAGCCTGAGCATCTACTTGAAGATACAAAAGCGTATTTGCAAGCATTAACCCCAGATAAAGCGATAAAACGCACTTGCGACATCACGCTGTCCATGTCCGATGAAACGCAGGCGGTGTTTGACGCTGTTACAGCGCAAACGAAAAAAGCTGCCCGTGGTTTCTTTGCCCCTTTGAAATGTATTGAAGCGGTGCGCGGAGCTTACACGCTCGCATTTGATGACGGCCTCAAAAATGAAGGCAAGCTTTTCATGGAGTGTATGAACACACCACAGGCGCGTGCCCAGCAGCACTTCTTTTTTGCCGAACGCGCGGCAGGCCACGTAAGTGACTTTGATAAAAATACGCCAGAACGCAACATTGAGAAAGTCGCCATTATTGGAGCTGGTACTATGGGCGGCGGTATCGCAATGAACTTCGCCAATGCCGGTATCCCAGTCACTATGCTTGAGCTTAAAGAAGAAGCGCTAGAGAAGGGATTAGCGCTTATCAGAAAGAATTACGAAAACTCAGCGAAAAAAGGCAAGTTAACCCAAGAGCAGGTAGAGAGCCGTATGGCACTGCTTTCTGGTACTACATCGTATGACGATTTAGCTGATGTAGATCTTGTCATCGAAGCTGTGTTCGAGAAGATGGAAGTAAAGAAAACCGTATTTTCGACCCTGGACAAGGTGTGTAAGCCGGGGGCTATTTTGGCCTCGAATACGTCGACCTTAGATATTAATGAAATTGCTACTGCTACGTCGCGTCCTGAAGACGTGATCGGTCTTCATTTCTTCTCGCCCGCTAATGTCATGAGACTGCTAGAAGTGGTTAAGGCAGAAAAGACATCAGCAGAAGTCATTAAGACCTGCATGAAAATGGCTAAACGCATCAAGAAGGTTGCGGTATTAGTAGGCGTTTGTTTCGGGTTCGTGGGCAACCGCATGATTGAGCCTTACGGACGTGAAGCTAACCGTTTAGTACTTGAAGGTGCTACGCCTGAACAAGTTGACCGCGTGTTAACCGAATTCGGTATGCCAATGGGACCATTCACTATGGGCGACATGGCAGGGTTAGATATTGGCTACTATGTACGTCAATCTCGCCAGGAGCATATTGCACACGATCCTGCTTACGGTGCAGTGGCCGATCGCTTGGTAGAAAAGGGGCGAAACGGACTTAAAGCCGGTCGCGGTGTTTACAATTATGAGCCTGGCAGTCGAGTTCCTATTCCAGATCCTGAAGTACTAGAAATTGCCAAGCAAGAAGCAGAGCGCTTGGGTGTGGTTCAGCGCTCAGACATCAGCGATGAGGAAATTCTGGTTCGCGTGATGTACTCATTGATAAACGAAGGTGCAGCCATCTTGGAAGAGGGTATTGCAGCTAAATCTAGCGATATCGATGTAATTTATGTTTACGGTTATGGCTTCCCAGTGTATCGCGGCGGCCCGATGCAATATGCCGACGAAGTAGGGCTTGGCACTATTTTGGACAAGCTGACTACCTATCGCGATCAGTTAGGTGAGTACGGAAAAATGTGGCTTGAACCAAGCGATTTGTTGGTGAAGTTGGCTCAGAGCGGCGGCACATTTAAAGGCTATAAGACAAAGTAGCCCTATCGCTAGTTAACAAAAAACTTGAGGACGAGAGCCTATATCAGCTTTCGTCACTTCACATCTGAATTTAGTAAAGCTAGGAACGTTTCGAAGAAGTACGAATCCTTAGTTTAACTTTGGCTGAACTTTCAGCCCAACTGAAAGGAACATAAACATGCGTGATGCAGTTATTGTAAGTACAGCACGTACGCCAATCGGGCGCGCTTATAAAGGTGCACTGAATAACTTACCAGCCCCTTCATTAGGCGGACATGCCATTCAAAACGCGGTAGCACGCGCAGGGATCGACCCTGCCAGTGTTGATGACGTGGTAATGGGCGCAGCGCTAACCCAAGGCAGTGGCGGCATGAATATTGGCCGCTTAGCTGGCCTAGCGGGTGGTTTACCGGTCACCGTAGCGGGTATGACACTCGACCGCCAATGCAGTTCTGGCATGTATGCAATCGCAACCGCGGCCAATTCAATTCGCACTGGCGATACCAATATTATGGTTGCGGGTGGCTTAGATTCTATCTCTTTAGTGCAAAACAAGAATATGAATATGTTTCGTGCAGTAGATCCTGCACTGGTTGCTAAGCACAAAGATATCTACATGCCTATGCTTCAAACGGCAGAAGTGGTCGGTAAGCGTTATAACATTAGCCGCGACGTACAAGATGAATACGGTTACCAGAGCCAAATGCGCACCGCAGCTGCGCAAGAAGCGGGTAAGTTTGATGATGAAATCGTTCCCATTACCGCAGTTCAAACCGTTTTTAATAAAGAAACAGGTGAAACCTCTGAACGTGAAGTGACCTTGTCAAAAGACGAAGGTAACCGCCCTGAAACAACGCTAGAAGGGCTTAAGGCGCTAAACCCAGTAATAGAAGGCGGTTGTATTACCGCAGGTAATGCCAGTCAGCTTTCTGATGGTGCAAGTGCGACAGTAATTATGGATGAGCACTCAGCGGCAAAAGGCAACGCTCAACCTCTTGGTATTTATCGCGGTATTGCAGTGGCAGGCTGTGAGCCAGATGAAATGGGAATTGGCCCAGTGTTCGCCATTCCTAAGCTATTAAAGCAGCATGGATTGACCATGGACGATATCGGTCTATGGGAGCTTAACGAAGCGTTTGCGGTACAGGTACTGTATTGCCGCGATAAGTTAGGCATTCCAGACGAATTATTAAACGTAAACGGCGGTGCCATTTCTATTGGTCACCCATACGGCATGAGCGGTGCTCGCATGGTGGGTCATGCACTCATCGAAGGTAAACGACGCGGTGCGAAATATGTTGTTTGCACCATGTGTATCGGTGGCGGCATGGGCGCTGCTGGTCTATTTGAAGTAATATAGGTATTGGGTATGGAAGGTTATAAAGCTCCACAACGTGACGCCATGTTTGTAACACATGAGCTACTAAATTATCAAAATCATTATCAAAAGCTTGGCTTCGACGAAGCATCAGAAGACTTGGTGTCGGCGATTTTCGCTGAAGCTGCAAAGTTTTCAGAGAACGTACTAGCGCCCATCAATGCATCAGGTGATGAAGAAGGGTGTAAGTGGGTTGATGGTGAAGTAACAACGCCTAAAGGTTTTAAAGAAGCTTATCAAACGTATGTTGAGGGCGGATGGCCAGGAATGTCTCACCCTGAGGAATTTGGCGGTCAGGCATTACCATATTCATTGTCATCTATCATTGCTGAGTGGTTCTCAGGCGCAAATCATTCTTGGGCGATGTACCCAGGTCTAAGCCAGGGCTGTATGGCAACAATAAAAGCCCATGGCTCTGAATTGCTACAAAAAATGTTCCTTGAAAAACTGGTTAGCGGTGAGTGGACAGGTACTATGTGTTTGACCGAGGCACACTGCGGTTCAGACCTTGGCATGTTGAAATGTCGCGCGGAACCTCAAGAAGATGGTACCTACAGCTTAACAGGAACGAAGATTTTTATTTCGGCAGGTGAACACGACTTGTCTGAAAATATCGTACACATTGTGTTAGCTCGATTGCCAGATGCGCCAGAGGGTACCAAAGGTATTTCACTATTTGTTGTGCCTAAGTTTAACGTGTCTGAAGATGGCGAAAAGTTAGATAGAAACGCAGTAGGATGCGGAAGCATTGAACATAAAATGGGTATCAAAGCCAGCGCAACCTGCGTGATCAACTTCGATGGCGCAAAAGGTTATTTGATTGGGCCACCAAACCGCGGCCTAAATTGCATGTTTACGTTCATGAATACCGCACGTATTGGCACTGGTCTAGAAGGCTTGGCATCATCTGAAGCAGCATTCCAAGGTGCGCTTCGCTACGCAAAAGACCGCATTCAGTTCCGTTCATTAACAGGGCGTAAAAATCCTGATGGCCCAGCTGATCCTATTATTGTGCACCCTGATGTACGTCGTATGCTGTTAACGCAGAAAGCGTTCGCGGAAGGCAACCGAGCGCTTGCCGCTTACTGTATGCAGTTAGTTGACGTTACTTTGTATGGTAGCGACGAGGCTGAGAAGCAACTTGCGGATGCAAAACTTGCATTCTTAACGCCAATCGTGAAAGCCTTCTTAACTGAAACCGCGCAAGAAGCCACGAGTTACGGTATGCAGGTTTATGGCGGCCACGGCTTTATCAAAGAATGGGGCATGGAGCAGCTAGCTCGCGATACCCGTATCTGTACCATGTATGAAGGTACTACAGGTATTCAAGCCGTTGACCTATTAGGTCGTAAAGTAATGGGCTCTAATGGCGAATTGCTTAATGTGTTTGTCCAAGAAGTGCGCGACTACTGTAATTCATTGCGCGACAACGCTCAGTTTAGTGCTTGGACTAACGCGCTAAACTCTCACCTTGACGAGTGGCAGCAGATCACTATGGATATCGGTAAGGCAGCAGCATCGAACCCAGATGAAATTGGTGCAGCGTCTGTCGATTACCTAATGTATTCGGGTTATGTCACCGTTGCTTACTTCTGGCTAAAAATGGCAGTGAAAGCACAAGAACAGCTTGATGCAGGTAGCACCGAAACCGAGTTTTATAAGAGTAAAATCTTAACAACGGGCTTCTACTTTGACCGTTTGTTAACCCGTACTCGCTCACTGGTTTCGGCAATGCAATCAGGCGCAGACAACTTGATGTCTATGCCAGAGAGTATGTTCGCTATCGAGTAACGACATAAAAGTAATACACGTGCGTTACTAAAAGACGTACGAAAGGCCGAGCAAATAATGTAGCCGAGAAAATGATTTAACCAAATAATCATTGGATACGTTATTTTGCTCGGCTTTTTTGTTTCTTAAAAACAACATAGAGGAAGCGAGCACAGTAATTGTTTCAAAGTACGCGAATGTTGAGGGGGCTCACATTCATTATTTAATCCGAACGCGTCGCATTGGTTACACCGGGAAAAGCCTGAGTGGGTACAAAAAGAAGCGATAAATTTTACAGGGGCCTAGAAAGGGGTGAGGCCCCTAAAAGGGGCCTCCAGTGCGGCATCCTGCCGCTACCATGTTGAATCGTTACATCACATGGTGTGACTATATCTTCTTATTAAATTCTGCCGTTAAGCTCTGCTGAGATTGGTGAGCTCTGTAAACCTTGCTCTGCAATCCACGCTTGAAGTGTTTTGCCGTCTGATTCAGGTTCTGCTAGGTCTTTGCTTGGCATTTTCTTAACTAACAGCGTACCTACTTCAACTGCATTGTTAGTAATAGCAGTACGGATTAGGCTTTGACCGTTACAAGAAATACCAGAGTAGTAATCGCGAAGCTTAAGCTTGTAGTCTGATTGAACACTACGCATTTTCTTGCGAAGTTCGCCTTTGTCATCGGCTTGAACGATAGTGCAAATATTTGCTAGTGCTTCGTTAATGTCGTTAGCTTGTGCTGCGTTAGAGAAAGCTAAAGTAGATGCTGCAATTACTAGAGAAGTTTTAACGATTTTCAACATGGTTAAATTCCTTCGGTTGTTGTTATTAAGATTATGTTTGTTCGTTGAGATGCATTAAACCTGAATCTAACTAATTGAAAAACATGCTGTAAAATAACATAGTATGCCAAATTATACTTATTGGCAGCCATATGGCTGAGAATGCCAGGTATGTGTGTCTGTGAAGGGGCATTTACAGAATGGTAGAACGGCAAAAGTACAACGGAAATAAAAAAGGCCCCGTAGCAGTGGGGCCTTTCAGCGCAGCATTTGCTGCAACCATGTTGAATCGACTCACATGGTAATGTGAAATAGTGCTTAAATTCTGTCGTTAAGCTCAGCAGAAATTGGAGAGCTTTGTAAGCCTTGCTCTGCAATCCACGCTTGTAGTGTTTTGCCGTCAGCTTCTGGCTCAGAAAGATCTTTACTTGGCATTTTCTTTACAAGCAGTGTGCCTACTTCAACCGCGTTGTTGGTCAATGCTGTACGGATAAGGCTTTGACCACCACATGTTACGCCAGAGTAATAATCGCGTAGTTTTAGTTTAAAGTCAGACTGTACGCGACGCATTTTTTTACGTAGCTCACCTTTGTCATCTGCCTGAACGATAGTGCAGATGTTTGCTAGGGCTTCATTTACATCATTTGCTTGTGCTGCATTTGAAAAAGCTAAGGTTGAAGCTGCGATGACTAGAGAAGTTTTAACGATTTTCAACATGGTTAAATTTCCTTCGTTGTTAGTTTAATTAATCGGTTCGTTTGTTCGGGATTAATTAAAAAACAACCAGGTCGATTAAAAAACATTCATTCAAATAACAAGGTATATCAAACAATACGTTATACTAAAGGTGTAAGAGAGATGAAACTCGCTGTAGCCTTTAGTAGTAAAGGGATGGAGCATACAGCTATGCATCGAATGGCTAGATCAATAAATCGCCAAATAAAGCATAAAAAAACAGCGAAAAAACTGTTTTTTTAGCTTTTATTGAAGTTACTGCGTATGAAAAGTGCGCTAATTTGAGAATCGTTTAACAAGAACAAAAACGAAATTATGGAAGAACTAATGCCGCTGCTGTGCGCTCTGTTGTAATTAAACCATTTAGGAACTTCGAGCGAAGGGCTCCCCTTATTGCTTTCAACTTATTGTCACCCGATGCAACACCTATAACCGGCCTCTCAGGCGTTGCCTTTAACTTAAAACTGGTCACTCTCTCATTAATATCGCAGTTAATGAGAGCGCCTTCTTCATTAAATATCCAACTTATGATCTCACCGCTTGCTCCAGACTCTGCTAGCGTCGCTAAATCATCGTCGCCGATGAACCCATCTTTATATAGCGGAGATACGCTGCCTAAATTGCCGATACCTACAAAGCTGATGTCAGCTTGTTCTGCAAGCGCGTGAATACGGGAAATGTGCTTTTGCCCTTGCCATGTTTCCCTTTCTGATTGGCTTGAAGCAATAACAGGTGTTGGCATAGGGTAGTGTTGTGCCTTAACTCTGTCGGCTACGTGTACCGCAACGTCGTAGCGCGTGGCTTCGCCATTTTCAGCAATGTTACCAACAAGAGAAACAATTTTATGTTGAGGACAGTGAAGCATCGACAGTTCATCTGCGCACGCACGAAGTACGCGACCTGTGCCAAAAGCTATCGTTTTGGGGACGTCGGATTTTAACGCTCTTTCTATTGCTGCTGCACCCGCCTGTCCAAGCCCTTGAGTGGTATTGGGGTCATCATCTACGTTAGGAACGACATCGCAATATGTTAATCCAAACTTTTCTTGGAGCCGTTGTGCTAATTCCATACATCTAGCGATGGGGTGCTCTAAACGTACTTTTACAAGACCTTCTGACATAGATAACGCTACTAAGCGCTGTGCGCTCTGGCGCGACGTTTTAAGTGTTTTAGCTATTTCATCTTGCGTTTTCCCGCCAACATAGTACATCCATCCTGCTCTGGCGGCTTCGTCAAGTTTATTGAGCTCGTTCTGCGCTTTCTTACTCATTTTATATTTCTCACGTCGAATATGTTGGGCCAGCAACGGTAAAGCTCGTCCCATGTTTTTATAGTGTGATCAGATGATGTGCTACCACTGTGTAAGTGTGCGCCACCTGTATAATGCAAATAGTGCATACCCGCACTTTTAGCGGCGGAAATTCCTGGCAGAGAGTCTTCGATAACTAAGCAATTTGCAGGATCTACGCCCAAGGAGTTTGCAGCGTATAAAAATAAATCGGGCGCTGGCTTACCTCGTTTTACTAATGAGCGTGTATAAACTCGGCCTTCAAAAAAATCATGAAGCCCTGTACGGTTTAGCGCCTTTGCCGTCCTTTCTGGGGAACTGCTGGTCGCGATGCAAAAAGGTATTGTTAGCGCTGAAAGCACAGACTCGATTCCAGGTGTTTGCTGAAGAAAGTGCTCGAAATTTTTGAACAGTAATGTATAGAAGTCTTCTTTCATGGCAGTAGTAAGAGTAAGCATGAAATCTTCTTTTAACTTAAACTGAACATGTTCCATGCTTTTTCCAAGGAAGTGTTCAATAAAATAGTCCTTTGATAGGGTGATGTTGTAACGAGACAAAATGGTTTGCCACGTCTCCATCGACAATACTTCGCTATCGATAAGTACGCCATCGCAATCAAAAATTACTAAATCAACGGTCTTTATTTGCAAGAATCACCTTTCCTTAATTTCTGTTTTTCACACACTCGCCTTTGTTAGACGACTATTAGACCATCAAAGAATATATCTAAACAGATTGAACATTTGCCTAAGTGTAAGGTAATTGGTGTTAATTATTCTACCTAAACGCACCTTTCTCCAGTGCTATGTTCAATATCCCTACGAATATCTAGCAATTTACATACTCTCGGAAATGTATATTTTCTACTTTAGAAACAATTATTTAATTTCATATAGACGTTTGTGTTTCTTGTTTTAGCACAGTTTTTAAAGTGTTAATGAAGTGGCAATGCGCCAACTTATTTTGTTAATGGCTGTTTACAAAAATCAGGGGCTGTGTAAATATTCACGCATAAATGAGATATATCCCAGGTTGTGAGCAAATGCTCTAAATGGCATTTTAGCGCTAAGGGAAAACCACCTACAACACGAGATCTGAAGATGAAGTCGACGTCTAGTGATATTGATATTTCGCAAATTAGTGACGAGCAACTCCCTGTCGCTAAACATAAATTGAAAGGCTGGAAGCATTTCATGGGTTTGTATGCTGGCGAACATGTCGCCGCAACAGAGTTTGTATTCGGGGCTACTTTTGTTGCACTTGGCGCCACCATGATGGATATCTTGTTGGGGTTGCTTATTGGTAATTTACTTGCCGTACTAAGTTGGACTCTCATTACCACACCTATTGCTGTGGAAACCAGATTGAGCCTTTACTCTTACCTGCAAAAAATTGCGGGAGATTCAATGACCAAGCTCTACAACTGGGCAAATGTGGTGATATTCACTGTTATATCGGCAGCAATGATCACCGTGTCTGCCACCGCCGTGCGTTTTGCCCTTAATATTCCTGCCCAGTTGAACTGGTATCCTACAAATTTAGCTTTTGTCGCTGTGGTTCTTGCAGTTGGCGTTATCGTTGTTTTCGTCGCTATGTATGGTTTCAATGCCGTATCAGACTTCTCCCGTATTTGCGCTCCTTGGCTTTTCACCATGTTTATTTGTGGCCCTCTAGTGTTAATGCCAGCACTCGCAGAATCTGTAATTGGGCAGACTTTTATCTCGTCGTGGAGCGACTTTGTACATATTGGTAGCACATCGGTATGGACGGGGCTGACTCAAAACGGAGAGCCAGGGATCGGATTACTAGAAGTTATTGGCTTTTCCTGGGCGGCCAATACTATTACACACTTTGGTTTAATTGATATGGCATTGCTTCGTTTTGCTAAGCGCAAACGTTATGGACTGTGTACGTCTGCAGGCATGCTATTTGGGCATTACATTGCGTGGATTTCAGCTGGCATTATGGGCGCGGGGACTGCAGTCATAGTGCAGAAATCAATTGTGGAATTAGACCCAGGTGATGTTGCCTTTCATGCTCTGGGGTTATCGGGCCTTGTCATCGTTATTGTTGCTGGCTGGACTACAGCAAATGCTAACCTTTATCGAGCTGGTCTTGCTGCCCAAGCTATTTTTAAAGATAAATCTCGCCATAAAACTACCGCCATAGTCGGCATGGTAACCGTGGCTATTGCTTGTTTTCCTTTTGTATTTACTAAGCTACTTCCTCTTCTTACTTATGCCGGGTTGCTGGTGGTGCCAGTTGGAGCGATTGTATTTGCAGAACATACTATTTTTCCTCGTATTGGCTATACACGATATTGGGCTCATTACCAGAGCTTCACGCATAGCACACCAGCCGTTGCGAGCTGGGGCTTAGGTCTTGCTTTTGGATTCGGGCTTAATGCGTTGAATGTCATGTCATTCTATTATTTGTTTATCCCCACGTGGTTTTTCACCATTGCTGTCTACACAGGGCTAGCCGCTAAATATGGCGCAAAGCGTGAATATCCAGAGCAGGTAGCGCAAGTAAGCGCATTCGATCAGCGAGTAGAAGCGCATCAGCAAGCCGAAGCCGCTAAAACAAAGGAAGATGTAAAGGACAGCCGTGCTTCTTCTACGCTACTACGCATCGTATCTATAGCGAGTCTGGTTGTTTCTATCGCATTGGCTTTCAACACGTTTTCTCTTAGTGACACGCTGAGCGCCTACGAGTCTAATCGAGACCTTTTCTTTAACGTCGGGTTTGCGTGCACGGTTATTTATTTCGTTACTGCATATTGGGCGATGCGTCGTCATAAAGCATTTCAAAACACATAAGGTTTTTATGAAAACTCAAACACCTATCTTATTGAATAGAGCGAATCTGGCGAAAATGCCGGCGGATTTTAAGCGGCCTTCTTATAACGTAGAAAATGTTAAAACTGGTATTGTTCACATTGGTGTGGGAGGGTTTCACCGCGCGCATGAAGCTATGTATGTAGACAGACTCATGGCGAAAACCGGGGATTTGTCCTGGGGAATTTGCGGTGTAGGCCTTCGTGAAAATGACCGGGCCATGAAAAAAGTGCTCGACGAACAAGATAACCTGTATACCCTGATTGAAAAGTATAAAGATGGTACCCGCAAAGCATCGGTCATCGGTGCTATGACAGGTTTTCTTATGGCGCAGGATAACCCTCAGGCGGTTATTGATAAGATGGCTGAACCCGAGGTACGCATCGTTTCGTTAACCATTACTGAAGGTGGATATAATTTCGACGCGTCTACAGGGGAATTTATCGCCGCTAACCCAGACGTCATCCATGATATTGAAAACCCGAGAAGCCCTAAATTAGTTTTTGGTTATCTTGTTGCTGCGCTTAAAAAACGCAAGGAAAATAAGATTAAGCCTTTTACCGTTATGTCATGCGACAACATTCAACACAACGGACAAGTGCTGAAGAAAATGCTGCTTTCTTTCATAGAGTTATTCGACACAGCATTGGCTGACTGGGTAAACGAAAACGTAAGTTTCCCAAACTCGATGGTAGATAGAATAACGCCTGCGACAACAGAAGAAGACATCACAACGCTAAAATCAAAAGGCGTGGAAGATGGCTGGCCTGTAGTCTGTGAGCCTTTCGAACAGTGGGTTATCGAAGACAGTTTTTGCAATGAAAAACCAGAGCTTAACCTTGTTGGCGCACAATTTGTGGATGATGTAGCACCTTACGAGAAACTAAAACTTCGCATGCTCAATGCGGGTCATTCTGTACTTGGCTTGATAGGTTCGGTAGCTGGACTCGACACAATTCATGAGAGCGTTGATGTAATGCAGCTTAAGCGTTTGCTTTCCGTTTTTATGGAGAAGGAAGTGATGCCAACGCTGGATATGGTAGAGGGAATAGATGTTTTTGAGTACAGAGATACATTAATTTCTCGTTTCTCCAACCCGTTTATAAAAGACACGCTCGCGCGAATTTGTCTTGAAAGCTCGGCAAAATTACCTGTGTTTTTGCTACCAACTGTACGAGATAATTTGGCGAGCGGCAGGAATGTAAGTATAAGTGCTTTAGTTATTGCATGCTGGGCTTACTATTCCGATAAACACTCTTCCCAAGATGGGAAACCACTTGAAGTCAACGATGTGTTAGCCGAGACGCTACACGTTGCGGCGGTCAATAACCACCTTGATAGTCTCAGTTTCTTAAAACTAGAAGCGGTATTTGGTTCGCTGGTAAACCAAAACCAGTTTACTGTTTGTTATAAAGCGTTTGTTGAGCGTCTGTATCAGGGTGAACCGGTATTATTGATTTGTGAAGAGGTAGCAAACAACGTACTTGAACTTGCTACAGCTTGTTAAGTCGCGTCGTTAATCACTGTGGATGAAGAGAGTAGGGATGTGCTCTCTTTTTTTATGTAGTTCAAAATTATTGAGTACCACAAAAGAAAAAAGCGACCCGAGGGTCGCTTTCTAAAGTGCAGATTTCTCTGCAACCATGTTGAACTGATTCACATGGTGTGAAATTGTCTTAAAGACGGTCGTTGATTACCGCAGCAATAGGGTTGTCTTGTAAACCGTTTTCCGCAACCCAAGCTTGAAGTGTTTTACCGTCAGCTTCTGGCGCCTCTAAATCGCTCTTAGGCATTTTCTTTACAAGCAATTCGCCAGCTTCCACTGCATTATTGAGTAACGCTGTACGAATTAGGCTGTTGCCGCTACAGCTGATGCCAGCATAGTAGTCTTTTAGTTTCATGCGATAGTCAGATTCAACTGAACGCATTTTCTTACGTAGTTCGCCTTTATCGTCTGCTTGAACGATAGTGCAGATATTCGCTAGTGCTTCGTTAACATCAGCCTGTGCTACGCCCGACACACCTAATGTCGCTGCAATAACAAGAGAAGTTTTAACAATTTTCAACATGGTTAATTCCTCAAGTATTTGTGAGTTTGTTTGTTCGTTTGTTCGAGTGAATTAAACGACAAAATGCGAAGCTTGAAAACGTTCTAAGCGATACTTAGGTATGCAGTTTCATAACCAACAACAGGGCAAAAAAAAAGCGCTCTTAAAGAGCGCTATAGAGGAAAGCATTGCTAATGAGATTTGTAATTACTGGCCACTTCCATGATTTGCTCGCGCATCCACATATGAGCGTGGTCGTGATCAGCACTAACATGCCAATAAAGAAAATATTCTACCGGTGGTAGGTCAAAAGGCACTTCATAAAGAGCAAGGTCGTAATGCTTTGCTAGGTGATACGGTAAGCAAGCGATGAGGTCAGTTTTAACTATCGTACTTGGCACGGTTAAAAAGTGTTGCCCTCGCATCACTTCTTTGCGTCTTTTACCAATTTTATCCAACGCAATTTCTATTGGTCCTACGCCCGATTTCCGTTGTGACACATTGATATGTCCTAGTCGAAGGAATGTGTCTAAATCGAGGCCGTTTTTTAGTGCGGGATGATTTTTTCTTGCTAGTACGACTAACCTGTCTTGTGCGATTTTTTCTTTACAAAGGTGAGGATCGGTAAATGTTGATGCGTCAGAATAAAAGTCCAGTGCCCCTGAAGCCATCGCTGAAACCACTTGGCTTCTTGGGATCTCGTAGTTAGTAAGTCCGATATTTGGCGCAAGATTCTGCAAACGTGAAATTAACCGAGGCATAATACTTACCTCTAGCAAATCCCTACTAGCAAAATTAAACGATTTTTCAGCCGTTAGCGGATCAAATGTATGGCTTTCTTGAACACTTTTACGCAATAGAGCCAAGGCTTGACGAGCAGGAACAATAATATTTTGGGCAACGGGAGTAGGTGTCATACTGTGGCCAGTTCGAACAAACAAAGGGTCGTTTAGCATTTCCCTAAGCCTTGCTAATGAGTTACTCACCGCAGGTTGGGTGATGCATAAGACATCGGCTGCCTTGGTTAAGCTTCCTGCCGTATAAATGGCGTCGAATACTGCAAAAAGGTTCAAATCGATTCTATTGAGATTCATAACTAATCCTTTAAGAGCGAGTGCCCTGAAAAAAGCCAATAGATGAAGCGGCGCTGATTTGTATCACAGGGTTTTGAAGAAAAGCTGTGATGCAATGCTACATAGCATCTACGAATAATTTACGTTAGTGTAACAAGAATATTTATAAATACCTATTATTAAAAGTTAATTGAAACATTCAAGCGAATAATAGTAGTTTTGTCGTTAGTAAACGGATATTGGACTCAAAAATGAAAACACTTTTAGACTTAGCAGTAGGAGATACCCTTGAACAGCCTGAATGGTTAACCGTCACACAAGAGATGATCAATCAATTTGCTGACGCTACTGGGGACCATCAGTGGATACACTTGGACGCTGCACGCTGTGAAAGAGAAAGCCCATTTAAAACAACAATTGCACACGGTTTTCTCACTGCCAGCCTTATGCCCAAAGCATTTGCTGAAGTCATTGCACCTAATGAGCGAATCGCTTCAATGATCAATTATGGTATTGATAAGTTACGTTTTCTTGAACCTGTAAAAAGCAATGATGCTGTGAAATATCAATTCAAGCTGGTTGATGTCTCGGAAAAAGCGCAAGGAAAACTGTACAAAGTGGAAGCGAGTTGCCTGTTAAAATCGAGTGGGAACCCTGCACTGGTAGGCAGTTTTCTTATGCTTGCAGTGCTTAAACCTTAATTAAAAAGTGCGTGAGACTAAACACGTTAAAAGCAAATACGCTATTGATATAAACGTTTCGTGTGTTCAATTTCCATGAAGTGTATGCGTATGACTTACCTTGTGAAAGGTCTCTTCACCCGCTTCAAAAAATAGTGAGTTGAAAAGGTATGAAGCCTGAGTTGCTAAGTTAGCAATCCTCAGGCTTTTGCTATTGTCATTCAGTTTAAACTCGATAGACGTGATGTTAGTTAGACGCTTCCTCTGCGCCTTCTTCAATTGCTTCTCCTGCGCTTTGAATATCCTTGCCCGCACCTTCAACGGTGGCACATCCACCTAAAGTGCCGAAACTTGCTGCTAATATAAGTACTAAAAAAGCATGTTTAAGTGTTTTTGAATTTAACATTTCCATTTGCATCTCCTTAGTTTCATTCTTCTGCGGGGTGCTCAGGGTCATCGCCCGCCTTTACATCAGACTGCTTTGTTGATGAATCCGTTTTATCCTTACTCTTACCGTGCTCGTTTTGCTTCTCCAGCATAGTATTTAATTTATCCCCTCCCTTGGCGTTGAAATCCAATGTTCTGATAGGGAAAGGAATGAGAATATCGTTTTCTTCCAATACAGTTTTAACAGTACTGACAGCGTCATGACGAACGCTCATAAATCCGGGGTCTCCCGGGTATCTAATCCAAAACCACAACAGCAAGTTAATACTCGAATCTCCAAACGACTCTGCATAGACTGCGGTTTCTTCCTTTTTGATGACGTAATCCTTTTCATTCATCGCGTCAGTGATGACCCTGGCAGCTTCCTCTATATCATCTGCATAGGAAATACCCACGGGAATTTCTATCCTGCGATAACCCAAATAGGAGTAGTTAGTTAATATATTCCGAAACAGTATTTTGTTGGGTATAACTTCAAGTTGACCATAAAAGGTTTCAACCAAAGTGTTTCGAAGGTTTATCTCTTTAACGTTACCGAATACTCCTTCTGCTTCAATAACGTCGCCAATCTCAAAGGGCTTTCTAATACCCATGGCTACACCGGCAATGAAGTTTTCTGTCATGTCTTGAAAAGCAAAACCAATGGCCAACCCCACAATACCTGCGCCGGCTAATAAAGAGGTAACAGTTCCCTTAAGGCCAACAAAATCAAGCGCAATGAAAATACCCGCTACTAAAATGATAGATTTGATTATGGAGGTCAGGAGGCTTGCAATTTGTCGCGACTCAAACGTTCTGCGCATGAGTTTGCCGGCAACATTGCCAATTACTTTTGCGATAATGCCAAATGCAATGGCAATAAAAAATGCAACAACAATGTTAGGAAGTAGCGTGATACCGCCTTCTATCCACGACTCTAACTTCTCGCTTAAAAGTTTATAAACCTCATCTAACTTTGGAAACTCCATAGACCTCGTAGCACCTTTATATAAAGTGATGTTGATATTTCAAAAATCATTCCTTCTTATATCTTCATTTAAGTTATTGAAATTAATGGAGTAAATGGTTTTTCGAATGAATAGGGGGGCTAGTAACGGTGAATAAATTACCCACATCGGGAAACATATTCTCATTAGGGTAAATGCGATTTAACCCACCGATAGTCGGTTGTTATCCATAAGGATATCTGGTCAGACCATGTGTAAAATTAATGTAAACATATTATTCACAATAAATTTACAAAGATGAAATTCGAGCATAGTATCAGATTTGTAGGTCAATATTTGTTCATGGCCTCAAACAATAACAACACGAAATCGAACAGCCTGTCGCTAGCGGAAAGTGTGGGTAGTATGCCGGTAGTGATAAGCCCAGATTTGGAATCACACTATGAAATTTAAAACGCGTAAGACAGCAGTGGCTGCAATGGTCGGTACTGCTTTATTTTGCTCACCTTACATCGCATCAGCCCAAGAAGCTGACGTAGAAAGTGAGCAAGATGCTAAGAAAGACGTAGAGCTCATTTTGGTTACGGGTAGTTTTGTTCGCCGTAGCGAAAACTTCGAATCTCCATCACCACTTGCCGTAGTAGATAGCGTGGCTATCGATGCGATAGGTGCAAAAAACATTGCGGATATCACGCAAACACTCACCATTAACACCGGCGCCGAAAACAACCCAGATGCTTTTACTCAAAATGCGACTGCGGGTACATCGAATATCAACCTCCGTGGTTTGGGCGTAGCGTCAACATTGGTTTTGCTTAACAACAAACGTCAAGTTGTTACCGCCCAACCCACAAACGAAGGTTTGAACTTCGTTGATACCAGCTCACTTGTACCTATGATTGCCATCGACCGTATGGAAGTGGTTAAAGACGGTGCCTCTGCTTTATATGGTTCGGATGCGGTTGCGGGGGTAGTGAACTTTATTACTAAACGCAATTATGACGGTGCAATGGTAAGCCTTGATTATCAAGACGGTGCTCATGGCGATAATAAAGAATACATTCTACAAGGCTTATGGGGTGCGACAGGAGATAACGGAAGTGTTTTAGCGGCTATTAGCTATACCAACCGTTCTCCGCTTTTTCTCAGCGATAGACGACTAAGTCGTCCCCAAGACGATACAAGTGCTCTGGGTAACCCAGGCTCTTTCTTCTTAAATATTCCAGGTGCAGGGGCACTGCCCATTATCGACCCGTACGGATGTGAGGAGTTTGGTGGTGCACCCAATTTACTTGCGCCAAGTGGTACAGTGCCAGGTTTAGAAATTGGTTTTTGTGGTTTTGATTTCGGTAAATTCTACTCGTACGTAGCCGATGAAAGTCGTACGAATGCTTATGTGCGCGCAGATTACGAATTCCAAAACGATATAACATGGTCTGCGGAATTCAGTTTGGCTAGAAACCGCGCTGAACGTGGTGGCGCCCCAAGCTTCCCAATACTTACCTCTCCAATTGTTCCTGATTATCATCCGCAGAATCCATTTGGTCAGCCTGTCGCTTTCTTCGGCCGCGCGGAAGGTAACGGCTTCCCCGGTGACCCAGCTAATACCGAATCAGATACCTTTCGCTTTAGCACCAGTTTACAAGGTGTGACTGATACTGGCTTCTGGGAAGTGAGCTATACACGTGCGGTTAATGACTTCATTTTTAGAGTGCCTGATGTTCTTAACACCGAGTTCCAACTAGCGCTATATGGCCTAGGCGGTTCAAACTGTGATCCTATTGCCGGAACGCCTGGAGTAGGGGACTGTGAATTCTTCAACCCATTTGCAACGTCGTATACTTCAGCGCCAAACTCAGACTACGTAGTGAGCTCATTCACTGGAACTGAAGTTATTGACTCTAAAGCTGACCTAGAAGTATTCGAAGCGTTCACTTCCTTTGACGTGTTTGAAATGGGCGGTGGCTTTGCTGCGTTAGCATTGGGTGTTCAGTATCGTGAAAATCAATTAAGCCAAGATTACGATGATCTTGCTAACCAAGATAGCTTCACCTTCGTTATTGGTAACCCAGACATTGATGGTAGCCAAGATGTATGGGCTGCATTTGGTGAACTTGCTCTACCGATAAATGATGAATTAGACATTCAGTTAGCTGTTCGTTACGAAGACTACGGCGGTACTATTGGTAGCACCGTTGATCCTAAGCTTGCTATTTCGTGGCGTGCGACTGATGAGTTTTCACTTCGCGGCTCGATATCTACGTCGTTTAGAGCGCCAACAGTGTTCTTAGCACAAGGTGGCGCAACGTCATTGCAACAGCTTATTGACCCCGTTCAAGGTGCTACGGCATTTGTGGCTGTTAGAACATCGGGTAATGAAGAGCTAAAACCTGAAGAGTCGACCGCCTATAATATTGGCTTCTCATACGAGCCTTTCAGAGACTTTTCTGTTGAAGTTGATTATTGGAATTTCGAGTTTGAAGACCTGATCATTCAAGAGAACGCGCAGGCGGTACTAAATGAAGACCCGACTAACCCAGACCGCGTTATCCGTGCTGGAGACCCGCTGACTGGGCCTGTTCTTCAAGTAAATAACACATATGTTAACGCGAGTTCTATGGAAACATCGGGTCTTGATTTTGTAACCAGTTATAAAATAGAGACGGATTTTGGTAACTTCACGCCTACATTGAATGCGACTTACATAACTAAGTACGATTTGATGGACCCGCAAGCAGGGAACATAGATGGCGCTGGACGTCGTAACTTTAACAACATTGGTGTGTCTTCACCTGAGTTACGAGCGAACCTAGGGTTAGCGTGGCAAAATGATATTCACGCTGCGAATATTTTCCTACGCTACATCTCATCTTACGATGATGATCAAAACTGCGCTGACGGCACAGCTAACGTGGCTGGTTGTTCTGGTGGTTTCTATGAGGTGGATAGTCATCTAACGGTAGACGCTCAATACAATATTGATTTGGGTGGTTTATATGACACTGAACAAAGCTATGTGTTGACGTTAGGTGCAATCAACATGTTTGATGAAGATCCTCCACAGCTATTCACTAACAGTGGATTTGACTCAAAGGTTCACGATCCTAGAGGTCGTCAGATCTATGCGCGTTTAGCTATTGAGTTTTAATCATTAATAGAAATGAAGTATGGCCGGCCTTTATAGGCCGGCTTTTTTGTAAACCATAGCCACCACCTTCAGTTTGTATTTTTAATCACGCCCACTTCTTTTATTAAACCAGTCATTTAAAGTGTCACATTCAAACCTAAAGATATCGTGTACATCATTATTATTGTTTAAAGGAGAACATAATGGCGACAAAGCTGTCTGAAAAAGAAATCAATGAAAAATTGAATGCGCTAAACGCACTAGTTTCAGATGACACTCCATGGGAGCAAAGTGGTGACTGCATCAAAAAGACATTTACATTCAAGAGTTTTATCCGTGCATTCGGGTGGATGTCACAGATTGCGATTTGGGCGGAGAAGCTAAAACATCACCCAGAGTGGTTCAATGTATATAACAAAGTAGAGGTTACGCTAACTACTCATGATGCGGGTGGACTGACTGAACTTGATTTTTCGCTTGCTGAAAAAATGGAAAAATTCAAATAGTTCGAAAACTGCGTTAAATAAATGGGACTGAATACCTGTAAATTCGTATTAACTTTACACAGGTTGGTCAATTAAAGCGCGAACAGTCAGAAAAGTGAAATATTTCGCATCTTGGCACTTGTGTTGAGAAAGTCCCTATGTATAATACGCACCACGTTGAAGCGAGGCACATATTGAAGCGCTTTCATCGTTAATTTTCTGGCGCGGGATGGAGCAGTCTGGTAGCTCGTCGGGCTCATAACCCGAAGGTCGTAGGTTCAAATCCTGCTCCCGCAACCACAGAAAATGACCAGAATTTCAAAGCATTGCAAAGGCAAGCTTTACCGTACAAGCGCGGGATGGAGCAGTCTGGTAGCTCGTCGGGCTCATAACCCGAAGGTCGTAGGTTCAAATCCTGCTCCCGCAACCAATTTAAGATCAGAATTAAAAAGCATTGCATTTGCAAGCTTTACCGTACAGTCGCGGGATGGAGCAGTCTGGTAGCTCGTCGGGCTCATAACCCGAAGGTCGTAGGTTCAAATCCTGCTCCCGCAACCACCTTTAAAACCCAGCTTTGGCTGGGTTTTTTCTTTTCCGACGATATAACACTTAAGCTCTTCCTGATTTAAACGATAATTTTGAATTAATTACTACACTGTGTATGCGAGTGTGCTAAGTTAACTTCACGCCACCATTGAAAATTAGACTAATAGGTAGTTTGGCCGCGTTATGATCTCTCGTTTTTTTACGTTTGAAGAACATGCCACCTTAATTGAAGGTGCTTATCATTTCCCCTTGGTTGTGCTCTCATTGTTGGTGGCGGTATTTGCGTCATTCATGGCGTTCAATGTAGCGAGACAAGCCGCGATTACAGAAGACAAAATTAGAAGAAATACCTTATTAGGCACCGGTAGTATTGCGCTAGGTGGTGGCATTTGGTCGATGCACTTTTTAGGCATGACCGCGTTTGATTTGTGCTTACCCGTCAACTACGACCCATTTATCACCGGACTATCTGCAATTCCAGGAGTTGCGGCAGCGTGGGTGGCGCTTCATCTTTTAATAAAAACTCGCATTAGCATTGCAGAGATAGTGTTGGGTGGCGTGTTAGTAGGGGCGGGCATCGGCACAATGCACTACAGCGGTATGGCCGCTATGGAGATGGCGCCTCTTCTTCGTTATGACCTTGGCATGTTTGCCCTTTCTATTGTAGTCGCTGTGTGTTTAGCCATGCTGTCACTGTGGATTAAGTTTGGTATTACTGCTGCGACTAAAGCCAAGAGACTGTTAGGTAAACATGTATTGCTAGCCAGTATTATTATGGGCTTGGCCATTTCTGGTATGCACTATACCGGTATGGCAGCTGCTAGGTTCGTGTTACCACCTGGCATGGAAACTTCCGGTCAGTCCTCAGATATAGCGGTTTTCCTCGCTATTTCCATTGCTATTGTTACTTTGATACTCATCACTATGGTACTGGGCATCAGCTTGCTCTTTAAATACCGCGATGTAATGGTTCGTGCCATCGAGAGTGAGCGCATTCAAAGCGCGATAACAGATACTGCTGTCGATGCCATCCTTACTGTAGATGATAAAGGTATTATCAAAACCGCGAACCCTGCTGTAGAACGTATTTACGGTTACACTCAGCAAGAAATTATCGGTATGCACGCGCTCGACATTGTGACGCCTGAGAGACGCCATTTATACGGTGATGACTTTTTTAGTCAGCGGGTAGTACCAACAGAACAAATTATTGGCGCTGGTAGGGAAGTTGAAGTTTTACGTAAAGATGGCGAGAGAATACCCGTTAGTGTAGGGGTAGGTTATACAAAAGTTGAAGGGAAGCCTGTTTTCGTGGCGTTTGCTTCTGATTTGCGTAAACGCAAAGAAATGGAAGATGCTTTGCGTGAAAGTGAAGCCAAGTTTAGAAGCCTTATTTCAAACATTCCCGGTATGGCTTATCGCTGCTTGAACATGCCAGGCTGGCCTATGGTATTTATCAGTGACGCTGTATTAGAGGTTACTGGCTACCCGCCGGAGGACTTTACTCTACCTAATCCGAAACGTTCATTTGCTGATCTCTATCATCCTGAGGATGCTGAACGTCTCTCTACCATAAGCCCTGAGGTAGGAGAATTCTCATATGAATATAGAATTATTGCAAAATCTGGCGAAGTTAAGTGGGTTACAGAGCATGGCGTACAGGTTAAAGATGACGAAGGCATGGTTTTGTATGTCGACGGCTTCATATCTGACATTACGCACCGAAAAGTCATGGAAAATGAGCTAAAAGCAGCAAAGGAAAAAGCTGAACAAGCCGCCGCCGCACGTACTGCTTTTCTAGCGAATATGAGCCACGAAATTAGAACGCCAATGAATGCAATTATTGGTTTTAGTGACTTGATGTTAGGCGAGTCGCTTCGAGAAGAGCAGAAATCCCACCTTACTACCATTAATCGCTCTGCTCGCTCATTACTTCACCTTCTTAACGACATCCTCGATAGTGCTAAGCTAGATAAAGGAAAGCTCGACTTGGATTATCGCGATTTTCTTATTCGCGAAGAGTTAGATTTGGTCATTTCTACATTTTGGTTAGAAGCTAAACGCAAGAAAGTTGGACTTGTACTTAATGTGGACGATTCAGTAGCTAATGGGTATCGAGGCGTACCCGAGCGCATGCGTCAGGTACTCAACAACCTTATTGGTAACGCCGTTAAATTTACCCACGAAGGTGAGGTGACAATTAACGTAAAAAGCGACGATAAATTTGTGTACTTTGATGTGTCAGATACGGGTATTGGTATGACGCAAGAGCAAGTGGACCGCGTATTCGATCCATTTTCGCAAGCCGATGCGTCAATGAGTAGAAAATACGGTGGCACGGGGCTTGGCACTACTATTTCCAAGCAGTTGGTCGAACTGATGGGCGGGAATATTTTCGCACGTAGTGAAAAAGGCAAAGGCACAACATTTACATTTAGACTTCCGCTGAAAGTTGTGGAAATAGATGAGCATATTTCGAGTGACACAACATCAAAAGCTACGCGAATAGAAACCACATTAAATGTGCTTGTTGTCGATGACGTCCAACAAAATCTAGAGCTGCTTTCATTGTTATTGAAGCGTGCTGGTCATAATGTAGATACCGCAACTGATGGTTTGATTGCATTAGAGAAAATGCAATCACAGTCATATGATGTTGTGCTAATGGATTTACAGATGCCCAAGCTAGACGGTTTGGAAGCAGCCAAACAGCGTCGAGAATTTGAAAAGGAAAATAGCTTACCTCCTACGCCCATTGTTGCACTGACAGCTAGCGTATTGGTGCAAGATAAGCATGCTGCACAGCAAGCAGGCATGGAAGGCTTTGCCAACAAGCCAGTCGATTTTGCACAGCTGATGGAAGAGGTGGCTCGCGTACTCAATATAGATACAAACGTGATAGATAATGCCAAGGAAAATCCAGTAATTGGCACATCTGAATCATCGCTTAAAGTCGATAAAAATGTATTGGATTTGAAAAAAGCGGTGGATTTGTGGGGAAGTGAAGAAGCCATTCTGCAAGAAGTTGATAAATTCTCATCAACATGCAGAGATAAGATAGATGAGCTAATGGGAGCGGCTATTCGTGAAGATTACAAAGCTGTCGCTACGCTGTCCCACGGATTGAAAGGAACGTCAGGTAATCTCTGTTTAACCACTTTTTACCATACCACCAGAGAGATTGAAGCGCAGGCTTTAAAATCGATAGTGAATATTGAAGAGATCAACCGTCTTCGCAATGCGTTAGAAAGAATCGAATTAATGTTAAGTGAATCGCCACTGTACGCCGAGAATGCAATTAATGAAAGTATCGACAATGCGTTGCTGCTTAGTCATCTGGAAGCTATGCTCGATAGTGTAGAGCAAAACATGGTAGATGAAGAGGAATTGACATTTTTACGCGAAGTCGGATGTTCGAGTCATAAAGAACAGATTACGCAAATACTTTTAGACATCGATGATTTTGAGTTTGAGTTAGCGCATGAGCGCATCTCTACACTGATAAAAGAATTAAAGTAGCCAAGAGACACGGCATGTTAGAAATTGAAATCACAAAACCTACTTTACTCCTCGTTGACGACGAGCCGGTAAACCTGCGGGTTTTAAAGCAGCTTCTCGCCAATGACTACCAACTAATTTTCGCCAGAAATGGTGAGGAAGCACTAAAACTAGCACAAACAAGACAGCCTAACTTAATACTTCTAGACGTTATGATGCCAGGCCTGACGGGTTTTGAAGTGTGTCGTCAGCTTAAACAGCTTTCAAGTACAAGGCATATCCCCGTTATCTTTGTCACGGCGCTAAATGACGAGCACGAAGAGACAGAAGGTTTTGAAGCTGGCGCGGTGGACTATATTACAAAGCCTATATCTCCAGCCATTGTAAAAGCGAGGGTTAAAACTCATCTTAGCTTAGTACAGGCAGACGAGTTGCTGGACAGCCGATTACAAGTTGTTCAGCGTTTGGGCAGAGCAGCAGAATACAAAGATAATGAAACGGGCATGCATGTCATGCGTATGAGCCATTACTCTAAAGAGCTTGCGCTAGCCTATGGACTTACAGATAAACAGGCGGAAATTTTGCTTCATGCGGCACCTATGCATGACATCGGCAAAATAGGTATTGCTGATAGCATAATGTTAAAACCAGGGAAGCTCACCGACGAAGAGTTTGCCACCATGAAACATCACCCAGAGATTGGTGCGGAAATCATTGGTGATTGCGGTGATTCTTTGTTATTGAAAGTCGCTAAATCGGTTTCGTTGACCCATCACGAAAAGTGGGATGGGACGGGTTACCCCAAAGGGCTTGCCGGTGAAGACATTCCTATTGAAGGGCGTATTTGCGCTATCGCTGACGTGTTCGATGCTCTTACCAGTAAACGACCTTACAAAGACGCGTGGAGCATTGAAAAGACGGTAGATTTCCTGCAAAGCCAAAAAGGTAAACATTTTGAACCTAAACTTGTCGACCTTATGCTGGAGATAATGCCAAAAATACTCGACATAAAGGCAACATTTAAAGACGAGGATTAACAGCAGACTCTATTGGCTGTTGCTTAATCCGGCGCCTAGACGTATAATGTGCGCATTACGTGATGAGAGCGGGCTCCCTCAATACAGGAAAGTAACGCACTTATCATTAGCAAGCTATCACCTAACGGTGGTTTTACCCATAGGTTTGCAACTGCCCACGTTGGCAGGTATGGGTTCAGAATTTTAATAAAAGCCCCGCTAGTCCGGGGCTTTTTGTTGTATTAAAACCTGGAGTCAGCCTCGCTGAGCCGGGTGATGACAGGTGGGCTTTAGGCCCTTTTTTCGTTTTTGGAGGTTTGCATTGGCAAAACTTGAAGAGAAACTAACCGAAATGTTAGAGCCGGGTGTTGAAGCACTAGGTTTCGAACTGGTTGGCATCGAGTTTGTACGAGCGGGGAAACATTCGATTCTTCGTGTTTTTATTGATCATGAAAACGGTATTACCGTAGATGATTGTGCAGATGTAAGTCATCAGGTTAGCGCAATTTTGGATGTTGAAGATCCAATTAGCACTGAATACAACTTGGAAGTGTCATCACCAGGTATGGACAGACCGCTTTTCAAAGAGAAGCACTATATCGAGTCTGTGGGTGAAGTGGTTCAAATTCGTTTGTCTATGCCAATGGATGACAGACGTAATTTTAAAGGCAAAGTACTCGCGTGCGAAAATGGCATTGTAAGTATTGAAGTGGATGGCCAGCAGTTCCAGTTAGCTGTGGCGAATATCGAAAAAGGTAACGTTGTTCCCACGTTCGATTAACGGAACAGCTCTGCTTTCATCGACGAAAGCAAAAGAGAGGCGAAAATGAATAAAGAAATTTTGTTAGTGGCGGAAGCCGTTTCAAATGAAAAACAAGTGCCTAGAGAGAAAATTTTTGAAGCGCTAGAGTTTGCGATCGCTAGTGCAACAAAAAAGAAAAACGAAGGCGAAATTGAAGTTCGTGTAAGCATCGACAGAACGTCTGGTGACTTTGATACATTCCGTCGCTGGTTGGTTATTCCTGATGATCAAGAACAGGAAAACCCATTTGCTGAAATTACGATTTCTGCGGCACAAATCGACGAACCAGAGATTCAACTTGGCGATTATGTGGAAGAACAGATTGAATCTATAAAATTCGACCGCATAACTACGCAAACCGCAAAGCAAGTGATCGTACAAAAAGTACGTGAAGCTGAGCGTCAGCAAATGATTGCTGAGTACGAAGACAAAGTGGGTGAACTAGTTACCGGTACGGTAAAGAAAGTTAACCGCGACAATATCATCATCGATTTAGGTAACAACGCTGAAGGCGTTATCTACCGCGATGACATGCTTCCTCGCGAAACGTTCCGTCCGGGTGACCGTGTACGTGGTCTTCTTTACGTTATCCGTCCAGAAGCACGTGGCGCACAGCTATTCATTAGCCGTACGCACCCAGACATGCTAGTTGAATTATTCCGCTTAGAAGTGCCAGAAATTGCGGAAGAAACACTAGAAATTAAATCTGCGGCTCGTGACCCAGGCTCTCGTGCGAAGATTGCTGTTAAAACTAATGACAAACGCTTAGACCCAGTAGGTGCGTGTGTTGGTATGCGTGGTTCACGTGTACAAGCCGTATCGGGTGAACTTGGCGGTGAGCGTGTTGATATCGTGCTATGGGATGAAAACCCAGCGCAATTCGTTATCAATGCAATGGCACCTGCTGAAGTTGCATCAATTGTTGTTGATGAAGACAGCAACACAATGGACGTTGCGGTTGAAGCAGATAACCTAGCTCAGGCGATTGGCCGTAGTGGTCAAAACGTTCGCTTAGCTAGCCAGCTGACTGGCTGGGAACTTAACGTGATGACGGTTGACGATCTCAACAAGAAGCACGAAGAAGAAAACGCGAAGGTACTTAATCTATTTACTGCTGGTTTGGACATCGACGAAGAGTTCGCGTCTGTCCTGGTAGATGAAGGCTTTACAACGCTTGAAGAAGTGGCATACGTGCCTGCAAGTGAACTTCTAGCGGTTGAAGGGTTAGATGAAGAAATGGTTGAAGAGCTGCGCAACAGAGCGCGTGCTTTCCTAACCACGCGTGCACTGGCGAACGAAGAATCGCTTGAAGGTGCAGAGCCTACAGAAGCCTTATTAAATCTTGAAGGTATGAGTAAACACGTGGCCTATGTGTTGGCCAGCCGCGGTGTTACTGACCTGGAAGAATTAGCAGAACAAGGTACCGATGATATCAGTGATATCGATGAACTAGACGAAGAGAAAGCCGGCGCATTAATCATGGCGGCTCGTAATATCGTATGGTTCAGTGAAGAAGAGTAAGGTCAACAGGGGGAAAATTACGTAATGGCAGATGTATCTATTGAAAAGCTCGCCAGCGACATTGGTACGACCGTTGACCGATTGGTTGGCCAGTTTAAAGACGCGGGTATCACTAAGAGTGCCGGCGATCAGGTAAACGAAGACGAGAAACAAAAACTATTGGATCATTTAAGTAAGCAACACGGCAGCGCAGCTGAACCGACGCGTATGACACTTAAGCGTAAGACAACCAGCACATTGAGTGTTGGTAAGTCTAAAGAAGTGAAAGTGGAAGTACGTAAAAAGCGCACTTACGTTAAGCGCAGCGACATTGAAGAGCAGCAGCGTCAAGCGGAAGAAGAGGCGAAGCGTCTTGAAGAAGAAGCACGTCTGAAGCGCGAAGCGGAAGAAAAAGCAGCGGCTGAAGCCAAAAAAGCGGCTGAAGAGAAAGCGCGTAAAGCTGAAGAAGCGAAAAAAGCCGCTGAAGAAGAGCGCGCTCGTCGTGCTGAGCAAGCGAAGAAAGAAGCTGAAGCACGCAAGAAAGACGAACCAGAACTAACTGAAGCTGAAAAAGCGGAAGCAGAAGCGGCTCGTCAGGAAGAAGAGCGTCTTCGTAAAGCGCAAGAAGAAGAAGCGCAGAAAAAGCTTGAAGAAGAAGCAAAGAAAGCGGCTGATGAAGCGCGTAAACTTGCTGAAGAAAACGAGCGTCGCTGGAAAGAAGAAGAAGAGCGTCGTAAGAAAGAAGAAGCTGAAGAAGTTCACTTGCACTCTAACCGTTATGCTCAAGAAGCTGAAGACGAAGAAGATATGCAGGTTGAGCGTTCATCACGCCGTCGTCGTAAGTCGAAGAAAAATGCGGGTGAGCACCTTAAGCAAGGCTTTAACAAGCCAGCTGCACCTGTAGAGCGTGTAGTTAAGCTTGGCGCAACCATCACAGTTGGCGAACTTGCAAGTAAGCTTGCAATTAAGTCTAACGAAGTTATCAAAACGATGATGAAGATGGGCGAAATGGCAACCATTAACCAAGTACTAGACCAAGATACTGCGGTACTAGTGATTGAAGAAATGGGCCATAAGTACGAGCTTGTTAACGACAACGCACTTGAAGATGAGTTGTTGGCAGACGGCACCGGCGGTGAAAAGACCACACGTGCACCTGTTGTAACCATCATGGGTCACGTTGACCACGGTAAAACGTCATTGCTTGACTACATTCGCCGCGCGAAAGTAGCAGATGGTGAAGCGGGTGGTATTACCCAGCACATTGGTGCATACAAAGTAGAAACAGAGAACGGTGAAATTACGTTCCTAGATACACCTGGACACGCCGCGTTTACTGCAATGCGTGCTCGTGGTGCTACGGCGACGGATATCGTTATTCTTGTTGTTGCTGCAGATGACGGCGTAATGCCTCAAACGAAAGAAGCGGTACAGCACGCTCGCGCTGCTGGCGTACCTCTTATCGTTGCAGTAAACAAAATGGATAAAGAAACCGCTGACCCTGATCGCGTTAAAACTGAGCTATCTCAACTAGAAGTTATCTCAGAAGAGTGGGGCGGTGAGCACCAGTTCTGTAACGTTTCTGCGAAAACAGGTATGGGCGTAGACGAACTGCTTGAAGCTATCGTTCTACAAGCTGAAGTTCTTGACCTTAAAGCAGTAGCTGAAGGCCCAGGTCGCGGTATTGTTATTGAATCTCGCCTTGATAAAGGTCGTGGTCCAGTGGCATCTGTATTGGTTCAAGAAGGCCAATTACGCGCTGGCGACATTCTACTTTGTGGTGAAGAGTACGGCCGTGTTCGTGCAATGCGCGACGAAAACGGTAATGAAATTAAAGTTGCGGGCCCTTCTACGCCAGTGGAAGTACTTGGTCTTTCAGGTGTGCCAGTAGCAGGTGAAGACGCAGCCGTTGTTAAAGACGAGCGTAAAGCGCGTGAAGTAGCAGCGAAGCGTCATCAGAAGAAACGTGAACTTAAACTTGCTCGTCAGCAAAAAGCGAAACTTGAAAACATGTTTGCGAACATGGAATCTGGTGACGTTAGCGAACTTAACATCGTACTTAAAGCTGACGTACAGGGTTCTGTAGAAGCAATTTCTGAATCACTTGTTAAGCTTTCTACGTCTGAAGTAAAAGTGAACATTGTAGGTAGTGGTGTAGGTGGTATCACTGAAACTGACGCAACCCTTGCGGCTGCATCAGGCGCTATCGTACTAGGCTTTAACGTTCGTGCCGATGCAACAGCGCGTCGCGTACTAGAAGCTGAAGAAATTGATTTACGTTACTACAGCGTTATCTATAACCTAATTGACGAAGTGAAAGCTGCCATGAGTGGTATGCTTGCACCAGAATTCAAGCAGGAAATCATTGGTCTTGCAGAAGTACGTGACGTATTTAAGTCACCGAAACTGGGCGCAATTGCGGGCTGTATGGTTACTGAAGGTAACGTTAAGCGTAGCAACCCAATCCGTGTACTTCGTGACAACGTAGTAATTTACGAAGGTGAACTAGAATCACTGCGTCGCTTTAAAGACGACGTACAAGAAGTACGTAACGGTATGGAATGTGGTATCGGCGTTAAGAACTACAACGACGTGAAAGTAGGCGACCAAATCGAGGTCTTCGAAATCGTTGAGGTTAAGCGCGAAATTTAATTGCCTTAGTTAATTCGGCATGTGAAAAACGGGGGCCGAGTGCTCCCGTTTTTGTCTGTATTTAGTCAAAAAATTCAAAGCATGCTCGACGTTTACATAAGGAAAGGAGAGTATAATGGCCCGTGAATTTTCACGTACCGACAGAGTCGCTCAGCAAGTTCATAAAGAAGTGGCGAGCATTCTGCAAAACGAATACAAGCACCGCGTTGGCGATATGCCTTTGATCACGGTTTCTGACGTAGATGTATCGCGCGACTTAGCGCATGCAAAAATCTTTGTGACTATCTACAACAGCACCGAAGAAGAAGGTAAGGCGCAAATTAAACAACTGGCAGAATACAAAAAGTTTATTCGCAGTATTCTAGCTAAACGTATTCGCATGCGTTCAGTACCAGATCTTCACTTCTTTGAAGATAAGTCGATTGTTGAAGGTATGCGTATCTCTAATCTTGTGTCGCAGACCATCGCAAAAGATGAGTCAAAGCGCGATAAAGACGAATCACAAGAGCAGGAGTAGATGGCAAGACGTCGTAAAGGCCGTGAGATTAACGGCATAGTATTGCTTGATAAACCGCTTGGTGGGTCATCTAACCAACTGCTACAAAAAGTGCGCTGGCTGTACAAAGCGGCAAAAGCCGGGCACACAGGCGCACTTGATCCGCTTGCCAGTGGTATGCTGCCGCTTTGCTTGGGTGAAGCCACCAAGTTTTCTCAGTTTCTTCTGGATGCAGAAAAGACCTACGAGGTAACTGCTCAACTAGGTGTACGCACAACCACATCTGATGCGGACGGTGAAGTAGTTGAAGAAAAACCTGTTGAAGTAAGCGAAGAACAAGTGCGTGATGCATGTTTGGCGTTCTTAGGTAAGAGCAAACAAATACCATCCATGTTCTCAGCGCTTAAACATCAAGGTAAGCCGCTTTATCATTATGCTCGCCAAGGCATAGAAATTGAGCGTGAGCCCCGCGATATTGAAGTGTATGAACTGGATGTACTGCGTATTGAACTGCCGTTTGTAGAAATGCGCATTAAATGCAGCAAAGGCACCTATATTCGCTCTATCGTGGATGATTTGGGTCAAAATCTTGGCTGTGGCGCCTATGTGACTCGCTTGCACCGCACGGAAGTAGCAGACTATCCCACAGATAAAATGGTATCGCTGGATAAGTTGATTGATATTCAGGAATCACTGGAAGAAGGTGACTTCAAAGCGCTGGATGACTTATTGATTCCTATGGATACGGCTGTAAGTCGCTTACCATTTGTGACTATTAGCGATGCGGAAAGAAACCGCTTTGATAACGGTCAATCTGTAAAAGGGGTATGTAGCGAATCACTTATTGAAGGTATGTCTTACCGCGTTTACCACGGCGAAGATACTAGTGGTATTTTCTTAGGCGTAGGGGAAGGGGTTCTTGACCCGAAAGACCAAGGTGTCCCTAAACAAGAAGTGTTTGTTAATCCAAAACGTCGAGTTGTTTATCCATCGTAGCTGCGCTGGTAAATAAAGACGGTTTATGGCTTGCTAAGTCTGTAAACGTCATTATAATACGGCGCTCATTCCGCTTTGCTGAATTAGTGATCGGCGAAGCATTAATATTAGGAGAATGATATGTCACTAACTAAAGCAGAAACCGCAAAAATCATTGCTGAGTACGGCGTTAAAGAAGGCGACACTGGTTCACCAGAAGTTCAAGTTGCTTTGCTTACTCACAACATCAACAAGCTTCAAGGTCACTTTGCTGATCACAAGAAAGATCACCACTCACGTCGTGGTCTTCTACGTATGGTTAGCCAACGTCGTAAGCTTCTAGACTACCTTAAAGGCAAGAACGCTGAGCGTTACCTTGACCTTATCAAGCGTCTAGGTCTACGTCGATAAGACTAGGTTTCAAGAAAAGCGCCCAATGGGCGCTTTTTTTTACGAAGTGATATAGTAACTTCGTTTGCGCAATGCTAATTCAAGATGTTAGCCACCTGACGAAATAGGGTAAGCGTAAAAGGGTAAGATTAATTGCTGTTTAGCTTCTTATCCTCGAACATCCTTTCATCAGCAACAAATATGAGTTCTTCTAAAGTCTTTCCCTCAATAGGGTAACTTGCATGACCAATGCTGACGCCAACACTGAACGTACCATGAGCGGTGGAAATAGGTTGGGTCAGGTTTTTAGCTAACCGTGTCTTTAGTGCTTCTACGCTAAAGTCTTTGTTTAGCTCTGTGATAACAACGATAAATTCGTCACCGCCAACGCGCGAAGCGATGTCATACACGCGGCACATTGACTGAAGCCTTTGTGCAAGCTCCACTAATACTTCATCACCTGTCGTGTGCCCATACTCGTCATTAATTGGCTTAAATCGATTGAGATCCAAATATAAGAGCGTACACAGTTTATTGTTCCTCTCTAAGCGAGGAAGCTCATTACGCATGTAGGTAGAAAGCGCAAGTCTATTGGCTAAACCCGTTAACGTATCGCTATTCGCTAGCTTCCTAATTTGCTGCTCAGCCTCCACTTGTTCGGTAATATCAACATTGATACCAAACATCTTGTTGCCTTCTATACGTCCATACGCGCTTATGTGCCGGTACTTGTCGCTTGCCGCTTTTACCCGAAAGATCGCATGAAAGCCTGATCTTTCCTGTATTGCCTGATTAATCTTTTTCTTTACGTTAACCATATCGTCACTGTGGACCGTACTTTCCCAGTCACAAAATTGGCCACTAAACCCCGCCTTGGAGACACTGTAAATTTTATGCATCCAATCGTCCCAAATGAGCTCGTTAGTGGAAGTGTCCCATTCCCACACGCCTATGTGAGCAGCATCTGCGGCCATAGACATACGTCTGTTTAGTGTTTTAAGTGTATGCTGGGCCTCACGCCACTTGGTTACATCTTCAGAAAGCGCCAAGATGTATTGCGGCTTACCGTAATTATCATCAATTACGATCTTCTTTGTTTCAAAAAAGCGCGTTACGCCGTCAATGTTGAGCTCGAACTCGTTTACGTTTTGCTTTTCAGAGCTCGAAAGCAATTGTTTGTCGTCCGAAATGAATTTTTTAGCTTCTGTCTCGTCGAAAATATCAAAATCTGATAACCCGACGAGAGAGGCTTTATCAGCACCTAATATTTTGCTTCCCGCGTCATTTACGTGGGTGATAGAAAGGGTGTCGGCACGTTTGACAATCAGCATATTGGGTAGAGCGTCAAATACCGTTTGAGCAAAGACTTCCTGATTTTTGACATCAGATAAATCCTTCACCGTACACACATAGGATATGTCATTGCCTGGCAGAAGGTTGATACGTAGTGTTAACGGGAAAATCTTCCCGCTTTTTCTTATTCCATCTAGCGTTAGTGGCATATGATGTACTGCGCTATTTCTTGCTGCTTTTTTCAATCCAATAAGGAGTGGCTCATGTACGTGCTGAGAAGGGCTTACAAGTTCTCTTATATGGACAGTTTGAGGTGTAATAGCATCAAGTCCAAACATGCTTAACGCGACAGGGTTTGCGAATTCAACCATACCAGCCTTGTCAAAGGTCAGTACGCCTTCCTGAACAGTATTTAACACCGCGTTATAGCGCTCCAGCAATAAAGTTCGGGCTCGCAATTCAATAAAGATAAGGATAGTAAACGCGAAAAGCATCACCATTAACATGACCAGATAAGCGAGGTTCTTTGTTTCCGGCTCTTGTAGTATTTGCGTGGAGGGCAGTGCATACACGTGCATAGACAGCATTCCGGTGTAATGCATACCGGATATAGCGCAGCCCATAATGATTGCAGGTACAATTTGCTTTGTAATTCGCAGCTGAGACGTGGTCACGTATTCATGGGTTTTTAACGCTATACCAGCTAAGCCTACGGCAACCACTATTGAAAGACAGAAGTACCAGCCGTCATAGGCCATGATGGCATCCATCTGCATTGCCATCATGCCAATATAGTGCATGCTGCCTATACCAAGGCCCATATATAAGCTTCTGAGCCAGAGCGAGTTAGCTTTGTGTGGTAGTTTGCTCATCACAACGATACTCGCAAGAATAGCGGGTAAAACCGACAGCAATGTAACAAACGGGCCATAGGAAACTTCAAGGGGCAGCTGATAAGCCAGCATTCCGACAAAATGCATTGCCCAAATGCCGAAACCGAGGAAGCACGCCGAAGCCAGCGACCAAAAAGAACGCTCGTTTTGTAGCTCTGTCTGCGACATCTTTGCCGACAGTACGAAAGAGATAAGAGAAGCCGAAATCGCAATAACAACAGAGGCCACTACGAAAGTAAGATCGTAAGTAGCCAATATTTCAGTGCTCGGTGGGAAATCCTTTACCGAAAAAAAGTGATAATGTCCGTTTTTCAAAGTCTTAAATTGTGTTTTCAACCAACTACTACTAAATGTAGTAGTTTCATTTATTTACGCAACTCGGCATTGCTAGCTGTTTTACTTGAAGTGCGAACCGCGTTTTGCATTATAGCGAGTTCACGGCTTGTCAAATTACGCCACTGACCTGGTTTTAATGAACCAAGTTCAAGGTGCATAATGCGAGTTCGCTTAAGTTTCGTGACCTCGTAACCTAAAAACTCACACATTCTGCGAATTTGTCGATTAAGCCCCTGAGTTAGAATGATGGTGAATTTATTCTTACCGGTAGGCTTTACCACACAAGGTTTAGTCACTGTGCCAAGGATCGGTACACCGCGTGCCATACGATTAACAAAGCGCTCACTTATGGGCTGATTCACCGTAACTTCATACTCTTTATCATGGGCATTTTCAGCACGTAGAATTTTATTTACGATGTCACCATCGCTGGTGAGTATGATTAATCCTTCAGAAGGCTTATCTAACCTCCCTACAGGGAAAATTCGCTCTTTGTGACCGATAGCATCAATAATGTTGCCTTTTACATGGCGCTCTGTGGTGCAGGTAATACCAATGGGTTTGTTGTAAACAATGTATACGCGGTCTGACTTGTCCGAGGCAACTGCGCCTACAACTTTACCGTCTACCTTTACAGTGTCACCAGGCCCCACTTTGGTGCCAAGTTCCGGCGGTTGGTTGTTAACGGTAACGCGGTTTTGCTCAATGAGTTTATCAGCTTCACGGCGAGAACAAAGGCCAGTGTCGCTGATATATTTATTTAAACGTTTGGGCGCTTGGTCACTCATTGCGCATTAAGTCCTATAGATTTCAAAAAGAGTGCAATACTATCACGGCAAAAAGAAAGGGGCGATTCGCCCCTTTCTTTTTTACTCATTAAACAGTGCTTGTTGCGGTCGTTTGACTGTTTTTACACCAAGTGATGTTTGCTATTAATTACCCGTAGGCGAGGGTGCAGAACCGCTACCACCTGTCGAGCTGCCACTTGACACGACTTTGGTGGCAATATCGCGAATTTCATTTTCTAGGCTCGTAATGCGCCCCGACAATGTGGTGTTGCGTTGCTCTAGCACTGACAGCTTGTCGGTTAAATTGCGCACGCTTTGTTGAGCACTTTGTTTGTCACTTGCTGCTTGTTCAAGTTGAACATTAACAGCTAGCAGTTCGTCAGCTAATGACGCAAGCTGATTTTTCACAGAACCAATGGCTGCTGCTTGCGATTTAACGTTTTCTGAAACTGAACTGATATTTTTGTTCAACGAATTCTGAACATTGCCCACGCGGTCGCCAAGATCAGCTATTTCTTGCTGATTGCGACGCCAAGCCGATGCCCACAGCTTATCCATTTGCTCCCATAGCTCGTTTGTTTTATTTGTCAGCTCAGTGACTTTAACTTGTAAGGCTACAGTAGATTCACCGATTTCTTCACCGGTGGCAGATAGCTTGTTTTCTAGTTGCAAAATGCGTTGTTCCGCTTGCTCGGCAACTGCTTTTTGATGCTCAAGCAGGGTGTACAGGTAATAGCAACCACCACAAGCCGCTAAAGCGATAACGGCAACTAATACAACCCAGATTCCATTACCGTTTCCGCTACCAGAAGGCTGACGGTTGGCGGAAGGGGAAGATGACGGCGGAGGCGTTGTCTTTGTTGGAGCTGCCTGACGTTTGGTTTGATAATCACGACGGTCTTCTTCATCCAATCTAATGGTTGGGAACTCATCGTTTTTCGAATTATTTGCCATAGTAAATTAATAGTCTCGTTATGTAGTGTTCTCTTCACTGCATTAACATGCTTAATTCAATAAGAAGACAACACATTTATATTTGCGCGCATAAGCATGTTATCGCTAAATTAAAGGAAATTCTATGGCTTATGTTGAATGTCAATTATACATAAGCCACAAAAAGTTAAAATTGCGTTAACCCTTGGCGTTATTGCTTATCGCCAATCCACTCAACGCGATACAAATCCCGTCTTCTATCCAGGTAGTTGCGCACTGAACCTTCATTTTGAAGCTTGGTCAGTTTATCCAAATCCAAATCGACAATTAACGTCATTTCTGTATTTGGCGTGGTTTCAGAGACAATTGCGTCATGTGGGAAAGCAAAATCACTGGGGGAGAATACCGCAGTTTGGCCATACTGAATGTCTACATTATCAACTTTAGGTAGGTTACCTACGCTGCCTGCAATTGCCACGTAGCATTCGTTTTCAATTGCACGGGCTTGTGCACAGCGGCGCACACGTAAGTAGCCATTTTTAGTGTCTGTCCAAAATGGTACAAACAGAATCTGCATTTCTTGATCGGCAAGAATGCGTGCAAGTTCTGGAAACTCCACGTCGTAACAAATCAATACACCAATTTTACCGAAATCGGTATCGAAGGTTTTAAGGCTATTGCCCCCTTTCATGATCCAATCTTCTTTCTCGTGGGGAGTAGGGTGCAACTTATATTGGCTCTCTATGGTCCCGTCGCGTTTACAAATGTAACTCACGTTGTAGAGCTCTTCTTCTTCTACCACAGGCATAGAACCCGCGATAATCGTGATGTTATACGACACGGCTAAATGAGATACCGCCGTGAGGATCTCATCGGTATAGGTGGCCAAATGCCAAATCGCATCAATTGATGAATCAGAAGGGCTTAAGCCCATCAACGGCGCGTTGAAAAATTCAGGAAAGAGGGCAACGTCACACGAGTAGTCAGATAACGCGTCGACGAAATACTCTACTTGCTGTAGGAGCTCCTCAACATTATTGAAATAACGCATTTGCCACTGAATACACCCGATACGGGCGCTGGTTTTTCTACTGGCGATGAGAGACGGTGTGCCCGGTTCGTAATATATATTGTGCCATTGAAGCAACGTTGCGTAACCTTGAGAGGCTTCATCTTCTGGAAGATAAGCCGACATTACCTGTTTTACTTCAAACCCATTTGAGAGTTGGAAAGTTAAAATGGGGTCGTAAATATCTTTAAGTTTTACTTGTTCAATGTACTCATAAGGCGATAATTCATGCGCGTGATTTTTGTAATTCGGGATTCGACCGCCAGCCATGATGGATTTCAAATTAAGATTGCGGCAGAGTTCTTTGCGCGCTTCATATAAACGCCGTCCTAAGCGAAGCCCTCGGTATTCAGGTGATACAATTACCTCAACGCCATAAAGCACGTCTCCATTTGGATCGTGTGTAGTTAAGTAAGCGTCACCGGTTATTTCGTCGTAGCTGTGTTTATCCCCAAATTGGTCATAATCTACAATCACCGAAATGGCAAATGCGACCACTTTGCCTTTGTCTTCTATGCATATTTGGCCATCGGGAAAGGTTGTAACTTGAGCTTTGTAATTAGAGTAAGGCCACGCGCCCCCAACGTTGGCGTATACCTCATCCATTAACGCTTTCACATCGTTGTAGTCGTCCAGTCTCAAGTTTCTTAAGTCTAGATGATGTTCTGTTTCTTCTATTTGTGTTTGATCTTGACTCATGGGTTACTCTTATTGCTAAAGATTTCTTATACGTGTTTTACGTAGATTTCTACTAAACCGTGATGTAATCGGTTTTTCAACTGTTTATTACAGTTCGAGCGCTACGTTTGTAGTATCAGTGTTACTAAGTAGCAATAAGTAATTTCTTTCGAACATGTGTCGTGATCAGAATATAGTTTTACTTATTGATTAACTTAGCCCACTAGCTTTGCTGGACTGTCTCGCGCTTAAAAGGCTTTCATGTAGACCAAAATTCGAAAACTAAAGGTCAACAGTCCCTAATTAAAACAAAGTAAGCAAGAAGCGTGCGATTTCTCTACACCAATTATAGCGACAAATATTTTTTCTTTTGTCGATAAAAAAATAACGCGCAAAATATGAGTACATGCAATTGCCACCACGCAAAACCCCGCGTATAAGTTCGCTAATTTCCACCGTACTCAACCTAAACCTAATAACATAATTAGTGCATTGCTATAAGGTAACAACACGCTAATGAATAGAGAACAACTTGCGTCGTATCAGCCTCTACACGTTTTTGATGAGACGTTGTTTGAAAATATTGTCGACGACCTGGTCGCTAAAGGCTTTTCTGTTCAAGAGAATGGATTACCGGATTTTATTACACAAGCACTTTTGGCATGCCAGCGTTCAATCTCGGACACTGAATACAAAGCCGCTGGTATTGGTCGTGCAGAAAATTATCAGAAGGCTGAAAAGGTAAGAGGTGACGAAATCTGCTGGATTACAGGTTCCTCAGAAGAAGGCGCGCTATGGTTATCTTGGTGTGAGGCCTTGCAGCAATACATAAATCGCTCTCTTTTTATGGGGCTTTTCTCATTTGAAAGTCACTTTGCGTGCTATGAACCGGGTAAATTTTACAAGCGCCATGTAGATGCGTTTAAAGGGCAAGGGAACCGTGTGTTGTCTCTCGTAGCCTATTTAAATGAAGATTGGACTAAGAAAGATGGGGGCGAACTTGTGCTATATGCGGACGAAAGCGACCAGATTGGTACGAGAGTTTTGCCAACAAAAGGCTCTTTCGTTGTCTTTTTGAGTGAGGAGTTCCCCCATGAAGTATTACCTGCAGTGCGTACTCGTCACTCTGTGGCAGGGTGGTTTAGGGTAAACGGCAGTATAAACGACGCTATTGATCCGCCTCGTTAGCCGCTTGTTGTAGGTTGTGGCATGCACTTGTATCTAAACCCCAAGACTTATGTATAATAAGCTCAGGCTACATGCGCGCTATTATAAGAATTGGTTAGAATTACTGGCCAGCGCCTTTCGCGCAGAGCTCGCGCAATATTGTGCCGTCGTAATTACAAATGATTCATTACGACGCTTAGGGAAAAGACGTTAGAAGTGATTGGTTAATGCTGGAAAAAATACCTGCCCCAACCCCAAGAGAAGATTTGCATGTACTGGTTATCGATAACCAGGGGCTTGTACACGATGTTGTGACATCGGCCTTGCATGAGATTGGAATAAAAAATGTAAGCAGTGCCTTTAATGCCTTTCATGCTAAAAGGCTTTGTGCTGCGAGGCAATACGACTTTGTGTTGCTGGCTTTTAATGTCAGTCACGATAAAGATGGTTTCCATCTTTTTGAAGAACTTAAACACCTCAATCATATCAACGATACCACCACGGTAATCTTTCTTAGTGCAGAGACCTCGCCTGAACTGGTTAACTGTATTGTAGAATTGCAACCGGATGACTTTTGGGTAAAACCTCTTCAGCGTAACAAGATAGAATCGCGGTTAGAGTACCTTATTCAAATAAGACTTAAACTGCATAAAATGCTTCACTGTATGCAGATGGGGGATTACTCCACTGCAATGTACTATGCAGAGCGCCAGTTAAAAGACCCTTCGCTATCGGAATACCACACCAGAATAAAACGGTTAATCGGCGATTGTTTATTGCAGCTTCGTGATTATCAGACGGCAGAGGATTATTTTAGAAGCTTATTACAAAGCATGGATCATGCTTGGGTGCATATTGGTTTAACTCGCTCGTTACTTCGACAAGATGAACTGGAAGAAGCTCAGCTGCTGGTTGACGACTTACTACAGCGCCACGATACGCGATTTTTAACTTTTGACTTACTCGCGCAATACTTTATTGAAAAAGAGCAGTTCGATATTGCTTACGAGCAGATGAAAGAAGCAAGTCGACTGGCGCCACGCAATATCGAGCGAAATAAAAGGCTATGGGATTTGGCCAGATTGAACCACGATAAAGCGGGCCAACTATCTGCTGTACAGAATATGGCGAAGTTCGCCAAAAACTCTATTCACGACTCGCCACAACTTACCTTGAATGTTATTCGTTCTACAATTGATTTGGCAACCAGCTTAGGCAGCGCCGAGAGCGACCGTTATATTAAGCGCGCAGAGTCCGAGCTGGAAGAATTGAAACAGCAAAAAGGTATGCAGTCTCAACTGGGCGAACAGATTGATGTAGTTAAAGCACGAGTTTTGTGTCTTCGAGATGACAAGAAGGGCGCAGAAAAACTCATGAAGGAACGCTCTGCTTCTACTGATGGTCTGTCGATGGAAGATAGCCTCGACAAGATGAAAGCGTTTCACGAGCTGGGTATGCGTGAACACTGCGTGAGTATTTTAGATAAGCTGAGAAAGCAGATCGAAGGTGATACCTTTACTTCGCAAGTAGTAAATGAATATCTGAACCAAGAGTCGATTGAGCGTACTGAAATTCAATTTACAACAAAAGAGCTCAAGCAAATGGCGGCGGTAAATTATAAGGAAAACAGGTTATTACCTGCTTTTAATAATTTGCGCCAGGCACTTACGCTCTCGCCGAAAGATAAACAAGTCGCGCTTAGTTTACTGAAAGTTATTACTCAAATTCATTTAGGTGATAATTTATCTGACGAACAGATGGAAGCGGCGACAAAAGCGGCGACCCTTCTTTCTAGCAGCGATTTATCACCTACACAAGCGGAAAAGCGTGATCAGTACATAGCCAGAATTGGTATTGAAATAGAAAGCAGTAACGCTGCTGACCTGGTAGGGATGGTGGCTGTGAAAGCCTAGCAGTTTATACAGACTGTTATCAAAATAACGTAAATACAAAAAAGCTGCCTCAATGTAGGCAGCTTTTTTATTGGGTAAAGCACACAGCAAGCGTGTGCTTTATCTATTACTTCTTACTTTTTAGCAGTAGCAGAACGACGACGAAAGCCAATAGCTGCGGCTAGCAGGGCAAGAATTCCTCCCATTGCGCCGCCAGAGCTATCGTTACTTTCTTCTTCTTCAACTACATCCGCTTGTAAATCGAAAGTCGCGATGAATGGGTTGTGATCTGAGCTTCTGTATGGACCAACGTCAGTGAACGCGTAGCCGTCTTCATCCGGGTAGTAACGAAGTGCTTGATCGTACTGTAACTGATAGGCTTCAACCGAGTTGATATTCCAGTGCGCGCCATCAATAGCGTCTGCAAGCATTGCTTCACTCGCTAGAACGTGATCTAAACTACCCACTTGTTCAGTACCGTAGAACCAATATGAGAAACCTTCGGCGTCGAACTCTTCAGCCAAGTTGTGATAACCAAATCCAGCTTCAACTTCAACTGATTCACCTTCGTCCATACCTGTATTAACTGCTGTAGTGATGGTGTATCCACGAGTTTCAGGTGTGTAATCAGTAAGAACAGCTACTGGATCTTCAGCGCTATATGCGTTTAAGTCACCTAAGATAACCTTACGCTCTGGCAGACTTTCATCACTTAGCGCATTACCTAGTGTGATAGCTGCTGATACACGAAGAGCGTTACAGCTGCCTTGAATAGTTGTGATTTCAGACGGTGCTTCTGCCACGTCTTCAGCACACTGTGAACCCTTAGATTTAAAGTGATTCACAGCAACAAGGAACGATTTGCTGCTTTCTGCGTGTACAAAAGATTGAAGAAGGCTTGGGCGCATACGTGCCAGGCTATCTTCATCAATTTGCTGCTCTGGCATAGCCACAACCATCGCGTCACCTTCTGGCGTTACTACAGAAGCTTTATACAGCAAGCCTACAGTAATAGCATCAGTACCAATTGCACTGCCATCAGTGGTAGCGATGAATGAATATTGTTCAGTTTCACCAAGTTCAGCATTGATAGCATCAACAAGAGATTGGATGGCGCTATTTTCACCGAAACCGTCGTTTTCAATTTCCATTAAGCCAACAACGTCAGCGTTTAGGTTAACGATGGCTTCAACAATACGACCTTGTTGTAATTCAAACGCCACTTCGTCGTTTGCACCACGGTTTTGGTCATAATCAAATGTTACATCGCCGTTTTCGTCTACTTCGCCATTAAAGTAGTTAAGTACGTTAAACGTGGCAATTGATAGGTTGCCTTCTGTAACCACTGGGTTCGCTTCGCGAGAAGAAGTTACTTCGATAACGTCGCTCGGGTTAATTCTGTATGTGCCAAAGCTGTAGTTTAGCGGGCCAGATGCAGAAACTGTATCACCAATACGAATAGCGTTAGCGTAGCTGAAAGTAGGGAAGTAATTAAGTGCATCAGGGTACTGCGAGCTGCTGTTATCTTCGATGGTAAGAAGGCTAGTTTCGCTCGCTTCTTCAGCCGCCGCATATGCTTCCGATAGAGGAGCCGCTACGTCGCTTGGCTGGCGCTTAATTGTGTCACTAACAACAATTTCGCCGTAACGCCACAAGTTGTTTGTGCTAGTTACAGTTGCGTCACTAACGCTAACAACCATACCTTCAACTGTTTCAAGGTCAACTTCGTAAGGCATAGATAGTTCTACTGCTGCAACTGCATCTGTTGTTCCACAATCAAGTGCAGTTACGTCGCTATCCATGGCAAGTGTTGTCATGCCGTAGTTTTCTTCTACTTCACCATAAAGGCGAACTACGTTGCCTGTTTCAACATCAACAGTACCTTCTACAAATAGGCCTTCAGACGTTGCATCGTCAGCATCGTAATCAGAAGCTTCTTCCTGTACAAAGAAACCGCCAGCACGTGTGCCAGTTACAATAGCTTCAATAATAACGCTGTTGCCAACTTCAGCAGAGCTGCTCTCACTGCCTTGAATAGCACTGATAAGAGTAGCTTCGGCGCCACATACACCTAACTCAACAGCAGGTTCCTCAGGAACTTCTACAACATCACCGCCGCCTTCAGTAGTAAAGGTACCTGCTGGAAAAGGTGTTGCAGCATCTGCATTGGTAGTTGAGCCGTCTAGCGCGTCAACACCGCTGTAAGTCCAGTTAGATGCTTCAAAACTTCCGCCATTAGCGCTTTGACCTGACGTGCGATACGCCCAACCGTCTAAATACTCCCAAGGGGTGCCATTTCCGTCAGTATTGATATCACCGAAGGTATCGATAACGCTGCCATCTTTGAAAAGCTCGATAGCATCATCACCGTTAATTCCCATTGATGAAGTGTCATAGTCTGGCGCTGAACCGAAAAATGCGGTGAAACCGTCAATCTCAGATGCTACATAAATATAGCTGCCTGCACTTGCTGACGTGCCAGCCGGGAAAGTAAATTCTTCGCCGTCAGTACCACCACCATTGTTGGCAGTACCAATGCCATAAGCTGATAAATCTGCAATGTCATTGACTACGAAAAGTTCGACTGCTTTTGGAACACCACCGCTTAACGGTCCATCGATAACACCACTAATGACCAAATCGTTAGCTTGGATGGCGGTTGAAGAAAGTGCAGAAATGATTCCTGCAGATAGTAAAGTTAATGATGTTTTCACGTCATTTTCCCTTTGTAGTTTTCATTATTCTTTAATTCACATACTGCTTATCTATGCCATTGCTGGAGTAGAAAAAACAGGTTTACACGTGAGGCGCAATTTTCTTATTGCTTGTTCTACCCTAAGGGGATTTGGGATGGATAGGAATGACTTAACCTTATTCAAGCTGTTTTTTAAATTCTGTATGTAAAACAATGATTTGCTGTCTATAGATAAATTTACTTATAGCTTTAACTCTTAACCATGCAACCAGAAAGGCGTTAAGTAACGCTATTAACGGAAAGCTTGAGACCGTATGAAAAGATAAAAACGTATTAAAGGTATTCCTTTTCTTGCAAACAACCGGCAAAAAGTAAGTTATCGTCAATTGCTTGTTCTGTTTAAAGATTTGCTATTTTGACGAGCAGGATTTTGACTTGCCAAAGTGCGAGATGGAGCGTGATCGTCGATTACCCTCGTGACCATCAATTACCATAAACTCATCTGATATACGCTGTAGCCGGGAGTACGTCATATTTTTCCCATTCCGCAAGGTGTTGACCGGGAAACCGCATTAAATTGCACATCAATCATTCTATTTTGACTCAATTTTCATCGTTCAATTCAATAACCTGATTAAGCGATTCATTTTTACCAATTAGTTTTTTGTGATTGTGCGCGCTATTCTTATCACCAGTTTCGAGAGACATGATTTCGCGTTAAGTGAATATCTTCACAAAACTGCAAAACCATGTCGACACAATAAACGTAAAGTTTGTATCCGTACGCACTATGTGTGCGGAAATAATTTAAACCAAATGGAGAATTAAACATGGCATTGATTAATACTGCTATCAAACCTTTTAAAGCAACTGCATTTAAAGACGGTGAATTTATTGACGTAAGCAGTGAAGACATCAAAGGTAAATGGGCAGTTTTCGTATTTTACCCAGCAGACTTCACTTTTGTATGTCCAACTGAGCTTGGCGATATCGCTGATAAGTACGAAGAACTTCAGTCACGTGGCGTAGAAGTATTCTCAGTTTCTACTGACACACACTTCACTCACAAAGCATGGCACGATTCTTCAGACACGATCAATAAGATCAAGTTTGCAATGATTGGCGACCCAACTGGTGAGATCACACGCAACTTTGATTGTATGCGTGAAACAATGGGCCTAGCTGACCGTGCAACTTTCGTTGTTGACCCAGAAGGTATCATCCAAGCGATGGAAATCACTTCTGAAGGTATCGGCCGTGATGCAGACGACCTAGTACGTAAAGTTAAAGCTGCACAGTATGTAGCAAGTCACCCAGGTGAAGTTTGCCCAGCTAAATGGAAAGAAGGCGAAGCAACGCTAGCTCCTTCTCTTGACCTAGTTGGCAAAATCTAAGCATCACGCTTAGCACTTAGTACTGGAAGTAAAGCGCTATAAGCACTGAACAGTATTAAGCATTATATAGGTAGGGAGTGGGTCTCCACTCCCTGACGTTAACTTCCTATTTCCGCTTATGTTGTTGACCTTTTCAAAGGTTGGCGGGGATCGGCGTGTCGAAAATAAGGCAGAATAACCGTGTTAACTAAAGAAATTTTACAAGCATTGAAATCATATGCTGAATCAATGCAGAAAAACGTAACCTTTGTCGTACAGACCGGTGAACATAGCAAGCGTGAAGAGCTTGTGAAGTTTCTGTCCGACATTGCTTCAGTAAGCGACAAATTAAATGTAGAAGAGCGTGATACTAATGGTGAATTGCGCAGCGCAATCAGCTTTTTATTAGAAGCTGACGGTGAAGATACGGGAATTCGTTTTTCTGGTATCCCTGGCGGCCATGAGTTCAACTCTCTTGTACTAGCCATGCTGCATGCAGCAGGTACTGAACTTAAGCTAGATGATAGCGTTAAGTCGATGGTGAAAGCAGTAAATGAACCTCTTAACTTTGAAGTCTTCATTAGCTTGAGCTGTCACAACTGCCCAGAAGTCGTACAGGCACTTAATCAATTTGCTTTGATTAACCCTAATATCAAGACCGAAATGATCGACGGTGGGCTATATCAAAACCTAATTCAAGAGCGCGACATTCAAGGTGTGCCTAGCGTATACCTGAATGGCGAGCTGTTCGCGAACGGTAAAGTTGATGCTTCTGTGCTTATCAACAAATTAATCGAACGCGACCCTAGCCTTAAAGAAGCGAATAAAGGCGATGCACTACCGCTTCAAGACGTAACTGTTATCGGTGGTGGTCCAGCAGGTGTAGCTTCGGCGATTTACAGTGCGCGTAAGGGGCTTAAAGTAGCTATTGTTGCTGAAACCTTTGGCGGTCAAGTTAAGGATACCATGGGTATCGAGAACCTTATCTCTGTACCTAAAACAACCGGTCCTGAGTTGGTAGGCAACTTGATGGAACATGTGCGCGATTACGACATTACGCTTAAAGAGCACGTACGTGTTGAAAGCATTGAGAAAGGTAACATCAAAACAATTACGCTTTCTTCTGGCGAGCAAATTCGCACTCGCACGGTTATCGTAGCAACAGGTGCACGTTGGAGAGAGCTTGGTGTACCGGGCGAAAAAGAAAACATCGGTAATGGTGTGGCGTATTGCCCACACTGTGACGGACCTTTCTTTAAAGGTAAAGACGTAGCGGTAATTGGCGGTGGCAACTCAGGTATTGAAGCGGCACTCGACCTTGCAGGCATCGTAAAATCGGTAACGGTATTTGAATTTATGCCAGAACTTAAGGCTGATAAGGTTCTTATCGACCAAGCTGTTAAACGGGATAATATTACCATTATCAAAAATGCGGCGACGCGCCAAATTACGGCAGAAAATGGTAAAGTGAACGCTATTGAATACCAAGACCGTTCAACCAATGAAGTACACACTCGTGAACTTGCAGGTGTTTTTGTTCAAATTGGACTAGTACCTAACAGTCAGTTTATGAAGGGCACGGTAGACATGACGCAGTATGGCGAAATTATCGTTGATACTAAGTGTCATACATCTGAGCCGGGTATATTTGCAGCCGGTGACGTAACAACAGTACCGTATAAGCAAATTGTTATTTCAATGGGTGAGGGCGCAAAAGCATCGCTTGCTGCATTTGAATACTTACTAAGTCACGAAGTAGTTGAATCAGACGAAGAAAGTGAAGCAGCTTAATAAATAGCTTGCCTATAATAGTAAGAGTAAAGCCGGACTAACTATGTTAGTTCGGCTTTTTTGTTGCCCTAAATAAAAGTGCTAGGGAGACCTTTGTACTTTTAATTAAGTCTCAAGAACTGCGATGTATTGTGTACGTTTTTTACTATGCAAATGTTAATGATACTGGTTATCATTAGTGTAAAAGTTTGCTAAATTAGACGAAAGCATAATGTGGCTCATTGATCACTTATTTTCAGCGATAGGCGATTAGTGAGCTCAAATAACTAACAGACAACACTCAACATGAATAAAAAATTACTAAGTTTGGCGGTAACGGCTATATTAATGTCGCACGCACAGGCCCAGGAAGATGAAAGTGGCAGTGGCATAGCTATAGAGCATCAAACGGCAGCAACGGAAAAAACAGAAAAGAATGCCGTTGAAAAGATTGAAGTAGTGGGCATGCGCTCTCCGTTTGGCGCAACAAAAACAAATACACCGATTGTTGAGCTCGCCCGTACAATTTCCATTGAAACCGCATTAGATTTAAAGCAAAAGGGTGTATTAAACCTTTCTCAGTCCGCTACTTATATGGCGGGTGTGACGGGGGAGTCTTACGGATACGCCACCCGAGTCGATTCAATATCTTCCAGAGGATTAAGTATTCCGCGCTATCGCGACTCAATTCAAGAGTTGTTTGGCAGCTATAATTCTACGCGAGCTGAAATCTACACAATGGAACAGGTTGAGCTGCTTAAGGGGCCAGCCTCCGTACTTTATGGTCAGGGTTCTCCTGGCGGCATAATGAATTATGTGTCCAAAACGCCGACGTTGGGCAAAGGAAGTGAAGTCGTCTTGTCTTACGGAAGCTTTGACCGCGCGCAAGTTGGGGTGGATGTAAACGGCAGCCTGTCTGAAGATGATAAGTGGATGGGGCGTTTTGTTGGTATTTATCGCAATGCTGACTCTCAGGTTGATTACGTTAGCGACGACACCCAAGTATTAATGCCGTCACTGTCCTTTATGCCTTCCGACAATACAACGCTAACACTGATTGGATTATTTCAAGATACCGATAGCGATACAGCTGCGCAATTTATTCCTGTAGAAGGCACGTTACTGCCTTTGGCTGACGGCACTTACTTACCTGATCAGGATGTTTACGCAGGCGAACCAGGGTTTAATAAATTCGATACTAAGTCGAACCAAGTTACCTTACTTGGCGAGCACTTGGTAAACGATACAACGTCACTTTCATTTACTGCCTTATGGCGAGATGGCGAAGCAGACTACCACCAAGCATGGGCTACGTTTACTGGCGGTACGAGATATCTAAATGCTTATGTTGGCGCTCCGGTTGCACCTACCGACACATTTGTTTCAAGAACGTTTTATCAGGCAGACAATACCTTCAGCCAACACGCCTTTGATGTTCGCGTAAACAAGGGCTTTGTAACAGGTTCTTTCGAACACGAGTTACTAGCGGGTGTCCAATATCAAAATGTAAAAACTGACGCCAACTCTGCATACTACGCAGGTGGCGGGGTATTACAGGGTGACTTTAGATACATTCTGGACTTGGCAAACCCCGAGTACACCGGCGCACCAGAACAAGCCATTTTCGATGCAATTTATAACGACGCGCCTGAGCAGACGGTTACGGACACGGGGTTATATCTATCAGACCAAATTTCCTATGAAAACTGGCGGGTAACGCTAGGTCTGCGTCACGACCGCGTTGACAATGATACTGGCGTAACGGAGCAGGATGACACGCAAACATCTTACTCAGCTGGAATTTTGTATCGCTTTGACAACGGTATTTCCCCCTACTTTAGTTACGCTGAGTCATTCGAGACGGTGGTGGGATTAGATAACAATAACAACCAGCTTAAGCCAGAAGAAGGCCGTCAATACGAGGCAGGGATTAAGTATGAACTATCGTCAATTCCTGGTTTTATCACGCTGGCGTATTACGATATTGAAGTTTCAAATCTTCCTAATCCCAACGGATTACCAGACGAAGCGGCGCAACAGCAAGGCGTAACGACCATAGAAGGGTTTGAGCTAGAAGGGCGCGTAGATTTTGGCCAAATTACAGCGCAGTTTGCTGCATCGGTCATGGACGCTGAAGATCCTAACGGTTTCTCGTTGTCAGCACAGCCAGATAGCAATGCATCCCTATGGATAAATTATTCTCCACTCGAGCTTGAAGCGCTGACCGTAGGAGCAGGTATTCGCTACGTAGGAGAGTCGGTTTCTGAAAACGGGGTTATTAGATACGACACACCTAGCTACACCCTTGGTGACCTGATGGTGTCGTATGTGCTTTCAGATAATTTGGATTTGCAGCTGAATGTAAGAAATGTGACCGATAAAAAGTATCTCACATCGTGCTTATTCAGAGGTGACTGTTTCCCTGGTGTGCGCAGAACAGTGAACGCATCGCTAACCTATTCGTTTTAAGGATTTATCATGCTTTCAGTTGCAGCGGGTGGTTTAACACTCGCAGCCTTAGGGGTTATTTATAAAAGTTGGCGCGCTCAAGCGTCAACGTATCTTTATTTAGGTCTTGTCGTTTGGCTTATTTCAGCAGTGTGCTGGTCTTATGCACAAGGCTGGGAATTTGGTGTGCTGTATGCGCTGTGTATCCCTTCTATATTAGTGTGGCCTTTTATTGCGTTTAACCAAACGCATTTGCCTCAGCCAAAAAATGTACCTCAGCCGAGGAGCTTTGACTTCTCGCGACGTACAGTGCTAGGGAACATCGCAAACTACATCGTGGTGCTGGTTGTTTTATTGGTTGTGAGCGTGTTATTGACGCTAGGACTATGTGCGCTACTACCATTCTCAATAGCAGGGAAGTTGGCTACAGGTATCGTGCTGTTGCCAATTTTGTGGGGTCTTATTGTTTATCACTACCTTGCTACCGCCCACAAAATTAAAGTTGTTGTTGCTTACGCAGTTTTGGCTGCGCTTTGCCTACCAATACTTATTTTCCTCCCCATGTAGGTGAATATCGATGGATAAAATAACAAAACAAAATGCATTAAATGCACATACTTGGGTAGGCGTTTTTCTAAGTGTACTTCTCTTTTTGGTGTGCTTATCTGGGACCGTTGCGGTTTTTCACTTAGAGTTTGAAAGGTGGGAGCAGCCGCATATTGAAGAAATGGAGAATGTTTCTCCTGATGTTGTTGAAAAGGCGATGGACACCTTTTTGGCTCAGAATACGCAAGAGTCTCACCATCTTTATGTGGTTTTCCCTACATCAGATATCCCTCGGTTGGTGGTAGAAAACGATCATGCTGCTTACTTTGCCGACAGTGAAGGTAACTTATTAGAGCAAGAAAGCGTGTCTTTTACCGAAATGCTTGTGAACTTGCACTTGTATCTCAATTTGCCACAAAGTTGGGGAATGATTTTGGTCAGCGCTTTGGGCGCTATCATCTGTACCCTTGTCGTCACTGGAATTATTGCTCACAAACGAATAGCAAAAGATGCTTTTAAACTTCGACGGGGTGGCAACGGCCAGCAAGCACAAATTGATTTGCACAACCGTTTTGGATTATGGGCAGCGCCTTTTCACTTATTAATAGGTATAACAGGCGCATATTTTGGTATGGCAGGGATCATTTTGGTGGTTGTTGCCTCACTAAATTACGATGGCGATCGCGACGCGGTTATCCAGAAAATCTTTACGCCAGACCCTGTATTAGCGCCACAGGAAGGTAAACCGGCTATTGGAAGAGCGTTTGCGCAAATGGAAACGCTAGCGCCAGAAAAGTCGCCCATATTTTTAACAGTACACGAAGTGGGTGAGCCTGAACAGTTCATTGAAATATATGCCAAGGCACCCAATAGAATGATCTACGCAGAAGGCTATCGATTCGATACGGCGGGTAACTTTATCGGTGTGGCCGGCTATGAGTTCGGTGAATGGGGTAAGCAGTTGGTATGGGCAATGTACCGTTTGCACTTCGGTGACTTCGCCGGCCTTACCAGCAAATGGCTGTACTTTGTTCTTGGTGTAATGCTGACCATGCTTTGCGTGTCGGGTATGGAGATTTGGCTGTCTAAGAAGGCGCATCCGCCGTTAGCAAGCAGGCTTTGGTACAGCACGGTGTGGGGTAGTGTGAGTGCACTCGCATTAACGGCTGTAGCAGATATGTTTTTTACAGGCTCGCTCATCGCCGTTTTTTGGTGCCTTATGGTATTTAATACCGGCATTACAGTGGGAGTTAAATCACTCACTAAGCCCGTATGGTTGCTTATATCAGGCATAAGCGTAATGGTGTTACTCATAGCCTATGCGGCTGTGCACCAAAGCGCGACGCTATCGGTTGCGTCACTTCAGCTTAATATACCTATGGCGGTGTATGTGGTGTGGAGTGTCTTTCGTGCTAATACGCTGATTAAGCGAGCTAAAAATGCAGAAACTCAGATTGAAGCCGACGCGAGTAACAACGCGCCTCAATTAGCGCAAGAAAAAAGAGTGAATGCGTAAATCTTATCGTAACTATTAGGGGCTCACGGGAAGCCCCTTAGTTACGCTTCTTTTTTTTCCACGTACCGCCATACATATAGCCATTGCTGGCCTTTGCTCGTTCTTGACAAGCTTTGCATACTATACACCACGTGTCTTCATCACCACACCGAATACGAAACTGTGTGTCGGCATTGATACCGCAGTTGTCACAGGGCCTTGACGGCCTAACTCTGTCCTTTTTCCCCACTTCAAGCACGTCTCTTTCGTTTTAATTAACAGACTTTCTGATACCTATTTTGTGATTACAGGTCACCGCACATAAGCTCAGAACCTTAAATCAGTTTTGCGATTGCAACGGCAATTGAAGAGCCTTTTTCAACGGCTGCGCCCCATAATTTCATTAATAACGACGGCCTTTTTGTCATTAAGATCAGCGCTTCATCTCTGTGATGTTGTTCATCTGCTTGGCATTGTCTAAACCGATTTATAACGTTTGAAGGGGGGATGGCTAACGCAGAAATGCGCTTACATTGTTCTTCGTAATGCGAATCTACGAACTGCTCCCGTCTCTCCCGCGTGGCTCGCACGTAGCTCTTTGTCTACTTGCTTAGCATAATCATCTCCGAGTGTTTTTGCATAAAATGGCATGACGTACCTCTGCAGCATTTTATAGACAAACGATCTGAAGGGAAGAATGGATGCTACCTAACGAATTTGTAATGCTTATTTGAACATGCGCTATTTAGAAAGCTCTGGATGATAGTGTTCTATTTATAAACGAAAGCAGAGTATCGGAGGGTTGCTTGCTATGGTTGATACACACAGAACATACGTTATTTGTAGGAGAGTATAAATGAAGGTATTCGGCGGAGTGTTCATAGTCATTTTAGGGTATTTACTACTATGGCCAGTACCCATTGCGCCTGTAAGCTGGCAAGCACCTACCAGTAACGGGTTTTCAGGGCAATTCGCTGAGAATACACGTTTGTCAGGTCTTACGCTCATTGCATTAGGCTCAGATAACGGGCCGGAGGATTTTGCTATAAATGCTGCGGGAACCATTGCAACAGCTACCCACTCTGGAGCGGTATTGTTAAATAGAAAAGGAGACGCAACATTTACTCCATGGATTAACACGGGTGGACGTCCACTGGGTATCGAGTTTGATGCAAACGACAACTTATTAATCGCTGACGCCCATCGCGGTTTGCTAATCGCAAACCCTGAGGGTGAATTAACGGTTCTGGTTAACCAAGTTGACCACACGAAAGTTGTGTATGCCGACGATGTGGATGTTGCTAATAACGGCAAGATTTACTTCACTGACGCAACCACGAAGTTTTCAGCCACGGAATATGGAGGAACGCTGCAAGCTAGCCTGCTAGAAATTTTGGAACATAGAGGGAACGGCAGGCTCATAGAGTACGACCCAACACTTAGAAAAAGTAACGTATTGATGGATGGCCTTGTTTTTGCCAACGGTGTAGCAATCAGCCATGATCAGAATTCAGTGTTAGTTAACGAAACCGGTAAATATCGCGTGTTGCGCTATTGGCTAACTGGGTCAAAGCAGGGCCAAGTGGAAGTCGTAATTGATAATTTGCCCGGATTTCCTGACAACATTAGCCAGGCAAATAACGGCGGCTATTATTTGGGTCTTGCTTCGCCCCGTTCTGCTCCCGTTGACGCGTTATCTGACAAGCCATTCATCCGTAAAATTGTACAGCGTCTGCCGCAATTCGTACGCCCGCAAGGTCAAGCATACGGACACCTCATCAAAATAAGCGAAAATGGAGAGGTTTTACAAAGTTACCAAGATCCTAGCGGTGAATTTCCATTTGTTACAGGCGCATTAGATACCAGTGAAGGCGTATATGTCAGTAGCTTAACCGCGCCGGCGGTGGGTGTGTTGCCGCTAAACTAACGAACGAAATAGGCAGATTGTTACAACTCAATAAGCAATCTTATTTATCACCGGGAGAGCGCTAAACGCCTCATGAATGTGCTTGTTTTATCCAGTTTTCAAAACGTTTTCTTACATTTAGAAACATTTTAACCATTTGTAATGTAGTTAGGCTGAGAAGGATGTGTCACTATTCGCTATGCTAACTATAGATGTAGTTAGCATTAGTTTTTTAGTTTTCAGCTAGCCGTAGTATTAAAAGGACATTTTTGAATCATGAAAGCGTATATGTATTCCTCTGTTGCACTTGCAGTCACGATTTCTCTTCTAACTGGATGTGGAGGCGGCTCAGGCTCGTCAAATAATCCTCCTGTGGTAACTACCCCAACAACGCCTGGAACATCAGAGCCGGAGTGGGAAGCAGGTGTTTTTGAACCGCAGTCTCAATATATTGCAAAATGCGAAACGCCGAGAAGTGGCGTAGACCCTTACACGGGAAATCCTTATCCCGATACTCAAGGCACGGCCATGGATGAAAAGCTGTGGTTACGCTCTTGGACTAACGATACTTACCTATGGTACGACGAAGTAGAGGATAACGACCCGGAAAATTACTCAGTGTTGAGGTACTTCGATCAACTTAAAACCACTGAGTTGACACCGAGTGGTACGCCTAAAGATAACTTCCATTTTTCTCAAAATACTGCCGAATACAATGAACTTTCTCAGTCAGGAATTTCATCGGGTTACGGTTTTGACTGGGAATTTGGTTCTACAACCGTGCCCAGAGTGCTAACAGTGCGATATACTGAACCTGGTTCTCCTGCCGCTGCTGCCGGTGTACCAAGAGGCGCCACGCTTTCAAAAATTAATGGTGTAGATTTCGTTAATGACAACACACAGCAGGGCGTGAATACTATCAATGCTGCTTTATTCCCAGCGGATGCAGGCACAGTCACAAGCTTTGAGTTTGAGCGGGTGGACGGCTCTACACTAGCGGTAGATATTACTTCAGGCGACATCAGCGTAACACCGGTTCAAAATGCGAAAGTACTAGATACCGAAAACGGCAAAACGGGTTATTTCCAATTCAATACCTTTATTGTTACCGCGCAACAAGGGTTGATTGACGCGTTTGATATGTTTGTTGAGGAGAACGTTACCGAGCTTGTTATTGACCTTCGCTACAATGGAGGAGGACGTCTGGCATTGGCATCTCAACTTTCATATATGATTGCTGGGCCAAATCAAACGAATAATGCAATTTTTGAAACCTTGCGATTTAATGATAAAAACCCAACGACGAACCCTATTACAGGTGAAACCATTCGTCCAACGCCTTTTTATGCCAATGTAATCGACTACAACGCAGGTTATCTTACTGATACGCTGCTGCCTAGTTTGTCTCTTACCAAGGTTTACGTAATAGCCACAGGCGCAACATGCTCTGCCAGTGAAGCGGTGATGAATGCCCTTCGCGGTATTGACGTGGAAGTGGTGCAAATTGGCTCTACTACCTGTGGTAAACCGTATGGATTCTATCCTACAGACAACTGCGGAGAGACCTATTTCTCTATTCAATTCCAAGGCGTGAATAATAAAGGTTTTGGTGATTATGCGGACGGCTTCATGCCGACAGCCACACCTGACTTTGATTTCGAATTACCAGGTTGTGAAGTAGAAGATGATTTTACCGCAAGCTTGGGTGATACAAATGAGGGGATGCTGTCTGCTGCCCTAGAATACGCTGCAACAGGATCATGCCCTGAAGTGGTATCTGGCAATGGTACTGCAGATGTGAACGCGCTGCGCAGTAATCAAAGTTCGCTAGTGGGTGAAAAGCTTATTGCCATCGATAAGCCTGAACAACGTAAAGAGAACTTAGTTCTACAAAACAAAATCTATCAGCCTGTTATTCAGGAGCGCAAGTAATGCCGCTTTGTAATAGAAAAGAGAGACTGCTAGCAGCGCCTATCGCCATACTTTTACTATTGACGAGCGGGTGCGCCACAACGAAAGAAGCTGAGTTACACGAGGCAATAACCAAATCCATCAGTGTGAGTCAAAAACAAACCATTGAAGGTGAAATTAGTAAATGGTTTGGTGGGGTGAGCATTACGCTAGCAGATGATGTATTCAGCCAAACTGCTAGTATTACTATCGAGCGTAAGGCAAAGGTTGATGGCAGGGGATTACCTATTGACGGAAGACACGACAACCCTGTTTATAGCTTCACGCTACTAAGCGATGGTAAGCAGTGTGTGTTGCGTAACGACCAAAGTGGGGAACTTGCCGAGCTTGAAAATGTGAAGTGCTATATAGTGCACGAGGCATAAGCCGGGAATCGACAAAAGCGAAATGTAATCGTCGACAGTAGGGCTTAAAAAAACGCCCAGAGTTTAAAAGCTCTGGGCGTTTTTGTTGCTATCGTTTGTGCTGCTATCGTTTGTGCATGCTTGGCTGCTTTTGCGTGCGGCCGCGGCTGTTGCCGCCGCTATTATTTCCTTTTGAAGCGTTGTTTCTGTTCTTATTCCCGCCGGTGTCGTTACGCTGTTCTGCTGCGTTACCACGACCTTGCTTGTTAGCGTTGGCGTTACGTCGGCTCTTATTTACGCCGTTACCGCCTTTGCTGTTCTTGCCCTGAAAAGTAGGAGGAAGCCCAGTATGTTTGGTTAGCGCGCGTTCACCGCGACGACCTTTCTGTGCTTTTTGGCGCTTCTCATCAGCCGTTTCCGGTGGAACAAGGTGTTGAGGGCCGCGGCCTATCAAATCTTCTCGCCCCATACGTGTAAGTGCTTCGCGAATTTGTGCAAAGTTTTTCGGGTCGTGATAACGTAGCATCGCCTTGTGTAATCGACGGTGAATCTCACCTTTAGCGGAAGGTACTTCTTCACTGGCTTTAGTGACTTTGCGTAGTGAATTTACCTCGGTATGGTACATAGTAGTCGCCGTGGCCATTGGCGACGGATAGAAGTTTTGTACCTGATCGAGCTTAAATTTGTTTTCTTTAAGCCAAATCGCAAGGCTTAGCATGTCTTCGTCGGTAGTACCCGGGTGCGATGCAATAAAGTAAGGAATCAGGTACTGCTTTTTACCTGCTTCTTGTGAGTACTTATCAAATAGCTCTTTAAAGCGGTAGTAGCTACCCATTCCCGGCTTCATCATTTTTGAAAGCGGGCCGTCTTCGGTGTGTTCTGGAGCGATCTTTAAGTAGCCGCCTACGTGGTGAAGGGCAAGCTCTTTTACGTATTCCGGGTCTTCTACTGCTAGGTCGTAACGCACACCTGACGCAATCAAGATTTTCTTGATGCCCGGCAAATTACGGGCACGACGGTACAAGTCGATTGTTGGCTTATGGTCGGTATCCATATGTGCACAAATACTTGGATATACACATGAAGGGCGACGACAGGTGGCTTCAGCTTTCGGGCTCTTACAACGCAGGCGATACATGTTCGCCGTTGGTCCGCCCAAATCAGAGATTACGCCGGTAAAGCCTGGGACAGTGTCGCGGATCTGCTCAATTTCGCGAATAATAGAGTCTTCAGAACGACTTTGAATAATACGCCCTTCGTGCTCGGTAATAGAGCAGAACGTACAGCCACCGTAGCATCCGCGCATAATATTAATACTGAAGCGGATCATGTCGTAAGCGGGGATTTTAGCATCGCCATATACAGGGTGAGGAACACGTTGATACGGTAAGTCAAATACCGCGTCCATCTCTTCTGTTTCAAGCGGCATGGCCGGTGGGTTAATCCAGATGTGTCTGTCGCCGTGGCGCTGCATCAGCGCGCGAGCACAACCAGGGTTGGTTTCTTGGTGCAAAATACGCGACGTATGGGCGTATAACACCTTGTTGTCTTTTACTGTTTCGTACGCGGGAAGTTTGACGTACACGTTCTCCCACGGCTTACGTTTTTCTTTTTCTTTCTGAGCTGGCTGAATAACGATAGGCGCAGCTTCTGGCGCCTCGCTGCTTTTGGTGTCTTTATCCTGCGAATCGCACTCAGGCTCCATCTGATAAGGGCTTGGGATAGCGTCAATCTTGCCCGGCCTGTCAAGAGAGGTCGAGTCAACACCTTGCCACTCAGGTAAGGCTTCTTTTACGATAATTGCCGTACCGCGAATGTCTCGCAAATCAGCAATATTTTCACCTGCCGCTAAGCGATGAGTTACTTCAACAAGAGGACGTTCGGCGTTACCGAAAAAGAGCATATCCGCTTTAGAATCGAACAATACAGAGCGGCGTACTTTTTCACTCCAGTAGTCATAGTGCGCAATACGACGCAAGCTGGCTTCTATGCCACCAACAATAACAGGTACACCTTTAAATGCTTCACGGCAGCGCTGTGAATAAACGGTAACTGCGCGGTCAGGACGCTTTCCACCTACATTGCCTGGCGTGTAAGCGTCGTCGTGACGAAGTTTCTTGTCAGATGTGTAGCGGTTAATCATGGAGTCCATATTGCCGGCTGTTACGCCGAAATACAGGTTGGGTTTACCCAGCTTCATGAAGTCGTCTTTGCTGGTCCAGTCTGGCTGAGAAATAATGCCAACGCGAAAGCCGTGAGCTTCAAGTACCCGGCCAATGACCGCCATACCAAAACTAGGGTGATCCACATACGCATCGCCCGTTACCAAAATAACGTCACAGCTGTCCCAGCCGAGGGCATCCATCTCTTCCTTTGACATAGGTAGAAACGGCGCAGTACCCAGGCAGTGTGGCCAATATTTAGGGTAGGAAAACAGACCGCGGTCGGCCTTAATGGTGGCTTGCATAGTAATCACATCTAGATAAATCAGGGAGTTGCTGAACTTAAAATAGGCAGAAGCTCAGAATAAGTGCGTAATTATAGCAGTCTTGGCCAAGCTAAGGTATAGCACTGTCATTAAATTAAAGAGCTTTGTATACTCTGTGATATAAAAAAGCCACAAAGTTAAGTGTGGGCGCACGTTTGGGTTAGAGTCCGGTTCTAGTGAACATGTTAATCAATGGATTTTCCATAAGCGAAACTCAACCATTAAACGCCTTATAAATCCCCGTATTTAGCGCATGTAAGGCTTGTCTACTCACAACGAAGAGAAACAACAACGACTATGGCGTATTGGCTATTTAAAACAGAACCTGATGCATTTTCTATAGACGACCTGGCAAGCCGCCCTGACCAAACTGAACCGTGGGATGGCGTTAGAAATTACCAAGCTCGCAACTTTTTAAGAGACGGCGTGAAAGTGGGGGATAAGGTATTTATCTATCACTCTAGCTGCAAACATGTAGGTATTGCGGGCGTTGCCGAAGTGGTGAAAGATGGTTACCCAGACAGCACGCAGTTTAATCCTGAATCAAAATACTACGACCCAAAATCCAGCCAAGAAAACCCCCGTTGGTATCGCGTTGATGTCAAGTTCGTAGAAAAGTTTTCCAGCGTACTCCCACTTTCAGTTATCAAAGCAATGGATGGTATTACTGAACTGCCTTTGGTCAAAAAAGGCGGAAGGCTGTCGATCATGCCAGTAGAAGAGGCTGAATGGCAGCAACTCTACGAGGCGGCTAAATAATAGTTAGAACGCCTAGGGCAACACTCGCCTTTGTCACATCATTGAAAGTGACTTATATACCAAATAACCTGTTCCTAATTGAAGCAAAATACCTACTGTGAGAAACACGCCATCTCGGTTTGTCATGCCAAGCGCAGTTATACATAGAGCAAATGCGGGTAAAACTACTGCAAAAGGTATTGCTTCTAATGGGATCATGGAAAGGGATGCGAGGGCACAGTATCCTGCAATAAGGTTTTTAGCTGGTTTTTGGGACAGGACGGTGCCGCGGGGTTTCAGCAGCTTTTCAATTTTATTTACAAAGGGTTTAGCTTTATCAATAGCCGACTCTAACTTGTGTGAACTGACCTTTTTTCGTTTTAGCGCTTTTGGTAGCCAGGGGCTTTCCCTTCCTATTGCTACTTGTATACAGATGAAAAATAATGTTATCCCGCACAATGTTGGAACGCCTGGGATTGCGCCAGTAGGGAGTAGAGCAATGAGTGCAGGTACTAAGAGTAATGGCCCGAACCCCCTATCTTCAAAGCGCTCAATGATATTACCCAAAGATGTCGTCTCAGACTCTTGGTTATACATATCGTCTAACAGTCCAGTAATCGAGTCGCTCATAATACGTCATTGAATCCTTACTAAAGGGCTTTGTCCTACTGATGGTTACGCCGCATCTTTAAATAAGTTTAATAATTCATTTTTACAACTTTTTACTAATGCCCATGTTTTGCTACATTTAGAGAGTGACTAATATTGGGGATACAATTGAGTAAAAAAGATATTTTTTCTGTTCTTGAGCAAATGCCATCAAGTATTTTATTTAAATTCGTAGGAACTGACGAAATATATGCGAGTGCAGGGTTTACGAGAGCTTTTGGTATACAGCCCTTGAATTTTGGCGGAATAAAGTCCGTCAAATTTTACGATATTAGTACAAAAAAGGAAGTTGATACGAAGCGAGATCCTTTCTATCTTTCTGAAAAGGGAAGCTGTGTGTCTGGACAGTTCAGAATTCAAACTCAATCGCGAACAATGATCTGCTTCGTTACTAGTGAAGTGATTGCTACTTCAATTGGTAAATGCTCGGTTCTCAATATAGTTGCTAATGCGGCCCATTTGATCGGCGAATTTAAGAAAGATTCTGCGGTCAATAAGCATATTACTTTCAACCAGCTTCTCACTAACTTCTCTTCAAAATTAATCAATGCAAACGTCAGTGAACTAGATAGCATTATCGATCATGCACTTGCTGCTTTTGGTGAGTTCTGTGATGTAGATAGATGTTATCTTTTTGAGTTTGGTGATACAGACGATTATATGTCCAATACTCATGAGTGGGTGGCAGCGGGGGTTACTCCGTATATTGATGAGTTACAAAACATTCCAACCAACACCATGCCTTTCTTCATGAGCCATATATCTAACGGGATATTTAAGGTAGATGATGTGTCGTCTATTCCTGATTCAGCTTCATCAGAACGAGAACTTTTCCAAGAACAGCGTATTTTCTCGATACTCTGCGTTCGCATAATGGTTGATGGAACCATGTACGGATTCATAGGGTGCGACATAATAGGCGGACCGTACTCGTGGAAGGCTTCAGATATCGAGTATTTGCGCCGTATAGGTGAAATGTTAGGTAACACCTTACAGAATTTATATAACAGAAAGGCACTGCAAAAGGTTCAAGTAGAATTACTTGAGGCGAATAAACAACTAGAACGACTGGCCAATATTGATGGTTTAACGGGTATTGCAAACAGAAGGTTGTTTGACAGTACTCTAGAGCGGGATGTCGCCCGTTGCTATGAGCAGGGGCGTTCACTTAGCTTATTACTCATAGATGTCGATTTATTCAAGCAGTACAACGACGCTTACGGCCATGTCGCCGGAGATACCGTATTAAAAAACATTGCGAACACGCTCACTAACAGTTGTGTGGGTAGCGATGATTTGGTGGCTCGTTATGGCGGCGAAGAGTTCGCGGTTATCCTCCCTGATACGCAGGGTAAGGCGCTTTCTACTATCGCGGCACGAATTTTACGTAATGTAATGTTTCTTAATATTTTCCACGAAGCGTCAGCGCATGACAGAACGCTTACGGTAAGTATAGGGATGGCTACTATCAGTAACTTGCCGCTTAACAAAGATAATTCTAAGCACAATGAAGAAGATGCTATGTGGCTTTTAGAACAAGCTGATAAAGCACTTTACCGCGCAAAAAATGCCGGTAGAAATTGTGCCCGGAGCTAGCGCTTGGATGTACCGTTCTGGCACTAATTATTCCAACTGAGACACTTTTTGCTCCTCCATTACCCTACATTTCTAAAACGGTTAGCAGTAATAACGCTGCTTTTTGTTTTTCCTCATTTTAATCACATATCAATTTGTGATTAAAAACAATCACATTTTAAAGTGTGATTGTTTTTGAATTAAACGCCGTAGCGTGCCATAGTGGTATCTAGCCATTTAAAACTTTTATGTTTATTGCAACAAAGTCAACGCGGCGCAAAGCAGAATGACCAGAAATAGTGCTCTTAAAAGCGACTCAAAAAGTGTAGCTGGTGTAATCACTGGTGATATAACCAACTCACAATCTTATTCAGATGATGAATTCAGCGATATTCTTGCAACACTTAGGGCGAGCTTAACGAACTATGCGAACCTTTACGGTGGCGACTTCGATATTTACCGAGGCGATGCATTCCAGTTAGTAATTAAGCAGTCCCAACACTGTATGAGAACTGCGGTCGGGGTACGTTTAGCCCTAAAGGCGCATGAATTAAGCGTAGATGTGAGAATGAGCATTGCCGTGGGGGAAGTGCAATTCCGTCCTTCAGAAGTGAAAACAGGAACGGGCGAGGCTTTCGTATTGTCAGGGCGGGGACTTGATAATATTAAACCTCATCACCTCGCTTTTTACAGCGGAAACCATCAACTAGACAACAAAACACAACTGCTAACTCGCTTTGCTGATGCACACATTAGTGGGCTTACACAAACCCAAGCGCAAACCTTACATGCGTATCTTGAAGCGTCAGATAAAAGCCATGAAAGTATTGCTGCTATATTGGATAAAAATCGAAGTAATGTGAGTCGTATTCTAAACGCCAGTAATTATAAATTGATTGCTGAGTATCTGGATTATATGGAACAAGCACTGATTTCCAGCGATAAAAATAGCACCGCATTACAAGCCAGCAAGTAACCAAGGATGACTAACGTGAAGCTAAGCAAAACAAAAAACATCGTGTTTAAAATAGGAGAGCTGCATGGTAGCTGAACCTGAATTGCTGGCAGCATTACTTTTAGCCCACCTGCTAGCAGACTTTTATTTTCAACCTTTTTCGTGGGTTCAACAGAGAAATGAAAAACACGCTCTGGCTTTGCCCTTATATCTACACGCGTTAATTCACGGTGTGCTAGTAGCTGTGGTAATGCTTATATTTTTAGAAAAAATAAGTTTTGCAACCGTTGGAATTAGCGCAATTATTGTCGCCGTATCTCATTTTAAAATTGACGTTGTGAAGTCTTACTGCGCGCAGAACATCACTACTTTCGTGCTTGATCAAGTAGCACACATAGTGGTCTTAGTCGGTGTATTTCTGTATGCGACCAACCAATGGGAAGGCGCGCTGTACCTAATTCGCCAAGTGAATACAACACATGTTGCTGTTCTCCTTGCCTATTTAGTTGTACTCAAACCCAGCTCTATTATTATAAAACAGCTGCTGTCTCCGTGGAGTAGCGACGTGTTGGCTGAAAACAGGTCACCTAAGCACCCGAATGACACACCCACAATAAGTACGGAAGAACAGCAAACTTTGTCGCTTGCAGGCCAAAGAATTGGCTATTTAGAGCGGGTACTTATATTAACTTTTGTTTTGCTAAATCAATTTTCTGCTATCGGATTTCTGATTGCGGCAAAATCTATATTTCGTTTTGGCGACTTAACAAAGCATCAAGATAGAAAGCTGACGGAATATGTGCTGCTAGGCACTTTGACAAGTGTCGCGATGACCTTAGCCATTGGTTTGGCATGCGCTGGGGTATTAGGAAAGTTGCCTGTAAAATAAAACCGCTGTAGAAGGTCATTCTGCATTTTAGTCAATTGCGAGTTGAACGATTTTCATTCAAAAATACTTGCATGTGTTATTTATATAACCTACTGTTTAATTGAATATTAAATGAAGGAATATAAGCATGAGAATACTTTTAGTAGCGTCAGTAATTTTATTAACGGCATGCGATTCAACAGAAATTGCTCAGCAGCAGCCAGAAGCAAACAATGGTGGGGTTGCGCTTTATGACGAAAAGGGTTTATTCGTAAGACAGTACAGTGATGCACAGGATTGTCATGCTGCCGCAATACGCTATAACATGCGAAACATTAACGATAAAACGGAAAATAATAACACCTATAGACGAGCGGGCACGATACAGCCGAGAATAACTTCTTCGTGCCGCGAGGTGTAATAGCGGTATTTTCTTCAATGTATTTCAAAGAACGCCCTTAAATGGGCGTTTTTTATGTCAAAAATGCACACCAACGTTCGACACAGTTTAAGGGCTTGCACTTTTTCATAGCGTTAGAACTTGACTGCATGTTTTCACCAACAGTAAAACGCCGACAAGTAATAACAGCGTAAACACCAAACGAGAAAAAAACGTTTGGCTGACCTTGTTGTGCAGGGCATTACCTATCACTGCCCCCGCTATAACACAGGGTATTAGCCACATAATGGATTTGACCTGCGAGGCTAAGTCTTCGAACAATAAAAACCACACACAAAGTGACGTATTTAGGGTAAACCATACACTTAGCAAGGTTGCGCGAAAGCGTTCTTTGGTCATGGGTGTTCTTGCACAGGCATACACCAGTAGCGGACCGCCTGATGCGAATAATCCATGAGTAATACCGGCAGAGAAAATTAACCCACGGCGGGCGAGGTGCCCATGGGCTGGTGAGTGCAATTGGGCAAGCGATCGAATAGCAAACCAACAGATGATCAGTGCGAAAAGCGCTTTGCTGTAATCTGCGGGTATGTAGTCGGTGATAAGTACCCCTACTAATGTGCCAAGCCCAATCAAGGGTAAAATTTGCTTAAACAACAGGTCGTAATCAATATGCTGGCGATGACGGTAAACCAGCGGGCCGGTCATCATTATGTTAAGCGGTACCAACCACTTCATCAATTGAGTGATATCCATGACCAAGGCACCAATTGATAAGGCAATAACAATGCTTCCAAACCCTGTCATGGCCTCGACAGTAAAGGCAATAAACACGCCGATGGCGACGATTATAAAGCTCATTGTGGTGTATCCAATTCACGCACCAATCGGCGGCGCATAAGGTATAAATAAACCTTAGGCATAAGGCGATACAATAATGCGGAAACCCGGGTGAACCCGTCTGGCAGTAAGCGCTGCTGGCCTTTATTCATTGCTGAAATGATTTGTGATGCCATATCTTTACTGTTGCCCATGGCGCCGACCATCGTTCGCTTATGCGTGGCTTTATTGCCCAGCCCGTTTAATGCATTGTGCTCGATGGGGGTATCTAAAAAACTGGGGTACACAATAAGAATATGCTTCCCATTGCCTTGCCACTCGGCTCTCAGGGTTTCAAAGTACTGATGTAAGGCGGATTTAGAGGCGCAGTAGCCAGCACGCCCCAGTACAGGCATCCATCCCGCCATAGAGCTAATATTTACAACACACGCATGGTGACTTAAAAATGGCGTGAGTGCCTGGGTTAGCTGCACAGGAGCAAAGTAATTGACCCGCATTACCTTTTCGATAACAGACAGCTGGGTATGTGATGCAAGTGAACGATGGGTAATTCCCGCGTTATTGATAAGTACGCTTAAGGTGATTTGGTGTTTGGCTATTGACTTTACCAAGGCATCAATTTCACCCGGTAGAGCTAAATCGCACACAAAATAGTGCTGACATTCAAGAGACGTTGCTTCGCGGGTAAGCGCTTCTTCTTGTACATCTACCAACACCAGCTGGTAGTGGGCTGCCATTTGTTTAGCGAGATCTAAACCCAACCCTGATGCCGCGCCGGTTATCAGTGCCCAAGGTTTCGATGAGGTGCTTTCCATTATCTACCATTCCTTACATGGCTATTGTGGGCCACATAAAAATCAAACACTTCCCTGGAAGTTTTTTGAGGCACATAACCAAAAACCGTTTTGAGTGCGCGATTATCCAATACTGGGCGATAGCGTAGAAAATCAACCTGTTCGGCACTGTATTGGGTAAAGCCAAGGGCGTGGCCAATTTTAAGTATTCCCGCAACGACTGCAGCAGGTACTTGCATAAGGGGTTTATTGAGCACGTGTGCAATTTCGGCCATGGTCATGGCACCATCGCCCGCTAAATTAAATTGCCCGACAAGGCTTTCAGTAACGCCTTTAGTGATAATGTTCACCACGTCTTCATCCCAAATAAAAACGAAAGGCGAGGGCGAGCCTTTAATACCGAGCAATTTTGATTTCGTAAACAAATGGGTGATTTGATTATTAGTATGCTTGCCCAGCACTGTACCCGGACGTAGCACTAACTGGTGCAATGCAGGGTGACTGACCCGGTATTCAGCCAATATTTCTTCAATTAAACGCTTGTGCTGACTGTAGGCGAAGTGGTCATTTCCGCGTAGGGGATCTTGTTCATTCAGCCAGTCTGGATTGTCGGCATGATAACCGTAAGCTGCACCACTACTTGTCACCGTAATATGCTTGACCTGATTGTCTATACAACAATGAAGTACATTAGCTGTACCATTGACATCAATATCATAGTCACGAGCGCGATCATCACTGGCTTGCATCACACTGGCTAAATGAACCACATGGGTAATGTTGTGCTTAGCCATTATGTCACTTAACTGTGCGTCCCGAATGTCCATTTCATAATAGGGGTAGAGCTGTTTTGAGGGAGGGCGAATATCCACGCCAACTATCTTGTAATTATCTTCCAAAGCGCTAATCAGGCGCTGACCGATATAGCCTTCGCTACCGGTAATTAAAATATTAAGATCCATAAAAATACTGCTTTTTAGCGGAGTGTTGACGGGCGGTTCTGCGATCTTTTAATTGCCAATAGGTACTCAAACTTAAGCCAGATATGAGGTGCCAGATACCCCAGGCGGCGGCAATAACCGCCATTGCTTCTAGGTTGGCAAAAAAGGTAAATATGATCCCCAGTCCCAAACCGGAGTTTTGCAAGCCGACTTCTAAGGTGATGGCACGGGTATCGGCTCGGGGCAATTGTAGCGCTCGGGCAGCTCCCCATCCGATGGCGAGCGCGAGAGCATTATGAACCACTACGGCTAACAAAAAGATACTGGCTCCCGCAATAAACTTGTCCCAGTTCATGAAAAGCGCAATGGCTACAAAACCAAACAAGGTGAATAACGAAACGAAGCGAAAGAAGGGCTCACTTTTTCTTGCAAACGACGGCCAGATACGGGCACAAGTTAGTCCCAGAGCCAGCGGTATGGCCAATACAAAGGCAATTACGGTTAACATGTCAGCGGTAGACACTGAGATGCTGTTTAACAGGCTTTGTGTGCGCGGATTAAGGGCGGCGTAAAACATGAAGTTAAGCGGGGTGAGGACACAGGCAAGCAAGCTTGCCACACCTGTCATACTCACTGACATCGCCGTATTGCCATTGGATAAGTAGGTCATTAAATTGGAAAAACTTCCACCCGGACAGCAACTCACAAGGAGTAAGCCCAGCGCTATTTCACTCGGCATAGGAACGAGATAAGTAAGTAGGCATGTCAACGCAGGTAACAAAACAAATTGCGCAATCATTCCTACAACTGGGCCAAGGGGCTGCCTTGCAATTCGGCGAAAGTCCTCAAGCGTCAGGCTTAGCGCTATACCAAACATCATCATGGCTAGCACCGCATTTAAAACAAAAAGGCTAGTTGACGACATTTAGGCTTCCTGTCCCAACTGTTGCATTTCACTGGACAGCGCAGCCAAATAGTCGGCTTTGTGCACGTAATAAGCCATACGCTCTAACGGTAAGTACTGCATGCCTCCGTCTATCCGCTGGCTGGCTCGCGCCTTCACTTTATCAAAAAATGCATCTGCAGCTTGTTGTTGATGCTGTTGCAAATATATGACATTGGCGACCAACTTGGCTTGTTCGTCACGCCCTTGCCAGCCCAGCCCCGCTGCTTCTACCATACCCATCACATATAGATTAGGGTGTAGGGGGTTAAACACATTCAAATAGAGCTGCGGCGCATCGCCTACCCAGTTGAGGTGCTGTTTATCAATAAAGGGGTAATGCAGTTTATAGCCAGTGGCCTGTAAAATGAGGTCGTATTCTGCTTGACTACCGTCACTAAAACACGCGCCATTGTCGGTTAATCGCTCGATATTAGGGCGTACGGTGATGTCGCCATGCCCAATATGATGTAAAAATAGCGAGTTAACTACAGGGTGTGACTCATACATTTTGTAGTCGGGATCTGGCAGGCCAAAATGACTGGGCTTTCCCGAAATTAAGCGCACCAATGTGCCATCTACACGTTGTTTTAACCAATTGGGTAAGCGAATTTTGCCACCTAAGGTGTCGGTGGGGATGCCGGCGACAAACTTGGGTAAAAAGTAATAGCCGCGACGTACCACCATGTCGACGTGCTTAGCCCGATGAACCGCATCGACTGCGATGTCACACCCACTGTTGCCACATCCCACAATGAGCACCCGCTTGTCTGCAAAGATATCAGCACTTTTGTATTGTGCACTGTGCATCTGCTCACCGTTAAAATGGCTAGGAAAATCGATGACATTAGGGTGGTGTAATGTGCCGTTGGCAAGCAATACGCCTGCAGCAATAATCTGATGCTGTTCATCATTTTTGCGATAGGTGATCCGCCATTGACCGTCGTGAGGCTCTACTGACTCTACCCAGCAATTAAACTGGTAATGACGATATAAATCGAAGTGGGTAGCATAAGACTGAAAATAGTGTTTGAGCTGATCATGCCGTGGGTAGGTGGCCACATCATCGCTCATGGGAAAGTCGTCAAATTCAGTCATACGCTTAGACGAAATAAGGTGCGCTGACTCATACATGGTGCTGGTGGGGCTGTCGATGTCCCATAACCCACCCACATCGCTATGGGCTTCCAAGCCCAGTACTTTAATACCTTTTTCTGCTAAACGCCGCACTGTACACAGGCCCATAGGCCCGGCTCCTATAACCACATAAGGATTCATGATTACTGTCTCTATTAACTACCTGTTAATAAGGTTAACAGGATGTTGACAAGGTTTCCTTGCTCACAAAGGACAAATAACTAGTTAATTCGGGACAGCTTCAGTATGCTATGCCTCCATTAGGTAGGAAAATACGTAGACTATGGCGGCCAGTGTTACACAAAGCTTTACTCAGGCAATACTTAATCAATTAGCACAATTGTCTATTCCGATAGAAGACAAGTTGTTAGCCAGTCTTCAACAACATAAAGGTGAAGAGCGATTACCTTTGTTGTTGCAAGATAAACTGTGGCTTGAAGTGGAACGCCATGGCGACAAGGGCATAGGTTTGCACATTGGCTTAGCCATGTTACCGCAAAACTTCGACACTATGGGCTTTTTACTGCTAAGTAGCCCTTCGTTAAGTGTCGCTGTAGACAGCCTTATTCAGTACTCGCCGCTAATAGGTGAAGGCGGGGTATTTGATAAATCCCGTGATAAGCAAGGGTGGAGCGTACGCTACGAGCCTATGTTTACTGCCGCAGTCGATGTTCGCATAGAGGCTATCATGGCAGGTATTGCAACGGGAGCCCGGTGGGTGGCGGGTAAGAATATCACGCCCGTTGCGGTATATTTTAAACACGCGCAACAAGCACCAAAGGAATTGTATAGCCAGGTGTTTGGCGAAGCGAAGGTGAGCTTTAATCAGACGCAAAATGCCATTGTGTACGGCGATGCAGACTGGCACTTTAAACAACGAGAAGTGAACCCCGCAATTCAAGCGCAAATGTTGGAGCTGGCAAATCAGCAACTTAACCAATTGACTCATCATTCTTTTTCAGAAAACGTCGAGGCGTTACTCATCAACCAACCATGGCTAACCCGTAGCCAAATTGCCGCCAGCTTTGCAGTGAGCGAGAGAACCTTACTGCGTAGGTTAAAAGAGACGGACACTAACTACCACACAATGGCGCAGAGTATTCGCAAGCAACACGCTCTGAATCAAATACAAAAGCCAGAAGTAACCCAGGCAAGTTTAGCCCAGTATCTGGGCTATAACGATGAAAGTGCCTTCGCTAAGGCATTCAAACGGTGGACGGGAATTGGGTTTAGGGCTTATAAAAATCGAATAGAAAAGAGAGGATTAAAAATAAAAAAGACGTCCTAAGACGTCTTTTTTTGAATTGGTGGAGCTGGCGGGATTTGAACTATTATATTTCATAATTAAATCAAACGATTACTATTCTTTATTTGATTTTTTTGACGCCATTTTGAAAGGCAAACTGATTGGTTTAATGTTCATCCTCATACATGAGGATTGAACATATTCTCTCCAAAAAGGCCACACATTAAAAGCAACATTTGAATCACCAAATGCTTGTACTTCCTCTACTGACAACTTTTCATTAGAGTCATATACAGCCTCAAAAATAGCTTTTATTTCTGCTATAACTAATGGCTCATCTTCAATTTCTAGCTCTTGTGTATCTTCATCTTCACTATCCTCAGGAGAAGAGTCCTCATCTAGAACTCGAATTCCGCTAGCAAAAAGAAATTTATATTGGTAAAAACCCTCTTCATCCTCTTCGACAGGCGAGAACTCAGTTTCATTACATGACTTGACGCCATCAAAAGTTTGAAATGAATGTGGTAGTACATCCCTAAAATCACATTCAAAATCAGTATTAAAATTTATATTTGAATCTCTTAAAGTTATTACTTTAAGCGTTAATTTTTCTTGCGCTGACTTTAATAAATTACTCATATTAGGCTGTCTTGAGATAGCTTACATCATATTCAAACATATTCTTTTTTGACTCTACTCGTAAAGAAGAGGGAGCATTCGCGCAGCGGGAATTAGTATTTTCATTATGCCAATATACTTGGAATTGCTTATAATCCTCACTTTCCATGGAATGACCAGAAAAACTAATTTTAGGCTTGGTTTTTAGTTCCATACAAAGATCGGAAAGTGTCCCAAGAGTCATATTTCGGGAACCATTTAATACTTGAGTAACATAGGATTTTGACTTTCCTATTTTTTTTGCTAATTCATTTTTGGTAATACCAAGCTCTTCCATGATTACCAATAAATCTTCTGTCACGTTGTAAATAAGTTCTTCTCTAGAAAAAAGCTTTTCTTCAGCCCATGTTTCTTTTCTATCTTTTGAAAAAAACATATCTTTAGCGGTCATGACCTTTCTCCTCTATTCGGATCCAATTCTCGCGGACTCTATCAGTTTCCCTGTCTGCGAGCTTTTGATAATCTTTGAAAACGTAGTGACTTATGAAATAAGTATTTGGATATTTCGTTGATAACCAACAATATCCTCTTATTGGCTTACGTTTCAAAGCATGAAATCGTTTATTTCCTGCTTGCTTTGGCAACTTTTCTTCAGCGGGGAAGTTTTCTTTAGTCATCTTGTGCCCGTCCGCCAGCCTCATAATTTGCTGTACTATGCCTCTAGCAAAACTTTTAGCTTTAGCCGCAGTAAGGCGTTTAGCTGCCTCATCGAACGATTCTTTTGCCCCAACACAGTGAACGACTCTAAACTTTCGTCCTCTATATTCATGTTCAAGAGCCATAACAAAGCTCGACAGCAATCATGATTAAGGATTTGTTGGTTAATATATATGTTAACAGGCGCGCATTTTCAATGTTTGGGACGCATAAATCAATATGTTTTTTTATCCAGTTACTCATCGTTTATCCATCTACCGTAAACTTTCCTGATCATTCCCCAGTCTGCATGTCCCATTTGCTTAGCGACCCACATCGGGTTTTTACCTAACGATAACATCATAGATGCATAAGTATGGCGACACTGGTAAGGGTATCTGTATGATATTTTTAATTTATTTAAAGTTGGCTTCCAAATGTACTTTCTTAGTCCATCAGCATATTTGTACCCCTTCATGGTGCGAGGGTCAATAAATACTCTATAAGAATCAATGTATTCAGTTTGTTTTAAGTTGTTCAGCGCTTCTATCGCTTTTTCGTGCAAATCAACAGTTCTAATACTTCCTGCAGTTTTAGGCTCTTTTTCTCTTCCTAAGGTTAAATTAACCCTAATGTGTGCAACTTTTTTTTCGATATCAATATCTTGCCAACGTATACCTAAAAGCTCACCAGTTCTGAGCCCAGTATAGAAAGCAAATTGGAAATATTCTTGGTAGGGAGATGTTAAGGCATCTAGTATTGCTGCTATTTCTTCGTGTTTAAAAGGGTTTGGTTCTTTAAAATCTTGCTTGTAACGTTCTATGAACTTAGTGGGGTTTTTTTCAATTACCTGGTCAATGAAAGCTCTGTTAAAAATTTGAATGAGAACATTTCTTGTTTCATTAATAGATTTACCTGATAAATTTGAAGCAGATGCCCAGTCATCAAACATACTAGCCTTAAAGTCAGTCAATAGCATGTGACCCCAATTAGGCTTAATATAACTGTTGTACTTCTGAGAGTAACCACGAATGGTAGTGTGCGACCAGTTGCGCTGCTTTTGCTTGAACCAGATACTTGAATAATCATCTATGGTGTAGTTGCATCCGGTATCGAAAGCTTTCTGAATGATTTTGCTGTTCGGGAAACGGTCAGCAATAGATTTGTCGTTCATACTGATCGCAAACTTATAAACGGCTTCTTGTTCTTCTATCCGTTTCAGTGCGGCTTTATTTTGTGGGGCAGGGATAGTCTCCCTGTAACGCTGATGCCCGAGAGTAAAGTCGATCACGTATCCGCCTTTGACTGCTTTTACACTCACTTGCTGTTCTCCTTAAACCATTGATAAACCACCTCGACAACGAATATCAGTTTGCCGTCTGGTGCTTTGAAATAATGTTCGTTTCGCGTCCACACGCCTTTCTTTACCTTCATGTGGATCGCGCCTTTCGTGTAGCCAGTTAGCTCAGAAAGCTTTTCAGTAGTAACCATTGTGTTCATTTGTGTACCTCCGTATTAAGACGGGGCTAGCATGGTCTGAAAAGGTCTGCTAAAACAGGCACCTTACGGGTATGTGACGGGTAGCAAAGGAAGTGATTAGTCAGGATATTCAAGAACTTAAAGAATCCCTGCAATTGGCTGATAAGTTTCTCAATGAGAAGCTAAACCAACAGGGTAAAGCCGAGGAAGTGCTTCATGCGATAGTCATTAAGTCTCTTGAACTCATCAATGATGAAATATCGGTGAGGGATATTTACTTCTATTACGCTGATATTTATGCCGCTGTCTGGGGGGAGGGCGATACCGATAAGGCATCCAGAACGGTTAGGAAATATCTGGACGATATTTCAAACAACAAGCTATCTGCTAACTCAGAACTAAATCAGTTTTTGGTGTCCGAAAACTGTAAGCCATTATTCCTCACAGTCGATGCATCGGCAGGGGGAAAGCGTACACAATTCTACTTGATAACATGTCGACAAGTAGATAAGTCGACCAATGAACAAAGTAACAATTCGATTGAGTATGTGGCAACGAAGCTACCTAAACCTTATTGGTGGGTCAAACCGCTCATGGAAATTAAGGTCACTGTCTGGCGAGTCTTCTGTGTTGTGGCAATAGGTGTACTTTTGGGCTGGGTGGGCGTGTATTCGCTTTCTAAAGTGTTTTCCGGTTCTGTTTCGACGGCTATGGCGATAATTGTTTTGATTATTGCTGGCATCGCTGGCTATCTGATGATGCGGTTAAGCGAACTTAGCGCTAAAGGAGTAACGAAAATCCCTTCATTCATGGTGCCGCTGAAACAAGCTAATAGCCTTTTTACGCTTGTAAGAGATTCCGGTGAGGAACAGCAGAACTTGAAAATACTGGCTGTGACTTATGAAGCGAAATGCCCCCTTTGCGGTGATAAAATTATCATCGAAAAGAGCAGGGAGTTTCACGGTAGATATGTTGGCAAGTGTGCAATAACACCGAGTGAACATGTATACACGTTTGACCATGTACTCAAAAAAGGACGCTTCCTCAGAGATTGAGGAAGCCCTATGCTACCAGTTTTTAAAGAGCCGTTGATTAGATAAATTCAGGAGGTTGTAAGAACCGCTCAGCAGCAAACTTTTCTTTCGCTACTGACATTGCATCTTCTGCAGATGAATATTTGAAACTGAATTTCATCTGTCCATCTTGCCTCCCCATCACAAACCAATCGCCAGGCTGCAACATTCTGAACTGCAACATCTGGTTATGAAGGTTTGCCAGATACATATTCGCTTGCAGAACCTGACAGCAAGACTGCCGGTCAAAGTCCAAATTGAAAGGGGATGCTTTGAGGTACTTTCTTTTAAAACCGTAATATATGGTCACGCCGGTATAGTCCGGTTCTCCGAGAACATCATTTGGTTCAGGTCTACGATTTTTGAATAAACAGCAATCTTTGAGAGGTAATCCGCTGCCGCAGTTACATGGAATGCTAAGTGGTTCGTTCATTGTTTTTCTCTTTGTTTGATGTTCAGTACAGTTATTTACACAAGTCCAAGATGCCTTCGGCTTTTGGGGCTTCCCCCTCACGGGGAATCCCCAGCCGCCTTCGGCTACCCCCTGAATCTTCGTCAACAGTCCGTCCTTCCCAAGGGAAGGGCGGGCTGTCAACTTGTTCAGCGGGTGACTCTAGAAGAACCCATTGTTTGTTTTCTATTAAGTGTCTAGACGATATGGAAAGAATTGATTTTGGGATGCGCGAAAATGCGTGTTTAGAAAGCTCTGAACAATTTAAATGAGCATACAGTTCTTTTATTTTGTTCTCGTATTCCAACGCGAAAGGGCGCTCCACTTTTCGGACGTTTGCTCCACCCATGAGTAATAAGTAGGAAAGCCAATCCGATGAATCAGCGGCGATTCTTAGTTTGTTCAATTCGAGGTCTTCCACTTCTCCGTATATTTTTCTCAACTGACGCCACAGCGAAACAGAAGGAAGCCCGAAGAACTGAAATTGCCGGATGTTATAAAGCGACGCCCAAGCTGTTATTTTTGATGCAGCAGTTTTTGCATCATTACCGTATTTGTCTTCATCTAAATACTCACCATCGATGTTCTTACAAATGTATTTAGCGATGTAAGCTTGGGCGGAGCCTTTGTCAGTGCATATTTTTTCAGCCTTGAAACGGCTTTTTAATGCCCCTTGCTCATTACCATCGTGTTCTAGTGCGTAATGACTAAGGATTTGAGTAACGCGCTCTGAATGATGAGGTGGCATGAATAGCATGAGATGCCAGTGTGGTGTGCCATCGTGATGGGGCTCTACTACCCGTAAACCATAAACTTGTATGTTTTCTCTATCAAATTGTGCTCTCGCTTTTTGCCATTGACTATTTAGATAGTCATTAGCATCTTTTACGCTGTAATGCTTGAATTTTGGATTAGGTTTTCCAGATTTATAGTGAGAGTGATACTTTGAAGGTGTGGTTAAAGTGTAAAACCAGCTTTCATGGTTCTGTAGTTGAGAATATTCCTCTGTACCTTTAATCCTGACCATTAACTCTGCACGTCTTACCTTGGGGTTTGATACGTTAGAGTTGTATACATCAAGCATGGAGACATATTCACCATCAGCGCTGCAAAACCATTTGTTTCGCATGTACTCTTGCGCTTGCGCTTTTTCCCACTGATGTTGCCTGAGTCTTTCGTCGCTGCAATAAGCGCTTTTAGACTGGTTTACTAAATCAAGCTGGCGTCTGATTGATTCCATTTTTTGCGTAGCCAGCGTTTTGAATTTGTTAAACCAAAACTTTTCAGTTCTAAACAGTGTGAGGGCTTCCACATGTGTCATATCACATGGAATAGAGAAACCGTATTTCTCGAATTTACTTAAGCAGTAGTCAAACGCTTGTTCAGTATTTAGGTGGGCGGTATTCCTTAAGCATTGATTGGCTTTCTGTTTGGCAAAAAGCTTGAGTTCACGAACATCTTTTGAAAGGTTTAAGTCTGCTATTTGAAGCTCTTTGCTGAGATTTGATAGAAACAGATTTGCTTGAACATAACTTGCTTGTTTTGAAATTTTTACGTATTTGTGCGCAGCGTCATAGGCTAGTGAGGGCATTGTACTGAATAATTCAGCACGAAATTTATGACATTCCCGTGTGCCTAAACCATAAGTGATTTGTTCTGGAGAAGTGACAGTCTCGCGACATTCAGGTACAGATTCGCGACACTTTACAGCCCTTTTAAGACCGTTAGAGACCTGTGGTTGGTTTTGATTGGTATCGCCAGAAGTGGCGAATTTAAAGGGGTGAAGCGGTCTAGATTGGTCTAGACCGCTTCTGGAATTGGTGGAGCTGGCGGGATTTGAACCCGCGTCCAGAAAATGTCTACCTTTGGTACTACATGCTTAGTTTGTCTTTTCTTTAACTATTTTGGACCCCGACAAACAGGGTTCCTAATAGCTGTCCTGATACTGTTTCGCGGTTCAACCTCAGGAGAGTTTCCCTCGCTAGTTTGCTTATATGACCTTCCAAACCCACGCTAGCAAACTAAGCTGTGGTGGAAGGGCCTATGCCGGGTATTAAGCGGCTAGTGCGTAAGTTTCGTCGTTTGCGACTATTTAAATGCGGCTTTTTAAGAGGCAAACCGCTCCTCTGCATGCACCTCCGGCTTCCTAGATCCTGTCGAATCCTAATCAGCCCCGAGTGTGATTTTCAATAATAGCACAAATGTCACATGGTGAAATACATTCTTTTGAAAATTACTATAAATTTTAAGGGTTTGGCTATTAATCAACCAAAAATAACGTTTAGTATTTCAAAAGCTTATACACGTACATCTCACCTAACTCAATGGTGCACAAATATGCGTATCACTGAACTTACTCTTGATATGTGGCTGGTTGGTTCAAATTCAAGAGGGACGCAAAAAGTATTGGTAAATAAATGCAATAAGACCACTAAGATAGTGCTTTTTATTTGATTATTTTAGCTAATTTTTAAGGAAATAGTGCGGATGTAAGGATGCAATTACTGTCAAGAACCATTAAAGTACGTGGGCATAAATAAAAGGCTTGTAGTGTAAATGTCTTCAGATTCAATATTGTATTCTCCGTATACCTTGCCGTGTGGCGTAACAGCAAGAAACCGTCTTGTTAAAGCTGCTATGGAAGAAAATATGTCGAGTAGGGGAAATATCCCCGGTGAGTCTTTGTACTCACTTTATCGATATTGGGCCCATGGCAACTTAGGCATGATCATTACGGGTAATGTAATGGTTGATAAAGGAGCGATGACAGGGCCTGGCGGTGTAGCGCTAGAAAAAGACACTGGTCTTGCTCCTTTTCAAAAGTGGGCAAAAATCATTAAATCTAATGGTGCTTTAGCCATCATGCAAATTAACCACCCAGGTCGACAAGTCTTTAAAGCAATGAAGGGTAAAGCCATTGCGCCTTCTGCTGTACCGTTAGATATGGGTAAACACTCAAAGCTGTTTGCTCAACCGCGAGAAATGACATGCCAAGACATCCACGATGTTTGCAAGCGTTTCGTTCAAACAGCCAAGCAAGCCGAAAAAGCAGGCTTTGACGGTGTGGAAATTCACGCAGCTCACGGTTATTTGCTTACGCAGTTTTTATCTCCTTTGACTAATCAGCGCCAGGACGAGTGGGGCGGTTCCATTATTAACCGCGCGCGTTTACTTATAAATATTGTCAGTCAGGTGAGGGCCGTTTGCTCAAAAGACTTTATTGTAATGGTAAAGCTCAACTCTGCTGACTTTCAAAAGAACGGGTTCTCTTTTGATGATGCGTGCGAAGTGGTAAACCGCTTAGAAGCATTAGGCGTTGATGTTGTTGAGCTATCTGGCGGTAGTTATGAAGCACCTGCTATGCAAGGCCAAACCCGCGACGATACCACGCTAGCGCGAGAAGCATACTTTTTGGAATTTGCACAAGCGTTGGTTAGTAAAACCGATATCCCACTAATGACGACCGGTGGAATAAAAAGGGCCGCGGTTGCCGAAAAAGTTATCGAACAGGGCTGTGCGCTGGTGGGGCTAGCCAGTGCGCTTGCGATTACGCCAGATTTAGCCAAAAAGTGGCAACAAGAGTGGTCTTACTCGGGAATAATTCCGCACTGTTCATGGAAAGATAAGTCGTTGGCAAGCCTTGCCAATATGGCCATGGTGCGAAGACAGCTTAGACGCTTGGGGAACAACCTTACGACGTTAAGAACCCCTTCGCCACTTTGGAGCCTTATTCTTGATATGCTACATCGCAAGAAAATGACTAAGCGTGATGTAGGTTAAGCATCGCCAAGGGCTGATGTGTGATTGGGCGCAGCTATTTTAATACTCCCTCTAGCCCAAGTCGTGTTTTTCCAATAGTACATACAAAAACACAGCGTTAAACGCTGTGTTTCATCATTCTCTCTTTTTGGCGCTGCCAATCTTTGTCTTTAATGGTGTCACGCTTGTCGTGCGCATGCTTACCTTTGGCTAGATGAATTTCTAGTTTCACCCAACACTTTTTCCAATACATTGAAGTGGCAACGATAGAGTAACCTTGGCGGTCTCGTGCACCCATTAAGCGGTCTATTTCGCGTTTGTTTAGCAACAATTTGCGCGCACGCTCAGGCGCAGCGATTACATGGGTAGATGCTTGATTTAGCGGACTAATTCTGCAACCTACCAAATACGCTTCGGCATTTTGGATAATAACGTACGCATCGGTAATGTTCACTTTACCGGCACGAATACTTTTAATTTCCCACCCTTGAAGCTCAAGTCCAGCTTCGAACTTGTCTTCTAGGAAATAGTCATGACGCGCTTTTTTGTTCTGCGCGATATTTCCTGAGGTGTTTTTGTTGGCTTTATTCTTTTTCATGCTGGCTATTATACTGATTGTTCAAAGGAATGTCTTTAGTTGTCATTGTTATCTTATATTGGGGCATTTGGTTCAAAACCGAATACAAGCGATACAAATTTTCTGTGATACAATGCCGCCAAGAGTTTTAATTGTAGTGGAATCAATGCCAAGTATTCATAGAAGCGCGCTTGTAGCTCATAGCGCAGAAGCCATGTTTAACTTAGTCAACGATGTAGCTTCCTACCCTGAGTTTTTGCCAGGCTGTACCGATAGCAAAATCCTCGACACGTCAGCGCAAAGCATGAAAGCGTCTTTGTTAGTTGCCAAAGCCGGCATTAAGCAGTGGTTTACCACCCATAATGTGCTTGAACCGGGGAAAAGTATTCAAATGCAATTGGTTGACGGCCCGTTTCGCTCGCTTTCCGGTGGCTGGACATTTTCGGCGCTATCGGAAGAAGCGTGTAAGATAGAGTTAAATCTTGAATTTGAATTCAGTAATAAGTTAGCTGAAATGGCATTTGGAAAGGTGTTTAATAGCCTAGCCAGCAGTATGGTTTCTGCTTTTACAGACAGAGCGCGGAGCGTATACGCATGAGTAATAAGCTCATCAATATTGAGGTTGCCTATGCATTGCCTACCAAGCAAACCATCATTGATGTTGCTATTCATGAAAATGCGACGGTAGAAGAGGCGATTCAAGCTTCTAACGTGCTAGAGCAATTCCCTGAAATTGATTTAAAAGCGACGAAAGTGGGGATTTGGAGCCGCGTTGTTAAGCTGCGGGATACACTTACCGACGGTGATCGCATCGAAATTTACCGCCCGCTTATTGCTGATCCGAAAGAAATTCGCAAGCGTCGTGCCGAGAAAGCGAAAGAAGAGGGACGTGCGGATAAAATTACCGGTGGAAAAGTGAATCCACTTAAAGCGAAATCCTGAGCACTAGCTCAGCGCGTTCGTTTCGCAGCATTACTAGATATAAAAATGGCCTTCAATTGAAGGCCATTTTTGTATGAAAAAAGAAGTTATTAGCTTTTATCAGAAATACTGCCTAACTCCAAGAAAGGCGAGGCATCGATATCTTCTGCATCCATCATACTGGCGATACGCTGAACCGTAGCCACCATTTGACTTTGTTCCCATTCTTTAAGCTGCGAAAAGCGCTCAACAAAGTGCTCTTGAAGTGGGCGAGGCGCATCCACCACTGCTTCCTTACCGCGTTCGGTTAAAAACACACCCACTTTTCGTTTGTCTTGCGTACTTCTAATGCGCGTAGCTAAATCTCTGGACTCTAGTCTGTCGAGTATGTTCGTGATCGTTGCAGGGCTTAAATTAATATTCTCTGCAATTTCACGCACCATAATACCGGGCCGTTCTTCAATATTCTGCATCACTAATAGCTGTGGACCTGTCAGCCCCACATGTTTACTTAGCTGCTTGCTGCGTAGGTCTACAGCGCGAATTACGCGCCGTAGTGCCACTAATAATTCTTCTTCTTTTCGCATATTACTTCCAACAATTGCGTAACTAAGTCGTTACTTAAGCAAATGGATAAAATGTTGGTGCTTATGATAGTGATCGATGACGTCATTAATGACTGAAATTTTCGACCAGCCCATAATATCATAGTTCTGACCACCTTCACTTAGGTGCACTTCGGCGCGATAGTACGTTGCCTTTTTGTTTTCGTCCAGTGCTGGCGTATCACTTGGACCAAATTCAGGCTGTTCTGTCGACACAGGGTGTACAGCATATATGAACTCTGGGTCATTACCCATATCAACTGTCAAAATAAGTGCTTCGTCGGTGTCTTCAATTTTTATTTCAAATTGCTGCGCCTTAAACTCTTCACTTACTTCCGTTAGTGCAGGTTTTACCACCTTGTTGATATAGCGACGAACGGCCGTTTCATCAGGAAAGGTCACGATGTTTTCCAGGCGCTCTTTCCAGTTTTTGTCAGAATCGTTGTGCTGAGGTGTACCTGTAAGAACCTGTAGGCTCTCACGTTTGTACGCTTCAATACGCAGTGCTTTTAGCAGACCCGATATAGCAATGAGCAGCACTATGGCAAAGGGGAGTGCAGCGGCAATCGTCATTGTTTGCAGTGCGCCAAGCCCACCAGCGTAAAGCAGCACTGAACTCACCACACCAACGCCCACAGCCCAGTAAACGCGCTGCCACAATGGTGTGTTGTTTTCACCATGTGAGCACAACATATCGACAACCATGGCTCCCGAGTCGCACGAGGTAACAAAGAATACGATAACCATTAGTACGGCAATAAGACTTAGCACAGAAGAGAAAGGGAACTGCTCCAGAAACACAAACAGTGCTACTGACGTGTCTTCATTTACCATTTGAGCAAGTACATCTTTGCCTTGCACTAATACTTGATCTATCGCTGCATTACCAAACACCGTCATCCAAAATAGCGTGAACGCTGATGGAATTAGTAATACACCCATGACAAATTCACGAATAGTTCGACCGTACGAAATACGCGCTATGAACAGACCTACAAACGGTGCCCATGCTAACCACCAACCCCAGTAGAATATGGTCCACCCGCCAATCCAGTCTGTTTTTTCATAGGCAAACAAATTGAAAGTGTTTCGCACAATGTCAGACAAATAGGCGCCAGTGTTCTGCATAAACGCCTGTAGTAAAAAGACGGTTGGGCCTAAGAACAACACAATAAGAAGCAGCAGTAATGCAAGAATCATATTGGTTTCAGATAAACGTCGGATTCCTTTCTCCAGGCCTGTCGTTACTGAAATAACGGCTAAACCGACAACACCGGCCATAATTGCTATTTGAACACCGGTATTGGAGGGAAGGCCAAACAAATAGTTAAAACCCGCGTTAACTTGCGATGCACCAAAACCCAGTGAGGTCGAAACACCAAACACCGTTGAGGTTACCGCAAAGATATCAACAACGTGTCCCGGCCACCCGTAAATTCGATCGCCAATTAAGGGGTACAGGGCAGAGCGAAGTGTAAGAGGCAGGTTCTGACGATACGCAAAATAACCCAGAATTAGCGCGACCACTGCATAAATAGCCCATGCGTGTACGCCCCAGTGGAAAAAGGTAGTCTTCATTGCCTCGCGAACAGCATCAATGCTCTCAGCCTGTGCAGTTGGAGGCGCAAGGAAATGCATTAGGGGCTCGGCAACCCCAAAGAACATTAATCCAATCCCCATACCTGCCGCGAACAGCATACTTAGCCATGTACCGAAGCTGAACTCTGGGTTTGCATGGTCTGGCCCCAGTTTAATTTCGCCATAGCGTGACATGCCTAAGAAAACAACAAATACCACAATGGCCGCTACAGTAAACACATAGAACCAACTGCCATTAGTCACAATAGTGCTTTGTAGCTTTTGGAAAATAGCATCTGCTGTTTCAGGAGCGGCAGCAGCGAAGATAAGTAAACATAGGATTAAAGCTGACGATGTAATAAACACCGGCTTGTTGAGTGGAGATTTATTTTCGTTCTCAATCACGCAGTAAATTCCTTTCACCTTTTCTAAATTTCAGTTTATACGCAGAAATATACCGCATGGAGCATTTTTTATAAACATCAGATGAAATTATTAGATATGTATGCATTTATCTTCCGCATTAAAGTGGGCTTGATATTTGGTATACGTTTCATCCTTTGTTAAATAAGCTTTAATCTGTATTTATTGTGTTTTTGTTTGTTTTTTAATCGTTAGAGTAGAAATTATTACTAGATTGTGTATCGTAATATATGATCTTTTTGATATGTGTTTAAAGTAAACACTGTCCGAAGAATAAAAAACAAATGAAGGAAACACACACAAATGCGAAAAACTCAGCTTAGCTGTGCAATCATCGCTGCACTGGCATCTACCTCTCTGGCTGCGCAAGAAACAAAAGCGCCTGCTAAACTAGAAACCATTGAAGTTACTGCCACTAAAAGAAGTGAGTCAATTCAAGACGTGCCCGTTGCAGTATCTGCATTAGATGGAAAAGCGTTAGAAAACCTTGGAATTGATAATTTCCAAGACTACGTAGAGTTCTTGCCTAACGTGGTATTTCAGGGAACAGGCCCCGGGCAAAACGAGATATATATTCGTGGTGCAGCAACCACGCAATCGAGCATTACGTTGTCATCTGTTCAAGCACTTCAGCCTTCGGTCGCATTCTATCTTGATGAAATGCCAGTTTCTATGGCAGGGCGTAATTTGGACATTTACGCTACCGACGTACAACGTGTAGAGGTGCTTCCCGGACCACAGGGAACGCTTTTTGGTGCAAGTTCGCAGGCTGGCACCGTTCGATTAATTACAAATAAGCCAGACCATACGGGGTTTGCGGCTGGATTTGATACCAGTATCTCCACAACAAAAGGCGGAGATATGAGTAACACTGTGGAGGCATATTTCAACGTTACTCCAACTGACAACCTTGCGCTGCGTGTGGCTGCCTACAATGAAAGTCAGGGCGGTTGGATTGACAACATTGAAAATGAGCCAGGAAATGGTGGTTACATTGGAAGTGCAGTAGTTATTGATCGTATTTCTGGAAAAGCATTACAGAAAAAGGGCATCGATCCTGCAGCGATGGATGCACGTCGTGAAATCAATGGTTTCACCCGCAGTGAAGCCGCAGTTGTGTCACCAAGAAACAGCGAACACGTTGAAGATAACTTTAACGATGCGGTTTACTCAGGGGCTCGCTTCGGGTTGTCTTACATTGTCAATGAAGATTGGGATGTGCTTGTTCAACACACTCAACAAACTCTGGATACTGAAGGGGTATTTGCATATGACCCAACAGTTGACGGCGAAAGCTCGGCAATTCGTTTCCAAGGCGATGAAAACTCTGATGAGTTCGGCTTAACAACGTGGACGCTTAACGGTCGTCTAGAAAAACTAGATGTCGTGTATACCGGTGGTTATTTAGACCGGGAAATAGATACGCTTACCGACTACACCGGCTACACCAATGGTGGTTTGTTCTCAGCGTATTACGTATGTACGCATTATGAGACGCCAGATAATCCTGACGACGCCCGCTGTCTTGACCCGAGCAAGTATTACAAAGAAGACACAACAAGTACCCGCTTAACTCACGAGTTACGTTTCAGCACAACGATGGACACGCCATGGCAACTCACAGCAGGGGTGTTCTACGATGAGCAGGAAGTGGGTTCTGTAGGCCAGTTTAAGATTGCAAGCCCTGAAATTTTCGAGAATCTTGCAAGTTCATGGAATGCACTGGCTGGGGATCGAGGTATAAATAGCGACGGTGGGCCTTTTTCTCCCGAAATTAGCTTCGTGAATGATGTTACACATACCATCGAGCAAGTCGCGGTATTTGGTCAGTTAGGCTATGACATTACCGACACGGTAACCGCTACGTTCGGCGCACGCTGGTATCAAATTGATGACATTTACCGCGGCGCTACATCTACGCGCGACATCACAAGCCGTCTAGAAGCGTATGGCCAAGGTGTATTAGACCCTGCTGTTTATGACGGTCTAGGCCTAGACGGACAAGGTGTAGTAGACGCCATCCAAGATGGTTCATTAGAAATTGGCTTACTAGACGGTGACGGTGTACTTACTGTCGATGACACCATCTTTAAGTTCGGACTCGACTGGAAAGTAAACGAAAACGTATTGCTCTTTGCTAACTACTCAGAAGGTTTCCGTCCGCCGGTAACTAACAGGCTAGGTGGTGATGCAGCAGCAAATAATTCAGGCGCCTTTGCTGATTTCCGCGTTCCTGTTTACTCAACTACAGACACCTTAGATAACTATGAAGTCGGTTTGAAAGGGGACTTCTTAGATGGGATCTTGCGCGTTAATGCTACTGGTTACTACTCAGAAATAAGTGATCTACAAACGTCGCGTTTTGACCCAGCTAATATAAGCTTCCTTGTGTTTACCGACAATGTTGGTGATGCGGAAGTAAAAGGAATAGACGCAGATCTTACTTGGCTAGCAAGCGACAACCTCGTAATCAATGCAGCATTTAGTGTTTTAGATACTGAACTTGTAAGTATTAACCCTGAGCTTGAAGGCATTGCCGCGGGTGTAGGCAGCGAACTTCCTTACTCTGCTGACTTCTCAGGCAACATCAGTGCACGTTATTTCTTCGAGCTAGATGGCGGAAAAGAAGGTTACGTAAACGCATCACTCACTTATACCGGCGACCGTCTAGCGGGCATGGTAATGAACGCTTATGCCATGGAAGATGCGACGCAGCTGATCTATGGCACGGGTTCAGGCCTTAAAATTAAAGATGAAGGTGATGAATTCAAAGGTGCGACCTACCCAGGTTCAGATGGCGAAACCATTCGCGGTGGTCGATACATTCAGGAAAGCTACGTGATAGGTAACGTATCAGTTGGAATGATGTATCAAAACTGGAAAGTTGAGGCATTCGTCGACAATGTTTTCGATAAATCAGCCATCTTAAATATTGATACCCAGCAGTATACGCCTAAGGTAGTGACGAACCGCCCACGTACTATAGGTCTGCGATTCTCTTATGATTATTATTAATAATAGATTGTAATTAAAGAGAAAGTAGGCAGCACACTGTGCACAAAACGGCAGGCCTAGGTCTGCCGTTTTCATTACTTCTGCTTAAAAAATTAGGTAGTATTAAACATCAGCCAAATTGGCTTAAGCCAATTCCGTTCAGCGCTACGAAAAACTATAACGAAGGCTATGACAATAGAAGATTTTCAACACCAAGTTCGTGCAATAAAACAAGCGCTTCAGCGTGGCCAATCTGCAACTGCACACCAGCACATCCAAGATTTATTGTCGGCTTCGCTAAATGAGCAGCAACAATCTGAAGTTTTCTATTTGAAGGCTGTCACTTGTAGATTTTCGAAACAGTACGATGACGCGTTTAAGGTAATCAATACGTTACTCTCACTTCGTCCAGATTACGGAAGAGGATACCAAGAGCTGGCTTACTGCCACGAAGCTGCAGGAGATAAGCGCAACGCTGCCGATGCGTTTTTCAAAGCAACGCACTTTAATCCTGCGCTTATAAGTAGTTGGAAAAAGCTACTCGTTATATACCAGAACCATAACGACATTCCGGCCGAACAAATGGCGTCGGCACAAATTGCACATTTACAATCGCTTCCACCACCTATTCTGGGAGCTTACGATTTGATGTACGAAAAGCAATTTGCTGCGGCTGAACAGGTGTGTCGCCAGTTCTTAACAAAACATAAGCACCACCCTGAAGCAATGATGTTGCTTGCTGAAATTGGTATGCAGCTGAAGGTATACAGTGACGCAGAGTTTTTATTGGAAAGTTGTGTGGAGTTATATCCAGAAAATGAGCGTGCAGCGTTGGCTTATCAAAACGTGCTCTCAAAATTAGGCAAGTTTCCAGATGCTGTGAATGTAGCGCGACAAAGGCTATTAAAAAGCCCGGATAGCTTTGCAATTAAAACAAGCCTTGCACATGCACTCGTTGGAGTAGGCAATTTAGATGAAGCGTTAGAAATTTATTATGGCGTTCTTGAACAAACACCAGACAGACCTAAAGTTTGGGTGGCGTTAGGCCATGCTTTAAAAGCGAAAGGCGATACTTCAGATGCAGTTAACGCTTATGAAAAAGCGGTGAGTTTTGCTCACGACTATGGCGATGCTTACTGGAGCTTGGCAAATACGAAGACTTATAAATTTAGTGACAAGATGCTTCAGCAAATGACGGAGCAGGTTAGCAGTAGAGCGATTAAGTTAGACGATAAAATTCATATATGTTTCGCGCTTGGCAAGGGATATGAAGATAATGCTCAGTTTGAAAAAGCGTTTAAATACTACCAGCAAGGAAATGCGTTAAAACACAGTACGCTTCAGTTTGATATTGAAAGAACGGAGCAAGCATTAGACGCGCAACAGAACGCTTTTAGTCAAAGCGATTTTGATAAAGAGCAAGGTTGCCAAGCACCCGATCCTATTTTTATTGTTGGCCTTCCACGCGCGGGCTCAACACTTCTTGAGCAAATACTAGCGTCGCATTCTCACGTCGACGGCACAATGGAACTACACGACGTATTGGGCATCGCGTCTTCGCTAAGTCACCAATCTACGCCTTACCCGCTAAATGTTGCCTCGCTAAGTAACGATACTTTAGTAAAACTAGGCGAGCAATATATTCAGCAGACTCGCGCTTATCGTCAGGGAGCACCGTTTTTCATTGATAAAATGCCCAACAATTTCATTCATATTGGTTTGATTAAAAAGATACTGCCCAACGCCAAAATTATCGATGCACGAAGAAATCCAATGGATTGTTGTTTTAGCGGATACAAACAACTGTTCGGTGAGGGGCAAGAATTTAGCTACTCACTTAGTGATATTGGCCGGTACTACAATGCTTATGAAAAGCTAATGGCTCACTGGCACAAGGTGTTGCCTGATGACATCTTAACGGTGCAACACGAAGATGTGCTCGACGATTTAGAAGGGCAGGTCAAGCGTATCCTAGCTTTCTGTGGTTTAGAGTTTGAAGAAGCGTGCCTAGCATTTCATAAAACGAAACGGGTAATAAAAACGCCGAGTTCAGAACAGGTTCGTCAGCCTATTTACAAAACAGGGATGGGGCAGTGGAAGCCTTTCGAATCTAATTTGAGTGAACTTAAGCGCGTGCTCGCAGATAAATAAGAGTAGAAAGCTTTTAATCGTTCGTTACCGATAACCCTAAACTTTTGACGATAGGGTTTATATAACGAATAACTTCTCTTAAAAAAAACAGGGCTCGATACTTTACCGTGCCCTGTTCTTGAAAAGTTTACTTGCCTGCACAACACCACCGACTTAATTCGTGTGCCTTATGGCTGATAAGGCAACGAAGATTGGTGAAGAATAATTCTAATTTTACCGTCGTCGCAAAGCTTGAATACAAAGCTTTTGTTTACAAAAATGTGGCTGTCATCGTCACCAATAAAATGCACGTTACACTGTACAATGGCCAAATCTCCGTGAAGAATGAAATCTTCTTTGCTGTACCATACTTTCACCCAAGGTTTAAGCTTAAAGCCGTTGTCGTTAGGGTAGTCACTATTACCACCAATAAAGTAGGAAAGGGCACCTTCTTTAGTAGGGCGAAATGTCTGTGCACCGAACGTTAATGTCGGCTTGAACAGCACTTTACCTTTATCATAATCGTAGTTTTCAGATAAAACTTTGGACGCAAAGGCCTTAACATCGCCACCTTCCGCGTGCACTTTTCCTACTGCAACGACGTTGTCACACCACGTTTGTAGGGCTGTGTGTACCATATCTTCGGTAAACATGATTCTTACTCCTAGCACTGTTGGCTATGTTGTTTTGTTTTTAGACTGGTAACCTTGTTAAACAGACGAGATAAATCCACCTAGCCATGACAATAATTTTCTATGACGGAAAGGCGCAGAAAATGATAGCTATTAGCCATCATATACTTGCTTTACAAGTTTGACGCGAGAAAGTCGATAAGATTCCCTTGTACAAGGGCAAAGTTCAGAAATTGCTGTTAAGGTTTAACCCAGCCCGCTTATATGTACCATTAAAATCTACAAAATGTTTACTCAGGGCAGCGTATTTCCACACCTATTATAAGAACAACTTTTAACCTATACTTCATACAAAAATAGAAGCAATGCCATAATAATAATGAGACCTCTATTAGCCACCATTTTATTATTCCTAGCGCTATTTGTATTTCATGCAAACGCTGCGGTAGAAGACATTCAGCCTCTTTGTCACGAAAGTGTTGACGAATGTCTATCAAAAATCAGAACACAGCAATCTCTATTAGACGAGAACACACCACCTTGGTGGGAGCTTCAAGTGAGAAGGTTTGATATCTTATTTAACTTCCAACGTTATGATGAGCTTTACGCACTTCTTAGGCCTTGGCTTGATGCTTCAAATTTGAATGGAATGTCAGAATACAAACCAGTAGTTTCCCTGTTTTTCGGTAAATGGCTAAGGATTAATCATCGAGAGGAGGAAGCAAAAATAGCGTTAACCAAATCACTAACGGGATTTAAAGCACAATATGAAACGATGCCCTCACCTCAAGTGGGTATAAGGGTTTTAAATCTTCTTACTGTGCTCGGTAAAACGAAGGAAGCGCAGGATTTTGCTGAGCAACTCGAAGGTGAAAACTATAATGCACCTATTTTTTACCATGAAATCTTTGCTGAACTAGGGCACGTAGCTCTAAAAGAAGGCGATAATGCAAAACATATTGAATATCGAGTTAAATCGTTAAATTGGGCGTTGAAGTTACCCGATATGCAGCAGCAGGCCATCGCCTACAGCAATTACGCTGTAGCGCTCCGTAACAATAAAAACTATCAGGAGGCAGAGAAAGCGTTCCTTGATGGTTTAGTCTGTGCCGAGCAAGCGAAGGATATTGCTCAAATCAACAGTATTAAGTTACGGTTAGCGGAAAACGCCACACTTAGCAACGACCCAGATAAAGCAAGGCTTTGGCTCAAGCGAGTATCTGTTGAAGGGCTTCCATCGGTGCAGGTTTCGCGCTACCGAAAATTGGTTAAAGATAACGCGCCGCATTAATCGTTAGATTGCTTTCGATTATGTGCAGTCAAATGGCAACTTGCAGCACGTTTTTTATATGCCTGTATCTTGTTTCACTAATACTTGCGGCGCTTCAGTCCAGTCTCAGCCAATATCTTCGCTGAAATTTCTTCAATTGAATACTTAGTGCTGTTTAAAAACGGAATCTTTTCCTTTCTATAAAGGTTTTCTACTTCTCGCAGTTCCATTCGACATTGAGGAAGAGATGCATATTTACTGTTTGCGCGGCGTTCTGAACGTATTTGATGCAGCCTTTCTGCAGCAATTGTGAGTCCAAATAGCTTATGTTTGAAACGCTTTAAAGCAGGGGGCAACTTTAACATATCTCCCATGTCTTCTTCGGTAAACGGGTAGTTCGCTGCTTTTATTCCGTATTGAAGGGCTAAGTACAGACTTGTTGGCGTTTTACCCGAGCGCGATACCCCAGTAAGAATAATGTCTGCTTCGTCGTAATCTTTTAGATTAGAACCATCGTCGTTTGCTAATGCGTAGTTTACCGCTTCAATTCTTATGTCGTAGGTGGTTTCGTGAATACTGTGGGTGCGGTGCTTTTCTGGTTTTGAAGGTACACCCAACACTTTTTCCAGCGGCGCAACGAATTGGTCGAGGAAATTATAATTAATGCCCACCGATTTCGAGATTATTTTGCGAATATCTACATTCACAATTGTATAAAAAACGAGCGGTCTTTCTCCTGTGTCTTGAAAACTTTCAGAAATTTGCTGTAAAACTTTGTGTGCTTGTTCCTCAGTTTCAACGAAAGGAATGGTGTTGTGATTAAAAGAAACGGGAAACAGGGAAAGCAGGGCGTGGCCAAAGACCTCTGCCGTGATGGCTGTACCATCTGAAATATAAAAAGCTGTGCGCACAACATATCCTTAACATTGGTGTAATTTTATTACAAAAGTAATAAAGGGTTTACATTCTGAATTTCCCCATTCTAAGATGATTTCGTCGAAAAGCTACACGGTTCTTGTGAATGATGGCAAATACAGTAAGTTTGCTGTCAAACGTAATGGACAGCGGAAACAGTGGTTTTCACCACTTATCGACTACAATTTGATGAGTTTCAGGCGATAAAAGCACAAACCTGAAACTAACCTCATACCCTACACATAAAAAAGCTGGAGGCTTGGGCTGTGCAAGAATACGTACTTTGGTATCAAGAACTGGGCATGCATGATGTGGGTCGCGTAGGCGGCAAAAATGCATCATTAGGCGAGATGATCTCAAACCTGGCGAACGCCGGTGTGCAGGTGCCGGGTGGTTTTGCTACCACCGCCGAAGCATTTAATGAGTTTCTAGAGCAAAGTGGCCTAGAAGCAAGGATCCACGAAGTCTTAGACTCGTTAGACGTAGATGACGTGAATGCACTTACCGAAGCGGGTAAGAACATTCGTCAGTGGATCATCGACACGCCATTCCAGGGCAAATTAGAAGAAGAAATCAAAACCGCATTTGTCACGCTTCAAGGTGATGCTGGTGAAGAAGCATCATTCGCAGTGCGTTCGTCAGCAACTGCTGAAGATATGCCTGATGCGTCATTTGCGGGGCAACAAGAGACTTTCCTAAACGTTAAAGGTTATGAAGCCGTGCTTGTAGCAATTAAGCACGTGTTCGCATCACTGTTTAACGACCGCGCTATTTCTTATCGCGTTCACCAAGGATACGACCATAAAGGTGTGGCGTTATCTGCAGGTATTCAGCGCATGGTGCGCAGTGATATCGCTTCATCAGGCGTTATGTTTACTATCGATACAGAGTCTGGTTTTGAAGACGTTGTGTTTATCACCAGTTCATTCGGTTTAGGCGAAATGGTTGTGCAAGGTGCGGTTAACCCTGATGAATTTTACGTTCACAAGCCAACCCTTGATAAAGGCTTGCCTGCTATCGTTCGTCGTAACCTTGGTAGTAAGCTTACTAAGATGGTGTATTCAGATGATGAAGCACACGGTAAGCAAGTGTCTATTGTTGATATTGACCCTGCTGAGAGCAAAACCTTCTCGTTGACTGACGAGGAAGTCATGGAGCTTGCTAAACAAGCGCAGATCATTGAAAACCACTATAAGCGTCCTATGGACATTGAGTGGGCAAAAGATGGTGCAGATGGCAAACTTTATATCGTTCAGGCTCGCCCTGAAACGGTACGCAGCCGTGAAGACTCACAGAGCATTGAGCGCTTCCAGTTAAAGGGTCAAAGCAACATTGTTTGTGAAGGCCGTGCAATTGGTCACAAAATCGGTGCTGGTGTAGCGAAAGTACTTGATTCAATTGAAGAGATGGACAAAATCCAAGCGGGTGATGTTCTGGTAACTGACATGACAGACCCTGACTGGGAACCTATCATGAAGAAGGCTTCAGCTATCGTTACCAACCGTGGTGGCCGTACTTGTCACGCGGCAATCATCGCGCGTGAGTTAGGTATTCCAGCTGTAGTTGGTTGTGGTAACGCTACAGACAGCATTAAAAATGGCGACAAGATCACAGTGTCTTGCGCTGAAGGTGACACTGGTTTTATCTATGGTGACGAACTAGAGTTCGACGTTGTGACATCACGCATTGATGCGATGCCTGACCTACCGTTAAAAGTGATGATGAACGTGGGTAACCCTGACCGCGCATTTGATTTTGCTCGCTTGCCAAATACTGGTGTTGGTCTTGCTCGTCTTGAGTTTATTATCAACCGCATGATTGGCGTGCACCCTAAAGCGCTACTTAATTTCGACAGCCAGCCGGAAGAGCTGAAAGAAGAAATTAGCGATATGATTGCAGGCTACGAATCGCCAACGGAATATTATATCGAGAAATTGGTAGAAGGTATTTCAACCATTGGCGCAGCGTTCTCGCCAGAGAAGGTTATTGTTCGTATGTCAGATTTTAAATCGAACGAATACTTCAACCTGGTTGGCGGCTATCAATACGAGCCTGACGAAGAAAACCCAATGTTGGGTTTCCGTGGCGCAAGCCGCTACATCTCTGAAGACTTCCGAGATTGTTTTGCTCTTGAGTGTGAAGCCATTAAGCGCGTTCGCAACAAAATGGGCTTAACCAATGTTGAGATCATGATCCCGTTTGTTCGTACATTAGAAGAAGGTCGTCAAGTTATCGAGCTTCTTGAAGAGCAGGGACTTAAGAAAGGCGAAAATGGCCTTCGCGTTATCATGATGTGTGAACTACCTTCAAACGCATTGCTTGCAGATAAGTTCCTAGACATTTTTGACGGCTTCTCAATTGGGTCAAACGACTTAACGCAGCTAACTCTAGGTCTAGACCGCGACAGCGGCCTTATCGCGCACTTGTTTGATGAACGAGATGAAGCGGTGAAAGCATTGCTTTCAATGGCAATTAAGGCAGCGAAGAAACGTGGAAAATACGTGGGTATTTGTGGTCAAGGTCCATCAGATCACGAAGATTTCGCGGCGTGGCTTGTACAAGAAGGCATTGACTCGGTATCACTTAACCCTGATACCGTGGTTGAAACCTGGCTTTACCTTGCTGAAAAGCACGGTTAATTACGCAGCTCGGATGTGAAGGCTAGAAAGCTTAAGGGCTATCTAGTTTTTCATCTAGTGTCGTGATATTTCACCACGTAATAGCTTTCGTACTATTAAAAAGAGACCTTAAGGTCTCTTTTTTAGTTAGGCAACATAAAGTGATGGCCACCCATTTAGAAGCAAATCTTTGCTCGAGTTCATTCCTTAAAAAAACTGTGGTTATTTAGCAAAACTATGCATTTTTGCGTGTTGATAACATGACTTTGTGTAATTAAAAATGTAATATTACAAAGTGACTTTCACTTTGAATCTTTGATTATTAATTAACTTGGTTGAATTCTCATGGCACATAATGACAGCGCAGTTTCAGTAAACACTTCTGATGAAAATACAATGCAATCACGCTCTGTGGTAGAGCAGTTGGCGGAAGCGCAAAAAGAAATTAACGAACTTAAAATGCAGTTAATGTGGATGGAACGCAACTACGAGTAAAAATGGCTGACTTAAACAAGGTGGTCATATTTTGATTACTTTCAAAAAGTGAGTGTTATTTTTTGAAAGTTTTCATTTGTGTTTTCAGTTTGGTTTTCAATTTTGCGTAGGCGTTGCTGGCAAACGTTAGGTCGAGTTTATCGGTGATGAATGTTTGAAAGCTAAACAGGAGGGCTCTATTGCACTCTGAGAGAGGTATTTTGCTTATCTAATCATCTCATTAACTACTACGACTTAAAGTAAGTACGCACTTTGTTAAACGTAAGCTGCTTATAATGAAACGGCTAGCGAAAAGCCAAAAAAAGGAGGTCACCATGACCTCCTTTTTCGATCTAGTATGCTTGGTTGCGCCGAACGACTTGGCGAGTCATTCAGCGAACTCAGCGTGAGCCTTCTACGCTTTCAGCTGGTTACCAATAGGTAATTGACGAATACGCTTACCACACGCAGCGAAAATGGCGTTACATAGTGCCGGTGCGTAAACCGGTGTGGCAGGTTCACCCACACCAGCTGGCGGCGCATCGCTTTCGATTACCTCGACTTCAACTTCTAGCGGTGAATCGCTCATGCGGGGCACACGGTAGTTGTGGAAGTTACTTTGTTGTACACGACCTTTATCAAAGGTAATGCCGTCGCTAATAGCCGTAGTAATACCGAATACCGAACCACCTTGGGTTTGGTTTTTAACGGTATCGGTGTTAACTACAGTACCTGCATCAATGGCTACCCACGACTTGATCACGTTCAAATCGCCAGCATCAGACACTTCAACTTCCACCACAGTAGCAACGTAGGTTAAGAAGCTACGGTGCGCCGCTATACCCAGACCACGACCTTTAGGCATATCGCGGCCCCAGCCTGCCATTTCAGATACCTTCTCAATAACATTGCGAAGACGACCTGTATCTAAAGGATAAACCGACTTATCACCCCAATAGTTTTGATATTCGGCCTTTTGATCAGTCACATCAATAATTCTGTCAGGGCCAATTACTTCCAATAGGTAATCTTTAGAGTCTTTGCCTGCTTTATGCGCTGCTTCATTAATAAAGGACTGTACGGCAAAGGCGTGGAAGATATTCGATACTGAGCGCATCCATCCAATTCGGGCTTTGGCTGGTGCTTCACCGCGCTCTAACTTCATATTCGGCGTAAGAATAGGGTTATCCGTAAAGCCCAAATCTAACTCAAAGCTAAAGGGAGCGTTCGCACCCTCTTGAAAGGTTGAGGCGATGGGGGAAAACGCGGTTCTATGAAGGTAAGCATCAATTTTGCCGTTTTCATCAAGCGCAGCCTCAACGTGCTGAGCAGATACTGCGTGATAGAAACCGTGCTGAATATCATCTTCACGGGTCCATTGAACGCGAATTGGCTTGCCTGTCTTCATTGAAAGGTACGCTGCTTCCGCTGAAAAATCAGGTTTAGATTTACGGCCAAATGCACCACCTAACATGGTTACATGAACATTGATTTTTTCTTTGTCCATGCCAACCATAGCGCCCACGGTCTCCATATCAGCCTGCGGGTTTTGTGTAGCAGCCCATACGTCTACGCGGTCGTTATAGTACATGGCAGTAGCGCATGGCGGCTCCATGGGAGCTTGTGCTAAATGCGGCACGTAATAGTCAGCAACCAGCTTGTCGCTGGCTTTTTCTAAAACGCTCAACGCATCGCCTTTTTCTCTAACAAGCGCTTGAGGTGCATTCACTGTCTTAAGCAGCTGCTCTTTAAAGTTAGCTGAGTTATAGTCGCCATTTGCGCCATCGTCCCAAGTAACCTCAAGTGCTTTTCGGCCTTGCCACGCAGCCCACGTATTGTTAGCAATAATTGCAACGCCACCTTTTGGCTGGAACTGAGGGGCACCTTTTGGCGCTGGAATTTCAATGACATCAACAACGCCATTAACCGCTTTAGCTTTATCTGCGTTGAAGCTTTTCACCTTGCCGCCCACCACGGGAGGGCGCTCGATTATAGCAACGAGTGCTTTTGGTTCGCGCACGTCAGCAGCAAAGGTTGCTTTACCGGTAACAATATCCTGAAGATCGATATGGGCCATACCCGTATTGATATAACGCCATTCTTTTCTGTCTTTAAGCTTGAGCTTATCTGCCTCAGGTGGTGTGATGGATAATGCATCGTCTATCAAATCTTTATAGGCAAGGGTCTTACCCGAACTATGTGTGACCACATGTTGCTCGGCAACACATGAACCCGGCTCAACACCCCATCGCTTGGCAGCAGCGTGTTGCATCATATAGCGAACGCTTGCGCCCATTTCGCGAAGACGCTGCATATTAAAGCGAATACTGCGAGAGCCATCGGTGTTTTGATCACCGTATTTAGGGTCACCTTTACCTTGAATCACAATCACTTTGTCCCACGCAGCTTCCATTTCGTCAGCCACAATTTGCGCAATAGCGGTACGGATCTGCTGACCCATTTCACTGCGGTGACAGGTAACTTCAACCATGCCGTCGGGACGAAGCGCAATAAACAAGTTCGCGCGTTTTGCGTTTTCCGCTGGCTTAGCTAAAACGCCTGCCATAGCGCGTGGCGCACTACCTATAAAATAAGTACCAAGAACCAACGCACCTGCCGCAGCTGTCGATTTTAAAAAGCTGCGGCGATTCATATCAAAATAGGTATTTTCACTCATGCTTCTTCTCCCGCTTGGGTTGGGTCGAAGTAGCTAACGCCTGCGTTGCTGCTCATCGATTTAGACGCCGACTTTATGGCTTTATGTATACGAGGGTAGGTTCCGCATCGACAAATATTGCCAGACATGTTTTGAACAATCTCTTCATCACTTGGGGTTGGGTTTGTTGATAACAAGCTAGCCGCCTGCATAATTTGCCCACACTGACAGAAACCGCATTGTGGCACTTTGTGCTCTACCCACGCTTTTTGAACAGGGTGGTCGCCATTTTCGCTTAACCCTTCAATAGTGGTGATTTTTCTGCCTTGAACGGCGGATACTGGCAATACGCAAGAACGTTGTGCCATGCCGTCAATATGCACAGTACACGCGCCGCATTGCGCCATACCACAGCCAAATTTAGGTCCTGTAAGATTTAATTCGTCACGAAGGTACCACAATACTGGTGTAGATGGGTCACCAGAAAATTCGTGTTTGTTACCATTAACGGTAAACGTGATCATGGTCTTGTCTCCATAGGTAAGCGAACGATATGATTTGAACCAGATTGTGTAAATATGGCCTACCCAAGCAGCGCAGCACGGAAAAACGAGCTGCACAAACTCATATCGATACGGTTACATTGCCTGATGATACGAACTACCCAAGATGCTGAACATACTCAGATAATTGCCACTATTATTATTGTTAAAGGCTTCGCAATTTATACTTTAGATTACGTTAACACGCATTGCATTATTGCGCATTTACATAAGTTTAATTGCTAACACTTTGCGACAAAGTGAAAGAAAAATAGAACGGACTTTTTACACTGGAAGCGTTAAGCGTTAAGCGTTAAGCGTTAAGCGTTAAGGTAACGGTTAAGGACGAGGAATAATAACGGCATACACACCGCTATATACTAGCGCAGTTTCCTCATCAGTAGAAATCGATCAATTTTGCGCGCGCCAGTGGTCATTGTTTTTTGACTATATTTAAGCCAGTTACGCGCTTTTGGCCAGTCGTAACTTAACAGCACTAACCCGCCTACCACTAAAAGAATGGAACCAGGAAGCAGTGTCAGTACAATTCCACCAACAAACAATATTGCGCCTAAGGTAAGTCTTACTATTCGCATGTGATACCACTTTGTTTGGTAAACCTAACTCTTTACAGTTTCGCCCACGAACGCCGATTTTCCAATACAAAAAGTGTAAATATTTGTACTCGAGTACTTTGTGTAAGGCACTGTTGGTTTGCTTAAAATTGTCGAATAAGTAGTCGTTCAGCAGGCAAAGATACACCAATGGCCTGATTGCGGTGGAAAGGAAGTTTGAAATAAAGTACAAAGACTACCAAAGACGTGAGGCATTTCTCGCGGTCAAGCGAGTCTGAAAGGATGCTTTTGCGAAGGTTTACTCTAGCTCATGCTAGGTAAAAGATAACGATAATAATGAGAGTTATAATGGCACAACAACCAGAAAACCAACCAATCAGCGATGAAGAGCGCGCAACGTGGGTAAGAGAGCAATTTCAGAAGGCTAATAAATTTTTAGCTGAAAATGGTGTTTTGTTCGATTCCGTTGTTACAGAAGAGAGCCGCTATTTAATTCCTTACCTTGCAGTATGGAAAATTAAAGCGATGGACAGCAAACGCTATTGGGTAATTAGTGGTGATTTGCCGTCAGACTATACATCGGTAGACAACGCGAAAGATGCAAAAGAGGCACTTCGCCACTTTGCTATGCATTGGCAGTTAAAGGCTGAAAACCTGATCAATGCCAAAGATGCAGATGAAACGCAAAAAGAATTTGGCGCATTGCTTATCAATCGTGCTGAGAACTTATTTGCTATGCAAAATACGCCGGATCTTTGGGTTTAGAGCTTTAAGTCGGCAATCTAATGAAGTTGAGTCACGTCCGGAAGAGGAAAGCGCTCTGCCGGACATTTTAGGCGTTGTCTGGGAACGCCTGCGTCCATAAATACTCGACCGTAAGGGATAAACCCTATCGACTGGTGATAGGATACACTTTCCAAATTACACACCACCTTGATAATAGGAACGTTATTTTGCTTTGCCGCGTTAATCAATGCTTCAAATAAAGCGCGATATACGGGAAGTGTTCTGTGGTTTCTTTTAACGGCAATTCGACCAAGCTCGCCTCGTTTAGTTAAACGGCCTGTGGCAATGGGTTCGTTATCATCATTAACAATAAGTACATGACACGCCGAGCTATCATGTTCATCAAACTCGCTTGCTTCGGGCACGCGCCATTCCAAAACAAATACATGTTCCCTTAGTGCTTTTAGTCGATGTTTATCCTTTTCCCAATCGACGTTTTGTATCGTAAACGCCATACCTACCTGTTAACCTTCGAACCATTCCCAGTAACCATTATTGATAAGTGTAGTTAAGGTTTCTAAAAATGTAAAAGAAGGGGCATCTTGACAACATGTTGCATTCAAAACGCCTCCTGATGCCAATACTTCAAACCACTCTTGGTCATTTTTACCAAATGCGAATTGGCTACCATTGACATAAAGTGCGCGAGGAAGGCCACGCTTGCCATCGCAAATTAATGCGCGCACACCAGGTGCAGGAACAAAGCTAATGCCTGCGGCGAATTCATTGGAAATTTGCTCTAACGATACTTCATTTTCTAGCGGATATTCAGGAATGCCTTGTTCACTCATGGCTTCTAAAAGTGCCAAAGTAAAGTCTTCACCGTTTATAGCATCGATAAGCTGCTGCTTAAGAACGGCTACATCGCTTGGGTTTATCCAAGCACGATTGCCTTGAAGAGAGCGGCCAGAGTCTGTGAAGCGATGATTGTGCGCGCCTTTATCCAGCATCATCGCCAAGCTTTCTGCTAATTGAAGATTATCCGGTGCACGGTAACCGACCGAGTAAGTTAAGCTGTCTTCAATAGTAGCGCCGTCATGAGGCCAACCTGGAGGCACGTAAACCACATCGCCAGGCTCAACTACCACATCTATAACCGGGTCAAACCCTTCAATTTGTCTTAGTTTGGGGTGGGGACAAACTTCTTTATAGTTTGCTGGCTTGCCCACTCGCCAGCGTCTTTGGCCCTTTCCTTGAACTAAAAATACATCGTATTGGTCGATGTGAGCGCCGACGCCTGCGCCATTTGTTGCAAAGCTCACCATTAAGTCGTCCAATCGCCAGTTAGGGATAAAAGAGAACGGGTCTAGAATGGGAGTTACGTCGGGAACATATTTATCGACGCCTTGTACTAATAGTGTCCATTTGCCCTGACAAGCCTTATCAAAATCGGCAATGGGCCCTTGTTCAACATTCCACTTGCCTTGAACATTACTAATAATACGTGCATCCACTTCCGACTCTTGTGCAAGTCCTGCAAGGTCGTTTTCATCGATAGGATCTACAAAGTTATCAAAAAAATGCTTTATGACTACCGGCTTTTGCTGCCAATAGTTTTTTAGGAAGGTTTCTGCATTAAAGCCGTTTCCGGTTCTTGCATCAATAAAGTACATTTTGTCGTTAGTGGGCATAGCGTCTCTTTCAGTAAGCCTGGTTATTGTTTCTTGCCTGCTTTCATTGGCGTTGCTTGTATCGTAGTAGTCATCTCGTTAGCGTGAGAACTATTTTAGAAGCAGGATAGAAGGTGATAGGCGGCATTATCAGTCATTGAAAAGGTTATTGCCACCTTACATTCACTAGCCGATATATAATCTGGTGAAGCCATCACAGTGAAGCAAATTGCATAATTTTGAGTGTAGTCATGAAAGTTTTTAAATAGATGTGCCTAAATCGTAGGTGGTGAGAAACGATTACGCTAAATCGTTTCGCAAACATAGGCGTTAACTAACGTCGCTTTGGTGCGCAACTGTGTTGGCTGAAACGTTAACATTAATGAATATTCGTCTAACAGCATTGACCCACCTGCCTTGTGAGGGGCTCGTCCAAACATCTCTCTTACTTCTGTTTTAGGAGGGCTATCTGCGTTATAAGACGGGGCGTTACTAGTACTAGTGTTGATTGTTTGAGATAGACGATAGCTAACCAAGTCGTAAGATTTTTCACAAATTGCAATGGTGTCAGGTGCTGTGTACTGCTCTAACATTGCCGCTCTGTTTACCGTAGTACCCCAAATATCAAACCCTGCAAATGGTCGAGAAGACTGGCCAGCGAGCACTAACCCCGTTGCTATACCCACACGAAGCTGGCTAAAAGAGGAAGAGAGAAGGGTATCGTTACGTACAAGGTTGCGTGCACGCAAAGCGAATTTAATAGCGTTGTTGATACTGGTTTCAAGCGCGTCTTTTGCACACGCACTGTTGTTACAAAAGCCAGCCACAATATACTGGTCGCCATTAGTTTTTAACGGCGACAGTCCAAATGCAGCAGCAAGGGCATCAAATTCGCTAAACAGGTTTTCGACCATACCGGTGCAGTTAATGTCACCAAGTTGCACAGTCAATTGCTGAAAGCCAGATAAATCGCAAAAGATTACGACTGCACTCTTTAAACAGTACCTTGAATTTATTCTCTTGTTTTCATGCATAAGTGAAGAGCTGAATAGGAGGGAATTCACTACAGAATTGTTAGCATGTGGTCTTTCGTTAGATAAAGTGTTTGTGCCATTTGTCGTGTTTAAATCCATTTACATGCTCCAATTATGCTGCTCAGACAAGTTTCTTAGGTTTTCAGGTATAAAAAAACGCGGTGTTAATAACCGCGTTTTTAGTGTAGTGAAAAGCGCAGGGGCTTATAACTGATCTACAAGCCTGATTGCATCACCAATGTATGTAGCAGGCGTTAATGCTTTAAGCTCTGCTTTGGCCGCTTCTGGCATGTCTAGGTTATCAATAAACTCAGCAATGACCTCAGCGTTTACTTTCTTACCACGAGTCAGTTCTTTTAGCTTTTCGTATGGCTTTTCAATACCGTAACGACGCATAACAGTTTGAATTGGCTCTGCAAGCAGTTCCCAGTTGTTGTTTAGCTCGTTAAGTAAGCTTTGCTCATTAACTTCTAACTTGCTGATACCTTTCAAAGTGGCCTGATAAGCAATAACTACATATCCTACACCTACGCCAAGGTTACGTAGCACAGTTGAGTCGGTAAGGTCACGTTGCCAGCGAGAGATAGGAAGCTTAGCTGCTAAATGGTCAAAAATAGCGTTCGCCAGACCTAAGTTGCCTTCTGAGTTTTCAAAATCAATAGGGTTAACTTTGTGTGGCATGGTAGAAGAGCCGATTTCGCCAGCTACCGTTTTTTGCTTAAAGTGACCGAGTGCAATGTAACCCCAAACGTCACGATCGAAATCGATAAGAATGGTGTTGAAGCGGGCAATGGCATCAAACATTTCTGCAATATAGTCGTGCGGCTCTATTTGTGTTGTGAACGGGTTCCAGGTAAGACCTAGTGAGGTAACAAACTTCTCTGAAACTTCGTGCCAATCTACATCTTTATACGCTGACAAGTGTGCGTTGTAGTTGCCTACAGCACCGTTAATCTTACCAAGTAACTCAACACCTGCGATTTGGCTACGCTGACGCTTTAGGCGAATAGCCACGTTTGCCATTTCTTTACCCATGGTGGTAGGTGAAGCAGGCTGACCGTGAGTACGTGCCATCATAGGTACGTTCTGGTAGCGCTTAGCAAGCTCTACTAGCGCTTCAATTAATTTGTCACAGTAAGGAAGAATGACGGTCTCGCGAGCTTCGCGAAGCATTAAGCCGTGTGAAAGGTTGTTGATGTCTTCAGACGTACAAGCAAAGTGGATAAACTCATTTACTGCTGAAAGCTCACTATTGTCGGCAACCTTCTCTTTAAGAAAGTATTCAACCGCTTTCACATCGTGGTTTGTTGTGCGCTCGATTTCTTTGATGCGCATGGCATCTTCAACACTAAATTCAGCCACTATTTTGTCTAGTAGTGCATTTGACGTGTCTGTAAAAGCAGGAACTTCTTCAATTTGTGGGTTAGTAGACAGCATTTGTAACCAACGTACTTCTACTTCTACACGGTATTTTAATAAGCCGTACTCACTGAAAATACTGCGTAATTCTACGCTTTTGCCAGCATATCGACCATCGACAGGGGAAATTGCAGTTAACTGACTCAGTTCCACCTTAAGCTCCTCACTAGTTTATTAATCGTAGTGCTTTAACAGCACTGTTAAGAATGTGTTTGCGTTTAAATAAAATGTTTCTTCGTTTTCCACCCATCTGACGCCACATTACTGCAGCCCTCACACCCGCAAGCAAAAGCGCTCGCACTTTATGCTGAGTAGCAGGTTGGCTCAAATAGTCGGGGTTACCAGCTACCTGAATACGCGGCGCTAGCGGACTGATGATATCACTGTAAATGCTCGCTAAGGAGGCGACTATTTGTGGGTTTTGGAAATCGATGTGAGCAAGCTGGCGCTGAACATGGGAAATGCGTTCGCCCAGTTCCTGCATTGCTTTAGGCTTTCTCGCTAGCTTTCTTTCAAGGCCTAGGATACTCGCTATATAGCGGGTTAATTCGGTATCTTTTGTTGCTTGTTTGTCAGATAGCTGTGCTGCGAGTGTGGTGTAACCGGTTTTTAAGTTGGCGAGTTGACCGAAGACCTGTTGAGGTGTTTCTGGGTCAGTAACCAGTATGCTCGATAAGCTGGCTTCTATCGCTTCGTTATCGGCTGAACCTCGTCTGGCAAGCTGCTGAACCAGCGCAGCAGCTTGACATACTCCAGCAAGAGCTAGGTTATTTTCTATGTCGGTATCTAACATCAGCGAATATAACTCTCAATAATACCGCCGCCAAGGCAAACTTCGTCACTATAGAATACCGCCGACTGCCCTGGCGTTACCGCCTTTTGTGGCTCATCAAACATCACTTCAATGGTGTCGTCTTGAGTTGGCGTTATTGTACAAGGGATATCGGCCTGACGATAACGGGTTTTAACTACAGCGCGCACAGGTTCTGTAATTGTTTTTCTATCTACCCAGTGTAGCTGCTTTGCTACCAAGCCTTTAGAGTAAAGGCGAGGGTGGTCGGCACCTTGACCCACAATAAGCACGTTGCGAGCAACATCTTTATCTACCACATACCAAGGGTCGTCACCGTATTTGGCTAATCCACCAATGTGTAGGCCTTTACGCTGACCTAGCGTGTGATACATCAAACCTTCGTGCTGGCCAATTTCTTCGCCTTCTGCGGTTTCAATAACGCCAGGCTGAGCTGGAAGGTAGCGAGCCAGGAAGTCTTTAAATTTGCGTTCACCAATAAAGCAAATCCCGGTAGAGTCTTTCTTATCGTGGGTGATAAGACCTTGCTCCTCGGCAATTTTGCGAACTAATGGCTTTTCAATGTCACCCACAGGGAAAAGCGTCTTTGCAACGTGCTCTTCGCCTAATGTGTAAAGAAAGTAGCTCTGGTCTTTGTTGTTATCAAGACCGCGTAGCATTTGCCATTTACCGTCAACTTCTCGGCGACGAACATAGTGCCCGGTAGCAATGTAATCGGCGCCAAGGTCTTCTGCTGCAAACTCAAGAAACGCTTTAAACTTAATTTCTTTGTTGCACATAATATCTGGGTTTGGCGTACGGCCCGCTTTGTATTCCTCTAAGAAATACTCAAACACGTTATCCCAGTATTCTGCTGCAAAGTTAATGGTGTGTAGTTCAATGCCAAGTTTGTCAGCAACCGCTTGTGCATCTTTTAAATCTTCTGCAGCGGCACAGTATTCATCGTTGTCATCTTCTTCCCAGTTTTTCATGAAAAGACCTTCAACCTGATAACCCTGTTGTTGGAGTAGGTAGGCTGAAACAGACGAATCGACACCGCCGGACATTCCGACGATCACTTTTTTGCTGGCGTTAGATTCAATATCACTCACTATGGATTGCACACTCATTTGATTAATAAAAAAGAAACCGTATTTGTCAAGTTAGCTATCAATGATTGGTTGATGACGTATTTCAAGTGGCTGCTCGGTTAGTGAGCTATACCACTAAGTAACCATTTGCAAATAGGCCCGTTTTCGAGGTCGCGGATTTTATCAGATTCCGACAGCTAATTCACATTTAATCCTTATCTGAATAAGTAATTAAATATGTGCTTAAGGGCCTCTGACATTCGCAATATCGACGTAGACCGCTAAAAAGGGTCAGTAACGCGTAACATGCTTTAAACTCCGCCTCTCGTAAGTGGCTCATTAGTGTGGTCTTGGAAGATGAATTCAAGTGCTATGGGTGCCTTCATAACTAAAAACTCACATACTTACCACTTTCTATACCATCTATCGTCCAGTTTCCGACCCGGTATCTGATAAGACGCAGAGTAGGGTAGCCCACGTGGGCAGTCATGCGCCTCACCTGTCTGTTTTTACCTTCGGTAATGGTAATTTCGACCCAGCTGGTTGGGATGGACTGCCTGAAGCGCACTGGCGGATTTCTTGGCCAAACATGTGGCTCTTGCATTGCTTTTATTTTGGCAGGACGCGTCATTCCGTCTTTTAACTCAACACCATCGCGTAGCGCCTGCATCGCTTTCTCATCCATAATACCTTCTACTTGCGCCCAATAGGTTTTGCTCGTCTTGGCTTTAGGATTTGCGAGTTTGTGCTGAAGCTTCCCATCGTTAGTAAGTACCAAAAGGCCTTCTGAGTCCCTATCAAGTCGTCCAGCTGCATATACATCAGGAATATCAATGTAGTCCTTAAGGGTTTCTCTTCCATCAGCGTCGGTGAATTGAGATAAGACTTGAAAGGGCTTATTGAAAAGCACCACTTTAGCGTTTGATGACATGTTACTTTCGCTTGTTTGAATTCGAAATTTCGTGGGGATTTTACGATAAACGGCATCGTTTCGCATGGGAAAAATGAGACCGAAATAAAGGTTTGCGGGGTGAAGTTTGTCGATAAATTCGGTGATCTTATGTGTTAAGACAATGGTATGACTTGTAACTCAAACTTTCGACCCTATACTAATGGTCGCTCCCAATTTTATAAGAGAGTGCATCTGCATAATTATTAGACAGTTTTAGCAGTGATAAGCGGGCTTGCTTATACACCGCATCTTGACAATGTAGCTTAGCTAAACAGGTAAGCTCAAAGCCACGAGATGCATATTGCTAACATAGGGAATTGAATAATGTGTGGGGAAGAAAACAGCAAGTGACCTAGTGCTTAATGAGAGCAATAGGTGGAAAACATCAAATACGTTTCGCAATGACTGTGGGCGTGACATGAAAAATGTTGCGGGTTGTTGCGACCTAATGGACTAAAGACGACAGTACCCTGTCGAGAAAATTGAGGTATATAATGACCAAGTCTAAGATCATCTACACGAAGACAGATGAAGCGCCGATGCTGGCGACTTATTCACTTCTTCCTATCATCCAGAAGTTTGCTGCGGCTGCAGATATCGACGTTGAGCTAAGCGATATTTCTCTTGCTGCGCGTGTATTGGCAAATTTCCCAGAGTATCTTTCTGAAGAGCAAAGAGTGCCAGACGCATTAGCAGAACTGGGTGAGATGACCCAAGACCCGAATGCTAACATCATTAAGCTTCCAAACATCAGTGCCTCAATTCCTCAGCTTCGCGCTACGATAAAAGAACTTAACGCGAAAGGCTTTAACGTTCCTGCGTTCCCTGATTCACCAAAAACTGCTGAAGAAGAAGACATTCGCGAACGTTACGGCAAGGTACTAGGTAGTGCAGTAAACCCTGTATTACGTGAAGGTAACTCAGATCGCCGTGCCCCAACTGCAGTTAAAAATTATGCACGCAAGCACCCGCATTCAATGGGTGAGTGGTCTCAAGCATCACGTTCTCACGTAGCCCACATGCGCGGCGGCGACTTCTACTCGGGTGAGAAGTCTGTAACCGTGGAAAAAGATGGTTATGTAAGCATTGAATTTACAGGCAAAGATGGTAGCAAGAAAACACTTAAGCCTCGCGTAGATTTGCTTGCTGGTGAAGTTATCGACGGCATGTTCATGAGTAAAAAGGCGCTGTGTGAGTTCTTCGAAGAGCAAATTGAAGATGCGAAGAACACGGGCGTTCTATTCTCATTACACGTAAAAGCGACCATGATGAAGGTGTCTCACCCAATCGTTTTCGGTCACTGTGTAAAAGTATTCTACAAAGACCTATTCAACAAATGGGGTGACCTGTTTGAAGAGCTAGGTGTTAATCCAAACAATGGTCTTGGTAGCGTTTACGACAAAATTGCAAGCCTACCTGAGAGCCAGCGTTCTGAAATTCAAAAAGACATCAACGCATGTTACGCAGACCGTCCGCCAATTGCGATGGTTAACTCTGATAAAGGTATCTCTAACCTTCACGTACCAAGTGACGTAATTGTTGATGCTTCTATGCCTGCTATGATCCGTAACTCTGGTCAAATGTGGGGACCAGATGGAAAGGCGCACGATACTAAAGCAGTTATTCCAGAAAGTACTTATGCAACTATTTACCAAGAAGTTATTAACTTCTGTAAAACTCACGGTGCATTCGATCCAACAACGATGGGTACGGTACCTAACGTTGGCCTAATGGCACAAAAAGCTGAAGAGTACGGTTCGCACGACAAGACGTTTGAGCTAGAAGCAGACGGTACAGTGTCGATTGTTGACCAAGACGGCAACGTACTTATTTCTCACGATGTTGAAGAAGGCGATATCTGGCGTATGTGTCAGGTGAAAGACGCACCTATTCAAGACTGGGTTAAGCTAGCGGTAACACGTTCACGTCAATCTGGTATGCCTGCGGTATTTTGGCTAGACGACGAGCGTGCTCACGATGCGCAACTTATCAAGAAAGTTGAAAAGTACCTTCAAGACCACGATACAAACGGTCTAGACATTCAAATAATGTCTCCTGTACGCGCTATTCGCTACAGCATGGAGCGAGCAATTCGCGGCTTAGACACTATTTCAGTAACGGGTAACGTACTTCGTGACTACCTTACTGACTTGTTCCCAATCCTAGAGCTTGGCACCAGTGCTAAAATGTTATCAATCGTACCATTGATGGCTGGTGGCGGCCTTTACGAAACAGGCGCAGGCGGTAGTGCTCCTAAGCACGTACAACAGTTTGTTGAAGAAGGTCACTTGCGTTGGGACTCACTAGGTGAATTCCTGGCTCTAGCCGTATCACTTGAAGACGTTGCTATTAAGCACAGCAATACAAAAGCGAAAGTTATTGCTACAGCACTTGATAAAGCAACGGAAAAATTACTTAACAACGGTAAGTCTCCGCTTCGTAAAGCAGGCCAGCTGGACAACCGTGGTAGCCATGTCTACCTAGGCCTATACTGGGCTGAAGAAGTAGCAAACCAAACGGAAGACGCAGACCTAGCTGCGCAATTTAAGCCAATGTATGAAGAGTTATCAGCGAAAATTGATGACATCATGGCCGAAATTGACGCGACTCAAGGCAACGCGCAAGACATTGGCGGTTACTACTACCCAGACGAAGACAAGCTTTACGCGACCATGTCGCCTAGTAAAACACTTAAAGCAATTATTGGCGCATAGTAAAAGCATTAACTACGTGCACCAACTATAGGTATCAAAACCTAATGCATTTAATTGGTCTTACAACGCGTAAAGCCAGCTGAATGCAACCATTAAATAAAAGCCCGCTCGTTATACGATTGGGCTTTTTTAATTTTTGCACCTTATAAAGCTAAGAACGGTAATTCCAAAATACGTAAAAGAGTCAGGTAGCTAAGCGCGCAATAAAGCAAGAGGTAAGGCATATCGTAAGGGCAAACGTAAGGTTAATTGTAAGCTTATTAGGTACGCGTGTAGGTACCTATTTATGATAGTGCCTGATTGGCGTAATCATTGAACGTAATCATTGAAATTAATGAGATTAAGAAAGGGAAAATTTAAGAAAGTAATCTAATGAACTAGTTTTAAACAATATTAATTTACTGGAAGCAGGGGAATGTGGAACGCATTCTTAAAAAACACAGCTTTTTAGAACACATAGTTAGCCACACAGACACTTTAGCGCGCCTTTAGGCTTTTTAATGGCAAAAAAAGCAAAAGCCCGACGTTCAAAGCCAGGCTTTTTAAATTCTTTTCTTAACGCTCTGGTTCTTCTTTGAAGCCAATGTTCTCAGCGTGAAGACCTTTCGGGCCTTGCTGAACTTCGAACGTTACTTCCTGACCCGCTTTTAGCGAACGGTAGCCTTCCATTTGAATCGTAGAGTAATGCGCGAAAATATCTTCGCCACCGTCCTCAGGTACGATAAATCCAAAACCCTTTGCGTTGTTAAACCATTTAACTTTGCCAACCGCCATACTTCGACTTCCTCTTAATCCTTGAACTCACGAGTATATGCCCCCATTATAGATCCGGAGACAGGGTGGAAAGAGTATTGAAAGTGATTAATGTGTAGTTAATGACGTGCAATACTCAAAGCCACTATACAAAATGTAGATTTTTTAACCATATTATGTCAAGGGCAAATGTGAATAAATTTATCCAAAAGTTTGTACACATATGTGCCATTAAACCACTATTATTAAGTTATGAGTAAAGACAACGCTATTAGTATCGAAAAGGAAAAACAGAAAGACGCGCAGCGACAGAAGCCGCAGCCGCCTCCCATGTATAAAGTGTTGTTAAACAATGACGACTATACACCGATGGATTTTGTCATTGAGGTACTCATGCAGTTTTTCAATATGGACGCTGAGAAAGCCAACCAACTTATGCTGACCGTTCATTATCAAGGAAAAGCCGTGTGTGGCATTTTTACTGCTGAGATAGCAGAGACAAAAGTGATGCAGGTTAATCAGTACGCACGCAAACATCAGCACCCGTTGATGTGCACGATGGAGCAGGCATAAGGTTTTTTGTAGAGGGCGAGCAATATGTTAAATAAAGAATTAGAACAAACGTTGAATAATGCGTTTGTATTTGCCAGAGAGCATCGTCATGAGTTTATGACGGTGGAGCACTTGTTGTTGGCATTGCTTGATAACTCAGCTGCTCGCGACGCGCTCAAAGCGTGTGGTGCCGATATTGAGGCAATAAAAAGCGAACTGTTAGCTTTTGTTAAAGATACGACGCCTCTCATTCTTGATGACCAGTTAAATGAACGTGAAACTCAGCCAACGTTAGGCTTCCAACGTGTACTTCAGCGAGCGGTTTTCCACGTTCAGTCGTCGGGTAAAGACGAAGTAACGGGCGCCAATGTGCTTGTTGCTATATTCAGCGAGCAAGAATCGCAGGCAGTTTACATTCTTAAGAAAGCAGATGTAACGCGCCTAGACGTGGTTAATTTTATTAGCCACGGTGTAAGTAAAGCGGACGATGATGAGCCGGTTAATCCAGAAGCCTCAGAAGAAGCTGAGACAGGGGAAGAGGGCGGCTCAGCGTTGAGCAAGTACGCTACCGACCTAAATCGCCAAGCGAAAGACGGTAAAATTGACCCGTTGATTGGTCGCGACTCTGAAGTAGAGCGCACCATTCAGATTTTATGTCGTCGCCGTAAGAATAACCCACTACTTGTGGGTGAAGCGGGCGTGGGTAAAACTGCTATTGCCGAAGGTCTCGCCTACAGAATCGTTAACGAAGACGTACCTGATGTTATCGCTGAGAGCACTGTATACTCTCTGGATTTGGGCGGCCTTCTTGCCGGTACTAAATACCGCGGCGATTTCGAAAAGCGTTTAAAAGCTATTTTGAAAGAGCTAGGCAAAGACAAGAATGCTATTTTGTTTATCGATGAAATCCATACCATCATTGGTGCAGGTGCTGCGTCAGGCGGTGTAATGGATGCTTCTAATTTGCTTAAGCCTAAGTTATCAAGCGGTGAACTTCGCTGCATTGGCTCGACCACGTATCAAGAGTATCAAGGTATTTTTGAAAAAGACCGCGCCCTTGCACGTCGTTTCCAGAAAGTTGACGTAACTGAACCTAGCGTAAGCGATACGACCAAGATACTTCTTGGCCTTAAGAGCCGTTACGAAGAGCACCACAACGTGCGCTTTACTCAAAAAGCAATTCAGGCAGCAGCGGAATTGTCGGCTAAATACATTAACGAGCGTCATTTACCGGATAAAGCCATTGATGTAATGGATGAGGCAGGCGCAAGCCAGCGCTTGTTGCCACCTTCTAAGCGCAAAAAGACGATTGGCGTGGGTGACATTGAGCAAATTATTGCAAAAATGGCGCGTATACCAGAGAAGTCTGTATCAGCCTCTGACAAAGAAGTGCTTAAAAACCTAGGTCGTAACCTCAAGATGGTGGTTTTCGGTCAGGACAAAGCGATAGAGACGCTAAATGACGCTATTTTGTTGTCTCGTTCTGGACTTGGCGCCGAGACGAAGCCAATTGGTAGTTTCTTGTTTGCAGGACCAACTGGGGTCGGTAAAACAGAAGTTACACAGCAATTAGCGAAAATTATGGGCGTTGAGCTGGTGCGTTTTGACATGTCTGAGTATATGGAACGTCACGCGGTAAGCCGTTTGATTGGTGCGCCTCCTGGTTACGTTGGATTTGACCAAGGTGGTCTGTTAACTGATGCGGTAATTAAAAACCCGTATTCCGTGGTGCTTTTAGATGAAATTGAGAAGGCGCATAGCGACATTTACAATATTCTTCTGCAAGTTATGGATCACGGAACACTTACCGACAATAACGGGCGCAAAGTAGACTTTAGAAACGTGGTGTTAGTCATGACCACTAACGCTGGCGTTCAGGAAACTGTGCGTAAGTCTATTGGCTTTAAGCAGCAAGATCACAGTCACGATGCAATGTCTGAAATCAATAAGGTCTTTACACCTGAGTTCAGAAACCGTCTAGATGGTATTATTTGGTTTAACCACCTTGACCCAGAAATTATTTTGCAGGTGGTAGACAAGTTTATTATCGAGCTTCAAGCGCAGCTTGACGTTAAAGGCGTGTCCTTAGAAGTTACAAGTGCTGCCCGCGCTTACATGGCTGAAAAAGGCTATGACAAAGCAATGGGGGCTCGTCCAATGGCACGTGTAATCAAAGATGAGCTTAAGAAAGAGTTAGCTAATGAGTTACTGTTTGGTGAGCTATCTAAAGGTGGAAATGTGAAGGTAGACTGTGTAGAAGACAAGCTTACCTTTGAGTATACCGGCGTAGATGCGACCTCTGAAGAGGCTGAACCAACCTGATAACTAAATTGCTAATGCAGCAGGGCAAGAGTAGCGTTGAGTTCCTTACTGGTGCGCCTTGCCTTGTTTAATAAAGGTGAATTTAGTTACCTCTTATTAAGCGAATAAACTGCAGATACGAAAAAGCCCGATCTTAATCGGGCTTTTTTTATGCGTTACCGCTTAAATGGCTCATTATCTTGCGCGATAAACGATACGACCTTTGGTCAAATCGTAAGGAGTCATCTCAACGGTGACCTTATCGCCAGTAAGAATACGGATATAGTTCTTGCGCATTTTACCAGAGATGTGTGCAGTCACTACGTGACCGTTTTCTAGTTCAACGCGGAACATAGTGTTAGGTAGCGTGTCTAACACAGTACCTTCCATTTCAATACAATCTTCTTTTGCCATGTAAAGCAGTTACCTCAGTAATTCAAAATTTTTGCCGCGCAGACCTTACCCAATCTTGGGTTCGGTGTAAAGCAATTAAGTGGGTATTTTACTATTTTTGCTAAATAGATGCCATTCATTGTCACTAAACTGCTCAAATGGCAAAAATTTATGTTTATAAGACATTTTTTGACAGCCCTCTACGTAATACCCCAGATAAACATAGTCATGGCCTAATTGCCTCGCTTGTTCTATTTGCATCAATATCATCCAAGTACCTAACGACGCAGAGCTATAATCAGGGTCGAAAAATGTGTAGAGCGCCGAAAGTGCCCCCATTTGCTCGTTAGCGTCAACAACGTCGGTTACAGCCACTGCAATAAGCTTGTCGCCATCGTAGGCCTCAAGGTAATGGGTTGTCATCCAGTCACATAACACAAAATTGTCAAATTGAGTTTTTGAGGGTGGGTACATGCTTCCATCTGCGTGCCGCTGCGTGATATAGCGCTCATACAAAGGGTAGTAAGTACTTTTGGTTTCGCTGACAAGTTGAACGCGAAACTTGTGATTGGCTTTCAATAGCCTTTTCTGGCTTCGTGAGGGTGCGAAAGTATGTACCGGAATTCGCACAGACTTGCACGCCTTGCATGCCGGGCAGTGCGGACGATAAATTTGTTCACCACTTCTTCGAAAGCCCACTTGAATAAGTTGCGAGTATCGCCACGCCTGAAAATCATTATTTTCAGCGTAAACTAGTAATTGCTCTTGCTCGTCCGGCAAGTAGCTGCACGAAAAGGATTGGGTTATACCAAACTTCACGGAGTAATCACTCTTGGCTTCCAACGATTAAGATAGTCTTCTGACAGCCTACCGTCTTCAGTTAAAGTGTGGTTGTTGTTTTCCAGTTTTTCAATAAAGTTTTCACGGGATAACACGCTTGCCCCAAGAGACGACAAATGATCGGTAGGCAACTGGCAATCTATAAAGGCCATGTTTTGAGACTTCATGTGCTCGACCAATGCTAACATAGCAAGCTTTGATGTATTACTTTCGGTATGAAACATAGATTCACCGCAGTACACCTTTCCAATACCCACGCCATACAGGCCACCCACCAGTGTATCTTCGTTCCAAACTTCCACAGAATGCGCTAACCCTAAGCCATTGAGCTGCCGGTAAGCGGCAATCATGTCATCGGTTATCCAGGTTTCGCTGTTTAGCTCTCCGGTGTTTGGATTTTTTCGCGGCGTAGATGAACAGGCTTCGATAACACGGTCAAACGCATAATTTAACGTCACCGTGTATTTTTGTTTTCGGGCAAGCTTCTTAAGGCTTTTCGACGCGATAAAATTGTCGAGCTCAATAACGGCTCTGGGGTCCGGTGACCACCATAACAAAGGTTCGTCGTCGCTAAACCAAGGAAAGATACCCTGTGAATATGCTGAAAATAAACGTGCTGGGCTAAGGTCGCCACCAAACGCTAACAGGCCGTTAGGATCGTCTAATGCGGTGTCGACGGGAGGGAAGGGCGCGCCTTCTTCTATGTAATGTAACGCTATCATAAACAAGCCAGAAAAAAGCCCTACTGAATAGCAGGGCTTGGTAAACAGTATTAACCTTGTTCAGGCATAGTACCATCTAAGTATTTTTCAGCATCTAGCGCCGCCATACATCCAGTACCTGCTGATGTAATAGCCTGACGATAAATATGATCGCTCACGTCACCTGCAGCAAATACACCTTCAACACTGGTTTGCGTTGCATTGCCGTTTGTACCGCTGTTTACAACGATGTAGCCATCTTTCATTTCAAGCTGACCGTCGAAGATATCGGTATTCGGTTTGTGACCGATTGCAACGAAAAGACCCATTACATCAATCTCTTCTGTCGCATCACTATTTGTATCTTTAATACGGATTTTGGTTACGCCCATTTCATCGCCCAGAACTTCGTCTAGGGTGCGATTTAGGTGCAAGACCACGTTACCGTTTTCAGCTTTGTCACGAAGGCGTTGCTCTAGAATCTTTTCACTTCTAAAGCTATCTCTTCTGTGAATCACGTGTACTTCAGAAGCGATATTAGAAAGGTACAGCGCTTCCTCAACGGCCGTGTTACCACCACCGATAACCGCTACTTTTTGATTGCGGTAGAAGAAACCGTCACAGGTTGCACAGGCAGAAACACCCTTGCCCATAAACGCTTGTTCTGACTCAAGGCCCAGGTACTTAGCAGATGCACCCGTTGCGATGATAAGCGCGTCACATGTGTATGTACCGCTATCTCCATAAAGCGTAAAAGGACGCTTAGAAAAGTCAGTCTTATTGATGTGATCGAAAATGATTTCGGTATCAAACTTTTCAGCATGCTTTTGCATACGAACCATTAGATCAGGACCAGTAAGGCCTTCAGGGTCGCCTGGCCAGTTTTCAACTTCTGTGGTGGTAGTAAGCTGTCCGCCTTGTTGAATACCAGTTAATAGAACAGGTTTAAGGTTTGCACGTGCAGCATAAACTGCAGCTGAGTAACCTGCAGGGCCTGAACCCAAGATAAGTAGACGGACGTGTCTGCTTTCTGCCATTTTCCTCTCCAAATAATTCACCCGCTCGGGTTACTTATAAATTTTCTCTTAGAAAGCTAGGTAGGGGCAAAAATCTGTAAATCAAGCTCAACACCTAGTTACTTTTATTATAGTAATTTGCCAATACAGAATCTGCAGGGGATGTCGACACGCTTCTAAGAAAGACACAACAAAGCCATGCAGCATAAAGATTAGGCTCAAAAGCTATATGATGCCTTTAAGCGACGAAAATGTCACTTAAAGATAAGATGAACTTATGCCTTTTAATTCTTAGTGTTGTTGATATTTTAACGCTTCTTAATTTAGTTATTGAGCCAAGCTTACAGCAATGACGCTTAAAAAGTGGATAACGATTATTGAAACGGCGTGTCGGGATGAATTGTCAATCCACCCTCTGAAACCGCTATTTCAACGAAACTTAATTAACAAGTCAGATATCTAATTTGCTAAAATCGACAGTGATAGCTTCTTGCTGCAAATACGTACTGATTTAGTAGAACCAGTTTGTATTAGCCAAAAAGCGGATTACAATTTAGTTAGATCTATCGAATAATGACGTTAGTAATATCGGTACTGAGGCCGGTAGAAGTGGTTTAATGAAGAGGTGAGGCATGTCTCAATCAATAATGACAATGTTGAAAAACGGTCAGCAGTACATGAAGACATGGCCTGTGAGAAAAGAACTCTATGCCTTTTTTCCAGAGTGCCGCGTTGTCGCTGCGACTAAATTCGCGATTAAAACTATGCCACCAGTCGCGATGGTGTCATGCGCGTTACTTTATCAGAACCTAGGTGCTGATTATTTGCCTCAAACCATCACAATAGGTGCTTTTTTCTTAAGCTTACCTATGCAAGGTTTACTTTGGTTAGGCCATCGTTCTGATCAATACTTACCGCCCCAGCTGAAAAGCTGGTATCAAGAAATCCACTCTAAAATGCGTTCGCAAGGAGTGGCTATAACCAATGCTAAGTCAAAGCCCAAGTACAAAGAGCTAGCCCAACTGCTTAAAACAGCCTTCAATGACCTAGACAATGCGTTTACTAAGCACTGGTTTAACTAAAAGATAGCGACGCATCCTAAGTCAGCCCTTTGCTTACCATTGTTTTTGGCGAAACGCTTAGGACGTTCTAAGCAGGGCCTGACATTTTCTACATTTATATTGTGCCCCTTTAAGAATATTGTTGTGCCTGCGCGTACTTAGCGCGTAAGTGTCACAATCACAAACGTAATGGAAAGTGCGGGTTACCTTTTTCACGTCAAATTGATGAGTTGCACTAGGGGTACAGTTAAACACACTGTGCATTATCGACTGCCATTCTTTGCCATGGGGCTGAACTCTGCCAAACAGAGTCCACACCAGCAAATGACTGACTTCGTGTGGCACAACATCACTTAAAAAAGCGTCAATATTTTCTTTAAACAGAATAGGGTGAAAATTTACGCGGTTTTGTTGTAAAAAAGCGGTACCTGCGTTTTTACCTGAGCGTCTGAAAGTAATGGTAGGGCGCTCGAACGTTCGCTTGAAGTAATGCTCTGCTTGTTCGTAGCAATAAAAAACAGCGTCGGTAATAACGCGACGCTGTTCTTGAGTTAAGTCATTTGAAGCGATGTTGCTGCCTCTGTCTATTTATTTACTTTCTTTATTGACCGTTACTGCGCGTTAATTATTTAACGTCACAAGGCAAGCATAGAACGTACGTACCTTTAGGGTCGTTTAATTGGTTTACCAAGCTAAAATCTTTAAGTACACGCTTGAATTCATTGACAAGTGCAGAATCGGCGTTAGCAAATTGCCATTTTCCTACAAAGGTCATGGCTTGGCCAAAAAATTCTTTCCAGAAAATTTCCTGGGCACTTAACGTACGTTGAACGTAAAACGTATCGTACTTCTCAAGTTCCGCTAATTCAGCTGCTGCAACAATCGCATCGTCAATAGTACCAAGCTGGTCTACTAAACCAAGTTCAATGGCATCTTCGCCAATCCAAACGCGACCTTGGGCAACACTGTCAACTTCTTCCACGCTCATGCCTCGAGCATTTGAAACCAACGATAAAAAGTTACCGTAGGTGTTTTCAACGTTGCGCTGAAGAATTTGACCGAATTCAGGTGCAAGAGGGCGAACAGCTGAGAAACCTGCTAGCTCGGTAGAGCCCACTCCGTCACTGTGAATACCTAAGTAATCTAGAGAGTTTTCGTAGGTCATAAACATGCCAAACACACCAATTGAACCGGTTATTGTGCTTGGGCTTGCGATAATTCTGTCAGTGCTGGCTGCAATCCAATAGCCACCTGATGCTGCGTAAGTGCTCATAGAGGCAATAACCGGCTTACCAGCTTGTTGTAATTGCAATACTTCCTGACGAATAATTTCAGACGCGAATGCGCTACCTCCTGGTGAATCAATCTGAAGCACCACCGCTTTTACGTTGTCGTCTAGACGGGCCTTTCTTAAAAGACGAGCGGTGCTGTCACCACCTATCGTACCTGCCTTTTGGTTACCGTCTAAAATAGTGCCTTTGGCAACTACAATGGCGACTTTGTCCATATCAGACTCGATAACCGGCATCGGTGGGTTAATCACTTTCAGGTAGGTATTAAATGAAGTGAGGTTTACGCCGTGATTGTTATCATCTTCACCAACTAATTCAGTAAGCTCAAGTCTTACTTCTTCGCGGGTTTTTAACGCGTCAACCCAGTTGTTTTCTAGTGCATATTGAGCAAAGTCGCCACCTGCGGCTTCAAACTTAGCCAATAGGCCGTCTAGGGTCTCGTCAAAGTTTGCTTCGTCGATACCACGCGCTGCTGCAACATCTGCTTTGTATTGCGCCCAGTAACCGTCTAGCCACTGCTTCTCTGCTTCTTTTGCTTCTTCAGACATATCATTTCGCATGATAGGCTCAACAGCAGATTTATAGGTACCAACACGGAAAATATGCGTGGTCACCTTAAGCTTTTCTAGCATGTCTTTGAAGTACATGCCGTAGCGGCCGTAGCCTTCGAACAGCAAACCGCCCATGGGGTTAAGATAAATAGTATCGGCGTGCGCCGCTAAGTAATACTGATCTTGAGAAAAGTAGTCACCAATGGCATAAACAGGCTTTTCTGATTCTTTAAACGCATCGATGGCATTAGCCACAGTACGAAGTTTGTCTAAGCCACCGCCAGTTAGCCCGTGTAGGTCAAGAACCAACGCTTTAATACGGCGATCTTTTTGCGCATTTTCCAGCACTTTCACTACATCGCGTACAAGTACTTCAGGGTTCTCAGGCTCACTGCCAAGCGATTCTTGTAAGAATTGTTCGAAAGGGTCAATACTTTCCTTTTCTATAACAAGCTTTCCGTTAAGCGTAAGAAATAAAGCACTGTCTTTGTTTACGGTAAACTGCTCATCATCCTGACCAGCTATTACGATAATCAATCCAACAAAAATAACAATGAATATCAAGTTAAAGAAAAGTTTGCGGGTGAAGTTAAGCACCGTCCACAAGCCAATAAACAAGGATTTAGTCCAATTTCCTTTGGCTGCCATTTTTATCACTACCTTTTTTTTGAATTAACTAACCAGAGTAAGGTAGGTCAGGCATACCTTACTCACGTACTGCAATCTATTATGTTACCTAAATCGAGTAAGATCGCGAAATTAATTGTAATTTTTTGTGAGTGTCTTTGTTTTCGCTTACTTACAACTTATTTCAGTCGGCCTTATCTGTTGGGTCCTTATCCAGCCATCGACCAATAAGGGTTGCGATACGCTTGTGATCTTCTTCGCTGAAAGCCATTAGCAATTTTCCGTTTTCTGCTTTGTAGTCTGTTTTTCTATGGCCTCTTTTCATCAGCCGCAGAAACGGAGAAGGCTTGTCTTTAGGCGATGAAATTTTTTTCATAACGTGCCGTTCTTATCTTCTAATTACTCTTACCAGGCAAAACAATGACACACCTATACCAGAAAATTGTAGAACGACTGCAATTAGCGGATGGCATCCCATTACTTTTACTTCGTTTATATTTAGCACCTGTGATGATACAGGCTGGTTGGAATAAAGCATCTAGTTTTGACAGCATTGTCGATTGGTTTGGTAACGAAGACTACGGGCTTGGTTTACCTATGCCTCTTGTGATGGCGTTCTTAGCAACAGCTTCTGAATTGGTAGGCGGGGTTTTGTTATTGTTCGGTGCATTAACTCGTTTGGTGAGCATTCCGTTAATGATAACTATGGTCGTTGCTATGGTAAGCGTGCATGCAAAAAACGGGTGGCTTGCTATTGCTGATGCATCTTCATGGCTAGCTGACGGTACTATCTTATTAAACGAAACTATTATGGAAGCGCCAGAGAAATTATCAGCTGCTAAATCATTGTTGCAGGAGCATGGTCATTATGACTGGCTAACATCTAGCGGTAGCTTTGTAATACTTAACAACGGTATCGAATTCGCTGCAACGTACTTTATTATGCTTTTAGTGTTGTTTATTTACGGCGGTGGTCGGTTCTTTAGCATCGATTATTATGTGAATAAGGCAGTGAGTGGAAAAACTGGCGAATAAAGCTTTACTGTCTTTATAAAAGGCCGGAATTTTCTGGTCTTTTTTGTTTATGGACCGTAGGATCTAGCATCTAGATTAGGTATATCATTGATGTAGACATGCTTTTCTCTTTTCTAAATTTAAAAGCGTGCTAGCAACTAGGTGAAAATATAAAGTAGGGACGTAAATGGACGCATTAACATTGTTACTCAATAGAAGTTCTCAACCTCGATTAGAAGCGCCAGCGCCAAGTGGTGATGCCTTAGAGAATATTATGCAGGCTGCGCTACGTGCACCTGACCATGCGTGCCTCACTCCGTGGCGTTTTATCGTATGTACAGGAAAAGGGCTGGACAAGCTAGGTGCACTGTATGAACAATCTGCTATAGAAAACGAAAAATCGCAAAAAGAAATTGAACGTGCCGTGCAGCTTCCTCACCGCGCGCCTATGGTTATCGTAGCCATTGCCAAGCATGTTGAACATGAAAAGGTACCCCGTGTTGAGCAAATAGCTTCAGCAAGCTGTGGTGTTATGGCGATGCAAATGGCGGCCGTAGCACAGGGTTTTAACGGTATGTGGCGCACCGGTAGTTACGCACACTGTGAAACGGTAAGAAGCGGATTAGGCTTGAGTGAGGAAGACGAACTAGTAGGTTTTCTATATTTAGGAACACCAGCATTTGAGCCTGCACCAAAACCGCAAAGAAATAGTAACGACTACTTTGAATTCTGGCAGTAGTTGATACCGATTTGAATAAACTGCCGCATAAGATAGCTAGCGGCGTGTAATTAGGGTCTTATTTTTACAGGCAGTATAAAATAAGACCCTCATATTTTACCTAGAAAGATAGGTCTACATTATAACCGGCGAACTTCCTAATATTGATAACGCGATCGCCGTCTAGCATCCAATATTGCCCCTTAATCCCTTGTAACACGCCACTAAACGATGGTGTTTTATCAAGATTCAATGACTTTATCTTTACCGGATAATCTTCAACTGGGTAATGAATATCATGGATAGGCGTAGTTACTTCTGATACCGCTTGCAGCCCTTTTTCTTGCTTTAGCGCTTCTAACTCACCTTCAATTTTATCCATTAATTCAGCTTTTACCTGCTCTAAATCAACCTCGTCTGGCTTGCCTTTAAGCATAGTTCGCCAATTGGTCTTATCAGCAATGTGATCTTTGCATAAGGTTTCAACCAATCCGCTGGTAAGCCTGTCGGGAACCCGCAGCATTACTGTGGCCTGCGTGGCACCTTGATCCATCCAACGGGTAGACACGCCATCGGTAACTTGACGAGTAATACCTACTTTTACCGTGCCAGTATTTGCCAAATAAACAAAATGCTCGCTAAAGCAATGTTCTTCACCCCACTGCGGTTCTCTGCACGTTCCTTCATGGTAATGGCACTTTTCTGGTTTGATAATACAGCTATCGCATTGTGCCAATGAGATTAAACACGGGTAGCAGTAACCTTGGTTAAAGCTTTTCTTGGTTTTGCGATTGCAGTGAACACAGTTGATTTCACCAGAGTAGGTTACCGTTACTTCCTTGCCGATGAGAGCATTGATATCTACTGACTCATCACCAATTGGAAGCGAGTAGTGCACGGTATTGTTTTCATCGGCAGTGGTACGCATTTTTCTGAGCATACCCGAATATGTAGTTGTCACTTGTTAAAACCTTAATGCTTTGAGACTTTCTTTAGTTTATTCAGCTTTTAGAATTAGGCTGTTATTCGCTTAACTCGCCGCGCAAGTTCTGCGTTAGTAGTTGGCTTATTTCCTCAAAAGGAAGCCCTTTACTTAATAAGTAGTGCAGTTTCGCGAGGGCCGCCTCGGGCGTCATATCGCTACCAGATAAAACTCCCACTTCTTGCAGGCCATGGCCCGTTGCATAGCCACCCATGTTTACGCGACCGCGCATACACTGGGTACAGTTTAGAACGGGAATTTCTCTGGCCTTTGCGTATTTTAATTGCGCGATAAGTTCAGGGTTTTGAGGGGCATTGCCCACGCCATAACTCAGTAAAATCAACGCGTTCACAGGTTGCTGTAGCGTATTTTTAATCACCTCGGGTGCAATACCGGGATACAAACTTACCATGCCGATAGGCTGGGCTTTAACGTTCGACACCGTTAAGGTGTTGTTTGGCGTCTTCGCTAATTCGCCGGCTTTCAGACGAATATTAATCCCAGCTTCTAATAGTGGAGGGAAGTTAGGTGAGTCAAACGCACTGAAGCCATCTGCATCCACTTTACGGCTGCGGTTGCCACGAAGTAGTCTGTTATTGAAGAATAGCCCAACTTCGGCAATGGGGAAGTTCGCGGCAACGTATAACGCGTTTAGAAGGTTGACTTGGCCATCTGAACGAAGCTCTGCCAATGGAATTTGAGAACCGGTAACAATGACTGGTTTTGACAAATCCTCAAGCATGAAACTTAACGCCGAGGCGGTGTATGCCATGGTGTCAGTACCGTGCAAAATAATGAAGCCATCATACTTGTCGTAGTTATCGGCGATATCATCGGCAATACGCTGCCAGTCAGACGGATCCATGTCTGATGAATCAATAAGGTTATCGTATTCATGCAAAGTAAAAAGGGGCATTTCAGAACGGTGAAACTCTGGCATCTTTTTCAATGTATCTGATAAGAAGCCTGCAGCGGGTACGTAGCCTTGCTTGGAAGGCTTCATACCAATTGTTCCACCTGTATAGGCAATATATATATGTTTGCGCATGAAATGACCTTACCCTTAATTTGGGAATACTTTTCAAAAGGGGATAGCGTAATTTGACGGGCATTCTAACAATACCCACCGGTTTGTCACCCTGAAATGCGAAGGTACAAAAAAGCGGTGAAGATCACCGCTTTTATTATGTGTCGACTTTTTATCAGCGCTAGGCTGAGCCCTATGCTGAAGTTCGGTACTACTTAACTTCTTTACCCGCTGCTTGTTGGTCCGCATGATAGCTAGAACGAACCATAGGGCCACATGCCGCATGGGTAAAGCCAATTTCTTTTGCGTAGTCACCAAGGGCGTCGAACTCCTTAGGGTGTACGTAGCGCTTAACCGGGTAGTGGTGGCGACTTGGCTGAAGGTATTGACCCAGCGTAAGCATGTCCACATTGTGCGCGCGTAGGTCATCAAGTACGCCTTGAATCTCTTCGTTCTCTTCACCCATACCCATCATCAGGCCAGATTTGGTCATCACGTCAGGGTGTTGCGCTTTAAACTTTTTAAGCAGATCCAACGACCACTGGTAGTTCGCGCCGGGGCGACATTCACGGTACAAACGCGGAATCGTTTCTAGGTTGTGGTTGAACACATCAGGTACGCCGTTTTTGAAAATCTCTAATGCACGATCCATACGTCCACGGAAGTCGGGTACTAATACTTCGATTGTCGTTGTAGGGCTGTGCTCGCGAATGGCGTTAATACAGTCTACGAAATGCTGAGCACCGCCATCGCGAAGGTCGTCACGGTCTACAGAGGTAATAACCACATAGCGCAGATTCATTTCTGCAATGGTTTTAGCCAGCTTCTCAGGCTCTTCTGCGCTCGGAGGCAGTGGTTTACCGTGGGCTACGTCACAGAAAGGACAACGACGGGTACAAATATCACCTAGAATCATAAAGGTGGCTGTACCGTGGTTAAAACACTCGGCAAGGTTAGGACAACTCGCTTCTTCACACACAGAGTGAAGGTTGTTTTTGCGAAGTGTCTGTTTGATGTGATCAATTTTCTCGGTAGTACGAGGAAGTTTGATTTTAATCCACTCCGGCTTGCGCAGCATTTCTTCCTTTTCAGTAGGAATAATAGTGACGGGAATGTGTTTTACTTTTTCATCATCACGGAGTTTTACCCCCGCTTGAGGTCGTGCATTACTCATCAAAACCTTCTTTGTATGTTGGCTGTGCAATGGAAAGCGCTTCTAGCAACAAATGCGTTAATTCATTACCAGCGGTCTCAAGCGTAGTCGGACCATTGAGGCGCGCGGTATCGATCATTTCCATACCGGCATAACCGCAAGGGTTAATACGCTGAAACGGTGATAGGTCCATATTAACATTTAAAGCTAAGCCATGAAACGAGCAGCCATTACGTATTCTTAAACCTAATGAACAAACTTTCTTCTCATCGACGTATACGCCAGGCGCATCGGGCTTTGGATACGCGGTTACGCCATATTTTTCAAGTAATCCGACCACCGATTCTTCCATAGCAGTGACTAAATGGCGAACACCCAGTTTTCTGCGCTTAATGTTTAGCATCAGATAAATAACTTGTTGCCCTGGACCGTGGTAGGTCACCTGGCCGCCCCGGTCAACCTGAACAACAGGAATGTCACCAGGCATAAGTATGTGTTCAGCTTTGCCCGCTTGTCCTTGCGTAAAGACAGCATCGTGCTCAACAAGCCAAATTTCATCCTGGGTGTTTTGGTCGCGTTCATCGGTGAAGCGCTTCATTGCCTCGAAGATAGGCTCATACGGCTGACGCCCTAACTGACGCACTATAACGCCGTTTGCGTCAGACGCTATCGACTGCTCATTCACTTATAGTACAACCCTAACTAGCTCTAATTTGGCAAGTTCAGTGTAAATAGTTTCCATGTGCTCTTTACTGGTTACACGCACACTGATAGAAACCGAGTGGTAAGTACCTTTACTACTTGGTTTTACGTTCGGCGAGTAATCGCCAGGCGCGTGCTGTTGAAGACAGCTAACTACCTGTTCGGGTAAGTCTTCATGAGCAACGCCCATGACTTTAAACGTTTGGTTTGTTGGAAAATCTAGTAATTCGTCAAAACGGGTATCCATGCGATATCCTTGGTACTTAAAATATCATATAAAAAAACGGCCAGATTGTAACAAATCTGGCCGCTTCACAACTAGCTTTTTAACGTATTCAGTAAAGGTGTTTACTCGTCGTCAAATCCTAGCTGAAGCATAATGTAGTCTTTCATGCGGTTAAAGAAGCTGCCTTCTTTTACTTCTTGAAGGGTAACAAGTGGATAGCTAGCCACATCTTCGCCGTCTAGTTGTAGATATAGTTTTCCAACAACCTGACCTTTTGCAAGTGGTGCTTCAAGCTTGTCATCAAGTTCGAAGTTAGCTTCTAAATTAGCCGCCTGACCGCGTGGAATAGTAATGGGGGTAGATTGATTAATTCCAAGGTCTACTGTCTCTCTATCACCCATGTAGATGCGGTGAGCAACGAAACTGTGGCCGGCTTGGTACGGCGTAAGTGTCTCGTAAAAACGAAAGCCATACTTAAGTAGCTTTTTGTTTTCAACTTTACGTGCACGTTCGCTATCAGTACCCATAACTACAGAGATTAGACGCATACCGCCTTGCTCTGCAGAAGTGATAAGGCTGTAGCCCGCATCTGACGTGTGGCCAGTTTTAATGCCATCTACGTTTAAGCTCTTGTCCCACAATAAGCTATTGCGGTTGTATTGCTTGATGCCGTTGTAGGTGAATTCCTTCTCGCTGTAAATCTTGTACATTTCTGGTGTTTCTGCGATAAGCGCGCGAGACAGAATAGCCATGTCACGAGGGGTAGTGTAGTGATCTGGGTCGTGAAGGCCGTGGGCATTAACCCAGTGAGAACCTGTCATGCCAAGTGATGCCGTGTGTGCGTTCATCATACTGGCGAAAGCAGATTCTGAACCCGCTACGTGTTCTGCCATAGCAACACAGGCGTCATTACCTGACTGCACAACGATACCACGTAGTAAGTCGCGTACTGAAACCTGTGTACCTACTTCGATAAACATTTTAGACGAATCAGGGAATTTCTTTGCCCATGCATTTTCCGAGATAGTCACTTCGTCGTCTAGGCTGATGTTACCGGCTTGTAGTTCTTTACCAATAACATAAATGGTCATTATTTTCGTTAAGCTTGCAGGAGCAAGCTGCATGTCTGCATTTTTAGATGCAATGACATGACCAGTTTCAAAGTCGGTAAGAAGAAAACCCTCTGCAGCAACTGAAGGAGCAGGCGGAGTGACTACCGCAGCGTTCGCTGTGTGCAGTAATGTGCCTATCACCAAAAAGGCAAATGAAAGTAATGACGGTTTAGCGCGTTGAATTATTCTGAGCATGGTTCTAATTTCTTTGACCGTTTTATCCGTGTGAGTTAAAGCTTACCTTATTGTTGCGATGACCGCGAAACGATTACCGCAAAACATGGCTACCCAATTTTAGCTTTTGTCCAGTTCGTTACCGAATTCTGTTGTTTCACCCCGTTTTTTAACTGAGGTGGCGAGAGATCTTAACGAAAGGCCGCTTATAAGACTAGGTTTTATCAAAAAAGTTTACGTGATTGTAGGGATTAGGCGAAGAAACCGTGATATTGCCTGCTGAATGACACATTATTGCCATAATGTCGTTGTTTTTATGAGCGAGAAGTTGCGGCTACGTTATGTCTTTTAGGGCTTCGGTGGGTTTTACTTTAGGTCTGTTCAAACAAAAAGCCACGTTAAAAGCGCCGTTGTTAAGTTATATAGAAAATAAGGTGTTTATCTTATCGGGGAATCTAGAGCGTTTGTGTTATTGCATACGCGTTGGGATAACCGTTTTGCTTTAACTGTTCGAGCACTTCCGCAACGACGGCTTCATCATGAATAGGGCCCAGCTGAAGCTTGTAAATATTATCAGTAACCGGAAGATGAGCCGGTATTTGGTATAGCGCAGATAATACATTCGAAATTGATTTGGCTTTCTCCGCGTTTGATAGGGCAGCAACTTGAATATAAATCGCATCAGTCGCCACATTGCTATTTTTATCACTGCCGCTTGACGCACTGTCTGTAGCATTCGGTGCCGGCGCTAGAGGCGGTTTTGGCGTCGTTGCTGCCAGTGCCGGCGAAGGTACAACCGCAATACCCAAATATTCGTCGTAGGTTACCGTTGGATTATTTCCTACCGTTACATTGTTTTGTTCATCAAAGTGAATGACTTCAAGCTTTACTTTGGCTGTGCCTTTGCTGTGATAGCCCAATTTTACTGCGGCTGCGTATGAAAGGTCGATAATTCTATCATCGTGAAAAGGACCGCGGTCGTTTACCCTTACAATAGCCTGCTTATTGTTTTCCAAGTTGGTAACACGCACGTAAGAGGGGAGCGGCAACGTTTTATGTGCAGCGCTCATGGCGAACATATTATAGGTTTCACCATTTGACGTTAGATGTCCGTGAAACTTCTGGCCATACCAGCTGGCGTAACCAACTTCCTCATAGCCTTTACCGCTGTCCAGAGGGGTATAATGCTTGCCCAGTACCTTATAGGGCCTGCTATTAAACATTCTGTACGCTTCGTATTTGGGAACTGCGTCCAGTGTTTCTGGCTTTTTAGCTACGTGCTTAGGCGCTGAGTCTTGCTGTTGAGTGTAACGGCCAGATTGTGTAGGTGCACTTTGGCAGCCCACTAGGGCCAGCACAATAAAAACGGCAGAGCCATAGCGAAAGAATTGTCCGTTTGCTTGGTTTACGTTAATAAGACACGTGTTAACTAAACCTGTTTTAACAAAATCAAGAACCGAAAAAAGGCGCTGCACCATACAAGTTATCTAGACATTAAACGTTTCTGAGTGGCAATGGCCATAAGAATGCCAAAACCTGCCATTAAAGTCACCATGGATGTTCCACCAAAACTCACCAAAGGTAGCGGTACGCCAACCACGGGAAGTAAGCCAGACACCATGCCCATATTTACAAATACATAAACAAAAAAGGTAAGCGTAATACTGCCGCCAAGCAGTTTAGCGTATGCGTCTTGCGCGCGACTGGAAATTATAAGGCCGCGTAAAATAATGAAAATATAAATTGCCATTAAACACATGACACCAGTTAGGCCAAATTCTTCACTGAAAACAGAAAAAATAAAGTCGGTATGACGTTCGGGTAAAAACTCTAGCTGCGACTGCGTGCCTTGCAGCCAGCCTTTGCCGTCAACACCACCTGAACCAATAGCAATCTTAGATTGAATGATATGGTACCCTGAACCTAATGGATCGCTTTCCGGGTTTAAAAAGGTTAGCACACGCTGCTTTTGATAATCCTTCATTAAGAAAAACCACATGACAGGTGCAAACGCCCCAATAAGCCCCCCAACTACTGATATTAGCCGCCAACTCATGCCTGCCAGAAATATAGCGAAAATGCCTGAACTGGCTATTAATAGGGATGTACCTAAGTCGGGCTGCTTAGCAATAAGAATAGTAGGAACTACGACTAGACCAAAACCAACAATAATATGGGTTGTGCGTGGTGGCATCGTGAACTTACTGATATACCATGCAACCATCATGGGTACGGCGAGCTTCATTAATTCTGAGGGCTGAAAACGAATAAAACCTAGGTCGAGCCAGCGCTGTGCACCTTTGCCCATATCGCCAAATAGCAATACGGCCACTAGCATTAAAAGCCCTACACCATAGGCATAGGTTGAGAAAAACCTAAACACACCCAAAGGAAGCTGGGCTAACCCAAACATAACGATAAAGCTAAATCCAAGCCTGATAAACTGGCGCTCCATCTGCTCCATATCCTGCCCAGAAGCAGAATAAAGTGTAAATAGGCCAACACAACTTAATACAAGTAAGCCGACTAGCAGCCAGCCGTCAATATGAATGCGTTGAAGAAAGCTAATTTTATTAGGGTTTATGGTGGTTCTTTTCACTAGTTTGTCCCTAATTCATTGTCACTGTTCGCCGTGTCAGCTACCACAGGCTCAAAAACACGATCTCTGAAATAAAAGTCCATGATTTGGCGGGCGACAGGTGCAGCGTTCTTACTACCACCGCCTACGTTTTCAAGCACCACGGTTACGGATATCTCTGGGTCATTGAAAGGTGCAAAGCCAACGTACATGGCATTATCGCGCAAGCGCTCATCTATTTTAGTTGCATCATACTTCTCATTTTGACCCACGGTGAATAGCTGGGCTGTGCCCGTTTTACCCGCAGAGTCGTACGGGGTGTCGGCAAATGCATGGCGCGCGCCGCCTTCTTCGCCGCTCACCACATCGCGCATTGCGTTTAACACGACATCTAAGTTCTTGCGGTTCTTTATTTCTATGGGGCGCAGTGATTTTAATGGGATCAAGTCAACGGACCCATCGGTATTCATATAGCCGCGAATAATCTGTGGAATATAACGTTCACCGGCATTAATTAATGTATTTACCGACGTGTTTAATTGCACAGGTGTTGTGGTCCAGTAGCTCTGTCCTATACCTACAGGAATGGTATCCCCGATATACCAAGGTTGATTAAAGCGAGCTCGCTTCCAACCCCGGCTTGGCATGTTAGCGTCTGATTCTTCATAAAGATCGATACCCGTGAAATCACCGAATCCGAATTCGTACATAGACTCACTGATCTTATCGATACCTAATTTATACGCTAGCTCGTAATAATAGGTATCGCACGACACTTCTATTGCTTTTGATACGTTAACTTTTCCATGTCCCCATCGACGCCAATCGCGCCACACGTGAGACACATTTGGCAGCTGATAGCGCCCAGTGTCATTAACCGTATAGTCTTTAGTGATTACTCCTTCTTCTAGCCCAACAAAACCCAAGTGGGGTTTGATGGTTGAAGCGGGAGGGTATTGCCCTTGGGTCGCTCGGTTAATTAACGGGCGGTCTGGTGAATTCAGTAGTGCAGAGTAATTCTTGCTGCTGATACCGTGCACAAATAAATTGGGGTCGTAACTGGGGTTAGAATAAAGTGCCAGTACGCCGCCGGTTTTAACATCGGTTACCACTACAGCACCGCGCATACCTTCTATAATTCGCTGAGCCTCTAACTGAAGCTCTAAATCTAGGTTAAGTACGATATCTTTGCCCGGTGTGGGAGGTTCAACGCTAAGAACGCGAATAATTCGGCCTTGGTTGTTTACTTCTACCTGCTGATAGCCCACTTTTCCGTGCAGTAGCTCTTCATGGTACTTCTCAATGCCAAGCTTGCCTATATCGTGGGTTGCTGCGTAATTATCTTCCTGACCTGCTTCAACCAGTTTTTGTAAATCTCGTTTGTTAATGCGCGCTACGTAGCCAAGGGCATGAGTGAGCGTTTCTTTGTAGGGGTAATGTCGAGCTAAACGGGCTTCAATTTGTACACCAGGGAATTTGTGTTTACTGGCAGAGAATAGCGCCACTTCTTCTTCACTTAGCTGTGTGCGAAGAGCAACGGGTTTAAATCGACGGGTGCCTTTGAGCGTAGATTGAAAGCGTTCAATTTCATCGCTGGTGATGCCCATTAATTCAGTTAAATCACTAAGGGTTTGGTCTATGTCATCCACTTGTTCTGGAATGACTTCCAAACTGAAAACCGGACGATTTTCTGCTAAAAGCACACCGTTGCGGTCATAGATGAGACCGCGATTTGGTGCTATGGGTAGAACCTTAATTCGGTTGCCGTTTGAGCGGGTTTGATAATCTTCAAACTGAGTAACCTGCAAAGAATAGAGGTTGTTGAGCACAATGCCCAACATGGCAACAACAATGATAAAAGCAATAGTCGCTCGGCGGGCGAACAAGTTCGCTTCTGCGGAGTGGTCTCGTATTGCTTGGCGCTTTCGTTGCATCGACTTCCTTTGCATCAGTGTAGCATCACCTTACTCACGGTGATAAGGATGGTTTTGCGTGACCGACCACGCGCGGTAAAGGCTCTCAGTAAGAATTATTCTAACCAGAGGATGGGGGAGAGTAAGGGCTGATAACGACCATTTTAGCTCGGACGCAGCAATACATTCAGGTGCTAGTCCTTCAGGGCCACCAATGAGCAAACTCACGTCGCGCCCGTCCATTTTCCAGTTGTCTAGTTGTTTTGCAAGAGTCGGCGTGTCCCAGGGTTTGCCCGTTACTTCTAACGTAACAATGCGATTTCCTTTTGGGATAGCGGCCAGCATTTGCTCACCTTCTTTTTCCAAAATGCGTTTGATATCCGCATTTTTCCCGCGTTTGCCCGCTGGGATTTCGGTGAAAGATACCGGCATGTCGCTGGGAAAGCGACGAATAAACTCATCCACGCCAGTGTTTACCCAACTTGGCATTTTCGTTCCAACTGCGACGATTTGTATACGCACTTTGTTACCCTTACTGCAGGAATTACACTTTCACTTATACAATAAAGGCCATACGCGTTTGGGTATGGCCTTTATCGACCGTGCTACTGCAAGTTTATAATTGGCGTTTAAGCCACTATGACCACAGTTTTTCTAGCTGGTAGAAATCACGGGTTTCATCCTGCATAACATGCAAAATGACATCACCAAAGTCGACGAGAACCCATTCGCCGGTTTCCTTACCTTCCACGCTTCCCGGCGCGTGGCCTGCTTTCTTAGCTTCTACCATTACATTTTCTGCAATAGATGAAACGTGGCGCTTAGAGTTACCCGAACAAATGATCATGGTATCTGTAATACTTGATTTACCGCGAACGTCTAGTTCAACTACATCACGGCCTTTCATATCGTCAATTTTGTCTTTAACAAACTGTTTGAGCTGTTGACTCTCCAAGAGTTTTCCTCACTTACTTAACTTTTATATAACTGATGTTCATTAATGTACTCTAGTACGCTTTCTTCTAACCACAAATCAGAAGAGCGGGCGTTAGAACCGTTTGGTGTCTCGGTTTTCTCAGGTGCGGTTGCACCTGCAAGTACATCACGAATTTCAGTAGATGAAACACTATAAAGTGGCGTGCTAGTTAACACTACATGGCCTGCAGGCTTTGCGTGAATAACATTTATATCGTTAGTCACATGACAATCTAACCAAGCTTGTATTGCGGGAGGAGGCGAAAATTGTTCGTCGTCTCTACGCATAACCACTAAGTGACAGTAATCGAGCAGGTGTTCCCACTCGTACCATTTATCTAGATTATACAGTGAATCCGCGCCAATGAAAAAACAGATTGTTTCATCGCTTTTCTGTTTAAGCGCCCGCAGCGTTTTAACTGTATAAGATGGCGACGGCAGTGTCAGTTCTATTAGCTCTGGAATAAGTCTGTCGTTATTTTCGGCGCAAAGTTCAATCATTTTTACCCGATGGGTTTCAGAGACCCCGACCGACTTATGAGGTGCTAATTTACAAGGCATTAGGTGAACGACATTTACACCTATTTCATCCGCTGCCTTTAGTGCGGCGCTAATATGACCTTTGTGTGGAGGATTAAAAGTGCCGCCAAGGATAGCTTTAACGGCAGGGCTTGATTTGAAAGAACGCGAGAGACTCACAGTACTTCGCCTTTTAAGCTTGTAATAGGGGTATTTCGCGAAGGTCCATACCCATAAACATCATGCATAGGTGACACATTTCTACATAAGGGCGGGCAATCACATTTTGCTTAAAAGCATGATCTGACTGGGTAAGCGCCTTTTGAATGTCTTCTAATTGCGCGACGCTAAGACGGTTCAATGCACTTTGGTAAAAGCCTTGCCTGTTACGCCAGATACCAAACTTCTGCCACTGAATGGGGGCACCGCTTTGCTGAGCAAGTTTTAATTTCCACAACTGCTCCCACTCTCGAATAAGTGCCCAAATGATGATATTTGGCTCCAGGCCCTCACTTTCTAAACGGTAAAGCATTTTTATGCAGCGGGTACTGTCGCCGCTAAGCATAACGTCAACCAGTTGGAATACATTAAAACGTGACTGATCAACCATGGCCTGCTCAATCTGTTCATCTGAAATAGACTGATGAGGATAGAGCAGGGCAAGCTTATCAATTTCTTGCTTAGCGGCAAGCATGTTGCCTTCGCAGAAATCAGCAATCATCTTGGCGCCAGACGCTGATACGGAAAGTTGGTGGGCACTTAACTGTTGATTTAGCCATGCACTGAGCTGCTTGCCTTCCAACGGGTAACACAGTACCGAAGCGCCCATGTCATCGAGCACTTTAAACCATTTACCGCGCTGCACGTCTTTGCCAATTTTCGGCCCGTGTACCAACAAAAGAATATCGGGGTTTAAAGATGCAGCGACTTCTTGCAGCATTTTACTGCCTTCAGTGCCCGGCTTTCCGGTAGGGAGCTCTAACTCGATAAACTGTTGGCTTGAAAAAAGCGACATGCTTTGCGTGGCTTCAATTAGCTGGTTCCAATTGAACCCGGTTTCAGCAACAAGTACGGTACGCTCTTCAAAGCCATTGGCTTTAGCTTTAGCGCGTATTTGCTCAATAACGTCGAACTTTTGCTGAGGTTCGTCTCCAAACACCAAATAACAAGGGCGAAGAGCCTTCGTGATATCTTGGTTGAATTGGTTTGGATAAATCTGCATGAAGAGTTCTGGCGTTTACTACTTGGCAGGTGCTGACGCGTTTGGCGCAGCTGCTGCCTGACTAGAAAGACGCCTAATCATTATGTCAGCCGCTTCGTCACGCATTTCGTTTAACATTAATTCAAGTTCACGAGATTTTGCCAAAACTTGATCAGGATCGTCTTGATAATCTCGTACTACTTCAAATTGAACCATAACGGCTTCTTTACCAGGAAACTGCACGCGGTAACGTACAACGTAGATAAGCTCATATTCAGCAACTTGCCCCGAAGGGTAAACTGACAAAAGCTGACGCTCTAATTTTTCTGGTAATAAATAGATATTAACGTTTTGGTTAGAGCGAGCTGTTTTATCTACGCTGACACTGGTTAGCCCGTAAACGTTCAAGCGTTTATCAAGCGCACGCGCCAAAGGCGCATGTGCTCGAGCACTTTCAATGGCAACCGTGTTAATGTCATCTGGAAGGCTAGGGCTGCTTCTTAAATGAAAGCCACAGCCTGTTACCAAAACGGTACCCAACACGGCGACTGCGAATTGTAAGTGCTTTTTCATCACTACCTGACCTAGTTAGCTACAATGTTTACAAGCTTGCCAGGTACAACAATCACTTTACGAATGGTTTTACCTTCGATGAATTGCTGAACGTTTGGTTGCTCTTTCGCAGACGCCTCAATGCTCTCTTTGCTTGCATCAGCAGCAATTGTCATTTTAGCGCGAACCTTACCGTTAACCTGAACAATGATAAGTTTTTCGTCTTCAACCAATGCAGCTTTATCAGCTTGTGGCCATGGTGCTAGGTCGATATCTTCGTTGTGACCCAACACTTTCCATAGCTCGTGAGCAATGTGCGGCGTAATTGGGTTTAGAAGCAACAAGATTGATTCACAGGCTTCGCGCATAATAGCGATGTCCTGAGCGTTGTCTTGTGGCGCTTTTTGAAGGTGGTTTAGCAATTCCATTACCGCTGCAACCGCAGTGTTAAAGGTTTGGCGACGACCTAAGTCATCAGACACTTTCTCAATGGTCTTGTGCACTTCACGACGAAGGGCTTGTTGGTCTTTAGACAGTGCATTAACGTCGATGGCTTCTGGTGTGCCTTTTTCAACGTGCTCAGTCACCAACTTCCAGATACGGCGTAAGAAACGGTTTGCACCTTCAACGCCTGAATCTACCCATTCAAGGGTTTGCTCTGGTGGCGCTGCGAACATAGTGAATAGACGTACTGTATCGGCACCGTATTGGTCGATAACTTCTTGTGGGTCTATACCGTTATTCTTCGACTTAGACATTTTTGTCATACCGCCGTGAATAACTTCCTCACCATCGGCGGTTAGCCACGCTTTAACAATGCGGCCTTTCTCGTCTTTTTCTGTGCTTACTTCTGTAGGCGAGAACCAGGTCTTCTTACCAGATGCGTCTTCACGGTAGTAAGAGTCAGCTAACACCATACCTTGACACAACAAACGCTTAAACGGTTCGTCAGAGTTTACTAGACCTTCATCGCGTAGCAATTTGTGGAAGAAACGCGAGTAAAGCAAGTGCAAGATAGCGTGCTCAATACCACCGATGTACTGATCTACCGGCAGCCAGTAGTTGGCTGAAGTAGGGTCAAGCATGGCATCATTATTGGCTGCACTTGCATAACGCGCGTAGTACCAAGACGACTCCATAAAGGTGTCGAAGGTATCTGTTTCACGTAAAGCAGCTTGGCCATTGTAAGTGGTTTTTGCCCACTCAGGGTCAGCTTTAATCGGCGACGTTACGCCATTCATTTCCACGTCTTCAGGTAAAACAACCGGTAGTTGGTCAGCAGGAACAGGTACTGATTCACCGTTTTCCAAATTCAACATTGGAATAGGTGCGCCCCAGTAACGCTGACGGCTTACGCCCCAGTCACGTAGACGGTAATTTACTTTGCGCTTACCACAGCCTTTGCCTTCAAGTTCATCGGCAATACCATTGAATGCGGCATCGAATTCAAGACCGTCGAATTTATCAGAATTGATCAAGCTGCCTTTTTCAGTAAATGCAGAGGCAGTAAGGTCGCACTTGTCTTCATCACCCGCGTTAGGCGCAATAACTTGCTTAATTGGCAGGTTGTATTTAGTCGCAAATTCCCAATCGCGCTGGTCGTGACCAGGAACGGCCATCACCGCGCCTGAACCGTAGTCCATCAATACGAAGTTAGCGACCCAAATTGGAAGCTTTTCACCCGTAAGAGGATGAACCACCTCAAAACCAGTGGCAAAACCTTTTTTCTCCATAGTTGCTAACTCTGCTTCGGCAACTTTGGTGTTTTTACATTCGTCGATGAAGGCCGCTAAATCTGGGTTCGATTTTGCTGCGAATTCGGCAAGAGGGTGCTGCGCAGCTACTGCAACGTATGTAACCCCGTAGAAGGTATCTGGGCGTGTGGTATATACCGTTAAGTCGGCAATGTCGTTAACCGCTGACGCTAAGTCGAAGGTAATTTCAACACCTTCAGAGCGACCAATCCAGTTTGCCTGCATAGCGCGTACTTGGTCTGGCCATTCTTCAAGCTGTTCTAGGTCTTGTAATAGCTCTTCAGCATAGTCAGTAATTTTAATAAACCACTGTGGAATTTCTTTTTGCTCTACAAGAGCTCCTGAGCGCCATCCGCGACCGTCGATAACCTGCTCGTTAGCCAAAACAGTTTGGTCTACAGGATCCCAGTTCACGGTAGAGTTCTTCTTGTAAACAAGACCTTTTTCGTAAAGACGTGTGAAGAACCACTGTTCCCAGCGATAGTAATCTGATTTACATGTAGTTACTTCGCGATCCCAGTCGTAACCGAAACCCAACGAGCGAAGTTGGTTTTTCATGTAATCAATATTTGAGTATGTCCATTTCGCCGGTGCAGTGTTGTTGTTAATTGCTGCATTTTCAGCCGGAAGACCAAAAGCATCCCAACCCATAGGCTGCAATACATTTTTACCCTGCATGCGCTGGAAACGGCTGATTACGTCACCAATGGTGTAGTTACGCACGTGACCCATGTGAAGTCGGCCACTAGGATATGGGAACATAGACAGACAGTAGAATTTTTCTTTTTCTACATCATCGTTTGCTTTAAAAGATTGGTTCTCTTCCCAGTATTGCTGAACGCGTTGTTCAATGTCTTTCGGATTGTACTGATTATCGGCCATGAAACTTAGGCTTCCGCATTAAAAGTTAAAACGTTTATGGGTCGGTATGAGGCGCATTTTCTGCACATTTGCCATTTTACCGCGCGTGGGATTGTCCCACTTAACATACATATAGCCCAATAGAATAACCCACCGCTAAGCCATGCCTCAATAGCTTAACACTGAACTAAGCAATTTTTATTGCTGCTTGATTGAAAAGTGAGCGTTATCGATAGGTGTGACGCAAACCACTAGCAATTAAGACCTAATATCTTAAGTGATAAAAAGGGTCTCTGATGGCTTATCAACAGCTTTTGAAATTATTGCTACTAAGGTGCGAATTAATTTTCGTTACTAAACGTTGTTAGTGCATTTAATTGTTGCGCCTGCACTTTGTCGACAACATTAACCAAATTTACGGCGTCTTCTTCAGATGCTTTGCTACCACCAAAATGAATATTGCCTGAAGCGTTATAGGTAAGCGTCACTTTAGTCTTTGATGTGGTGCTGGCCTTGGTATCGTCGTTTGATGGCCCAGTTACTTCAATAGTGGTGAATTCCCAAGTAAGAGCACCCGTTAAGCCCATTTCTTGAAGCGGACCTAATCCGCCTGTCATGACCACTTTCTTATTCGGCTCAACATAGCTTATTTGCATATGAGCTGCACTTGCTGAGTCGGTAGTTTCGCAGAAACAGCCGCCAGCTTGCTCATCAATGCGTAATGAGCCTTTCCACCACGTATGGTCTTTCGGCCACCACATATCCACATGTTGTATAAAGTGAGAGTAGACCACTTCTATAGGAGCATGACTTTCACTCACATTGGTAATTGAAAAGCCTGCATTGTCTGCATAATTTACCTTAGCCATACACGCTGAAGAAAACGCCACCCCCAAACTGGATAAAAGAACACAGGACGTAAGAAGAAAAGGTGAGCGAGTGTTTGTTTTTGTTTTCATTGTTTTAACCCTGTTCTCATTAGTTAATTGGTATATTCGCGAATTCGAGCTTAGTCGCCAAGCCGTTTCAATGCGTTAAAATCTGGGAATGCTTCTAAGACGTAAAGGTTTCAGCTTTATCCAATTAGCGTTCCCATAAAGTAAGCAGATATAAAGAATGTAGATTTTCTCGTATTTAAATTCTTCAACGCAGTAATAAAAAGCTACACCTTGTTGTGTTTGGTATCAATTCGTAAATACATAACGAAGGATCGCAACCTCATCCAATTCCCTTGTAAATTCTTAAAGGTGGTTGTTTGTTGTGCAATTGACAACGCAAAGCAGCGTTATTAAGGATAAGCGTTTGACACTAATGTTAATTAGGGTTTCACTTAAGTAAAGAAACGAAAATAGATCAGACATGTCTGTAGACAGTAAAATTTATGCGTTAGATGTAGACGCGCTTTCACCTACCATCAATCGCCGAGCGATAAATAGTGCCTTAAAAGATGATGAAGCGCTAAATGCGACCTTTATTGGCCAAGAACGTGCGCGTGAAGCACTAACGTTTGGGTTAGGCATTAACACCAAAGGTTATAATCTTTACGTAATGGGTGAGCCAGCCACGGGTCGATTCAGCTTGGTGAAGGATTACATCGAACGCCAGGTTGCTCAGCTGCCGGCTCCTGATGATTGTTGCTATATCAACAATTTTGATGAAGAGCGTGAACCTGTTGCATTAAAATTCCCTCCTGGCGGCGGAAAAGCATTCCATAAAGACATGGCTGCACTCATCGACGATGTTTTAGACTCACTGCCCATTGCCTTTGATAACCCAGGGTATCAGCGCCGTCGCGCCTCAATATCAAGAGAGTTTGAGCAAAAGTACGGTGCAGCTATCGATGCAGTGGAACGTTACGCACAAGCAAATGATGTCGCGTTATACGAAGAAGGCGGCTCAATTACGTTTTCGCCTATCGTAAACGGTAAACCAATTAGTGATACTGAATTTGCCTCGCTAACTGACGAGCAACGAGAAGGTTTTTATTCACTTATAGACGAGTTAGAGAACCGACTTAGTGAAGGGTTGCTAAGCCTGCCTACGTGGAAGCGGGAGAATTCCGAGCGTCTGCGTGAACTAGACAAAAAGACGGCAGAGCAGGGGATCAAACCACTGCTTAAGGTGCTTGAACACAAATACGCGTCTGAGCTTGGGGTAATGAAATATCTCAAGCAGCTTAAAACCGCTTTGGTTAATGCCATATTGGTTATTCACAGTGAAGAGCAAAAAGAAGAGAAAAGCGACGACTTTGACAAAAAAGTATTTTTAGAAGAGCAATTCCTTCCTAACGTGCTGGTGTCAAATAAACTCGACGACGCGGCGCCGGTGATTTACGAGCCTAACCCAACCTATCAAAACTTGTTCGGCAAAATTGAATACACCAATATTCACGGTAGTGTATTTACTAATTATCGAATGATACAGCCAGGAGCGCTGCACCGTGCAAATGGGGGTTATCTACTATTAGATGTCGACCAACTCATTGAGCAGCCTTTTGTATGGGATACCCTAAAGCTTGCCATCAAGTCACAACGGTTACGCATGGACTTGCCGCAGCAGGACGTGGGCATGGTTAACAACATCACGCTTAATCCTCAGCCTATTGATTTAAATGTGAAAATTGTTTTATTAGGCTCTCGCGACCTTTACTACACGCTACAAGACTATGATGATGAGTTTGATGAACTTTTTAGAGTGCTGGTAGATTTTGACCTGGAAATTCCTGTTACCAGGCAGGCGCTGTTTGACTTCGTAGGCAAGGTTCGTGCGCATCTCATCCAACTGGGACTTAAAGGAATAACGACTAATGCCATGTGCAGGTTGGTCGAATATTCGTTGAGAATGGCGGAACACAAAGAAAAGCTATCTGCGCATTTTGCGGAAGTCATTGAACTGGTTAATGAAGCCTACTATTTCTGTCAGAAATCCAATGCCGATACACTTGAACTCGACCATTTAAAGACAGCACTAAGTGCCAAGAAACGTCGCACAGGTCGCGTAAGCCAAGCCCTTTTAAACGATATTAAAGAAGGGCATGTGCTTATTGCCACTGAAGGCAAAGCGGTGGGCAAAGTAAACGGGCTAACTGTGTTGGATATTGGTGATACTGCGTTTGGTACACCCGCACGCATTACCTCTACGGTGTTTGCTGGGGCTAGTGGTGTGGTTGATATTGAGCGAGAAGTGGAGCTTGGTCAGCCAATTCACTCTAAAGGCGTCATGCTGCTAAACGGTTATTTGGGCAACAAGTATGCTCAGCATTTTCCGTTAACACTCTCAGCAAATATCGCGTTAGAGCAGTCATACGGTCATATTGATGGCGACAGTGCATCCTTAGGTGAACTGGTTGCGCTTATATCAGCGCTTACTGAAATCCCTTGCTTACAAACCTTGGCGATTACTGGTTCAATAAACCAGTATGGTGAAGTGCAAGCCGTTGGTGGAGTGAACGAAAAAATCGAAGGCTTTTTTGATTTGTGTCAGCACCGCGGGCTTACTGGTACGCAGGGCGTAATTATTCCTAAATCGAATGCGATTAACTTGGTATTAGATACCACTGTTATCGACGCAGTGAAAAAAGGGTTGTTCCATATATACACTGTTGAAACTGTAGACGATGCGCTATCCATTCTAATGGAGCAGGAAGCCGGTAAAATCAGCAGTAAAGGCCGCTACCCTAAAAACTCCATTAACTATCATGCAGTAAATCGCTTATACAATATCGCGCTTATTGTGAACGGTGGTGACGGCGAATAACCTAAAAATAAAGCGCGAGTTCGACGTATAGAGTCGCGCTTTTTATTTTTGATTTAAATAAGCTGCCCTATTAATCGCGCGTACTGATGACCAGCGTCTCGGATATTTTGTCTTGGATGGCTTGTCGGTTTGGATCCCAGTAAATCTGCATAAAACCTAACAACCCTGTTGCCAAACCTGCACCATAGCCACCATAACGGCCAAAGCTCTCCCAAAGCGACAAGCCAGAGCCATCAAGCTTGAGCACCTGTATGTTCAACAAGCGCTTACCCGGCGTTTTGCCATTAAACCATGCGGTAAAAACACTGTAATAAAGTGCTGCCCAACCAAACCCCAAACCAAGCTCGGCAACTATTCCCTTAGCCCAAGCTACAACACTATAGTCTGAAGAAACAGAATGTGAGGGTGGATCAACATAATCTTCAACTTCACTGACGGTAGCTTCCGTTGGCTGCGTAAATTCTTCAAACGTACTATTTATGTGAGTTTGATTATCTCCACTAATATTTTCAACGGTTCCGTTAATGTTTTGACTAGGGTTACTAGCAAGAGCACTGTCATTGAAATAATCGGCGTTGTTTAGCGCATCTAACGATAGCAATACCGTCCAAAAAAGCATAAAAGCACCACCCATCCTTAGAAATGAGCGGGTAGTTTTTCGATTTCTATTTTTTGCGAGGTTATGGCTGGCTTTGTAAAACGTGACGGTGGCAATAATTGCTAAAAAGAGTGCATCGAGAGAGCTAAGTATAGCAACGAAGAAAAGGTCTATACACTGAGCGACTCCCCGCTGAAAAGGTGTCGCAAGGCGTTTTCCCAACAGCGACTCGGCCACACCAAACGCGTAGGGCGTGACAATATCTTTTGTCTCAATCTTGTTCGAAGTATCTACAGCATTGGGCTCAACACCTCTATTTATAGGGGGAGCATCAACTTGTTGGTGGGGTTGTGTCATTTAACGTCCACTGTACTTAATACATTTCCATCACATCACTTTACACAGTAATGCACCTAATTTTAACTACTTATTGGATTATAAAATACGAATTTCTCAACAAAGATAAGTACAGTGTAATGTCTTCAAAAGTTGGAATAATTTTCCGTAAATGTCGTTTATTAGTGACAGTGAAAGTTTTTAAGTTATTGATTTTTATAGTAGGCACTGAGTTTGCATTACTGAGTTTGTTTTAGAGTAATTCAAATGGAATACAACTATGCCTTTAAGGAGGTTACTATGTTTAACTCAAAGCGAACGATAACGGCAACTCTGGTTTCTTTAGCAATGATGGGTTCATCAGCGCTAGCACACACCGATGTGGACCAACAGAAAACCGCAGAGATGCAGGCATCATCAAAGTCGGTTCAACCTGTTTCAAGAACTGCGGAAGTAGGGAACTCGTGGATTACGCTAACCGGTGAAGTATCTGCTGTCGATTCAAAATTTTTCACACTAGATTACGGCGACGGTCATATCTTTGTTGAATTAAGAGACACCGACCTCGACACTCAGGCGTATGCTGAAATTGAAGGAAAAGACGTGATGGTGACTGCGCAATTAGATGAAAGCATGTTATCTAAGGAGCGCTTAGTTGCCCAAAGTGTGATTGTAGAGGGCATGGATACTGTTTACTTAGCTAAATCGGTAGACCAAGCATCTGCAGATCTTTATCTAAGTACCGCCAGCAACATCGATTTTGATGATGAAGAAATGGTGTTAGTTGGCACGGTTAAATCAATTGGTAAAGAAGCCCTACAAATTGAAGTGGGTGATAGCACGCTAACAGTAGAACTAGATGAACTGGAAGATGCGCCAGTAGATGTCAATGGGTATCTGTCACTTTCTAAAGGTGAGCGCGTACGTATTACTGGTGAATTAGAAGATGACTTCTTCAATAGGTTTACCGTTGAAGCTGATACCCTAATGAAAATGAAGAGTTAGATAAAACCTTTTCTCGTTAAATGAAAAACCCGCCAACAGGCGGGTTTTTCTAATTATCGACTACGTATTCCACAATAAATTTTATTACTTAGGCGGCATACGAAGCGCGCCATCTAAACGGATTGTTTCGCCATTTAGGTAGCTGTTGTTTGCCATGTGAATAACTAACTTAGCAAATTCTTCTGGTAGCCCAAGGCGCTTAGGAAACTGAACGTTTGCCGAAAGGGCGTCTTGCACCTTTTCTGGCATAGCAAGTAGCATTGGTGTGCCCATAACACCTGGCGCGATGGTATTAACACGAATGCCTAGCGGCGCTAAATCGCGAGCCATCGGTAGGGTTAGACCTATAATACCGCCTTTACTGGCGGCATAAGCGGTTTGCCCGATTTGACCTTCATAGCCAGCCACAGACGCTGTATTTACAATAAGACCGCGTTCGCCTTCATCGTTAATAGGTGACTGTTTAGCCATAGCTGCCGCAACCAAACGCGACACATTAAAGCTGCCCACCAGGTTAATATCGATCGTTTTTTGGAAGTCACCTAACGGCGCGGGGTTGCCTTCTTTATCAAGCAGGCGTTTAGCTGGTGCGATACCCGCACAGTTAACCACTAAGGAAATAGCACCAAATTTACTCGTTGTCGCGTCGATTGCTGCTTGAACAGACGCTTCGTCGCGAACGTCAACCTTGGTGAAAAGTGTATTGTCGCTGCCAAGTTCCTCAACACGCTGTGCGCCGAGTTCTTCATTTAAATCGAAAAGACTAACATTTGCGCCTGCATCACGAAGGGCGATAGCAGTGGCATGACCTAGCCCGGAACAACCACCGGTCACAATGGCAGTAAGATTATTTAGCGTCATAGATTTCCCTTAAACCCTGTTTATTCACTATTATTAACGTGATGTTAACGGGAAGTAAGAAGAAAAACTACGGTGCCGAGAGGGATCGGCACCTTTCATTCAGTTATTTTGCAGTTATTTTGGCAACTGAATTTTACAGTCTTCGCTTTGACGGTAGATAATTAGTGTATGACCAATTACCTGAAGCTTAACTGAGTTTGTTTCACGAACGATGGCGTCCATGATAAGCGCTTTTTCTTCGCGATCATCTGTTGGCACCTTAACTTTAATTAATTCGTGGTGGCTAAGTGCGTTATCGATTTCGGCAACCACACCTTCTGTCAGGCCGTTACCACCTAGCTGCACAACAGGTTTTAAAGGGTGTGCAAGGCCTTTTAGAAATTGTTTCTGTTTATTTGAAAGTTTCATGAAGTAATATTTCTTACAATTAATCTGTTAGTTTATGCTTGAAATAACGTATTCTAACGCCATCTTCTCTACAATCCTAATGACATTGTATTGGAATGACAAAAAAGAAACACTCCGCCAGCAGTAAACGCTGGCTTCAAGAACACGTTAACGACCATTATGTGCAAAAAGCAAATAAGGAAGGTTGGCGATCGCGGGCTATCTACAAACTGGAAGAAATCCAGAAGAAAGATAAGCTTATTAAACCAGGAATGACACTTGTAGACCTCGGTGCGGCACCGGGTGGCTGGTCACAGCTGGCTGCTCAACTTGTTGGCGACAATGGTCAAGTTATCGCGTGCGATATTTTGCCCATGGATCCAATAGTGGGTGTAGACTTTCTACAAGGCGATTTCAGAGAGGACGCAGTTCTCGACGCACTATTGAACAGAATTGGTGGGAACACCGTAGATATTGTGTTGTCTGATATGGCACCGAACCTTGCAGGTAATGCTTCGGTTGACCAGTCTCGCTCTATGTACCTTTGCGAACTAGCGCTGGATATGTGTCACCAAGTGTTAAAACCAGGCGGTTCATTTGTCATAAAGGTGTTCCAAGGTGAAGGGTTTGTTGAGTTCATGAACGCACTTAAACAGTCTTTCACAACCATTAAGACGCGTAAGCCTGACTCGTCCAGATCTCGTTCTCGAGAGGTGTATTTGGTGGCTTGTGGGTATAAAGTGTAGTACGCTTTGAGATAAGCGGTTTTCGTTGCGAGTTGTGTCGTACATTCGATAATCAAGTTGTTGAATATACATGCAATTCGGGTTTATAGAGGTTAGTAGCATTGAGCGATATGGCAAAAAATTTAATCTTATGGTTAGTCATCGCCGTTGTTTTAATGTCGGTTTTCCAGAGCTTTTCACCGAGTGAATCGTCTCGTTCGCAAACTGACTACACAACGTTTTTGAGAGAAGCAGAACAGGGAAATATTCGAGAAGTTCGCATCAATAATAGTGGCGAAATTCGAGGTACTAAGCGTTCAGGCGAAACTTTCCAAACATTCGTACCTTACTTCGATGACAAGTTAATTTCTGACTTGGTTAAGAACGACGTAAGAGTGTACGGTGAACCACCAGAAGAGCAGTCTCTTCTGACGTCTATTTTCATTTCATGGTTCCCCATGTTACTGCTTATTGGTGTGTGGATTTTCTTCATGCGTCAAATGCAAGGTGGCGGCGGCCGTGGCGCTATGTCATTCGGTAAGAGCAAAGCTCGCCTACTTGGTGAAGACCAAATTAAGACAACATTTGCTGACGTAGCAGGCTGTGACGAAGCGAAAGAAGATGTATCTGAATTGGTAGACTTCCTACGCGATCCGTCTAAGTTCCAAAAACTAGGTGGTAAAATTCCTAAGGGCGTACTAATGGTAGGTCCTCCTGGTACAGGTAAAACTTTGCTTGCAAAAGCGATTGCCGGCGAAGCGAAAGTACCATTCTTTACTATCTCAGGTTCTGACTTCGTTGAAATGTTCGTGGGTGTGGGTGCATCTCGTGTGCGTGACATGTTCGAGCAAGCGAAAAAAGCGGCGCCTTGTATTATCTTTATCGATGAAATCGATGCGGTAGGTCGTCAACGTGGTGCGGGGCTAGGTGGTGGTCACGACGAGCGTGAGCAAACCCTAAACCAGATGCTAGTTGAAATGGACGGCTTTGAAGGTCATGAAGGTATTATCGTTATTGCGGCAACTAACCGCCCTGACGTACTAGACCCTGCGCTACTTCGTCCTGGTCGTTTTGACCGTCAAGTAGTGGTTGGTCTTCCTGACATCCGCGGCCGTGAACAAATTCTTAAGGTTCACATTCGCAAAGTACCAGTGGCTGATAACGTAGAACCGTCGGTTATTGCTCGTGGTACACCAGGTTTCTCAGGTGCTGACCTTGCTAACCTAGTAAACGAAGCTGCATTGTTCGCTGCTCGCGGCAACAAGCGCCTTGTTTCTATGGAAGAGTTTGAGAAAGCGAAAGACAAAATCATGATGGGCTCTGAGCGTAAGTCTATGGTGATGTCTGAGCCTGAAAAAGAAATGACTGCGTATCACGAAGCGGGTCACGCTATCGTAGGTCGCTTAGTGCCAGAGCACGATCCGGTTTACAAGGTGTCAATCATTCCGCGCGGTCGCGCGCTGGGTGTGACCATGTACTTACCAGAGCAAGACCGAGTGAGCCACTCTAAACAGCACTTAGAAAGTATGATTTCTAGCTTGTTTGGTGGGCGTATTGCTGAAGCCATCATTTATGGTGACGACAAAGTAACCACGGGTGCATCTAACGACATCGAACGCGCAACTGAAATTGCACGTAAGATGGTTACTCAATGGGGCTTGTCGAGCAAAATGGGCCCAATGCTTTATGCTGAAGACGAGGGTGAAGTGTTCCTAGGCAAGTCTATGTCTAAGGCAACAAACATGTCTGACGACACAGCACGAGCAATTGATGCGGAAATTAAGTCATTGATTGACCGCAACTATGAGCGTGCTCAGAAGATCCTTGAAGAAAACATCGATATCTTGCATTCAATGAAAGACGCACTAATGAAGTACGAAACCATTGATGCTAAGCAAATTGATGACCTAATGAACCGCACTGAAGTTCGTCCTCCTGCAGATTGGGATGACAGCAAGCCGTCTGGTGGCGATAAGCCAAGCGGTGGTGCACCAGTTCGTGAAGGTGAAATTAAGAACGATGGCGTTGACAAGCCGTCAGTAGGCAAGCCGGGCGATATCCCAAGCTAAGCTTCTACAATCACTAGAAAAACGCCAGTTAAACTGGCGTTTTTTGTTAGCGCAATCTGGTTTTCGTTGCAAATTGAGCAAAGGCTTTAAGCGGGAGTTAAGCAACGCTAGTTACCAAATTGGAGTAGGCAATGTATTTGAGCTTCACGGTAACATGCACAGCTCACTAGGCGATTTAAAACCAGATTGCTTTATAGCTTCATTTTTTGAAGACAACTTTTTTTGAAAGATAGTATTATTTCTTAAAAACATAGTGCAGGTAATTCATGCAGTTTGGTAAGCACTTCATTGATCTGTCACAACCACATGTGATGGGTATCTTAAATGTTACGCCCGATTCATTCTCTGACGGCGGCAAACACGCAAATGTAAAACAAGCCCTTGAGCACGCGCTTCGCATGATTGATGAAGGCGCAACGTTCATAGATGTCGGTGGTGAATCAACCAGGCCTGGTGCACCCGATGTATCGCTACAGGAAGAATTGGATCGCACCATACCGATTATTGAAGCCATATCGAAAAATACCGACTGCGTAATTTCCATAGATACCAGCAAGGCTGACGTAATGCGCGAAGCCGTGAGGGCAGGCGCAGGGTTAATTAACGACGTACGCGCCCTACAAGAGCCTGGGGCACTACAAGCTGCCGCCGAAGCAAAAGTACCCGTATGCTTGATGCATATGCAAGGACAGCCTAGGACAATGCAAGATAATCCAGAGTATGAAGATGTCGTTAAAGATGTTGGCCAGTTCTTATTGCAGCGTGCACAAATCTGCGAAGAGGCAGGCATTTCTAAAGATGCTATTTTGTTTGACCCAGGCTACGGGTTCGGTAAATCACTGGAACATAACTATGCCTTAGTTAAACACCTGCCAACACTTATGGCTTTGGGTTATCCAGTATTAGTGGGTATGTCACGTAAGTCGATGATTGGTAATTTACTCAACAGAAAAGTGGATGAGCGCTTGGCGGGAAGCATAAGCCTCGCTACAATTGTTGCCCAAATGGGCGCACAAATAATTCGCGTTCACGACGTGAAAGAAACAGCAGATGCTGTCAATATCGTGAAAATGCTGAATTCAGTAAAATAAGGAATAATAATGACGCAGCGCAAATATTTCGGCACCGACGGCATTCGTGGCAAGGTAGGCGAGAGCAATATTAACCCGGAATTTGTCACCAAATTAGGGTGGGCAGCGGGTAAGGTACTTGCAGGTCGAGGAACGAACAAAGTACTTATTGGCAAAGACACGCGAATTTCTGGCTATATGCTGGAGTCATCTTTAGAAGCAGGGCTTTCTGCTGCGGGTATCAATATTGGTTTGCTCGGCCCTATGCCAACGCCTGCCATTGCCTATCTTACTAAAACCTTTCGCTCAGAAGCGGGTATAGTGATTAGTGCATCTCATAACCCATTTTATGATAATGGCATTAAATTCTTTTCAGCCCAAGGCTTTAAACTCGATGATGATATTGAGTTAGCTATTGAAGACATGCTCGAGCGACCTATGACATGTGTGGCATCTGATAAGCTGGGCAAAGCGACACGTATCAATGACGCAGCAGGTCGTTATATTGAATTTTGTAAAGGCACATTCCCGTCAGAACTGTCGCTGACAGATCTAAAAATTGTTGTGGACTGCGCACACGGTGCAACGTACCACATCGCTCCCAACGTTCTTCGTGAATTAGGCGCAACGGTTATTGAACTGGGTACAGCGCCCAATGGCCTAAACATTAACGATGGTGTAGGTGCAACCTCAATGAATGCCATTGTTGAAAAAGTGAAAGAAACCGGTGCGGACCTAGGTTTTGCACTAGACGGTGACGGCGACCGCATTATGATGGTTGACCATCTTGGCAACGTGCTAGACGGTGACCAGATTGTCTACATCATTGCACGAGATGCACTTAAAAATGGCAAGATGCAAGGTGGCGTTGTTGGCACATTGATGAGCAACTTAGGCCTAGAAAATGCACTTTCGAAACTAGGCGTGCCGTTTGCCCGCAGTAATGTTGGTGACCGATATGTAATGGAGTTACTACAGCAGAAAGGTTGGTCTATAGGCGGTGAGAATTCGGGCCACGTACTTAACCTAAATATGTGCTCCACCGGCGACGGAATTGTTGCGGGGTTACAAGTACTTGCTGCTATGCTTCGCTCACATATGGATTTGCATGACTTGGCAAGTGGGTTTGAGATGTATCCTCAAACACTGATTAACGTGCGATACGCTAATCAGGAAGTGGATTATTTAGCTCATGCAGATGTACAAAATGCAAAGAAAGAGGCTGAATCTGCGTTAGGGAAAACGGGCAGGGTACTATTACGTAAAAGTGGGACAGAGCCATTAATACGTGTAATGGTAGAATCGAATGATGAAGCCCAATCTCATAAATGGGCAGAGCACATCGCTGAAACTGTTCGTAATCTCGCCAATTAGTTGGCGTAGCAGGAAATTTTACTTTTTGTGCTTGTATCTTCTCAATTAAATAGTTAATATCACGCCCGCTTTGAAGACAGGGCTAAGGTCTGCGTTGTGAGTAAAAATCTTAGAAAGCCATTCGTGGCTGGCAACTGGAAAATGAATGGAAATTTGGCATTAGTTGCTGAATTCAATCAAAAATTAGCGAACGTAAAAGCTGAATCGGAAATCGTAATTTGTGCTCCTTCACTTCTTTTACACGCATTTGAAACCCAGTCATTTGCCATTGGTGCTCAAAACGTAAGTCATCTTAATAACGGCGCTCACACTGGTGAGTTGTCTGTTGAAATGCTTAAAGAGGCGGGTTGTGGTTACGCAATCGTCGGGCATTCTGAAAGACGAGAAGATCAAGGCGAGTCAAGCGAACTTGTTGCATTAAAGGCGAAACAGTGCGTTTCCTCTGGTGTTGTACCTATCATTTGTGTAGGTGAGCCACTAGAAGTAAGAGAAGCAGGCAATGTCGAGGCATACGTTGGTGAACAACTAAATGCGCTTATTGATGCCATGTCTGTTGAAGAACTTAGCAAGACTGTTATTGCATATGAGCCGATTTGGGCAATAGGTACTGGTAAAACAGCCAGCCCAGAACAAGCACAAGAAGTACACGAATTTATTCGCGGCTACTTTGCAAAAGTAGACGCACAATTGGCTCAAGGCCTTCGTATTTTATACGGTGGTAGTGTTAAGCCAGACAATGCTAAAACCCTGTTTGCTCAGAACGATGTAGATGGTGGTTTAATTGGCGGAGCCAGTTTAAAAGCTGAAGATTTTATTTCAATTTGCCAAGCGGCAAACTGACGAGGTATTTATGATTTACGAAGTGCTTTTAGTAGCATACCTAATTGTTGCGCTATTACTTATTGGGTTTGTTTTGATCCAACAGGGTAAAGGCGCAGATATGGGCGCTTCATTTGGCTCAGGTGGTTCAAACACGGTGTTCGGTTCATCAGGTTCAGGTAACTTTATGACCCGTACAACAGCTATTCTAGCTGCGCTGTTTTTCTTCATCAGCCTTTCACTTGGTGCAATGACTGCAAACCGTGAAAGCGCAGAAGACGAGTGGAACAATCTAGAAGTTCCGGCTTCAGTAGAAGAGCCAGTGCAACTTCCAGCTGACCAAGACGTTCCAGTGATTGAAGAAGCAACACAGAATGATGTACCTGTTGTTGAAACTGATGTAACAGACGTGCCAAAGTCTGACGATACAGAAGGTTCAAACTAAAATAGTTTTCGCGGAAGTGGTGGAATTGGTAGACACGCCATCTTGAGGGGGTGGTGAGCATAGCTCGTGCGGGTTCAAGTCCCGCTTTCCGCACCAATTAAATAGAAAAGGCCAGCAATTTTTGCTGGCCTTTTTTGTTTCTATTCTCCGTATAAGTTAGTTATATGGTGCTTACATCCGCGGTATGGCACTATGCGTTTAATTGTAACAAAGCGTTAAAATTCAAAATTTACAGGGTCTTACGTCTGTTCCTAAATTTATTATTCGGCTATTCTTTGAAAGAGTTAAGCGCTCAGGTGAGTGTCTTAAATAAAACAATTTTCATGGGGCACTGAAGTGCAAAAAACACTTAGTCAGAGTTTATTCCAAACCCTTTTTATAGGGATTGTAATAGTGTCACTTCTGATAATAGGCGCGGTGTGGCGTTCTGCTAACACTCTTGTAGTTGATAATATCGATCACAATATTGTATTAGCGGAAAAAGTTTTTGATAAAGTCATCGCTGACCGCCAAGCCGTTATTCATAATGTTTCCAACATATTATCCCGTTCACCTGACTTCAAACGTGCAATCGACACAGAAAACCTGCCTTCTATTGACGCGGCGTTTGCTAGTTTCGCGCAGAGACTCGACACCGATATCATTGCTTTAGTTAGTCTTGACCATCAAGTAATTGTTTCACGCACGGAGTTATTTAAAGAAGGCCAAAACGTAGAGAGTAGCCTAGCTTTAGGTGCAAAGGGTAAAGACAGCGGTTTTTTCGTTTTAAACAATCAATTAATGCAGCTAAATCTTATCCGTGTAGAAATACCATCGCTTAGGTACTACATGTTGATCGGTGTAGCGTTTAATAATGCATTATTGAGTGAACTTAAACAGCTTGTAGACGCCGATATCATCATTTCAAAAGTTGATTCCAATGACATCCTTACCACAACGTTAAAGGAAAATGAGGCGCAACAAATCTTAGCGTCTGAAGACGACCCTTCTTGGCTAGATGTAACCTTCGACGATAAACTCACTTATTTTTCACGCCAGGTAGACATTTCAACTGACGAAAATTTACCTGTAAAAATAACAATAGCCATTGATGCAACGACTTCATTCAATGCTTTTACTCGCGTTCAATTTACCGTTTTGTCTTTCTGTTTGGTCGCCATACTCATTGCACTTGGACTTTCTCTATTTTTTGCCAGAAAGGTGAGCCAACCTGTATCAACCCTTGTAAAAGCGGTTAATAAGGTAGCATCTGGTACCTACGGTACCACGCTAGAAACGCCTTCTACGTTAAAGGAAATATCTGAACTCGCCAGTGCCGTTAATAGCATGCAATCGAGTATCAAGAGTCGTGAAAAACATATACGTTATCAAGCCGAGCATGATGTACTAACGGGGCTTTTTAATCGAAATTATGTAGAAGGGTACTTTGAAGCTGAGCTTCAAGACGGGCGAGCGGTGCAAGTTGTCGCCATCACGGTTATAGGCTTTCGTACGATTAATGACTTGTACGGTTACTCCAACGGGGACAATACATTAAAAGCATTAGCCGAAAGACTGCAGCGATGGCCGGGAACTTCTGCAAGGCTCGCCGGCGGTGAAATTCTGTATATTACCCACGAAGCGCTTAACGACGACCAGCTCGAAACATTGAAGCATATTTTAGAACAGCCGGTTGAAAGTAATTTAATCGCAATACCCGTGAAAGTGGCGATGGCTGTTATTCAGTGTCCACAGGATGCAACAACATCTGAAGAGCTATTTCGAAAGATGAATATCGTTACCGATGAAGCGATACACAGCGATAGTTGGTGCGTTCGTTACAGAACTGAATTAGAAGATAAATACAATCGCAGATTATCAATTACGACCGAGCTTAAGCGCGCCTTGGCAAGTCAGCAACATGAGCTGTCTATGGTTTACCAACCAAAGATAGACCTAAAAACCATGAAAGTGTGCAGCATGGAAGCGCTTATTCGCTGGAATAACAGCGTGCTAGGTTTTGTGCCACCCGACGAATTTATTACTATCGCAGAACAAGCTGGGTTAATTGAGCAAGTTACTACTTGGGTTATGAGGCAGACCATATCTGACTTAGCGTACTTCAGAGGGCGCGGGTATGGGTTTTCTGTAGCCATGAACTTATCAACACAAGATATTCAAAATAAGATACTGCTGGGCAATCTAGTTGCATTGCTCACACAAGAGGGGTTATCGCCTGACTCGCTGGAGCTCGAAATAACAGAAAGCGATTTAGTGGCTGATGCGTCATTGGCTATTGAAAACCTCAACGAGTTAACAGCGCGCGGTTTTCACTTCGCAATCGACGACTTCGGAACAGGCTATTCATCGTTAGCGTATTTGAAGAACTTACCAGTCAAGACGATAAAAATTGATAAGAGCTTTATCCTGTCACTGGCAAGCGATGAGAACGATCAGCAAATTGTGCATACCGTTCTTAGTTTGGCGAATGTGTTTAATTTAAAAGTTGTAGCGGAAGGGGTGGAAGATGTGGCGTCTCTGGAAATCTTGCGAGATTGGGGATGTGACATTGTTCAAGGATATTACATTAGCCGCCCCCTAAGTCGTTCTGACCTTGAGGATTGGCTGCAAAATACGCCTTTCGGTGAATAGCTTTTTCATTAAATTAAAATTATTGTTTGACCGTAATCACAGTGCAGTTGTTTCCAAGTTAGGCGACATGGCATCGTAAATGCAATTACTAATAACGAAGCGTGTAAAACGCTCTGCGGGCCAGAATTTTTCGCCAAAGTGTGAGTATTTTGCCCACTGAGTTGTGAAATTACTTCAAAAACAAGGAATTTATTATGGACATCATTCGTATACTGTTATCGATTTTACTTCCACCGTTGGGCGTGTTCTTGCAAGTGGGTATTGGCGCTCACTTTTGGATTAATATCCTTTTAACTATTCTTGGCTATTTCCCAGGTGTTATCCACGCTGTCTATATCATCGCTAAAAAATAGTAATGTGGACTAGCCACTACTCGCTATGAAAAAGACTGCATTGCTAAAGCTAAAGCTAAAGTCATAGCAGTAGATAAACAAAAGCCAGCTTAATTAGCTGGCTTTTTTATGTTCTGGTAGTTTTCAAGCGAAGCAATTTATACAACGTTAACTAACTCCTATTACGCTGTGAGCTTTTCGTCATCTAGCTCTTGTCTCATTTCCTTTTGGTATTCTTCAGCCAATTTTGTTTTTTGGCGGTCATTAAGCACATTACCTGCAACTTGGAAGAACTCTTGTTCTTCATCAGCTAGGTGGTGTTCTACCTTTTCCTGTAGATTTTTTAAATGACGTAGCCAAGCCGGTGAGCTCATGTCGGTGTCATCTAGTTTGGCAAGCAGTTCATCAATCTCGTGATGCTCTGCAATACCATGGCGTGTTAAATCTATAGTCGCGTCTTTCTCTAGCAAGTGAGAATAAAAGTGGCGTTCTTCTGCAATAGCATGGCTTTCAAGCTGGTTTTTAAGCTCTTGGTAATACTCGCGACGCGCAGCGGTGTCGCCACTTGTTTCAGCCAATATCTTAAGCAACAAACGTTGCTTTTCATGGTCTTGACGTAATGCTTCAAAAATTTTCATGGTCGTTCCTTTTTAATGCCTAAAAGTGAGTCACAGCACTAATAATGCTATTTTTATTCCATGAATAGAGAACTTGTTAGCTTATGATTTATATCGAATTTTTCTTGTCGTTGGGGAAGCAGGAGTTAGGAGGAGAAAGTGACAACGCAAAATTTACAAGAATGTTGCCGATAAATTCACGGCGCATAGACCGCGAATTTATCGAATAAAGCACATTACACGCCTTGTGCGACCACGGCATCTGCCAATCGTCTGAATGCTGCGATGTTGGCGCCTTTCATATAGTCAACGTAGTCGCTTGCGCCACTTTCAGTTTTTCCTTCATTGACACAGCGCTGATGAATGCTTTCCATGATAGAGTACAATTGTTCATCTAATGCGCTCGCGTTGCGTTGATTGAACATGGCGTTTTGGCCCATTTCTAGGCCCGACAGCGCGACTCCTCCCGCATTAGATGCTTTACCCGGTACATAAGCGATTTTTGCGTCGGAAAAATGCGCTTGTGCGTCATTGGTACAGGGCATATTTGCCCCTTCTAAAACCATCTGGCAACCGTTCTCCAGTAACAATTTCGCATCGTCTGCATGGAGTTCGTTTTGCGTAGCACAGGGTAGGGCAATATCACACTTTAAGTGCCAGGGCTTTTTATTCGCCACCCATTTACCCATGTCTTCATTAGCCATGTCTGTAAGGATGTTATTACGAGAAGCATGGTTGGCGATTGCCCATTTAAGTGCAGTATCTGTTATCCCTTGTTCGTTGTGCAGAAGTCCCCGGCTGTTCGACAGCGAAATAACTTTTCCACCTTTTTCTACGGCTTTTAAAGCGGCATGCAGCGCTACATTGCCGGCACCAGATACCGAGATCGTCTTCCCTTCAATTTGAGTACCTTTATGCTGACAAACCGCTTCTAAGAAGTAAATGAGTCCGAAACCCGTGGCCTCTGTTCGTACATAACTTCCACCGAACTCTAAGCCCTTACCCGTTAGTACCCCTTCAAATTTGTTGTTTAGCCTACGGTACTCACCATATAGATAACCTATTTCCCTGGCACCTACATTGATATCGCCTGCAGGCACGTCGGTATTTGCACCAATATGCCGCTGTAATTCACGCATGAATGCTTGGCAAAATAGCATGATATCGCGATCTGACCGGCCTTTGGGGTTAAAGTCTGAACCACCTTTACCACCACCCATGGGCAACCCGGTGAGCGCGTTTTTAAAGCATTGTTCGAATGCAAGAAACTTAAGCACAGAGAGGTTTACGGTAGGGTGAAAGCGTAAACCCCCTTTGTAAGGGCCCATGGCCGAATTGTGCTGCACACGCCAGCCTTGGTTTACTTCAATTTTCCCCTCGCTGTTCATCCACGAGACGGTGAAATAGATAATGCGTTCAGGCAGGCAAATACGCCTTACTATATCAAACGCCTTATAATCTTCGTTCGCATTGTATATGGGAACGATGTCTTCAAGCACTTCGTGCACTGCCTGAAGATACTCGGTTTCGCCTGCGAACTTCTCATTAAGAAAAGTATATATTTCATCAAAATTGCTTTTTGGGGCCATGTACTACTTAATCCTTTTCTTTAAAATTGGTGAGCACGGTGAGACTGCGTGGGCACGCTTTAATAACCAGTGATTCGCCCTCATAGATCTCGCCGTCTACAGCATATGCTGTAGGTTTATCGAACGTTAAAGTGATGTTGGACGCGCGTTCATGGTGTATAGATTCTGATTGTTTTTTTGCTTCGGCTGGGCTCAATACCAACTCAGCCAAAGACGCAAACTGTCTGTCTGAACTGGGCTGTGGTAACAACCACGTTAAATCAAGTTTGCCGTCTGTAATGTCAGGGGGCTCTGCGCCTTGCGCAAGCGCTGTAGTCATTGGTGCTGCGTTAGCTATAACAAAGCTGGGTGTCTCTAGTGTTTCAGCGCTTTTTCCGTCAATTGCAACCTTGAAGGTCATATTCTCGTTATTTGAAATAGCGTTCCAAAGACCTTTGAGATAAGCAAATTGGCCTCCCATGTTCTTTTCTTCACGGTCAGCGGCAGAGATCATTTTTTCCTCAAAGCCGACGGCGGCCACAAGTAACATCACATGGTCGTTACACGTTGCGGTATCGATATCCAGGGTATTACCTTCGATTATAATGTCGCATGCGGTACTTATGGGCATTACTTTGCTGATATATCCGTGTAACACCTGACTGAGCGCATTTGCCGTACCAAAAGGGATAATGCCCATGGTGATACCAGTGTTTACGAGAGCAGAAGCAACTTCTGTTAATGTGCCGTCGCCGCCACAGGCAGCGATAATATCAGCACCGTCTTTTTTGGCTTGCTCTGCCAGTGTTTTGCCATCTATATCTTCAGTAGTCTCTTTAACCGTAACTTTGAATTTTTCGTTTAGCCGAGACAACACGTCATCGCGGTATTGTTCCCATTTACCACCTCCAGCAACCGGGTTTACGATAAGCGTTAAGTTTTTTTGCAACGAAAGTAAGCCGCCATCTCTTACTTTTTGCAATGAAGCTAACTGTCGTTTATTAAGTCTTGCTGTTTGTCGTATTTGGTTAATTTCACGCAGGGCGTCATCTACAGTTAAATTAGGATTCTTTGCCAGCAAATAGGCGGCAACTACCAGGACAGAACGACCTCGTCCAAGTGCACAGTGCACGACGACATTTTTGTTTTCAGATATCTGCTGGTTTAGCCAATTTATGGCAAGAAGCAGTTGTTCTGGAGTTGGACTGGTGTGATCTAGCACCGGCACGTTTAAATACCGATAGTCTTCCTGGTAAGCAGTCCAGTCTAAGCCATCGAATTCGGCGGTTACATCGAGAATGGCATCAATGTTGTTTTCATTTAATAGGCTAACGTGTTTTCCCGACATGCGGCAGGCAAGAAATAAGTTTGGCTCTATTTTCTGAAGCGGGGGGACTTTATCAGTTCTGCGAGCATACTCATTATAAAGCCATGAGCCCAGCAAGAAAGGTACAAAAACCCAGCGAATGTAAAAGGGAATTGACCCATCTTCGCGCTTGCGGAAAAGACTGGGGTAATTAAGTAAATAGGCACTGCTGACTGCAATTAGCGAAAATGCTATCCAGCCAAACACCACTTTTAGCAATATCACAGGCACAGTTAGCGTTAACACTAATGCCAACAATGCACCAAGTACGTAATACTTCACCATTTTCACGATTAACACATCCTTTGTAATTGGAAAAAGCAAACAGCCTATGCATCTATACTTATGCTGGAATGTTTTCGTTTACTTTTGTGGTAACAGGTTTGAACTATCGCATTGCCGATAACGTATGCGTTGGTATTGAAAGTGTGAGCGTGTTAAATGAAAAATAGTGCAGTATTGAAGGTAGTAAACTTTATATGGTTCCAGAGCATTTGGTGGCTGGTTATTTTATTCCAAAACCAAGCCGTGTTGCCTGTGTTGGGATTAATCGCATTGTGGATTGCCATTTCTCCTAAGCGCACAGAAGATATAAAGCTAATGAGCACGGTTTTTCTTCTGGGCACTGTAATAGATGCCTTACTCACTGTTAGTGGCTTGTTTATTTTCAACCAAACAGAAGTGCTAATAAGCTTTTGGCCAATTCCTATTTGGTTAAGCCTACTTTGGGCCGCCTTTGCGGGTACTGTTTACCATAGCTTAACCGCTTTCAATGGGCGAATGGCTATCGCTGCCGTGGCAGGAGCAGTGTTCGCACCGCTCAGTTATATCGCAGGTGCAGAATTCGGAGCGGTAGAGCTAGGCACGAGCGTAATGCTTTCTTATATCTTTATCGCGCTGGTGTGGAGTGTAGTCTTTCCGCTATGTTTTTATTTATCCAATCGTTTTGAGGCAAAACAGGCCCAAGCGTAAACGCAAGGAGTGTATTGGCAATGACGAAAAACGTATTAGTTACCGGTGGTAACAGAGGCATAGGTCTAGAAATAGTGAAGGGAATGCTATCTAAAGGCTATAAGGTGCTGATGGGGTGTCGAGACGAAGAGTCGGGCCTTGAAGCTAAAAAAGATATTGTGGGTGGGGATCTTCATATCATCGAAATGCCACTTGATAACGAAACGGCAATCGTTGATGCATTTGTACGTGCTGAAGCAGTGTATGGACCTATCGATATACTCATCAATAATGCAGGCATTTTAGATGATACCGATTGGAAGGACGTGAATTCCGAGACCTTTGCTAAGTCAATGCAAGTTAATGTGAATGCGCCCCTCACACTCATTCAGCAGACGCTACCTCAAATGATTGAACGGGGCTTTGGGCGTATTATTAATATAAGTTCTAGTTACGGCAGCTTTGCCGAGGGTTTGAAAGGACCATTGTGCTATGCGATATCCAAGGCGGCACTTAATGCGCTTACCGTTAAGATGGCAGCTGTAGTTGACCAAGCTGCTGACGGCAAATCGCTCGATGTGACGGTTAATAGTATGACACCAGGCTGGGTACATACCCGAATGGGGGGAAGTGACGCACCTAAAACCCCTGAGGAGGGTGCAGATACCGCAATATGGCTTGCGACAATGGAAGAAGGCGGCCCTCACGGAAAGTTCTTGAAAGATAGAGAGCCAATTGAATGGTAGCTTAGTTATTCGAGCTACCATTACTTGGATGAGCTCAGCCTTGTTTAAAGAACCGCATGTATTACAGCGAGAATCGCTCTCTTAGAAAGCGTGCGATTCCGTCTTCGTCATGATGGCCAATAACTGATGTGGCAGCGTCTTTGATGTAAGGCTTTGCATTTGATGGCGCATAGGCCTCGTCAGCCAATTTAAACATGCTTAAATCGTTATCGCTGTCACCAAATACAATAACGTTACTTGCGTTTAGTTGATTGCGTAACAACTCAACAGCACTGCCTTTATTCGCAAGGTTGTGGTGCACATCCATCCAACGATATTCATCACCTTCAATTGCTGGGCCTGAATAAGCGATTAAACCTTCATGCATGTTTAACTGCTTATACATATCATAAACGAGCGGTGCATCGCCTATCATACTTATGTTAGTAATATGCGCATTTGCGGGTAGCGACTCAATAGAAGCAAGGCGAGCTTTAGTGCGTGAAAAATATTTCTTTATTAAGTCATGTTCTACCTGATGTTTAGGAGAAGAATGGTAAATTACGTGTTCATGGTTAGGGCTTTCCATGTTCACGGTATTAATGAAAGGCGTAATATTGTTTTGTACAGCGTGTTCAATAATGAGGTTTACTTCACTAGGTGCCAGCAAATTCTCTAACGTCAATGCATTTCCTGACGGGTCCCAAATGGCCACACCATTGTTGTAAATATGAGGGAGTACAAATGACTGACCTTTAAGCACAAACTGTGCTGAGTGCATGGTTCGGCCCGTTGCTACCGTAAAGGCGATGTCTCTTTCGCCAAGTAGGCCCAACGTTTCTTTAGTGAACGAAGATATTTCAGATGACTTATTTAATAAGGTCCCGTCTAAATCAAAAAATATTAAATCCATACAATTGGTGCCTAGTCTCTCTTGCAAAATGACCGCAGACCAAACGATAAAGGGCAATATACGTCTTGGTCGTTATATTGCCCTTTTGCTTGTTACGTATCAGTGAGTTTGGTACATACCTTAACAATACCTTACCACATTCTACATTTCAGCAGCGTTTCAGATAGTGTAATTAGTCGTACTACCTAATAGATTCAACTACTTTGTCTGAGTGCTGCTTCAATAGCTGTGACACCTTTGAAGAAGACTGAGATTTTTTAAGATTAATCACTAACGCTACTTTACCGTACCTAACCGCATGTCTTACTGTCTGGATCACTTCATTTCTATCAGGGCGTAACCCAATTAGACCCGCAATGAATAACCCAATGAATAGACCTGGACTAATTAATGCGATGTAGGTAAACAAAGGATTTTGTTGGGTAAGGGCAGGGCCAAACTGAGTTAGTAGAAAGGCGGTAATCAGCCCTAGCACAACGCCAATAGAACCAAGAAGTAAATGCGAAGACCACATACTCTTACCAATAGAGGCGCTATTGCGCTCAAGCTTTTCGCTCATTTTAGGATCGCCAGCTTCGATTATCTCAACTTGCGACGCCTCTACAGACGTGTTGTCTTGAACTATTTCCAGTACTTCCTGGACTTTCTGTTTAGAAGGAAACACAGCGGCAACTTGCAATTCGCCGTTTGATACAACGTTGGCTCTAAAATTTTCATGCTCATTGCTGTTAGCGCTTTCTGAAACTACCTTATTCGAACTTTGAACATTCATCTTTAAATCCTCGACTTCTAACTTGGACTCTCTAAATCAATCCACTTCACTTAACTTCAACGGCAATCGGTAAATGGTGAGGCCCTGAAATCAAATGTAACTTGGTAACTCTTACTTTTATTTATTCAAGTTGCATTCCTGTGAGGGACACCAAACGCTTATACTTTCGTTTAAATTGAAATGTTGGTTGTTCTATCTATATGTAATTTATAGTTATTTTAGGAACGTTAAATATGGTTTAGTAGGCATGAAACCCCAGTTTGTTGGGATTTTATCCATACACGTGGCGGTTTCGCGCCCCTTACAAATAAAGCGAGTGGTGGTCTTTGTGAGAATTTTACACATGCTGTGAAAAATCGTTACAGCGTAAGCTCTTCATTGATCAGGGAATCCTCCACCGTATTAGAAGCGGATTTGAACGTTGTGATCATTTCTTAGCAATTCAATGTAAGTTTTATCTATAAATTAGCGGTTTTGTTCTTATGTTCTGCGTAGCTTCTAATTTGTTTACGGAAGAGAACAATACCCCCTAGAAGATATTCTTATTGAATAGTTCCTTTACTGGTGGGGCAGAAGTGACGAGAGAACTGGCGAAAGAAGTGGAGTGTATGAAACGGACTAAAGGGTATTGCAACGTTTATTCAGATGATAGCCATCTATCGATAAAGCGAATCGCTTGCGGGAATAAACGATTTTACTATCGCTACGTTAGCGGAAAAAAAGTGACAGGCGAACGTGTGCTTAAGCGGATTAAAAAGCTTGTCATTCCGCCTAATTGGCGAGATACCTTTATTAGCCGTGACAGTAAAGCCAGTATTCAAGCAGTCGGATATGACGAGAAAGGGCGTAAACAGTACATCTACCACGATAAATGGCACGAGCAGCAGCAGGTGGAAAAATTTGAGCGACTTGTGGCTTTTGGTCATGCCCTTCCTAAATTTCGAGAACGCTGCCTTTCTCTAATTTCTCAGCCGACATGGACGCTTGAAAGAGCGTGCGCGCTAGTTTGCCTTTTGTTGGATTATACGGGCGCTAGAGTGGGAAATGCGCAATATAGCAAAGAAAATAACACATATGGTTTGACTACATTGCGGAGAAAACATGTTCAATCACAGTGTGACGATAGTGTGGAGCTTGCCTACATAGGAAAACACGGCAAACCGAGAACACTGAAAGTGAACGACCCCGAACTTGCCACGTTAGTCTGCGACTGTGCGCAACAACAAGGTTACTGTCTATTCCGTTATCAAGACGCTAATAAGCATTGGCATGATGTAACCAGTGAGGATGTAAATGCGTTCATTCACGAAGAACTGAGCGAACAGTTTAGCTGCAAAGATTTTAGGACGTGGGCATCTAGCCGCTTTGCCCTCACTAATCTCCCGTTTGTGTACGATCAAGTTGTCAACTCCAGAACGAAAAAGTGGGAGAGTACATTAAGTAAGTGTGTTGCAGCAGAACTAGGCAATACTCCCACCGTTTGCAGGAAATATTATATTCATCCGAAACTATTTACTGTGAAAAATGACGAAAAGGCGTGTGAGAAGCTAATTAATCGGGTTCGCTCGCTACATAGTGAAGATTGTACGCAACTTACCCATTTACTGCCTGTAGAAAAGCTTCTTTTGGATGTTATTTCGTCTGAGTGCGCGTAACAAAGTATTTTTAATGAAAATGTTTTAGCTGATAGTAAAGTTGCTGTTTTTTGCGACTTTTCAGCTAAAGTTAAATTGTTTCATAAATGACTTAGTGTTTTTAAGTTAATGAATATTAATGGTAATTTTGGAATTTATTAGCGTAATATGCTGTGAAACATGGTTGGTGCTAATTTAAACATAAGTTCCTGTTAAACTATGTTGTTTAAAAATTGCACTTGAAATTTTCTGTCAGATCCTTATATTCTTAGAGCTCTAATGATTATTGTTCGATTTAATTATTTGCTTTTGAATTTGAATTAGCAAAGGTTAAATGGCGTTTTCATTTACGAGTTTTCGAAGAGCAATAGAGGAAATAACGAACGTTATGCCAATGGAAAGTTACCTGTCACTAGCCGTGTATTTTATAGCAATGCTAGGGATAGGGTTGTTTGCTTACCGACAATCTACCAGTGATATATCTGAATACATTTTAGGAGGGCGACAAGTAAGCCCTCAAGTTACCGCGCTGTCTGCGGGTGCGTCTGACATGTCAGGTTGGATGCTGATGGGCTTACCAGGAGCAATGTACTTAACCGGTTTTGACGCGGTCTACATCGCAATTGGACTGGTAGCTGGTGCGTTAGCTAATTACTTATTAGTAGCACCGAAGCTTCGCGTTTATACCGAAGTAGCGAACGACTCTCTTACTGTGCCTGAGTTTTTTGCCAAGCGGTTCAACACGCCGAACTCAAGCTTGCGCATTGTTTCAGCGGTGATAATCGTGCTGTTTTTCACGTTGTACACGTCAGCCGGTTTAGTTGCAGGTGGTAAGTTGTTTGAAAGCGCATTTTCAGTCGATTACCAGTTAGGCCTGTTTATTACGCTAGGTGTAGTGGTGTCTTATACATTACTAGGTGGTTTTTTGGCAGTAAGCCTTACGGACTTTGTGCAAGGGTGCATTATGTTCGTGGCATTGGTACTGGTTCCAATTGTAGCGTTCACCGAATTCGACAGCGTATCGCAAATGACAAGTGCCGCTTATCAATCTGTACCCAATTTTTCTGAATCGTTAGAAACGCTAACGATTGTCGGGTTGTTATCTAGTTTGGGCTGGGGCTTAGGCTATTTCGGACAGCCTCATATTATTGTCCGTTTTATGGCAATTCGCTCTGTTAAGGCAATTGGAACAGCGCGAAATATTGGTATGTCGTGGATGTTAGTGACCATTATTGGCGCACTAGCAACAGGCTTTGTGGGCATTGCCTATGCTAATCAGTTTGGCCTGGCCGTCGACGACCCTGAGACGATATTTATTATCTTCTCACAATTGCTGTTTCACCCACTTATTAGTGGATTTCTAATGGCCGCTATTTTAGCCGCTATTATGAGTACAATTTCGTCGCAGTTATTAGTAAGTGCGAGCTCTCTGACCGAAGATATTTATCGCGTAATGGTAAATAAAAAGTCACCGAGTAAATCGCTAAGCGAAAAGCAAACCGTAACAATTGGTCGTTATGGTGTAGCGGGAGTTGCCGTAGTTGCACTGCTATTGGCCATGGATGCGTCGAATACAATTTTATCTTTAGTAAGTAACGCTTGGGCAGGTTTTGGTGCTGCTTTTGGTCCGTTAGTACTGTTTTGTCTGTATAAAAAGGACCTAACAGCGAAAGCGGCAATGGCTGGCATGATTAGCGGTGCGGTAACCGTACTGTTTTGGATATACGCGCCAGTTCTCGCTGACGGTAAAACGTTAAGCAGTGTTATTTATGAAATTATTCCAGGGTTTGCGGTGAGTACGCTAACGCTATATATGGTAAGTCGTTTTAGCGAAGACCCATCGACAAATGTTCAGGCAACATTTGCGCAAGCCAGTGAAGAATTAGCGAATCAACAATCTTAAGGTTAAAAAGTTTATTATGAGTCATCCAAATTGGAAACGCGTAGTCATTAAAGTGGGTAGTGCATTGATATCGCCCAACCAACAAGGTTGTAGCAGTCACTACCTCTTGAGCATTGCGCAATTTATCGTGCGATGCAGAGCCAACGGTACACAAGTTGTACTCGTGTCTTCTGGTTCTGTCGCAGCAGGTGCGCATCTGTTTCCAGAGCAAGAGAAGTCAGATATTGCGGTTAAAAAAGCAATGGCGGCAGCGGGTCAAACTGAAATGATCGCCACGTGGGACAGACTGTTTGATTTTCCATCTGCCCAAATGCTTTTAACGCATGCTGACCTGCGAGACAGAGAGCGTTACGTAAGTATCCGTGAAACGATATTTAGTTTATTGGACAACAATATTCTACCTATCGTGAACGAAAACGACACCGTTACCACTGACAAATTGAAAGTGGGTGATAACGATAATTTATCGGCCATGGTGGCGTCGGCAGCTGAAGCAGATGCACTTATCATCTGTTCAGACATTGATGGGTTGTACGATAAGAACCCGCATGAACACGACGACGCACAATTGCTTAAATCAGTTAATACCATTGATCAAAGCATTTATGACATGGCTGGCGGTGCGGTAAAAGGCGGTGTAGGCACCGGTGGTATGCGCACTAAAATTGAAGCGGCCGAAAAAGCCGTTTCGCATGGTATAGATACATATATTATTAACGGCTTTACTGAACTGTCGTTTAATATGCTGCTAGCAGGTGAAAACCCAGGCACGCATTTCAAACCTCACGCCACGCCAATGCAAGAGAATGTGCATTGGATGCGCCATACGTCAAACGCGCAGGGTGAGGTGATAGTAGAAGGGGACTTTGACGCCTCTTTAGCTGGCGACGCAGAGCAACTGACAAGTAGCGAAATTATTGACGTGAAAGGTGAGTTCTCGGTAGGCGACACCATTCTAGTACGTAAAGAAGACGGTACTAAACTGGTAAAAGCCAAGTCGAATTACAGTAGCTGTTTATTGAATTTCATTGCGAATCAGGAAAACGAAGAGTTCGCCCATGAGTTTGAGGAAAAGACTGGGCCAATTATTTCTGATCAGCACATAGCAAATCTGGAGAAAGAATGAGCATTATTACAGAGTTAGCACAACAGGCAAAAAAAGCTGCACGTACACTGGCAATTTTAAGCGAAAGCCAGAAAAACGCGGTGTTAACTGATATGGCCGCGGCAATTCGTGCAAACAAAAGCAAAATTATTGAAGTAAACGAAAAGGAAGTCGCGCGCGCCAGAGAGAATAACTTAGACGCAGCGATGGTTGACCGCTTAATCCTAAACGATGAGCGTATTGAAGCCATGGCTGAAGGCATCGAAGTTATTGTTGAACTAGACGATCCTGTGGGTAAAGAGCGCGTTATCGGTACACGTCCAAACGGTATTGAGATTAAGAAAATGCGTATACCGCTGGGTGTTGTGTGCATGATTTACGAAGCACGACCTAATGTTACTGCCGACGCAGGCGCGCTGTGCTTTAAATCGGGTAACGCAGTAATATTACGTGGTGGTAAAGAAGCATTGGATACCAGCTTAGCCATTGCTGAGCTTATGCAAGACGTGCTGGAGAAGCACAATTTACCAAAAGCGCTGGTAACGGTAGTTCCGAATCCAGATCGTGCATTAATGCAAGAGCTAATGGAGCAGCGTGATTACATCGACGTAATTATTCCTCGTGGTGGTGAAGGTCTAATCAACTACGTGACTGATAACGCCAAGGTGCCAGTTATTCAGCACTTTAAAGGTGTGTGTCACCTTTACGTAGACAAAGATGCAAATTTAGATAAAGCGATGGCGCTACTTCTAAACGGTAAGACACAACGTACCGGCGTGTGTAATGCTTTGGAAGGTCTAGTTGTACACCAGGCTGTTGCGGGTGATTTTCTGCCAAAAGTGGCCGAGGCGTTTAAAGAGAAAGGCGTTAAGGTTCACGTTAATGAAAAAGGTAGCCAGTACTTCGACGGCGCTGACGTTATTTCTGAAGACGCGTACGGTGAAGAGTATCTTGGCCTTGAAATCGCGATTCGCGTGGTTGACGATTTCGACGCTGCGGTTGACCACATTGCGCAGTTTGGTAGTAACCACACGGAAGTAATTTGTACTGAAGATGCGGAAAAAGGCAAGCTGTTCCAACGTACCGTTGATGCAAGTGTAGTAATGGTTAATGCCTCTTCACGCTTCTCAGACGGCAGTCAGCTTGGATTGGGTGCAGAAATTGGTATTGCAACCACTAAACTGCATGCTTATGGCCCAATGGGCTTGGAGTCATTGACTTCAGAGAAATATTTAGTGAATGGCGAAGGCCAAATTCGCGACTAATAAAAAGATGTTTTAACTGGTCGGCATTGTGCCACGAGTTTACATGCTTCATAATTAAAAGCGCTGACATTCGTCGGCGCTTTTTTTCGCCTATTCAAATATTTACCCTCGGAGTACAGACGGAGCCTACATGGAGATTGTGATAGAACCAGCGCAGTTATGGCATCAATTTATAACCTTTGCCAACGATTATAAACTGCTGACATCTCTAGTACTTTTAATTGTACTGCACTTTATTAAAAAGGGTGTGCTGCGCCTTATCAGGCGTATTAGTTCTCATCGCGGTGAAGACCGCCGAAATCAAATTAATATTTTAGAGCAGTTAGGCAACGCCTTTATCATCATTGTGCTAATGATGGTGTGGAGCTCTGAGATCCAAACATTGGCAATTTCCATTGCTGCCTTTATGGTGGCAATTGTGCTGGCAACCCGCGAGTTTATTCAGTGCTTTATGGGGTTCATTTACTACCTGGGCGCACGGCCGTTCAGGGTAGGCGACTGGATCCAAATGAACAACATCATTGGTGAAGTAGTAGAGATGGACTGGGCGAAAACGGCGCTTTTAGAAGTAGACCCTGAAAGCTTTAACTACACGGGTAAACACGTGTACGTGCCTAATAGTCAGCTTGTAACCCAAACTGTGCGTAATCTTAACTTCATGCGTCGCTACCGTTTGCATTCATTTGAAATAGTGAACGAGCCTTCTGTAAACGCCTATAGTTTGCTTCCAGCGTTCCATGCCAGGGCACAGGCACATTGTGAATATTTCCGCGACGTAGCAGAGCGCTACAAAGGCTTAATTGAACGTCATTTAGAGCAAGAATTTATTCGCATCGACCCCGAGGTTGAGATTAAAACCAATGAACTTGCCAAAGTAGTTGTGAAAGTAAGCTTGTTTTGCCCTACAGCCGAAGCTCATGAATTAGAACATAAAATGTGCTCAGACTGGTTAAGCCTGTGGTTTAAAGCGCAAAAAGAAGAACAGCGTCAGCTGCATGCTCAGAACAATGATTCGTCATCAGCACCAAACCAGGCTAAAGCATTATCTGAAGCTCAGACAACTACTAGCGGTGCGCTATAGCCTTTATTCTAGGCACGTCCATTCTCGGTGGCAGGTGAAATGGCCTTGTAAAAAGGCCATTTGATCAGCCAAAATCCGCCTGTTCATCAAGTAAAAACGCTCGTATACATTGGGTCTGAACGGAACCGCGAGTAGGGGCATGTTGGCTTCTTCTGGCGTTTTCGCACCTTTCGCGTGATTACACCGCTGGCAAGCAGTGGCAACGTTCGTCCAACTGTCTTTTCCGCCGCGAGAGCGGGGGATAATGTGGTCTCGGGTAAGCTGCTTTGGCGTAAATTTATTGCCGCAGTACATACACAAGTAGCTATCGCGCCTAAACAAATAGCGATTAGTAAGGGCAACTTTGCCAGATAAATCTGTTACCTTGCCATCGCACGCGATAATACTAGACAGGGTAAGCTGACTTTGCAGCCCTTCGTGATTCCAGCCTCCCTTAAGCGTAATAGCATCGCTACCAAGCTCAAATAGCACCTTATCTTGACTGTAAAGCTTTGCGGCTTGTTCAACATCTATCCACTCTTGTGGCATGCCTGCTTTATTAAGTCGAAGTACCAACATGGTTATCTCCTTTAGCACACTAATATTAGACGTTCTTGTTGTGGTGAATAACTTCCGCGCATTGGTCGCACGTGATGTTTATTTAAGTTCTTACTTTGTTCGCTTTTTGTTCTAGCATACGCTGTTTTGTGTCAGTATGATGAAAATATAGTCAATAATTGAAATTTCACAGATATTTCATATAGTCATGGTGCTATAGGTGATAGCGGGTAAAGACCGAGTTGATTACAAAATAGTACGACAAATTCCGCGCGGGGCTGCATTTGACCATGGTATTAACGCCACTTCATGGCTATACTATGCGCCGCGTTTAAAAGCGATAAAATGAAGATTGAAATTAAAGGACAAATAGTGACTCCTATTACTAAATCATTTCAGTATGGACAGCATACTGTAACTCTAGAGACGGGTGTAATTGCTCGTCAGGCAACAGCTGCGGTTCTTGCGAGCATGGACGACACGTCTGTACTGGTAACAGTAGTTGGTAAAAAAGAAGCCAAAGCAGATCAAGACTTCTTCCCACTTACTGTTAACTACCAAGAAAAAGCGTACGCTGCGGGTAAAATCCCAGGTGGTTTCTTCAAGCGTGAAGGTCGTCCATCTGAAGGTGAAACACTGATTGCACGTCTTATCGACCGTCCAATCCGCCCATTATTTCCAGAAGGTTTCAAAAACGAAGTACAAGTTGTTGTTACTGTAATGTCTGCTAACCCAGATATCCCTACAGACATTATCTCTATGATTGGTACTTCAGCAGCCCTTGCTATCTCTGGTATTCCTTTCAACGGCCCAATCGGTGCGGCTCGTGTTGGTTTTAGCAACGGTGAATACATTCTAAATACACGCGCAGAAGAGCAAGCTGAAAGCGAACTTGACCTTGTTGTTGCGGGTACTGAAGGCGCAGTACTTATGGTTGAATCAGAAGCAAGCGTGCTTTCTGAAGACACCATGCTAGGTGCGGTTATGTTCGGTCACGAGCAAATGCAAACTGTAGTTAACGCAGTTAACGAATTTGCTGCTGAAGTTGGCACTGAGAAGTGGGACTGGGCACCAGAAGCAGAAAACACTGCGCTTAAAGATAAAGTTAAAGCACTAGCTGAAGCAGAAATGACTGCGGCTTACCAAATTTCTGACAAGTTAGAGCGTAAAGACGCAGTAACTGCAGCAACTGAAAAAGCACTAGAAGCTATCCTTGCTGAAGACGAAGAACAAGACAAGAAAGAAGTACTAGACCTTCTTCACGACCTTGAGTCTGACGTTGTACGTTCACGCATTCTATCTGGTGCGCCACGTATTGACGGTCGTGACCCAGCAATGATCCGTGCACTAGACGTAGCAACAGGTATTCTTCCTCGTACTCACGGTTCTGCACTATTTACTCGTGGTGAAACACAGGCACTTGTAGCTGCTACTCTTGGTACAGAGCGTGACGCACAGATGATTGACGAGCTTCAAGGTAAGCGCGACAGCCGTTTCATGCTTCACTACAACTTCCCTCCATACTGTGTTGGTGAAACCGGTATGATTGGTTCGCCTAAGCGTCGTGAAATTGGTCACGGTCGTCTAGCGAAGCGTGGTATTCAAGCAGTAATGCCAAGTGAAGAAGAATTCCCGTACGTAGTACGTGTGGTTTCTGAAATCACAGAATCAAACGGTTCATCTTCAATGGCGTCGGTATGTGGTACTTCACTAGCACTTATGGATGCAGGTGTTCCAATTAAAGCGTCTGTTGCGGGTATCGCAATGGGTCTAGTTAAGAGTGACGACAACTTTGTTGTACTTTCAGACATCCTTGGTGACGAAGATCACCTTGGTGACATGGACTTTAAAGTAGCGGGTACTACCGACGGTATTACTGCACTTCAAATGGACATTAAGATTGAGGGTATTACTAAAGAAATCATGCAAATTGCGCTTAAACAAGCAAAAGAAGCACGTCTGCACATTCTTAACGTAATGGACGAAGCGATTGGCGGTCACCGTGAAGAGCTAAGTGAATTTGCTCCACGCATTTACACAATGAAGATTGACCAAGACAAGATTCGTGACGTTATCGGTAAAGGCGGCGCAATGATCCGTCAAATTACTGAAGAGTCTGACACTAACATCGAGATTGAAGACGACGGTACTATCAAAATCTTCGCGACAGAGCGTGCGAAAGCAGACATCGCTATTAGTAAGATTGAGCAAGTAACGGCTGAAATTGAAGTTGGTAAGACTTACAACGGTAAGATTACACGTATTGTAGACTTCGGTGCGTTCGTAGAAGTACTTCCAGGTAAAGAAGGTCTTGTTCACATTTCACAAATCGCTCACGAGCGAGTGAACAAAGTAACTGACTACCTAGAAGAAGGCCAAATGGTTGACGTTAAGGTTATGGAAATCGACCGCCAGAACCGTGTACGTTTAAGCATTAAAGAGCTTCTAGAAAAGCCTGCGCCTAAGTCTGACGACGCAGAGTAATATCAATTAGGTTTTAAACCTTGTTAGCCGTATTTAAGTAAAAAGGGAGCTTGGCTCCCTTTTTTCGTTTTAGGTTTTAAAAGTAATAACGTGTTGGGTTTTACTCTTTAACCCTCACATCCAACCTATAACGAAAAGCGCTTTTTAGAGGTATTTGAAAATGGATAAGCAAACGCAAACCGAAGTAGAAGCAGCGGTATTCCGCCGCTTAGTAGAACACTTAGACGCAAATAAAGACGTTCAGAACATCGACCTGATGATTTTGGCGGATTTCTGCCGTAACTGCTTGGCGAAATGGTATTCGGCGGCTGCAAGCGAGCATGGCGCTGATATCGACTACGAAGCCGCACGCGAAGTAGTATACAAAATGCCGTATTCAGAGTGGAAAGAGAAACACCAGCTTCCTGCTACGGATGAGCAGTTGGAGAAGTTGGCTGCTAGGCAGGGGAAGTAGTTCTTAGATAGGACGAAACTTGTTTTTGTGTGTTTTGAAAGCCAGCTTATGTTGGCTTTTTTGATTTGGGTGGGGTGGAATACACCAAAATCATCTACATGTCGATTTGGTGTTTTTAATATGTGCGTGATAAAAGGCATTGCGATTTTTCTTTATTTTTCTGTTGGTTGTGGTTTATTGTATTGAGTATTAGAATAGAGAGGCGCCCCAAAATTGGTGTGTGTTAGCATGAGCGTTTGGGGACGAGTAAGCTGTTAGATTTAATATGGAAGTCGAGTTCAAATATATAGTCCCTATCATCGGTGTTGCACTTGGATGGTTGCTTAGTCAGTTAGCGGGTATATTTACCTTCGCCCGCGAAGATAGAAGAATCCGATCAAGCTCGCTTCCCGCTATGCTGGATTTGTATTTTCAGCAAAAAAGAATAGATCACGTTTTAACTTACTTTAACGTGAAGCTTGGAGATAGTATCGGGCAGCTTCATACGATTTTCGAAAAGCATGATGCAGACAAAGAAAGTCGACTTGCTCTGCTGGACGAGCTAATAACAACTTTTGAAAAGACTCGGCAAGGAAATTTAGACCTGCCAGAGAAGAACAAAGAAAATCTCGAAAGTTCAATTGACCATGCTATCAAGGAACTATCAAAAGTTGATGCTGTATCTAGTTATAGACTCACAAGGCTATATAACGAATTCATTCTTTTAATTGAAATTAAATTTCCTGCTGAAGATTTAAACAGCTCAACCTACTTAAAAACTTGGTCTGAATTACTGTCAATTTATAGAGCGGACGTAGAGTCACTTCGAAATTTAGTCTTGAAGACCTCGAGAGGTGTAGGCGTCATAGAATGGTACAAAGTCTGGTCACTTATTCGCGAAGAAGAGAAACAGTTGGAATCGACACCTAAAGATATTTTAGATAGTGTTCTGGCAACGCTGAAACCTAACAAGTCAAGGCAGCAGGACGCCGCAAGCGTCGCCTCTGCCTGAAGCGTTAGGGGGATGTCATGCACATCGCAATTGACGATACATATGGTCCAACAATTTCCACAGATTCTGAGTACGTAACTGGCAACAGAAGAACAAATGTTGGTGTTGCTTTCACAGATGAAGATGTTTCTTTCATTCGAGAGCAACTCAAGAGTTGCCTCGAGTGGATTAAGAATGAATTTTCAATAGAACCAAAAGAGTTTCATTTTGTAGAAATTTATAATAGAAAAAGCCCATGGGATAGACTACCCGAACAAGCAAACTTAGCTATTTTTGAAGTTTTTGCCGAAATTTACACCAAGTACAATTGGAAAGTATTCATTCAAACAATAGATAACAGAACTCTTAAAGATCATGGCATTAAAAAAATAAAAGGTAAAATAAACCAATTTAACCTTGAGAAATCATCAGATCTTTCACTTCTATGCGTATTAATTAAAATTAAAAAGTTCTATTCAAATACTTCAGAGGATTTAAATATCTTCATAGATGAAGGCTTAGGAAAGCCAAACTCTTCTGTTGGAAAAGAAATATTTCACGATTATCCAAATCAGTACAAAGGCGTATTCCAATCATCTCATAATGAGCCCTTATTGCAATTAGCTGACTTTTTGGCATTTATAATCAATAGGTCAACACATCTTTATATGAAAAAAAGTAGAACAGAAATAGATGAGTGGTTTTTAGAGATGTTTAGTCGTATGAATATAAATTGTGAAGATTTAACAAAAACTAATATTACCGGTGAGTTATCAGATTTTACTGTAGCAGATTTCGATAAAATCCATAAAAATGATCGAGATAGAAAGGGGTTGAAATCCCCCTAACAAGGGCTTTCAAGTCGGACAAAAAACAGTTGGCTTTGTTCGTGCCTCACAAATCTTAGCCAAAAATTTTTAGCCGCTTGAAACGGCGTTATACCTAGGACTTACCCAAACTTAGTGGACATCTCCTATAGTTAGATAAGAGGTGACTTACGGCTAATAAAAAGAAGATTCATGCTTACACTGAAGAGTTCCTCAAGGAGGCTGTTCGTCGAGCAGACCAAAAAGGAAACTCCAACCAATCCGTAGCCGCAGAGCTGGGTATTTCCGCGCAACAAATCTACAACTGGCGTCGACAGTTCAAGCGCTGTGGCGGTAATCAATTCTCAACCATTCAAGGAGTGAAGTTTCATCAAGAAGACTCTGAAGAGGTGCAAGCCCTCAAGCGCCAGCTGGCCGACCTTAAAGAAGAGAATGCGTTTTTAAAAAAGGCTGCCGCGTACTTTGCGAGCGACCAAGAGTAAAGTACGCACTCATTAAAGTGTATGCGGGACAGTTCAGAGTAACGGTGATGTGTCGGACACTTAAAGTTTCTCGTTCTGGCTATTACAAGTACCTTACACGTGGGATGCCCGCACATCAGCAGCGACGAAAGCAGCTGCGTGAGCACACCATGGCGTTCTTTGAAAAATATCAAAAGCGCTATGGCGCACCTAGATTAACGCGTGCCTTGAAAGCAGAAAACGTCCCCTGCTGCGTCAATACAATTGCGAAAATTATGCAGCAACTACAGTTACGCGCTCGTAATGGTAGAGCGTTTCGATACTCGCAATATAGCCACAGTAATGTGCGCGTGAGTCGAAACGTCTTGCGTCGGCAATTTGTAGCGACAAAGCCCAATACAAAGTGGGTCACTGATATCACTTATATTCGATTTAAAGGCCAATAGTATTACTTGGCTACTGTGATGGGCTTGTACTCAAGAGCTATTGTTGGTTGGGCGTTTGATGGCCATATGACCGAAGAGCTTATAATACGAGCGCTTAATATGGCAATTAGTCGACGATATATTGAGCCTGGGTTAATCATTCACTCCGACAGAGGTGTTCAGTATCGCTCCGTACGATACCAAGACTTGATAATGAGTGTCGGTGCAGTATCCAGCATGAGTAGAAGAAGCAACTGCTGGGACAACGCCGTTATGGAGTCATTTTTCAGTCGTATGAAAGTCGAACTCATATACGGGGAGAAATTCAACTCGCTTCAAGAAATCAAATCTTGTATCTTCGAATACATCGAAATTTTTTATAATCGCGTGCGTCAGCATTCAACATTGGGCTATATCAGCCCATATGAATACGAAGCGACATACGCTTAACATGGATGTCCACTTTTAGTGGGTAAGACCAGTTTCAAGGAGGAAATTTGAACATTTGCTTTTCTGTTTCAGAGGTAAATTGGTCTCTGACAAAAGATATCGTCAGCATACTAGGAACAATTGCCGCAGTAGGAATTGGGATTTATGGTCTTTCTACTTGGAAAAAGCAGCTTCGAGGTACAAGCGAGTACGAGCTTGCAAAGAAAGTTCTTGTTAAGTCCCATCAGGTAGCTCAAGCAATTCAAGCTGTACGCAGCCCAATGCTCTTTGTGAATAAAGAAGAAGTTGAAGCAGGTAATAGTTTAAAAGAAGAGCAAAGAATTTATGATGAGAGACTAAATCACCTCTTCGCAGAATGGTCTGAGCTTGCAACTCTTAGATTAGAAACGAAGATTATTTGGGCGGCTGGAGCAGATCAAGCATTTGACGACTTAGAAAAAACTGTTAAAAAAATCAGGTCTGAAATTTGGCTTCATTTTTGGTTTAAAGGAGCTTATAGGAGTCCTGGCGCAACTGTCGACGATAATCCCGATAGAGTTGCCGCTAACGATGAAATTGTGTATTCAATTTCTGATGAAGATAATTTTAGTCAACAAATCTATGCCGCCGTGAAAAAAGTTGAACAGTATTTTCAAAACAAGGTTCGTTCGGAATGAAACTTAACACATATGAGCCTCCGGGCTGTCAATGAAAAAAGATAGCCCTTTGACCACTATTTCAAGATCAATACCGTTGCCTTTTTAGAACTCGTTTACTTCGTCTGTCATGGTCGATGTTAAGCGTATTGCCTACGTCAAACACATATAGAGGCTCT